>Ga0209518_1000018_pt1 | contig 274925 bp, 272 predicted proteins | sample RifGroB1_FD_183993 | JGI IMG/M metagenome (GOLD analysis project Ga0209518, IMG submission 183993) | Groundwater microbial communities from Rifle, Colorado, USA - Groundwater B1 (SPAdes) (version 2) | ecosystem: Environmental > Aquatic > Deep subsurface > Groundwater | place: Rifle, Colorado...
CCGGAGAACCCTCCGCTTCCCCCCGTACCTGCCGCTCCGTATCCCGAAAAACTATTGGATATTGCTATCAATGAACCAAAAGTAACAGCAAACGTATCCGAAAAATTACCTATAGATGCTCCGCCTCCCGTTGTAGCCACATACAAACCGGAAGTCGCCATCGAGTTAGCATCAAAATTCACCGGCAGCTGCGACAGTGCCTTCAGGGAAATTCCCAGGGCTGTGCCGTAGACCAGATATTTTTCCCACAACACCACCGAGTCGATGGGGTTGTTTCTTGTCACCTGATAGTCCTGTAAATACTTTTTAAAAGCTTTCCAGCTGGCGGTTTCCCTCAATCCTTTTTCCGTCAGTTTCTCCATAAATACGGCAGTAAAGACCATAACTACCGTCGCCGTCGCCGTTATTCCGATAGCTATGGCCACTATCATCCCCGGTACGGGAACTACTTCCCTCAGATTCTTTACGAAAGAAAGACCGAACATGATTAACACCGCATGCACCAGTATGTCCCTCCCCATTTTTTGCTTCAGCATATTGGCGTGGGTATCCAATATCCCGGAAAACATCAGAATTTTCTTTCCCAACTTTTTCCAATCTTCCCAGAAACTTCGGGTAGTTGACGGGGCTACTTTCCCCCGGTTTTTTATGTCATTCCGGCTGACAATATCCATATTAGCAAACAAAAAATTAATCAATTTTTCTTCAGGTTCATTCAAATTCTTTACTTTTCCTCTTTCCAATTTCAGAGAAAAATCTTTTTTTCCCGTTCCCCAAAATGTCTTTCCTTCCGGTGGTATCAAAGTAATTGTTTTCTTATGCATCAAATCCAGAAGTGTAGCAGTAATCGACTTCCCGGTAGCCGTCGTCCCCATATTCATCAGCGTCTCCACTGCCACCGGCGGCAATTCGGAAGGGGGTTCATGCAGGGTTCCTGCCAAATTTATCTCAGGCAAGGGGGCATCATCGCCATATTTACGCCACATTCTTACCCAGTAAATTGTCCGCCACATGGCTCTGACAGAAATCCCAAAAGCAATCAATCCGGCCGCCAGCACCCACAGATTATAAAACCAGACTTTTTTTCGCGTCTCCTGCCCCCACTTTTTTTCCTCATCCAGAATTTGGGCCAATGTCTGGGTGCTTTCCCTGGCACCGGAGATTCCGGATTTGGGATACAGCACCCTCACCTCAAACATTTGTTTGGGCGGCAGGTTTTCAGCGGTAAATGTAACTGTTCTATTGTCCGGAATATTTACTTTTCCGTTTAACGGCCCGTGTCCGAAACCCCATATCCGGTCATCCGGGGCAGGGGAGGGTAGATAGATAGTCGCTGTCACCAGGCCTGACCCTTTAACCCAGCCGTCACCGATCAGTTTCCAGTAAAACTCAGAAATATCCGGATGTCCCGTCACCGCATTTTCCACCCGGTATTTCAGAACGAAATTTTTAGTCTCATCAACTGCCCGGTAATACCACTTCACGTTCAATTCATGAGGTCCCGTCGACGTAGTTATATTATCCGCACCGGTAACTGCCACGTTGCTTATTACATAATCACTGCATGTTTGTTGCCCTTCGCATTTCCCTGTCAGGTCTATTCGTTCATCAGCCCAGGTAAAAGAACCGTCAAATTTATAAGTTCTCGCCTCCGTAATATCCGCACTTCCGTCCTCATTCAACTGCACCGTAAACCCCACCTTTTCAATACTGTAATCTTTTGCCTCCGTCTTAACCGGCAACAACACTAAAAACAACCACAGAAGAATTAAGAATATTTTTTTCACTCCATTATTATTATACCCGCTCCGCATCTTGCCACCTGAAAGGTCGCGAGGCTGGACTAAGGGCTAAAAAGCTTAAGGGCTGCGCTTTGAAATTCATCAACTATCCCGTAATCAGGATTGTTCGGAGTATAAAGCAGCTTTCTGATTATTGTTAAATCCTTGATATTCTCACCCAAAGTTTCATTATATTTAAGTTCCTTATAAGATAGGGACAATACTTCCAGGTAAATTTTATTGCTGCCTTCCTTCCATATTATTGTAGACACCTCACTTGTCACGTCGCTTAATGAATTTGGCGGTGCACTTTTCCAGCCGGTGGCAGGCATATTTTTCAGAAAAAGTTGGGCCGCACTTAAACCTTTTAAGTTATTACCCTTGGTATGAATGTTAATCGTGTATCCCACAAAATCCTTATTCTGGTTTTTTTGGTATCCTGCAAAGGTTAAAAAATAAGATCCGTTTTTCCGCCATTCCGCCTTATAATTATCAGCATATTTTCTGCCGAAACCGTATCTGACTAGGTCTTTATCTTCTAATACAACCTGAATATTTTCGGGGATAAATTGTCTCTTAATATTCAAATCAACGATCTCCTGCATAGCCTGTTTAGCTGGTTTATTACTCAGAGAATTGGATTTGTTTGAGTCGCCGGATTTAATCAGATTCAGGCCAAAAAATACTCCTCCTGCCAAGACAAATATGCCAACGACTACTATAATCGGAATTAAGTAGTTTTTTCGCACTAAGTCAATAATAACAGGGTAATACCTCTGGTGTAAAATGTGCCCTTAACCATTTCTTTATCTAACGAATAACGATTAACGAATAACGATGAACTGGATAATACCCGACAATCCTCCCCCCAATCCTGACTGTTTTATTATTTTGTCTTACGCCCTCAAAGACAAAAGTACGCCCACCCGTCCCACCCGGGCTTTGATTGAATTCGCAGCTAAACTCCAGCAAAAATTTCCGAATGCCAAAATCATCATGTCCACCGGGGACAACCAGAAATTGGGTGTTTCCAATGCCGCTGTTATGGCCGCTTACGCCCGTTCCCGGGGAGTCCCGGCTGCCAACATTATCAAAGAGGATCGTTCCCTGACTACTTTCGAAAATTTATTATTCAGCCGCGAAATTGTCCGCCGCCGCAAATTAAGGCAGCCTTGTCTGATCACTCTGGATCTGCATACCCGCCGGGCTGTGGCCACGGCCAAAAAAATGGATTGGACCGGTCTTTATTGGTTCTCGGTCTACTCGCCGGGTGAACCCGCCTCCGGCTGGAAATCCATCCAGACTTACTCCCGTGCTACAATCTTTATTTACGAAATTCTCGCTATTTTCTATAGCGAAATTAAAGGGTGGATTTAAAATGAAGCTTATTGATAAGTGAACTTAGCATTTTCATAACTTCCTGCAATAAATCGAATACTTCGTCATATGCCTTCTTTTCAATATATTCGATGTTCAGAGCAACCAATAATTGAGTCTCCAACTCTGCTCCGGAAGCCATGGATATTCGTAAAAACTGGATGTATTCCTGCATGTGTCCCCTGATTTGTCCCTCCGCGATATTCGATGGTATTGCCACTGCACATCGTCGGATTTGGGATGTCAGTCCAAATAATTCATACTTGGGAAAAGTGGCCGTAATTTTGTATACTATCGTACATAAATCCATCGACTTTTGCCACACAATCAACTCTTTATATGACTTAATCACTACAAATCACTATAACCTAAAACTTAGTCCCTAATCACTTATCTATAACCTAGAACCTATAACCTAAAACCTATATTATGTACGAAATAATTTTTGATCTTGAGACTCAAAAATTTTTTGACGACACCGGCAATTCCGACCCCTCTCAACTGAGAGTTTCCCTGGTTTCGGTTTACCGTCGGCATCTGGATCCGGATCTGAAAGAAATTTCCGGTCAAATGTTCAGTTATTGGGAGAACCAGCTGGATGCCATGTGGAAACTTTTTACCGACGCCGACCGTATCATCGGTTTCAATTCTTTAGGCTTCGACGTCCCGGTTCTTAAACCTTACGCCCCCTCCTACTTTTCCAAACTGCCCCATTTCGATATTTACGATCGTGTAAAACAGGTCAACGGACGGGCCGCTTCCCTCAATTCATTTGCCAAAGACACTCTGGGCAAGTCCAAAGTCGACGCTCCCGCCAACGCCATCAAATATTGGCAGGCGGGTGATAAAAAAAGTCTGGCTCTTCTCAAAAAATACTGTGAGGCCGATGTCATTCTCACCCGGGATGTTTACGACCACGGCCTGCACCACCATCATCTCAAATTCACGGATCGTTGGAACACTCCCCGTCGGGTGGAGGTAGATTTTTCCTATTCTGTCTATGATCTCAGAAAAAGTTCAAAGCAGTCTTCCCTCTTCTGATTTCCCCGGATTTGTTATCGTATTTTAAAAATAGTTACAATCGTCGGTTCCAATCCTTTGACCACAATTTGGGTTTCCGGACACATTGTTCGTGTGGGCGGATAGTATAAGTAATCCGTTTGGCCCGGATGGCTGGGCTTGGGGGCTACCCTGCTCGCACTCCACAGGCCGATTATTACCGAGGCTAATTGTCTTCGCTGATTGTCATCACTCAAATCCCAACCCTCTTCTGGGTATTCCTCCGCATATCTTTCTATCGCATGGTGGGAGACTTTAGGGACTTTTCCCATGAAACGGCTAAATTATTTTAGTTCTTTTTATCCAGTTTATCCAGCTTTAAAAGTTTTACCCCGAAATATACCACCAGGGCAACAATCAGAAAGTCTATCATGGTATTTACAAAACTGCCCCATTGGATTTCCGCACCACCCAATGAAAACGTTGCCGCGGTCAATCCCTCGGCCGCTCCCAGGAATATCCCTACGATGGGGTTAATTACATCGGTGACCAGCGATGCCACCAGTTTGGATATCGCTCCCCCCAGAATAAATCCTACGGCCAGACCTACCACCCCCCGTTCCCTGATGAATTCCATAAACCCTTTCATATTTTTTTCACCCCCTCAACTTATACGTTTCCATATGTACCATTATAACCAAACCACCCCCGTCCGGACTACCCGGATGAATACTCGGGGTTGTCTTTGCGGACTAATCGGGCCCGAATTTTTCAAAGAATCCTGACTGAACTTGATGTGCAAACCATGTCAACCCGTCGGGCCCCATCACCGTCCAGTGGATTATTTGAAATCCGTTGACTACGTAACCGGGAAATGTATCGCATTCCACACTATTCATCACGCAAACATACCTGATTTCCCGGTGAACTATGTTTCCCGATCCTCCGGGTACTTTGCCGTTGCCTTCCAAATCCAACCAAGCGCCGTAAAATGTTGGTTCGGGATCATCCGGTTCGCGAACAACCTGTTTCTGTAAATATTTTTCAATCTGGTCCGTCCACCTGACAACCACTTTGTCATTCTTGGATAAATTATAGTACATCCACCAGCTTTCACAGGGATCCTCAGTCTCGGCATACGGGTGGGTTAGTTCGCACCATTCACTACCCGTTCCGGAAAAAAAATTGTATGGCTTTTCCTCAGCCTTTATCTTACCCGGTATCATTCCCCAGACCAGAAACACAGCCAACAACAAAAATATCTTTTTCATTATCTCACCCCCTTTCTTACCATTCATCCAATATACCCGATTTCTTTAATAATTTAAATAGCCTTAGCCTTTTTCAGAATTTCCTTGATTTCAGCCGAATCCGGCTGCAGCCGGGCCGCTGCCTCCAGCTCTTTAATCCCCTCCGCTTTCCTTCCCATCCCCAGGTAAATCGTTCCCAGCCCCAGATGACAGGTCACGTTTTGCCCGTCCAGCTGAATGCATTTCTGGGCGTAAGTCATTCCCAGAGTCAGGTTCCTCTGAGACAGACTTATCTCCGTCAGAGTCGCGTAAGCTTCGGAAAATTTCGGGTTCAGCATGGTTGCCTGGAGCAGATGTTGGGTGGCTTCAACAATTTGTCCGTTTTGATACTCAGCCGCCCCTATCCAGAAATTACCGGCTGCTTTTTCATCATCGGTTTTGGATATGGCTAGCATTTCTTCAGCTTTTTTCTTCATTCCGGCCCAATCTTCTGCCGCCATCAACTGTCCCACCTCCTCCATTTTCTTCAAATAGTCGGACATGTTGATAACGGACGTTGTCAGGCTATCTATCCGTTCTTTTGTCCCGGCATCAAATTTTTGTGCATTGCTCTCAAAAAAAGCGGTCAGATTCGGCAGGATTTCCTTCAGGTTTTCATTGTAGTCTGCTATGGACGCGTAATCAGATTCAGTCATCCACTCATTACGCTGAGTCCTGTCAAAAAGAGTTTGGGCAATCAGCAGTTGTTCTGTGAGCGCCGTCACCAGTTTATCGATTTCACTGTTGTTAAATCCGGGTTTATTCTTCAGGTCTTTGATGATAGTCAAAAACCCTGACACGATTTCCAGTTCCTTCTTCCAGTCGTTAATAGTTTCACTGGTATAGTCCGGAGTCGTCGGCCATCCGATGACTATCGCCACTACCGGAAATCCGCATGCTCCCCGGTTGGCGGGTGCCGTCGCCACCCCCAGATCGTAATATTGGCTGGAGGCAAAATCCGCCCTGTATATAGCCGAATTGTCTATCTGTTCCACCAGCTCCAGCTCGGTGTATTGACCAAAAGTAATCATTTCCTGGACCAGCAGATATTTATAGCCGGACTTGTCCACCGTATCCGTGAGTTTACCCCCGTCATTTTTCCAGTTCAGCACATTTCCCGCTACCATTTTCGCGCGGTTTAAAGCTATCACATTTAGTTTGCTGTTTACTCTCAAAGGTCTCGCATTCACTTCTGCCCGCATCTTATTCAGTTCCTCCGCCAGTTTTTCCGGACTGATGGTCAGATCCGTCTGGCTCTTTTTTTTTGGCACTTCAATAAATTGCCTTTCGTTATTCTTTTTGATTACCCCCTCGATATCATCCAGGTCCACAAACCCTATCACCCGGCTGTCGGTGCTGGCTTGCCGGTTATCTCCCATCACGGCCACTTTTCCTTTAGGTATTTTGTATTTTTCGCAGTCCGGCAGGAAAGTATTCCCCCATGTTACTCCCGGCTTCAGAATATAATCTTCTTTCAGTGCCTGGCCGTTTATCGTCACGTACCCGTTTACCAGTGCCAGCTCTTCTTCCGGCATTCCGATTACCCGTTTCAGGTAATATTTGGATCCGGTCTCGATGTTATTAAAGCTCACCAGATCCCCCTGTTCCACCCCGAATTTTTTCGGGTTATGCATGCTCACCGCTTCCCCGTTTTTCACTGTCGGCAGCATCGAAGTTCCTATGGTTTTTACTTCCGACAACTTGTCCAAAAAACCCGTTTGGTACAAAAATATTTCTCCTCCCCGGATCGTATTCCGGTAGCACACCCCCCAAAAAATTCCCCCGGCAATAATCACCAATATTATGTAACCCGCTTTTTTCAATAGACTCGCGGGTGCCTTCAGTGCATCCGCCAAAAGTACCAGCGGCAGCAAAAACACCGTCAGAATGATTTTAATTATCTCTTTCACATTTTCAGACCGGGTTATCCCCGGATGAATATTTGCTTATAAACAGATACATCACGCAGATCACCAGTATTTCATAAGTGTTGATCAGCATAAGAACCGGTGCCGCAGGCAAAAAATTAATGGAGATGTTTGCTGCTGCCAGCACCGGCAGGGAGAACAGACCCGCGACGGCAAAAAGTCTGGAAAACCGGATTTTCTTCTGATGGATTTTGTTTATGATCCAGAGCACTATGGTTATTTCCAGCATATTAAAAATCAACCCCAGCCACTCGGTTAAAGTCAAAATCAGCGGGCTGGCATAAACCCCCGCTCTTAAATAATTGGTAACCCGGCTGTTTTTGTTGATCTCCAGCATTTTCTTCAGCACTTCCATCTGTGATATCTGCATGTCCGGGACTCTGCTCAGTGGATAAATTTTCAAATCTTCATTCGAATAAGACACCAGGGAACTGGCAGTCAAAAGAGCCGAGCTTTGGTATTGTTCAAAATTTTCCACGTTGCCTTTGGTGTCTATGGCCAGGAGTCTGTGACGGGCTTGGGCTCCGTTGTCGCTGTCGCTTTTTGTCTCAAACTTTTCCAGAGTGGACCCCGATATTGTCAGATATACCGGCTCCGTCATATTGGTGGAAGCTTTGCCGTCTTTAATGGTTATTGTCAGCTCTTCCGGTATCACTTCTTTCACTGCCGCCGTGATGTTGGTCTGCAATTTATCGATAAAAGGTAACCCGGCTTTGATGGTTTTGTAACTGGGGTAAATTGCGGACAAAAAAGCCAGTCCCAGGGAAATTAACAATACCCGGAACCGGCGTTTGCCGGAAAGAATGGCCTCCACATACCTGCCCGTTTTCTCGCCCTGTGTCTCGGTATATGGGTCTTTACTAAGTATCTTAGAGGGTGGGGGAGTGTACGAACCGGCATATCTGCCCCTGGTGTCACCCGCCTGCACTACCCGGACCGCGCTTTCCACCATTTGCGGATCCCAACCTTCATATATACAGACCGCCTTAATCGCTTCCGCGCTTGTGCCCCTGTTCAGGCACGTCTGGATATAATCCAGCAGGCTTTCTGGTATCATTAAGTTATTATCTCCCTGATCGCTTGGGGGATACAATATGGGAAAGCGGATTGTTCCGGTCGCGGTCCTTATATTTCTTTTTTTTCTTTTTATCCCCGGCTTCACTGCCAGAGCAGCCCCCTCTTGGGCATATCCCTTAGAAAACTATTGGCAGCGACAGACTCTCAAGCCTTTTGCCAAACTTGTCGACCCGGATTTCTACATCGACCGGGAGAGGCTATTCCCAAACCGCTTTTATGGATATCACGCCGGTGTGGATCTGGAAGTTTTACCCGGTGAGGACGAAATGGCTTTACCGGTCTATGCCGTAGGTTCCGGAGTGGTGGATTTCGTTGGCCCCGTCTCGGGCTACGGGGGAGTAATTCTGCAATATCTGGATGACAGCAAAATCACCGCTCTGTACGGTCATGTAAAAATTGCCGGTCTGAAGCCGCGTTCCGGTACCCGCGTCACCGCGGGGGAAAAACTTACCGTTTTGGGCCGGGGTTACAGCCCGGAAACCGGCGGGGAGCGCCCGCATCTGCATTTTGCCCTGGCCACAGGCCATCGTCATTATTTCGCCGGCCACGAAAAGGATTTGGCCTCATTAAATGCCAATTGGCTGGACCCCAACAATTTTTTGGCCTACCGCCTGCCTTCCCCGATTCCTACTTCTTCCCCGCTGGCTCCGGTTACTGAAACCGTCGCCGCCCTTCCATCTCTCTGGTTCCGCTTCCTCGCCTGGCTCAACCGCCTTTTCTAACCTCGCTTAATCCAGACTCTTCCACAAATACCTGGCCGCCAGCGATCGGTATGGCCGCCATTTTTCACTTATTTTTTCAATTTGCTTCAGGTCTTCCCGCCCGATTTTGTAAAGCTTTGCCATCGCCGCGCGCAGCCCCGCATCTCCGATGGAAAACACATCTGGCCGTTGCAGGGTAAACATCAGAATCATTTCTGCCGTCCATCTTCCCACCCCCTTGATTTTTGTCAGCTCAACCACAACCTCCTCATCAGCCATTAATAGCAGCTTCCCCGGGATCAGGACTCCGCTTTGCAGGGCTCTGGCAATATTTTTAATATAGGAGACTTTGGACCACGACAATCCACATCCGCGGATTTTTTCGTCCGGCATCTTTGTTACTTGTTCCGGCTTGGGGAATTTTTTCCCGAATAGTGCCCGGAATCTCTTGCCGATAGTCGCCGCGGCTTTATCGGATAATTGCTGGTTAATAATTGAGTCCACCAGGTCTTCCCACAGGTCCGCTTCCCAAGCCAATTCCAGTTCCCCGTGTATTTCAATCAGGCCTCTCATTACCGGGTCTTTTTTCAGGTGTTCATACGCCCCCTTTTTCATCCCCGTATAATACCACCGCTTGGAATCACCTTCACCCTGGCCTTCACACACCGGGAGTGTGAAGGCTAAAATTTCTCTGACTATCTAAAAAGCTATAATCACTCCATGAGATATCTGCTGGTATTTCTGGTTTCCCTGACCATTTTTTCCTCCTCATTCTTCATCCAGCGGGCGTTTATGACCAACTTTGACGAAAACGGTTATATATCTACGATTTACCTCATGCAATCCGGCCGCAGTCTCTACCGGGATGTTTTTACCCACCATTTTCCGTTTGTCTACTATTGGGTACGCATATTTTCTCCTTTCAACCCCGATTATTCTATACCTCGTACAATCACCGTTTTCCGCCTTACCTTACTGGCTTTTTACCTGATTAATTTTTTATTGGTCTATTTTTCTTTTCGTCACCGCTACAGCCGGCTGTCTTATTCAGTATGGATAATATTATTGTCCACATTTTTCACGCTTTATCACGGGAATATTGTTTTAAGCGAGATTTTTTCGGCCATACTTTTAAGCAGTCTTTTTTGGTTGTGCCTGACTCGCTTACTGGCTTGGGAAACCTCCACCCGGTATTTTATGCTGCTTCTGGTACTTTTTTCTTCTGCTGCGTTCTGGATCCAGCCATTACTGATTTTATTGTCATTTCTGCCGCTGATATTTTCCCGCCACCGTTTATTGGTATTGTTGTCCCTGTTTGCCGTCAATCTTCTACCCCCGGCAATTTTCGTTCTTTCCGGCCAACTGTCATCTTTTTGGGAACAGGCGATACTGTTTAACATCCGGGTCTACTCCCCGTATTTTCTTTCCGGTTTACCTGTCGGCAACCGTTACATCCAAACGGCTCTCTATTTATTGCGAAACGAATATTATCTTTTTACTCATATCGGCAATAATCACCAGATATTCCAATTCACTCTCCATCTGGGCTTTTACCTGCTAATCCTCTGGGCAGTAATGACCAAAAATTTGCGGGCTGGGTTGGTACTCGGCCTATTTTTTTTTACCTCCCGCGTCCGGGAAGTAAAAATTATTCCCGGCTCCATTTTCAATTTTGGTATTTACCCGTTTTTAGTCATCTCGTCCGCAGCTCTGATATCCTTGCTGTTTAAATATTCAAAGTATCGGAAAATTGCTGCACCCGCTTTCGCTCTGCTTTTAGTTTTATCCCTGGTCAATTCTCAGCCGATTTTGAAGGACTCCTTAAAACCGGGCTATCAATACCATGTATTCTGGAGTCCCCGTCAGCAGGCCGCTGAACTGATTGAATCACTCACCCGTCCGGATGAAAAAATTCTCGTCTACCCTCACGACATGGATTTGTATGCTCTCTCCCGCCGTTTTCCTCCTGACCGGTTTATCTATTGGTTTCCCTGGGTGGACTCGGTTCCGACTTACCGCCTGGAACGGTTGACCGCTTTGGCCTCCGTTCCCATCCCCGTAATTTTCTTGGGTAGTATGAATTTCAATGATGATCCGGATCATTATTCCCGCTTCTTCCCGGATCTGGTAAAAAACTATATTCAAATTGAGAAGGATGGCAAACCCACCCGTCTTTGGCTCAACAACTTATATCTCTCCCGCCTCTCCAACCTAAAATCTGGTCCCTAAAACCTATAACCTAAATCAAAAAGGAATATCATCCGCCCATTTTTCCGCTTCCGGTGTCTTATCTGCCTTCGGCAGGATATAAATTTCCTGCTTTCTGGACATATCTACCCGCACCAGCTTTCCTTCTCCCCGGGAAATCGCCTGCATATCTCTGCAGGCCCAGCATGATTCCTTGCCGGTCCGGCATTGGAATGATTTCGTCTGTACCACTAGTTTGGCGGTTTCCGCTTTCTTTTTCACTATTTCCAGAGCTGCAGCCAGCGTAGGTAGGGCCACCTCTTCCATTTCCTCTGTGCTGTCCAGATACCAGTACTTAGCCTTCAGTTTATGGGTTTTGAAAATATTACCCACCAGCAGTGCATAGATCGGCAGCTGCAGCGAATCTTCCCGCTCCTTATTTTTTCCTGTCTTAAAATCAATGATGGTATAGTATCCGTCATCTCCGGCTTCCACCCAGTCCAGCTTCCCCGTTAGTATTACATCCCGGTCCAGATCTACTTTGGGAAAATTAGGTAGTTTGGCCTTGACGGCATTTTTGAAATGGTCATTTTTCCAAAAATGCGCCAGCATCGCTTCCGCCCGGTCCCGGAATTCCGCTTCCTGGGTCTTATCTGTAAATCCGCCTTTCTCTCCGGCAGCATTGTTTCCCCACAAAAGATTGGTGATTCGTTTAAGTTCTGCCTCATTCCGCTCTCCCGGTTCCAGGGCCAGGAATTGGTCTATGGTATCGTGTACCGCCTGTCCCAGCGCCAGAGCCGGGCTTACCAGTTGGATTTTATTACCCCGGTTATTTCTGAAAATGCTTCTCAAAAAGTACAACTGCGGACATTTTTCCAGGTCAGAGAGGGAGGAAGGGGAGACGAATATCGCATTCGGGTTATACGCCATACACCGGCTATTCTACACTACCATGTGCTAAAATCCTTCACCATGGCCGAATGCCTGAGACTGGACGGTACCTGCCCCGCAAGGGAGCTTTTTCTGGCATCACAAGACCGGCTTGATGAATTGGTTATCTATCTGATCAATCTGGATGCCCGGGAAAAAGATCCTCGCAAGAATTCTGAACTGGTAGATATATTGAATAAGGGTGTCAGGCAACAGAGAAGCGCTATTAAAGAAATGGGTGCCGAAATTCTGAGTTTGAGACAAAGAAACCAGCTTTGCCCGAAATGTCCCTGGAGAAAAAATTACGGGTTTTGATCAAGCTACAATTTACTATAAGATATTGTATAATCTCCTTATGTTTCAAGAAAAACCGGATATTACTAATCCCGAATTGGTCGAAAGATACGACTTGTCGCGCATGCACTCTAAAAGGATATACGAGCGTTCTTCCCGGACTTTATCGGATGAAGAGCGCCGGTTGCGTCTGCGGTATGGGGTGGCTGTCATTGTCGTGGCATTAGGTTCGGCTCTGACCTGTTATGCGTCTCCTTGGATTGTCAACTTTATTGACGAGTCTACCCGGCTGCCATAGGGTAAAATATCATTATGAATACCCTGATTCTTCCCGGTTTCTCTCCCCAAAATCAATCCTGGGCGGAATCCGTACGGACGCAGCTTCATCTCTCCGGGGAAAGCGTAGTCAGCTGGCACCATTGGACATCCGGCCGTCCCGAGCCGGATTGGGTGGAGCGGGAAACGTCGGAGATTATTGACCGGATAGTCATGGAACAGGTCAGCCTGTTAGCTAAATCCATTGGCACTCTCATCGCTATGCGGGTTATCAAGGCTAAACCGGATTTGATCCATAAAGTGCTTCTCTGCGGAATTCCGGTGAACGACTTCCGGCCCGGGAATGCAGCAGAATATGAAATCCTGAAACAATTCTCTGTCAATAAGTGCCTCTGTCTCCAAAACCGGGATGATCCCCATGGTAGTTTTGATCAGGCTGAAACACTAATCCATGCCGTCAATCCGCATATTCCGGTTTTATCCCGCCCCGGTCAGGATCACGAATACCCTTACTTCGACGACTTCCGTTCCTTCCTCACCTAATTTACTGCCAACTCAATTTTCCGGACAGCAACACTTGTTCCTCGTCAAATTTCTTCACCTGACCTGCGAAATCCACCACAATTTCTGTCAATTTATCGAATTTCCCATTGGTTGTCCTGGACAAGTTATGTATTATTAGCCTCAACGGGTGATACAATAATTATGTGTAAGATGCCCGGATTGTAGGCTCCGGCGTATTCTACTGTCCCGTTTACGATAAAAAAATAAAAGACCCGCCTGTTTCTACCGAAATCGGAGCTTAAAAGTCAGTGTGGCCATCTCCACCTATTAAACCTCACAAGAGGTCCTCTTGCGAGGCTAACGGTTGCCGATAGTATTTCTGCTTGAAATGCCATTGACCTAGGGTTACAATTAAGCCCTCAACACCTGCCCAATGAGGAGGTGAGTAGTTTGAAAAAATGTAAAAGTTGCCGGATGGAAATCGACGCCAAAGCCAGGAAATGTCCCCATTGTCAGACAGATCAGAGGATTTGGTTTGCCCGTCACCCGATACTTACCGGACTGTTAGTCTTGTTTGTAATCGGAATTTTAGGTACAGCCATGGGAGGGGGTAACAAATCCGGATCCGGCCCAGCCGGGACATCCGACGCCCAACCGACAGTTGCACCGGTTGCTCAAAAAATCACAGCCGGTCAGTTGGCAGACGATTTCGACGCCAATCAGGTCGCGGCAGAAGCAAATTGGAAAGGCAAAGTAGTGGAGTTTTCCGCAGTCGTTTCCAATATTACCGACTCGGGGATTTCTTTCTATAACGTAGCCTCGAAAGAATTTTCCATGACCCAGATCAGCTGTCGAATCAGCGATAAAAATCAGCTGATGTCTCTCACAAACGGTCAGTCCGTTACAGTCCGGGGTACGGTTGGTAGTCAAACAATTGGTGTTGTCGGTCTTGATGACTGTACTGTAGTTCAGTGAAGTTACTGTACCCAGATCTCCGGCCCAGATAAGGGAGCCACTACCGGGACATGTACCCCGGGGGCCAGAAATTCCCCGAAACTTCTTTCCGCCGTGTAGGCGCTTCCGGAAGCTATTTTAAATTTCAGGTCACCCAGATAAATATTTATTTCCACGTTAGCTTTATTCACCACTTTCAGTCTTTGTCCCGGCAATACTTTCATGCATTTGGGATCGGGTATATCTTCGCTTATCGCTACTTCCGCTATTTCACTGTCCGGATAATCCCGGCAGATACCCGAGGCGGGGTCAATCGCGTCCGCCGGCTTCAGGGTGGGGAACACCCGGTCGGAAAAGGCTTTTTGCTGATTGGCATTTTTTCTGACCAGCCCCCCAAAAACTATAAAAAGCAGCAGTATCACCGCCCCTACCCCGATAAATAGCCATTTTTTCTGCTTCAATTTATTTTCCATTTTGTTAATCTCCATTATTCCATACCTGGTCCTCCCCGTCATCTTGACAACTCCCCTTCTCCCCTATTATCCTTAGACGGATATCTAAATATCTAATAGATATCTTTTTTACCTTATGGACTCCGTATACAAAGCCCTGGCGGATCCCAACCGCCGCAAAATTTTAGAAATTTTAAAAATCCGTGATATGCCGGTCCACGCCATTGCCATGCATTTCGATATCACCGGGGCATCGCTTTCCCATCACCTGGATATCCTCAAACGCGCCCGTCTTATTATCAGCCAGAGGCAGGGGCGTAATATTGTTTACTCTCTCAATACCTCCGTTTTTGAAGCAGTCGTGTCTGCTTTAATCAGTGTTTTTCAAAAATGAAAATATTCAATCTCATTGTTATAGCCCTGATGTTCATTGCGGGTTGGATTTTATATCCGGCCCTGCCCGAAAATCTGCCCGTCCACTGGAACATCCGCGGACAGGTAGACAACTATATGCCCAAATCCCAATCCGTCTGGCTTATGCCTGTTATGGTCGTTTTGTTTTTCGTTCTCTTCCGGATTATTCCCTCACTTGATCCCAAAAAGGAAAAATACCGTCTCTTCGCCCGGGAGTGGGAAATCATCCAGACCGGCTTTATCGGTTTTTTTGCCTATCTGCATTTCATAATTCTTTATCTCTCATTGCATCCTGAAGTCCCCATAATGCCCCTGATGTTTATCGGTATCGGTTCTCTGTTTATTCTATTGGGGAATTATTTATCCAAAATCCGTCAGAATTATTTTATCGGTATTAAAGTTCCCTGGACCCTGGCCGACGAGGACAACTGGAACAAGACCCATCGTTTTGCCAGCTGGTGTTTCGTCATCGCCGGCATTGTTACCATCGCCGAAGCTTTCTTTTTCTGGTATGCACCGGTAGTCATTCTTGGGGGAATATTTCTGGCTTCCGGTTTGCCCATTATTTATTCCTTTCTGTTGTTCAAACAATCATTGCACCTGATGAAATATATCTACCTCGCTCTCATAGTTTTAGCCTCCGGAATGTTCTTTATCTGCCTTCACACTCCCGGTGTGTGAAGGCTATCGAGGGAATTAAGAGGGAGTTGCTTCTGATTGTAGTATCATTGTTGCAGTGGGGGAGACCAAAAAATTTTCCGGGGTGGTTACCGCAGATCAGATTGAAGTCCGTTTTGCCTACTCCGGAAAAGTCGCCAAAGTTTACAAACATCCCGGAGATAGCGTAAAAATCGGCGACTGGCTGGCCAGTCTGTCAAAAAAAGAGCCTCAGGCCCAGCTGGATCAGGAATTGGCGGATTACGAACGCATCCGGGCGGAGTTTGAGATTTTTGTGGCCTCGCATGCCAATCCCGGCAGTGACCGGGAAAAATACGAAAAAGTCCAGGCCCAGGCAGTACTAAACGCGGCCGTCAAATCCGTCGAACTGGCCAAATTCCGTCTTGATGATGCCGATCTCAAATCTCCGGTGGCAGGGACGGTCATTGTCGACGGGGGTATCCGTCCCGGTTTGAATATCACTCCCGGTTCTTACCCCTTTACTATTCTCGATAACAATACATTTCGCCTGGTGGCGGATGTAGATTGGGATGACTTACCCCTGTTTACTCCCGGCAATTCCGTCACTGTTAAACTTTCAGACCGCAAAGAAGAAGCCTCCGGAATAATCTTACCCCTAATCCCCTACCCTGCAGCCAAAAAATCCCCTCCCCAAATTCATGTCCGTCTTTCCGGTATCCCCGGCCTTCTTCCCGGCCTCCCCGGCGAAATCTCCCACACTTGATAAAACCTATAGTACGGGATATAATTCACTCCATATGAGTAACAGTGAAACCAAGTATATATGTCCCGTGACAGGAGAAGTTTGAGAATTCAGGTCAGATGCCATGGTACCCAAAAATTTTGACGAAGCAGGATTTAGGAATAGTCTATTAAGGATGAAAGGAATTGATATGGTCGAAATATGGCGCAAAGCTTACGATAGAGAAGGATGTTGCGGCAAAGTTGAAAAAAGGGCAAAAAAAAGGAAAAAAGGGATAAGTCTTCAGGGAGAAAAAAACACGGTAACCGCAATTAAAGGAGAAATCTCCCAGCCTTGAATATACCTGTAGTAATTTGTATAATCCGCGCATGACGTCTGCAAGAGAACGTAGACTTTGGTGCCCCCTGAAAGGAAATTGGTGTGATCGGACAGGAACTTCCACCAGAAATTCCGAATCCGTTGAAGCCCCGGGAGTTTGCGGGTTCGTGAAATCTGCCCTATTGCAGCTAGAGCTTTATGGCAGGTAGCCGCAGATGTGGCAAAAGATGGATCCCTTCCGGTAGTGTTCACAGTCGAACCCGACATAGACCCCGAAAAAGTAAATTTACTCAAAGGAGAAAAGAGGCAGAGACGTATAGTTGCCACAGTAAATGCTGGCTTACTGACCCGAAAGAACCGTCCCTGAATTCAGCTATTTTTCAGCTGAATAGCTATAATCCGCCTTATGCGCTTACTGGTCGTGGAGGATGAACACCGCATAGCCAACGCCATCAAAAAAGGCTTACAGCAGGAACGCTACGCCGTGGATGTGGCTTATACCGGTCCCGAAGGCTACGATCTGGCGGTAACCGAAGACTACGATCTGCTGATATTGGACCTGATGTTACCCGGTATGGATGGACTCACTTTATGCCGGAAATTGCGTGACGGGCATCGCCATACACCGGTCCTCATCCTCACCGCCAAGAGTCAGATCCGGGACAAGGTCACGGGTTTGGATACGGGTGCGGACGATTACCTGACCAAGCCCTTTTCATTTTCCGAACTTCTGGCCCGCATCCGGGCTCTTACCCGCCGTCCGCCGGTTACCTCTGCACCGGTATTGACTGCCGGAGACATTAAATTGGACACCACCCAATTTTCCCTCTCCCGGGCTGGAAAAAATATTTCTCTCACCCAAAAGGAATTTTCCCTGCTGGAATATTTGCTCATTAATACGGGGAAAATTCTCACCAAGGACCAGATTATCAGCCATGTCTGGGATTATGATGCCGATATCCTGCCCAATACTGTGGAGGTTTATATCCGTAACTTACGCAACAAAATAGACCACCCTTTCCCAAAGCTTCCACCCCGGATTCATACCGTCCGGGGTTTCGGCTACAAAATTTCCTGAAAAATATGTTTCAAAACGCCCGTCTCAAACTCACTGCCTGGTATCTGTTGATTATCATGTCAATCAGCCTGGTATTCAGCACTGTTATTTACAGAGTTTTATTAAATGAAGTAACCAGGTTTGCCCAAGCCCAGCGGTTCCGGATCGAACGCCGTATCGGCCCCATCCCCATTCCGTTAATTGTCGACCCGGACCCGGACCTGATTATCGAAGCCCGGCACCGGATCTTGCTTTTCCTGATACTGGTCAACTCCGGCATTCTCATCTCATCCGGGGTGTTGGGGTATATTCTAGCCGGTCGGACCTTGGAGCCTATCAGTGATATGGTGGATGAACAAAACCGGTTTATTTCCGACGCCTCCCATGAATTGAAAACCCCGCTGACTTCATTAAAAACGGCTATGGAAGTTTATCTGCGAGGCAAACCCGGTCTCAAAAACGCTCATACTTTAATTAATGAAAGTATCTCCGAGGTAGATAAGTTACAGACTCTCTCCGAATCCCTGCTCATCTTGGCCCGGCATGGTGTACCGGAAAATCAGTTATCAATTACCAAAGTCTCACTTCGGGAAGTTATTGGAGAAGCAATTCGGAAAATTAAACCGTTAGCCCTAAAAAAACATATACCCGTCAATAAGTCCGGCCTTGATGCGGAAATCGAAGCCGATTCTTCCGCTCTAGTAAACTTATTGGTAATTTTGTTAGACAATGCGGTCAAATACAGTTCAGCCAAAAGCCCGGTGATTATCTCCTCCAAAAGGAACGATGGATCTGTATTAATCACCGTCTCCGACAAGGGACCGGGAATTTCTGCAGTGGATCTGCCTCATATTTTTGACCGTTTTTATCGTGCGGATTCCTCCCGGTCCAGGCCCGGTCCCGGCGGTTACGGCCTAGGCCTATCCATTGCCAAACAGATTATTGCTTCACATCATGGAACCATAACCGTCGTCAGCCGTCCCGGTTCCGGTTCTGCCTTTACCATCCGATTGCCTCTGCGCCGGCCTCATACAGTTAAATTTCAGCATTGAGTCCTAACGTTTCATTGCCATGCGCCTGTTTCAGCGGATTAACCAAAAGTCTTTAGCCCTTAAAATAGGGGTTATGTTGTTGACTGCCGGCTTGGTCTGGTTCGGATTCTCATTCTGGAAAAACACTAAATCTTCTGCTCCGCAGTACCAGACAGCAAAGGCCGAAAAAGGTACTTTAATTAGCTCGGTTTCCGCCTCCGGATCGGTCACCACCTCAAATGTTCAGGAAGTTACTACCCAGGCCACGGGGGTAGTCCAAAAGATGGATGTGGAAGACGGTCAGAAAGTCGCCAAAGGACAAATTATTGCCCAAATAGAATTGGATCTTGTAGGTCAACAGAGAAATGCAGCCGCCTACACAAGCTTAATCAACGCCCAGAAGTCTGTTAATTCCGCCAACAATAATTACCGCTCTACGCAAGCTTCCTTACAGGTTGTTTATGACGAGATCAAAGGACACGATACCGACGAGACCTTGGTAATGAAAGAAAAAAGAACCAAAGCGGAAGTAGCCAACGACAATGCCTATGACGGGGTTGTCAGCGCCCGGGCTCAGTTAGCTTCAAGCGCCCTTTCCTACAACCTGACCTCTCCCGTTATCAGGGCTCCTCTATCCGGGATTATTAACTTGTCGGTTGCTGAAGGATCCCAGATAAGTGCCGGATCGTCATCGGATGCCTCCAACCAGAGGCTGGCCACCATCACTACCGAGGGAACTCCTTTAATTAGTGTCAACATTTCGGAAATTGATGCCCTGCAAATTAAAACTAATCAAAAAACCAACGTCACTTTTGACAGCCTGGAAGGCAAAACTTACACCGGCAAGGTCGTGGCCATGGATAAATTAGGTACCAGTACCAGTAACGTTGTTACCTACACCGCGTTGATCAAACTGGATACGGGTTCTTCTGAGGTTCTTCCAAACATGGTGGCCAATGTCAACATTATTACCGACATCAAAACAGATGTTTTATCAGTACCTTCCTCCGCCGTTCAAACTTCGGACAGCCAGACCTCGGTGCAGATCCTGAAAAACGGTGAAATCACCAATGTGCTGGTTGAAACCGGCAGCTCCAATGGTTCTCAGACGGAAATCGTTTCCGGGATTAACGAAGGCGACGCGGTTGTCACATCAACTATCACTTCAGACACCACCGGCGGCAGTCAGGGTAGTTCCTCTTCTCCTTTCAGTGGTGTCGGCAGGTCCGGCCGGATATTTCAGGTGGGGGGGTCCGGAGGTTTCTGACACATGTATGCGGGATTCGCTCATCAAAGTCTCGGGTCTGAACAAAATCTACAGGACGGATGATTTGGAACTCAAAGTCCTGTCGGATATTAATCTGCATATCGATGCCGGGGAATTCGTAGCTATCATGGGTCCTTCGGGTTCGGGCAAATCCACTCTCATGCATATTTTAGGAGTGCTGGATTTACCCACCAGCGGGACCTATTACCTGGATGGCCAAAATGTGGGAAGTCTGTCCGACGATGAACTGGCGGATATCAGAAACAAAAAAATCGGTTTCGTTTTTCAGGCGTATAATCTGTTACCCCGGACCTCGGCCGTGGAAAACGTCATGCTGCCCATGGATTATGCGGGTATACCTGATACCGATCAGTTGATCTTGGCCAAACGCGTGTTGGCTATGATGGGTCTGTCCGATCGCCTGGATCATCCACCAAACAAACTCTCCGGGGGACAGCAACAGCGGGTGGCCATCGCCAGGGCTTTAGTCATGCAGCCAGCAATAATTCTGGCGGACGAACCCACCGGCAATATAGCTTCAGTCCAGGCAGAAGAGATTATGGCTATATTCCAAAAATTAAATGCCGACGGTCACACTATCATCATGATCACCCACGAACTGAATATTGCCGAACATGCCAAGCGGATTATTCATTTATTTGACGGCCGGGTAATAGAGGATGGTAACGGCCATCAGCAGCGCCGGATATCCAAAAAATTATGAAACCTGTGAAACTTGTCAAAAGTGGTGTCAGAAATTTAATGGCCAACAAGTTGCGTACCGGTCTGGCGATTTTAGGTATCGTTATCGGTATCGGCAGCGTCATAGCCCTGATTTCCATGGGTGAATCCAGCAAACGCGCGGTCCAGTCTCAAATCCAGTCCATCGGCTCAAACCTCTTGACTGTCTCTCCCGGATCCCAGCAGTCAGGAAGTATCCGCGGGGCATTCGGTGGGGCGACTACTTTGACCAACGAGGACGCCGCTGCTATTTTAACCGCCTCCTCCGTCACTACTATCAAAAATGTCTCGTCGGAATACAATGGCCGGGCTCAGGTAATAGCCGACCGTAACAACACCAACACCCAGATTGTCGGTGTCCAGCCCGTTTATGCCGAGGTTCATAAAATGACTCTGTCTTCGGGCAGTTTCATCACCGGCCAGCAGCTTTCCTCTATGTCCAGGGTGGCGGTAGTTGGTCCGACGGTAGTCGAGGATTTATTCGGAGAAAACGCCAACCCGATAGGTCAGTCCATACGCATTTCCGGTAAAACCTTTCAGATAGTCGGAGTTGCCGTCTCCAAGGGCGGTACCGGATTTAATAACCAGGACGATCGGATTTATATTCCTCTGACTACTGCCCAGAAACAGCTTTTCGGAGTCAAGCATCTGACCTCTATTGCCTTGGAGGCAAATAGTGAACTGGTAATGACCACTGCCCAAAACCAGGTGGGCTACCTGCTTCTGGAAAGGCATCATTTAACTGATCCTGCTGCAGCGGATTTTAGAATTCTTTCCCAGGAGGACATATTGCAGACGGCGTCCCAGATCACCGGCACCTTTACTGCACTGCTGACCAGTATCGCCGCCATTTCACTTCTGGTCGGCGGTATCGGCATTATGAATATCATGCTAATGTCGGTTACCGAAAGGACCCGTGAGATTGGTCTGAGGAAGGCTCTGGGGGCCAGGAAAAAAGTTATCATCTCCCAATTTCTTACCGAATCAATTATCCTCACTTTTACCGGGGGATTAATCGGCATTGGATTGGGTGTTGTCGGCTTTTACATCTATTCCAGAGTAAACAGTTCCGCTTTTGTCGTCACTCCGGCTTCAGTCCTCCTGGCTTTTTTTGTTTCCGTCGGCATCGGCGTCCTCTTCGGCTGGTATCCTGCCCGCAAAGCTGCCAATTTACAACCCATCGAAGCACTGAGATATGAGTGATTATAATCCTGAGCCTGTTGAAGGAAGGGGGTGACTCACTTTGAATAAACAAACTGTAATTTTATTAATAATTGCTGCAGTCGCTATCGCCGGCGGCGGAGGCTTTTTTGCCGGTATGAAATATCAGACGTCAAAACGCACCACGGGGTTCAACCGTCCCGATGGTAACCTGCAGTTCAGGGGTGTGCCCAGCGGTAATGGTAATCGTATGGGATTCCGTCCCGTCGCCGGGGAAATTATCAATCGGGATGACAAATCCTTCACCGTCAAACTCAATGACGGAGGCAGCAAAATCGTCATTTTATCCGACAAAACAGAGATCAACAAAGCCGCTTCGGGTACACCCGAAGAATTGAAAGTGGGGGAAAAAGTCTCGGTGTTCGGAACGGAAAACTCAGATGGCAGTGTTACTGCCCAAAACATCCAGCTCAATCCCGTCCTCCGCGCTTTCCCGGAAAATCTCACCCCTACCCTCTAGCCACGCCACCTTTCAGGTAGCGAGCCTAGCGAAAAGGGGATTGATCGTTGGCGAAAGAGTTTAAGCTGATTTTCAGAAAATCAGAGTAGATTGGGAAACAAGAAGGGAGGTGATAAGAAGAATGAAAATTTCAAAGAAACTGTTACTGGTACCGGCTTTGGTCATTACCCTGGCCGGTACCGCCTGGATGGGGATTTCCCGTGTTTCTGCCGCCACTACGGATTCAAAATATCCGCCGCTGGTGACTAAATTTATGCAAAAATTCGGGCTTAAAGAGTCCGATGTCCAATCGGTCATGGATGAAGTGCAGTCGGACCGGCAGAAAGAAATGCAGGCCCGTTACGAGGCCCGTCTGACCGAAGCGGTTACTGCCGGAGAAATTACCGCCGCCCAAAAACAGTTGCTCTGGGACAAGCATGCCGAGCTTCAGGCCAAAATGCAGGCCCAGAGGCAGGAATTACAAACCTGGGCAACTCAGAACAACATTGACCTCAAATATCTAAACGGAGGTTTTGGGGGTCATGGTGGAGGAATGATGGGCCGGGGTGGATGGATGATGAAGTAATCTCGGCGCCTTTAAAAAAACAGCTCTCCCGCACGTGGGGGAGCTGTATTATGGTGTCGGGGTAGCGGGTTGTTCGGTCGGAGTGGGGGTTGAAGTCGGTGGAACCGGAGTCGGGGACGGAGTGACAGACGGCAATAGAACAATCGGTGTGGCTGATGATGTTGAGGTCGGCGAAGGAGCTTGCGTGGGTTGGGGAGTCACCGGTAGTTTATTAAATACCCCCGTCGCTTTTCCGGGAATAATATGGATCATTTTGGCGATTATACCCCCTGCCCCGTCATTGTCACCTACGGCAGTAATTCTCTTACCCACCTGAACATCCGCCAGCGTTGCCGAAGCGGACCCGGACATTTTTATAATCGTCAGGTCGGTCGCAATCACCGTAAATGTCCTGTCTCTTTGTATCTGATGGGCTAGTGTAATCGTTTTTCCGGAAACGTTTGTCACTACTCCCTGTACCGCCTTGCGCTTGGTTGCCAGTTGGGCCGATTCCGTGGCCGTCTTCACAAAAATTTTCACCGCCTTTTTGATTTTTGCCGCACCCGAAGCCGCATCATCGGATGCCACTACCATGGTCGTATCATTGGGTTTTACACCGTTGATCTTGATCGGTTTATTCTTTGAATTAACGACTTTTGTCAACCTGTCAATATTCACAGTCTCGCTCTTCCCCAGATTGTTTTGTTTTACTTCCAATTGCTTGTCCGATACCTTTTCCACTTTTCCGGAAATTGCTTTCTTATCCGCCATCACATTGGAATTTTCCGTTTTTACCCCCAGCACCTGATCGTCGTATGCCACTTCCATAGTCAGAGACTTCTCCTGGCCGTTTTCGTCCATGGCGGTTATCGTCAGTGTGTTCATCCCGCTGTCCAAAAGGATACTACCGGAGAAATTTCCCTTTTCATCGCTCAGCACCGAATCTTCATGGCTCTCGGTATAAAACACCACCGGTACTCCCGGCAATGTCATTCCGGATACCGGCAGCATGCTGTTTTCAGTCACTACACCGCTGGCCGGACTGGCCAGACTCAAAGTCAGTTCGGGGACAGCTGTCGGTCTCACAATTACCGCCTGGGTTGGAGTTTTTTGGGTCGGATCTATATCTCCTCCGTACAGATAGCTGACCGTTCCCAAAATAGCAGTCACAGTCAGGCCGATCGTTACCACCACTACCAGAGGATGCAGGTTCCGAAACAGCATATTATCTTTGCGTGTTAGCTCCTGGGGTATGACCGAGGGCACGGCCGGCGGCTCGACTGACAAGGCGGCCGGCGGCTCGACCGTCACCGGTACAACCGGCTCTTGCGGCATGGTAACCGGGGTGGGTTCCACGGGCATCGGAGATACCGGTGGAGTAACCAGGGAGTTATCATCCATCCCAACTACCTTATTTTGAATTCCCCTTTTTGTCAACCCTTGCCCCCGTATGTTAAGCTTTAAACCTCGTGAAAGGAGGTGAAGAAAATGGAAGAAAGTAAATCCAAGACTAGTCCTCTGATGATTATCGGCATTGTAGTGGTTTTAGGTGTCGCAGTAGCGGGAGTACTATTTGCCACTCGTGGCAACAACCCCTCTCCGGAAGTATCCACCTCCATGCCGGCAGTTACCGAAACTACTCCGGCAGTAGAAAGCGCAGCCACCGATAGCAGTTTTCTGGAAACAGCCTCTGTCACGGTTGAAGGCGGTAATTTCTACTTTCAGCCCAACGAGATCCGGGCGGTGTTAAACGAGCCATTAAAAATCATTCTTACCAGCAAGGATGGTATTCATGATTTCGTTATCGACGAATTCAATGTCAAAACCACCCAGATCAAAGACGGTGAGACCGCAGAAGTAGAGTTCATACCGGACCGGCCGGGAACTTACGAGTTCTATTGCAGTGTGGGACAGCATCGGGTTATGGGCATGAAGGGGACTTTAATTGTGGAGTAGTCTCCGTCAACCTAAATAGAAAAGGGTCGCCTCAGGCGACCCTTCCTCATGACCCTCAAACCAGCTTTATAAGAGTTTTTGCGTTTTCAGAAATTCCAGGATGCCGTCTGCCAATGCTCTGGCGGGTATATCGGGATTATCAACAATGGTTTTCCTGTCTCCCCGGTTGCTCAAAAAACCGGTTTCCGCAATTGCGGCGGGTGTCATCGGATGGATGGCGTGCTCATACCTCCACCAGGCAAACGAATAATAACCGCGCATGTTCCGGGTCACATTGGGATCTTGGGCCAATCCGGTTTGCAGGCTGTAATGTTTAACCAAAAGTTCCGTCAGCAGGTCTCTTTTCCCGGTAAAATCCCTTCTCGGCCCGGCAAATTTAAACCCCGCTTTGGACAAATCTTCGCTCCCGTCGGCATGGATCGACACAAATACATCAGCCAGATACCCCGGAGGTACAGTTGTCGGCAGTACGTCTGTTTCCACTCCCTCAGCCCGCAGAATATCGGCTATTCTATTGGCAATTTCCAGGTTTATATCCACTTCCCGTTTCCCGTCCCCCGTGGAGCCGGTGTTATTTCTCAGGTTCTGCAGCTCCTCGGGTACCTCCTGGACTTTCCAATGTCCCGCCTGGATCCCTGCCCGGACCGGACCTTCAGGCCTTTGCCAATTTGACCAGTCCAGAACCTTCTCTGCGGACGCCGGAATTTCTTCACTCACCCCTTCCATCGGTGCCCCCGAAATTTTTGGTACTCTTCCGGTCTGTGTCAGAATCACTGTTCCCAGTATTACTATTGCTCCCGCAACGAAAAGTGTTATTTTCACCACGAACCACCAACTTAACATCTCATTCTGAAAATTTCCTGAAAAATTCCACATCCCGGGCCAGCGCAGTGGCCCAGTTACGCGCAATATCGTGGTTATCTCCCGGATAGGCATAATAATTCACGCTCACACCGTTTCCCAAAAGTTTATCCCGGAGTTTTTCTCCCCAGCTGAACGGCACCGACTCGTCCGTCGTACTGTGCTGGATGTTCATTGGTGTTTTGACCAGACCGGTATTGGCAAAGCTGCTGACGGCTTCGTATTCTTCCCGGCGGAAATTCTCTTCCAATTGTGCTTCCAGGGTGGGCAGTCTTTCGGACCTGTTTCTGCGGGTAAAATACAATACCGCTTCCGGCCAGTCGGTTACCGCCGGAGCCCATAGTGACGCCGCTTTGACCTTATCCGTCACTTCTGTCACCCGCAGTGTTACGTCTCCTCCCATCGAATGCCCGTACATAAACACCAAAGCTGTGTCAGCTCCCTCAATACTTCCCAAGGAAGCCAGTAGGTTCAAAACATCCACCGCATAACTTACCCGGGACCTGATCCCCTCGGCGGTCCCTTCGGATTTGTCATGCCCCCGGTAATCGGGCTTTACGACCAGAAATCCGGCATTGGCAAAATAGGCGGATGTATTGATGTATGAATTCTCCGTCGAATATACGTCCGGGTCGATATGTCCGTGATTGACGATCACCACCGGCCATCCCGTAGCAGGCTTATTTCCGTTAGGGACATTCATCAGGGCATACTGTTTCAGTCCGTCGGAATCATAAGTCACCTCATACGATACAAACCGCCCGGTTTCCCTCACCTTCCTCACGATTTCAATTTCCCCCCCGTTATACTTCCTGTCTCTCAAAGCCTGAATCGAATACTGGTTAACTCTAGTACTTTCCGGTATGTTGACGGTTTGTTGGGGTTCGGGATTCGTTATTTGTGAATTGGTATTTGTGGTTTGAGATTTAAAAAGTATTGTTCCCGCCACTGCCAAAATTGCTACACCTCCCGCCAAAACCAACTTTTGCATCCGCACAGTGTATCATAATCCGCCAAAAAACAATGTCGGTTTGCTCACATTCAGCTTTCACACACCGGGAGTGTGAAGCCTGCCGGCTCTACGTCTCTCCAATTCCGTCAGGTGTTTTTTACGCAGCCTCAGGGCTAGGGGGGTAATTTCCAGCAGTTCGTCGTCTTCCAGAAAATCCAGCGCTTGTTCCAGAGTCAATATTACCGGCGGTGTCAGCTGGATGACGCTGTCGTGGGATTTGGACCGCATATTGGTCAGCTTCTTTCCTTTGCAAACATTGATGGAAATATCGCCTTCTTTGGCGTTTATGCCTACAATCATTCCCTCGTACACCGCAGTCGCCGGTTCGATAAACGTCGCCCCCCTCCCTTGGGCATTTTCCAGGCCGTAAGCCAGGGCTTGTCCGGGCTCGCTGGCTACCAGTACCCCCCTCCGGTTCCCGGTAACCGGTTTACCCATCTTTTCGTAACCCAAAATCACACTCGAGTAAATCATGGTTCCCCGGGTGGCCGTCATCAACTGGCTTCTCAGGCCCAATACCGCCCGGGTCGGAATATGGTATATAAATTCCGTTTCCTGCTCCGATATGGGGTCCATTTTCAAAAGTTTTCCCAGCCTCTTGCCGAATTCTTCACTAATTATTCCCAAATGTTGATGGGGTACGATCACGGACACTTCTTCCACTGGTTCCAGCGTCTCTCCGGCTCCTTTTTTAACAATTACTTCCGGTTTACCGGCCTCCAATTCATAGCCTTCCCGGCGCATGGTTTCCAGAAGTATCGCCAGATGCAGCTCACCCCGTCCGGAGACAATAAATTTTCCACCGTTTTTTTCCACCCGCAAACTCAGGTTGCTTTCCAGCTCCCGTAGCAGCCGTTCTTCCAACTGCCTGCCTGTGGTAAATTGGCCTTCACGTCCGGCAAACGGTGAGGTGTTCGGACCTATCAGGATGTGCAGTGTCGGCTCTCCTATCTCTACTCCGGGCAGTGCCGTGATTTCCGCCGGATCGCACACCGTCTCTCCGATTTTTACATCAGACAGTCCGCACAGGGAGACAATTTCCCCACTTTCTTCCGCCTGCGTTTCCGTTCGCTTCAGTCCTTCGTATACCATCAGTTTTTCCACGGTTCTGATGTTGGTCAGCCGGTTGGCCGTTACCACTTTCATTCCTTTTTCAATTTTTCCCCGGTAAATCTTGCCCACGGCAATCCTCCCCAGGTGCGGATCCCAATCCAACGAGCTGATCACCATTTTAAACGGCCCCGGTCGGTTCCGGGCTGGGGGAACATGCGCTACGATCGCTTCCAGCAGGGGAGTCACGTCGCCTTTTGCATCCGCAGTCTCTGGTATCCGGTCAAAAACTGTTCCTTCCCGTCCTACGGCATACAACACCGGGAATTCCAGCTGGGCGTGGTCTGCCGCCAGTTCCAGAAACAGTGTTTCAATTTTCTTCAGGGTTTCCGCCGGCCTGGAAAACCTTTTATCGATTTTATTAATCACCACAATAATCGCCAGTTTCAGCTCCAGCGCTTTTTTCAGGACAAACCGGGTCTGGGGCATAGGCCCTTCCGCCGCGTCTACTATTAATAGTGCCCCGTCGGCCATCCCCAGGGTTCTTTCCACTTCCCCGGAAAAATCCGCGTGTCCGGGCGTGTCAATAATGTTGATTTTTACGTCCCTATACCTCACAGAGCAGTTTTTGGCCAAAATCGTGATTCCCCGTTCCCGTTCAAGCTCGTTGCTGTCCATGATCAGGGTCTGGCTCATTTCCGCCTCGTTTTCCCGGAAAACATGCGTCTGCTTAAGAAGCGCATCTACCAGCGTGGTTTTGCCGTGGTCCACATGGGCAATCACGGCTATATTTCGTATTTCAGGCATGATATTTTCAAAAAAAATACCCCGGGCCTAACTCTCCCTCGGGCGCGCCTATTTTACCAAAATTACCTCCCCGACGCTACTTTCTTCACGCTAATGGGGTACACAGTTGGGCCAGATGTATGCCCGGTTGAGTGACAGGGCATAAGCCGCGGCTTGGATGGCTTCTTCCGCATTAAATCTCAGATCCGCATTTGCATCTTCCCCCATCATTTTCCGGTAATTTCTCCAGGTACTCGGATCAAACTGATACAAACCGCCGTAAATGCTGTTGGTAGCCGCCGGATTCATTCCCGACTCGCACCGGGCAATGTGTCTTAGCACATTGGCGTCCACGCCGTATTGTCCCCCGAATCTGTCCGTCATCTGGTATATTTGCTCGGAAGAAAATTTCGGTTGGGGTACTTTGGTGGGAGCGGGAGTCGGTTTGGCAGTGGGTTTGGCAGTCGGTTTGGGGGTAGGGGTTGATGTGGGGGTGGGTGTGGGAGTGGCAGACGGTACTGGCGTGGGAGTAGCAGTCAGCACTACTTTTCCAGCCGCAAATTCCATTCCCCGGTTGGTGGCCAGTGCGCTGACCCCGACGATTATTAAGAATACAAAATTTCCCACACGCCTAGCATTATACCCCTGACTGCCTATGGGGTTCTTTTCCTCGGTTTGCTCCACAACATACTCAGATCGCCCAGTTGATATTGATTAAGCAATTGTCCTCTGGTGATCGGATGTCCGTTTGCGGCAAATTGGGGGTTTTTTAAGTTGGCAGCAGCCACCGCTGTATCAATTCTCAATTTGAATGCCCCACCGTCTTTCTTGGCCAGCTGCCTCAGCTCCCGGCTGACTTCCAGCATTCTGGCAGCTGCTTCTTCGGAGTTAAGACCTAATTCGTATCTTGGCATAATAGTTTGAGAGTATACAGCCTGTTAGTACCGATGTAAATACTTTTATCCCCGGTCCATAATTATGCCCGTAAAACTAATCCCTCCCCCATAACCTACATACATTATCCGTTCTCCCGGCCGGACCCGCCCCAATAGTTTATTCAGCGCTTTGGGTGCCGTCGCCCCGCTGGAATTGCCGTCATCTACCACCCAGGGATATCTTTCCGCGCTGATTCCGCACACCCGCTCCAGTATTTTTTGGGTCAAAAGAAATGGTCCGGTGCTCGGATGGTGTCCGGTCACCAAGGATATGGGTTTGTCGGCAATGATTTTGTCCGCTATCCCTTGCAGATACTTCGCCCACAACATTTCTATCCCTTCTTCAAAAGCCCGGACAAACATTTTGGCAGTAGGTTTGGCCTTCATCCATATCGATACCCCCGGCTCCGGTACCGGTAACCTGATTTTTTTGGTATTCCCTTCAATTTGCACCAGCGGCCCGTCCGGATCTATGGTGTATGGCATAACTGCCGCCAGGTTCCCGTCATCCTCCCTGGAAAAAAATACTTCTGTTACCAAAGACAAGTCTCTCCCGGGCACAAATTTTAAAAGTGCGCCGCCGTTACTAAACACCCGCCGGGAAAGGGGATCGGTATTGTCGGGGTCGCCGTGGTCCACCATTCTCGTCAGCCCCTCCCATCCTCCGACAATCACCTCCCGTCCCTCAAGTACTCCTCGGGGCAGGAATCGGGGATCCATCAGGACTCTTCGCAATGCTTCAACTCCGCTGTTGCAGGCCAGATAATCATTGCGAATCTCCGTTTGACTCCATCCCATTCGGGCCGCCATTTCCCCGGCATAATCCGGGAATATCGGGGATCCGGACCCGACAGCCAATAGCGCCGGTGATTTATCGGTCACCAGCCGCAGGCTTTCCGCAAATGCCTCCAGCTCTTGCCTCTCCCTTTCCGGTTTGCTCAGTTCGGGTCCGCTCCTCCAGATATGTGAAAAACCCGTGGGGTAGTCTCCTTCAATTGCCGGAGTCTCCGTCTTTACCCCCCATCGGGTTGTCACCATCACCATTTCTCCGCTTTCACATCTCTCGTACTCGATAGTCCCGTAATTTTTTACCATGTCTACCTCCACTCGGCTGTTCTCGATCCTGTTTCCCATATCAAACAGAATACCACCTCTAAAACCTGGTCACTAGAACCTTTAGGCACGCCACCTTTCAGGTAGCGAGGCTAGACATTTCGCACCAACATTTCAACCGGAACACAAATCGTCATTAATCCCCATAACCCGTATTTATAGTAAAATACCCGAGGTTATGGTAATGGAAGCTGTTGATGTTGAGACGAAGATTGGGACATATCCCTTTTCCTGCGGAGCTTTGGTTGTTTCACCGGACGGTGAACTCTTGCTCAAGCTCAGGGATAATAACCCAAATATCCCCCATCCCGACAAATGGGGGCTTCTGGGCGGTGTAGGGGAATTGGGAGAAACTCCGGATCAGACGCTCGGGCGTGAACTGCTTGAGGAAGCTAATATTACTCTCCTGCCCGGTCAAACCCGAATCCTGGGCAAATTGTTAGCGGGTGACGATCAGGGTCACCATAAATATATCGGCACGGTCGCGTTGACTCCTGAACAGATATCTCATATCAGGAAAGGAAACGAAGGGCAGAATATAAAATTTTTTTCTCCCGACGAATTAATCCACCTTGACTTGGTACCGGACTTAATAACCCTTCTGCTTGGCCATTTGGATAAAGTTAAAAAATTCTCTACCGGAGAGCAATTAACTGCGCAGGACTTGGAGTAGTGTAGCCTCGTCACCTTTCAGGTAGCGAGGCTAATTTCATAAAAAACGTTGTAAAACACCTTAAATTCATTTATAAGCACAGTATGCCATTGGTTGAGTTAAATAAGCAGGTAATATATGGTAATTTTTTTAGCGCATTACACAATGACGTCGAGGCGATTGGAATCGACCCCGGGAAACCCGAAACGCTGGAAACTGCGTTTCAGATAAAAGGATTAATAACTGCAATTGATGCGACCTACTATTTTGCTGATTGGAGATTTGTGCTTGAAGAATATCAAAAGGCGGGTGGGTGGACCGAAAAAAGATATGGATTTAACCTGACCGCAGGACCACCGGATCACGAATTACAGTTAAGATACTTTCCTGAAATTTGGAGAGGTGGCAGAAGTACTTTTTCCCCGGAACAGCCTGCCAGTCTGTACATTTCACAAAATAATCAGGGATTACTTGAGGGAGTAAATGATGTGATTATTAAAGGTTGTACAGTGTCCGGCGGTAAATTGATTTTTGGTTGCAAAAGAGGGGGGAAAATCAAAACAATTACCATTTTGCTTCGGGAAGGAGAATGTATTTTTAACGAACCAGGTACACCCCCCTCAAATCTTCAGGCTAATTTATTTTAGCCGGTGGTTATAGCCTCACCTTGCCTTTACTAAACTATAGGTTTGCAACCCGCTTTATATGTGCGATGTTGAAGGATGCAAGTATCCCATTGGTAGAATAATAATCACAGAAACTTCACTCACCATAAGCAATCCTTATGAGTTATGTCAAGTTCTACAGGATCAAATTTCTGAACCCCCTGAATTACCCAGCGGTCAGGAATGATACGGCAGGTTCACTACCTTTTAGGTGACGTGATTTGTTTTTTCAGCAGGAGTTTCCCAAAGATAGGCGAATTCACTTAAGTTATATTTATTCAGATAATCACGCGGCCTGTATTCAATGCCGTTATTTCTCCATTGGTAACTCAAGCTTCCAAATCTTTCTGAGATGGTAACAGCAATTCATCTCTGGACATAGATAAGTGGTGAGTATAATCGCCTTCGGTAACTATGTAAATAGTTTCTAAGCTACCCACTAACCCCTCTCTTGCAGATTGATATAAAATATCCGTTATGCCATATAACAAATTAACATCCGAAGAACAAAGGGTAATAGGGGACAAAGGCACGGAGCCGCCATTTACCGGAGAATACGACAATTTTTTCGTGGACGGTACTTTTATCTGTCGTCGCTGCCAGGCCCCGTTATTTTCCAGCCGGGCCAAATATGACGCCCATTGCGGCTGGCCGGCTTTTGATGAAAATTATCCCGGCGCCATCACTAGGATTCCGGATCCTGACGGAGTCAGGACCGAAATTCAATGTGCCAGTTGTCACGGCCATCTGGGCCACGTTTTTGAAGGGGAAGGACAGACTCCGAAAAACACCCGTCATTGTGTCAATTCCCTGTCTATCCGCTTTATCCCCCGGCGCCAATCCCTGCCGGAGGTTTTACTTGAAAAACTATAAAAGTATGGTTAAATATTCCGCATATGGGCCTGGAAAGGAGATGGAGCAGGATCAGTTCACAAATTGCCCTGATCGCCGAAAAACATAACCAGGACCACCCGGTCGGTCCATTGGAACGATTAGGGGTATTAATCCGGAATAAACGGGAAAGACAAAAAAGACAAAGGTTGGCCCGGGCGCTTGAGGAAGCTCTAAAAAGACCTCACGGTTAAATCTTCCGGATCACTGTGGAGATTTGTAAGCTTCCCTCCGCAGGAATAATAATTCCGGATCCCCGGTCTGCATGCCAGGGTTCAACGCACACATATTGATCCGGTTTATCTGACCACAACAAAATTTTCACCGGATCCGGATTGGTTTCCATCACGAAATTACTTCCTCCTATTACCATTTCAATTCTTCCTAAACCCCGGCCGTCGGTTACCACCGCCTTCCCGGGTTCAAGAGGAAAATAATCAGCCAATCCGGCAGTCGTAACGTCAAACCCGTGGCTGGTATCAAAATAAGGATGCAGACCGTGGCCTATCTCCTTGGGACTGCCTGTGTGATTCACAATCGTTGTTACCATTGATAGTCCGGATTCGATCAGCTTTATGTCGATATCTTTCCGTCCGGCAAAATGAAATTCAGCGGGTCCGATATACCTTCTTAATCTTAATTGTGCATCCCCCATATTAGCTATTTCCCACAAAATCACCCTGTCCGTGCCGTGTTGCGGCATCCTCTCATCCGAATAGAGGTGCCCCCATTCTGTCCCGGCCACTTTCCCTGGTGTAGGCCCCAATACCGGAATACCTCCGCGTTTTGGAAGTTCGCTGGTCCTGGGGAACAATACCGTCTCACCGTCAATTGACAACCTGTTCACAAACGCCCCTTTCGGATCCACCTCTGCCTCAACCCTGTCGTTTCTCAGACATATTAATACGTTTTCGGCTTCATTGGTTATCCCCATTTCAGTCATGACGAATGAATTTTATCAGACACCTGCCATACAGACAAATATTATAGGATTATCATTATCCGGTAATCAAAAAGATATTTAGGTCAATTAGTAATTAGATTAATTTGTAATCCCCTATAACCTCATTCCGGTAGCGTAGCCACACGAATTACTGGTGTTGACGGAAAGTCAAAACTGGTGGTATTAGATATGGGAGAGATAATTTCAGCAGGGTGTCCTGTGGCCGACGGAAACGCACCATGCAGTCGGGGATGCGGGGGAGGATGGCCGGGAACCATTGGCCGGATAAACTTGGCTGCGAGCCGCTGATCCAGCAGGCTCAGGCAGCTATAGCATTGGCAAACAGCACTGTATAAAGGCTAAAAATGCGTCCGTAAATAATTAAGAAATTCCTGCCGCCATCTCCGTATTTTACTCCCTGTAAAAAAACAAAAGGTTCAGGTCCTCACAAGCGGGTTTCCAATTCTTTCACTAGATCGGTTTTTCGGGGTCTGGGATCAAATTCATAATCGATGACTTGTTTTGAAGCTTTTGTGTAATCGCCGATTTTACCCATAGCGATGATCGTAAAGGGCTCGTGATTCTTGTCCAATTTAAAGAATTCTTTCACCTTTTGTTTATCAAAAAGAGCCATTTGTCTGGAATAATATCCCAAAGACTGCGCTTGCAAAATCAGGGAAAGCACGGCCGCACCAAGATCGTAAAAAGCATAAGGGTTTTTTCCTTCAGTATTAGAAGTAATCGCGCAGGCAAGAATCAGAAGCGGAGCGGTTTTAGCCCAGGACTGATTGTATTCGTCAAGAGTAGAAAAAAGTTTTTCATAAATACCGGTACCCTTTTTAGCAGTATAAAAATACCAGGGTTGATGGTTGTGGCCTGAAGGTGCCCACCGCGGTGCTTCGAAAATAATATTGATATGTTCCTGTGGAATTTTTTCATCAGAATAATGCCGGGGGCTCCAACGCAGTGCAATTTCACTAATTATTTTGTATCTTGGCCGGGGCAGGTGAATTCTAATAATTTTTGTAATGACCGTAATCACAATATATTTTATTATACTATCTCAGGGGGAACCGACATATTTAACCTTTTGGTACAATAACCACAATGATTAAAGTCGCAGTAGTCAGCGGATCCAGTTATGGAATTGGGGAGGCCATCAGCAGGAAACTGTTGGAGAAAGGATTTAAGGTTTACGGAATATCCCGTACGCCTCCCGGGATCGGTAACCCGCAGTTTGTATGGCTGAAGGCGGATTTAATGAACGAAAGCGATATCAGAAATGTCCCAAACCAAATTGAAGAGAAGTCTATCGGATTATTGGTTAATAATGCCGGTACATCGGTTCACGAAAAAGTGTTGGAATTCAAAGACAGGGATTTTAATCTGATTTTCGGACTCAATTTTATTGCGCCGATTAAACTCACGATTGCCTTGTTTCCGAAATTAACCAACGGGATAGTGATTAATATTTCTTCTTTGGCAGACAGGTTCCCGGACGGACTATACGGGAGTTCAAAAGCCGCGCTGAATAACTATTTCGAAACCATTGCGGCAGAGAATAAAGATGTAAAAGTCATAAATGCGCTTCCCAGTTATGTGGATACGCCCCTGCTTCGTAGTCTTCATCATAACCAAAAAGATTTTGACTGGAACCAGACCAACCAGCCGAAGCAAATTGCGGAGTTTATAGATTTTATGCTGGATAATTCCGCGAATATAGAATCCGGATCCAGAATTGTAGTCGTGTCCGGTTCACAGGATGATGGGGAATATGACCCCGAAAAATTGTGGTTATTCGTTACGGACAATAAAAAACTTACGAAGTTGAAATAGCCTCAAAGGATTATCCTTAAAGGATCGACCTTATTAACTAGCAGCCCCCAAGCCCTTTGCTTATAGTACCCGGTCCCTCCCAAGAACTATCTCTTTCTATATAGACCCCAATAGAAAGTGAGCCAAATCATCCCGGCTTTCCGGACCGTAAGATGTTGTTACTTCTGTTTTCATATATTGTTTCCCCCCCCTTTTTTATTAGATACTCGTTGAATTGGTGAGTATCGCTTTGAATAATTAAATTTTTAAAAACCTCCCTCTTATTCTTTCCATAAAGTAATCATTTAATCCCAATGACCGAAATCAATTTACTGGTAGATGGAACGGACGGCAGTTATGTCCCCATTAGTGAGCGTATCCTTTTTGGTTTCCAAAACGTCGCCGAAACCATACATGGTATTATTTTCAAACTCCTGATCATAGTCGTCATCTGTTCCGAACCAGTGGCCCAATTCATGAGTCAGGATATTTTGGGCGTCATACGATCCGGGGTAAGCGCAGACAGATCCGTGCCAGGTATCGGGATCCGACCAACTCCAAGCATAACCTTTATTCATAATGGTATCTGCCTCGGCAACTTCTCCATCGCCGTAGGTCCAGATGTAAGTCACCCCCAAAGTCCCGCTTGCCGCCCTGCCCCAGGTAATGATATTTTGGCCGTCCAGCCTCGCCCGGGTGGATAAGGTCTGACCAGCGAAGCTGACGGATACCTGTCCGCTCAAAGCCTCAGCCCACTGCAAATAACCGTTTTGGGCTATCCAGGTTAAATTTTCAGCTCCGACAGAGGCAGGAACACTGGAGGAATTGAGAAGGTAAGAAAAACTTGGGGGCAGATACCAGCCGGTAACACCGCTGACCGACGAAGAATCGGGATCTTCAAGACTGCAATTCAAAACCGGAGCGGATGTGGGAGTAGGAGTAGGTTTGGCAGGTCGACTGCCCCGGGCGGGATGGGAAAGAACGTGAAGTTTAAGTTCCGGATGGCCTGGTACCGGGTAAACGCCGTTATTTTCCGGTAGATCTGAATCCGGTAAGTCCGGTGGATCAGCATTCTTGGCCTTGGCGGGGAGATATAGCAGTGGGAACGAAACCAAAACTGCCAGAGCAATAAAGATAATCTTTTTAACCATAATTATTAATCTTCAAGTATTATATACCACAAGGTTTAGCCAATGTATTTAGCTTTCACACTCCCGGTGTGTGCAGGCTAACCACGGGAATTTGTATAGTCCCAAAGGATTATCCTTAAAGGATTGTCCTTATTAACTGGTAGTGTTTTTGTCCAAAAACTCCTTCAAGCTCTCCAAATCCTTTTTCTCGGGATCATAATGATATGAAATTATCCCCGCCGATTGGGCACTTATTACCGCCTCTGGATTATGTTCAAAATACACTACATCATCTGCTTATAGTACCCGGAGTCCTCCTTATTCGGATTGTGTTTCAGAGAAAAAAGTTCGTAAGGCAGATCGATAAGCCCGAATTCAATTAATTGGGCGTCATCAGCGTTGGTCAATATGATTTTCCGATTGGGATATTTTTCCAGAAGTTTATAAAGCGGATGATAAACCCCGATTCCTTCGAGGACGAAGGTTTCTACCGCATCCACCAAAATCGTTTTTATACCCCGATTATATCATCCCGCCCTTGACCTCCGCCCCCCCCGAATGTTACAAGAATTTAATGCTAAAAGAAGCTCAGGTTTCCGGAAGTGTTTTACAGATGAAAAACGGGGATAATGTATATTATGTCAGAAAACACTGCAGCCGTTGTCTGGCCGAATGTCCTTTTGTACGTCCTTTGGTTCCATTAGTGAATTCCAAAGTCAATCAACGGCCAATGGCCGGTTTGCGGCACTTCGTTAACTCCCCCGGATCCTAACCAATACTTTCTTCCGGAAGCTTCGCAATCACAAGAGTAGTAGGTCAATCAGGATTTAGATTAATTCTAATAATCCCTAATCCCTATAACCTAGAACCTATAACCTCTTCGTTCTCAGTTTGTTAAAATAAAGCGGTGAATATACCCCTTTAGCCCAATTCTTCTTCCAGAATTTTGGCGATGAGGAGGGTCTCCGGCATGACGGTGTGGTGCGCCGTAAGTTCCTGATACAAATTTTTTATGGACAGTTCAATGAGTTCCTGGATTTCGTTGGCGTCCCGGGAGGTTTCGGACAGCCTGAAATTAGTAACGAAATACACCGTACAAAATCCGGTCAGTCTTTCTCCTTGGGCAAACCGGATTACTTTTTCGAAATCTCCGCCTTCTACTCCCAATTCCTCCTTAAGTTCCCTTTTAAGTTCGGCCAGATTTTCTTCCTCAGTCTTATGCGGTCCCTGCCTCCATTCCCGGGTCATTAGTACTTTCCCGTCTTTAATTACCGCTGCCTCATAAAAATCGGGGTAAACCATTAAATCCCATTCCGCCTGGTTTCCGTTCGGCAGGGAGATGGTCTCCCTGTCTACCTGCACTTTTTCCGATTAGAACAGAGTCTTAGTCCCGATTACTTTAAACTCCCCCATTACCATCCATTCTAACAAACAAAATTCAGATTTTTTTTCTGGCGATACCGGTTCTGTAATCAATCGTATATCCCTGGTTTTTCAGCGCGTCCAACAAAGCCTTCTCACCACCCGGCACCGGTATCAGTTTGCCGAATATTTCTCTAAAACCCCTTTGCTTTGTCCATAATTCAGCCTCGCGTAAAAGCTCTACCCCGAACTGATGACCCCGATAATCAGGTCTCACATGCAAATCACCAATCTTTACTCTTTTACCGTATTCAGTTACAAACACCGACCCCGCTAATTCCTCATTTTCATCATTAACACTTATCTGGGCCCCGGTCTTTCCGTAAAGCTTTTCCGCAAATACCGTCATGCAGAGATACCAGTATGGGTACATTATAAACCAACGCAGTTTTGGTAAAATATGATTGTGAAGAGTAAGGTGGTAGTGTTGGCGGGGATGACGGCAGTCATACTTTGGGCCGGGTACGGGATTTTGGCCTTAAATATCAAGAAAAATGTTAAGGTCAGCGAGCCGTGTCCGAAATGCCAGGATATTGAACCGACGCCGGACAGAAGGCGCGGTATCTGGAGGGATATCGATGTGGGGACACTGTCACCGGACGGGAAGTACCTGGCATACCTGGCCGATTATGCCCGGGAGGGGGTGGAAACCTTTGAGTTATATATTACGGAACAAACTTCGGATTATTTTGTCCAGAGGGAGTCTCTGGCGGAAATCTGGAAAGTAATGAAAGATCCGGAAAACAGGTATCCGGACAATGAATTGATATCCTGGGATAAAAACAGCAAATGGCTGGCGGCGGTAATTTATGACAAATTTGCGGTCGTAAAGATCACGAATATGCCGGCAAGTAAGCCGTATAAGGAAGAGATCAAGGCAGAGGTAGTATATCAGGGGACAATTCCGGACGACCTGAACGGGGAGATGGGGGTCTGGTGGAATAACGACACATTAGAGGCGAGCATGGGCGACGGGATTTACCGGATCTGGCCGGAGGCGGAGAAACTGGCGGAAGTAGATACCGGCTACGGTGCATATCCGGCCAATAACAATAATTATCTTTTTTGGATACCGGAAGAGGACTGCTGTCCCGTCCATTTAATGCAGATAAACAGAATTACCGGGGATATTACGGATACGGAAGCGACGGCTGCCGAATATGCCGGAAAAGTGATAGCCAATGCCGACGGTAACAAAGTGTGTTTCGGAAACGGCAGTTCCGGATATTTCGGTTATATCCTTTACGATCTGGCGGCAAAAAAGACACTCAGTTCCGGACAGCAGTATTCATACTGCGGCCGATGGCTGGATAACAACCGGGTGTCTGTGTCAGAAGTTTCCTACTACAATCAATGGTCCCAGCAGATTTACGTTTACGATTTCCGGGCCCGCACCCGGGTACCGGTTATAAATTTAGCCAACGAAATATCACAGGCTTCCTTCCCCATGGGCCCCCTGGAATAATCAACATCACACTTCCGGTATGTGAAGGCTACAATTGCGGTAGAAGTTTGAGATACAGGGTATATTTGGCCTGCAGACTTAGGGCCGCATAGCGCGGTGACGGGGAAGGCAGAGTAATCAGTTTGATTCCGGAGAAGTTTTTAATATATGGGGTATAAAAAAGCCACAACCTAAAATCCCGCCCAGGAACTTGTCTCGTATGCAATAAACCCTTTGAATGTCATCTTTCCCGGCTGATCTTTCACCGTTGCAAAAACACACTCCCCCTTTCGCCTGAATTTTCCGGCCTTTCGGACCTGACACCTGAAAGCACCATTCCGTAATACATTGTTATCACAGGATCGGCAGTTCAAAACTACAAACATGGATTCCACTTCCTTATTCCAGGCCATGTATCTATTATATCACTTATTATAAGCTTTTTTTCAATATATTAAACTATCGCTCCTGTCGCTTCCGCCCAAAGTCTAGGCCAGGTCCGGAGCTGAAGCAATAGGACCAGGTTTCAAGCGATTTTTTTAACAAATCCCTCATTAGTCATCGTTCCCGCCTGTCCCCGTACGACCGCGATTAGGCAAAAACCGTCTTGTATAAATTTAGGTACACCGTTTTTATCGCATGCCCGGTACAATCTGGTTCCGTCATTTGTAATTTCCTTCATTTCGCAGGGATAACAATTCACCCGCATAAATTCGGAATATTCAATTGCCGTATTTGCCATGCGTGACGATTATACTCTCCATCAGCACGACTTTCCCCAAAGATAGGGTAAAATACCACGCAGATGAGCAATCCGGAAGATATTTACTACACGGGTATTGACCGTAAAAAAGGCAAATTTTTTGTTGAAGTAACCACTGATTCGGCCAGAGGGTTTAATTCTGAAAAACTGAAAGAAGTAATTCTTTTTATGGCCGGATGTATACATTGCCAGCTTTACAAAAACATTAACACTCCTAGCCAGCCATTTCTCAAAAACAAACATTCAGTCAAACTGCATGAGCGCCGACCCGGTCATCGCACGGCCGGGGGAGTAATTTCCTGTCTGGGCCTTGCGACGCATCCGGAAGTTGCCGAATGCCTGCATGCGCCTTCCACCGGCAGTCTTCACAATCCCGATAAATGAATGTAATATCATGTCAAATGTCTCCCATTGATGAAAATACGATAAGGGTTGAACAATGGACAGATACGAGACGGGGGGTATTTCGTGCTCCGGGACATCCAAGAACTCAAGTGTTGGCCGAAGGGGACTCAACAGACCCTGGAAGCTATGTATATGAGCGGGGAGTGATGAAAAAAAATGTGGGACATATTAAAAATCCGGATTTATTAATAGATGTGCCGGTCGACCACAAAACAGGTAAGGTTTCGCCTGATATCACGATTCGTGGACTTTGGCGCAGATTCAAGGAAGGATAACCCGAAACCCCTATGAAAGTGGAAATCAGGCCTCCCTGTCCACTGGAAATGTTCGGGGAGGAAAGAATTGTATTTAATCTCTCATCCGTGGCTGTCTGGGTTATAGTCATGCAAAATGATACCCCGGCGTATTATTTGGCCGTACAACAGGCAGAAAAACCGGGAATGCCCTGGGGCGTTCCCGCCGGTAAAGTCAGCGAATCCGACAATACTATCAGCGATGTTGGTATAAGAGAGCTTAGGGAAGAAACCGGCTTGGAGGTAGATCCGGACGAAATGTCATATCTTCATTGGTCTTGGGAATATTACGGAGCAGATCGGGGACATTTGATATATGGCGTTATGGTCGATATTGACCGTTTTGTGTTGGACAATCCCAGACGTCTTGATGACGGCACGGTTTTATTCGATCCGCCATCCCAGGTCAACCGGCGGGAAATTCGTCAGCTGGCTTTGATCCCCCTGGAATTGACCTTCCGGCCAAACATACTAAATCGCAATGCATATCATCCGCAGGAAACTTATAGGGGATTAATAGCTCTTCGAAGCCGCGGAGTCATCGACGGCAGTTTTGGTTTTGAAAACGACCCTGGCCTCTAACCTCATACCGTTAAGGCTTCCGTTTTTTGCGCCCCTTTAATCCGCCTTCTTTCGATGCGTTATCGTTAGCCTGTTGCTGAAACACTCTCTGTTCATATAGAAGCGTGATCACTCCATCAGGTAAAGTAGTGTCATCTCCAAGTTCACTGAACGCTTTTCGTGCCTCCTGCTCATTACCGTGAATCGCATCTCTCCTCAACTTCGGGTCCAATCCCTCGTACCGGCGTTCAACCTCGTTCTTTCTACCGGACGTCATGTAATCCGGCATTATTCTTATCAATATATCTTTCCAGCTCATATCACCCTATCTTACCTTATAGGCCTTCGGAGATAAAGTTCATTATGTCTCCTGCATTAATTTTAATATTCTACTACCGCCCCGGTATTGTTAGAATGAACTCATGGTGGAAATATTTTTCAAAAGCCTCAAAGGTACGGAACTCAGGCTGTTAGATACTTACAAACCCGGCTGTTGGATAAATATCGTCGACCCCGACCTGGTCGAATTGGAAAAAATTGCCGCGGAACTCAAACTTGATTTTCAGACCCTCAAAGATGCCCTGGATCCTTACGAAGTCTCCCGTATCGAACGCGAAGACGGCAATGACTATATCTTCATCCGTACCCCCCAGGATATTTCCGGCCAGATCCACACCGCCCCCCTGCTGATTGTGGTGACTCCCGATTATTTCATTACGGTTTCCGGGCATGACCAGAATATTGCCGAAAGGATCAAAAAATCCCGGTCGGAAATTTCCACTACCCAAAAGACCAAGCTTTTTATCCAGCTTCTTCTGGAAATAAATTCCGACTATTCGCACATGGTCAATGATATTAGGAAAAAAGTCAGAAACTACACCGTGGACATGAATAATATTTCCAACCAGGACATTATGCAGCTCATCAATTTTGAATCCGTCTTCAATGACTTTCTGACTTCGCTGGAACCCTTGTCCATTACCCTCGGCCAGTTGCTATCCGGTAAGTATCTTCAATTATTTGAAGCGGATCAGGATCTGGTGGAGGATTTACAGATCGGTACCAATCAGCTGGTAAAGCTATGTCTGTCAAACATCAAGGCTATTACCAATATCCGTGAAGCCTACACTTCCATTATTTCCAACAATTTAAACCGCACTGTCAAACTGCTCACCGCCGTTACCCTGATTCTCACCATCCCCACCGCCATCGCCAGTTTCTTCGGTATGAATGTGCCCCTGCCGCTGTCCGATCATCCCCTCGCTTTTCTCGCTATCATCCTGCTTACCCTGGGTATTACCGCCGTCCTCTGGATCATCTTCTGGAAAAAAGACTATCTCTAACAGTTGACTCCCGGCCGGAAAGAACTACAATTCATCTAATTTCTTTATGCCTTTTTCTGAAACCCGAGCTTGCTCCTTAACCGGAAAACCATGCAGTGATCCGAATTGTGAATCCGATTGTCGAGTGTGGGAGTTGGTAAAAGCTATCACTCCAAGAATAAATTACGGGGATATTTTATCCCATCCTCAGGCTTTTACAAATTTGCTGGAAGGTCTGAGCGAAGTTCAGGTACAGGTTTTGTTCAGGAACATTTATCCTCCCCATGTTGACGAAAAATATCTGAAGCCATTCAATGAATTTTTTGCCAAAAACACGTAGTCTTTACGCTGGGGTATCAGTCGGCAAATAAACTTTCCCGCTAGCCACTAGTGGCTTTAACTCTCTAAAGAAAGGCGGGCCAACAGATAAGAAATAGTAGATTCGGCACCTTGATTTAAGTTAATATATTTTTCACCCACCCCGTCGTAACACCCTCCTGTAGACCATTCATATACGACCTGACCAAGAACATTGGCCCCCAGAAACCAGTTAAATGTCTTGTGTGCCAACTCTTTATAGTGCTTCCCTTTTGTTACTTGGAACATGGTATTGAGAGCCTCTACAGTGGCAGCGGCGTCCTCGGGCTGTTGGTCAAAATATTGTCTTTCCCCTTCCTTGGGAAACCAGCCGCTTTGGCCGATAGAAATATAAATGTCATCCTTAAAGGTATGTTTAATTAAGAAGTCGAAAGTTTTTTGAGCTATTTCAAGATATTTTTTCTCGCCAGTTGTTTTATACCCGAGGACAAGTGCTTCCGGTAGTATGGCATTTGAATATGTTAAATAAGGTTCGAACCACTCCCATTCCGGAGTGTGAGTCTTGTCGTATAAAGTGACGAGTTGTTCACAAAGGTGTATCAGTTCAGCGAGGGTCTTGGGTTCTTTCCACTTCGAAAGCAAAAGACTAAGAGCTTTAATGTAAGAGGCAATCGCGCGGGGTGAGGAGAAAGCCACGTTTTTCCGAAAACTTTTTTCAAAGATGGAATGAGCTTGTTTTCTTAAACGTTTGGGGATTTGTTTGCTGGTTGAAACCTGGGCAAGAGCATACAAGGCTCTGGCGCTGGCATCTTCCAGGTTTTCCTGACGATTTCTCTGTTCGTCAACAGCGCGGTTGGGACCGACATAATTGTTAAAGTAACCATCGGGTTTGATTACCCGACAAAGGAAGTTTAGATATGTGTAGGCAAGTTTTAGCGAAAATGGAGTTCTGAATTTTTTGTAATGGAGGGTGGCAACAATTAAGGCGCGGGCATTATCATCCAAAGTGTACCCGGAGGAATTGTCAGGCTCCGTAAGCTTGGCAAACTGAATAACACCGAAATCGTCTGTCAATTTAACCAAATGCGCTAGCTTTATGGGTGGAAGTTTTCTTTGTCCCGGGATCAGCTCCGGCACAAATTGTGAGAAATATTTCAGATAAGAAAGGGCAACATTTTGCCAGGTCCTGTATCTTGTGCGGAAATAAGCGTTTTTACCCATTTGCAGACGCAATTCATCGTCGCTTAATAATTTGATGACGGCATCGGTATAAGCTTGTGGTTTATTGAAGTCAACCAACATTCCTACATTGTCAGTAATGTCTTCTTTGGCCTGGGCAAAGGCTGTGGATATTACCGGACGGCCGCTACCTAAGGCGTAAGACAAAGTCCCGGAAACAGCTTGGTTTGGGTCTAAAGAAGGGGAAAGATAAATATCGGTAGCCTCCAAAAATTTTAAGAGGTGATTTGGATGAAAATAGTTATTATAAAAAAGAACGTGGTCGCTTAAGCCAAGTTCATAAACTTTGTTGATAAGAAAATTACGGTAATTTTCTCCCTCTTGCTTCAGAACAACGGGGTGGGTGACACCAATAACCAGGAACAAAACATTTGTAAACTTTTCCACTACCGGTGGAAGAGACTCAATCACATATTCAATCCCTTTACCGGAATTCAGAAGTCCAAAAGTGGAAAGAACCAATCTTCCGGAAAATCCGAGACTAGACTTGGCGTTCTCACTGGTCCTGTATGGAACATGATGGATTCCGTGAGGAATAACTTGGATATGGTTTTGATCCAACCCGTAATCGCTCTTGAGCAACTCCTTTGCGCGATTAGTCATCACGATCATTCCTTTCGAATACTTCATCGCCGTTTGAACAACACCCAGCATTCTTTCATTAGGATTGGGTAGAACAGTATGCAGGGTGATAACAGCCGGTTTCTGAAGTTTTTCCAAGAATAGAAGCAGATGTGAGCCGTATTCTCCTCCGAAGATACCAAATTCATGTTGAATATTGACAAGTTTTATCCTTTCGAGCTGATTGAGATTGTAAGCAGTGTTAACGTAGTCTCTTTCATTTGGTTGACTTATTTGAAAAATTACTTTGTCTGAATAAAGCAGATGACTTATGTCATTCGTATTCATTGCGACAATTTTGGATTCAATAAACGGCCCAAACATCTGATCAACAGAATTGGCAAGGTCGGCAGTAAAGGTGGCCATTCCGCACTGCCGCGGTGGAAAAGTGGAAAGGAATGCTATCACAACTATTGAGGCCTGCTCTTAAGCTCGGTCAGGAGTTCGGACAGATCAACGGATTTTGCAGCAATTACCGTGTCTGCAGCCCCATAATAAATGTAAAGTCTATTGTCTCTTACAACTGCTCCGGTAGGAAAGACAATATTATCTGTAACGCCGCTTTTTTCCCAGAAAGCCGTTGGGGAAAACAGTGGTTCTGCCAATCGCCCTAAAACCTTTAGGGGATTATTAAGATCAAGAAGGGCTGCGGTAGCATGGTAGATTTTTCCAAAAGGGGTATCCTCCACCGCATGATAAATAATCAGCCACCCGTCTTCTGTTTCGATGGGAGGGCAACCGCCACCGATATTGCGGCCTTCAAACCAATATAGAGGATCAAGCACAATATAATCGCCAAGATTTTTGAAATAATCGCGCCAGTAATTATCGGTAAGTTGTGAAAAGCTTTCAAAATAAATAATTTGAATCCCGGGTAATATTCTATGTAACAGTGCAAACATATTATTTATTTTTTTAGGAAAGAGAGAGGCATCTTTTTCAAAAAGTAAAACGTCTCTTCCTACTCTCTCCTTAACAAGTTTCTCAAACATCATATATCTCTCTCTAATTCCCGATCCACGAAAGATATCCTCTGCCTCATCGTAGGAAATTTTCGGCGAGATAAGACCCTGTTTAGTAAAATTAACAGGATCACGGCTTGTAGCGTAGGAGATGAGAGCGTCCTTGCCGTCATAGACTGTATATAACAGATAGTAGATTCCGTCCAAATATGTAATTCTTGGATCTTCTACCCCCTTTTTCTCATAATCAAATTCGGGAAAAAGGACCGGGTTCCCAAGTCTTTTTACAACTTTCTTGTCTTTAAGTTGGCAATAACCTATGGAAGAAATGTCATCATGGTTAACTGCCCGATAGAACATGTGAGTCACGTCATCCTCCTGAATACAGGCTGGATTTAAAACAGCCTTATCTTCAAATTCCAGATTTGTTTTCTCTAAAATTATCCCCTCGTCTTTGATTTTTAACATTATTATAACTCCTGTAAGCTTACTCTATATCAAAAAGATCACTTTGCAATTAACAATCACTATGGGTGCCTTCACTTACTGATTTTTTGGATGTTAAATTTATCATCACTTGTATGCTGCACATAAAGGACTTATTCGTCAACTACAAGATCGACCTGAATCAGCTATATCCATTTCTCATAAAGGGCATTTATTGCCTTTGGAGTATCCAGCTGGAATCGAGAAGTAAATTGATCTGTGCCCATGCGTTTAGCTGGTACAGTAAGGTAAAATCTAGCCATGTCGGATTATCTTAAACTAGATCTGGAAGGGGAAGATCACGGTCAATGGCCCGATATTTACCCTGAACTAAAACTACGAGAATTTGGTTTCAATAATTTCGCTGCCCAGCAGTTTAAGCAAATAATGACTCATTTTCGAGTCTCTCATTTTGAAATGGGTGGTGCTGGCTATCCCGACTCTTGGGCACTAGATACAGAAAAAATTAATCTGGCATATCTTTACAGCCTATGGTTTGACTTCCGTGTTTCAAATAAGCATCCGGTTCTTAGTCCGGATGTCCATATAAAGGAACTTAACCTTATGGCTTCACCAGCCGTAGTTTCCGGAGGAACTGTATTCGAACTACCGCTCATGAGGTGGAAAAAAGAGGAGAACACTTGGATTTGGACTGTAGTCCAAAGTCGTGGTCAAATCCCCGAAGTCAGCAATGTCTCAACAGCTGAGCTCATCCGAATGACCTGCAACCCGACCCCTGTTCCTGATGCGGCTTACAGACATGATTTAACTCTGCCCCATGAAGGCGTCGAACACACCATTTCCTCAGCTTTAATGATCATGGAAACCGAATCTCGGCGTATCCCTTTTGGTTATGACTCAGTAATGATCCTAAGTAATAACGACCCCGCTATTAATGCCGCCAGATCCCGTGTCGCTTGTTGTCTCCATCAGATCCTTTCCCAGACCGCCCAAGCAGTGGGAGATCCGCAGCCGTCACTTATTTGTAATGGCTATCGTTGGCAGGTGGAAAACATGCATCAAGTTGCCGCCGCTTTTGGTATTGGTCAGGATGCGATCAGAGATGTAATTCTCCCGGAAGGAGAAAACACCATGGCCCATGGTACCCAAATGCTCGAGCAATTAAATCCTCTACCTGACCAAGTAGTCATCGTCACCAGCACAGAACATTTATTAAGATCCGCCTTGCATATTTATCAACAGATCCATCCTCACGAAATCAATATAAAATACTTTCAAGCCCCCACGCCGGTTGCTCATCAGAAACAAGCTCTCAACCACGAAATTAAAACACTGTCGAAATACCTTCCTGAGGACATTATCAGGCTAAATGCCCATCGTCGGGACCAATGGGATTCATGGGGGATTCCTGATACCGTCCCCTTGTGGGCTCGCTCCTGCATGGGTGATTTTCCCTCAGTTTATAGCAACTCTCTCCACAATCTCTTGCATGGCTTGTTGAATCGCTAACTCGCCATTTTCCACTTTGCTAAGCATGCCGGTCAGGAACCATTCTATCCCTAAGTATTTAGCTTAGTTTGTATTGGTTTTTAATCCTAGTAAAACCATGAGTAAATAAAACAAAGGGCTCCCAATTATAAATCCTGATAACCAAGGTATAGATTGCAGGTAGTTGTTTATGGCACCGCTGTATATGTTTAGAAGCACTAATGCAAATATAATAATTAATATATTTACAAACTTAAAAATAATCTTATCCTTTAAGGGTATTACCGAAATAAATATTAAAAAAATAAAGCTACTCCAGGATCCTGCCAGTATCTTATCTGGGAGATAATTTCTCACATTGCTATCTAAGTTCAATAAAGTAATTGAATATGCCAAAAACAAAAAGGAAATAAAAAATATTCCTACTTCTGTAAATCCCGAATAAGCGTTATTTTTAGCAATTAATCTTCTTAAACCATAACTAATGAGATATATTAATAAACTTAATAAAATAAAAATCAGTTTACCTGCAGATAATGAATAATAAATAAAATACAAACTTCCCGAAATTAATAAAAATATGACTCCTAGATCAAAGACTTTGTTTATTCTACTTATAGAATTATTGTTCATTTCTGCTGAGCAGCTCGGTCTAGAACCTTTCGATCCCATAACCACTTTCTCCAAGTGTATCACAACCGAGGCTAATTGAGACATTTGAGACAGTATAAAAAGGCATTTGTTTCGTCTACTATTCTTGATGTGGTTTGATATAGTCAAGAAATGATTCTTAATAAAAAGGGTATTGTTCTCATTGTTGGTAATTTGTATTTATCAACAACTTTATAGTAGGTGTAATAAGCTGATTTAAGATTTTCCTCCATTAGCATTTGAAATCTATTATCGTTTTTAACATCGGTCAGGAAATTTCCTACTGCTCGTTCAATCGCAGGACAAAGAAGCTGTCCTTGATAATCTTCAGTTGTTGTTGAATACTCATCCAGTTTTTCTTCTGAGATCTTAATCAATTCTTTTTCAATTTCCAGATAAAGTTGCAGTGCTTTAGGGACCCTTCGATAAGGCAGATTAGGTCTTTTGTCAAACATTACGTAATCAGTAAAGTCGTCGTTATTAAAATTCAAAATAACGGAGAGCCGATCTATGATATTTGTTAACTTTTTACCCTTATATTTATGTTTAAGACTAAAGACAATTTTCTCTCCGGAATAGGAGTGGGTGAATAAATATAATCTGATCTGCTTGCGATTTTTTGACACTAACTAATTTTAGTTTGTCAGCGCCTTTAAAATCTTCTCCTCGAAGTTATACCTGGCAAGATGACCTCCGTCTTTGTCGATGAACAACTTACTATTTTGGATTTGAGATTTATAGTATTTACCCATATTCAAGGGGGCGCATTTGTCTTTTGCTCCATACCATAAATATACTTTTGCCTTAATATCTTTCAGTTTAAATCCCCACTCATCCGTATAAACTCTCAATTCTTCACTTGGGCCTTTAATACCTTGTCTGAACGCTTCTTTAACACCTGATTCTTCACCAGCTTTATTTTTAACTGCTTCGTTAAACGCTAAACGATCTTGTTTCGTAGGAAAAGTAATAAGTTGTCCAAGAGCTGGGAAATATTTAAATTGAATTGCTGCACCCAGTGTGCCGAGTGTTCGCAAAACTGGAAATCTGTGGTAATTAGCCCAACCCAGTCTTCCTTGTAAAGCCATTCCTTCTAAATTACCTTTAACATTAACTGGAGCTAGTCCGACAACTATCCCTGCTTTTATAACTCTTGTCGGAATTTTGTAAGTACATGCAGCAACATACGGTCCACCACCGGAAACTCCCATTATAGAAAACTTTTTTATTCTCAAATGATTTGCCAGCTCAATTACATCGTCTGGCCAATCGAGAAGTTTACGATTCTCCTTGTAATCAGACAGTCCAATTCCTGGCCTATCCGTTGATATCACTCTTACTCCAATTTTCTTAGCAGCTTCATCTGTTTCTTTCCCGGAAAATCTGGAACCTGGCCAACCATGAAAAAAGAAAACGGGTTTCCCTTTTGGATCTCCGTATTCTATAAAACCCAGCTTTCTCCCAACTTTCAGTTATATCGTATGGCTTTTGTTGTTTGACATATTTGAAGTATAACAAAATTGACCGAACATACTTCTTATTCCGATGACTTAAAGCTATAATTACGATTATGAATTGGATTATTGCGAGTATTTTGATGTTTTTGAGCTCTGTTGTTTTGTATTTGTTTGTCAGGAAAAGCAATCAGCTTAAAACGCCTCAACAGTTAAACAATTTGGCAATGTTTTTGATTCCGGTTATTGTGTATCTGTTTATTTCTATGAATACCAATGTCCGTTTTGAGTTAAAACCCCTGGAATACTTCATAATTATCATTCAGGGAATATTTTTTAGTTATCTGGGTAATGTTTTTTCTTTGAAAGGAATTGTGTATGCTCCTAACCCCGGATACAGCTTGATAATATCTAAAAGTTACGTAGTTTTTACTGCAATAGCGTCGATTTTTCTGTTTTCCGCACCTTTGTCAACCAAATCAGTAATAGCGATTATTTTTATAGTTGGTTTTTCCGCTTTGATCATGGTTGATAGAAGTAAAGAAAAATCTAACTCAAACAAGCTTTGGTTACCCTACACAATCGGAGCATTTTTCTGTTGGGGGATGCTGGCTTTAAGCTCAAAGTATTTACTGAATCTAGGTGTTCCAATTTTAACAAGATTAATTTACTCAATGGTAATAGTTACCTTTCTTATCCTAAGTGAGATAAAGGTAAGGAAAGTTAATATTAACGATATTTCCAAAAATCAATTATTTACACTCCTTATGATAGGAGTATTTGCTTCCGGTTTTAATTACTTCATGCAGGTTGGATTTGATTTAGCACCTAATGTTGGTTATGTTAATGCTGCCAATGCCTCAAGTATTTCGCTTCTCACCTTGTTGTCTGCATACTTTTTTAAGGACGATTTGAGTATTAGAAAGCTGATAGGAATATTTGGAGTAACAGTCGGATTAGTTCTTTTATTTACTTGATGAAAAAAAATAAATTAAAAGGGTATATATATTTAATAATATCAACCATAATTTATGGCTTGTTTGGAATTTTCTCCAGAAACACGAGTGATTTCGGAGCTTTTTCTCAAGGAGCCGTGAGATACGTTATTTTGTGTACATTCTTGCTATCACTTTTCCTTTTAAAAAAAGTTACCTGGAAGAAAATTGAGCGTAAAGATGTAAAGTGGTTTTTGACTTGGATTCTTCCTGCCAGTTTTCAACCAGTTCTAACTTTTGTAGCTTTTACACATCTGCCGGTAGGAATAACATATTTTCTCTTGTATTCAACCATGATTTTAGGAGGAATATTGTCAGGTAAAATATTCTTCCACGAAAACTTTAACTTTGGCAAACTAATTTCTTTAGTCTTAGTATTAATCGGATTATATCTAATATATCGTTCGGATATTACTTTAATAACAAGTGTATATGTTTTCGTTGCTTTGCTGAGTGGTTTAATTGTCGGGTTTTGGAATACTCTAACAAAGAAGGTTTCAGGCAACTATCCGGAATTGCAAATGATTTTGTTGGATGGGTCTTCTACGCTTTCAGTTAGTTTGTTGGGATTGATAGTGGTTCACGAGGTGTTGCCTCCAATATCAAACGTTAGTACTTGGCTTTGGATAATCGGATTTGCTTTTTCTGGTATATTATCCTCATTGTTCCTTATTAAGGGCTTTAAAGAAGTTGAAGCCCAAGTCGGAAGCTTAATTTTGCCAATGGAACTAATCTTTGCCTCAATTTTTGGATTTGTGTTTCTTGGTGAAATACTTAAAGTAAATGTTTATTTAGGCGGTCTGCTTATCTTATTTGCTGCGATTGTTCCGGCGTATCAAGAATCATATGGTAAAACAAATTAAATTTATTTATTTTGATGTAGGTGGGGTTTTGTTGGACTGGACAAAGGTATTCCAAACTGCCGCATCAAAGTTCAATATAACGGTTGACGATATTGGAGATGTGTTTGATGAAAACCATGATCCAATTACCGAAGGATTTCTGGATGCCAAGGATTTTTGGGGTAAGTGCATCCAAAGATATGATTTAAAGAACGCCTCTGACTACGATTTTTTGAATTCCTGGGTGTCAGATTACCAACCAATTAATGAAATTCATGATTTGATCTTCAGGGTCAAGTCAAAATACAAAATTGGAATGCTATCAAATATTTACAAAGGAATGTTGCCCCTTCTTCTAAAGAAGGGAATAATTCCAGGTATCAATTACGACCAGATTATTTTCTCATGTGATGTGGCTATGATGAAACCAAACTTGAACATTTATAAATTAGCTCAAGAAAGAGCTGGAGAAGGAAATCTTTGACAGAGTACAGGAAAAACTAATTGTCCCATTTAAATCCAAATGGGGATCAAAAGTGTTTACTTACAAGGGACTTCTCAAGTGTGCTAACTGCAAAGCAAGTATTATCGGAGAGGATAGATTTAGACAAAGATTGAATAAAGAACCAAAATATCATATTTATTATCATTGCACACGACAAATTGACCATAATTGTAAAGAACCTTATATCTCAGAGGAAGAATTAGAAAGAAGTTTACTTAAGCTCATAAACTTTATGTATATAGCACATCCGCAAGAATTAGTTTTAACGGATAAAATCCAGAAAGGCTTGGAAGAATTCAAAAGGATGAGAGAAGCATTATTTTTACAACAAGATATTAATCCGAATTCAAAAGTTTGGGATATTAGAGATTATTCAAAGTATATCCTTGCTAATAAAAATGCGGAAGAAAAAAGAGAGTTATTTAACCTGTTTCAATTTCCACTTTTCATCCAAAACAGCACAATAACTTCATTAAGGGCGCACTAATCGTATTACAGGGTCGTCTGGTCCGAATCCCATGTCGGGGATAGAAAAAGGATTCTAACGCCCGCTACCTCTTATAACTAATTTGATGATAATATGGGAGTTGCGATGAAATTAGTTGAATTGTTTAAAAAGAGTAACTTATATTTGGGGGCGGCGGTGCAGCCAAAATTTTTAGAAAAGGACTCCAAGTATAAGGATACACTTTCCTCCGAGTTCAACATGGTGGCCTCCGAAAACTGCGAGAAGTGGTCGAAAATCCATCCCGCTTTAAATCAATATTCTTTTGAAGAAGCAGACAAGCTAATTAATTTTGCTATTGATAATAAGATGGCTTATCAAGGCCATGTTTTAGTCTATTCAAGAAAGATGCCGGATTGGTTTAACAACCTAAAAAGCAGGCAGGAAATGGAAAAACAACTTGAGGAACATATAAAAACCGTTGCAGGGAGATATAAAGGAAAAGTTTATGCATGGGATGTTATAAATGAAAAATACGATTTTGATGGAAATCATCAACAAAGTCCTTTGTTTAAAATGCTTGGAATTTCATATATCGAAAAATCATTCAAGTGGGCTCATGAAGCAGACCCGCAAGCGAAACTTTTTGTAAATGAATTTGGTATAGATGAAATGAATACCCGTTCTGATTTAACTTACAAATTGATAGAAGATTTATTGTCAAAAAATATACCTGTTCATGGGATAGGTTTTCAAATGCATAGAGCATTGGGAACGGACGAATGGTTCCCAGGCATTCCGGATATGGATAGTGTAAGAAAAAATTTCGAAAGATTTGCAAAACTTGGCCTGGAAATCCATATTACTGAAATGGACGTTCCAATACAAAAAGGAACTGGATCATACGAGGAAAAATTGGTCGAGCAAGCAAAAGCATATAAGGAGATCTTGGAAATCGCCTTAAGCGTTAATGCATTTAAGGCTTTGGTGGTCTGGGGCGTTACTGATAAGATAAATTGGATCGATTATATCTCTGGAAATGAGGATGCGCCACTTTTATTTGATAGAGAATATAAAAAGAAACCAGCCTATTATAGTTTGATCGAAGCGTTTGGTAAGTGACCTTTTTAGAAATGGTGGAAGAATAACAGGAATCAATTTTTCAATTTCCTCATAAACTTCTAACGCTAGCTTCAGTATTCCGACAATTTTATCTGGAATTTGTCCCTATAACTCATAAAAAAGGCCTATTTCAAGACATTTCCCCGGACAACGAGGGTGTGGTACGAATGTCCAACAAAATATTTTCAACTTATGAGGAAACCATGGGCTTTTCTAGAGACCACGGTCACCTCGCTGGAATCTGAGCTGAGCATGTCGGTCTAGGACCCAAAAGCTAAATTGATTTCAGCTAGATGTATCCAGTCTTTCGGGTCATTGGTGCAAGGGGTAACAACTAGTTTCTTCACCTTAAAAGATAAATTCGCGGGCAATTTTACTTCTGAAGCAATTTTTTCTCTCAATTTCATCTGGTGATCGCCATATATAAGGCTCATGTGAGGCTCAAAATAAGGACCTTTGTATTTGTCACCCAACTCACGAATAACATCCTCCAGAACTTTTTTAATTTCTGGGGGCGGAATCATCCACAATGTATATAAATTCTTCATGCTGGCGGTTTACGAAAAATGTCGAACTTCATTTGATTAGCTCGGCCTTCGGCCTCGCTTGCTCCAGCGCGGCGCCCCCACCCGCCGCGCCTCCGCTATTTTTTGGCGCGCGATTTTTGGCTTGCTTCACAAGCCATTTAAATATTTTATGGGACGAGCTTATGCTGTTCTGGAGTCCATGCTGGCGTACATGGCACGAACATTATCAGGTTTCCTTCCAAGTAATATTTTTCTCCAGCCTCAATCAAAACTACATCGCCTTTTTTTAGTTCAACTGTTTTATCTTCAATAACTAATTTTCCAGATCCCTCGATAACATAACCCATTTCTTTACAATCGGTATTAACTGCTCTACCTCTTTCAGGATAACGACCGTCTAACTTAATAACAGCGGCATTTATATCCTTATCGTCCAATGGGTACTCTAACGCAACACATGAATCGCTGTTCTTAAATTCTTTTACTTGTTCTAATTCTGCTTTTTTCATATCGTTTGGTTTTTAGAGAATTTTATTTCGTTCTGGTGAACGAGTGACTAAAAATTTCTTCTTTCCCTCCTCGGACAAATTTTGTAGTACCCGGTGTATATGCTTCCAAACAATTATGTCCATCCAAGTGATCAATCTCATGGAGAAAAAGCCTTGTTTGTTTTTCGTCTGCTTCGATTGTGTGTACTCCACCACTTAGATCACGATATGAAAACCTTCCTTTCCATGGACGAATTACTTCCCCGATTAGTAAAGTTCCTGCTGATATACAAGATTCCCAATAACTTCCCTTGCCTTCTGTACTATCAATTTCTGGGTTAACAAATACTTCCGGTTCATCACCTAACCAAACAGCAATCATTCGTCTGGGAATACCTATTTGATTGGCCGCTAGACCTCTTCCCATACCAGCTTTTGCTCGATATTTCTTAAGAGTATCAATAAGAACCTCGCTTAGTTCCATCATTTCTTCTCTTCCAAACTCATCTTCGCTAAACACTGTGCATTTCTGCTTTAGTCCCTCATCACCTATAAATCGTATCGGCAAATTTTCAGCAATCCAACGAACTAGGTCGATGTCGTCTAGAATTTCTGGGTCGTTATGTAATTGTTCTTTTATTGTCATATTTCACCTTAATTATACAGGTTTCAGGAAATTTGAGTAGGCGCTATCGTTTTTCTTTGAGAAAATTTGTATATTGTATTTGTACTCAGAAATAACCTTCGGGCTTTTTAATGGCCGTCTTGGACAGATCCCGAAAGGTTTCTGAGTACAACCAGGGCGGCCATTTGAGATTTATAAAAAGTTCTTTAAAATTTTTGCGTTTTTCTTTGAGACAAAATACTCTTGTATTTTGTCTTGTTCGAGCCGACAGTTTCGTAGGCGCGGCGGGTGGGGGCGCCGCGCTGGAGCAAGCGAGGCCGAAGGCCGAGCTAATCAAATGAAGTTCGACATTTTTCGTAAACCGCCAGCCAGTAAGGAGAAGAAAGAGGTTGGGAGGTAGCGCTTTCCGCGCCCCTGCCTTGCCGGCAGGCAGGCGCCTCCGCAGAAAGCGCGTCAAATCCGCCTTTTTTGAAACTTGCGGACAGCCGCCGTAAAAAGAAGGAAGAAAAAACGCAAAAATTGTCCCGATGAATAATCGGGACTGCTCACTATCGTTCGTTTAAAGAACTTTTAAGAGATAAAGCAACCATGATTAAATATATAGCGTATTGCAGAAAATCTACGGATGAACCGGACAGACAAATTTTGTCCATTGAGGCTCAAGTTGCCGAACTTGAAGAACACGCCGCAAAAGAAGGATTAAAGATCGTTTCTTTTATTACCGAGAGTAAAACCGCCAAAGAACCAGGCAGAGAAAAATTTGCAGAAGTCCTAAAAGAAATTGAGGACGGAAAAGCTGATGGAATTTTATCATGGCATCCAGACCGTTTAGCCAGAAACTCTGTTGACGGCGGAAAGATTATCTATTTATTAGATACCGGAAAATTGCTTGATCTAAAATTTCCCTCATTCTGGTTTGAAAACACCCCCCAAGGAAAATTTATGCTCAATATCGCGTTTGGACAATCAAAGTATTATGTGGATAATCTTTCCGAAAATGTAAAGCGAGGCAATCGTCAAAAACTTCGCCGCGGTGAGTGGCCAAATCAAGCTCAGTTTGGTTATATAAATATTAATAAGAAAATAGAGGTTGATAAAAAACGAGCCAAGTATGTGCAAAAAGCTTTTCAGCTTTTTGCTACCGGCGGCTATGGATATGCTGATATCCGCAAATTTTTCAACCAAAACAAAATTTTCAACAAGTCCGGCCATGAACTTCATTTGGATAAAGTCAAAAGAATTTTGACCGATCCGTTTTACTACGGAGTGATGAAATTTTGCGGCGAACTTTACGAAGGCAATCACCCGCCTTTAATCTCAAAGAAACTTTTTGATAAATGTCAAGATATAGTGAAATTAAAAACAAGAAAAGTTAAAAACAATAAACACTTATTTGATTTTCTCGGTTTGGTGAAGTGCGGCGAATGCGGCGGCGCAATTACGGCGGAAAAACATACCAAGTATTATAACCGAACCAATAGAACCGCTGAATATATTTACTATCGCTGCTCCAAGAAAATGGGTAATTGCTCGCAAAAATATATTGATAAAGGGGAAATTGAAAAACAACTAAAAGAGATTGTTTTGCGAGCATCATTGCCGCCGCACGCCGCCAAAAAGTTTCTCGAGTGGGCGGATAAAGACGCAAACAGCGAAAAAGGGAAATCGTCCGGTATTATTTCAACTTATCAACTGCAACTAAAAGAAACAGAGGAAAAAACAGATCGTTTGCTCGAGGGATATTTAGACAAAATTGTTAGCCCCGAAGATTATCAAAAGAAAAAGAACGAACTTATCGAAACAAAATCGCTTCTCAACTCCAAAATCAAGGAAGTTTCCCAAAACGGCGCTGAGTGGCTCGAACCTTTTCAGGAATTCGTAAATAGTGCGCTTTCAGCGCACAAAATCGCGCGCGCAAAAAATAGTTGCCATGATTTATCTATCATGGCAAAAACTGTCGGCTCGAACTTCTTTTTAAAGGATCGGCGGCTGTCCGCAAGTTTCAAAAAAGGCGGATTTGACGCGCTTTCTGCGGAGGCGCCTGCCTGCCGGCAAGGCGGGGGCGCGGAAAGCGCTACCTCCCAACCTCTTTCTTCTCCTTACTGGCTGGGGGACAGGGATTCGAACCCCAATTAACAGATTCAGAGTCTGTCGTCCTACCGTTAGACGATCCCCCAATATACTCCAATTTTACCATCGTAAGCTATAATAATCTCATGCCCGCTCCCGATTTCAGCCTGCCCGACCAGGATCAGAAAATTCATACTCTTACCGACTACCGGGGCAAATGGGTGGTTATTTATTTTTATCCCAAAGACGATACCCCCGGCTGCACCAAAGAAGCCTGTTCTTTTCGTGACGCCGCAGAGGAATTCAAAAAACTTGGGGTGACGGTCTTTGGTATCTCCAAAGATCCCGTTTCCTCCCACAGCAAGTTTGCCGGCAAACATCATCTGAATTTCCCCTTGCTGGCCGATACCTCCAAAGATACCATCAAAGCTTACGGCGCTTGGGGGCAAAAGAAATTCATGGGCCGGGAATTTGAGGGCACTTTGCGCATGACCGTGGTCATCAATCCCGACGGGGATATTTTCAAAGTTTATGACCAGGTCAATCCCTTAACTCATACCGCCGAAGTTCTTCGCGACCTCCGATCCGTCCTAATTTCGGAATAGATCTTGCATCCACTTCTGATTACACATAAAGTTATATCAGATTCGGAGTACATGAAATTATTTACCGGGATTTCTGATCGAGTAAAGATACTAAGTTTGGTAACCCTTGTTACATCCCTGGGATTGCTGACCGTAACAGTTCAAAAAAAACAGAGAATGAACCGCATATCGGCCAGCCAGGAAGTTGGCAGTGTCCAAACGCCCGTATATGCACTTGATCGGGTGTTGATAAGATTCAAACCCCATGCCCCAACGTTAAGAGTAGCTGCGTCCAGACAAAATACCGGTCTGGATATTGAAAAATCAAAGGTTAACTACTCCGATCTTGAACCGGCCGACATCCCCCCGCCATTGTCCGAAATTCACCGGAAATTCCCTGTGGACCATGTGGAAAAAATATTTAAAAATACCGCAGACCCCGATGCTGATTTGGAGAAAACCAGGTCCCGATTTTCCCGTGAATTAGCTTCCGGGCAACGTACACTGGATGAGGCCGCTTTGTTATCTCTCGACTTGTCCCGGGTTTACAAAATTAAATTCTCCCAAGGAATCCCGGTCTCTGAAGTCACAGCTGAATTGAAAAAATCCCCTCTGGTTGAGTATGTTGAACCGGATTATCTAGCTACCGCCGATGTGGTTATGGGGAATGATCCCCTGCTGCGTCATCAATGGGCGGTGGCGAATTTTGGTCAGACAGGAGGCACTAAAAAAAGCGATATCCGGCTCCTTGAGGGCTGGGGTATTACCCAGGGATCAGGTGACATTATTGTAGCGGTCATCGACACCGGTATCGATTATACCCATCCGGACCTGGGTGGTTGTTTTGGACCTGGTTGTAAAGTGGTCGGCGGATACGATTATGTGAACAAAGATTCTGTCCCTCTGGACGATTATGGCCATGGTACTCATATAGCCGGCACAATCGCCGCAAACAGTAACAATAGTTTAGGTATTGTCGGTGTCTGTCCCAAATGCCGTTTGTACTCCCAAAAGTTCTTAAATCATATGGGTTCGGGTTATGTCTCGGACGCCCTTCCGGCTCTCCGGGATGCGGTAAATGCCGGAGCCCGGGTTCTGAATAATAGTTGGGGTACCAGTCTGGGGTATATGCAGTCTCTCCAGGATATTATCAATTGGGCTACCGCTCAGGGAGTATTGGTAGTGGCCTCTGCCGGTAATGGCGGGATTGACGAAGTCCAATATCCGGCAGGATATAATAACGTGCTCAGCGTTGCCGCCACCACCAAAACAGACACCAAGGCTACCTATTCCAGTTATGGATCCTGGGTGGACGTGTCTGCTCCCGGTGGTCAAACCGATTATGTAAACCCCTGTCGCTATCCGGTTTCGGATGCGATTCTTTCCACCATTTCCGAGGGTTTTCTCTGGAGTAAATATTCCGCTTTTTGTGGTATTTTTAACAAAAACGGGCGCTATCTCGGGCTAACGGGCACATCCATGGCCGCTCCGCATGTCGCGGGCTTGGCAGGACTGTTGTTCTCCCTGAGTCCTAATCAGACTCCCAAAGCTATCAGCACTAAAATTACGGCGAATGCGGATTCTCTGAACTCGCTGAATCCGGATTATATCGGCAAGTTGGGTTCAGGCAGGATAAACGTTTATCGGGCTGTCAGAAGCCTGGCGCCCCCGCCGCCATTATGCTCGTACCCCGCCACGGAAGTCCTTGTCTCCAAATGTAATGTGGCTTCACAAATCGTTTCCAAACAACGAAATTACAATCTTTATTTCATGAAAAAATCAGACGAACTGGTATCGGCATATTTCCAATATGGTATTTTAAGCGGTCAGACTGCCACTGCCCAGTTGGGAAAATCAGACAATTGTGCATCCGGTACTTATACTTCTTTCAGAAGATATACCTTCCCGTCCACCGCCACTTATCCCGAAGGATATTTACCTCTGGAAAATTTCTATAAATCAGGGACGACGGACTATTTCGATGCCGCCAAAAAAAACCTTCAGCTTTCGGCGCTCACAAATCTGACGCTTGGCTCGAATACAAAATTGCAGTTATGTGTCCGTCCGAACCTTTTATCAGATCTGCCGGCTCTTCCGGTTCCCGGTACAGAACTCTTGATGTGTTCATACAAAGACCAATTCGGATCAGTCGGCAGTGCCAGCGGTCAGTTTAATTGGCCGAGTTCAATTGCAGTTGATCCCGGTGGAAATATCTATGTCACCGACAAAGAAAATTACCGGGTCCAGAAATTTGATTCAGCATTTAAATTCCTTAAGTCCTGGGGATCAATAGGTGATGGTCCCGGCCAGTTTAACTACCCCACAGGTCTGGCAATTGACAGCTCTGGGAACATCCTGGTGGGTGATCTGAGAAATAATCGCATCCAGAAATTTGATCCGGACGGCAAATTCATCAGTTCTTGGGGCACGACCGGATCAGGTGATGGTCAGTTTGAATATGTATATGATTTGGCACTCGATACTTCCGGTAATATCTATGTCACGGACGGTAACGACCGAGTTCAGAAATTTGATTCAAACGGGCGTTTCCTAACCAAATGGGGATCAACCGGTGCCGCTGTCGGCCAGTTTAACGGTCCGGTGGGTATAGCTGTCGACAAGCGGAATAATGTTTATGTCACCGATGTATTCAACAAACGCATTCAAAAATTCACCTCCTCGGGAATTTATATCACCAGTTGGGTGGGTAATAATTCCGTTGATGATTTCTTTATGCGCCGTGTCACCATAGATCCCAAGGGTTACGTCATTGTCACCGACGCTGACCAACAATGGATCCGTAAGTTTTCCTCCAATTTGATTTTCCTGTCGAAAATTGGCGCTTCGGGTATGGGTAACGGGGAATTCCGGGGTATCAATGGACTTACTTATGATTCCTCTGGCAGACTTTATGTTGCGGAAGAAAGTAATAATCGCATCCAAAGATTTACCTGCCCTTATTGATTGAAGGTATATAATACCAATATACATATGCCTGCCAAAAAAGCCGCCAGCCAAAAGAAAGAAACCTACAAAGTCGAGGGGGAGAAACTGATAGCCAAGGTCAAGGAGTTGGTCCGGGAGGGAAACGTCAGAAAAATCATCATCAAAGATAAAAACAATAAGACAGTCATGGAATTTCCTCTGACTTTGGGTGTAGTCGGAACCGTCCTGGCTCCCATTCTGGCCGCCGTCGGGGCTATCGCTGCCCTCATCGGCGAATGCTCCATCACCGTCGAACGCAGAACCTGAAAAATGCTACACTAATAGTATGTCTGCCGGGGGCGCCCAGAAGACTTCATCATCTCTGATTAGAAACTTTACTTTTGGCGTGGAAGACAGCCTGTCCTCTTCCGTAGGTTTGCTGTGCGGTATCGCCAGCGCCCAAATGAGCAGTTCGGCCATCATCGCCACCGGATTTATTCTCATTTTTATCGAAGCTCTGTCCATGGGTATCGGTAGTTTCCTCTCCGACCAGTCGGCCAACGAGTATCAGCTGCACCACGCCATCGCTTCCGGAAATTCTCTCCCCGGGGCGGTGATCATGTTTATTTCCTATTTCGGATCGGGATTTATTCCCTTGTTTCCTTATATTTTCTTCCCCCGGGCTCAGGCATTGAATTTGTCCATTATTTTCTCTTTGGCAGCTCTTTTTCTTCTGGGTTGTATCAATTCCGCCATTTCCCGCACCCCGCTTCTGAAAAACAGCCTGCGCATGCTGATACTGGGGGGAGTGGTAGTCATCGCCGGCCTTCTTGCCGGCCGTCTCCTCAAACTCTGAATTTTCTCCAATTCTTGTCAGTTCGGGTGCGATGAATTTTTTGCAGGCCCTGTTGCTCTCTCTTAAGCTTGGCAAAAGATCCCTGAATTGTTTTCACTTCCTGAAAGGAAAGATTTTGAAATTGGTGAATCCATGTATCAGGGGGGATAAATTTTGCTGATCGGTTTGTTTGATAAACCCGGGATACAAAATCCCGATACAACCCTTGAGATCCGGATACCAATGGAATTGATCGGGGTTTTATATGCAGCAGAACAGAGTCTACGTGAGGTTGGGGAGAAAAATCGGCTCTGTCAAACCTATGGACAATCTTTATGTCCCACCATGGGAAGTAGAGAATAGCCGCCAGAGTATTACCAAAAGAATTAACCAGGAACTTGTCAGCCGCTTCATTTTGCACAACCAAATAGCCGTCCTTAGGCGGGTAGGAAGATTCCAGGAGCTTACGGATTACTTCACCGGTGATTCTAAATGGAATATTTGAGAAGACTTTATAGGGTTTATTGGGAAGAGGTACACGGAGGAAGTCTGCCCGGATCAGTTTCAAGCGGTTTTGATGTCCAAGCCGCAGCAATAATCGGCTATACAGATCGGGATCTAATTCAATAGCCAGCACTTGCCCGGAATTATCCAAAAGCTCTTGGGTGATAATTCCCTGCCCGGGACCAATCTCCAATACCAGATCCTGTTTATCAATAGAAGACCTGCGGATCAGCTGTTTGACCAGCTGCCCGTCAATCAGAAAGTTCTGAGATAGGAGCCTCTTGCGTACCCGGTACATAAGAGCCTCCTGCAGGTAATACACATAACCCGTATATTTTAACAGAATTACAACCTCACAACAACTATAGGACTCTTATCTGGCGCTATGGATTTCAAGGATTATAATTTTGACCAAGAAGATAGAAAAATTGGTTATAAGTAGGGAGTTTTGAGTTTTGAATTTGATTTGTATTTTGATTTTTGAGCTTTGAGTTTTATAGTATATGTATGGCCCTGCCCGATGACCAGCTGAAAGCTTTGGTGCTCAAAGCCGGCTTGGTGGATTCCAAGCTTTTAGAGGACGCCATGGCTCAGGCCGTTACCACCGCCCGGCCTCTGGAGGAAACGATCGTCGAAAAAGGCCTGGCCACCGACACCCAATTGGGGATGGCCATCGCCAAGTATTACCAGGTTCCTTTTGTCTCCCTGGACAAGCTCACTATTCCCGAACCGGTTTTTTATCTCGTGCCGGAGCGTCTGGCCAGAAAATTCAAGGTCATTGCTTTCGCCCGGGATGCCGCCGGTCTGAAAATCGCTACTTCCGATCCCACCCAAAAAGACGTATTGGAGATGCTGGCCAAAAAAGCCGGGATCAAAATCCTGCCTCATTACGCCACTCCCCTGGACATCCTGAGCATCCTCCGGGCTTACGAAAAAGATTTGCAGAAAATGATTGACGACCTCCTGAAAGAGGAAGTCTGGAGTACAAAGACTCAGCTGGAAGACCCTCCGGTAGCCAAAATCGTGGATCTGTTGATAGATGCCGCCTATCAGGCCCGGGCATCAGATATCCATATCGAGCCGGAGGAAGATGACAGTCTGATCCGCTTCCGCATAGACGGTCTTCTGCAGGATCAGGTCCGGGCTCCCAAATTTCTTCACGACCGGATTATTACCCGTATCAAAGTTCTTTCCAACCTCAGAACCGACGAGCATCTGGCTCCCCAGGACGGTAAAATGCGTAGCGCCCTGGACGAGGAAACCATCGACATCCGCGTCTCTATTGTCCCGGTGGTGGAAGGTGAAAAAGGAGTCCTCCGGCTCCTGTCCACCCGCAGCCGGGAAATTTCCTTTGCCGAGCTGGGAATGAGCGAGACAGATCTCAAAAAAGTCTCCGCGGCCCATTCCAAATCCTACGGCATGATTCTCTCTACCGGCCCTACCGGCTCCGGAAAGACCACCTCCATTTATTCGGTTCTGAAAATTTTAAACACCCGTGAGAAAAACATCACCACTGTCGAGGACCCGGTGGAATACCGCATCCGTGGAGCCAATCAGATCCAGGTAAATCCCAAAGCCAACCTCACTTTCGCCAACGGTCTGCGCTCCATTCTCCGCCAGGATCCCAATGTCATTTTCGTAGGGGAAATCCGGGACGCGGAGACTGCCGGTATTGCCGTCAACGCCGCCCTTACCGGTCATCTGGTGCTGTCCACCCTGCATACCAACGATGCCGCCACCGCCATTCCCCGTTTGACGGATATGAAAATCGAACCCTTTCTGGTAGCCTCGACCGTAACCATTATCATTGCCCAGCGGTTGGTCCGGCGCATCTGCAACCAGTGTAAACAGAGTCAGGAGCTGACGCTGACAGAACTGGCCAGGAATTTCCCGCCCGAGGAAGTCAAAGCGGTTTTCAGCTCTGCCCGTACCATTACTATATATAGCGGCAAGGGGTGCAAGGCTTGCCGGTTCACGGGTTATGCCGGCCGGGTCGGCTTATTCGAAGTTCTGGAAGTTTCCAACCCCATCCGCAAACTGATTGTGGAAAAAACCGATTCGGATGTCATCGCCAAAGCCGCCCGGGGACAGGGGATGAAAACCATGCTGGAGGATGGTCTGGACAAAATTAACCGCGGCGTTACTACCGTCGAAGAAGTTCTCCGGGTTACCAAAGCCGAGTTCCTGACTTGACAAACCATGGCTGCCGTATCCAAAGTTTCGCTCTCCAATGGAGAAAAAATAGAGTTGATCAGCAACTTATCCACCATGCTGGGTGCCGGTATTCCCATTCTGGATGCCGTCAATTCCATCCTTGAGGATTCCAAAGGCAATCCCAAAAAAATTCTCGAATCTTTAAAAACCGACCTGATGTCCGGCAAACGCGTCTCCGCCTCCCTGGCCGGCTATCCCCGCGCATTCGACAAGGTGACTGTCAACCTCATCAAGGCTTCCGAGGAAGCCGGTACCCTGGAAACCACTCTCGAGGATCTGCGCACCCACATACGCCAGGAGATGGAATTCACGGACAAAATAAAGTTTGCCCTTCTTTATCCGGTGTTAATTATGGTGGTGTTTATTCTTGTCCTTTTAGTGATTCTGATTTACGTGGTTCCCAAAATATCGCAGGTATTTTCCCGTATGCGGGTCGATTTGCCTCTGCCTACCCGGATCATGATTTTCGTGTCCAACATTATGCTCCACTATACCTGGGCCCTGATCGGAGGTATGGCTTTATCGGTTGTGCTGCTAATAGTCCTTTACAAAAGCAAAAAGCACTTGGTGATGGAATTTTTTTTCTCCCTGCCCTTCGTCTCCAACCTCATAAAAATGGTTGACATGACCCGCTTCTGCCGCAGTATGTTTTTGCTTCTGAATTCCGGTTTGCCCATCACCTCCGCCCTGGATCTCACTCGGGAAGTGGTTTTCAAAAAACGTACTGCCAAAATCATCTCCTCCGCCCGGGACATGGTAATGTCCGGAAAGCGTCTTTCGGATGGTTTCCGTACCGCCAAAGGCTACTTCCCCTCCATCATAGTCAAGCTTATTGAATCCGGCGAAAAAAGCGGGACTCTGGACAAGTCCATGAAGGAAATATCCGAATATCTGGATTATCAGGTAGCCAACGCCCTCAAAGCTTTCACCGCCATACTGGAACCGGTGATGCTGGTTCTGGTCGGCGTCAGCGTCGGCGCGATGATGCTGGCTATTATCGCCCCGATCTATGGTCTCATCGGCCAGGTGGGGGGTCGCTGACATGCGTGGTTTTACACTGGTGGAAATGCTTATCACCCTGGGAATAATTGCCGTGATTCTCAGCTTTTCCAGCGTCAGTCTCCTGTCTTCTCGGAACCGCTCGTCTTTTGCCTCCGCCATGACCGTTATCCTAACGGATCTTAATTCCCAGCGGCTGAAAGCTATGTCCGGGGATACCGAAGGTGCCGCTCCCCCCGCCGGATACGGCATTTATTTCGGTTCGGACGGTTATACTCTGTTCAGGGGGGTATCCTTTTCGGCCGCGGATCCTGCAAATTTTGACATAAATCTGGATCCCGGTCAGAACTTTTCCGCCGTCGGGTTCCCCGGCTCATCCGTGGTATTTTTGGCCGGCAGCGGCGAGATTTCCGGTTTTTCTCCCGGCCAGGCGACTTTTACCCTGAACGATTCCCTGGAAAAAGTGGCTGCAACGGTTGTCCTGAATCAATTCGGCACTGTCGTATCAGCCGATTAGTTAACCATGAATATCAAAAGAAAGGGCCAAACCATTATCGAAATTGTCCTGGCAATGGGACTAACCTCCATTTTGCTTCCGGCTCTGTTAACCGGGTTGGTAGCTTCCCGCACCGGCCAGCCAAACGCCCGGCAGCGGACGACCGCCGTAGCCCTGGTTACTGAAAGTTTCGAAGCCGTCCGGGTCGTCCGGGCCAGAGGCTGGACGACTTTTGCCGTCAACGGCACTTACCATCCGGTCCCCAGCTCCGGTACCTGGACACTGGTTCCCGGCACACAGGTAATTGGCGATTTTGTCCGGTCGCTCACTATTGCCGATGTCCGCCGTAATTCCTCAGGAGAAATTGTCACCACCGGGGGCAACCTGGATCCTTCCACCAAGCTTATTACCCATACCGTCTCCTGGTCCGTCCCCATGCCGGCTTCCGTAAGTTTTTCCGCCTACCTCACCCGCTATCTGGAAAATGACGCTTACATCCAAACTACCGAAGCCGAATTTCTTACCGGAGCCCGCATCGGCACCACTATCACCAACACCGCCGGCGGGGAAGTTGCCCTCAGCTCCGGCGGCACCGGTCAGTGGTGCGATCCCAATCTATCTATTACTGCTCTGGATTTACCCAACCAAGGTGTCGCCAATGCCCTGACGGCTATCGAAGGCCGGGCATTTGCCGGCACCGGGGAAAATGCCTCCGGCATTTCTTTTGCCGACGTGTTCATTGCCAATACCAATCCGCCTTCCGCCTCCATCACCGGCACTTTCGACGGCTTCAAGACAAACGATATTTTCGGAGAATCCAACGGCTACGGTGAATATGCCTACCTGGCTACGGACACTAACGATAAAGAAATCGAAATTATCGCTCTTTCTGCCTCCCCCTATACCGAAGCCGGCTACTTCGATGCCGCCGGTCAGGCCGACGCCAACAGTGTTTATGTAACCGGCAATGTGGGCTATATGACCCAGAATAATATTTTCCGCACTTTCGATCTCTCCAGCCGTTCCGGATCCCGGCCCCAACTGGGGGCTCTTACTCTTGCCGGCACCGGCACCAAAGTCATCGTCGTTGGTAATTATGCTTTCGTCTCTGTTTCAGGTTCTTCCGGTACGGAGATGCAGATATTAGATGTTACCAACCCGGCCTCACTGGCGGTTGTGGGACAGGCTAATGTGGACGGTACCGACGGCCGGGATGTTTACATCAACCTCTCCGCCACCCGGGCTTATCTGGCTACCTCCGCTTCCTCATCCCAGCGGGAAATGTTTATTCTGGACATTTCCACCAAAACCGGTGACCGTCCTGTCCTGGGTAGCTATGAAGCCAGTGGCATGAGCCCCAAAGGCATCACCGTGGTTCCCGGAAACAAGGCCGTCTTGGTGGGTACCGGCGGTCAGGAATACCAGGTCATAAACATTACCGACGAATCCGCTCCTGCCGAATGCGGAGGCCTGAATATCGATACCGGGGTCAACGGGGTGGCTTCGGTGATAGAAGCAGACGGGGATGCTTATTCCTATATTATTACCGGGGATGCCGGCACGGAGCTGAAAATCATCGAAGGCGGCCCGGGAGGAAAATACTCTACTTCCGGTTCCTACGAATCCGCGACTTTTGATCTGGGGTATCAGCTGGCCTTCAACCGTTTTTTCGCCAATTACATCCGGCCGGATCAGTCCGATATTAATTTTCAGGTCGCTGTCGCCGATGCCGGCAGTGACGGCTGTAACGACGCCGGGTTTGTTTTTGTCGGCCCGGACGGTACCAGCGGCACTTTTTTCACTTCACCCGCCGCTATTCCTTTCAGTGACGACGGTATCGGTTACGAAAATCCCGGCCGTTGTTTCAGGTACAAGGTTTTTTTCTCCACTACAGACCAGAATGCCACCCCCGTTTTCTATGATGTTTCCGTTAATTACTCGCCCTGATTCTATGCGCCGCGCTTTCACCATGGTGGAACTTTTGATTTATCTGGCCTTGATGTCCATATTTTTGGTGATCTTCGGTCAGATCTTTTTTTCCGTTCTCGACACCCAGCTCAAATCCCGGGCGGTATCTGCGGTTCAGCAGGATGAGTTATATCTGTTATCGCGTTTTGGTCACGACATCCGCAGGGCCACAGCTGTCACCTCTCCCGCCTCGGCCGGTGAAATTTCTTCCAGCCTCGCTATCACTGTCAATAGTGTCAATCACACTTACGGCGCTTCATCCGGTTCCCTGACGCTGACAGTCGATGGGGTTACTTCCGCCCTGACTTCTTCCGGGACCCAGTTAACCGGATTTTCCGTTACCCGGTTGGGGGATCTCAACTCCAAACCCAGCATCCGGTTGGACATCGTTCTTACCGGTCGGACCACGTCTTTCAATCAAAATCTTGAAACCAGAAGTTTATCTACCACCTTTACTTTACGATAAAAAATCATATGCACCGCGGTCAGACCCTCATTTTCCTGTTGGTATTTATTGCCATGTCAGTCATCATCAGCACCGCGGCCATTGTGGTTATGATCGCCAATTCCCGGTCCGCATCTGCTCTGGAAAGCATGTCCGCTACCCTGGCAGTTACCGAATCCGGAGTCGAAAACGCTCTCATGCGCCTGTTAAGAAACCCGGGCTACACCGGCGAGACATTGACAGTAGGGGATGGTCTTGCCACAATTACCGTAACCGGCTCGGATCCGTTCAATATTGGCGCCACCGGTACGCTGGGGGATTATACCCGCAGTATCAGTGTCGTCGCTGGTTACAACGGGGGAATACTTACCGTTACCTCGTGGTCCGAGGGATTTCCCTAACAAATTTATGGCCAAAAAACCTGCCCCTCCGCTTGTCATCAATGTCTCCCGGGACAAAATCTTTTTTTGTACCCATGCCACTTCCGCCCCGGCTGTCTTTCCCCTGACCCCGGCCATGATTTCCGACCTGGAGGTAAAAGACAAAAACGAACTCACCGCCAAACTGCAGGAATTCATTCTGAAAAGCCAGCTCAAACCGGCACCCCTGGTCATAATCCTGGCGGAAATGGTCTATTTTGAAAAAAACTATATCGGCAATGTCCCGCCTACCCCCGAAGAGACCCAAAAATTTATCGACACTGTACCCTTTCCCACCGTCAGCGCCAAACTTTTTCACATTCCCGCCGGGTACAAACTCGCGGTCATCAACCGGGATCTGTACGAAACCATAGAGCAGGTTTTTGAACAGTTAAATTTCCGGATTCATTCCGTTATCCCCAATTTTGTGCTGGGAGCCATCAACGCTCCCAAGGAATTTTCCGCCCAATCCTGCCGGGTAATCTACAAAAAACTTGACTATCTGGCCGAAAACAGCTTCACCACTCCGCCGGAACAAATAACTGAGCTCCACCAGAAAGAGCAGGTATTCGTCAACCGCTACAAAATTCCTCTGGTTATTTTTTCTCTGGCTTTCATGGTGCTGTTCGGAGTTATGGTCTACTTATTATTGGTGGTCCCGGCCACCAAACCCAAATCCCGGGCCCGTCCGTCAGCCAGGATCACTCCCGCGGCAGTCAAGCCTACCACCCGCCCCTCGCCGACTGTTACTCCGGCTCCGTTGGCCACTCCGTCAGCGCAGTTACTGAGTCAAACTACGGTCCAGGTCCTCAACGGATCCGGAATTGCCGGTCAGGCAGCAGCGGTGGAGGCCAGACTCCGCGAAGCCGGATTCACCAGCCTGGTGACCGGTAATTCCCCCCGGGTCAATACCGGCGTAACCCAGATGGTATTCTCCAAAGAGTTGCCGCAAAACGTCCGCCAATGGATATCCGGTGTCGTCCAATCCCTTTATCCCGATGCTACTACCAGGGAAGGCACCGACACCCAATACGATGCCATTATCACCACCGGCAGGGTTACCCCTTGACAAACACTTTTCAAAAGGTCTAGCATATATACAATGCCCAAGTTTAGAAAAGGCTTCACGCTCATCGAACTTCTTGTAGTCATCGGAGTACTAGCCGTCCTTCTTACCATCACGCTGATTGCTATCAACCCCGCCCGCCAATTTGCCCAGTCCAACGATACCAAGCGTCGCAGTGACGTCAATTCCATTTTGAACGCCATTCATCAGTTCGGAGCGGACAACCGCGGTATTCTACCTGCAGGATTGGCCCAGGTGGCCGCGACCCCTATGCCCATCCAGAGAAGCGCCACCCCCGACCCCTCCGTTGAAGCGGATATCTGTGCCGACGTCGTTACCGATTACCTGGCCGCCCTGCCCGTCGATCCCCAGGTAGGTACCGGTACCCCGGTTACGGATTGCACCACGGCTTACCAGACAGGATATGAAGTCTCGGTCAGTGCCACCAATAACCGGGTTACTATCTACGCCACCGGCGAGCTCGACCCCCTCATCTCCGTCACCCGCTGAACTTAAAATGCATATCGTCTGTATCCCCTTCGGGGATTTTTTAACGTCTTCTTTTATAACTTCTTTCCCGTATGCTGCCGTCTTTTAAAGTACCCCGGATGGTAATTTCCTTGTCAGTGATATTCAGTATTTCCACGGGCCCCGTCGCCTTTTTACTGAAAAAGTATGACTTACCGTACAGATTAAATCTTCCCGCGTAATTTAAGGCTCTGAAATTCGGCGGAAGGCCAGATCTACTTGGCGGAATTTCACCCTTCTCTCTTTTGTTATCGGAAATTTGGCGGTGCTCTATCACAAATTGCGGTCTTTTAGGCTTTGTCCTGCGCTGGTCATATCCTTGTTGAAAACGGTGGCCCGTATCAAAAAAATATTTTGCGGAATTTATTCTCAATGCAGTTTCCCTTTTCCTTTCACTGTAGCGGGGAGCAGCCAGCGGTTGGTTTCTGTTCAAGCCCAGTAGTTCCCTGTAAGCATCTCCGTCTTCCAACCCGTGAGCATTCAGATGTGTCCCGGATAAAGTGTCAAATTCCCCACCGCATAAATGACAGATTATTTTTTCTCCGTCGGGCGTGAAGTTTATCTTGCCTTTCGATCCGAAGACTTCTCCACTTTCCACCCTTTCCTCCCAGTCAACAAAATGAGCCGTCGGGACTTTCCGTCTCTTTCTTAAAAAAGCTGTGGCATCTTCCCCAATATTGATACGGTATCCGGCCACAATAGCTGCCGCAGTCTGCCAAATCACCCCCCGGTTATCCAGCCCGGCCAACACTTGAGTCTGTATATCGACAACAGCCTGTTCGTTCGGGGATAGTCTGACCGGATTTTCCGTATTTGGCATAATCAAGCTAATAGTACCATGCAAGTTCATCTTGTCTTATCGGGTATCATCATGTAAATTGATTTGAGTATGCGCCTGTCCCGGTCACTGCTCCTTGTTACTCTGGGGGGCATAGCCGCAATTGTAGTTCTCCGCGTCAGTCTTACTGCTTTTTCCTCCGCCGCCTCCGCTCCGGGTTGCACCCCCCAAACCGCCGATGGTTTATTCGATCCCACGGAAACTATCGCCGTCTGGCAAAACCGGACGCTGACTCCCCCCGGAGCCCAAAACGACTCCGGTCTGGCTCTAGAAAAATCCGATCCCGCCGCGCAGGTTCTGGGGGTTAATGACAATAAATGGATAGAAATTGATTTGGGGAAACAAAAACTGATAGCCCATGAAGGGGGCCAGGTCTTCACCGACAGTCTGATTTCCAGTGGTTTGGGAAATCGCACCCCGGTGGGGGAGTATCGCATTTGGTACAAAATCCGGTCCACCAAAATGGAAGGCGGCAGTCGCCTGAACCGGACATATTACTATCTGCCCAATGTGCCTTATGCCATGTTTTTCTTCGGCAGCTACGGCATTCACGGCACCTACTGGCACAGTAACTTCGGCCACCGTATGAGTCATGGCTGTGTCAATGCTCCTACCAGCATTGCCGAAAAACTCTTTTATTGGACCGATCCGCCACTGACTCCGGGCAAATCTTACGTCCGTTCCACGGCAGAAAATCCCGGCACCCGGGTGATCGTGCACAACTGATTAATAGGATGCTTCCCCTAATGTCCATTTTTTGTGCTGAATATTTAATTTATGTCGTTCTGCTGGTCATTCCGGTTCTCTGGTTGGGGGGACAAAATCGTACCGCTCGGGGGGCGCTGCTGAGTCTGGGTATTGCTTGGGCTGTCGGTTTTGTCATAAAAAATCTTTATTATCTGCCACGGCCTTATATTGTTTCCGGTCGGCTTCCGCTGATTCCGGTTCTTTTAGACGGTTCATTTCCCAGCAACCACGCAATAGTTGCCCTGACACCGGTGTTCTTTCTGATTTTTATCCGCCGGAAACCGGGTCTTTGGCTGCTCCCGGCAGCTTTTCTGGTGGCATTTTCCCGGGTCGCAGTTGGAGTGCATACGTTGCCGGATATTCTCGGAGGTGTGGTTATTTCTCTTACAGTGGCCTACATCGTCTCCAGAAACGGAGCATGGGGTTGACACCTATCAGTCACAATGCTAGACTGCTAAAGTTATGGCGTTTTCCATAAATCGTGTCCCTGTCCCCGGAACTCCTGCGCCCCAAACGCCCCGGACTTTCCCGGTTGTTGCACTGCGTGAAGGTGTGGTTTTTCCTCACACTGAAGCTCATCTGACATTCGGCCGGCCAAAAAGCAACGCCGCTATAGAAACAGCCGTTCATCAGGATAAAAAAATAATTTTTGTCGCCCAGAAAAATTCTACCGCTGTTCCGACTCCCGACGATCTTTATCCGATCGGCACTTTATGCACAATTGAACAGGTAGCCCCTTACGGCCAGGAAATTCTGGCTCAGGTCCGGGGTGTTACCCGGGTAAAAATCGGCCCTTACTCATCCACCGAACCTTTTTTCGCCGCTCCCGTTCACATTTTGCCCGAACAGCAGACCGAAAACGACCAGCTGGTAGCTCTCGCCCGACAGGTGATTACGGAATTCAAAAACGCTTTCAACCTGGGTAAATCCGTGGATTTTCCGGTATTCATGCGCCTCATGGCCGGAGTTTCCGCTTCCGAACTGGCGGACCAGGTCGCCAACTCTCTGGAGATTTCCACCCAGATCAAACAGGGTTTGCTGGAAAACCTGTCGGTGGACAAACGTCTCGATGAAGTGTTGCATTACCTCGTTCATGAAGTCAAAGTTCTGGAGCTGGAAAAATCCATATCCTCAAAAACCCACGCCAAATTTGAAAAAAATATGCGGGAGCAGGTACTGCGCGAGCGCAAAAAAACCATTCAGGAGGAATTGGAAAAACTGGGTGCCGACAACAGTGAGGAAGATGATGACATTTCCGTCTTCAGAAAAAAAATCAAACAAGCCCGCATGCCCGCCCCTGTTCGCGCCAAAGCCGAGAAAGAATTAAACCGTCTGGCCCAGATGAGTCCCCAGAATCCCGAATCCAATTACATCCACACTTACCTCGACTGGCTGGTGGATATGCCCTGGAGCCATCTTTCCCCAAACCATGTTTCCATAGACAAAGCCGCCAAGGTTTTGGACGCGGACCATTTCGGTTTGAAAAAGGTCAAAGAGCGGATACTGGAATACCTGGCTGTTATGAAACTGAAAGCCCGTCAGCCTCAGGAAGAAAGCTCATCAGGACCAACCATTTTGTGTTTCGTCGGCCCTCCCGGTGTGGGTAAAACCTCCATCGGTAAATCCATAGCCAGGTCCCTGGGGCGCAAGTTCGTACGGGTGTCTCTTGGCGGTGTCCGTGACGAAGCAGAAATCCGGGGTCATCGCCGGACTTACGTCGGCAGTATGCCCGGCCGGATCATTCAGGGGGTGAAAAATGCCAGCACCGGTAACCCGGTCTTCATGTTGGACGAAATAGACAAACTGGCCAACGATTACCGCGGGGACCCCTCTGCAGCTTTACTGGAAGCTCTTGATCCCGAACAAAATCGCGAGTTTTCCGATCATTATCTGGAGGTGCCGTACGATCTGTCCCGGGTCATGTTTATCACTACCGCCAACCTCCTGGATACTATCCCCCCGGCTCTCAGGGACCGGCTGGAAGTCATTACCTTCCCCGGCTACACTCTGGATGAAAAACAGCATATCGCCGCCGATTTCCTCTGGCCAAAACAGCTGACAGCCAACGGTATGGGCAACAAATTACGCCTGTCCCCGGCGGCTCTGAAGGAAATCACTAGTCGTTATACCCGCGAAGCCGGAGTCCGAGACTTGGAACGCCATCTGGCCAAGATTTGTCGCAAGCTCGCCCGTCAATTGGCTGAAAAAAAGCGCGTCAAACCGGAAATTGCTCTGGCAGACATCCGCAAACTATTAGGTCCTCAGCGTTTTCCGGAAACTTTAGCTGAAAAAAAGGACGAGATCGGTATGAGTACCGGCCTGGCCTGGACCGAAGCCGGCGGGGACATCATATTTATTGAAGTTGCCCTTATGCCCGGCAAAGGGGATGTCCAGCTCACCGGCCAGCTGGGTGATGTTATGAAAGAATCCGCCAAAGCCGCTTATTCCTACATTCGTACCCGCTGGCAGACTCTGGGCCTCAAAGAAGATTTTTACAAAAAAATGGATATTCATATTCACGTTCCCGAAGGTGCGGTTCCCAAGGATGGGCCGTCTGCAGGTATCGCCATTGCCACGGCTATTATTTCAGCCCTTACTAAAGTGCCTACCCGCCGGGACTTGGCCATGACGGGAGAAATTACTCTGCGCGGTCGAGTGCTGGAAATCGGCGGAGTAAAGGAAAAAGTCATCGCCGCTCACCGGGCCGGCATCCGTCAGGTCATTCTTCCCCGGGAAAACCGCAAAGATCTGGAAGACGTCCCCCAGAGTGTCAAACGGGATCTCAAATTCCATTTCGTCTCTCATCTGGATGAAGTTCTCAAAGTCGCCCTGCGCTCCCTCTTATCCAACGGCCATCCCCGTCCCAAACACTCTTTCCCCCTCAGCCTTCACACACCGGGAGTGTGAAGGCTAAAGTGCTACAATATACTCGTGCCCTCAAGAGAAGTATTTTTAACTCCGGGGGAAGTCTATCATGTTTTTAATCGCGGTATAACCAACCAACTCACCTTCTTGGATACCCGGGATTATGACCATCTGCTTGAGACTTGCGTCTACTATCAAAAGTTAGCTTCTCCTGTAAGATTTTCTTATTTTATTCGTCTTTCCAAATCACTTAAACAGGAAATTCTTCAGCGAAGGGATAAGGGAGTTTCAGGTATTGAAATTATTGCCTTTTGTTTGATGCCAAATCATTTTCATTTGCTTGTCAAACAGTTAACCGATCAGGGTATTACAGATTTTCTCAGGAAAGTTACCAACAGTTATACCCGATATTTTAATACTCATCGAAGAAGAAACGGACCTTTATTTCAGGGAAGATTCAAAGCTGTAAAAATTGACAATGGGCAACAACTTCTTCACGTTTCGCGTTATATTCATCTTAATCCCTATTCAGCAGGGATTGTTAACAAATTTTCCGATCTGGAAAATTATCCGTACTCTTCATTCAAACAATTTACACATGAGTATTATAACCAGACATGTAACCCCAAAATAATATTGGAGTTATTTTCTGATAGGCAGGCATATAGACAATTCGTCTTAAACAATGCCGATTACCAACGAGAACTACATCACATCAAGCACCTTCTAATCGACACCTAGCCTTCACACACCGGGAGTGTGAAGGCTAAAATTCTCCCCCGCCCGCCAGTATCAACCCACCGTAAAATCCGCTCTTTTCCCCCAGCTGAGCCGGTACTATCTCCGGTACTTTAGTAAAAATCTTCAATTGTTCATTCACCAGCACTCCCAATTTTTCAAAAGATACGCTTTGCATTACCGAACCGCCGATAATTACAATCTCCGGGGACCACATCACACAAGTGTTGTGCACCCCTATGGCCAGGAGTCGGGCTTCATTCTCCCACACCTGCGGATCTTTGATATTTTCTCCCCTTTTACCGTGAATTTTAAAAATTGCCGTTCCGGAGGCAAAGTTTTCCCAATAATCTACTTGTCCGTCAACATTTATTATCTGTTGTCCCGGCTCAAAACCCATTGCTCTGGCATCTATTTTTCCATTGACTATCCTGGCTCCGCCGATTCCCGTCCCCACTGTCAGATAGGCGACAATGCTTTTTCTCCTGCCAGCCCCCACTGTTGCTTCTCCCAAACCTGCTACGGCAGCATCATTCTCCAGCACCACCTGGCAACCCAAGCCCTTCTCCAAATCGTTTTTCAAAGGCTTTTCCACCCAGTCCGGTAGGTTAGGAGAGGCTAGCAGCAGGCCTTTTTTCTGTTCTACCACCCCGGCAATGCCGCCTCCGGTTCTCACTATCGGCTTATTCCCGCTCGCCCAACGCAGCTTTTCAATCAGTGCCGCCACCCCCTGCTTGTATTTCTTTGGTGTAGGTCCCGCTGACATATCCCCCAACACCCTTCCGTCCGGACTGCCCGCGACCCGCATTGTGGTCCCTCCTACATCAAATACTAAATACATATATTTTTTATTATATCTGTTTAGAGTATAGTACTTTTAATGCCCATCAGAGTGCTGATGTTTGGGTGGGAGCTTCCGCCCTGCAACAGCGGCGGGTTGGGCGTAGCGTGCTATGGCTTAAGCCAGGCGCTGGTCCAATCCGACGTTGATGTAACCTTTGTCCTGCCCAAAAAAGTCCCTGTCAGGGCCGATTTTCTGCGTCTGGTCTTCGCTGATCTTTCCGGATTCGACTGGCCGAATTTTTCCCCTTATCTCAACATTAACGGTACCCCCCTCTCCGATAGTCAGGTCAGTGACCTCATCTCCCTGGTCCACCAGTATTCCCTGAAAGCGGCGGCTATTGCCAAAAAACACCATTGTGACCTGATCCATGCCCATGACTGGTTGTGTTTTCCCGCCGGTATCGCCGCCAGTCAGGCCACCGGCGTACCCCTGGTGTCCCACGTCCACGCTACCGAATACGACCGTTCCGGCGGCGCTTCTATCGACCCCATGGTTTATGCCCTGGAAAAACAGGGTATGGACCAGGCTGATGCTGTAATTGCCGTCAGCAATTTCACCAAAAATCTGCTGGCCAAATATTATCTGACCCCTCCGGAAAAGGTGAATGTCGTCCACAACGGTATCAATCCGGATGATTTTACCCCCGAAGACCTGGAATCCAACCCCCTGTCAGCCCTCAAACGGGCAGGATTCAAAATTGTTCTGTACGTCGGTCGGTTGTCTCTGCAAAAAGGCCCGGATTATTTCATCAAAGCCGCTCGCCGGGTACTGGATTTTGCCCCTCAAACCGTTTTTATCCTCGTCGGTTCAGGGGACATGGAAGGTCAGCTGATCAATATGACTGCCGGACTGGGCCTGTCGGACAAAGTCCTGTTTGCCGGATTTCTGCGCGGTCAGCTTCATAAACAGGCATTTCAGGCAGCCGATTTATTCGTCATGCCTTCCGTATCCGAGCCTTTCGGCATCACCGCCCTTGAAGCTGTTGCCCACGGCACTCCCGCCATTATTTCCAAACAATCCGGCGTTTCCGAAACCCTGTCTCATGTGCTGAAGGTGGATTTTTGGGACGTGGACGAAATGGCTAACCAGATACTTTCGGTTCTCAAATACAATTCCCTGCATACCAGTCTCAAAACAAACGGCCATCAGGAAGTCAAAAAAGTTTCCTGGGCCGCTGCTGCCGCCAAAACCATCGAAATTTACAAAAAAATCCTCTCAGCCAAAAAATAATCAGATGTCCGCTATTTGTTTTTATTTTCAGGTCCACCAGCCTTACCGGTTACGCAAATACCGGATTTTTGACATTGGCCACACCCATGAATATTTTTCAGATGCATCGGACAAGTTGGACAACAGGCAGATTCTTCAAAAGGTAGCCCGCAAATCGTATTTACCTACCAACAAAATTCTTCTGGGTTTATTGCAGAAACATCCCGGATTCAAAATAAGTTTCTCTCTTTCCGGGGTGGTACTGGAACAACTGGCCGATTTTTCTCCCGAAACCCTCGCTTCTTTCATGAATCTGGCCGCTACCGGCCGGGCGGAAATTCTTTCCGAAACGTATTACCACTCCCTTTCGTATCTGTATTCCAAAACCGAATTTCAAAGTCAGGTCAATCTCCACAGCCGGAAAATCAAATCCATCTTCGGTCAGACTCCAAAAATTTTCAGAAATACGGAACTGATATACAACAACGATTTAGCCTCCGATATTGCCCGTATGGGTTACAAAGGTATACTTTGTGAGGGGGCCGACCACATTTTGGGTTGGCGCAGTCCCAATTTTTTGTATCACCCGCCTGGCAATCCCAAAACAAAACTCCTTTTAAAAAACTACCGCCTCTCGGATGATATCGCTTTCCGTTTTTCTTCCAAAGAATGGGCGGATTATCCCCTGACAGCACCTAAATTTGCGTCATGGGTGTCGGCGGTCAACGGCAGCGGAGACATCGTCAATTTATTCATGGATTACGAAACTTTCGGCGAGCATCAATGGGAGGACACCGGTATTTTTGAATTCCTGCGCCATCTTCCAGGGGAGCTTCTAAAACATCCGGACAATTATTTCGTCACCCCCTCGGAGGCGGTCAAAAAATTACCTGCAGTGGGAGAGCTCGATATACCTCATTATATTTCCTGGGCCGACGTCGAGAGAGACTTGTCGGCCTGGCTAGGCAATCCCATGCAGGACGACGCGGCCTCCAAACTTTATCAATTGGAATCGGTGATTCTGAAAACCAAAGATCCCCGTCTGATAGACGACTGGAGAAAACTGCAAACCTCAGACCACTTCTATTACATGTGCACCAAATGGTTTTCGGATGGCGATGTCCACAAGTATTTCAATCCCTACGAATCGCCTTATGAAGCTTTTATTTCATTTATGAACATTCTCCAGGACCTAAAGCTTCGTCTGCCTGCACAAAAAGTTAACAGTAAAATATTTGAAAATTGAAAATTGTAAACTGAAAATTTATCAGTATGCCCCGCTCTCTGGTTCTTGCCAACGGAAACTTCTTAATCGGTCTCGACCACCGGGCTCAGGTCCGGGATTTCTATTTTCCCTATGTGGGAATGGAAAACCACACCGGCGGCAAGTTCCTGCACCGCTTGGGAGTCTGGGTGGAAAATTCTTTTTCTTGGCTGGATGATCCCGCCTGGCAGATTTCCTCTGTTTACCGGACCGATTCTCTGGCCACTGACATTACCGCGGCTCATCCCGGCCTGCAGATAAAATTGAATTTTACCGACGTTGTCTACAACGAAAAAGACATTTTTATCCGGTGCATCAGTGTCAGCAATACCGCGGATCGTCCCCGCCTGGTAAAGCTTTTTTTCAACCAGCAGTTCGAAATCTATGAATCTTTCCGCCGGGACACCGCCTTGTTCGAGCCCCAAAATCATGTGATTTTGCACTACGAAGGCCGGCGGGTTTTTTTGGTGAATACCTTATTGGACGACCGGTCTTTCGATGAGTACAGCACCGGGCTGTTCAATCTGGAAAACCGGGAGGGGACCTTCAAAGATGCCGAGGATGGTACCTTGTCCCAGAACCCGATTGAACACGGCCAGGTGGATTCGGTTATCGGTGTCCACCTCAACTTAGACGCCGGTAAATCCCGGGTGATGTATTACTGGATCACCGCCTCAAAATTTATGGAGGAAGCTTTGACTCTGAACCGTTATGTCCTGGAATCTACTCCCCAGCACCTTATCGACAGTACCTACAATTTTTGGCATGCCTGGACCAACCGCCGGGAAACCGATTTCCGGGATTTGCCGGTACCCGTGGTTGATCTTTTCAAAAAATCGCTGCTGATAATTCGTGCCCACGCCGACGGCCGCGGGGGTATTATCGCCTCCAGCGATTCGGACTTGCTCCAATACGGCCTGGATACTTATGGTTATGTCTGGCCCAGGGACGGGGCTATCAGTGCCATGGCTCTGGACCGGGCAGGGGATTATGAAGTAGCCCAGCGTTTTTTTGAATTTTGCCATTCAGTCATCAATCCCGGAGGTTTCTTTATGCACAAGTACCGGGTAGATCAGTCCCTGGGTAGTTCCTGGCACCCCTGGGTCAGAAACGGACAGCCGCAACTGCCGATTCAGGAAGACGAAACCGCGCTGGTAGTTTACGCACTTTGGCAGCATTACCAGAGTACTAGAAATCTGGAATTTATCGAAGCCCATTATAATTCCCTTATAAAAAAAGCCTCGGATTTTCTGGTTTCTTACCGCTACCCAGCCACCGGCCTGCCCAAAAGCAGTTACGATATCTGGGAAGAAAAATACGGCACTTCAACTTATACCAGTGCTACTGTTTATGGAGCCCTGAAAGCCGCCGGAAATCTGGCGGAAATCCTGGGCAAAAAAGACCAAGCCGCCCGCTACCTGGCAGCCGCTTCGGAAATCAAAACCGGTATCCTCACCCATCTTTACGACCCCAAAGACGGCTACTTTTACAAAATGATCAATTACTCGGCTGATCCGCCGGTTATCGACCGCACCGTGGATATTTCCGGGGTCTACGGTATCTTCAAATTCGGTCTGTTAGGGCCCTCGGATGAAAAGCTGACCCGCGCCTTATCCTTTACCCTTTTCCGGCTGGGGCTGACCACTCTGGTCGGTGGAGTCGCCCGCTACGAGGGAGACGCTTATTACAAAAAAGACCCTTCACTTCCGGGTAATCCCTGGTTTATCGCCACCCTCTGGTTAGCTCAGTACTATTTGACTCAGGCAGAAAAACCGGCCGATCTGGCCGCTGTCCGCCGCCTCCTGTCCTGGACCGCCAAACACGCCACCCCGGCCGGACTTCTGTCAGAGCAGCTGGACCCGCATACCGGCGAACAGATCTCCGCCTCGCCTTTAACCTGGAGCCATTCCGAATTCGTCATTACCGTTCTCGATTATCTGGATAAATTAAAACTTCTGGACTAATATCCGGATCAATATGACTGTAATCTGGTCCTGGCAGGAGCACCGGATTCCTTCTCACCATTCCGACAGCCGAACTTCCAGATGATTTCAAAGAATTATCCTTTGAGCCTATCGATGGAAGTCTGCAGCTCCTCGTCGATTACCCGGATTCCTTCAGGTTCCGGTATGCAGGGAAAAACCACATCGCATCTGCCCATAACCCTAACCGGACATTGGAATACTCCCGGAGTTTCAGTCCGGGCCAACCAATGAAAGGTATCTTCGCTTCGATGAATAGTAGGAACTCCTTTGCCCAACAGAAATCTGATAAATCCCGTTACGCAACCTCCCTCAAAATGATAACCCTGAAAATCAATCGGATGGCATTTGGGTAAAGCTTCAGGCATGCGTTGATTTGCGATTATACTTCGTTTGACCTGGGATGCAATAGAACTCACCCAATCAAACTGGGATATCCCAAACCGCGTCCGGGTCCAAAAAGTGGTTTATATGTAAAGAAATAACCGAAGAGACGAGGCTATAAAAGTCCTAACCTTGGGAATCCTCAAAATAACGGAAAAAAATTACAAATACTCAACCGGTTTATGTGACCCCGGAGGGATTCGAACCCTCGGTCTTCAGGATGAGAACCTGATGTCCTGGACCGCTAGACGACGGGGCCTGTTTGCCTGAATTTTACCAATTTTCCAACAGCTATTCGAATTTTACCTGACCGAAATCAAAAGTCCGCCCCATTCCACCAGTGTAAATCCTACCCGTTTCACAGCCGTCAGTTTTTGCGGTTTCAAATATTTAGGTCTGGCCAATCCCTCAAACTCCAGGAATATCCTGATTTTGGTGTCCGGCACAGGGGATACTATCAGCGGTGCCAACCGGTCCATTTCCGCCGTCCCCAGCCAGGTTAACCGTACATACGGAGTAACCGGCATTTTCGGCAGCCAGAATTCCAGAAAATCAGCCGTCTCCCTATCGTTCAAACCCAATGCCATTAAATTTTTCATCAGAGTAGTCTCAATGTTTGCCTGTTTGACCGCAACTCCCCGGTCTCTCAGATCCGGGTATTCCCCATGCCCCTGTCCGTCCCAGAATAAATAATCGTATACAATGCCATCCGCTTTCAACTTTCCCGACTGGCCGGCTGTCACCGTCCACCCGTCGGTTTTGTAAACCGGTTTACTGTCAGAAATATTTGCTTCCACTCTTACATTTACTACGGTATCTTCGGTCGGATACAGATATATTACCGGTTTGGCGCACTCTGCATTCGGTCCGAATTCCTGGTTTACCCAAATCTGCCAGTCGCCCAGCGGGTCCTGCCACAGGAAATGATTCTCTTGTCCGGCAAATTCTGTCAAAGTTATCATTTGGTCTCTTCCTACCTGATACACCTGCTCATAAATTGATTTCACCAGCTCATTACCGGGATCTTTAATTTGATAAACCGGTTCTCCGGTTTTTGCTTTCCCGGTCTGAATCTTCCCTGTCAGCAAACCCGAACTGTCCTGTACCACGGGGACACTACCCATCAAAGCACTGCTCCCGCAACTGGAAAACATCCCGTTAATAAAGCCCTTATCCTCCTCGGCGTTATTATTCCAGTTAATTTGAGGAATATTATCGTCATCAAACAGGGAGGTTTTGAGAGAGTAGGGAACCACATAATTATCCTTCAGCCTTAAGTAAATTTTTCTCCCGAACACATCACTATCGGTTAATATTTTTGTCCTGGTCTGATACAACATCCCGTAATCCGTCTCGACTATTTTAATGGGATTTTTCAGTTCGCTGAATTTATCATAACTCATGTAGCCGATTCTGAAAGTCATCCCCGCTACCATCATCTCTTCAGGAGACAAAACCCCCTCAATCTTCTGCTCTGTCACTCCCACTTCAGGAAGCAACTTGGCATCCAGCGATTCCCACCATTCATCCCCGGCCTGTCTTACATAGTAATATTTCCCATCAGCAGACTTAAGAATCCGGACCACCATCCCGCTCATCCCCGGAGCCTGTACGGGAATACTCACATCGATCAGCCGTTCACCCGCTGCAAAACCGGCCACCTCACTAAATACCGCCTCTTGCGTGACCAGGGGTGAAAATTCCTGAGAATCGTCTTCTTCGGGGCGGAAAATCACCACTCCGGTAATAATTTTAGGCACCGGATACCAAGTCGCCTTTCCCGGATTAAAACCGGCCAATATCCTGTCACCGTCAGTTGGCGCGGTTGTCGGACCGGTAGGTGGATTCTGGATCTCCATAACCGGGGTCTTTCTCCTCTGTTGCCAGCGAATGATCCATATTCCTCCACCCAAGACTATCAGGGAAAGCAAAACCCCCCCGGTATAAAACCACTTCTTACCGGATAAAGGCGGTTTGGCTGCCGGAATCGGTTCAGTTACAGGCTCCGGATTGACTACTTCTGCCTCCATACGACTCGCTTTTGAGCATATCACATCTGATAGTGAATAAAAATCTCTCCGGTTTGGTCAATTCCCAATCTGTCAAAATACTCGGTTTTCTCCAACCCGCGCTGCAGATAAGTCTGTCCGGATATTTCGCCCAAAGGCAGAAAAATTATTCTCACTCCTTCTCCGGTGTCAATTCCCGCCACAGCCAAATCCTTACCCAGGTTTACCGTCAGTTTATTGGCTTCCCTGGTAACTTTAGACGCCTTCCCACCGGGGATAATTTCCAGACCCCGGATCAGATTGAATGTTTCGGTCAGATTTTCATTCACGTACTCCGTGCCGTAAAAAAACCTTTCTCCCGGACCGGGTTTATCCCGCGCTCCGCTGATATTTTTTGTCATCAAAAAAGTAAAGGTATCGAATTTATTATTTCGCCGACCCCGCCGGTACCAGCCCATAATGTGACTGGTCGATTCCGTATCCCGCTGTCCGATTATTTCGGCTGAATTCGTGTGAGCAAACAGCAAAAAATTATCAGCTTTTCTTAAATCTGAAAATTTGCGGGTCACATACAGAGAATTCGGGCTGTCCGCCTCGGAAGCCATTATCAAATCCGGATCAGGTGCGGCTAATGCTTTCAGACTGAAAGCATCATGCACATCCGCCAGTGCGTGTGGCAGGTAATGGGAAAAATCCACCGAAGCTATTACCAAACAATCCCAACGGCAATTGGCTGACAATCTGTCAGCCAAAGCATCCAGCTTTTTCCGGCTTACTCTCTCGCCCACCAAAAGCGGTACAATCCGCGCCCGGGGAAAGTAAGTTTTTATTTCCGGTAAAATATTATAAATCCCGTGATCGATTGTCAGCAGTCTGTTACTCCTGGAAAAGTCCGATGTAATATTTTTACCCGTCCGATCAGCATACTCCAATAAACCATTGGAGAGGGTCCAGTTTCTGTCGCTAAAAAAAATACTCTCCTGATTTGGGGAAAAATGATCCGGCGACAAAAGTATCACCGTCCTGGTCAGCGGTCTGGCTTTGGCGGTCCGGTTAAAAAACATCTGCCGGATATTCCTGACCGTGTTCTGATGGGGGACGATTATGGCCGTAGGCTGGAAATACCAGCTCCAAATCAGTACTACCAGTTTAATCCCGATCAGTTTATCCCACGGCATACTTCATTCTACCTCCGGGAAAATCGGCATGAACGGGCCGAATTTCCCACATTCAGCCTCGATTGACAAGTGCTTGACAGGTGGGTAAAATACCCCAGACTCGAGACTTAATGGCCCCGCCTATAGGCGCGGCTTATTTTTTTAGACTCGACACACTTCAAAATATGCACCAGAATATGCTCATTACCCAGGTAGGTCTTGACGAACTCAAGGCCGAATTGGCGGATCTCACGGATACCCGCCGTCCCGCCCAGGTCAACCGTCTGTCAGTAGCCCGCAGTATGGGCGATTTGTCGGAAAATAGCGACTACATCAGTGCCAAAGAGGAATTATCCTTTATTGACGGCCGTATTTCCGAACTGGAAGACATTATTAGAAATGCCAAAGTCACTTTGCCCAAATCTGGCTCCCTGATCGATTTCGGCCATTTGGTGACGGTCAAGGTTAACTCTACCGAGACCGTATTCCGGATAGTGGGGGAATGGGAGGCCGATCCGGCTCAAAAGAAAATTTCCGCCCAGTCACCTCTGGGCAAAGCCCTCATTGGTAAAGCTGTGGGGGACAAGGTGGAAGTCGCCGCCCCTGCCGGAAAAATTCTGTACACCATCCTCGCTATCCAGTAGAATCGCCTCATGGGCAATCCAGCACCTCCCGGCTCCCGCCTAGAAGAAATCCGCCGGGTCAGGATGGACAAATTGTCTAAACTGAGAAGTCTTGGAGTTGATCCATATCCCTCCAAATATTCAAAAGTTTTGACTCCTATCGCATCCGCACGCACCAAACTCAATCAGGAAGTTTCCGTCGCCGGCCGTATTTGGCGCTGGCGCGAACACGGCCATGTCATATTTGCCGACCTGAAAGATGCTTCAGGTCAGGTCCAGCTTCTGCTTCAGAAAAAAATTCTAGGGGATAAATTTTCCCGGCTAAAATTGTTTGATGTCGGTGATTTCATGGGTGTTTCCGGTACTATGGTAACTACTCAGGCTGGTGAAACCACAGTCGACGTCTCTCATTTTGAATTGTTGTCCAAAACCCTCCGCCCGTTTCCCGATCAATGGGACGGTTTAAAAGATAAAGAAACCCGCTTCCGAAGGCGTTATCTGGATACCAATATCAATCCCGAAGTCAGGGACAGGTTTATCCGTCGTTCCCGTTTTTGGGAAGCCCACCGCGATTTTTTCAAAGACCGGGGCTTTATTGAAATTAACATTCCGGTTCTGGAACACATCCCCGGCGGGGGTGACGCTAAACCGTTTGTTACTCATATGGACGCAATCGATCAGGATTTCTATCTGCGCATTTCCCAGGAATTATTTCTTAAGAGACTGATCGGAGGAGGTTATGAAAAAGTATACGAAATCGGTCCGCGCTTCAGGAATGAAGGATTATCCGACGAACACCTTCCTGAACATATTGCCATGGAGTTTTATTGGGCATATGCCGACTGGAAAGACGGAATGCAAATGATCAAGGACTTATTTCAGCATATTCAGAAACATGTATATGACAATAAAAAGAAGTTTTCCATCCGCGGATTCGATGTGGATTTTTCCCAAGGGTGGCAAACCATCGATTTTGGCGGGCTGATCAGATCCAGATATGGTCTGGATGTATATCATGCCGATTTTGACAACTTGAAAAAGACTCTTACAAAATTCAATATACCCGTCGGAAAAATAAAGAATATACCCCGGGCGGTAGACGCTCTTTGGAAAGAAGCCCGGAAATCTATTGCCGGGCCCGCATTTCTGATCAATCACCCGAAATTCCTATCACCTTTGCAAAAACCCAGCCCCGGAAATCCTGATATTGTGGAACGCTTCCAGCCGATTATTGCCGGGTCGGAACTGGGTAACGGCTGGACCGAAGTCAATGACCCGGTCGACCAGTTCAAACGTTTTTCTGAACAACAGAAAATGCGGGATGCCGGTGACGAGGAAGCTCAATGGCTGGATATTGATTATGTGGAAATGCTGGAATACGGTATGCCACCCACATTCGGTTACGGCCATTCAGAACGGGTATTCTGGTTTTTGGAAGACGTCAGTGCGCGCGAAGGAGTTCCCTTTCCCCAGCTTCGCTTTGAACTCGAGGAAGCGACCAAAAAAATCTACGGTCTATGAAATTTCTGTCACCCACCCTTCCCAAAGCCTTCCTGACTTTAATTCTGCTGTTAGTAATTTCCCAGTTAGCCGGTTCTGTGGGAATTGTTAATTACGATTCCGATTCCGGACTGCGCCCGGTTATCAGATACCAGCCGGAATTATTAACCGTTTACTACACCGTCAGGCCGGTTCTCTGGCTGCCGGTTTATTACCAGTTCCGTAACTCACCCGCCAAATATAACGTCGAGGAGCTTTTGCCTTACGTTTTTCCCTATTGGCTGGGTGTCTCTTATATTCTTACCTGTACTGTTTTTTGGCTTCCGAGTTGGTTAAAATCTCTCAATTCCAGACAACATTATTACCACCGTCCGGACCATTTCTCAGGATAAATATGATTAACCGCAACCAGGCGTGGGATCTGCTCACCTCGAAATTATCAAACAAAAATCTGGTCCGGCATTGTCTGGCGGTGGAAGCAGTGATGCGGGAGTTGGCGAAGTACTTCGAAGCTTCAGCAGACAAATGGGGGATAGTAGGGCTCTTGCATGACGGCGATTATGAATTATCCAGGGACGATCCGACCAAACATACCTTGTTAATGCACGGCTGGCTGACCGGAATGAGAGAAACTGATCCGGAAATTCTCTCCGCTATTCTTTCCCACAACTTCGCTCATACCGGTAAAAATCCGCCTGCCAATAAGCTGGAATGGTCGCTTTATTGTTGTGACGAACTGACCGGTCTGATTGTCGCCGTTGCCTTGGTTATGCCGGACAAAAAACTGTCCTCGGTTACTCCCGAGGCCGTAATGAAAAAATTCACCCAAAAATCATTCGCCGCCGGTGCTCATCGCGAACAGATCGCCCTGTGTGAGCAGAAACTGGGTATCAAACTTGAAGATTTCATTTCCCTGTCTCTCTCCGCCATGCAGTCGATTTCTCCGGAATTGGGTATATAATCGCCCCATAGTATGTCAGATTATGAACGGGATTATAATCGTCCCCCGCCACCCCCCCGGCCACCGGACCGCAGGCTAATTACCGGCCTATTAATCGCCAACGGTACCCTCATTGAAGGTTTGGCTCTGTTTGTTGATAATGAACCATATATAAAATTCGGGCTTATGGCTGTTGGAGTCATCGTTTACGCGGTTGCCGCCAAAGTTCATTACTCCTGAACCTCTCCGAATCATCCATTGCTCATAGGTTGAGCCTGTAGTACAATCTGCCGCATGACTCTGGAGACCCCGAATAATAACGTCCGGACATACAATCAGCAGGTTGAGTCAGCAAGGAAAGACGTAGCGGCGGGAAATACTGCCGGCATAACGCCGCAAAAATATCCTGATATAGAGGCAGATCACCTGAAAAATTTTCAAATATCCTCTCTTAGAGTTATTTTCGAAGAATTTTTACCCAATTTAAAATTGGTTAGCTCAAAACGGGAATCATTATCTGGGATAGCCTCTTATTTAGTGAAGTTGGTTAATCAGGCTGCAGAAATTGCTGCCACCCTCCCCTTGGAACCTGAAGCGGCTAAATTCGTTGATATAATCACATTAAGCCCGGATGATATCGCATTAATTAGCTTTAATATTGCTTGGGGAAACAAAGACTTTTTTGATCCCGAAAAAAATTACAATATGAGAAATTTCCCCCCCGAAATGGTGGAAAGGATGCAGAATGCAGCCCGGCAAAGTGAACTTGCGTTCGTATCCAACTTGCGTAGACCCGGATTCTGATGCCCTCCTCTACGACCCCGTTTGTACGATCGTACAAACGGCGTATATGTCAATGTTGCTATTAAATCCGGGTCTGTTATAATTTCTGGATATTCAAAGGCGTTTGAGTCCGAATTCCATCGGACGATGCCGGCTTCATAGCTTTAGCGAAGTAGCCCGGGTCAGCCCGTAACAGCAGTAAATTAAGTATTAGTTGAGGTGGCACCTGAAACCGCAGCTCGCAATCATTTGCGAGTTTTTTTATTTGTCCATGACCAAAATATTCTTAATCAGACATGCCGAGTCCCTGGCTAATGCAGCGGGGATTTATCAGGGTCAGACATACGACACCGATTTATCCCCCCTTGGCCGCCACCAGGCACGGGCTTTATCAGACCGCTTCCGGGCACAAAATTTCGACCGAGTAATTTCCAGTCCCCTCAGGCGCGCAGTACAGACTGCCTCCGGACTGGGTCGGGTCGAAACTGATACGGGTCTGCTGGAGACAAACCACGGTGCTTGGGAAGGTTTGTCAAAATCCGAAATCTCCGCTCGCTGGCCGGATCTTTATCACTGTTGGCTGACCTGTCCTGCAGAAGTAGTTTTCCCCGGTGGGGAAGCTTTCACCGAAACCGCTACCCGGGCTATGACCTGGTTTTGGCAAATAACCCGCCGATCCGGATCTTTTGCCGTAATCACCCACATAAATATTATCCAGTCAATTATTGTCAATCTCTTGAACTCGGACTTAAACCGTACGCTCGACTATCCTCTCCAACCTACCGGCGTTTCCCTCTTCACGGCTCATAGTCCGGTCCGGATCGAATATCTCAATGACTTTTCCCACTTAAAAAGTATAAAATCAGATTTATCAACCCATGCCCTTTAAACCATGTTGGATATAAAATTTGTCAGGGAAAACCCGGAGTTGGTCCGCAAGAATATAAATTTTCGGGGTGGGAAAGTCAGCGTTGATGATTTCCTGAAGGCAGACAAAGAACACCGGGATCTGATTGGGCAGGTCGAAAAACTCCGGGCCTCAAGAAATATTTCATCCGCCAAAAAACCAAATCCTGAGGAACTAAAAAAATTAAGACAGCAGCGTGAGGAATTGAAAAAGTTGGAGAACCGGCTGGATAAATCAGAAAAAACAGCACTTGATCTGTTGTCCCGGATACCGAACATGTCTTCACCCCGCATGCCCGAGGGTAATGGAGATGCTGATCATGTTGAATTGGCGGTCTGGAATCCGGACCGGAAATATTTGGACCAAAACAAGTTGGGGAAAGGTTTCAACTCCGCCCAATATATGCCGTTAAAGGATTTTCCTGTCAGGGATCATGTGGATTTGGGAAAAGAGCTGAATATTATTGATGTCGAACAAAGCGCTGTCACTTCAGGGTCGCGTTTCGCCTACCTCAAAGGGGATGCCGCTCTCTTACAATTTGCCCTCTTCGAATTGCTCAAAAATAAATTGGTGCAGGAGGGATTCGAACCCATGATAGTCCCGGTCATGGTCAGGGAACAGGTGTTGTTCGGAACTAGCCATTTCCCCGAAGGCCGCGATCAGGTTTATGAAGTAGGTACTCAAAATGTGGAGGAAAACCAACAGCTATTTCTGGTAGGTTCATCCGAACCGCCCCTGTTTGCATATTACATGGGCAGGACTTTATCGGAAAAAGATCTGCCGAAGAAATTCTTTGCCTATACCCACTGTTTCAGAAGTGAAGTGGGTTCGTGGGGAAAAGATGTCCGCGGACTGAAACGGGTTCATCAGTTTGATAAATTGGAAATGGACGCATTGACTGCACAGGATAAATCGGAAGAAATGATGGAATATCTGCGAAGTATTAATGAATGGCTGATGCAACAGCTGAACTTACCCTACCGCGTAATTATGAAGTGTTCCCGCGATTGCGGCTATAATGCCACCTATTTACAGTATGATTTGGAGGGTTGGCTGCCGGGACAGAAAGAATTTATCGAGTTGGGTTCCAATACGGACGCCTGGGATTATCAGGCTCGCCGGTTGAATATCCGGTATCTTGATAGTCAGGGGCAAAGAAAGTATGTACATACTGTTAATGATACCGGTATCCCCATGGGCAGAATGCTCATTGCCATACTGGAAAATTATCAGAACGCCGACGGCACAGTCACCGTCCCCGAAGCTCTCCGTCCATACATGGGTAAAGACAAAATCACCTCCCGGAAGTAGAATTTACTGATGGCAATTATTCATCGTCTTTCTCCCCTTCGTCGTTTCTGGCAAACATACCGGCAGGTGCTATCAATCGCCTATCAAGTAAATTCCGGATTATTGATTATGGTAACCGTCATCAATTCATTTTGGGGTCTGACCAATCTTCCGGCGCTATACATCAATAAATTATTAATAGATATTGTCGTAAACAATATCGGAAAAAGTGATTGGGTAGATCCGATAAAAAATATTCTCCTGATTCTGTTTGTCCGCTTCATTATCGATTTATCCCGATCTGTTTTATCCCGGATTAATATGGCGTATTCGGATCAACTCACCAGTCAAATTAATGATCATGTGGAAAAAATTCTGGCCGAAAAAATAAATACCCTGGATATTCCCACAGTAGAATCGTCGGATTTTCAGGATCAGTACAAAAAGATTGAGAGGGAATCCGGATCGCGGGTCTGGAATATGGTTTCTCCCATTTCGGACATTCCTAACGCCATTTTTACACTTGCCTCCGGAATTGCCCCCATTTTTATTTTCAACCCCCTGATTGGTCTGTTAGTTGTGATTGTCCGGATTCCCGAAATTATTGCCAATACCAAAGTCGCTAAACTGGATTACGAACTCTCCGAGAAATTGAGCCAGAAATGGCGGATATGGGGTTGGATTAGCTATCACCTGACCAATATAAAACATTTATATGAAAATAACATTCTGGGAAATTCAGCCTATCTCATAAAGAAACTGGCCGGTGTTCAGAATGAAGTCAGACAAGCTCAATTTGAAAGAAGAATGACCCGGGCAAAACTCAGAAATTTAGCAGACATCCCCAACAATATTCTGTTACTGGCCTTAAATTCCTACTTCTTTATTTTAGCAATAATTGGGAAAATCTCTCTCGGTACTGCCCAGCTTCTCTACCAGGCCGCCAACACATTAGGTAACGGCTTCGCCATGCTGGTAAATAGCGGCGTCAGGCTCTATGAAAATTATTTGTTTGTTCAGGATTTATCGGAGTTTTTAAGCCTGGAAACAAAACATCCGTCCGGTCATAAACCATTTCCGAAAAATATTACATCGGGTTTGGAATTTCGGCATGTTTGGTTTAAATATCCCAATTCCCCGGACTGGATACTCAAAGATATTAATCTCCAAATTAAATCCATGGAAAACATTGCCCTCATCGGGGAGAATGGGGCCGGGAAGTCGACTCTCATCAAACTTTTGGTCGGTTTTTATCGTCCTGACAGGGGTGAAATTTTGATTGATGGAATAAATATCAACAATTACGACCAACAGGAATATTGGAAAAATATCGGTGTCCTGTTTCAGGACTTTAGTCAATACCCCTTTACTGCCAGAGAAAGTATCGGCTACGGGGATGTGTCCAGGATAAACTCGCTAAACGAAATCCGTGAGGCCGCCAAACTTACGGACATTGACTCATTTATTTCCCGTCTGCCCCTGGGTTATGACAATCCTCTCACCAAGGAATTTGATCAGGGGATAGAACCTTCAAAAGGTCAATGGCAAAGAATCGCCCTTTCCCGAACTCTTTTTCGCAAATCCCAAATAATTATTCTTGACGAGCCTACCAGCAATGTTGATCCCCAGGCTGAAGAGAATATTTTCAATCAAATTCTGACTTTGGGCCGAAAGAAGATTATTGTTTTAGTTTCCCATCGCTTTAACACTGTTCGCCAGGCAGACCGGATTTTAGTTATCAAAGACGGTCAGGTGTCCGAGTCCGGTAGCCATAACCAGCTTCTTAAACTCAAAGGTACCTACTCCCACCTCTTCTCCCTCCAGGCCAAAAGTTACAAATAGGGGTGGTAAAATTCTATCCATGGACAATACTATTGTCACTTCCCAGCAGATTACGGACGAGTTGGCCCGGCAGCTGAATCAAACGAATGAATCCCAGGTCAAAGAAGAGGAAGTATTGGAAGGTACGGTAGTAGATGAGTCTTTTATCCCCCCTTCTTCGCCCCCATCGCATTCCTCCTCCACCTCCCGATCCGCCGAAGAAGAACTCCGCTCCCGAGTCGAATCCGGAGAGTGGGACAATCTGGACGATCTGGAAGCGTTTCGTCTGCGGACTCCGGAAGGTCAATTAATGTCCCGGACGGAAGCTTTGGATTTTCGGGTACGCCAGCTGGAACGCCGTTTGCCGATGCTTTTGAATCAGCATCTTCACGATGCTTACGTCCAGGTTCTCAAAAAAATTCATGCCTTACGAAAAACCAAAGCCGCCCTTTTCTATTTCTTCTACAAAGATGCCGGTCAACGTGATCTGGGCTCCGGATAACAAGATGCCGAAAGCTGTCTCCGACCTGGGGTTTTTTAGTCTTATGGTAGCCCTTATCTTCATTCTGGTCTTTACCTATGTTTCCCGCGAACGCTACTTCTATTTCTGGGACAATTTATATTATCAGAATTCGGCCTTTCATCTGGCAGACACTTTCCGCACTAGCCTCCCGTCTGTCATTCCCCTGGTCAGTCGGACTTTAAGTTATGAATACAATAATATCTTTGCTCTCCCCCTGATCCCGTTGATTTTGGTTTTCGGCGGATCCCGCTTGGGATATATTACCAGCCTGGCTTTGGTATATCAGCTGGCTTATGCCATAGCCCTGGGATATCTGGCTTCACGCATATTTAAAACCACTCCCCGTCCGGCTTTTTGGATAACCGCCTTTATGGTTATATTTACTCCATTTTCCTGGGTAACTACCTTGCGGGGAACTCCTGACATAGGAGGTGCCCTGCTGTTGGTTTTGGCTCTCTCAATTTACATACCCGATCCGCTGCTAAAAAGTTACCGCCGGATTATTATTTTGGGAATTCTTCTCGGAGTTATGGTTCTCTTCCGGCGTCATTTCGCCTATCCGGCTCTGGCTTTTTTCATCTCTCTGGTTCTCTATTCACCCAAGAATATTTACCGTGCCGGTCTGACCGCTGGTGTTAGTTTATGTTTTCTACTTGTTTTCGGCAGACCCTTTCTCATCCGGGCTCTGACTACCAACTACCTGGTTCTTTATTCATCTTATATGGTTTCTCCTTGGTCTGTGTTTATTTATTTTCTTACATTTTTCGGTCTGATCGTCTGGACTCTGTCAATTTTAGGTATGAAATATTTACCCCGCCAGGTAAATTTGCTGGCATTAATCTCCCTTTTTATCTGGATATTTATTGTCCGTCAACCCGGATCTCAGTATGCCCTGCATTTTAATTTTCTGATTATTCTGGGCTTGGTCTCCCATCTCCTGCACCACCGCCTCAGGTTTGCCGGGATATTTATGGTCCTTTTTCTCTGTGTTAACTTTTTCTGGGGACTATTCGGCTATCGAATCGGTAATAATATACTGCTGTCCGCTCCGACGCCTCCTCTGGTTCGCACAGATTATGACCAAATAGTTCAATTGGTCGCATATTTACGAACCATAACCACAGCTTCCGACCCGATTTACGTGGTCGATTCTTCACTGATCATGAATGATGACCTGCTGTTTGAAGCGGATAAAATTTTAAATACCGACGGTCCCAAATTACATATTCTGATTTCACCCCAGGTTGATTCCCGCGACTGGCTACCCCTACAGGATCTGCTGCAGGCTGAATATGTTGTTCTCTCCCAACCTTTTCAGCATCATTTACCCGAGTCGAAACAAAAAGTAGTTAGTGTAGTTTACACCGCCTTCATGGACAATTGGGACATTGCCAAAGATTTCTTGCCTTTACCCCGGACGTTTGATCTGGCTGGCGGGGTGCGCCTGCGGATTTATCACCGTATCCGGCCCACCTCTCCTGAAATTGCCGAAAAAACTGCAATTCAGATATCCTCCTATGTCTATCAGTAACCTCATCTCCAACCTTTTCTCTCCCCGGGTAGTAACCACGGTTAATTCCCGCTTCAGCGGCCAAATCCGGGTAATGCAGACAGGTGGACAGAAATATATCGCCACAGGTGTTTTAACCCAGAGTGGCGGGCTGGTAGCCGATGTCTGGCGTCCGGTAATCAAATCATTGTCTAAAACCTATAACCTAAAACCTAGAACCTGTCTAATTTTGGGTCTTGCTGGTGGAACCGTTGCTGGAATAATTTCTAAAGCTTTTCCCGGGATCCGCATCGTCGGCGTCGAAATCGACCCGGTGATGATTGACCTGGGTAAAAAATACCTCGGTCTGGATCAAATCCCCAATCTGGAAATCATCAAGGCCGACGCCAACTCTTATATCCGCAACTTAAACTTAAACTTTGACTTCGTTCTTGTAGACCTCTATCTCGGCGACCAAATTCCGCAATTCGTATATTCGGAAAAATTTTTAGGTCAATTGGGTCAATTAGGTAAATTAGTAGTTATTAATCACCTTTTTTATGATCCGCCTAAACGTCAGACGGCCGAAGAGTTAGTTAAAAAACTGGGCAAAATTTTTCCCTCTGTCCGTCTTCACCGCGTTCTGACCAACCTACTGATAATTTGCGAATAAAAAGCTATAATTCCTAGACGCTAGCCCCTAGTCACTAGTCGCTGACTTATGTTTAAATTCCTGAACAAATTTTTTGATCTGAACCGGAAAGAGATAATCAGGTTGCAGACCCGGGTAGATACCGTTAATGCGGTAGGGGACAAGTTTTCCAAACTGAAAAAACCCGAGGACTTCAAAGCCTACACTGCTCAACTGAAAAAACGGCTGGCAGACGGTCAGACTTTGGACGATATTCTGCCCGAAGCTTTTGCTCTGGTTCGCGAAGCCTCCCAACAGGCTATCGGCCTTCGTCCATACGATGTCCAGCTCATGGCCGCCATTGCTTTCCACGAGGGTAAGGTGGCGGAACAAAAAACAGGAGAAGGCAAAACCCTCTCCGCCATTCCGGCCATGTATCTGAATGCTCTTACCGGTAATGGTACCCACCTGGTCACCGTCAACGACTATTTAGCCCGCCGTGATGCCGGTTGGAACGGCCCCACTTTTCATCTTTTAGGCCTGTCAGTCGGGATTATTATGCATGAGAAATCATTTATGTACGACCCGGTGTATCTGGATTCCACCCACGGTGATGACCGCCTGGCCCACTTGCGTCCCGTTTCCCGCCGCGAAGCGTATGCTGCGGACATTACGTACGGTACCAACAATGAATTCGGTTTCGATTACCTCCGCGACAACATGGTCGGGGATCTGGCAGAAATGTCCCAGCGCGGACACCATTTTGCCATTGTCGACGAAGTCGACTCTATTCTCATCGACGAAGCCCGTACGCCGCTGATTATTTCCGCCCCGGATATCGAACCCACGCAGAAATATTTTGAATTTGCCAACCTAGTCAACCGTCTTTCCGGTGATACCGACTACATCATTGACGAAAAGCACCGCACCGCCAATCTGACGGAACACGGTATCAAAAAAGTGGAAAAAATTCTGGGGGTGGAAAATCTTTACGAAAAAGATTTCGACACCATCCACCATCTGGAAAACGCCCTCAAAGCCCGCACCCTTTTTCTCAAAGACAAAGATTACATCATCCGCGACAACCAGGTAGTGATCGTAGACGAATTTACTGGCCGGCTTATGCCCGGACGCCGCTGGTCGGAAGGCATTCATCAGGCGGTGGAAGCCAAGGAAAACGTTACCATCCAGCAGGAATCCCGGACTCTGGCCACTATTTCTTTCCAGAATTATTTTCGGATGTATACCAAACTGGCAGGTATGACCGGTACCGCTGCCACCGAAGCCGAAGAATTGAATAAAATTTACAAACTGGAAGTGGTCGTCATCCCCACCCACCGGCCGATGATCCGGATCGACAATCCCGATATCGTTTACAAAACCACCCGGGCCAAATACACCGCGCTGTCGGAGGAACTGGCGGATTGTCACCGCCGGGGTCAGCCGGTTCTTGTGGGTACGACCTCTATTGAAAAAAATGAAATCGTAGCCGAACTGTTAAAACACAAAGGAGTCCCTCACCAGCTGTTAAATGCCAAAAATCACGAACAGGAAGCTACCATTATCTCCGAAGCCGGGCGCAAGGGGGCCGTCACCATCGCCACCAACATTGCCGGTCGGGGAGTAGACATTATTCTCGGAGGCACACCCCCCCCCAACCCCAAGTTCGTTCTGGGCAAAGACAAACTTACGGAAAAACAGTATGAAAAAGAACTGGCCAAATGGCAGCATCTTCACGACGAAGTTGTCTCTCTGGGAGGTTTGCATGTCATCGGTACTGAACGCCATGAATCCCGCCGTATCGACAATCAGCTGCGAGGTCGCTCCGGCCGTCAGGGTGACCCCGGTTCCACCCGCTTCTACCTGGCTCTGGACGACGAAATTATGCGTATTTTCGGTGGTGACCAGGTAGCCAAAATTATGGGATTCTTAAAAATTCCCGAAAACGAACCCATCGAGCATGGCATGGTTAGTAAAGCTATCGAGCAGGCCCAGATCAAAGTAGAAGGATTCAATTTTGACGCCAGAAAGCATGTTGTCGATTACGACGACGTCATGAACAAGCAGCGCGAAATAATTTACGGATTGCGATCCCGGGTGTTAAAAAACGAAATTACCGATGAAGAAGTAATTACCAAACTTCAAAACCAGCTGGCCAAGATCGTCAACATCTACGCTCCCCGGGGAATTGTGGAATCCGAAGTCCTGCCCATAGTTACCAGTCTGGTGGAAATCGTGCCCTTCGACGATTTTTCCCAGCAGGCATTGGCCAAACAAATGAAAACTTCCGGTACCGCCGGTGAAATCATCAAACTCACCGGTCAGATTATCGGAGATGCCGCTTCAAAGCGCAAAAAACAGGTAGGGGACAAGACCTGGGAGGACATCATCAAATATGCTTATCTCACTTCTATCGATACTTTATGGATGGATCATTTGGATGCTGTGGACGATCTGCGCTCCGGTATCGGTCTTAGAGGTTACGGCCAGCGCGACCCCCTGGTGGAATACAAAGGCGAGGCTTTTGCCATGTTTGAGAGGCTGGTTACCCAGATCGATTCCGAATTCGGCAAACGTTTATTCAGAATTCAGATTGGTACTCCACCGCCGATTCAACCCCCGCCGCAGATGATCGAGATCAAACCTGAAATGTCAGTTGCGGATCTGGCCCAACCCGAGGTCGCTACTCCCGTTTCTTCCGCCAAAAATGCTCCCCCCCGTGAATTCCTGTCCGCATTTTCTACTCTCCAAAAAGGCGGCCAGGAAAATCCCAGAAAAAACCTCGGCCGCAACGACCCCTGCTGGTGCGGCAAAAGGAAACCAGACGGATCACCAGTTAAATATAAACACTGTCATTACCCAAATTAAACCTCAAATCTTGATATAATTTCTTGATAAAGGGAACAAGATTTCTTTGGATATCGTCTCGTGAATTAACCTTAATAAATCTTCTAGTAATTACGGAGTGACACGTGGGACACAAAATGATCCAATGTTTGGGATCCTTAGATTTGGATATTAAATGATGCCATTCGCACATTTTAATTCCACAACACTCACATGCGTACCCATACAACTTCAACGCTTTCTTTCGAAAAGTAGATTTGGCTGTTCCTTTATGGTTTTTCCACATATTCAAGTTCATTCGGTAATATCTTATAACCCACTGACTAACACCCAGAATTTGCGAAATTTCCTTACCAGTTTTTGTGTGCCAATTTTTTTCTTGACAATATTTCTGATTTGGATTATCAATTGATAGAAAACGGTCAAAATTTCCGGAATGCCTGAGATCCAGGTTAAATTCAATCTCTCCCTCACCCGCCCCTGACTTCCCTATATATTAGCCACGAAAGGATTCTCCTTGAATTGTATAATTGTGACTATGGCAGACCTGAAGACTTTGGAAAAGAAAGTTAATGAGCTGGAACAGAGGTTAAAGAGACTTGAGACAGACAAAGTTTGGATGGATGAGCTTTACAAAAAAGCCCGGGAATTGGTGGTAAAACACAATCGGGCCTCGGCAATTTTCCTGCAGAGAAAATTGTTGATCGACAATATAAGAGCAGAAAGAATACTGGACGAGCTGCAAACAAATGGAGTAATTGGACCGGCCTCGGGGGCTGAACCCAGAAAAGTGCTGGTGAAGGATAGAATTGCCGGGTAGAATAAGCCAACTTCTTCTTATGACCAATACCAAAATAAGGTTTGCATATTTCGATATCGGCGGGGTGGTGGTGCTGGATTTCAGCGGGACGAATAAATGACAAATTCTGAAAAATGAATTGGGTATAAAACCGGAGCGGGACAGCGAGTTTGGGATATTTTGGGATAGATATGAATCTGAAGCTTGTTTGGGCCGGGATCTGGATACAATATTGCCGCAGTCAATTTAAGCCCGGATCACCTCTTGGTCCGTCTGTCACGTAAATATCTCACAGAACATCTTTGAATTATTCCTGTATAATCCCGGCTTCATGCAAAAGACCATTCAGCGGCCTTTCCTGGTAGATATGATGTCCGCGCGCCAGCGCCGGATCTTCCGGATTCTTGTCGGTGTGTGGATAATATCAGTAATCTTCTACTTTCATTGGTGGTTTGCCTACCACCATGTCATCACCTGGGCCAGATATATCATAAACAGTTTGTTAATCGGGTGGACTTTAGTTATCCCCGGTTACTATTTTTACTTTGTTGGTCGGATGAAACGGGCAAATCCTGAAATTCGCCTGCCGGACTCCTGGTCCGTTGCCATGGTGGTAACCAAAGCCCCGTCGGAACCATTTCCGGTGGTCAAAAAAACCCTGCTTGCCATGTTATCCCAGGTATACCCGCACGATACCTGGCTGGCAGATGAAGATCCGGCACCCGAAGTTATTATTTGGTGCAGGAACCATAATGTAGCCATTTCCACCCGCAAAGGTGACCCCGAATACCAGAGGTATGACTGGCCCCGGCGCCGGAAATGCAAAGAAGGCAACTTAGCCTATTTTTATGATCATTACGGTTACGACCGCTACGATTTCGTGGTTCAGATGGATGCCGACCATGTCCCCGCCCCCGGATATTTGGAGGCAATGCTGCACCCGTTTGTAAACCCGGCTGTGGGTTATGTCTCCGCCCCGAGTATTTGCGACGCCAATGCCCGCCAAAGCTGGGCCGCCCGTGCCAGATTGTATGCGGAAGCGTCTTTGCACGGGTCGCTTCAGGCAGGATACTCTGCCGGCTGGGCTCCCTTATGTATCGGCTCTCATTACACAGTCAGAACCCGGGCTTTAAAAGACATTGGCGGACTGGGACCTGAATTGGCGGAAGATCATTCTACTTCTTTACTTTTCAACGCCGCCGGATGGAGCGGAGTGCACGCCGTTGATGCCATTGCCCACGGGGACGGCCCGGCAACTTTTTCGGACGCCATGACCCAGGAATTCCAGTGGTCCCGAAGCCTGGTGATACTTTTATTAACCCTGACTCCGAAAGTACTCAACAGGCTTACTCTCAAGAAAAAGTTTGAATTTCTGTTTGCCCAGTTGTGGTATCCGCTTTTCTCCGGGGTTATGCTGTCGGCATTTCTTCTGCCGTTGGAAGCCATTATTACCGGCAAACCATGGGTAAACATCAATTATGTGGAGTTTGTACTTAATTCTCTTGCCCCTGCGCTGAGCGGATTTCTGATTCTATTCTGGATAAGAAACCAGGGGTGGCTCCGTCCGGTCCGGATCCCTTTATTCAGTTGGGAAATAGTTTTGTTTCAAATTGCCCGGTGGCCATGGGTATTATGGGGAACAATTTTGGCCGTATTAAGTGTTCTCAGGCAGGTTGAATCCGATTTCCGGGTTACTCCCAAAGGCAGCCGGTCTGCGTCGCCCGTGCCATTACGGGTTATTATACCCTACTTCATTCTCAGCGGAACTTCTGCTTTTCTGGTTTTATTAGGCGCCAAAAGCCGGTCTTCCTACGGTTATTATTATTTTGCGATAATCAACGCTTTTATGTATCTCATCTTAATTATTGCTGTTATCTACAAGCACTTCGATGAAAACCCTTCAGAGTCTTAGAGCCGGATGGATTTATCTTATCCTGCTGTTTGGTCTGATTACTCTGTGCTGGTACGCACTGGTTTTAAGGGGTCAGGATGCCATGTCTGGTCTCAGTTGGAATAGCCGCCCCCTAACCAAATCCCTCCTCACCGTCAATTTCGGGGTTTATGATCCGGAGGCAGAATTTTCCGATTCCGATTTTATTGCCGTCGACCATTATTTTCTGGATTGGCGAAAAATTGATGATTCCGGAATACAAACTCTTTTAGATAAAACGCACAACAAAAATCGCTGGCTTCTACTCACCATCGAACCTTGGGTTGAGGAGGACAAAAAATCAGGCCTTATGGAGGATATCTCAGCAGGTGTTTACGATAATCGGATTACCGGAATATGCAGTCTGATCAACAGCTCCGCCAGTCCGGTACTAATCCGTTTTGCCCATGAGATGGAAAGAGTCACGGGTAGATATCCCTGGGCTGTCTCACAGCCGGATATGTATATCAGCGCCTATCGCCGGTTTGTATCCCTTTGCCGGCCTCTGATAAAAGACGGTTTTTTTGTCTGGTCTCCGGCCGGAGATAAAGGTCTGGAAAAATATTGGCCGGGTCATGAATACGCGGACTACATCGGTTTGTCTGTCTACCATTATCCCCGGTATGAGCAGGACAACTACCACCGGGATTTCTCATTTCAGGAAATATTTTCCGAAAAATTTAACCGGATAAAAGATTTTTCAAAACCGGTTATTCTGGCGGAAGTCGGTGTTACCGGGGATAAGGCGTATCAAACTGCCTGGTTGCGCCGGGGAATCGCCGGTCTGATTTCCTTTCCGTCGGTTAAAACCCTGGTATATTTTAATGCGCAGGATTCACCCGGAGCCTGGCCTTCAGCCTATCAGGTGCCGAACTGGCACATCGACCCGTCCGCCTTACAGATCCCCGAAAAATAAACCCGCTCAACCTCACAAACGGACCTCTTGCAGGCAGAATATGGAGAAAAAAAGTCCGGATGGAAGGGCTTTCCTATTTAACATCGGAATTCTGGCTTTAACCCACACTGCTGACCTGCTGTCGACAAATTTAGCCATCAAAGCGGGTGCTATTGAAGTGGGTATTGTCCCGAATTTTCTTAAAAATATTGAACCTTTGGCGGAAATTATGCGAAATAACCCCCCGGAATTATCAGAAATAGATATTTCTGCGAAAGTCAGTATTTCTTCGTTTATGATTGCCGAGCTTTGGGTAATGCGCCAATAGGAGAAACATATTCCTGAAAAAAAGAAAATTAACTCGTAACTACTCAGGCATGGTTCAGAAAGCACCACAGGTGGTGGCATAGGTCTCTTTTGGCTCAAATTCGCCACATTTGGGATGGCTAGATATGGCGAGTAATCGCAATTTCGACCTTTTTCGTCACAGATGGTGATATTTAATCAAATAGGCTGAGTAGTTACATTAACTCATTAAATTTAATCCGCAGAGCAAATATCTGGTTTCTTTGGATGAAGCAAATAATTTAGTTCTGGCAATTCTGCACGACAAATAGTTTCCCAGCCTCACAAGAGCTCCGTTTACCCGTTAATTTTCTTAGAATCCAACCTGTACAGGAAATATTCACCGCATCTGATTTTTTCTATGGCTATTTTTTCAACGTAGTCATACTGGCCTTCGGGGTTCGAAAAAAAAATAACTACTATAGAATGATCGCCTCTAATGGATTTTATTTTATTTCTGATGTCAGACAGGGAATAGATTTTGTAGACTCTTTTCAGGGAAAAAGCCAGCATCTGCGGCGGATACGGACCTATCTCAAACTGGGGAGAAAAGACCACATCGTTAAATGTAGTACACGATCTCACAGCTGCCCCGATGTTTTGAATCGACGGGTCAGGCAGTGGAAAAAATATTTTATATAGCGGAAATATACCACGTAGATACAAAATAGCGGCGGCCAGCATTACCAAAGGTAGAATACGAAAGGTAGTGTGTCTAAACAATAAAGATATCAGTACGGGCAGTAATACAAAAGGGACGATAGCAATGGTCAGAGAAAATTTCAAAACAGAGAAATCATGATTGGCGGAATGCACTTTAAAAAATACTATCTGGGTAAGAGGGACAAGTATAAACATACAGTTGTAGATGTATAGCAACCCGGTATTTCGATTTATTTTCAGCCTCCCTTTTCGATACGCAATATACATAAATATTCCAATCAGGTAGATAATCACCGCTGATATCATTAACAGCCATAGACCCGTTTCTCCGTAACCATTCTGGATATAGGATTTAATAGCAAACGCGAAAGCCCGGGGATTTACTCCGTCATTCCAAATACCGGTTCGCGACAAAAACCTTTCCGATAATTGTGACATTTCCCCCAAAAATGAAATCTGAATGGTATATAACCCCAGAGCCAATATCGCAGGCAAAAAGAAAATAAGGGTTCCGGGAATAAACGGCTTTATTAGACGGTGTCTATAATTAGTGATAAATCTTTTAATGTAAAATGCGATCAGCAGAATAAGGAACAACCAGTCAGTTAAAACTCCGTAAAATATTACAATCACCTGAAGAGTACTCACCGCAAATCGGATTTTTTTGTTTTCATAAAAATCAAGCCATAATTCCAGAAAAATGAACAAAACTAACGGGAGTAAAACAGCCTGGTCGGTGAAATAAGCCTGTTGAAAATAGTAGAGAGGAGAAGGTAACAACAATTCTAGAAGAATGGGAATAAGACTGAAAACAAATGCTGCAAAAGTGCTCAATCGGAGTTTCTTTAATAATACAAATACAAACAGCCCCAAAAATAACGCAGTGAAATAGTGATTTATCAAAGCAATAGTCATGATTATTGGTATAGTAGGTTCCTGCCGCAGCAGCAGACTAAAAAGATAAATAGGGAAAATTGCACCGACAGGATAAGATACGTATAGTTCCCTGGAATGCAAGCTGGTGAATTCTACAGACGCAGGGTTATAAAGCATCGCAAAATAAATCTTAAAAGGATTTTCTCTGAGCCAGTTATTGACGAACAATATCGGTACGGCTAAATTCCACTGATGGTGCTTTAGGGAAATAGTATTATAGTAAGGTCTTCTGATTTTCAGAGAATAAGTAAAGACACATATTGCAGTCATCAGTATCAAACCCACGGCAATTAGCACATCCAAATGTCGTTTCAACCGGTTCATTGTTTATTTATACTTCATAGAATCTCCGGGTGGTACAATCTAAACATGATTGAAGCCACTCCGGATCCGGAAGGTAACAAAACCGTCATCAGGCCGGTGGGAATTATCGAATTCATCATAATCGGCGATGAATCACACGTTCACATCCCGCTGCTGCATTCGGTCAGTCGGAACGAGTATGAACTGCCGGGAGGTGCGGCCAAACATTGCGAAATTGATGCCTTACCCCGTGAAATATTTGAAGAAACCGGACTTGAATTTTCCCCGCCTGGAAGACTCACCCCGTAAATTACCTGGTGACCGAATCTGTTGTCACCAAAACAGGAAAAGTCCTGTTTGGAGCTGATCTGGATTTTGCATGGTGTCATCTAGTATTAAAAGCTGCCGACCTCAAAAGAATTCTTCCCGAAATAAAAAGCCGCGATTTAACTGTATTTGCAGAAATTGTCTTCAGTTTAAGAAAATCAATAATCACCAGAGATGTAGACTGGCTTTCCTGGGATGACCCCTACATCCTGGGTAAAGATGCTGGAGAACTCAAGTCGATGCCATTCCCATGGTAAAAATGCTTTTTGGGAAGTACTTGTGAGGTTCCGACCTTGATTTCCCTGCACCCGACGGAGTAATTGATTTTCCCCTCCCAACTCCCGTTATCCTCATAATTTCCTTTGCGTAACGTTGCCCCCAGATATTTTGACACAATTACCGCCGGTACGTCAGATTGAACATTTACCGATCCGGCTGTCTTTGCCACCAGCGGCCACATGTTGATTATCGCCAGTAAATAGCCTTATTAAATAATGGTGGTCATCAAAGTAGGGTTCATTAGGGAAGTCAGAAAACAAGCACCAGGAGTAAAAATTACAGGCTTGTCTTGTTCACCAATTAATAAACCATTTGGGCACCAAGTGGATTTCGATTTGGAAAAAAACAAATTGCAAGATTGAATGCAACAATAGCCAGATTATTAGAATAAAATTACTTGCCCGAGGTTCTCTTAGCCTTCATACACCGGGAGTGTGAATAGCCTTAGGATTAATCGCCTTACTTGTATTCTTTTTTACACATTCTGCATGCGTAACATAGTGGATCTGCCGGTTCTTTGCCTCCGGGATTGTCCGGGATTATTTTTATGGGGACACCCTGTTCCCTAAGTCTAATCAAGTCTGCAAATGCTTGAATAAACTCATCTGTATTTGGATAACCGCTGCTTGGTCCCCACCCTGCTACCATATCTCGTGCGTTTTCTTTAGGGGATCTTCCTCCTGAACTCCTAACTGCAATATCTGCCATCTTCACGTTGTGATCTAGATACCCTGGTGTTGGTCTTTTCATGCAAGTCGAAAAGATCGCTTAACGATCATATTGGTTTCCAGAATCCCGATTAACAGGTCCTCCAATAACGCTTTGGTCATTCCGGAATGGCTTTCGCCCCGGCCGCAATAGGAGGTCACAGCGCTCACTCCACCCGGATGTTGAACGAGATAGTCAGTCAGGTTATAAACTTTACCCGAAATGATCAGCCAGCAGTCATTCCGGTTGTTATGTTTAACTACCACTTCAGCCGTCAACAATTCGCGTTGGGTGGCAGAGGCTATAACCTGGCCTTTGTTCCGTACCACCATGGAAGCGGTCAGTATCGAGGTTACCGACACAAAAAAAATAAACAGTGATATACCAACGAGAATTTTTATTTTCACCGGGTCATTATAACCTCACAAGACAACCTTAGCTGCCCTCAAACAAACTTGCGGACAAAGATTGCCGTGGTAGCATCATCAAATATTTTTTTCCACCAGCCGGTTTTTGATTTTCGCTCCAACTCAAAGCATAAATGTGTGTCTTTGGAAATGAAAACAGTATTGAATTGACTGTCATTAATATCTAGTTCACCCGATTCTTGACGACATAAAACAGAAAGTTACTCCAGTGCTGCAGCACGCGGGTGTAATTCGGTCTTCAATTTTTGGCTCTTACGTCAGAGGAGATAACCGGGAAGACAGTGATATCGATATCCTAGTGGAATTGCCCAAAGGACGAAGTTTGCTAGACTTAGTCAGACTGCAAAGGGAGCTAGGCAACGTACTAGTCAAAAAAGTTGATCTTTTGACATACAATTCTATTTCCCCGCTTCTCAAAGACTATATCTTAAAAGATCAAGTTCAAATATTGTGAAAAAAGATCCCAAAATACTGATAACTCACATTCTCCAAAGTATTGAGTCTGTCGAAAAGTACTCCAAAGGGCTAGAAAAGGAACGGTTTATGATCGACGAAGAAAAACAAGACGCAATTATCAGAAAACTGGAAGTTATTGGTGAAGCAGTTGCCAACTTAGAAGATAAATTCAAGCAAGACTATCCAAATATTCCCTGGCAGGATATTGCAGACATGAGAAACAGGCTCATCCATGAATATTTTGCTGTAGACCTGGGCTTGGTGTGGGAAGTTCTCTAAAAGGACTTGCCCATCCTTAAAGAAAACATACTAAAAATGGGCAACATAGAGTGAATTTTGTGTGGTACCCTATTTAACTAGCACTTCAAAAAATGCCACTACCCTAATTAGAGCTAAGTATAGCCAATATTTAGCAATTAGAAAGTGTACTGCTGTCCTCCAGCCTCATTGATCTAGTTCCTAATAACCATCGGTAACCATTAGGAAAATTATAGGATATCGAATGGTATAATTGGAGGCATAATGACATGGCTATAGAGACGGAGAAAAAAGTGAACGATTTTGCACATCGTACCAGTCATCGCAATCGTATATTCAAACACCTGGAGAGGGTTGAGAGATCGTGGGAGAGAAATGAGGTTAGTTCAAATTTCCCAGTTTCATTAGAAATTCAACCAACCGACAGGTGTAATCTTTCCTGTAGATTCTGTGCTTATAGGAATCTAAGGTTAAACGGAGATTTGCCAGTCCAGGTTTTTTCCGACCTGGTGCAGGAGTTGGTGACAGAACAGAAGACCCGCTCGGTGGTGTTCTCCGGAGGAGGCGAGCCTAGCTGTCATCCTTATTTACCTGAAGCTATTATACAATTAAATGCCGGCGGGATCGAAACCGGAATACTCACCAACGGTGTGGCCATGAATACCAGGCTGGAAGAGGCTTACCAAAAATGCCGCTGGATTCGCTTCTCCCTGAATGCCGCCGACGAGACAAGTTATCGGAGATTAAACTTTTCACCGGCGGGGACTTATGACAGGGCGTGCCGAAACATTGAAAAAATCGCCGACCAAAGGATTGATGGCGCCCCGACTTTAGGAATAAGCATGATAGTCCAGGACGGATATGACCAGCTTACCTATCTGAGAAATTTTATCGGAGTGGCTCATAATTTGGGAGTCGATTATGTAATGTTTCGCCCGTTAGTCCAAACCGACAACTTCCAGACAGCAACCACCCAGGGAACTTTCATTAATTGGACGGAAGAAATCGAGGAGACGGCCAGAGAAAAAGGGATTGCAGTCAATTACAAAACATTTTTAAGGGAGAGGTATGAAACTGCCTGGCAGGTGAGAGATTATCATCGCTGCCCGGTGGTTTACGACAGTCTAATCGGACTGGTAACAGCTGGCGGTGATGTTTTTCCCTGCGTGGCCCTCTATTTAACAGGCAACGGGAAATATTCATTTGGAAATCTAAACGGCTCTTCATTCAAAGAAGTGTTGACGGGGGGAAAGAGGGCAGAAGCGGTTAATAATATCAACGCTGTGGCATGCCCTTATTGCCGGCATGATCATATGAACGAGGAATTATTAAAGTATATGGCCGGAGAAACTAGTGAACAAACCTGCTCCGACCCGCATTGGAAATTCTTATGAAAGATCATATTTCCTGCATTATCCTGGCCAAGGATGAAACGGAAAGCTTGAAAAGATGTTTAGACTCTGTGGCTCAGTTAGGTGAGGCAATCATCGTGGATGATTTCAGTTCTGACAGAATCGACAGGCTGATCAGCCGGACCCGGGAGAAACTGGTACACAGAAAATTTGACAATTTAACTGACCAAAGAATGTTCGGGGCTGGCCAGGCGACAAAAAAGTGGATTCTATTTCTGGATGCCGATGAATGCCTGACAAAAAGCAGTTTGAACGAGATAGAAAGGACAGTAAAACAAAACATGAGAAATTATTATGCTATCCCCAGAGAGAATATTGTTTTGGGAAAAATACTAAAACATGGCAACTGGTATCCGGATTATCAACTGCGGCTGATGAAAAGGGACCAGGTCAACTTCCATCCCCAAAGCGAGGAAGTTGGCAGGCTGGAAATACCGCTGAAACATTACTCTCACCGGGACATTGGAGAATGGGGGAAAAAATACTGGCGAGCAACCGACATCCTGGCAAAAACAAGAACCAAAGTCGATCTCAGCCCGCTGTTGAAAAGCCTAAACGATGTAAAATACAGATTGGTGAAAGGCAAAGGTTATAAAGACGGATTCATCGGAGTAATAACCATTCTTTATCTGCCGGTTTTCGAATTAACGATTTTTCTGAAGCTGATGGCAAAAAAATTATGGACGGTTTAATCGACAGCCGTTATCCTATCGAGGGATTTTTTATCAGACGACCGGAATTTATTAAAGTCTATAAAAGGGTGGAAAAAATCGCCGCGGAGTTGCTGGAGGAAGACGGATACCAACCGGTGCTGTTTCCCACCCTGATACCGGAAGGGGTAATCAGTATAGAAGTAAGTCATATTCGGGGGTTCAGGCCGGCTGTTTACTGGGTTACTGAAACCGGAAGAGGAAAAAGACTTAAAGAAAGATTGGCTCTGGCTATTTCTTCAGAAACAATCTTCTGCCTGGCTTTTAAAAATTGGCTGGCGGACGGCCTGAGCCTGCCCTTCAAATATTACCAGCAACGAACCGTTTTTCGGGCCGAACACAAGAAAATTTCCCCGTTATTAAGAGAAAAAGAATTTTTGTGGATCGAAGCCCACACCGCGTTCCGGTCTGAAAAAGAATGTCTGGATCAGACAGAAAGAGACAGGAGAATTATTAATAAACTCCTGGAAAAATTTAACCTGCAAGCCGATTTTGTCAAACGTGCCGATGATGACCGATGTCCGGGAGCGGAAATTACATACGGGTTTGATCTGCCAATGCCTGACGGATCGAAAAATCAAATCGCTTCAACCCACTTTTTGGGGCAAAAGTTTTCCAGAGCTTTCGAAGTCAAGCGGTGTGATGACAAGAACAGCTTTGTCTTCCAGACCAGCTTCGGAATAGGATTTTCAAGAATTATTGCCGCCTTGATGGCTTATGGGAAGATTTGATCACAGACTATCATTATTCCTGGTCAGACATGGCTCCACCAAAGACAGCGAAGAAAAGAGATACTCGGGCAGTGAAACTTCACTTAACAGAAACGGAGAGGTCGAGGCTCATAAACTAGCTGAAGTATTTGCAAAGACCGGTATCGTGAGAATTCATTCCAGCCCGTATGCCAGAGCAATAGAGACTGCGAGAATTATCCAGGATGCCTGTCGATGCCCTCTGGAAATAATCAATGAACTAAGTGAAGTTAATCATGGCCAATGGACCGGCTATACAGCCGGGGAGATAAAAAGGACCTGGAAAGAGGAGTTTGCTTTGCGGGGAAAGTATCCAAAAACCACTTCCCCTCCCGACGGGGAAACGCTGGAACAGCTGCAAGAGAGAACTTTAAACGCGTTGAGGGAAATTATAGAAGTAGACAAACAGGGAAAAGCCCTGGTTGTGACTCACGGAGGCAATATTCATACTCTGTGGATGTTTTTGCTAAACTCCGATCTAAATAACTTTTGGGGTTTTTCCAAAACCCATGAAATTAAATGCGGCGATATATTTTTGCTGGAGAATGCGGAAAACCTTTTCAAAACCAGAAATGGTGTATTATTATCACTGACTAAAGTAAGGTAATCGTGGCTCAAAAGAAAAAACACATCCATTTTATGGGGATAGGAGGCAGCGCGCTGGCAGGAGTGGCAATTTTAGCTCAACATGAAGGCTATAAAGTGACAGGGTGTGATTTGTCTCCCCATACTTACTATACTGATTTTTTAATTAATGAGAAAATCAAACCCATCTTCGGACATGACAAAACCCATCTGGAAGGCGTGGATATCTTGGCGGTTTCTCCGGCCATTTTCGATGTAAGTAATGAGAACCCGGAAGTGGTTGAGGCCAGGAAACGCGGTATTTTAATGACGTGGCAAGAATTAATGGGCCGATACCTGCAAAAAGACAAGTATGTAATCGCCATTGCCGGAACCCATGGAAAATCAACCACGACCGCTCTAACCGGTTTAGTCCTCGAAGCGGGGGGTGTGGACCCAATTGTGGAAGTGGGAGCCATTGTCCCCGAATGGAAGAAGACAATACGGATCGGTAAATCACGTTATTTTGTCTGCGAAGCGGATGAATTTAATTATAATTTTTTAAATTATTCACCTTCGATTTTGATTATTAATAATATCGAGATGGATCACCCCGAGTTTTATAAGAATTTTGAAGATTTCCGCGGCTCATTTAATAAACTTATCCGGAAACTAACCGGACCAAAAATATTGATAGTAAACGAGCAAAGTCTAGGAATCCAAGAGCTTCTAGGTGAGATGTCAGACTGGTTGGCTAATAACAAAATTAAGGTTATCGGGTATTTCCTTAAACGTAAGTTTAAATTTCCCTTTGCCGATGAATATCGGGGTGAGATCATAAAGCTAGCCCCTACCTATAGCCGGTTCAGAGTTAAAGGGGGGAGATCAGATGAAGAATTTGTTTTGAAAATACCCGGCAGACATAATATCGCCAACGCCATGGGAATTTGGGCTGGTGCTGCAGAACTAGGAATTAAAGCCGACGGTGTCAGAGAGACCTTCAAAAGATTTTCGGGAGTAGAACGACGATTCAGTTTAACCGGCGAAGAGAAAGGGATAAAGGTTTTTGACGATTACGCTGTTCACCCAACTGCGGTCGGAGCGACCATGCAAGCAGCTAAACAGGCATTTCCCAAGCGAAATATTTGGGTGGTATTTGAGCCGCACCAGTTTTCCCGTTTAGAAATATTTATAAATGGCTTTGCCTCGGCATTAAAACCGGCCTATAGAGTTATCGTAACCAAACCCTATGCTGGTAGAGAAAAAGATCCAGGTAAGGTTAAACCGGAAGATTTAGTTAAAAAAATCGGCAAGAAAGCTAAATACATTCCGGAATTCCGGGAAGTCGCAAAAAATATTGCCTCAGAATGTAAAAATGGAGACATAGTAATTGTTTCCGGAGCTGGGAAATCATATGAATTGTCTAAGTTAATTCTTAATCAAATCAGATCTATAAAATAAGCTCGAACATCTTCCTAAACCCGCGACATGCCTAAATTTCTGTGCGGTACCCTATTTAGCTAGCACTTCAAAAAATGCCATTACCCCCAATTACCTACTTAAAATAATGTTTTCACCCCACTTATAGCTTTTATTTATCAGATGATTATAGTTGGATTTTCAAATTGATGCTTGACAGTGAAACACATATAGATTATTTATGTTATATAACCCATATGAATAACGTTTTTTTGATCCAAAAATTCGTCAGACGAATATACTTTCACAAAAAAGTTAGAATTTCCTTAATAATAATCGTTGTTGGTATCCTTTTTTACTTATTACCACAACCTTCGTTTTCCAGGGACAAGGTTCTTAGTGTTAATACACCTGAGCAAACGTTTTCTCAATCAACACTAAACGCTTTGGGTTATCAAGTTATTTCAAGTAATCAGTATGCGATTGGAGTTAATTCGTTTGGTGAATCAACAGGCGAAGCAATTAAACAGAATCTTGTTGTCGGAGATGGGCAATATCTTACCTTTGAAACTGATAAAACTACATCATTAAGCCTAATTCAAGGAAGTAAGGATACTGTTAATTATGTAAAAGGAGTTGATGGTTTCCAAATATATCAAAAAACTGAAACATTTGACCTTTCTGGTAAAAAGATTCATAAGATCGATACCGATATAGAGAAAAAATTAGAGACAGACAATACCGCCCCGGTAATTATCCAATTTAACTTACCCTTTAATAAATTTTATGAATCTAAACAAAAACCAGAGCAGATAAAAGACAAAATTTCTAAATTTGATGACAAGAAAAAGGATGTTATCTCCAAATTTACATCTCAAAGTAAATTCAAAAGTGATCTAAAAATTATCAACGGAATTGCAGCCGATATAGATAAAGATACATTAGTGGCATTATCAGCTGACGCGGACGTAAAGAAAGTTGAATTAGATAGAGAAGTAAAAATAACACTTGACACATCTCTTGACCAAATTCGCGCAAAAGAAGTGTGGAATTTGCAGGATTCTCAAAATCAAGCACTTACAGGATTTGGTATAGATGTGGCAATCATAGACACGGGGGTCGACTATACCCATCTGGATTTGGGTGGTTGTTTGGGACAGGATTGTAAAATAATTGGTGGTTATGATTTCGTAAATAATGATAACAACCCAATGGATGACCATGGTCATGGAACACATGTGGCGGCAACCGTAGCTGGAAAGGGCCTCCTTAATGGAGTAGCTCCCGATGCCCGTATTTTGGCAGTTAAAGTTCTTAGTGCAGGGGGATCAGGATCTTGGTCTCAGGTTATAGCCGGAATTAATTTTGCCACAGACCCAAATGGCGATGGTGACTCCAGTGATCATGTGGATGTAGCCAACATGAGCCTTGGTGGAAGCGGAAATCCTGATGATGTAATTAGTTTGGCTGTAGATAATTCAACAGCCATGGGTGTTGTCCATGCCATAGCTGCCGGTAACTCAGGTCCCGGAGCTTCAACAATAGGCTCACCGGGAGCTGCTAGAACTGCTATTACCGTAGCCGCATCTTGTAAGGGTTCACAAATTGGTAGTAACTCGTACTGTACTAACCCGATCGCTTCATTTAGCTCACGTGGTCCACTTGTCTGGAACGAAGTTGATATTCAAAAACCTGATATAGCAGCACCCGGAGTACTAATCTGTGCAGCCAGGTGGGGAACATCTTTTGGTACGGCACCAACCTGTTTTGATGATCAACACGTCAGGATTTCGGGTACATCTATGGCTACTCCTCATATCGCAGGTGTGGCAGCACTTCTCAAGCAAGCTTACCCTGACTATACGCCCGAACAGATAAAGCAAACACTTAAAAGTACCACAAGGGATATTGGTATGACCTATAACGACCGCGGTGCAGGGGAAGTCGATGTCAAGGCGGCAATTCCTTTCAGCAGTAAAATATTAGCAGCACCAAGTACCTGGACACTAAGTTCCGATCCAACTCAAAAACTAAGTGAACACACACTGAGCTTTTCTGTTTCATCAACAGATGAGTTAGTTACCGATTTAACTGTTGATCTAAACTTGGGAATTCCGGGAGTAGGTGTAACCGCATCTAAAACTACGTTAGATGTCAGCGGTGGGCAGACTGATGTTTTTGATGCCGTAATTACCGTAGATAATGATATAGCCCGAGCAGGAAATTATTTTGTCCGCATTAATTTATCAGAGAATGGGGCGGTAAAAGGAAATATACCCGTGTTTCTTAGAGTGTCACCCACAATAGCTACAAATCCTAGCGGATCTCTGGATTATGGTGTGGATAGTCCTGCATTGGCTAACTGGACGTCGGACACTAAAACAATCACATTAACCAATTTAAGAACGGATGTTGAGCAAACACTGACTTTAACATCATCATCCTACCCAACAGGAATAACTTATGAATCTCCGGTTTCGGTTACTGTACCAGCAAATGAAACCGGCAGTATTGATACCAGGTTTATTGTAGATAACACCAGCGTGAGTAATAACATTTATACAGGTACTCTTACTTTTAGTAACGCGGCAAATAATATTTCTTTGACTACTAAATTTACCAAATTTTATCTTATAAAAATTCAAGATAATATATCGCCAGGGCTTACGGTAGCATGGCCTGTAGTAATACATAATAGAGCCGGAAAAGTTTATTATGATTTCACTAAAACTGCTGAAAGGGTGTTTTATGTCAATGACCCGGGAACCTATGATGTTTATGTCCGTTATGAATTTGCCCACGACTCAAATAATAACTTTGCGGATGCGGTAGTAATGAAGGAGGGCACTTCGGTGGATAGTGGAGAAACAATTGTCAATGTAAATAGAAGTGAAGCAGTTAATTTCGTCAAGACTATACCCACAGACCCATCAGGATCCACAGGTTATATAGTAGGTAGAGATCAAATTTTGACTTATGCTCCAAACCCTCAGGCGTTTACCTTCGGATTAAATACCTTCGGTGGTAATCCCGACATAATGGCAACACAGTATTTTAGCAACATTTCAGATAGTTACACATATGAACGTTTTCATCAATCTAAACAGCCGGAAGTTAATTTATATAATTACTATTATAAATTTACCGGACTTTCGGGAAATCTTAATTTTACTAACAATTCATCTGATTTTTACAAGATGGATGTTCAATGGGATTTAGATCAGCAGGTAGGAGAGATCTACCCACTTGTTTGGACCGGTAGCAATAGAGTTGGGTACCATGTTTATTACAGTAGTAGCTTACCCAAACCGGTATTACCCCTTACCCAAATCATGTATTCAATAGTACCAAAATCTGCCGGAACGTTTTTCGGAAGGCTTGTTAACCCAAATGATGGTGGGTTGTTAATGAATACTGAGATGACACCTCTATTTAGTATTGATGATAATCCACAGCGATGGACTTATCTTAATAACAATCTACTCCCAGCACTCAGCGAAAGGAAAATTTATGCTGGTATAGGTCCAACTGTCTGGTTTGGAAGATTTAAAAATACAAATTATTGGATTCATTTAAATTCGTATTATTATCAAGGTAACAATGTTATAAGTGGTGACATTCCAGGATTTACCAGGCAGGATTTTTCACTAAAGCCATACGTTAGTATCCCCTTTACTATATACAAAGACGATAATGTGTTTTATAGCGGTAATTTTCCTAAATTTCCGGGAGGGACAGGTTTGTGGCCACCAATTACTGCGACCCCCGGAAATTACAGATTTGAGCTAGAAATGCCTTATAAAAATAAAGGCTTGGATATGCTGGCAAAAGTTAACGCTAGCTTTGATACCTCAAAAACCGATGCCAACCCTCCGGCATTTAAAAGATTATATATTTTCTCTGATGGTCAAAGGTCGGAACAGTATGATCCGACTGTAATTAATAAAGTTGAATTTGAACTGGATCCGGCCGGAGGAGACTTGTCAACAGTGCAGGTAAGTTATTCAAAAGACGGATCAAGTTTCAAACCCTTAACAGTTAATGAAGCAAATGGGGTTTATTCTACAAATGTCACTCCTGTCGATTCAATCAATAAAATTACTATAAATATTACAGCTAAAGATAATTCCGATAATACCTTAAGCTACTCATTTGAGTTACCTGTCGGGCCGGGAATTGCTGTACTGGACGATGTAAGCCCGACTGTATCAATAATTTCACCAACAGAAGGTCAACAGGTATTGGGATTGGTAGAAATTAAGACAGATGCCAGGGATAACTTTGGTGTTGTCAGTACGGATTTATATGTGGATGGATCTTTACAAGAAATTAACACCTCTGATCCATTCTCATTTAATTGGGATACAACTACATTAAGTGAGGGCCCGCATACACTACTAGTGAAGTCATACGATGAGGTAGGAAATGTTGGAGAATCTGGTTTGGTAAATGTTCAGGTATCACATTCAACACCATCACCTACACCATCGCCATCACCCACACCCAGTTCGTCACCAAGTCCGTCCCCGTCACCAACACTGTCACCTAGCCCTTCTCCTTCACCTACTCCGGTACCTGATATTCAAGCACCGAATGTACAAATCACATATCCTGCAAATGCAAGTACCGTTAAAAAGAATGCAACAATTAAAATTACTGCGACTGCATCTGATAATAAGGGAGTAACAAAAGTAGATTTTCTAGTTAATAATACGCTTGTTTGTTCAGATACAGACAGCCCTTATTCATGTAATTGGAAAGTCCCATCTAAAGTGGGTATTGTTTATACAATTGTCGCCAAAGCATATGACGCTGCATCAAATAATTCAACAAGTTCAGTAACGGTTACCGCAAAGTAAAAAAATAACTTCTCGATACATATACTAAAATAAATAATGACGATACGTTTTTATAACACATACATTATTATTATTATCCATAATTTCCCAACTTAACTAACCGATAATTGGTGATATATTCAGCTTCCCAAGCCTGAATACCATCAATATCTATTCTCAAAACTAAGACACTATTCTTAGGATCCACACTATAATCACTACTTGCTCGTGTAATTTACATCCTATAAAATTTTGAAGTACATACATGGATACTACCGATAATTTTATATTTTATGACACTAAAAAATACCGCTGGACTAAAATAAAAAAGTTATGTGGTACCCTATTTAACTAGCACTTTAAGAAATGCCACCATCCGCAATACAGGTAAAATATGAACATCAGTTATGTATATCGCTTGACAATAAAGTTGTGATAACATACATGCAGTAATTAAATATATTAATACTTTAGTATTTTAAATTAATGAACTTTCAAATTTCAATAGGTCTAAAATATCGGTTTTTTTCATTCCTTGCGATCTTTTCACTTCTTAGTTTGACTTACTTACCCCTTAATTTACTCGCTACACATGTATATGCAGCCGACCCTATCCCGTTCCAGACCACCACAATAGATAGTGACGGATCAGGAGATAATAAGGCTGTAGCCGATATTGATCTTGATGGCGACGACGATGGTATTTTAGGTGGTAATCTTCCGGGTCGTGCACTCGTTTGGTACGAGTCCGGCGAAAACTATGCAATGCATATCATCAGTGCTGCAACAGTACATGAAGAATTTTCCACTGATATGCAGGCCGTTGATGTGGATGGCGACACAGACTTCGACTTGGTGACCGGAGACGGAGGAGGCATCGACAATCTTTTATGGTTTGAAAACCCAGTTGTAAATCCACCGGCAGGAAAGACAGCTGATCCTAAAATAACTGACAATTGGACGTATCATATCATCGGAACTCACAGCACCTGGATTCATGACATTGAAACGGGCGACTTTAATAACGACGGCAAGCTCGATATAGTGACCAGCGGTGACAGTGCAGGTGTTAATGTCCGGACTCACCTCTGGATTCAAAATACACCAATCTCGTGGAATGAACGAGATATCACCTCCATTGCGACACCTAACCGTGGGATTTATGTTGGCGATATTGACAGGGATGGGCTTAAAGATATTGCCGTAACCAACGGCTGGCTTAAAAATCCGGGAGACCCGATGAACGGTACTTGGACCAAATACGGAGTGAACAACACAAACGGAGATGAAGTATTGTTGGGCGACTTAAATGCTGACGGCCGTTTGGACCTGATGACGATGGATGCGCATACCGCGGACACATTTGCCTGGTATGAGCAACCTACTGATCCTACTTTACCCACTTGGACCAAAAGGGTCATTGACAATGCCATGGGAGCACACCATCCGGAAGTGGCAGACTTTAATAACGACGGCAAACCCGATATTCTGATGGGGCTAGAATTGCAGGATTTAAGTATTTACTTTAATAATGGTGAAACCACTCCCACCTTCGATAAACAACAGCTCGACACCGTAGCAGCCCACAATGCCCGTTTCGGGGACCTGAATAACGATGGTAAAACCGACATCTTTGGTGCCGACTGGATAGGTCATCCGCCCACCAAGGTTTATATTAATCAGGGCCAGTTTACTCTTCCTTTGAATAGCTGGATTTACAAGCAAGTATCTGCTAACCATGTCCAGACTTTTGGCTTGGCTTTTGCCGACGTTAATAATGATGGACCTAAAGACATTGTTTCCGGGCCGAACTGGTACCGAAATCCCGGTGGAGACATGACCGGATCATGGACTCAATCGAGTGCGTTTCCCAACAGTATACATGTGTTTGCGAGTTTTGATGTTGATAGTGACGGCAATATTGATTTATTTGGCCAGGAGGTTAATAGCTCTCCTGATAATATATACTGGCTTGAATCTAGCGATCAGGGCGCTTCCTGGAACACAGTGCTAATAGGTACGGTACCTACGCCAAGTCATAATCTCGGATTTCAGGGATATCGGGTTGCACAAGTTGAAGCAGGCGGACTACCGGAGTTGGGGCTTTCAAGCGGCAATGGAATTTACTATTTTAAAGTTCCGGCAAATCCGGATGGTGGAAACTGGCCACGGACACAAGTGAATTCTCGGCCGTCCGATGAGGGAATGGGAATCGGCGATATTGATGGCGACGGAGACTTGGATATTGCTGCAGGCACGCCAAGCTTGGAAGTTGACTGGTACAGAAATCCCGGAGACGGAAGTGCTAATTGGACAAACTTCCAAATAGGCAACATGACCGGTGACATTTTTCCGGACCGGTTTGCCATTCTGGATGTTAATGAAGACGGCAGGCTTGACATTGTGGGTACGGAAGAGAATGGGGAAGTGAATGGGGCCGAAACTTATTGGTGGCAGCAGCCAGCCGATCCGACGACTCTCAATTGGACCCGCTTAACCATAGTTTCCCAGGCAACTACCAATTCTATGGGCACTGCTGATATGGATGGAGATGGCGATATTGATATCATCCTGGGAGAACACAAGGGGACTCTCAAGATGGCGGTGTGGGAAAATATCGCCGGTGGCAGTTTTATCGAGCACGTAGTTGACAGCGGCAAAGAAAGCCACTTGGGTAGCCAGCCGTATGATCTGGATAATGACGGAGACTTGGATATCGTGAGCATTGCATACGATGCACCCGAAAACATTCATTTGTGGAAGAATGGTTCGATAGGAAGCCCTCAGCCTACACCTATTCCGTCAGTAACTCCATCCCCAACCGTTTCACCGGAGCCTTCGCCAACGGTTGAACCATCTGTTACACCAATTCCAACTCTGACGCCGACGCCATCACCAACTCCATCGACTCCACCTGCATTTGGTGTATATAATTTAGATGAAGGCAGTGGAACGACCGCGACAGATTCTTCAGGAAGTGGAAATAATGGAGTAGTTAATGGTGCAGTTTGGGTAACCGGAAAAGTTGGTAGCGGTTTGTCGTTCGACGGCGTTAATGATAATGTAAACCTAGGTTCTCTTAATGTTACAGGGAGTAAACTGACAATTGCTACATGGGTTAATACCGATACTCTTGGATTTGAAACCGACCCCAGGGTTGTTTCCAAGGCAAATGGATCAGGCGAACAAGATCATTATTGGATGCTTGGGACTATTTACCCGAGTAATCAACTGAGATTTCGCTTGAAAACAAATGGTACAACTTCCACGTTAATTGCAAACAATGGAGGTGTGCCGCTTGATCAATGGGTCCACATCGCTGCAGTGTATGACGGGGTTACCATGAAACTGTATCAGGATGGAGCAGAGGTAGGCAGTACTAATAAAACTGGTACAGTCAGCAACAGCACCAACGATGTGTTAATCGGAGCCAACCCTAACAATTATAGTGTGTTTGATGGAGTTGTTGATGAGGTACATCTGTTTGAGGAAGCACTGACTCAAAACCAAATCCAAAGCTTGATGACTGGCACGCTGAATCAGCCGCCAATGGCTGATAACGGCACGGCAACGACCGACGAAGATACTCCGGTAGATATTACTCTCGTTGCGACTGATGCTGATGATAATCCGTTGACTTATTCGATTGTTAGCCAACCGTCAAACGGAGCAGTTACACATATTGGTAATATTTCCACTTATACGCCAAATGAAAATTTCAATGGATACGATTCATTTACTTTCAAAGCAAATGACGGAATAGCAGATAGCAACGTAGCCACAATAAGTATCACAGTTACCCCGGTTAGTGATACACCTGTAGCCCAAAATGCTAGCTACAGTGTCGATGAAGATAATAACCTGGCCGTAACACTTGGTGCCAGCGATGTTGACGGAGATACATTAACTTATAGTATTGTTACATCTACCTTAAATGGTCAAGTCAATTTGACCGGAAATTCGGTAGATTATATCCCGGGCGACAATTATTTTGGTCGGGACTCATTTACGTTTAAAGTCAACGATGGCACGCTTGACAGCAACACAGCAACAGTTGATATCACCGTCAACTCAGTCAATGACGCGCCGGTTGCCCAGAATCAACAAAAAACGACTGACGAAGATACGGCAGTTCAGATTATTTTGACTGCCACGGACCAGGAAGGAGAACCGGTAACTTATTCGGTAGTTGCGCAACCCGCAAACGGTACAGCCAATCTTTCGGGTGACACAGTCACTTATTCTCCCAATGCAAATTTCAATGACGCGGATAGTTTTACATTTAAAGCTAACGACGCATTATCCGACAGCAATGTTGCAACGGTAACAATAACCGTAAGTTCGATTAATGACTTGCCGGTTGCGGCATTTGCTGCAAATCCGACTTCAGGTGGTGTGCCAATGACAGTGAGTTTTGACGCAAGCGCATCGAGTGATATTGATGGAACTGTAGCCAGTTACGCCTGGGACTTTGGCGATACAACCGCTTCTACCGGCAGCCTAGTCAACCATGAATACACTGCAGAAGGAGTTTATACCACAGAATTGACGGTTACCGATAACGAAGGCGGACAGGATACGGAAACAGTTGAAATTACGGTTTTCCCGCCAAATAAACCGCCAGTTGCTTCTGACCAATCAGTAACTACGGCAGAAGACGCGGATATCAATATTGCGCTCACAGGTACAGATTCTGATGGCCAAATCTTAACCTATTCGATAGTTAGTCAACCGATGAATGGTTCACTAGTACTTGCCGCAAATATTGCCAGCTATACACCTAACGCTAATTATAACGGTGGTGATACTTTTACCTTTAAAGCCAATGATGGCATGGACGACAGTAATGTGGCAATGGTTAGTATTACGGTAACTTCTGTAAACGATGCGCCGGTCGCCAAAACTGCAGTTTATGATGTCAACGAAGACAACGACTTGTCTATAACACTCGAATCTTCGGATGTGGATGGAGATACACTTACATATATATTAGTAAGCCAGCCTGACGATGGAACACTTGATCAAAATGGCAGCCAATTTACATATACGCCGAATTCCAACTTTAATGGCTTGGATAACTTCACCTTTAAAGTCAACGATGGCACGCTTGACAGCAACACAGCAACAGTTGATATCACCGTCAACTCAGTCAATGACGCGCCGGTTGCCCAGAATCAACAAAAAACGACTGATGAAGATACGGCAGTTCAGATTATTTTGACTGCCACGGACCAGGAAGGAGAACCGGTAACTTATTCGGTAGTTGCGCAACCCGCAAATGGCTCGGTAAATATCGCTGGAGCTAACGCCACCTACACTCCCAACGCCAACTTTAACGGTTCAGATAGTTTTACCTACAAAGCCAACGATGGTCAATTAGACAGCAATACAGCAACTGTGAGTATAACCGTAAATCCAGTCAATGATCTGCCTGCCGCAAGTTTTACAGCGTCTCCTGCCTCAGGGCAAATTCCTTTGACTGTTAACTTTGATGCTTCGGCTTCAAGCGATATAGAAGGAGTATTGGCGGATTATGCTTGGGATTTTGGAGATACAACTACAGGTTCAGGTGTAACAACAAGTCATGTATTTACTAGCACAAACGACTTTACAGTTACCTTAACAGTTACTGACGGCAGCGGCGCCATAGACACCGAAACCAAAGTAATTTCAGCGACTGAATTATTGGGAGCTGTGGCAGCATACAGTTTTGAAGAAGGAAGCGGTTCTGTAACCGATGACCGTGTGGGTACGCACAACGGCACTATTAGCGGTGCAACTTGGACGACCGGTAAAAGTGGTAATGCACTTTCATATGATGCTATCAATGACAATGTAAACTTGGGTGATGTGGATGTTGTCGGTAACAAGCTGACGATTTCTACTTGGGTATACTCATACGGGTATATCGACGATGACAGGATTATTTCAAAGGCATCAGGAAATTCAACCAGCCAACACTACTGGATGATTAGTTTAAGTGGCTCAAGACTAAGATTTCGTTTAAAAACCGGCAGTAGTACCTCTACTTTGGGTGCCAGCCCGAATTTACCTACTAACCAGTGGGTGCATATAGCAGCGGTTTATGATGGCTCAAAAATGCGGATTTATCAAAACGGCGTGCAGGTTGGGAGCATGAACAAAACAGGAAATATTACGCAAAGTAACTACAATGTATTGGTAGGGGCTAACCCCAATAATTACAGTGTTTGGAACGGAAAAATTGATGAGGTTGTGATTTATCAACGTGCGCTTTCTGCTACCGAAGTTGCAAGCCTGGCTTCCCAGTAAGCTTATAAACTGATCTGCTTCTGGAAGCAAGGCTTTTGGGGGAAGTTTTTTTGATTAATAATGACTAACAAACTTGCGGACAAAGATTGCCGTGGTAGCATCTTCAAATATTTTTTTCCACGAGCCGGTTTTTGATCTTCGCTCCAACTCAAAGTATAAATGTGTGTCTTTGGAAATGAAAACAGTATTAAATTGACTGTCATTAATATCTTGTTCACCCGATTCCGATACAGAGTAATAATAGGCGAACGGAGAAAAGTCGTTTTGGGACCAGATATGCATGCGGCCGTCAATATAAGGTTTGATTTGAGGATAATTCCAAATTAACCATCCTCCGAATTCATATGCCGTGAGAAGATCCGGTTTATTCAAGCTATGGGCAATAATAAATTCAGCCCCGGCCGGAGAACATGAGTTGTATACACTGCAATAAAGATTCCAGTTCATAGAGTAAAAGTTATTCTGTTGCGAAAACTGGATTATTCGCATTAAGATTAGTAGTGTGAAGATACTTACAAGCAAAACGCTGACTAACATATGGGAAGGCGGGCGGATTGATTTGAGCAGGTAGACAAGCAGGGGGAAGGAGATAATGGTTAAAGGAGTAATGTATCGCATAGCTGCCCAGGACAATACAGAGAGAGTCAGGGATAAAATAAATATTTGGAGCTGGAAAGTATGCCGGCGGGTGATGATCAAGGCCAAACAGGCCAGATACAAGGCAATCTGCCAGGCAATGGGTCCAGAACCGTTGCGATTTACCAGGGGGCTGCTCCATTCCGCGATTTTGGCTAAGTCTGAATTATGAGCATGACGTAGTGATTCTTTGAATATTCCTAAACCAAAAGGATGAATTGGCGTAAATAATATTGCCAACAATAATCCTGAAGCCAGATAACGGCGGTGTGTAGCCTTGGTAAAAAACGATGAACCCAACCAGATCCCTGTGAGAAGCAACCCCAGGATAAAGGAGCCGTTAGTGTTCGCCCAGACAACAAAAAGAGCCGGCAGGATATACAGCGCCAAACGTGGATTGGAAGAGAACAAATTAAGAATATAAAGCAGCAGGGAGAAATAGAGCGTACTTAAAACATGCCCCCGAAATGAGGTCTGGAAAAGCGATTTGTTGACCCAGACAAAGAATGGGAGGAGAATCAGAAGTTCCCAGAGACCGGCGTGAGAAGTGCGTATCACTAGCAGAATTGCCAGAGTGATAGCTGAGGCAGCCAGTAAACTCAGTCCGATAAATCCGAAACGGGAAAAAATCAGATACTCAACGAGATCAATACCCCAGGAGATGTTCACCCATTTATATTGAGGTAGGGCAGAAGAGAAAACATTTTCTCTCAGGATGACCCCGTTATTAAAGAAATACTCACCGTATTTAAGATGCCAACCCAAGTCAAAGTCGGTAGCCGGGTACAAAGATGAGACAAAGACGTAAATTAATGGAATAAGTATCAAAAAAGAAGACCAGCCGCGTTTGGAAAACATATATTAGTCTGGATTCAAGGGGTTGCTAAATAAGAAGTATAAGAGAATGGATCGGTTTAATAAATGTATATCCCCAAACAACCTCAAAAGAGGTCCTCTTGTGAAGCTGGAAATCCCTATAGTATTTTTAACACCTGGATTTATATTTTCACATATAATATAGACACGCAATCATGAACAATCGATTAGTGTCCTCTTCCGGTCCGTCAATCGTCATTTTGTTGGCGTTGGTACCGGCTGTATTGTGGTGGCAGTTTGCCGACTTTTCCCCCGCCTCTGCTTTTTGGCTGAGTCTGGGTCAAATCGCCGCCCTTACCGGCTATTCCCTTTTTTGTCTAAATTTCATCCTCTCCACCCGGATCAAAATTCTAGAACCATTGTTTTCGGGTCTCAACCGGGTATATGTTTTTCATCACCTGGTAGGTGCTGCGGGATTAATCCTACTTCTGTTTCATCCTCTGATGATCACCGTCAGTTACCTGAATATTTCCCTGAAGGCTGCGGTAGATTTTATCTGGCCATCCGTTAGTAACCTGCCTGTTTATTTCGGAATAGCTGCCATGTCGTTGTTCATCATCCTGATGGTGCTGACTTTGTATGTCAAATTGGAATACGATTTTTGGAAAAAGACCCATAAATACCTGGGACTGGCCTTATTCCTGGCTTCACTGCATGTTTTTCTTATTGGCAGTACCCTGGCTGCCAGCCCCCCCCTGAAAATTTATATGCTGCTTCTTACCGGTTTGGCCGCTGGCTGTTTTATCTACCACACCCTGCTGGGACGTTATCTGATTCGCAAATTGGCATACACCGTGTCGGTCGTCCGGGCTCTCTCGCCCGATACTCTGGAAATTTCCCTAATTCCCCGAAACTCCAAAGACTTGGCTTTTTCCCCAGGACAGTTCATTTTCATCACCCCCCTAGTTCAGGGGATAATGCGCCAATCTCATCCGTTTTCCCTGACGTCAGTTCCCGGAAAACAAATATTGACGGTCGCAGCCAAACAGGTAGGGGATTTCACCGCGACTTTAAATCTTCTCCGGCCAGATAATCCGGTTTTGGTTGAAGGCCCCTTTGGTCGCTTCAGTTACGAATATTTTCCGCACCCGAAACAACTCTGGATAGCAGGTGGTATCGGAATCACGCCTTTTGTAAGTATGGCCGCTGCCTTGGATACCCGACCGGGCTTGCAGGTGGATTTTTATTACAGTGTCAAAGGCAAGTCAGAGGCGGTATATTCTGATTTATTGTCCAAAATAGCTGACACCACTCCCGGTTTCAATTTTCAGCTTCACGAAACTTCAAAAAAGGGTCGCCTAACAGGGGAAATTATCGCCTCCCGGCTACCGGATTTGACTGATCGGGAAATTTTTCTCTGTGGACCTCCGACCATGATGACCGGTCTTCGCAATCAATTCCGCAAACTACATATCCCGAACAGTCATATTCATTCGGAGGAATTTTCTCTCGGCTGATGACTGCCCGCACCCACGATATTTTTGCTCTGGCTTCCCTCGTTACCGTCTCGGTTTATTATCCCCCGCAGCACCTCAATCTGGCTACTCTTTTTGCCGCTATGGTGGCTTGTGTCGTCGGATCACTGGCGCCGGATATGGATCAGGGTACAAACCGTCTCTGGAACCTGCTTCCCGGGGGAGACTTCCTGGGAAAAATTTTCCGGCGCTTATTCTTAGGCCACCGCTCCCTGTCCCACTCCCTTCTGGGCATATACATTTTTTATCAGGGATTAAGCTGGCTCTTACCCAAATTTCTCAACGCCGTTTATATTGATTCCCGGGTGGTTCTGGCCGCCGTGATGACTGGTATTATTTCACATCTGGTAGCCGACGGCTTAACCGAAGAGGGTCTGCCTCTGTTATTTCCGTTTAATTTCAAAATCGGTTTCCCCCCTGTTTCTTCCTGGAGAATCAAGACCGGGCACTGGTTTGAAAAATTCGTGGTTTTTCCCGGGATTTTGATTTATCTGTTTTACTTCATCAGCACCCACCAAACCCGGTTGGTCCAAATTCTGCGTCTGGTTACTAATTAGCCACTTACCGGCCCGCGGGCTTATTGACTTCGGGTAATATTCGGTATACATTAAGTTGGCAATGATCCAAAAAATCTCCGTTCCGGTCTCCGTGGACCTGTCTTTCAATCATCACACCCGGACTGTCCTTCCGGTACGCCTGATCTTTGAAGGCCGGAATCATCTGATCCGTCGTATCGGTTTTCACCATGTCTATCGCGAAGGCCGGACGCTGTATCACGTCTTTTCCGTCGCTTCGGACACTTTGTTTTTTCGTCTGGTTTTAAATACCGACAACCTGCACTGGCAGCTGGAGGAAATATCCGATGGAGAAGTTGTTTGACCTGCCTTTTAACCCCAAACCCCCGACTATTCTTCACCTGGATCTCAACTCCTGTTTCGCCACCATTGAACAGCAGGCCAATCCCTTTCTCCGCGGCAAACCCATAGCCGTAGCCGCCTATACCTCTCCCTCCGGTTGCATTGTGGCCCCTTCGGTAGAGGCCAAAAGACTGGGTATAAAAGTGGGGCTGCGGGTCAGGGACGGCCGGATGCTCTGCCCGGGACTGGTGGTTTTACCGCCGGACCCCGCCAAATACCGGGCCGTTCACCTTCAGTTAAAACGGCTCTTAGGTACTTACACCGACAAAAACACTCCCAAATCCATTGATGAATTTGTCCTGGATCTGGAGGGTACCCCGGCTTTTCACCGCTTGGGAATACGGGAAGTTGCCCAGCAGATCAAGTCCCGGATAAAAACCGAAATCGGGGATTGGCTGACAGTCTCGGTCGGTATTGCCCCCAACCGTTTTCTGGCCAAAACGGCCGCCGGCCTGCACAAACCGGACGGTTTGGACGAAATCAGTCTTGCCAATTTCACGGACATTTACCGGTCTTTGTCTTTGACGGATCTGTGCGGCATCAAAGCCAACAATGCCGTCCGGCTCAATTCTTCAGGTATTTTTTCGGTCTGGGATTTTTATCAGAGCTCGGCAGGCATTCTCAAATCCGCTTTCCGCTCGGTGGTGGCGTATTACTGGTACCTGAGATTGCGGGGTTACGAGCCGGACGATGTCGTTTTTGCCAGAAGCAGTTACGGCAATAGTTATTCCCTGCCCCGGCCTTTGGTTACCCCGGAAGAGCTTTCGCCGCTTCTTCACAAGCTGGTGGAAAAAATGTCTTTCCGCTTACGCCGTGGCGGCTACCGGGCCGGTGGAGTCCACGTATCCCTTCTCTATCGCGACTGGTCGTATTGGCACAAAGGGGAGACCCGCCCGGAGCGACTGTTTGACGGCCGGGATATTTACAAAATCGCCTACCGGCTGCTCTGTCGTTCACCTTACCGCCGGCCGGTCCACACCTTATCGGTTTCCTGTTTCAATCTGGAACAGGCAAATACTCTGCAGCTGACTTTTCTGGAAGATATGCGGCGTAAACACTGTCTGACGAAAGCTTTAGACAAAATCAACAGCCGCTGGGGCAATTTTGTCATCACTCCCGCCCGGATGCTGGGTACTTCCTCGGCGGTTCCGGACAGAGTAGCCTTCGGTTCAGTCAAAGAACTGGAGGAACTGGTCTTTTCCAACCAGGTTATATAATGAGGGCAACATGTGCGGCAGATACAGTTTTATTCCCCCGGCGGACTTTTTTTCCCGGCTGGAAATTACCAACCGCGATTATCAGTTGCAGGCCAACTACCATGTTACTCCCGGATCCTTTATGCCGGTGGTTTTTAAAAGTAGCCCCAAGCAAGTGGCAAATATGCGCTGGGGGTTGATTCCCTATTGGGCTAAAGACCCCCGCATCGCTTATCATACGATTAATGCCCGGGTGGAAGGCCTGGCCTCCAAACCCGCTTTCCGGGGCTTACTTAAAAATCGGCGGTGTTTAATTCCTGCCAGCGGGTTTTTCGAGTGGGCGCGTACCGGAAATACCAAAAAACCATACTTTGTTAAATTAAAGAATCATGACTGGTTCGTTTTTGCGGGTTTATATGATATCTGGAAAGACCCGGAAGGCATGGAGCACAAAACCTATACCATCATTACCGTTCCGGCTAATTCAGTCGTAGCCAAAATTCACGACCGGATGCCGGCTATCCTGAAAGCCCGGGATGAAGACCTGTGGGCCGACAATTCTTCCTATTCCCCGAACCTTCTCCGGTTACTGGTACCATATCCGGCCGGGGATATGAGCCTCGTCCCTGCATCACTGGGTGAAAAATTAGTGTAGAATAATTTTACAAGATGGCTCACCTGCCTGCCAAGATCCCCCCCCCGCCGGAACTGGATGGCAATATTGCCACTCTCCCGGAAAAGAAACGCATCCCGGTTTCGGTCATAATAATTCTTGCCCTGCTCCCGGTGGTTTTACTGCTGCTGGTATTGACTTTATTGCGCCGCAGGTCTCAAAATCCGGTCCGTCCTCTCCCCTCACCGACACCTGTAGCTCAACATCCCTCACTCACACCTTCTCCATCACCTGTCCAGCCCCCCGCAGACGGCAAAATCAGCCGTCTGGCTCTGACCAACCTGGCAGGGCACCAACTGATTATCGCCTCCGGCACCAGACTCTGGCTGGTTGATTTCACCTTGCAGGGTCCCCGTAAAACACTTCTCTTGGATGCCAAATACCGGATTCTTGATTTATCCCTTTCCCCGAACCGGCAGTGGTTGGCTTTCACCTATACTGACCGGAACCCGCCCGGTAGGGAAAACACCTACCCTCCGACAGGCCTGCAAGTCATGGACCTGAGGGACAAAACCGCCACAGAGTTTATCAGCCTGGATTCCCAATCCATCCGCTATCCGGTCTGGTCCTCGGACAGTTTGTATCTCTCGGTATGGAACAACGGTGTTTCCAGTGTCCTTTTTGACATGACCAATAAACGACGGGTGATGGACCTGCCGGCAATAGGAGGAACCAAAATGGGGCAGATAGTTTTTATCCCCAACCAAAACAAAGTATCATACGTTCAAAACGGCAACCTGTATGAAGTTGAATACGGTGGGGAAAATAACATTCAGCTGATTCAGGGAGTCAGCCCCGTCCGGGAGGTTGCCGCGGGTCCTCAGCTCCCCGACCCACCTCTTTATTCAACGGACGGACGTTTTATCGCTTTTCACAATTCCTTAAGCCAGTTGGTGTTGTACGACCGGCAGGACGGTAGCTTCCAGACACTCGCGGAAGGCTCCGGCAGTTATTCGTTCGGTGAAGCAATAACCTACAGTCCCGATAGCCGGCTGCTGGTATATTACAACCTGAAAAAGGAGGTCTATTCACCCGGTCTGGACGACAATCCGGTTTACATCCTGCGGCTGGAAGACAAGACCGGACAGCCTTTCTTCGCCGATCGCAAAACATCAATTTCCCTTACCAGTCCGCTTCCTGATTCCTCGAGGCAAAAAATACTATTCCATGACCGGGGATTTCAGGTGTTTAAAGTGGACGGAAATATGCAGTCCAACTGCGGTTACACCGGATTCGGTTATAGTTACTATTCCTGGGGCGGGGGACTGGACTACTCCACCCCCCTCAAAGTCTGGACTCCCGACGGCAGGTACATCCTTGCTGCATCCACCCGTCAGATAGCAGACACTTTATCCTGCGCTGTCTCTGGGCCGTTTGATCCGGATCCTATTGACCTGACGATTTGGGTTAAGTAAATTGAATACAGGAAGGAGGTGATATGACATGGCAAGTAAGAAAAAAATAAACGCTTCAGCAAATAATATTTTAGCTTCCTTGGCCGCGTTGGTTATTCTTGCAGCTATCACGGCCATCATTGCTATCAAGTCACAGGACACCCGGTTTGGTACCAGTGCTACTGCTGCTGGAAACGGTGCCCCATCGGGCCCGCACTACAATCTGAACATTATCGGTGTTCCCAAAGGTAAATCAGCGGATATGATTGGTAGTAGCGGACGCCGGATATTCGTGGCCTTGGTGGGTACATGTAAAATCAATCTCAGCCAGGGAACGTTCCAAGTATTGGACGGTAACTGTACCGACAATGGACAATCCGCCTTCCAACTTCCGAATCCGGACCCTGCAGGATCGGGTACCACCGTGTATTCAGTCTGGGCCCGGGCACTTGGTAAACCTGGAGGCAGCTCAACTACTACCACCTGCGCTACCGACCCGTTAACCGGTGAGGAATGGTGTTCGATATACCAAATGGTTTCGGTCAGGTCGAAAGGTAAAAGTACCTTCACCAATGTCTCCAAGGAGCTGCTGTATATATTCGCCGATATTAACGGCGACGGCATGACTGAAAGATATGGTCTCTTCGATTCGGCCTTGGAGGACTATTTCTGGAGTTATTCAAATTCCGGTTTGAAGTTACTGCAGTTGAGGTTCTATCAGGTTCCGACTGCGGTAATCTAGTTTCTGGGATTAATGAACAAAACCGGCAGTCGCTCCGATTGCCGGTTGTCCGGGTTAAAATATATTAGTGGGAAGAACAGCAGTCATTGTTGCGACATTTATATTGTTGTTGGTTTTAGTCGGGCGGACGTTATATCTTTCCGGCCGTTTGGGTGAAACGGAATTGTTTACATTGAACAACCGCCGGCAGTATTTTCCCCCGCCGGTCGCCCGGCTGTTTCAAAACAAATATTCGGCCGCATTTCAGCTTGCCCGTAACGAATTTTTTTCTTATTTAAATCTGGACCGACGGGGAAATGAAAAATAGTAAGCTGCCGGTAATTTTATTAATTCTGTTGGCCGGAATTCTACGTTTTTGGGATATTGGCCATAACCCTCCCGGAGTATATGTGGACGAGGCGCATCAGGGATACAACGCTTACTCTCTATTAAAAACAGGCCGGGATCAATACGGCATGGCTTGGCCGGTAATGACCAAACTATTCGGATCATATGCCTCTTCCCTGTATACGTATTTTTCTGTGGTACCGATAGCAATTCTGGGTCTGTCTGCTGTTTCCGTCCGGCTGGTATCAGCTTTGTCCGGCATGGGATTGGTTTTCTTAATTGCCGCGACTTTCGGTCCCTGGGCCGGTTGGGTAGTCGCAGTTTCGCCTGTCTTTGTGTTTTTCTCCCGGGGGGCTTTTGAAGCCAATCTGGGCTTGTTTTTGTTTTTGATAGGTTTCATCGGCTGTTTGCGTGCTTCCGGGCGGCATCAGACTCTTTTGCCCTCTTTTATACTTCTGTCCATATCCGGCTACGCTTATCATGCCGAGAGATTGGTTTCTGGGCTATTCATAATATTTTTTTCCTGGTATGCCCTCCGCAATAAGCTGCACAAAAAATATATCTTTCCGGCATTAGCTGTCTCGCTGGTGATTCTCGTCCCCCTCATCAGAGTCAGTTTATATCCGGCCGTAAATACCCGTCTTCGGGAACTGGCCGAACCGTCCGGTTATTCCAGCCGTTTGTTGGCGTACTTTTCTCCCGTCAACCTTTTTTCCCGTCCTGATCCGGACGTCCAGCGTTCTTTCCCGGAAGTCAGCGTTTTTTACTGGTGGATGATAATTCCGTTTCTCGCAGGAGTGTACCGGCTTATACGTGCCCGGAAACTGTTCTTACCCGGAATACTTGTGGTTTTCATACTTCCTACGGCTTTAACCCGGGATTACTTTTCTACTGTGCGGGTCCTGCCTTTTTTTATATTACTGTCCCTGATTATTGCCCGGGGGTTATCCGGTCTGAAACCCCGGCTATTGTGGATGTGCGTCCTGACGATAATCAGTTTAGCAGAACTTTATCCCAATCTGGTGCTGCTAAAGCACGAACGCTCAAATATTTGGGGTTATCCGTATCGGCAGCTGGCATCCCGTTTGGAGTATCTGTCGCCATTACCGGTCGTTATCGACAACTCCCGGGCCAAGCCGTTGGACATTTTGCTGGCATTTTATAACCGGACTGACCCCAATATTCTGCAGTCTCGTTACCCATCGTCATGGATTGCTGATTATTATGACCACCCGGAATATTCTCCGGATACGGACTTGGGCAAAATCCAAATCCGTCCCATCATTTGGAGACGGGATGTTTCTGTGAACCAGTTCCTTATAGGCGACCAGCTAGCGGTTTCTCCCGGCCAGGTTGCCGAACATCACCTGCAGCTAGTGGATCAGGTTACGGATATCAACGGTGTTCCGGTCCTCTTCATCTACCGCACCCGCCCCGAATAATCTTCTGATAAAATTCTAAAGTATATGAAAAATTGGCTGATGGTTGTTATAGTACTTCTGTTGGCTGTTCCGGCGGTTTTTGTCCTCATCAGGCTGGCACCCGGGGGCAAAACCACTCTACCTGCTCCCACACCGGCTATTGATGCCGGTCTTGAAACAAATATGAATACCACACCCACATCCACCCCGGGAATACAGCTCAGGTTTGAAGATCTGGTTACCGGAACCGGGGCAACCGCCACCCCGGGTGCGTCTGTAACCGTCCATTACTCCGGTACCCTCACCGACGGCACCCAGTTTGACAGCTCCTATGGCCGGGGCGTTCCGTTTTCTTTCAAACTCGGCGCCCGCCAGGTCATTCCCGGTTGGGAACTGGGAGTTTCCGGGATGCAGGTCGGGGGCAAACGCCGGCTGACTATCCCTCCGGAATTGGCTTATGGCTCCGGCGGGGTTCCCGGAGTAATTCCTCCCGACTCCACCCTCATCTTTACCGTAGAACTGATGGGAGTAGAATCAGGGCAGTAAATGCGAAATCTCTACCGGTTTTTATTTTTAATCTGGGTCGGAGTGCTGTTTCTGCGTTCAGCCCAATATGTTTTCAGGACTTACCGGGAATTTACTTCTCCCCCGCCGGTGTATCATTCCGAAGTCATCCCCTGCAGTTCAAATCCCGACCAGCTTGACGGGGAAGACCGACAATTATATTACTACCGCAGTCTGGGAGTCGTATGTCCAAAATAGCTTCAGCAATATTGGTGTGTTTGCTGGGTATTAACCTGGCATATGTCATTTCCGGAGTCAGAAGCTACCCCCTAAACAGCGTTGATGTTTATGGTATCTGGATGTTCAAAGCCAAAGCCTGGTATCTGCATCAGGGTTTTCCCCTGGCGGATTTAACAAATCCCGTTTACAGTTATTCCCATCCACAGTACCCCCTGCTATTGCCGTATTTATTCGTTAACCTTTTCCGGTTAGCCGGAAGTTACCGGGAAATGGCGGTTTTAGCGGTATATCCGCTGGTATATGCTCTAATTTTGCTTATGGTTTACCGGGTACTGCTGCATTTAGAATTCTCACGCCCGGCAGGGTTATTTTTTACTTACATCTATTCCATGTTGTCACCTCTTTTGGCCCAGGCCGGACGAAAACACGCCGGTAATGCCGATATTATTATCTGTGCTCTCTACTGGCTGGCTATCCTTCTTTTTTTCCGTTTATACCGCCGCGGCCCCGTACTTTTGGGCTGGCTTCTGACGTTGCTGGTAATCGTATCCTCTCAGATCAAAATCGAAGGCGCTTTTCTGGCTGTATTAATTATTTTTATCCCCGTCCGGTTCAGATTCCGGCTGGGTTGGTTGATTCTGATCGGTTTGCCTGCTGTTGCCTGGTATCTGGCCCAGCGCTCGTTTGGTATCATTCCGGATTATTTTGTTTTTTTGCCCTCCGTTACCGTCCTGTTATCCAGGTCAGTAATAATTTTTCAGGGAGTCCTCAGGCATATGCTGAACTTTCGTAATTGGTATATATTTTGGCCTCTGTTCTGGCTTATTTTACCGATTCACACCTCAAACTCACGGGATTATTTGCGAATCACCAACCGGGTATTATTATCCGTTACGGGACTTTTTTTCATCAATTATTTATTTTCCACCATTTCCACCGCAGGTTATGTTTCCTCCACGGCCGACCGGTTAATGCTGCAGGTATCCCCCTTTTTCTATCCGCTTTTTGCGGTCAAAACCCGGGAAATTTTTGCCTCTCCCCTGTGATATCATTTTAAGGAATGGAATACCTTTTCTGGCACTATTCTTCCGGTCTCAGGCTTTACCTTTCCCGCTGGGTTTTCCTGATGGGTTGGGTTGTGCATTATTTTTCCCTGCCCCTGTTGTTACCTACGTTATTTTCCCCGTACAAAAGACTTTTAGACGAGGAAGCTTATATAGGTTTCCGTCCCGACGTATTTTTCCGCCAGCTGACCTTTAACCTGATTTCCCGCTGTATCGGAGCCATCGTGCGGTTGTTCTTGTTTATCTGTGGGACTTTGCTGCTGATCCCGGTGTTTTTTGCCGGTATCGCAGGCTTGATCTGCTGGATTTGCCTGCCGGCCATCGGCCTGCCTTATTACTATCTTACGGACCGTTTTGGCCCCCGGTTTTTCAAAAATCTGGCCATCCGGCTGCGCGAGTCCGCTTCCCCGGTTCAGGAGTTGTGGACAACGGTTCCCGGAAAATTCCTATTGTTTCATTTAGGTCTGGATCCCGATCAGCTGGCCGGAAACAAACCGGATCTGACCGCGTTTTCCCCCGCCTCACTGATTGATATTATTTCTTCCTTCATCAATGCCGGCGTTTGGGACGAACAGCATCTCCGCTCTTTGGGAACGGATTTTGAAGATATAAAGACCGGGGCTTCCTGGTGGGATTTTCTGAATTTACCCGGTAACCCTGTTCCCTTACGGTACGGTCGGCCGGGAGTCGGATTGGAGCTGCTTTACGGGTATACTCCGCAGCTGAACCAAATTTCAGAAGATCTGTCCGTAAACCGGCAGTTTTCCCACCATCTGATCGGTCGCCAGGAACTAGTTTCCCGGATCGAACGCAGCCTGACTTCCGGTCAGAGCGTAATTTTGACCGGCCTGCCGGGAGTGGGTAAAAAAACCATTATTCTGGAATTTGCCCGTCGGGCTATGTCCGGAGAGTTGGGCCCCCGGATGGTATACAAAAGAGTATTGGAATTGGATTTCAATTTCCTGCTGTCGGAAAGCATTGACCTCAATCAGAAAAAAGCTAAATTCTCGCTTTTGCTTCAGGAGGCAGCGGCCGCCGGAAATGTAATTCTGGTAGTCAAAGATCTGCACCGCATCACCAATTCTGCCGTCGAGGGCATGGATTTCACGGACGTGCTGGATAAATATCTGGAAAAACGTAAATTGCTTATCATCGCCATATCTGCCCAGGTTGATTATGAACGGTTTTTAGCTGTCAATTCCCGTTTACGGAAATATTTTGAAACCATAGAAGCCACCGCTCCCGGCAAAGATACCGCCCTGCAAATTTTGTTTGAATCCTCAGCCGACTGGGAAAAACAAAAGCATGTCCTTATTTCCGTCCAGGCTATCAGAGCGATTCTTGATGGCAGTGATCGTTACGTCACCGATACTCCGTTCCCCGAAAAAGCCCTGGAATTATTGGATCATGTCATCGTCTATCTGGAGAGCAACAACAAATACTTCATGGACAAAGATACTGTTAATGCCGTCTTATCGGAAAAAACCGGAATCTCTTTGGCTCGTCTTACCCAAAAAGAAAAGGATTTGTTGGGTAATCTGGAAGAAGTTTTACATTCCCGCCTGGTGGGTCAGGACCCGGCAGTTTCCTTGATCGCCAAAACATTGCGGGCCAGGACTATAGGCACAAAGGATGACACCCGGCCTATCGGCTCATTTCTATTTTTGGGTCCCACTGGTGTGGGTAAAACCGAAACCGCCAAAACCCTGGCCAAAATATATTACGGTAGTCACAAGCAAATCATCCGTTTCGATATGGCGGAATTTTCCGGGACCGAGGGAGTCGCCCGTTTAATCGGCTCAGTAGCCCAAAATCAACCCGGCCTATTGACCACAGCCATAATCAATCGTCCGGCCAGCCTGCTTTTGCTGGATGAAATCGAAAAAGCTCCACCGGACGTATATAACCTGTTTCTGTCGCTTCTCGACGAAGGCAGTATTTCCGATGCGTTCGGCAAAAAAATCGATTGTCGGCATTTATTTGTCATAGCCACCTCCAATGCCGGTGCGGAATTCATCCGCCGGCAGGTCAAAAATCAGGTTTCAGGCGAACCTTTACAGAAACAGGTTCTGGAATACATCCAGACCCGGGGTATTTTTTCGCCGGAGTTTCTTAATCGTTTCGACGGAGTGGTGGTTTATGAACCCCTGACGGAAGATCAGCTGATCCTGATCGCCGGCCTGCTTTTGGATGAACTCAAAGCCAATCTTCTGCAAAAAAACATTGTATTGGAAGACTCTCCTCAGGCTTTAGCCAAACTCGCCCGTGAAGGTTACCAACCCGAGCTGGGAGCCAGACCCATGCGCCGGATAGTGGACATTACTCTGGGTGATCTGTTTGGTAAAGCGATTCTGTCCGGTACCCTCAAACCCGGAGACAAGACACTACTTACAGCCGGGCCGGGGACAGGAGAATATCTCTTGCAACCCTTGACCTAGCCCGGTAATATATTGGGACTATGTTTACACTTCCGAAACTGCCCTACTCGGTTTCAGCTCTCGAGCCCTATATCGACGCTCAAACTATGGAAATCCACCACTCCAAACATCATGCCGCCTATGTCAAAGGTCTTTCCGAAGCTCTTCCCGACAAGTCTGAATCTGACCTGACTGTTATCTTACAAAAACTGAATGCTTTACCCGAAACTATTCGCACCAAAGTCCGAAATATGGGTGGTGGACACGCCAACCATTCCTTATTCTGGCCCTTAATGACCCCAAAACCCGGCTCGCCTGCAGGAAAAATTTTGACTGCCATAAATTCCGTATTCGGAAGTTTCGATAACTTCAAAGGAAAATTTTCCACTCGGGCATTGGGTCAGTTTGGCAGCGGTTGGGCATGGCTGGTTGTTGCCGACGGCAAAATGGATATTATAAATACCCCGAACCAGGATTCACCTTTGTCCCTGGGGAAAGTGCCGGTACTGGCGCTTGACGTTTGGGAACACGCGTACTATCTCAAATACCAAAACCGCCGGGCGGATTACATCACCGCCTGGTGGAATGTCGTTAACTGGGCGGAAGTTTCCCGTCTTTTTGAACTTGTTTAGATTCTGCGATGTATAGTGCCAATGCAATTCGCGCTATTTGTTTCTGTGTCTCCGGGGAAATCTGATTACCGGTAATGTATTGGAACTCCGGCCTTTTAACAGTTGATTCTCCTCTGAATAACGCCATATAATCATTAGACGGTGAGTGACAATAAATCCCACGCCACGCTGACCTATCTCTACCGGGTCTTCGGTCAACGCATCCTCAAGTTGGTTCTCAAAAGAAACGGAGGAAATCTGGCAGCAGCCGAGCAGGTTCTCCAGGACACGTTTGTTTCTGCTTACACTTCATTTCACACTTTTCACCACAAGAGTACATATTTTACCTGGTTATGTAAAATCGCCCTCAATAAACTCGCCGATTATTATCGTCAGCAAGTTCATCAAAATTCCCGTATAGTAATCCCCACCATTGCTCAGTTTAACACCCTTATCGACCCCGCTCTGACTTCGGAGGAAAGACTGGTTCTGGAGGAGTTACGTAATGATGTCAACCGTAGTCTTAATTTGTTGCCGGAAGATTATCGCCGGTTGTTGCATCTCAAGTATTATCAGCAGTTATCTAATCGGGAAATTAGCCTCCGTCTGAACCTATCCCCGCGTAAAATCGAAGGCCGCCTCTACCGGGCCCGCCACCGTCTGGCATCCGTTATAGCCGCTGCCTCCCCCCACCTCAAACCCCGGTGATAAAATTGGCAAATGCTGATTGATCCCTTCGTTTTGCCTTTCCACAATGCTAGTCTTATCACCAAGCTCAAACGATATGCGTATACTAAGAGATTCTGACCTGGGGCTGGAACAGTGGTAATATACAAATTTATCAGTGAAAATATCAGTTGACAGAATTTGACTCTATCTCCTAGAACCTATAACCTAGTCACAAGAACCTAGACGTATGTTTGGTTTCCTGCTCAAGGTTGGAATTATCGCCGCGGTGGTTGTCGGTGTATTCACTCTCGTCTCCTGGCGCCGCACCGGTCAGGTTCGGCTGCCTTCAGCCCGCAACCTGACTTTATGGGTTGCTTCTTCTTTAAACCGGGAAGCATTGTCAAAAATAAAAAATGTAAATATGGGATCCGTCAGCCGTAATTTGAGTTCCGCTCTGGATTCACTGGTCACCCATCCGGACCGCAACTCTCCGGTGGTTCTGGGTGTAAAAATTACCAACGACAGCCTCAATACCGTCGTCGACGTCATTCAGAATCTGCCTCCGGATCAGGTTAACCAGATAAAAGCCCTGCTTTGCACCCCGGCTACTTCTTCCGGCAGGTAAATCACTGTCCGGCGGGTATAATCTCCTCATGGCCGATATTAAAACCCAAATTACTGATTTACGGTCCCGGCTGGACCAGATCCGGATAAAATTAAATCCTGAAGTTGTAGCCGGTCAGATCCGGGATCTGGAAACCAAAACCGCCGATCCGGATTTTTGGACCGACACGTCTGCCGCCAAAACTGCCATGAAACGTCTGTCTGATTTAAAAGACCAGCAGGACCAGCTTTCCCGCCTCGATGGAGAAATTTCAGACTTGTCCGGATTGGCGGATTTACAGGCGGATATTAACGATCTGGAAAAGGAAGTCAAAAAAGTTGACCGCAGGCTGAGTCTCGTGGAAATCAGGACCTTTCTTGGCGGTAAGTACGATATAAATAACGCCATAGTATCCATCCATGCCGGTCAGGGCGGTGTCGAAGCCATGGATTGGGTGGCAATGCTGCTACGGATGTATCTAAGGTTTTGCGAAAAGCGGGGCTGGGATACGGAGGTTGTGGAACAGATTCCCGGGGAAGAAACCGGATTCAAATCAGTAACGTTTACCGTTTCAGGTCCGTATGCATATGGATATTTGTCAGGTGAAAAAGGTACTCATCGTTTGGTGCGCCAGTCTCCGTTTAATGCCGACAATTTGCGTCAGACGTCATTTGCTCTGGTGGAAATTTTACCCGAATTGCCGGAAACCAATGCGGAAATAGAAATTTCCCCCGACGACATTGAGTTCGAAGCTTACCGGGCAACAGGTCATGGTGGCCAGAACGTCAACAAGGTATCCACAGCAGTCCGGCTTACCCACAAACCTACCGGTATGACCGTAGCCTGCCAGACCCAGCGTTATCAGGAACAAAACCGGAAAATTGCTCTGGCGTTGTTAAAATCCAAACTTTGGGCCCTCAAACTTCAGGAAAAAACTGACGCCCAAAAAGAATTGAAAGGAATTTACAAAGCCGCTTCCTGGGGTAATCAGATCCGATCCTATGTTTTGCATCCTTACAAAATGGTCAAAGATTTGCGTACGGGAACCGAAACTTCAGCGGCATTTGCGGTCCTGGACGGGGACCTGGACGAATTCATAGAATCGGAAGTCAGGTATCTCAACATATGATATACTGATCTCCATGGATCAGCCTGTCCCCGGCCTGGTTTCCCCTCTCGAACCGGCACCAAAAAAATCCGCTAAATTACCCCTGATTATCACCGGATTGATCATTGTTTTGGCCGGTATAGGTACGGGTTTTTTCCTGCAGCGCGGCCGTCGGCCGTCAGCCCCATCCGATACTTCCGCGGGGATGGTCAAATCTGCCACGGAGGTGGGTTCCACAGACACCAAGACTTTTCGTGATTCAGCCCAGGGAGTTTTGGAACTAGGCGGTTTCAACGGGGAGGGAACACACAAACTAATTCGTGAGGGCGGGCCTTCCAAAACAGCTTATCTGGTTTCTTCAATCGTTGATTTGGACGAATTTGTAGGTAAGAAATTAGAAGTCTGGGGAGAAACCATGAAAGCTCAAAAAGTCGGTTGGCTAATGGACGTAGGTCGCGTCAAAATTTTGGACTAGACATGGTAACTGCCCGTAATGTCACCAAGAAATTCGGAAATATCACAGCTTTGGGTGACGTCTCCTTCTCTGTTGATGCGGGTGAATTTGTTTTCTTAACCGGAGCCTCCGGATCTGGAAAAACTACCATATTTCGTCTGATTCTACGCGATCTGAAGCCGAATTCCGGGGAATTGGTTGTTGACGGCCACCATCTGTCCAGACTTTCCACCCGGGATCTGCCTCATTATCGCCGTCATTTGGGACCGATTTTTCAGGACTTCAAGCTTCTCCCGGACCGCAGTGTTTGGGAAAATGTCTCCCTGCCACTTGAGGTTAGGTTTGCCAAACCAGGTGATGTTTTTGCAGCGGTCAAGATTGCTTTGCAGATGGTTGGTCTGTCCGACCGCAGTTCACTTTTTCCCAGTCAACTATCCGGAGGTGAACTCCAACGGGTAGCCATTGCCAGGGCAATAGTCGGCAAACCCAAACTGCTTTTGGCGGATGAGCCCACCGGAAATCTGGATCCTAAAACTGCCCGGAGCATTGTCTCGCTTTTAAAAGATATCCATTCAGAGCTGAAAACAACGGTAATTATGGCCACCCACAACGCGGATATCGTCAACCGTTATGGGTTGCGGGTGATTACATTGGAAAACGGTAAATTAACCAAAGATACACCCAAAGGTAAATATGAATAAATATTTCAAAACAGCCTGGCAGCGCCTGCGCCGCACTCCGTACCAGACTCTCATCTCCCTATTAGTAGTTTCACTGACCCTTTTTTCTGCCACCGTCTTTTTTTTGGACGCTGCAGCAGCTCACAAGATCCTCCGCTTTTTTGAAACCCGGCCCCAGGTTAATGCTTTCTTCAAAGCTGATATCACCCCCACCTCCCAGCAGGTGGAGCTTATTCGCTCCCGCTTGGAATCTACCGGCCTGGTGGAAAATTTCAAATATATTTCCAAAGAAGACGCACTGCGCATCTACAAAGAACTTAATTCCACCGACCCCCTGCTATTGGAAGCAGTCACCTCCAACATGTTACCCGCTTCCCTGGAAGTTTCGGCCAAAGATCCCGCCCAGCTCAAAACTCTGGCCGACCAACTCAAAAAGGAGGAGGGGATCGAGGAAGTCCGGTTTGCGGAAGATGTGGTATTTACTCTTATCCGCTGGACCCGATCTGTCCGTACCGCACGCATCGCCCTGACTTCCTCCCAGATATTTATCACTTTTATAGTTATTCTTTCGGTGATCGGAGCCCGGGTTACCAGCCGCAAGGAAGAAATAACCATCCTTCAGCTAATGGGTGCCACCCGGAGCTTCGTGACCGCTCCTTTCATTCTCGAAGGCATGTTATACGGTTTCCTGGGAGCATCTATTGCCTGGGGGATCACTTATCTGGCTTTTCTTTACTCCACACCGTTTTTGTCCACTTTCATTTTTCAGATTCCGGAACTTTATCCTACCCCGGTATTTATGCTGGAAGTCCTGGGCGGTGAACTGATTTTGGGATCGCTGGTTGGTGGCCTGGGCGGGTTGCTTGCTACCCGGCGTTTCCTTAAATCATGAAGAATATTCGTATTTTTTGCATTAGTTTGCTTTGTATTCTGACGCTTGCTTTGCCGGTCGTCCGGGCCTCCGAACTCGAAGACAAGGAAAATCAGATCAAAGAATTAGAAAAGAAAATCACCGAACTCCAGACACAGGCTAAAACTCTGGCAGATCAGGTCACCTACTATGATGTTCAAATTGCCCTGAATACGCTAAAAATATCACAAACCGAGGACATGATTGCCTCATTATCCGGAAAAATAAATATTTTAGAGACACGCCTGTTGCAACGGTCGTTAATATTGGAAAAACAAATAGTGCATACCTATAAACAAGGGTCATTGGATCCACTTCAAATAATGTTATCGAGTACAAACTTTTCTCTTCTATTATCCAGACTAAAATATGCCCAGACCGTTCAGGCCAACAACCGCCGTATTTTGCATGATACCCAGGTTATTCAACTAAATTATGCCCGCCAAAAAACCTTAGTCGAAGATGCCCAAAAAAAGCTGGAAGTTCAGAAAAAAACTCTGGCAGGGTTGAGGGAGGAAAAAGATAATCTTCTTCTGCAGACCAAAAATAGCGAGGCTGTTTACGAGAAACAGCTGGAGTCCGCCCGGTTGGAGCTGGCGGCTATTCAGACCGCGTTGGCTACCGGTATCAGAGAAGGCCCGGTCAAAGCCGGTGACCCCATCGCTCTGGTAGGTAATACCGGTTATCCCAGCTGCAGCACCGGCAAACACCTGCATTTTGAAGTCCGGCTTAATGATACCTGGGTCAACGCCGAGTTATATTTAAAGAAGATATCCGATAAATGGGGCTTAAATATTGGTTCAGGCAACTGGAACTGGCCAATTTCCGGGGACATCGAAATCACTCAACGCTACGGAAAAACTCCGTATTCATACCGCTATATTTACAGCGGTGGTACCCATACCGGCATCGACATGGTCAGCAATCAGGACGTCATCAAAGCCGTTGCCGACGGAATTTTATATTCTTCCACCCAGAAATGCGGGTCTTCCGATCTCAAAATTAAGTACATCGACCACGGTTCCGGTCTCAAGACCTTCTTTCTCCACGTACAGTAATCAGCCTTCACACACCGGGAGTGTGAAGGCTAAAAAAACCATCGTCTGTATCTGCGGAACACCAATGTAATAATGCTGGTGTATAGTTGGAATTATGAAATGGGGTGAGAAGTTAATCATTGTATTCTCCTTTCTTTTTTTCCCTCTTTCTGTCTATGCCGTTACAGTAAATTTTTCAGGTTTGCCTGCATCTATTGATAAGGATCAGGAAACAGAAATCATAGTAAACATGTCCTGTTCGGGGTGTAAGGATTCGTATCTGCGGGGTGCATTTTATCCATCGGGATCAAATTACTTCGGTCTGACCCAAAACAATTCCGGCAGCTGGATCGGCACCTCTTCCGACCGGACTCAATATTTTCGGGTGGGGGAGAGCGATTTGACCGAGGGTTCATGGAGCGGAAAATTGAAAATCAAACCTGAGCCCACTGACTCAAAATACGCCGGTCCCGGTGGTTATTTTTTCAAAGTCGGCCGCTATACAGCCGGGGAAAACAGTTCTGCCGAGTGGAGCCCCGAACAGGCAATAATCATTACCGGTCCCTCTCTCACCCCTACCCCCACTACTGGCCCCACAAATACCCCCGTTCCGCCCACCTCCACTCCCACCACCGCTCCTTCATCCACCCCCAAACCGTCTTCCACTCCCAAACCCACCTCCACTCCCAAACCATCGGCCACATCCACACTTACCCCGGTCGTGAACCGCAGCACCGCCTCCCCCATCCGGTCGCTGGCGGAACCTACCTGGCCGGATTTCCAAAGCTTACTAGAGAATGCGGACCGGGAGGTGCTCAATACTCCCACACCCGTGGTGTTGGGGGATTCGGACATCGCTTTGCGTGCGGATGAGCCTGTTACCGGAGCAAATGATTCATCTTCAAACCTGGGTGGTTGGCTGCTCATCGGAGCGGGAATTGTGGCTCTTGTTACATCCGGTCTGTTGTTGGTATTCCGCAAAGCTTCCCCCCCTTCCGTGCTTTAGTTGTATACTCGAAAGATGATTTCCTACCACAAAATTTATGGCTGGATACCTGTTGTTTTATGGATGTGTCTTATTTTCTGGTTTTCCTCCCGCCCTGCAATGCATACTTCCCAAATCTACTGGCAGGATTTCATCGTCAAAAAAACAGCTCATTTTATAGAGTATTTTATTTTGGCAGTCCTGATATTCCGGGCGCTCAAACAAAGTACCGAATATTCCCGGGTGGTATTGATATTACTCACCCTGCTGGTAACTGTAGTTTACGCCTCCACCGATGAATACCACCAGAGCCTTGTTCCCGGGCGTGAGCCCCGGTATCGGGATGTCGCCATTGACAGTCTCGGAGTTGTTACGGCCTCGGTCCTTATCAGCCTCCGGAAATTAGACATTCTGATAGACCTGTAGTATAATTTTTGACATCAGACTGGCTTTAGCTGGTTTGTTTTTTTAACTGATACACATGTCATCTCACCGTCTGAATGTGGTTACCCCGATTCCTCCCTCCACTGTTTCGTCCCAGTTAGGTGCGGGTGTAGCCTGGAAAATGCGCCGGTTCATCACCCATACAGTTCTACCCGTGGATAGTTCTGCCCTGATTACCCTGGTCGGATGGCAGAAACTATTGCTCACCGTTACAACCTTGGCTTTTCTCTTATCGTTATGGTTCAATCCTATTTCCACGGGAATTTTCACAGTCACAGTTCTGAGTCTAATTTATTTCATCGATGGCCTTTTTAATTTAGCTTTGGTCAGCCGCAGTATGCACCGCTCACAGGAGATCACTTTTTCGCCCCAACGGCTGAAAAAGCTTGATGAGTCCGATCTGCCTGTTTATTCCATCCTGTGTCCCATGTACAAGGAATCAGCGGTATTTAGGCACTTTTTGACTTCTATCAACCGTTTGGATTGGCCCAAATCAAAACTTGACGTAATCTTGTTATTGGAAGCAGACGATTCTGAGACTTTTCGGGCAGTATCTGCTATCAATTTGCCAAAACACATCAGAGTAGTAATTGTACCCGATACTCTGCCAAAAACCAAACCCAAAGCCTGTAATTACGGGCTGGCAATCGCCCGGGGAAAATACGTGGTTATCTACGATGCCGAAGATCAACCGGACCCCCAACAGCTAAAAAAGGCATATCTGGCTTTTCAGCAAGTCAACCCGAAGGTGGTTTGCCTACAAGCCAAATTGAATTACTATAACCCCAACCACAACTTACTCACCCGGCTGTTTACCGCCGAATATTCACTGTGGTTTGACATAATTTTACCCGGCCTTCAGTCTCTGGGCACCACCATCCCCCTGGGTGGCACTTCCAATCATTTCCGTACCCACATACTTCGCCAGCTGGCTGGGTGGGACGCTTTTAATGTTACTGAAGATTGCGATTTGGGAATAAGGTTATTTTTAAAGGGCTATCGGACAGCCATGATCGACTCTACTACCCTGGAGGAAGCCAACAGCCATCTGGGAAACTGGATGCGCCAGCGTTCCAGGTGGATAAAAGGTTACATCCAGACCTATTTAGTCCACAACCGCCACCCTCTGAGATTTTGGAAAACCCGGGGTATTCATGCTCTTATTTTTCAGTTGGTAATCGGCGGCAAGATTCTCTTCATGCTGATAAATCCGCTGCTGTGGCTGGCTACCCTGTCATATTTCGTTTTCCGTGCCCAGGCCGGCCCCCTCATGGAAACTCTCTATTCCGGTCCGATTTACTATCTGGCTGTCCTCTGTACCATCTTTGGAAATTTTATTTTCCTCTACTATTACATGCTGGGCTGTGCCCGGCGGGGTTTGTGGGATCAGATCAAATACGTTTATTTAATTCCCGTGTATTGGTTTCTCATCAGTCTGGCCGGCCTGAAAGCAGTATACCAGCTCATAGTCAAGCCTCATTATTGGGAAAAGACCCATCATGGTTTGCATTTGGCGCCGCGGCAAAAAAGCCGGACTTTTCGTCTCGGCATCTCTTTACCGCACGTGCCGGTTCCGGGAGGTTGGCGGCCGCAGCCGTCACCGGGTCTGGTTCTGGTGACAGCCACAATCATCGCCAACTTTATCAATTTTGTATACAACGTATTCTTGGGCAGGGTATTGTCTGTTGCCGATTACGGCCTTATCGGTTTTGCAGCGGGTTTGATCTATATCAGTCAAATCCCTTTGGGTGCCGTGGCGCGGACTGTTTCACATCGCAGTGCATATCTGCTGGGTCGCCACCGTCTTCCCACCCTGCAGTTCTGGTTATTCACCCGTAGTCGGGCATTGACCATTTCCCTGTTGGTTACTGTGGCATGGATTATCACGATTCCTGGCATCTCGTATTTTTTCCGGCTGGAATCAGTCTTACCACTGCTGCTGATCACCCCGCTTTGGCCCATAGCCGCGTTACTGGCCGTCGATTCCGGTTTCTTATCCGGAAATCTCCGCTTTATTTCTTTGTCTGCGGTTATTCTGGCCGAGTCGGTAATCAAGCTTCTGCTGACTGTTTTTCTGGTCACGGCAGGCTGGGAAAGATACATTTATATCGCAATCCCCCTGGCCACGTTCGGCGCCCTGCTCATTGCTTTTATCATGGTCAAACGTTTCAGTGCTAAATCTGTCACATATGATTTGCCCCGGAATTTTCTTACTTTTCCCGGCAAGTTTTTCAGCTCATCGGCTTTGGTGTCTCTCTCCTCCCTGATTTTCTTAAGCTTGGATGTGATACTGGCCAAACACTATCTTTCTCCCGAACAGGCCGGTTACTATACCCTGTTGTCCCTGATCGGAAAAATTGTCTTTTTCGCCGGCACACTTTTCAGTCAGTTCGTCAACCCGCTGGTCAGCCATTCTGAAGGCGCACAACAAAACCCCAACCGGACTTTTTACAGGCTTCTCGGGGCTACAATTTTCAGTTCCTCTATTGCCCTGATTATTTTAGGGCCGTTGGGTAGATACACCGTTCCTTTTATCCTGGGGTCCAGGGCAATACCGATAATTCCCTATCTGACCGGTTACTGTCTGGCTATGTGCAGTTTTGCTATGGCCGGAGCCATCGTCAGCTACCACCAGGCCAGAAAGCATTACTATTTCTCCCTGCTATCCGTCTTCCTAGCCATTCTGTTGCTGGCGGGAATCACCCTTTATCACCGGAATATCAGGGATTTTTCTACCATTATCCTCATATCCTCCGGTTTGTATCTCGGGCTGGTCCTGATCTGTCACGGCATACAAGCCAAACTGGCCGATGTTACCCTGGCTCTGCGGGATTTAGCCGGACTTTTCCGCCTTCTGCCGGCGCCTGCCGCCGGAACCGGTGGCAATATCAGGATCCTTATTTTCAACTGGCGCGATATCCGCCATGTCTGGGCCGGAGGCGCCGAGGTATATTTGCACGAACTGGCCAGACGCTGGGTGACTGCCGGACATGAAGTAACGCTCTTTTGCGGCAACGACCGGCAGCATCCCGGTACCGAAGTCATCGACGGAATCCGGATCATCCGCCGGGGAGGCTTCTATACCGTGTATATCTGGGCGGTTTTATATTATCTCTTCCGGTTCCGGGGTCACTATGACATTATCATCGACAGCGAAAACGGTATTCCGTTTTTTACCCCCCTCTATTCCCGGATTCCCAAATTTTTACTCATCCACCATGTCCATCAGGATTATTTCATCCGCCATGTCCGTTTCCCGCTGGCTCAGATTGCCAAATTCCTGGAAGCCGGGATTGCCCCTCTGGTCTATCATAACCAGCCGGTCATCACCGTTTCCGAATCATCTCGTAAAGATATTGCCGCCCTCGGTTTGGCTCGGACAGAGAATATTTCCGTCATTAACCCCGGAATAGATCTCCGGCAGTTCCTTTACCAGTCTCCAAAAACCAGTTACCCCTCTTTCCTGTATTTAGGTCGGGTCCGTCCTTACAAGCAGATTGATATTGCTGTCAGGGCTTTCGCCCGGATATTAACGGATCACCCCGACGCCAGGCTGAATATCGCAGGTGATGGAGAAAGCATCAAATCCCTACGGGCTTTAACCGACCGTCTGGGCATAGAAACGCGGGTCAGTTTTCTCGGCCGTGTCAGTGACAAAGAGAGGATCCATTTATTATCTTCATCTTGGGCAATGCTCCAGCCCTCTTCTTTTGAAGGCTGGGGTATAACCGTCATCGAGGCCAATATTTGTTCCACTCCGGTCATTGCTTCAAATGTAGTCGGTTTGCGTGATTCCGTCCGGGATGGCCAGACCGGGCTGCTGGTGCCCAACGCCGACGTCTCGGCCTTGACTGCGGCCATGGGTTTTCTTATCCGTCACTCAGACGTTCGCCGTCAGTTGTCCGCCCAGGCTGGTATTTGGGCCCGGCATTTCGATTGGGATATCCAGGCGGCATCGTTGCTATGTCTCATCCGCTCCCGTTTCGGGGAAAAATTATCCGACCGCCACCCGGGACAGGCTTTTGTCCCCGCTTCCTGATCTATGGCCCGTATTCCTTCCCTCACTGTGGGAATCATTGCTTTCAACGAGGCCGGGAACATCGGACATATTTTGGAATCAGTCCTCGGCCAAAACCGGACAGGCTTCACGTTGGAACGAATACTGGTGATTTCCGACGGCAGTTCTGATACCACACAGGATTTAGTCAGGCAATTCAGTCACCGTTTTCCCTTGGTACAGTTGGTATCAGCCCGGACCCGTAAGGGAAAACCCTTCCGTTTAAATCAGCTATTCCGGCTTAATCACAGCGATATTTTAGTAGCTTTGGACGCGGACATAAATCTGGTAGGGCGCAAATTCTTGACCACACTGGTTTCGGCAATTGTTGCCGATCCCCGGGCGGGTATGATGGCCGCACATCAGATTCCGCTCCGGCCGCCGGGCATTGCGGGCGGGTTGATTCATTCCAGTTTCGCCATGTGGGACGATATTCGCTTAAGCGTTCCAGGTTTTAACCATGTTCAAAATTTCTATGGTGCCGCCACCGCCTTCAGAAAATCTTTCTCAGATACTCTACGCATACCAGTAGAGTCCTCCGAACTGCGCTTATACATCTATCTCACAGCCGTAAAAGCGGGAGCGTTCCGCTATTGCCGGTCCGCAGTCATAACCTACTGGCCTCCTTCAACCTGGAGCGATTATTTTAAGTTGGCCAACCGCTCTTTTTCCAAACCCCAGCCTGAACTGGACAGACTGTTCGGTTACCCTACCGTTTCCGATTATGTAATTCCCAGGAAATACCTCCTATCAGGAATTCTCAAGTCCTTGCGGCACCGGCCTCTATCTTTTCCGCTCGCTCTGTTTATGATTTTTTTCCTAAGCCGTTTCACCAGGGTGAACAAGAACCGCACCCGCCTGCCATGGGAAATGGCCGGTTCCACCAAGAGAAGTTTCAAACCTGTTCTTGTAATTTCCTCATACGACGATCTTCGCAATCCCTGGTATGGTGGTGGGGGAGCGGTCGCTGTTCACGAGATTGCCAAAAGATTGGCAGGTCACTTTGATATCACGGTCATCACGGGAAAATACCCCTTTTCCTCAGACCTGATACTGGATGGGGTTTCTTATCGCCGGATAGGAATTTCCGTTTTGGGAGGGAAATTCGGTCAGCTGGCATTTTTGTGTCTGATTCCTTTCAGAGTTATGTTTGGCCGATATGATATCTGGATGGAAAGTTTTACCCCTCCCTTTTCCACGGCTTTTCTTCCGCTTTTCACCCGTAAACCGGTCATTGGACTGGCTCATATGCTGGCCGGAGCGGATATGCAGCGTAAATATCTTCTTCCGTTTGTCAGTGTTGAAAACCTGGGACTCAGGCTGTACCGTCGGATTATTTCCCCCTCCCCTTTCTACAGCAAACAGATTAAAAAAATTAGTCCTCAAACAGATGTGGTGTGGATTCCCAACGGAGTCACTTCTCCCGTCTATCCCGCGGATTCGGCTTACCGCCCCAGGAATATTTCGTTTATCGGCCGGATTGAAGTCAACCAGAAAGGATTGGATCTTTTATTGCAGTCTTTCAAACACATCACCGGTAACTTGCCTCATGACCTGTATATCGCCGGAAGCGGCAGCCGGGGTGAAATAAACCGCCTCAAATCACTGATCAACCATCTTCATCTGGACTCCCGGGCAAAACTGACAGGATTAGTACGCGGGAGAGAGCGGTCACGCTTTTTTGCCCGGACTTTGGTTATGGCTTTGCCGTCCCGGTTTGAAACCTTTCCACTTGTAGCTCTGGAAACACTGGCTTCAGGTATTCCTTTCGTCTGCTTCGATATCGATGGTTTGAAGTGGCTTCCTGACAACTGCGGTATAAAGGTCCGTGCTTTCGATCACCGGGCATTTGGTGAAGCTTTGATAAAATTGGTTAACGATCCGCATTTAAGACAAAAGTTGTCCCACCGGGCAAAGTTATTAGCGGAGAAATTTTCGTGGAAAAAAACCGCTGTCAGTTACTCTGATTATTTAAACAAAGCTTTGTTATGAAAAAATTGATAGATCGCATTATTGAGCATCGTTTACCAGTTTACTTCATTTCTCCACATCTGGATGATGCAGTTTTCTCCGCGGGTGGACTGATTTCGCGGCTTTCCCGCAAAACCCAGGTGAAAATTATTAACGTTTTTACCCGTGCGGATAACCTCCGTCCGACTTTGTCAGCCGCCGTCTACCTCCGCCAGTGCGGCAGCCCGGATGCCCGGCGGTTGTTTATCATCCGCAAACGGGAAGATGCCGGGATTCTAAAAACATTGGGAATAAAACCAATTGATCTGGATTATACGGACGCTCTCTGGCGCCGAAAAAAACGATTCCCGGGCAGTTTCATTCCCGAGCTTGGAGCCGTCTATCCCACCTATCGCTGGCATGTAGTTACCGGAAAATCGTCACCCGCTGATTCCGGTCTAATAGATAAATTATCACACCGGCTGTCACGGGCGGTACCTTCAGAGGCAGTGGTTTTCGCTCCCCTGTCAATCGGCCGTCATGTAGACCATGTCATTATTCGGAATATATGTTCTCAGTTGCCTAACAGGGTAATTTACTGGTGTGATTTCCCCTACAATCAGAAATTTCGCCCTGACATGAAATTTATCGGTCAGCACCACCTTCACAAAAGTGTATTACCCGTGAGTCCGACGGTCAGACACCGGCTTATTTCCGGTTACCGTTCTCAAACTCCGGCGGTTTTTCCTGCAGGTATCCCTCCTTTATCCCGGGAAATTTATTACTATGCAGTCTGAAATTTACTATTCTTTAACCGCCGGGTTGCTTACATCCTGGCAGGACCTGTGGGATCGGTCGGACTCCGGTCATCTTTTCAACTCTCCCGCTTGGTTTCTTGCCTGCCGTTCAGTTTTCAATTACTCCATGTTAGCCATTTTGGCTGTATATCGGAATTCGGCGCTGGTTGCCGTCCTGCCGTTGGTCCAAACCCGCAAATGGGGTATTAAGTGCTTTATTCCTCCCGGTAACCAATATCTGGATCGGTCGTCCCTTCTGTTGCTGGAGCGGGACCCTCTGATAACCGGGGAGTTGTTAATCAAATTAAAAGAATTACGAAATGTCTATCTTAGTGAAACTCCCGAGATTCATAAATCTCTCTTTTCGTCGGATCCCTGTATGAAAATCTTTTTTTCTTCGGTCGGTTGGATTCTTCCCCTGCAGCCGGACCCATACCGTTTCTTAAATTCCAAGCACAAAAAACAAATCCGTAAAGTCATCTCTGCAGACCCTGACGGTTTCCGCCTGGAAACTTCCGCCGGGAGCTTCGCTGACATACTTCCGGTTATTTTGGATATCGAGAGACGCAGTACCAAGAAATCTGAACACAAGGAAGTCTTTTCCCAACCGGCCATCGCCCGCCTTTTTAACCTGATCGATCAATACCGCCCCGGGACTATCCTGGTTAATTTATTGTATTACCGGAACCGGCCGGTAAGCTATCAGGTTGGTTTCGCGAGTCACGGCACATACCATTGTTATCAAATAGCTTTTTTAGCCGAATATGCCCATTTGATCCCCGGTCGTATCCTGTTATACCAATCGCTTCAGACATCAATGAACTGTAATTTTCACACTCTGGATTTTTCCCGGGGTACAAACCGGTACAAAAAGGATTTTACTCCCCACTCCTATACACAATTTACAGTTATTTACTCTTCTCACTTATGGATCCGTGCCTGGTGGTCGTTGACCATTACGGTTTTTAATTATTTGCAGAGCCGCCCCGGATTATTTAACATTACTAGGGTACTAAAGCTTAAGTTCGTATGAAAACCTTTGCCCTTCTCCTGCCGGGATTGCTCCTGATGCTGACCTTACACGGCCGGCCGGGCAATCCGGCTCCTGAGGAAATATTGGAGAATTTGCGCGGTCCGTCCCAGCCTTTCGAATTGTCCCCGGAACGCGGTAGATATGCCCTGACTATGTCCGTGGTCGAAAACAATTCTTTTTTCTTCACCACCCCTATTGCCCGGTTTGTGGTTCCCGATCTGGGTTACATCGGGGGAAAATACGTTTCCCTTTTTGCCCCCGGAGTTTCACTTTTAGCGGTACCCCTGTATTCACTTGGCAAAAGCCTGGGGTTAGCCCAAATCATGACTTTTTCCTTGTCAGCTATTTTTGCCTGGGCTAACCTGGTATTAATATTTCTGATTCTGCGGCGGCTCCTGGGAAATCCGTATCCCGGTCTGGTTGCCGGATTGGTATTCACTTTTGCGTCTCCGGCTTGGGCCTATTCGGCCACTTTTTACCAGCATCATCTGACCACTTTTTTGCTGTTGTCCTGTTTTTATATGCTTCAACTCACCCGGTCACCCTCACGGACTTTTTTAATCGGTATTCTGGTCGGATTTAGTATCTTTGTTGAATATCCGAATGTGATTTTCTTTATTCCGCTGTTGCTGCTTCTGGCTTATCGCTACCTGGACATCCGATCATTTAGGGACAAAATTTCCGTTTCATTAAACTTTTCACTAACGGTTATTGTTGCCGGTCTCGTACTGGGATTGATTCCCTTGTTATGGTACAACCGCCTGGCTTACAACAATCCTTTTCAGTTAGCCGGGACTTTGACCAATGTTCGTCGGTTTGATATCACCACCGGTCAGCCAGTTCTGGATGAATGGTCGGATTCTGGATCCGATTACAGCCGGGCTGTCGGATTCTTTAAATACCAGCAATTGCCGGCCAGTCTTTCAGTGCTGTTAACCAGCCGCGACCGGGGGCTGATTTACTTCACCCCGGTACTATTATTGGGTTTGCTGGGTTTGGCTCCTCTGATAAAAAAGGACCGGTCCCTCGGATGGACTGCAGCCGGAGTTATTTTTGCCGTCACAGCCCTTTATGGAATGTGGGGTGACCCCTGGGGCGGATGGGCCTTTGGTCCGCGCTACCTGATTCCGGCAATGGCTTTTCTGGCTGTGCCTTTAGGCACAGCTATCGAAAAATATGGCCGGAAGTTATGGTTTAATTTATTGTTTTTTAGTCTGTTTCTCTATAGTCTGGCCATCAATTTGGCCGGGGTTCTGACTACCAACCAGATACCACCCAGTGTTGAAACCGAATCCGCTTCCCTTATTCCCCGGCTGACTTTTCTGCACAATTTTTCACTTCTTCAATCCGGGATATCCGGCTCATTTATTTTTCGGACTTATCTGTCTTCCTACCTCAGTTTGCAGATTTTTGCGATCATTTTATACATATTAATTTTTTCCGGTGTTTGCTTGGTATATCTGCACCACCGCTCATCTGATTATGATCAGTCTTAACTCCCGCCGGATTACGTTAACCTGGCCGCTGTCTGGTTCAACTCGCCTCGAGCCGGTCCGAAACCCGGCCGGATTTCTGACCGCGTGTCTGGTCCTTTTGATCCTGATAAGTATTGGTGCCTGGATATTTTATTTCCGTCAGAATCTCACTTTGTCTTATAACGATGCCCGTTCTCATCTGAACATCGCCCGCAGAATGGTAGACAGTTTGCAGCCCGGGTTTGCCCAGATCGGATCGGTTTGGTTGCCTCTTTTCCACATCCTGGAATTGCCGTTGGTGTCAAATGATTATCTCTGGCACAGCGGTATCGCCGGCAGTTTGATTTCCATGGTCTCCTACGTCCTCGGAGGTATTTATCTGGTTCGGATTTCCGGCAAGCTCCGTTTTTCAACACCTGCAGTTATCATCAGCCTGGCCGTGTATTGTCTCAATCCCAACCTGATCTTCCTGCAAACCACCCCCATGACGGAATCCTTGCTGTTATTTTTAACCATCGCCTCAGTGTTCTACCTGTTGTCATGGACCGAAGACCTGAATACATCTTCACTTGTCAAAGCGGCATTTTTTACTTTTTTGACGACTATTACCAGATACGACGGCTGGTTTCTGTTAGCATATATGGGGCTGGCCGTGGCTTATATCGGTAAACAAAAAAAAGGGTGGATTTTCGCCCAGGGCAATTTTTTTCTCTTTTGCACACTGGCTGGTTTCGGTATCGTCTTATGGCTTTTCTGGAACCGGATAATTTTCGGAGACTTTTTCTACTTCGTCACCGGGCCTTTCTCCGCCAAAGCCCAGCAGGATGCCATTATGTACCAGCTCGGTCTGGCTACCAAATTCGATTTCATTTACTCCCTATTTGTCTACCTGTTCACGATCCGTTACAACCTGGGTACCTGGATACTCATTCTCAGCCTGGCAGGCAGTGGAATGTTCTTCAGTTCCGGGCGGTATTCACGCATGGTTAAAGTGGCGGTAGCCGCTCTGTTAACCCCTTTCGTTTTCAACGTCACCAGTCTCTTTTTTGGACACTCCGTTATTTATCTTCCGGATCTGCCTCCCTATACCTGGTTCAACGATCGCTACGGGGTAATGATGCTGCCTGCAGCCGCACTGGCTATCGGTTTTCTGGCCGGCAGGAAAAAAGTATTTGCCGCATTGGCTCTGGCGGTCATAGTCATTCAGTTTGCGCTTATGTATACAGGTAACAACATTATCACTATCGAAGATGGCGTCCGGGGAGCCAGCGGAGAATATCTGGATGATGCCGCCGCCTGGATTCAAAACCACGCCCCGGAAGGTTTGATTCTGGTTGCTGCCTCCAGCAACGATGCCCTCCTTTTCAGGTCAGGGCTTCCTTTGCGGCGTTTTATTACCGAAGGTGTCAGGCGCTATTGGGATGTAGCTTTGGCCGAACCTTCGGCTTACGCAGCTTATGTCATCTCTCACCGGGGTGATATAGTGGACAACCACTTACGCCAGAATCCCGATTTCCTTAATAATTACAGATTGGTTTATCAGGATTCGTTCTCGCACATTTACCGTTTGGATCCCGGGACAGCCACTCCCCTGACTCCCAAAGACCTACCCTGACCTATGATCAATTCAAAAATAAAGAGTTTCCGTCGTGACTTTTTTGCTCTGGCGGTGCTGATAGCTTGTCTTATTGGCGGTTTGTCTCAGGCCGTACTGATTTACTTACATCAGAGGGTTATTTATCCCCAGGGAGATTACAGCCAACCAACCCTACCGGCTTCCGATTCTGCCTGGTCCATCCGCAGTATAGACACTCAGGTTATCAGTAAACATTGGCCGGACGTCAGTGCCCGGGCTATAGCCGAACAGGTCAAACTTGTCGCGGACTTGGGAGTAAATTATATTGCTGTCGGCACACCGTATGACCGGGTGGATGAATTGTATATGTGGGCGGATGCCATCCATGCCCGTGGTCTGCATGTCTGGTTCAGAAGCCACTGGGCGGATTGGGAAGGGGACGAAGGACAGCCGGCAACGCTCAATCCCGAAGAATACCTCGCCCGGACAGAGCGCTTTATCAAGGCTAACCCCGGATTATTTTTACCCGGAGATGCTTTTACTTTGGCCGTAGAGGCAGAAAACGTCGGAGTGGGTTTGGGAAAAAGATTTCTCAATTGGGATCAATACCGGCATTTTCTTCTGTCTCAGATCACGGTTTCCAACCGCGCATTTGCATCAATCGGTCTCAAACAACAGATTCATACCAACTGGATATCAATCAACGGTTGGGTGGTGGAGAATCAGCTGACTCAGGAAGTGGTAGACAAGATGGGCATAATTACCGTGGATCATTTCGTCAGTCAGAGTAATACCATTGGACTGATGGATGATCCATTTATGGTTACGGTCCAGACTCTGGCTGATTTGGACAAGTTCTACCGCCGCTGGCGGGTACCGGTATTCCTGGGAGAATGGGGTTATCAGATATTCCAGCCTGTATCGGACCAGCTGCAGGCGGAAGTTATTACCCTGATGTACTCCGGCCTGCGGGAAAAGCAGTATCTGGTAGGGGTCAACTATTGGGTTCACATGGGTAACACCGCCAGTCTGATCGGGGACGAATTTGGTTCCAATCTGACCTACCGTCCGGCGGCGGATGTTGTCAAAACATTTTTTACCGGAAAACCCATAGTCCAATGAGAATTAAGACAAAAACTTGCAATTCAAACTAGCCCGTAGTATACTACTGGCTACATTCTTCCTGGCTGCCCTCAGGGTACCTTCTGCCCTGTCTCATGAAATATATATCGCTCATCACTTTAGCTTTAAGCTTGCTAGTGTCACTTCTCTTATCTGCCTCTCCGGTTGTAGCTTCACAATCAGTCCCGGATTTCCCTTCCTGTACCAACCCTTCCGGCAGCAGCCTCAAAGTAGCCTACGACTCGGGTATTCATGGTATTGTGGGTGACCCAGGGGTTTATTCGGGCAGCGACAGTGTATACACCTTGAGTGACACCAGACTCATTCAGTGTTTTTGTCCCGCAGGTTCCGGTTCAGGTATTCAGACAGACTGGTGGAAGTATTCTGAATCTGTCCCGGCGGGTTGGACATTCGTCCCCTCCGGTGCTGTCTGGGGCCTGGATGCCGCTCCCTATGTCGCTCGTAATTCAGGCTACAACTGCCATGAAGGCGGTACCGAACCTACTCCCACTTTCAGCCCTCCCGGAACCGGCGGTGCCCCGGTATGTGATTCAGCCAAACCTCAGCCTCCGACTTTGTTGTCGGTGGAGCGCCAGGGGACCAAAGCTATTCTTGCCTGGAGTCTGATAGACAATGCCACCCACTACACCATTCTTTACGGTCTTAAACCCGGAGACTATATATATGGTGTCCCGAATACCGGCCAAGTCACTTCCTACACCGTTGATGCTCTGGATCCGGGTCAGACTTATTACTTTGCCGTGAAGGCGGTCAATAATTGTATGCCTTCTGATTCATCCTCTGACAAACCCGTCGGCGGAGCCGTCCTTGGTACCGCCTCTTTCGCTCCCACAGGTAATCAGGTCATGATCTCCATTCTTCTGGGATTGGGATCTTTCCTCTTGGTACTGTCCCTAGCTGCCAAAAAGTACAACCGTGACCGCTAAACTCCCCCTGCTTCTTTTTATCCTCTCGCTATTGGCTTTCGCTGCCGCCGGATTGTTGATACTGGAAAGATTCGCCCCACTGTCGATTCCTGCATCCGGCTTTACCCGTAACCCGCCTTCAAAGCTGGGTGTTACCAGTCTTCCTTCCCGGATTTTACTGCCGGAAGTGGGCATCGACTTGCCGGTATATGCCGCCGATGTCTTCAGCTCCCGTTTTCCCGCCACTCCCGACGGGGTCACTTTTCTTTTATCCACAGCGCTTCCCGGTCAATCAGGCGTGTCCATCATGTACGGCCACAACTGGCCGCGTCTCTTAAAACCCTTACATCAGGCCAAAACAGGTCAGATTATTAGTATAACTTTTGCCAACGGCCGCACCCGCGATTTCAAAATAATCAACATTTCCAAAGTCAGCCCCAAAGAAATTTCAGCCCTTTCACCAGTCACCGCCGCTGATTCTGCATTGGTTCTGTATACCTGCACTGGTTTTCTGGATCGCCAGCGCCTCATTCTCACGGCTACTCCCGTCTGAACAATTGACTCTGGTGTCATAATTGGAGAGGATATGCAAGCACTGGCAATATTAGCTGCCTCCCTGATATTTGTCTTCGGAATCGTTTTCCGTCCGCCTCGCATCCCCCCCCGGGTAACTCCGGAATTATCACCGACTCCTTTTCCTGTACCCTCCCGCACCCCGGTTCCGGTCGCCCGCACCACCCCGGTCTTGCCGATAGCCCCTCCCCCCGAAACCATCTGGTTCTATCCGGGCTCTGTTTTGGTATCACCGGATACTTACGAGACACCTGACGATCCGGACAAAGTTACCCTCTGGTATAAAGAAAAGATTAATGCCATAGGGCTTAATGTCAGGTCTTATGTCCAGACAAAAACCAACGACTCGGTTTTGAACAAATTAGTTGGTGCCGGTGCTGACAACATCAAAATCTCCGTCGAAATATCCAAAGCTGCAGGTACTGTTACTACCCGCATCAGGGTTACTATTGACAACCAATAAGCTTCTTGTTAGCATTCAGACCCAAACTGCCAAAAGGCAGTTTTTGTTTTTTTAGACAGATCATGACTTTATCTTTTAGAGACTATCCGGTTCGCATCAGACAGGCTTTAACCTACAGGCTAAATTTACGACGCTGGCGATTGAAAAAGACTCTTCCTTTACTTATCCTTATTATTACTGCCGGTATTACCATTTGGTGGATTTTGGGAGTATTACGCAGGGTAACTGCCAAAAAAACAATATCCAGGACAAACATTTCTGCAGACGGCAGGGTAGTCATAGCGGGTCCTACAGCTTCTCAGCAACTGAATCAGGAATTTCTGTTTCCACTGAATGATTCAAAAGGAAAAACAGTAACCGAGGTGAAATTTCTGCTTGAATTGGCAGAACTTCGCAATGAAATTATTGTCAAAGGTCAAAGAGCGACATCGGTCGAAGGCCGGTCATTTCTTATACTAACGATAAAAATAACCAGCACTTTTGCCCGGGCTTTGGAAATCAACGCCAAAGATTATTTCCGATTAACCGTCAATGACAATACTGCCGAATTATTAGCTCCGGAAATACATAACGATCCGGTTATCATCCAGCCCACTTCCACCAAATACACGCGACTGGGGTTTCCGATAAATGATTCGGATAAAAATTTAAAACTTATGATCGGAGAAATTGAAGGTGAAAAATCCACAGTGGATTTGAATTTACAATGAGCGCCAAACCCCTGAATAAGTACTCTACTCAGATTTTGTCACAATCTTTAATTGATGAAATTATCCATTCTTTAAAAACAATTCAGGGATTTGGCAGCCTGGAAATATTCGTCCAGGACAACATGGTTACTCAAATTACAGTCCGCAATATAAAAAAAACTCTTGGTAAGTCGCAGGTAACGGCAAAGCCACACTAACAGAAATGTCTGTTGATACTTGACAAACGGTCCGGTATATACTAAACAATTATAAGATAATTCAAAATATAAAAGCGTTAAAAACTTCATAATCTGAATCAACTGCCCCGGATTTAGAAGTTACGACTCTCGACTTTAAAAAATTAAAGCTGACCGCAAACGGAGGCTTCTTAGTCTTCCCGCCAACTGGCGGAAGGAAAAAGAGGCCTCCGTTTATTTGGAGGAGTCGAAGTGCTTCCCCGGAGTTTATCAAAGGGGAAAATCATAAACCGAAAGGAGGTGAGAAAATACAAATGACAAAATTTTCAAAAAGATTGTTGGCTGCAGCTTCTGCGGGTACCATGTTTCTAAGCTTGGTAACTCCCGCACTGGCTGAAACCACAATCGAAATAACGGGAAACGGGTATAACTCCACAAACGATGCAACTGTCAAGTTTACTGGTGACACTACGGTTTACCAGGAAAATACAGCTATCGTCATCAACAAAGTTGAAAGCGACGCCGATACCGGGAATAACGATGCAAATCAGAATACCGGGGGTAGCGTGGGTGTTTTAACAGGTGATGCCTCCACCAAAGTGGCGGTTTCAAACCTTTTAAACTCCAACATTGCCAGCGTTGATTGTTGTGACTTGGGGGATACCCATATACTCATTTCTGAAAACGGTGCTGAAACAGACAATGACGCCACGATCAAAGATTATGGTGACATTTATGTTGATCAGTACAACAAAGCTTTTGTCAAGAATGATGTAGATGCTGATGCCGATACCGGCGACAACGACGCCAACCAGAATACTGGGGGTGAAGTGCTGGTAGCCACCGGCAATGCCAAAGCCAAAGTTGAAATCTCCACTATCGCCAACGCAAACGAAGTCCAGGTTGGAAGTGGTGGCCAATCAGGTTCAGAGCTTTCGGCTGAAATCGTTGGTAACGGATACAAATCCATCAACGATATCTATCTCAAACTGGATCAGGACATAACTCTGAACCAGGAGAATTCAGCAAAAGTATTCAACGAAGTTGATGCCGATGCCGATACCGGCGACAACGACGCCAACCAGAATACCGGAGGTGATGTTTTACTTCACACCGGAAACGCCAAGACTTGGATTGAAGTGGATAATATGGTCAACTTCAATTCAGCCGACGTTGATTGTGGTTGTGTAGTCGATCTTCTCGCCAAGATCGGTGTGAACGGAGCCGAAACCGATAATGATATTTACGCCAAATTGGGCAATGATTTGTGGGTTAACCAAGGTTACGATGGGGCAGGCAATTTTGCTCTCCTCAAAAACTACCTTGATGGCGACTCTGATACCGGCAAAAACGATGTTGATCAGAATACCGGGGATCCGGAAGGAGATCCGGCAATACTCACAGGTGATGCCTGGGATCACGTAGCTGTAGAAAATTCCGGTAACGTCAACGTTTACGGTGAAGGTGCCGGCATTGACTGGCCTGAATTACCGAACTGGTCCGATTTTGATTTCGATTTCAACATCACGTTGAATCTGGGTCAATTAATGGGTTGGCTCGGTTTAGTCTAATTTTGATGTTTGTGGGGTGAGTCTGTTAGCACTTCAACAGACCACCTCGCAAACTCAAAAAAATTATTTAGAAATTAGTAATTAGAAATTATAAATTTTTAAAAAATGTTAATAAAAAAGCAATTGAGATTTGTTCAGCAACTGCTGTCTGTCGTCGCTCTCTGCGGCATTTTGCTGGTTCAGGTCCTTCCGATCCGGGCTCAGGAAGCCCCTCCTCCCCCGCCCCCCCCGCCGCCTCCGCCCACCGCACCGACAGCCCCTCCTCCCCCGCCCCCCCCGCCGCCTCCGCCGGCGGATACCCCCCCTCCCGCACCCACGGCTGTTCCCCAGCCGACTATCACCCAGGCTTCCCCGACTATTGCCCCCGCTCCCGCTGATCCCTCTCCTACTTCTGCAGTTTCCGACCCCGCACCTACCACCGCACCGGTTGTAATCGCATCCGATTCAAACCCGACACCTACGCCGGTTGATGGCGTGGTACAAAATGGACAGACTGGAGATACCATCATCGCTACCGGCGATGCCGACAATTCGGGCATCGTCATTTCCGAAGCCAACACCAACCTGGCTGTAACTCCCACCGGTACCGGGGGAGGCATAAGTATATCCAACACCGGCAATGGCGCCGGCTCGGACAACACCGGCTCGATGCAGATTTCCGACACCAATTCCACCACCCAGAATAATTCCGTTTCAGTATCCAACGACTTAAACCAGACCAGTAATACCGGCGACAATTCCGCCTCGATGAATGTGGGTAATTCGCTTATTCAAACCGGTAATGCCAATGTTTCGGGCACGGCCATCACCTCGGTGAACACCAATCTCGCCGGAGTCAGCGTATCTGAATTTAACATTGTTGACGATCATCAGGGAGACTATGTGCTGGACTTCGCAGCCAATTGTATATCCGGCTGCGGGGGGAATGATGTCACACTGGCCAATACAGGGAATGGAGCGGATTCAACCAATACTACCGATCTGACAGCCAGTACCACTAACACGACATTCCAGAATAATGATGCCACTGTAGGTAACAACCTGATCTTGTCTGCGGATTCCGGAGGAAATCAGACAAACTTCAACACCGGAGGTGATAACCTGATCACTACCGGTGATGCCAATGTTTCCGCCAGCGCTTTAACTTTTGCCAACAACAATATTACCGGTAATGTGGTTTACGGTGTGATTAATATTTACGGTGATCTGATAGGGGACATCGTCTTCCCGGAGGAACAATTCGGCCCCTGCTGCGGTCAGAATGTTACCGTCGCCAACACGGATAATGGGGCTGGTTCGGTCAATACCGCCAACGTCAATACAACCGTCACCGACTCTACCTATCAGTCCAACCTGGCTAATATCGATAACAATCTGGTCCTGGATGCCGATACCGGTTCCAACCAGACCACCGGTAACACCGGCGGGGACAACCTGATTTCCACGGGAGACACTTCCGTCACCGCCTCCGTTCTGAACGTGGCCAATTCCAACGTGTCCGGGAGTACTTGGTGGCTGGTGCTGGTTAATGAAGCCGGAAACTGGATCGGAAAGATTTTCGGATCACCCGACGGCACCAATTATGCCGGTTCTCCCGGTACCCAATTCGCCGTCGGCCCCAACGGTGAAATTACAGCCGTTAACAGCGGCAACGGCGCCGGCTCGGTCAACACCACCAATGTGGATACCGCTACTACCAACACCACAACCCAGACCAATACTGCCGATCTGAATAACAATTTACAGCTTTCCGCCAATACCGGCGGAAATTCCGCCAGCTACAACACCGGTGGTTCCAACGGAATTCTTACCGGAGACGCCCAGATAATTGCCAATCTGGTTAATTTCGTCAACAACAACATTACAGGAGGCGGCCGGCTGGTGGTATCGGTAGTCAACGTCTTCGGCAGTTGGCTGGGAGACTTTGTTACATCCGGACAAAAGAAAACCCCGAACCCGGATCTACCGGTCACTGCTCAATCCGAAAATATTTCTAATCCCGTGTCTGAACCGGCCGTCGGTGGGGCCGATTTACAGGAGTCATCTGCTCCCACTACCGCACCGGCTATTTCTGTCCTGACATCACAAACTCCTTCCAACCCCGGCCAAACAGCCACAATCAAATCCGGTATTCGCCGCCTCCTGGGCAGGAAACCCGGAGTTTTCGCGATCGACAGTGAATCCAAACCCGACGCCTTGATCGCCAGTTTCACTGCCGGAGATCTGCGGGATGTGATCATTACCCCCGCACCCTCCGGATTGAGTCGAAAAATAATTCATATCAATTTAGCTTGGTTGTTGCTAATCATTCCGGCCGCTGGTATACTCGGCCTACTCAAACTTCGCCGCTTGCCCCTCTGAACTTCTTGCCCGAGCCGGTCGAGGACCTGCCGGACATATGCCAAGGATAATTATTTTTGTAGTTTTTCTTCTCACTCTTTCCGGAATATCCCGCCTGGTTTTTGCCCAGGAGCTGACTATCACCGGCAATGGTGGCGGATCGGAAAACAGTATTGTCGTTCAGTCGGGATCATCAATAAATGTCCGGCAGGGAAACAGTATCGATGTGGTGAACGATATCAAATCATCAGCCAATACCGGGGGTAATTCCGCTTCGGGAAATTCCGGCAACGCCGTGATCCAAACCGGGGATGCAACTACAGAGGTGGATATCAAAAACTTTTTCAACACCAATTTCGTCAAAACCGATTGCTGTGCCACTCCCGCACCGGAGATCACTCCCGATCCCGGATCGGCCGTCAACCCTACTTCCACACCTGTTCCGGACCCGGGAAGCCTGCCCCAAAACAACACCGGTTCATCATCACCTTCTTCATCCGGAGGCTCGTCATCCGGAGATGGGGGAGGGGGGACGGGGGGTACTCAGGTTTTGGGCCTGTCAGCTACCGCTGGACCCGCAGGATTTTCCGAATACGCTTTTTATCTGGCTGGAGCGCTATGCTTAATTTGCGCCAAATATTACAGCGTTTTCCCCGAAAAGCTGTCAAAATCAGTCTGATCGTCACCGGCGTTCTTCTGGCTTTCTTCCCCCAACTATACCGCCGGGTAGATTCGGCACCGGTTATCTCAGTTACTACACCCGGGATATCACCTGCTCCTTCCCCGGCTCCTTCTCTCCCGGCGGTTGCCGGCCCCATCCGCATTGATCCCGGCTTATTATCCCCGGTCGATCCGCCCCAACCGCCCGTCCGGATTCTAATCCCCGGCATCAACATCGACCTGCCGGTGGTGGAAGCCAAAGTCATTAACGGTTATTGGGAGTTGTCAGAAACATCTGCTTCTCACGGTGTAGGCTCTGCCAATCCCGGCCAATCCGGAAATACCGTCATTTTCGCCCACGCTCGGGAAGGGTTATTTGTGTCCCTGAGAAATATTAAAACCGGCGACCGGATATATTTACTGACATCGGGTCGATGGTACCGGTATTCAGTGGATACCACAAAGTTGGTGTCTCCCGACCAGACGGAAGTAATATCCCCGGCCACCGACGAAATTTTGACTCTCTTCACCTGTTCCGGATTTTTGGATTCCAAACGATTGATTGTCAGGGCTAAACCCGTGCGCTTGTGATCAAAAAAAGCCCTACCATGGGCAGGGCTTTTATTTTCCGTAACCCGAGTATTGCTACGGATTGATGGTATTGGACGATCCGGTCACTTTGACTTTCAAAGTGGAACTGGCTTTACCGGTCTTGATTTTTGTATTACCGCCGGTATTGGCATTGGCTTTATTGTCTCCGGTATCGGAAGCAACTTTGGCCAGCGTCAGTACTCCAGTCAGGTTTCCCTGGCCGACAAAAGTTGACGATGAGTCCTTGATTACGACTTTGTTGTCGGATTTGTAGCCGTTATCTTTGATTTTGACCACGTTGGAATCCGGGCAACCGCAGGGCTCAGGCAGAGAGGCTTCGTTCGATCCGCCTTCCACACTTACTTTCAAAAGAGAGGACGCGTCACCGGTTTTGACCGTAGTGTCACCGCCGGTATTTTTGCTGGCAGTGTTATCACCGCTGTCGCTTTTAACCTCGGCCACGGTCACTACGATGGTCGCATTTCCCTGTAATACGCCGGTGCTGGATTCGTCAACGATTTTTACAGTATTATCCGATTTGGCTCCGTTGTCGGCGATGGTCACCTCATCAGCCATTACCGGTAATACCGCAAAAGCAGCGAAGACTCCGGAAATTAAAGCAGTCTTGATTAACTTCATTTTTTATCACCTCCTTTCTGTGGAAAAATCCCAAAAAACACCTCTAGGCAAAAATTGAGGAAATGTTTCTCGCCTCCGTTGGCGGTCGGCCTATAAAGAATAATTTCGAAACCGGTACTTTGTCAATCCGGTCAAAATACAAAAAACTACATCACAATTGACATTGATGTAGATAGTCCCAATAATGGAGCTAATGTCCGTAATTACGCATCTTTTTCTGCCGCATCACACTAACAATCAGCGCGCAAAAATTCTCCACCCTTCATCACTTTTGGTAGTTCTGTCACTGGTTCTGGTTTTTCAGATGGCCGTGGGAAAAATATCCTACCGTTACCCCCGGATTTTGGGTTATGCCTCCGTTATTCAACCCGTACAGATACTTACACTCACCAATCAGCAGCGCCAGTCCCAGGGCTTGCCGGCTCTGGAGCTGGACCCGCAGTTATCCGCCGCCGCCGCCCGTAAAGCTGCGGATATGTTTGCCCGGGATTATTGGTCGCACGTCTCACCTGCCGGAACCCAGCCCTGGACTTTTATAACCGCCGCCGGTTACTCCTACCGCTATGCCGGAGAAAACCTGGCCCGGGATTTTTCGGATCCGGACTCGGTGGTCCAAGCCTGGATGAACTCACCGTCTCACCGGGAAAATATGCTTTCCAACCGCTATCGGGATATGGGGGTGGCTGTGGCCGACGGAAATTTAGGAGGGAGGGAAACCACTCTGGTCGTTCAGATGTTCGGTACGCGTTTGGGGCAGGCTCCAGCGACTGCGGCAGTGGGTTCGGCTTTTACAGTTAAAGCTCAGGAAGTTCTGCCCACATCCGCACCGGTCACTTCACCTTTTACATTGACCAAAATTTTTTCCGTCAGTCTGCTGGTACTGTTTGCAGCAGTTCTGCTGTTGGATGTGGTCATAGTTAACCGTCGGCGGCTAGTCCGCTGGACCAGTAAAAGTTTCGCCCACTTTATTTTCCTGGCTGTGGTTGCCCTGGCTGCCATTACTCTCATTCGTGGCCAAATTATATGAATAGAATTATTTTTGAAAAAGATTTCTCCCGTCACCCCCTGCATTACTTCACCTTATTGTGTGTACAGGTTATTGGCTTGTGGGGTTTGTTCTGGTATGCCCACCAGCCCCGCATGCAGTTAGCCATTATCATCAGTATGGGGGTTTCGTATGTAGTCTGGGGTATAATTCATCACTATGACCACCGGGATTTGCATATTAAAATTATTGCCGAATATATTTTAATCGCCCTCCTGGCTGTCCTGATCTTCGGCACGCTGTTGATAAATTCTTGACTCGCCGACTTTTCATCGCCATCACCCCTCCCCAGGTTATTCTGGACTCTCTGGGTGAATTTCAGTTACAGCTGCAGTCACTGAATTTGCCCGTCGACTGGGAACCCCGGGAAAAGTTGCATATCACCTTAAATTTCCTGGGCCGGGTCGCCGATGATGATTTCACTCCCGTTATCCGGAACCTGGCCGCCTTTGCCCGCAGCCGTACCGGCTTATCCCTTACCCCGATGTTTTTGGAAACCCTCTATCAGCGCCACGACAATTCGCTTATTTACATTGGTTTTTCCGGTGACCTGAAACAGCTCAGGCAGATGCAGAAATCTCTTTCTCTGTCTCTATCTCAACTCTCGTTTCCCCAACCCCGCCGCTTCCTGCCCCATTTGACCATCGGCCGGTTAAAGCGGACTGATCCCACTACCACTAAAAAATATATGGATCTGATAAGAACCCGGGAATTTATTCCCCTGCCTGCATTTACTGTTGATAGCCTGGCTCTTTACCAAAGTTTTCTCTCCCGCGCCGGTAGCCACTACCAAAGGCTGCGCACCTTCACCCTGGGGGATTCTCCCTCCACTCTCTGATTTGTTTATGGTTTCCGGATAATAATACCTCCGGTACTTTCCAGCCTTTAAATTTCTCCGGCCGGGTATACTGCGGGTACTCTGTCACTATGCTACTTTGCTGCTTTGTCACTCCTGAAAAAGACTCTTCAGAAAGCGACTCGGGATTCCCCAGCACTCCGGGTATCAGCCTTACTACGCTATCTACAATTATCATTGCCGGGATTTCTCCGCCGGAAAGTACGAAATCACCGACGGAAATCACCTCTTGCGCGATGTGCTCATGTACCCGGTGATCCACCCCCTCATAGTGCCCGCAAATAATAATCAAATGCTCGCATCCGGAAAGCTCCTCTGCCTTTTTCTGGTTAAACTTATCTCCCCCCGCATCCAACAATATTACTTTTTGAGTTTTGGGATTTGAATTTGATTTGAATTTTAGTTTTTGAATTTTGATATTTTTTATTGCCTTGTCAATTACATCAACTCGCAGTATCATCCCCGCTCCTCCCCCGTACGGCCGGTCATCAACGGATTTATATTTATCCGTCGCCCAGTCTCTCAGATTATGCAGTTTTATATCCGCCAATCCCTTTTCCTGAGCCCTTTTAATAATGGAGTAACTGAACACCCCCTCAAACTGCTCGGGAAACAAAGTCAGAATATCGATTCTCATGCCGTGATTTTACCACCCTCTTTATCTCCCCCTCCTAGATTAGGAGGGGGAAGGGGGTGGTAAATTATAGTAATGGATTCATACACCAGATTTATCTATAACAATCCCAGATTTAAGACGAGACGACAGTCTCTCAGAAACTTCTCAACTGAGGTCGAGAAAATGCTCTGGAAAAAGTTACAAAAAAGTCAATTGGGGGTTAAGTTTAGAAGACAATACGGGCTTGGGCCATATATATTAGATTTTTATTGCCCGGAGAAAAAATTGGCAATAGAGTTAGATGGGAGTATACATAAGCGGAAAAAAGATCTTGATGAATATAGAACCAGGACTTTGCATATTTACAAAATGAAGGTAATTAGATTTTGGAATTCGGAAGTGGAAAATGATATCAATAAAGTGATTAAGAAAATTATTACCACCCTCTTTAATTCCCACTCCTAGATTAGGAGGGGGAAGGGGGTGGTACTTCTTAACTTAAAAGATTATGATTATAAATATGAAAATAATTATTATCATCCCCACCTACAACGAGAGGGAAAATACCGACCGGATGATCGAGACCCTGGCTGAAATTCTACCCGGTATTCCCGACCATATTGTCGAAGTCCTTTATGTCGACGGTAACAGCCCGGATGGTACTGCCGAACTTATCCGTTCTCTGCAAAAAACTTATTCCTGGCTGCATCTGTTGGTCGAAAACAAAAAGGAGGGTTTGGGCATGGCGTACGCCAAAGGTATGCGTTACGCTATGGAAAAGCTGGATGCGGATTATCTGATGGAATTCGACAGTGATTTCCAGCACCCGCCACAGGATATACCCCGGCTGATTGCCGAAATTAATCACGGTTATGACTACATCATCGGTTCCCGTTACATCCCCGGCGGTTCGATTCCCGTGGCCTGGAGTTTTAAACGCAAGTTTTTAAGCGTTGTCGGAAATATTGTAGCCCGGGTATTTCTGATCCTGCCGCAGATTCATGATGTCACAGGAGGTTTCAAACTGGCCAGGGTAAAAGGATTCATGGACGGATTCGACTTTTCCAAACTGTTATCAAAAAGTTTCGCTTACAAGATTCATTTGCTTTTTTATATGGTTCAGAAAGGCGCCAAAGTAAAAGAAGTCCCTTTCCTGTTCGCCCACCGTACTTCAGGTGAATCAAAAATCATCAAAAACGAAATGCAGGAGACGCTGAGAGTTATCTTCCGTCTGCAGATGCAAAACCCCAAAATTATGCGCTTCATAAAATTCGTAATTGTCGGTGGTACCGGTTTAGTCATTCAAACTGCGTTCTTCGAAGTCACATCAGTCTTTATGCATTTACTCACTCCCTCCATAGCCACGGTAATCGGGGGTGAGATGGCCATCATCAGCAACTTTTCCCTCAACAATCTATGGACCTTCAGAGAGTACCGGATTGCCGGATCCAAAATTATTTTCAAATTTCTCCAGTTTAATTTAACGTCCTTCATTGCACTGGGCATTCAGTACACGGTGTTAAAAATCGGTGAAGATGTCGCCCAAGGCAGCCCGTTCGTCATTCAGTTTTTCTTCTTCGGCGCTTTAATTCTGGTTTTAATTACCAACTACATTATTTACAACAAAATCATCTGGAAAACGAAAGACTAAAGAAAAGGCGCCCAGTTGGCAATCGGCAGGAAATTATGGTTTACAAAATTCAGGGTATACAAAAACGCCGGTAGCAATAATCCCGCCAGTATATACACAGTCTCCTTTTTCTCCAGCCATTTATGGACTCCGATTAAAACTACCGGAATCAGAGGCAGGCTATATCGGCTGATGTCCCGATGCGAAACAAACAACAGACTGATATAAAATACCAACCCCCACCATCCCCAGACCCGGTTATACCGGAATACTGCCAGTACCCCCCAGGCTCCTGCCAGATATATCCACAGCACATCCTCCAGCCAGAAATTTCCGACCCAGGGTTGATTGCTGTCAAAGACTTTAAACGGCAGTATCTGCAGATGGATGTTATCCCCGGAATGGAAATACGCCCAGAAGTCTCCCGTCTGCAATTTATAAAAACAGAACACACCTGCCAATGCCAACCCCGCCAGAAACACCGGATACATCCGCTTTTCCCACCTTTTATTTTTCAGATAATCTTCTGTTGCCCACAAGCCATACGCCAAAATTAACAATATCCCCGGGCTTTTTGTAACCACAGCCACAATTGCCCCCAATGCCGACCACCAGTACATTTTCCGGTTAAAGAAGTACACGGAACTGATAATTCCGGCTATAAATAATGTCTCCGGGCTGCCCACGGATCTCACCGCCCACATTCTTGGCCAAAAAAACAGCCACACCAGAGCTGCCACCCACGGTTTGGACATTCCCGCCTGCTGGGCTGCCGCAAACATAAAAATTGCTCCCGTTACTCCTGCTGCCAGGTTCACCGCCAGCATAGCCTGAGGCCGGTTTATTCCCGTTAAGGCCGCCAGGTTTATCAGCAACGGATATCCCGGAAAATGAGCCGGGTAGTATTCCAGCGGCGTGGGAAAAGAAAAATTAGTCCGCAGTACATCCTGTTTGTACCAGCTTTTAGCCACTGCCAAATAATACGGTCCGTCAAAATTTTCATAAATCTTTTCCATCCCCGTTGCCCACCATACTCCGAAGACCGAAAAACAAGCCACTACCGCCACAATCAACACCTGTTTCAGATTCCCGGTCATCTACCAATCATATTAGCATACTGGTATGATTAGACGGCATGAAAAGTCCCGGTTTGAGCGTGGTAATTCCGGCTTACAACGAGGAGAAAAATATTGCCGCTTGTTTAACTGCGGTTCATACTGTCATCAGGCAGCTTCGGCTTTCGGACTGGGAGATTATTGTTGTCAATGATGGTTCCCGTGACCGTACCGGAGCCATTGCTGCAGGTTTCCAAAAAAAAATCCCCCGTCTACGTATAGTTACCAATTCTCCCAACAAGGGATACGGTGGGGCGCTAAAAACCGGTTTCTCCGCTGCCACACAGGATTTTATTGTGTTTGTCCCGGCAGACAACCAGTTCGATTTTTCCCAGGTTAGACTATTAATTGCCAAACAGCAGGCCACCGGCGCCGATATCGTCAGTGGTATCCGTCAACAAACCCGGGAATCACACGTCCGGCGTTTCAACCGCTGGGGTTGGAATACAGCTGTCAGGGCGCTTTTTGGATATCTGGCTACGGACATCGACTGTGGATTCAAACTTTTTCGCCGGGAAATTCTGTCCCGGATCCAGCTTCACTCTGACGGGGCATTAATTGATACCGAGTTGTTCGCCCAGGCCAGAACCCGGGGATTCACGGTAGTCGAGGTTCCCCTCACGCACTTGTTGCGCACCGCCGGCCATTCCACCGGGGCAGACCCCCGGGTAATTATCAAAGCCTTTCGGGAATTATTTACCTTCTGGTGGCAATTCCGCCGGGAAATTTTTGTGGAACAGGGCCGTACGGTTTTTCGTTGGGAAATACTAACCCTGGCTGTCATATTGGGGGGCGCAGCCATCTCCCGCTTTTGGCACATCAGCCAATATCTGACTTTTCTGGGGGATGAAGGCCGGGATGCTCTGGTTATGCATGCGATTGTCACCGGCCGCCACTTCCCGCTTATCGGACCCGGGACTTCCATCGGCAATATGTACCTGGGACCTCTCTATTATTACCTGGTATCCCCCTGGCTGGCATTCTTCCGGTTTTCTCCCGTCGGACCGGCTGTATTTGTCGGGCTCACCGGTTTGGCTGCAATAACTTTAATGTGGTGGATCGGGCGGCAATGGTTCGGCCGCAGACCAGCGCTTTTTATATCGGCGTTGTATACCCTGTCCCCCACGGTAATTGTTTACTCCCGGTCTTCTTGGAACCCCAACATAATGCCCTTCTTTGCCCTGCTTACGATGTACGGCATCTGGAAAGTCTGGCGTCTGGGGTATTGGCGCTGGTTGCTGATATCCGCAATTTCCTTTGCTTTCGTTCTCAACTCCCATTACCTGGGTCTGCTGCTGTTGTTTCCCATGGTAATTTTCATATCCCTTTCCCGGAAAAATTTAAATTCCGGTAAATATCTCAACTACGCAATCGTAATATTGGTTATATTATTATCTCCTCTGATTTTGTTTGATCTCCGCCATGGCTGGTCGAACTTTTCCGCCCTGTATAAATTTTTTAGCGACCGGCAAACAACCGTTAACCTCAAAGCCTACAAAGCCCTGCCCCATATCTGGCCCCTTTGGGAGGATGTTAACGCTACTCTGCTGACTGCCAGCAACCCTCTGTTAGGGCGCTGGGTGGCACTGGCTGTTACCACTCTTACAGCTCTTGAACTAGGACTTGGACTTAGGCTAAAGAAAGTTTCTCCCGATCTGGTTTTCTGCCTGGTCTGGCTGGTAACAGGAATAGTCGGGTTGGGCCTGTACAAACAGCACGTTTATCCGCATTATTACGGATTTTTATTTCCGGCTCCGTTTTTACTGCTGGGATTTGCGGTCAGATTCCTGATGCACCACCGTCTCACTCGTTTCCCCGTCATCCTGCTGCTTTTGTTGTTACTGGCTTTCAATCTCGTTTACAGCCCGCTGCGTTCTTCCCCCAACCGCCAGCTGGAGCGAACCGCATCCATATCGGATTTTATAGCCGTTCAGTCCGGTTCCCGGCCGTTTAATCTGGCATTGATAGCCAAAAGCAATTATGACGCCTCATACCGATATTTTCTGCTTTTAAACCGGGCCCCCTTTTTCACCATTCACGACCACCTCTCAGACCAGCTATTCGTCATCTGTGAACCGGCGGGGTTGCCGCCTGACGGCTGCAATCCCATCAATCACCCCTTGTGGGAAATCGCGGCATTCGGTTGGGCTAAAATTGACAAAGAGTGGGACTTTCCCTGGGGGGTCAGGCTTTTCAGATTGATTCATAACCCGACAGGCTAATGACAATTTTTTCCGGCCTTATCCGGCGTTACGGAATATTTTTTATCTTGGGAGCTGCATTGGCTCTTCGCGTATACCGCACCCCCGATTTTCTGGGATTTTGGTATGACCAGGGACGGGATGCCTTGGTCGTCTGGAATCTTTGGCACAAAGGCAAACTTTTTTTAATCGGACCGACCACCGGCATCGAAGGCATATTCCTTGGCCCTTTTTATTATTATTTGATTGCTCCCGCTTATTTGTTAGGTGGGGGAAACCCCGTATTTCCCGCCGTCTGGCTGGCGGTTCTGAATATCGCTGGCATCGGTGTTACATATTATCTGGCCAATACATTTTTTTCCCGGACCACGGCCATTATTTCCGTTCTGTTTCTGGCATTTTCCTACCGTTTGGCATTATCCCATCGCTGGCTTTCAAATCCCACCCCGCTACCTCTATTTGCTGCTTTGACGGTTTTAGCCTTGCTGAAAGTTATCCATAACCAACCCCGTTGGTGGTGGGTTTTAGGTTTGTGTGCCGGGTTATCCCTGCAGTTGGAAGCAGCTTCAGCCATCTTCTTTCTCCCGGCTATTTTGCTAATTCTCATCTGGAAACATATCAGGCCTACTCTTTTCGGTTTGGCTTTGTTCGGATTGACCCTCGCTCCCCAGGTTATATTTGATCTGCGTCACCAGCACCTGTTAGTGCAGTCATTTCAACGTTTCTTGGTCGCCGAACAAAGTTTCCAGCCCCGGATTACCCGGTTTATTTACGAAAGATTATTGTTCTACTTTCATGCATTCTCCGATCGGTTTTTCACAAATACAATTATTGCGGTGATCGCGGCTGGTGTGGTTCTTCTGCTGGCCTTAACCGCCGGCCGGCGATTATTCCGGGTACCCTTCATCAGTCTGTTGATCTGGTGCCTGGTTCCGCTGGTAATACTGCTTTTCTATCACGGCAATCACGGATATATCTGGGATTATTATTTCACCGGCATCTACCCCGTTATGGCCGTGATTATCGCCTGCATCCTTGCCCGGGCTTGGACAGCAGGAAACGCACCCCGGATCATCGCGGGATTATTTATGGCCGTTTTTCTGATGCATAATTTATCCCGGCTGGGAATTTATCTCACCGGCCGCGGTCCGGATTGGGTGAATTACTCTTCCGAATTGGCGGCTGTTGATTGGGTATATTCCGATTCCGGGGGCAACGATTTCAACATCGACGTTTATGTGCCTCCGGTAGTGCCCTACGCCTACGACTATCTGTTCCTCTGGCAGGGAACGGTAAAATATTCGAGTCTTCCCCTGTCGTCGCTTACTTCCAGGCTGTACACTTTATATGAACCCGATGACCAGCATCCTCAGTTCCTTTCCGCCTGGCTCCGCCGCCAGGCGGCCATCGGTTCGGTCCTTGACACCAGGGTTTTTAACACCATTACCGTCCAGCGGCGTAACCGCATGTAACTGACATGAAATTCTCTGCACTGCTAATCATTGCCCTGCTGCTGGGTATGGTGACCCGGGGCTACCAGCTGCGGGAACGGTTCATGTACGGGCATGACAACGATCTGGCTTCGTGGATTGTCAAAGATATAGTTGTCGACAGGCATCCCCGGCTCATCGGCCAGCTGACTTCCTCACCGGGAATATTTATCGGACCGTTGTTTTACTACATTCTCATTCCGTTTTACCTCGCAGCGGGGATGGATCCTGTGGGCTCCTTGGGATTTTCTCTGATTGTCGGATTGGCTGCCATTACCAGTATATACTGGGTTTTTAACCGCCTCTATTCCCGTCCGGCAGGAAGTTTGGCTTCGCTGATTTATGCCGTATCCTTTTCCATCTCCTCCGGTGAGAGGGAAGTGGTACCAACCACCCCCGTTTTCCTCTGGTCCGTCTGGTTTTTCTATGCTTTAAACAGGCTTTTTTCCGGTCACAAATCATCACTTCTGATATTGGCGGTTTTATTTTCTCTCGTCTGGCACCTGCATTTGGCATTAGTTCTGCTTATTCCTCTGGTTTTTGTCGCGGTCTGGCTAAACCGCAGCCTTTACCGACCCCGGGATTTTTTGGTGCCTTTAGCGGTGTTTATTTCTCTCTCCGTCCCGCTGCTGATTTTTGAACTCCGGCACAATTTCCAACAGACTACCGCCCTGCTTACCAGTTTGGCGTCAATCGGTACCAAGTCCGGCAGTCTGTGGCAAAAAATATCCCACGTGATTCTCTATGCCTCCCGCAACAGCACGGGGTTATTTGTTCCGTTCCGCCCGCCGATCCTGCCTGTTTATATTATTCCCGCATTGTGCCTGTTGGTAATGGTTTTTCTATCACTTAAAAAAACTTTGCCCCGGTATACTCTGCTTCTTTATGCTCTGTGGATAATCCTCTTCCTGCTGTTTTTCGCCGCCCACCCCATCAACTTATCCGAATATTATCTCAACGGCTTGAATATTCTTTGGCTGGCTGCAGCCGTTTTGTTTTTGACTTATATTTACCGCCGGCCCGCCGGCCGGATTTTGGTCACTGCCGCATTGGCCGGTTTTGTCGCCTATCATTTGGGATTATTTCTCACATCCCCTATCAACCGCAGTGGTTATTTGGAGCGGACAGCCGTGGTTAATGCCATTTCAGCAGACGCCCGGGCTCATGATTATCCCTGCGTTTCCGTATCCTATATGACCAACCCCGGTTATGAACTCGGCTATCGTTACCTTTTTTGGCGGGCACGGCTTCATGTTAATCAGCCCAAAAGCCAAAGCCCGGTTTATACTGTCGTTTTTCCCCACACCCGGGCCGACCGTTTGGATTGGACTTTCGGCGCTCTGGGTTTAATTTTGCCGGATTATGCCAAATATTCACCTGACAGCATCCGGCAAAGCTGTTCCGGAGCCAATGCCAATTTAACCGATCCCATGTTTGGCTTCACCAAGTGAATCTGACTATTTATGAAGTAAAATGTTTTCAGCAGCTATGGACAAAGAACCCTACCTCTCAGTCATTATTCCGATATATAACGAAGTTCCCAATTTTCGTAGGGGTTCACTGAACCGTGTTCATTCATACCTGGCCTCGCAACCCTTCTCCTGGGAAATTATTTTAGTTAATGACGGTTCGACGGATGGTACTCTGTCCTTGTTGCAGAATTTTTCAGCAACCCACCCTCATACCCGGGTACTGGATAATCCTCATCAGGGTAAAGCCGCCTCGGTTATGGCCGGGGTTTTTGCTTCTGCGGGACAAATTATCCTGTTCACCGATACGGATCAGGCTACCCCGATTACTGAGTTCGACAAATTCCGGGAAGCTTTTACCCGGGGTTTTGATTTAGCGGTCGGTTCCAGAAGCGGCAGACCGGGAGCCCCTGTGTTCCGTCAGATTCTCGCCTACGGCATGATTATTGTCAGGACTTTGATTCTGCGTTTGCCGGTCAGGGACACTCAATGCGGCTTCAAAGCTTTTACCTCTCAGGCAGGCCGGAAAATCTTCACCGCCTTCAGCCTGGTCCATCCTGCCCGGCCGATTTCCGGCCCGGCTGTCAACCCGGGATTCGATGTGGAGATATTGTATCTGGCCCGGAAAATGGGTTTTAAAATTGCCGAAGTCCCTGTTCTCTGGACACATCAGGAAACCAAAAGGGTCCGCTTCTTTCATGATGCAGTTTCGGGTCTGAAAGAATTACTGTTAATTCGTTATCGTTCACTGACCCATGTTTACCGTTATTAAAAGCCGTTGGCCGGTTGTCCTGTTGCTGGTTCTGGGTTTGGCCGGAATTCTGCGGACTGTGCGGATTAATTCATTTCCGGTATTTGCCGACGAAGCCATATATGTCCGTTGGGCTCAGGTCATGCGATCCGAAGCCACCCTGCGCTTCCTGCCCTTATCAGACGGCAAGCAGCCTCTGTACATGTGGGGAATGATTCCCTTTCTAAAAATAATCTCCGATCCGCTGGCGGCCGGCCGGTTTTTTTCAGGTCTGGCGGGAATCGGCTCTGCCCTGGGAGTAGCCTTGGCGGCATTTTTATTATTTAACCGGCCCCGTCAGGCTGTAATGTCCGGATTATTGTGGGCGGTACTCCCGTATACCGTATTTTTTGACCGTCTGGCTTTAAGTGACAGCTTACTGGTGTTGTTTATCGTTTGGGCGTTTAATTTTATGTATTTGGCCACCAGGTATTTACGTCTGGATATGGCCATGTTAGGGGGTTTTTGTCTGGGATTTGCCTGGTTGACCAAATCACCGGCGGTTTTTGCGATCGCTTTGACTCCGTCCCTGGTCCTGTTTCTTCCCAAACCCAAACCAAAAAACATTCTTGTGGCTTGTGGATTATGGCTTGCGGCTTTCGCTATCGCCTTTGCTATGTATAACATTCTCCGTCTGGGACCCGAATTTCATATGATCGCTATCCGGAACCGGGATTATGTTTATCCGCTTTCAGAAATATTGCGCCATCCTCTCGATCCTTTAGTACCACACCTCCGGGACTCATTCCAATTTTACCTGTATCTGGCTACTCCTTTCGGCCTGATTTTCGCAGTCTGGGGCATGCTGGCTGAAAAGTTTACCCACTGGCGGCAAAGACTGGTTTTGTCTGCCTGGTGGTTGTTACCGGTTATCGTCCAGAGTTTCGTTGCTGTTACTTTTACTGCCCGTTATCTTTTGTTTTCCGTTCCTTTTGGCGTGATTCTGATCACCCATGCCCTGGAACATCTCGGCGAACGGACCAAAAAACATCTGCTGGTCTACGCCGGGTCCGCTCTGATTATCCTGCCCTCGCTGTTTATTGATTATCAGTTGCTTTTCTCTCCTTTAGCCGCCCCGCTTCCCCGGATAGAACGGGCCGGATATTTGGAGGAATGGACTGCGGGGTTTGGCTTGAAAGAGATCGGTGAATATTTGCGCGCCGAAGCCTCCCTGGGCCCGGTTCTGGTTGGTTCGGAAGGCTTTTTCGGTACTCCCTTTGATGCATTGAAACTGTACACCGAAGGTGCTTCCAACGTCCGCATTGTCGGAGTTGGCGTCTGGATCGACTCTGTGCACGATAAATTAATTTCCGCACTCGTTGATAATCGGGTGTTTTTGGTGGTCAATTCTTCTCGCTTCCACGCCGATCCCGACAAACTCGGACTCAGGCTGATTTATAGTTACCCCAAGGCTGCCGCTCCCGACGGCAACCGGGAATATCTGCTGTTTTTTGAAGTTCTTCCGCGGAAATGAAAAAAGATCTGCTGATCCTGTTACTGCTGATTCTGCCGGCTTTCGCCGGCTTGATCCAGCCCGGATATTTCACCATGCACGATGACCTGCAAGGTATGCGCCAGCTTCAGATGCAAAAGTGTTTGAATGATTTACAAATTCCCTGCCGCTGGGTTTCGGATTTAGGTTATGGGTTTGGCTATCCGTTGTTCAACTATTACCCTCCCTTACCATATTACATCGGTCAAATCTTCCACTGGTCAGGATTGTCCTATCTGGATACTGTCAAAGCTGTAGGTATCCTGGGTTTTATTCTGACAGCCTGGTTTATGTATCTTTTAGGGAAGAAGTTTTGGGGTCGTTCGGGGGGTCTGGTCAGCGCGGCCTTTTATACCTACGCTCCGTACCACTCTTTGGATTTCTATGTCCGGGGAGCGATGAACGAATTTTGGGCGATGGCTTTTTACCCGGCGATTTTCTTCACTTCCTATAAACTTATAGCCACCGCTCAAAAAAAGTGGATTCCACTTCTTTCGCTGTCTGTTGCCTGTCTCATGCTATCCCATAATCCTATGCTGATGATTTTTGCCCCCTTTTTGCTTATTTGGATTATTTACTGGTGGTGGAAGTTCAGGTCAGTCAGATCTTTATTTCCGCTGGCTGTCAGTGCCATCTGGGCAGCTGGTTTATCAGCCTTTTTCACTCTCCCGGTAGTATTCGAACAAAAATACGCCCACGTACAGACTCTGATCATCGGCTATTTCAATTACCTGGCCCATTTTTTGAATCTCTACCAGATATTCATCCGTAATTACTGGGGTTACGGCGAATCCATCAACGGGCCGGGGGACACCATGAGTTTTTCCCTGGGGTATCTTCACTGGATAATACCGGCAGTGATAATTATTTCCCTGCTGTTTTCAAAAAAAATCCGAAGCCATGCTTCTTTGTTGATATTACTGACCTTGACTATGCTATTCAGCTTATTCATGTCCCATACCCGGTCTATTCCTGTTTGGCAGCTGATAAAACCCCTGGAGTATCTGCAGTTCCCCTGGCGTTTCCTGACACTGGCGGTTTTTTTCACCTCCTTTATTTCCGGGGCGGTCATTTTGATATTTTCAAAAAAAATTCTCATCCTCTTATTCTTACTCTTGCTCCTGCTTAATGCCGGCTTTTTCCGTCCCCGTCTCTGGTATCCTGATGCCACCGATGCCACTAAGTTTTCCGGCAATTCGTGGCGGTTGTTAGTCACGTCCGGAATATTTGATTACCTGCCGATTTGGGCTCCCTTGCCGCCTCCGGATGCCGCCGGTGACGACCTGAATATTACCGGGGGTGAGGGTTCGTTTCGACGCATCAGTAAAAAAACTAATTTTCAGCAATATCAAATAGACATCACTTCCCCGGGGGCAGTAGTCGAACTGCAAACCTTTTACTTTCCGGGTTGGAAAATCTGGGTAGACGGCAGTCCCGTACCAATTGATCCCGCCCGGGACAAATTATTAGGCCGGATGCAGGTGGATATGAACACCGGCGTTCACATTTTAACTGCCCGTTTCACCAACACTCCCGTTCGCACCATCGGCAACTCCCTTTCCCTCCTGTCCTGGTTATTGCTCATCTATACTATAGGCGCCCCCAGCCTCACAAGAGGACCTCTTGCGAAGCTATGGCCTCAAAAAACTCTGTAAAATTATATCTCCAGGATTCCTTTTACCACATTTACAATCGTGGGGTTGAAAAACGCAGTATATTTCTGGACGAGCAGGATTATTCTGTCTTCCTTTCCTACTTGGAAAACTATCTTTCACCCAAGGACAATACCTTGCTTCAAAACATTGTCACTTCACCAGGATCATCAGGGAAGCAAAAAGACCAGGCCAAGAAATTAGTCAGGCTTAAAAATTATTTCGGTCAGATTGAATTACTAAGCTACGCCCTTCTACCGAACCACTTCCATCTTCTGGTTAAACAGAAAGAAAGTGTTATTAATAGTTTCACCAATTCCCTTGGTACCAGGTATGCTATGTACTTTAATAAGAAATACCAAAGAACCGGTGTATTATTCCAGGATGTGTATAAAGCCGTACTGGTTTCCAGCGAAGAGCAGCTATTGTATCTGTCAAAATATATTCACCTGAACCCTGTTAAGTGGATGAGTTATCCCGTAACCAGATGGCGAGAGGTGCCGTATCCTAGTTCTTTGGCCGATTACATTAACGGTCTTCAGTCAAAGTGGATATGTAAAGAGTTTCTCCTGAAGTTTTTTTCAAAAAACAGATACGCCAATTCCTACGCAGATTTTATTTTGTCACCTGTCGAATCAGAAACAATTTCCCGCCTCACACTCGATTAATATCAGCCATAATACTATAGGAGGCGTCAACCTCACAAGAGGACCTCTTTTGAGGCTAATCTATACAATCTTTGCGTGTGCAAGCGCCCCCATCAGGAAACACTTCTGTTATTCGATTTTTAAATTCAGTTAATAATCCTCCCCCTGCTCGAATTCCCTCTACCACTTCATCTTCACTAATCCCATATCTAACTGCCAAAAAATTTATTAGGTTTCCGGAAGCTCCTTTGTTATGACACCGGCGACAGTCCATTTCAGGTTTGCTGATACATGGTACATTCTCCATGGGAAAGAACAATATCATAATTATGAGTTAAAATGAAGCTATGGATGATGAGATAACCCTGGTGGACATCGATCTGGATACTGTCAAAGCCAGATCTTTATCCGGCGTTGTTACCCTTATCAGCCGCTCTTTTATCCTGCAGATTGTCTCCACCATCGGTTTTTTTCTGTTGTCCGTCTTTTTAGGTCGTCCCGAAATCGGTCTCTTTATTGCCGTCAATGATTTGGTGTCAATACTGGGTTATTTTTCGGACATCGGTTTGGCTGCCTCTCTGATTCAGAAAAAAGCCAAAGTCACCCTCACCGACCTGCGCACCACCTTCACCCTGCAGCAGGTATTGGTAATTTTACTTCTTATAATTACTCTTTCACTCACCCCCCGGATTTCAGCTTATTACCACATCTCCGGCTCCGGCATGTGGCTTTTATATTCGCTGTTAGCTGCGTTCTTCCTGGCTTCCCTGAAAACCATTCCCTCGGTCATATTGGAGCGTCATCTCCAATTCAAAACATTGGCTGCGGTCGAAGTCGCGGAAACTCTGGTTTTCTACTTTGTTGCGGTGCTGTTAGCCTGGCAGGGCAGGGGAGTTACCGCATATGCCTGGGCTGTTATTTTACGGGGATTGGTCGGAACGATCCTAATCTACTGGCTGGCCCCCTGGAAATTAGGATTGTCCGTCTCTGTCACTTCACTCAAAACCCTCTTGTCTTTCGGTTTACCATTTCAGATCAACACTTTCATGGCTGTTATCAAAGACCGTTTATTAAACATTTTTCTCTGGAAGATAATTGGGGCGGATGGGATCGGAATCATCGGATGGGCTCAGACCTGGTCCCAAAAACCCCTGCGGTTTGTAATGGACAATGTCACCAAAGTCACGTTTCCGGCCTACGCCCGACTTCAGGATCAGCCCCAACAACTGCGTTCGGCTCTGGAAAAAACTCTCTTTTTCATCACTTTAATTACTTTCCCTGTAGTTGGTGGTATGGCAGCCATTGCTCCTCAATTAATCCGGATAATTCCCCAGTACGGTAAATGGGAAGCGGCACTGATCCCATTGATAATATTTTGTTTCGGGAGCGCCTGGGCGGCGGTTTCAACCCCGATAACCAATTATTTTAATGCCGTCGGCAAGGTTAAGTACAATTCGTTCCTGATGATGATGTGGACTGTATTGACTTGGCTTCTTATCCCGCCCTTTGCCGTAAAATATGGATATATTGGTGTAGCATACGCCTCAGGTATTATTGCATTATCATCTATAGTCCCGATAATAATCGCCCTTAGACTCACTCACTTTAATATATTAAATAGTTTCGGCAAGACCGCTATTGCCACCCTTTCCATGTTGACCGCATCAGTTTCTTTATCTGTTATTCTTTCCGCTACTTTGACTAATTTAATTTTAAATTGTTTAATTTCCGGACTTGTATACATTCTGGCGGTTTATTTATTGGTCGGATCGTCTTTGATAGCTGACGGTCAAAAATTTTTCCATGCCCTGGTCAAAAAAAGCTAAATGGGGTTTAATTCTCTGTGGTTCCCTGGTATGGTCCGCCACCATGGTCAAAAGCGGTCTGGTTTATGACTACGGTATTGGATTCTGGGGACCAAACGGCCACGATGGGGTGTGGCATATTTCCCTGGCCTCAGGTCTCTCCCGGGGAACTCTGCAAATGCCGATCTTTGCGGGTGAAAATATCCGCAACTATCATCTGGGATTCGACTTTCTTCTTGCAGTCATTTTTCGTCTGACCAGCCTGCCTGTCTCCAGGATCTATTTTCAGGTATTACCTCCCGTAATTTCAATTTTGACAGGTTTAGCCGTTTATAGTCTGGTTCTTCGCTGGTGCAGAGACAAAACAGCCGCCTGGTGGTCCGCTTTTTTTATATATTTTGGTGGCAGCTGGGGTTGGCTGGTTTCCTGGCTTCGTTCTGGTCGTCTCGGAGGTGAGTCTATGTTTTGGTCCCAGCAAGCCATTTCCACTCTTATCAATCCGCCGTTTGCTTTATCCGTTCTTCTGATTTTGATAGGTTTGCTGAGCTTTCAAAGAAAGAGATTCTGGCCGGCGGTCCTGGTTTTCGCTGTAACCGGCTGGGTAAAGATTTATGCCGGTGTGATCAGTTTTTCTGGTTTGTTGATATGGGGTATGTTTGACTGGATTCGATATCGAGAGACATTTACGCTCCGGGTACTGCTGGCTTCCGGTGCTATCTTTTCTCTGCTATTTTTCCCCTTCAACCAGGCCTCTGCAAATTTGCTCGTCTGGAAGCCCTTTTGGTTTTTAGAAACGCTTACCGGATTTTCGGACAGGCTGAACTGGCCATATCTTCATCAGGTCATGGTAAACAACTTTGCCACCGGCGACTGGATGAAATATTCGATTGCAGTTATAGCGGCATTTTGCATATTTATCGTAGGCAACTTAGGTACCAGAATCGTTTCGATTTTCTGTTTGATCCGTGATAATCATGGTCTGTCTCTGCCCTACGTTTTTCTGGGGCAGGGGATAATATTGGGAATTTTGTTCCCTCTACTTTTTATTCAGACCGGAACCCCCTGGAACACCATCCAGTTCTTCTATTACTCCCAGGTATTCGCAGGAATTCTCGCCGGTGTAGCCGTCTCAAATATTTTGAAAATCGTGAAATTTAGCAATTTTTTAAGAATTGGAATTTGGATATTGGTAATTGGGCTGACATTGCCCACCACCTATGACACTCTCCATCATTACCTGCCTTCACGACCACCGGCCATGATTCCCCAATCCGAAATCCTGGCCTTGGATTTTCTCTCCCGTCAGCCTCCGGGAGTGGTCCTTACTCCGGTTTTCACCCGGTCTGATTTCCCCCCTCCCAAACCTCTCTACTTGTATGAATCCACAGCCTACGTTTCGGCTTTTGGGGGACACCCGGTTTTTCTGGAGGACGAAATCAACCTGGACATTACCGGCTACGACTGGCGTTCCGCCAGACAGGAACTCGAGGATTTTTTCACCACTACCGATGCTTCCGCCGCCCGCGGCTTCCTCCAGGGCCGGAATATCCGCTACCTGTATCTTCCCGATGTGGCCCGTATGCACCCGCGGCTGGGAGCAGGGGAAATGGGGATGAAGACGGTCTTTGAAAACACCCAAGTCGCCGTCTGGGCCGGGAACTAGCACCTTTCCGGTAAATCCCTATTGTTTGCTAAATGCACTGGGGTAGGGGAGTCGGCTCCAATTAGTTAGCAGGTACTGGATACCCCTGAAATTCCATACATACATCCGGTGCAGAATAATCACTAATAATATCGGCCAGATTAGGGTGCTCCAATTAAATTTATTACCCCATCTCTCCCCGATTATTTTTAGCATCACCAGAACTAATGCTCCTATCCGGATGATATTCGTCGGATTGCCGGCCGTGTGATACTGGGCGTAACCCCAATACCAGCTGCTGGAAAATCCGAAAAAGAAAAGCAATCCCAAGTTGATCCAGTTCGGTTTCAGTCGGATTTCATTAATCAATCCCGCCCACAACAGGCAAAACACTGCCCCCAAAGGGAAGAAATACCAGGCTGAATTTCCCCCGCCAAATAAGGTGACGGACAGGATATAGGTGGCAGCAAAAATCACCGGCAAAAAATGGGCAGCTTTTGTCCCCAGATAGATCAGTACCAGCCATCCTCCGATCCACCAGCCGTCGATGGGAAAATCCAAAAACCACAGCCTGCCAACCGCTTCCCAGAGGTTGACAGTCCCCCACAGTCCCCTGCCCGCTTGAGCCAGCATCACCCGTATAAATAGTTGAGGGGCAATCCATAAACCGTATATGACATATAACCCTCCGATGAACAGCCCGCTGGCTAGAAATATTATTAGGTATTTCCAGCTGATTTTTTCTTTAACTCCCCAGACTACACCGGCTACCAACACCCCTATTCCCGGGAATTTAGACAGCATCGCCGCCCCGGATACTAATCCCGCACCGGCAAATAATTTGACATTCCCGCGGCTTTTTGCCAGCTTCAGGATAATCATAGCCAGCAACATCAGGGGGCTGATCACGTTCTCAGTCAGCACCATCCTACCGGAAAATACAGTCGACGGCATGGTTGAATAAAGGGCGACCGCAGCAATTCCGCCTGTCGCTCCGTATAACAGATATCCCAGAATACCAGTCAAACCCGCAGTTACCAGACTGACGTAACGGGGGATCGCCCGCAATTGATCCGGTGTAATATCAATCAGGGATTTGTTGTCATTTTTCGCTCCCCATGTGTAAATCAGCCCCGCCAGCGGCGGATGGTCAAAATACGGCTGGACAAGGGCAATCTGTTTTTTCCCCAAACCGTAATCATATTCCACTACCGCAATTCCCGGCATAGGAACATTTTTAATCCGGGTCCAATTCGGTGTTTTTCCCTGCACTTCCAGATTCGTACCCTTCAGACTGCTCCCCGGAAAATTCGGACTGTACGCGCCCAAATTCGTCGTCCACCCTACAGGCAGCCCCCCGTTTGCCAGGCTCATTCCTGACCACAGGACGGCATATTCATCAAACGTTTCGCCCACCTTGGGAATGCTGTCGACACTGATTATTTTAAGCGGCCAGGTGTGAAATAAAATTAAACCGCAAACCACTCCGGTTATAAGAATTTTAATGATTCGCATAAACTGTATTATAAAACGGATTTGGCTTAGGGCCGATTTGAATTATTTATTAGAAACACCGATAATACAAAGTCAGAAGCTATGCTTTCGGTTGTTATCACTGCCTGGAATGAGGCCCAAAATCTCCCACGGGTTGTTGAATCAGTCCGCAAACTGGCGGATGAAATAGTAGTAGTTGTGGACCAGTCATCGACCGACGGCACTAAACAAGTCGCCACAAAATTAGGTTGTACGGTATATTCCCACGCTCATTCCGGCTTCGTGGAGCCGATGCGCAATTATTCTATCTCCAAAGCTAAAAATGACTGGGTTTTGCTCCTGGATGCTGATGAAGAGATTCCTTCCGGACTAGGACAAAAAATAAAATCGCTTATTTCCCGGTCTGACGTAGATTATTATCGCCTGCCCCGGAAAAATATTATTTTTAATAAATGGATTAAAAGCCAGCATTGGTGGCCGGATTATGTCTATCGATTATTCAAAAAAGGCCATATCACCTGGGAAGATACCATTCATAGTGTCCCGTTTACCAGAGGTCGGGGTGAGGATCTCCCGTCACATGAGTCTTTAGCCATCATTCATCACCATTACGATTCGGTCAGCCAGTACCTGGATCGGATCAATCGCTATACCGATCACCAATTGCGGCATTTACATGACAATAACCATCGTTTTTCGCCTGCAGATCTGATCGTTTATCCGGTTAAAGAATTTCTCTCGCAGTACTTTGCCAGACGTGGGTACTCGGAAGGACTACACGGTTTGGCTTTGTCTTTACTGCAGGCTTATTCAGAACTGGTCTTGTATTTAAAATTCTGGGAGACACTTAAATTCCCCCAAAATAAATTTACTCCCGGGGATTTAAATAACGAATTACGAAAAACGAATAACGAGCTGTCATGGTGGTATTACCAGTCAAAAATTGACTCCGCTCCCTTTGTTCTCAAACCCTGGTGGAAATTCATTCGTCGTCTGAAGGTATGAACATAGCCGCCGTAGTACTGGCTTACAATTCCCGTGATTATATCCCGGCCTGCCTCGAATCCCTGCTTCGTGTAAAAACGGCTTCGCACGATCTGCAAATTACCGTCATAGACAACAATTCCTCTGACCAATCTGCCGATGTTGTCAGACAAAAATTTCCCCGCATCAAACTAATTACCAATACCCGCAATCTGGGTTACGCTGAAGGCAACAACATTGGTATCCGTGATGCATTGGAAAACAAGGCCTCTTTTATCTGGATTATCAACCCGGATGTTACGGTGGATACAAACTGTTTATTGCACTTGCTGGCTGCAGCTGAAAAAGACAGAAGTGCGGGGATATTCGGCCCAAAAATCTATTTTTCCCCTGGCCACGAGTTCCATCAGGAAAGGTATCTTGATAGCGACCGGGGTAATGTATTGTGGTATGCCGGTGGGAATATGGATTGGCCGAATCTCATCGCCGCCCACCGGGGAGTCGATCAGGTTGACAAAGGCCAATATGACCACGACATAGAGACCGATTTCATTACCGGTGCCTGTATGTTTATTAGAAATCGGGTAATAAATGACATAGGCTTCTTCGACCCGAAATATTTTTTATATTACGAGGAAAATGATTTCTGCCAGAAGGCCAAAAGGCATCACTGGAAATTGATGTACGTCAGCCAGGCCGTAGCCTGGCATATCAATGCCCACTCTGCAGGCGTCGGCTCTTCCCTGCAGGACTACTACATTGCCCGTAATCGTCTCCTGTTCGGGTTGCGCTATGCTCCTTTAAGAACCAGAATTGCCCTGGTTAGGGAATCCATCCGGCTCTACCTGTCCGGACGGCCTTGGCAACGGCGGGGGGTGTTGGATTACTATACCGGCAATCTGGGATTCGGTTCTTTCCAGGCTGAATAATATGCTTTCCGCAATTGTTATCGCTGAAAACGAGGAAAAATTGATCGGTGACTGTCTGATGTCGCTTTCTTTCGCCGACGAAATCATAGTAGTCGACAGCGGCAGTACTGATAATACGATTACCGTTGCGAAATCCCGCGGTGCCCGCGTAGTCAAAGTCCGGGGTGATGATTTTTCCGCGTTCAGAAACAAGGGACTGTATGCGGCTGAAGGCGACTGGATTCTTTACGTGGATGCCGATGAGCGCGTCAGTCCGTTACTGCGTCGCGAGGTACAAACTGCAATATCCGACGGTTCACCTGTGGGGGCTTATGCCCTATTGCGGAAAAATATCTACCTGGGTCGTCACATGCAACATGGAGGTTGGGGGAATGATTATGTTATCAGATTGTTTAATAAATCAAAGTTAGAAAAATGGCAGTATCCCCTGCACGAGCAGCCGGTATATTCGGGTAAGTTGGAGAAACTTTCAGAAGCCTTGATTCATTTCTCACACCGGGATCTTTCGTCAATGGTCGATAAAACTCTCTTATTTACGGTATACGAAGCCCGGCTAAGATTTGATTCCGGTCATCCCCCGATGGTAGTCTGGAGGTTTTTGCGGGTCATGTATACGGAATTCTGGCTGCGGTTTGTAAAGCTGGGAGCCTGGCGGGACGGAACCGAAGGCGTCATCGACGGCATTTTTCAAGTTTTCAATATGTTTATAATTTACGCCCGACTCTGGGAAATGCAAAATATTGTAAAATCAGATCATTCCCCCCAGTCTTAAACAACCGATTTACGTTTCCCGGGCAGGCAGAGCCTCCTATATAATCCCTCTCTGGTCGTAACTTTTTGTTAAGATATATTCATGCGTGCGGCGGTTTACAATCCTTATTGGGAAACCATGGGAGGGGGAGAGCGGTACACAGCCTCGTTCGTGAAACTGCTACAGGATTCCGGTTGGCAGGTGGACATTCTCTGGCCGCGAGACATTTCTCCTGAGATTAATCTCCGTTTCGGAATAGACATCTCCGGAGTAAATTTTATTTCTTCTACCCCCTATTCACTAATCACTAATCACTATCAACTCGTATTCTGGCTTTCTGACGGTAGTCTGCCCACCTCTCTGGCCAAAAAAACTTTAATCCATTTTCAATTCCCGTTTAAAAACGTCGGGGGTAAAATATTTACCAATCTGATTAAATCACGCTTCTATACTTTTGTTGTCAACTCTAAATTTACCAAATCCGTTGTCGATCCTGAGTTCAGGATTAACAGTACAGTCGTATACCCGCCAATAGATACCTCAAAGTTTAAACCGGGTAAAAAAACAAACACTATTCTTTATTTAGGGCGTTTTTCCGATTTGACACAGGCCAAAGGTCACGCCTTATTGATCGACGTCTTTAAACAAATCTACTCAAAAATTTCCGGTTGGGAATTAATCATAGCCGGTGGTACCAGGGTAGGAACAGCTCCGGGACAATTAAAAAAGCTGCAGCAGCAGGCAGGTAATCTCCCTTTAACCATTATCACCGACCCGGAATTTACCCGGATACGGGAAATGTATTCCCATTCAAAAATCTTCTGGTCTGCCAGTGGTTACTATGCAGACGAAATTAAAGATCCGGCTAAAACCGAACATTTCGGAATCAGCCTGGTCGAGGCTATGGCGGCCGGTTGTGTGCCGTTGGTCACCAACCACGGAGGTCATAAGGAAATTGTTGACCATAATCTTAACGGTTTCTTGTGGGATCAACCCGGTCAGCTCGCGGATTTAACGCTTCAAATAATCAAAGACCCAAATAAACTTGGTCATCTTTCCCTTGCCGCCCGCACCAGGAGTAAAATATTCGATATCAGCAAGTTTAATCGGAAATTTGAGGAACTTTTAATACTATGAAAAATATGCTTCCCTGGTTGATACTCGGACTTAGTCTCAGGTTGGTACTGATGCCCGTTACCCTGCATCCGGATTTCCGGGCTGTTAATTTTGCCGCAGATATAATCGTTCACAAAGGTCAAATTTTAGATTTTTATAACTATCTCAGCCGTCAGCCGCGGACCGATCCCTTGGTAAAACTTTATGGAGACGGACTGTTTATTTATCCGCCTTTAGCGTATCTGACCCATGCTCTTTTCAATTTTTTTCTATCACCCCTTTATCCTCACTCAGCTTTTAATACCCTTATATCCGATATCGGTCAGTTAAGATCGGATCCCGGGTTGCCGTTCTTGCTGCTGTTATTAAAACTGCCGTATTTGCTGGCGGATATTCTCTGTCTGCTGCTGATTTACCGGTTATTACCAGACAAATTAAAAATTTCAGGCAGCTTGCTCTGGATTTTTAACCCTGTAAATATTTACGTCTCATACATGATCGGCCAATTCGATATCTTTATCGCTTTATTCTTGCTGTTGGCTGTGTATTTATCCAAACGCAAATCACTTCTGGCAGCCGTCTGCATCGGACTGGCTGCAGGTTTCAAACCCCTGCCGTTGTTTTTTCTACCCCTGCTCCCCGGACCAAAGTTAAAAAATATTATTGTCGGACTATTGACTTATCTGGTGATTATAATTCCGTATCTTGCATCTTCGGGATTCAGACAATATGCGCTTCTGGCGGGCCTGTCTGACAAAATAGTGTATGCCAAAATTATGGTCTCCGGATCTCAGTTCATACCCCTTTTTGTATTGGGTCTGGTATTGATTTACTGGTGGCAATGGTTAAAGCCTGGCGATTTATCACTTTCCGGATGGTTCAGTGCACTGCTTCTTCTGTTTTACTCGGTTACCCATTTTCATCCCCAATGGTTTGTCTGGGTTACCCCTTTCCTTCTACTTTTATATATTCGCAATCCTCGTCTAAAATTTCCGACTCTGATTATAATGCTCTCTTATTTAATAATTATACTGGGATTCGAACCTTCATTACATCTGGGATTATTCGGCATTAATTTTAGTTTCTTTGATTGGATGAATCGGTTCTATCCGGCGGGTACGGCAATCTCCATTGCCCGGGGAATATTAGCTGCTTCCGGATTGTTTTTGGTCTCTCAGATCCGTCATCCGGACTCTGATTAAATCACGAAGCGACCCGAAAATATCTTTGGCTAATTTAACTTTAGTCATACCGTCATTTTTCCATACCATTGGCACCTCTCTTATTTTCAGACCCTTTTTCACAGCCAGATATAGTACCTGGGTATCAAAACCCCACCCGGATATTGTAAGTTTAGGAAAGATCAAATCCACTGCTTCGCGGTTAAAACATTTAAACCCGCAAGTGAAATCCGAAATCGGGTAACCCGCTATCCACTGGGACAATTTCGTAAATCCCCGCCCCAGCCACTCCCGAATCAGAGGTTGGTGAACCAGTATTTTCGCTCCCGGTCGGCGTCTGACTCCGATAATCACATCGTCACTGGTCAGAAACGGCGCCAGCTTATCCCATTCACTCACCGGAGTGGATAAGTCAATGTCGGTAAAAAGGCTGTATTTACCTTTTCCGGCCAGCATCCCAGTTTTGACGGCAAATCCCTTACCCCGGTTATGCGGGTATGATACTATTTTTACAAGCTTGGAAGGATACTTTTTGAAGATCCGGCGGACTTCCTCCGCTGTATTGTCCGTGCTCCCGTCATCAACCACAATCACTTCAAAATTAAATCCTTTTCCTGAAAAATATGCCAGAATTTCACGCAGATGCCACACCCGTTGACTCTCGTTATAAACCGGTACCACCACAGTTAAAAATGGCATAATAGTAGAATTATCTCATATTATGGGCAAACCTCTTTTTTGGATAGTCACATTTATCTTGTTTCTGCCTCTCATATTTTTCCGCCCGGTGTTTTCCGGTCGGATTCCCCTGCCGCTTGATGTCATGGTAGGGGGTTATTATCCCTGGCTGGATTATAAATGGGGATACGTTGTGGGTGTGCCCTACAAGAACGCCTCCCTCAGCGATGTGTTTTCCCAGCTCTACCCCTGGCGAACTCTGGCGGCGGACATGATGCGCCATGGACACCTGCCGTTATGGAATCCTTATTCCTTCTCCGGCACTCCGCTTTTGGCCAATTGGCAGTCCGCCCCGTTCTATCCCCTTAACCTATTCCTTCTGCTGCTGGGCCCGGTATGGGGCTGGTCGACCCTTCTTTTTTTACAGCTCCTGCTATCCGTACTCTTCATGTATTTCTATCTGCGGGTAATCCATGCGTCCCGTGCTGCCTCACTTACAGGAGGTATCGTATTCGCCTTTTCCGGCTTCATGATGACTTATTTGGAATATGCTACTACCGGACAGATTATCATGTGGCTGCCGTTGGCATTGTTATTGTGGGAAAAATTTGTTAATACCCGTAATTTCCGCTTCCTCTACATCCTACCCCTGATTTTATTTTTCGTCTTTACCGGAGGTTTTTTCCAGCCTGCCGTTTATTTCCTTATTGTCTGCGCTGTTTACTTCATGTGGCGGTCACCCTCCCCCCGCAGGCTGCCGCGATTGATACTCCCCGGGCTGATTTTGCTCTGGGGAGTGGGCACAGCAGCTTTGCAGTTATTACCAACCTGGGAACTGTTGGGGTTATCAATCCGCAGCCTGGATCACAACATCATCGAGTATTCTTACGGTCTTCTGCCGCTGAAAAATCTGATCACTTTATGGTCCCCGGATTTTTTCGGTAACCCTTCAACTCAGAATTTTTGGGGATTTATGGGTTATCAGGAGACAGCCGGGTACTTTTCCGTTATTGCCATATGTTTCGCTGTTTGGGGAATTACAAAAGCTCAGACCGGATTCCACCGCCGCTTTTTCACCCTGGTATTTCTTGCTACTCTGCTCCTGGCGTTCAAAAACCCGGTGTCCCAATCAGTTTACCGGTTTTCCCTGCCGGGATTGTCCACCGGTTATGCATCCCGATGGTTGATTCTGACTACTTTTGCCGGTGCCGTATTAGCTGGTTTGGGTATTGATGCCTGGTCCAAAAAACCTGCCCGGTTTTTCCGCATCCCGATGTTTACCGTGGCTGCTTTATCCGGCTTGATCATCGGTTTATATTTTGTGGTCAGGACGTTCAACTCCTCGGGTGCCGACATTGCCGGGATTGTTGCCATGGCCGGTCATTACCGCATCGGACTCCGCAATACCCTGGTTCCGGTAATGTTATTGTCCGGATTGTGTTTAATTTTATTCCTGCCCCTGCCTAAACGTCTAAAGCCCTGGCTATTTATGCTGCTGATTTCTCTCGATTTATTGCGGTTTGCAGTCAAATTTACCCCGTTTTCGCCCGCCGGGTTTACAAAGACATCCCTCCCGGTGATCGATTATATTTCTCAAAATATCGGCAATTATCGGATGGAACGGGAAAAAAAGACTTCCCTGCCGCCCAATACCTGGACCTATTTCAGACTCATGACCCCCTCTGGATATGATCCGCTGTATCCCAAAACTTATGCCTGGTTTTATCATCTTTATGCCACCGGACCGGCGGCTACCCAGTCGGCTATGAGAGATTTCCCTCCCCGCTATTTCACCCGTTATGCCGAAAATGATAGTTATGATTCGCAATTAATGAACCTGGCCGGCGTCAAATATTTGTTGGCAGTCAAAAAAGATGCGGAAGGTCATGTTACCCCGGACGGTATTTTCACCGATTACCGGATATCCACGGCCCAATTTATCCCCAAATTCACGGACGGAGCCTCGGTAGTTCTGGAAAATATCCGGGTTTTACCGCGGGTCAAATTATATTCAGGATTTGATGTCCGGTCTGATTCCGTTTCTGCAATCCAATTGCTCGCCCAAGGTTATGATTTCACCAAAAGGATTATTATTGACCGCGACCCCGGTATACCTCTGGGGGTGGGGGAGAATGACCGGGTGGAAATCACTTCCTATCAGCCGGACAGGGTCCGTATCTCCGCCTCCACCGGCGCTGACTCCTTACTTTTATTGACAGACTCCAATTATCCCGGTTGGAAAGCCGATATCGACGGAAACCCCACCACCGTCATGACGGCATTCGGAAACTTTCGGGCAGTGTTATTACCGGCAGGTACTCACACGGTCACTTTTTCCTACTTTCCCGCCAGTTTCACAGCCGGTTTCATGATCACTGTCGTAAGTTTGCTTATCGCTTTTAAAAAGCTAAAATCAGCATCGTGACAGTATCTGTTATAATTCCCGCCTATAACGGCTTGGAATTTATAAAGTCCAACTTGGACACAGTGCTGGCCCTTAAAGCCGGGGAAGTGATAGTTGTGGATGATGCCTCGACAGACGGAACTGCCGGATACATTACGAGAAATTATCCGCTGGTAAAAGTTATCGCCCTGTCGCAAAACGTCCGCTTCCCCAAAGCGGTTAATTTAGGAGTAAAAAAAGCCTCCGGAGATATTATTGTCCTTTTAAACCAGGACGTTAAGCCGGAATCTGATCTTTTAAAATCAGTTCTTCCCCATTTTTCCCAATCTGGTCTGTTTGCCGTCACCTTCCATGAGCAAAAATATTCGTGGGCTTCAGCTCATATAAATCAGGGTATGTTGGAATTTTCTGACGGCACCCGCGACAATCGAATCCACGCCTCGTTTTGGGCTTCAGGTGCGGGGTCAGCGTTTCGAAAATCGATGTGGCGGGAATTGGGCGGATTTGACGAAAGCCTTACCCCGGGTTATTACGAGGATTTGGATCTGGGATGGAGGGCTCACAAGCGGGGGTACAACATTATCTGGGACCCGGAGGCCAAAATATCCCATATTCGGGAAACGGCCTACCCCAAAGCTTTCCCTGCCGGGTATTTACACCGGATAAAAGAACGCAATTTTCTGCTGGTCCAATGGAAAAACCTGGACCGCAAATATCTCCTTTCTCATATCTCATCTCTCATTTCCCGTGTCACCCATCACCCCGGCTTCCTCGTCCCCGCATTAATGGCGGTCGTTCGTCTGCCTCAGGTTCTGATTTTCAGGAATCGTGAGAAAAAATACATCCGCACCGCTGACGACCGGCTGTTTACAGAGTTTAGCCGTCCCCAAACTGCATATCCTCCGAATAGTACCGCACTGTAAAACAAATCACCGGCCAGCGAATTTCTAAAAAACGGAATTCCCATCACATAAGATTGCGCCAGACCCATCATGGTCTTGGGGTACATTCCGGAGGACGCCCACACCCCGAAATTTGTAATCAGAAAAAACTGGACGGAAAATAATATCGCTGCCCCGGCAACCGGTAAGGCACTCACCCGATTCTTAAGTCTTTTCCCCATCAGGACTCCCATAAAAAAACTACCGTAAACCCAGATCATAGTACTATGGAAACCCAGGAAAACATCCGATACCAGCAGGGCAAGCAAAGGGACAGCCGGGGCTTTCTTTCCGGACAAATACGTTCCGCAAAACAATGCCATCGCACCTATCGGTGCGAAGTTTGCCGGATGCGGTAATAGTCGTACAGCCACCGTCGCCCATATCATCAACAACACTGTCATTTTTTCTCCTTCTCCAGTTTCCACTCAATTTTATCCCCCGGTTTCAACCGGTATTGATTGGCTCCCACCTGTCCCATAGTCCCGTTTACATAATAAATCCAATATTTTCCGTCACCGGATTTTACTCCGTCTATTACCTCCACCAGTTTACCGAAATCGAATTCCTTAATCTGTACTTCATGTAAATTTCGGAGGGACTCCAGTACCGATGCCTCCGACGCAACGGTAATTACATTTTCAACTATTCTGCCTTCCCCGTAGTCTATTCTTAAACTTGAACTTTGACTTAAACTTGGTTTCGGACTTGGACTCAGACTTGAACTATTCTCCGTAATCGGCCTGTACAACACTACCCCCAGCGTCAGTATCGCGACAAGAAAAAGAAGTTTTTTAACTTTCATATACCCGGCTACGGGGTGTTGCTAAAGTAATCAGGCGACCCGGCTGTTACGGTTGCGGCCCAGTGTCTGAGTTGCACAGACTTCGCTGATATACCGCCACTAGAGTAAAATATATTCCAATGGTTGTCAACCGTCCCGTTATCAGTGTGATCATAGTCAGTTGGAATGTCCGGGAGTCTGTTTCGCGTTGTCTGGATTCTGTATTTGCAGCAGCTTACCCCCGACTGGAAGTCATTGTCGTCGACAATGCTTCTACCGACGGATCAGTTCAAATGATAAAAGATAAATTCAAAAATGTAAAACTTATATCCAATACCGAAAACTCCGGTTTTCCGAAAGCCGTCAACCGGGGAATTTTTGCAGCTGTCGGTGATTATTACCTGGTATTGAACCCGGATACCCGAATTCCACGGCATTTTTTTGATTTTGTTCTGGAATATGCCCGGACTAATCCGGATCTGGGAGTACTCGGACCGCGGTTTAAAAACCCTGACGGCTCACTCCAGGGATCGGTATTCCCCGAACCGTCGGTTTCCGATACCATCCGCGAATATTGGTTTGGTCAACAGGGCTTGACTGCAAAATTTACCCCCGACTCGGACTCTCCGGTGACCGTCAATGCCGTCTCCGGGGGGTGTATGTTTATACCCAAATCCACTTTTACCAGGATCGGTACTTTTACCGAAAGTGTATTTATGTACTATGAGGACCTAGATTATTGCCGCCGCATTCGTAATTCAGGATTGCAGGTTATCTTCCATCCGGGTATATCCATAATTCATGAACATGGTATGAGTTCCGGAAAATCGAGTCAGGGAAAATACCGGAATTTTATCGAATCAATAATTTATCCGTTTCGAAAATTACTGAAGTTACCCAACCGGATTCAAAGCTTCCAGCGTTATCAAACCGAATCCGGAGTCTGGTACAACGGTTGGCTAAAGCACACTCTCATTGCAGGTATTATCTGGACTTCTCGAAAGTGGCCCGCCATATTTCACCGGAAAGTGCAAAATTAGCCCCGGCCCATTCTTTATTATCCAACACTCTCCAGGCGATGGATTTATAAATCCCTCCGAAAATCAGGATCCAGGGCAGAATAATCTGCTGCCACCGCGGATTGTGTTTGGAAAACCAGTAGATATAACCTTTTGCCTCCCCGGCAAAGGCTTTGGCCATGCTTTTGATACTGGCACCTTTAAGATGCACACATTTTGCCGCCGGGGTAAAGAACACTTTAAATCCCGCTTTTTTAATTCGGTACATCCACTCCGTTTCCTCCCCATACATAAAATACTTCTCATCCAACCCGCCGGTCTTTTCCCGGACCGTTCTTTTTAACCAGACAAACGCTCCCATCACCCAGTCCGCTTCCGTGGTCTTTGTATACCGGGAAAAATCCCGGACATGAATAGCCCTGAAATACTTGCGGATGACGGGAAAATTATCAATAAATGACATAAACAGGATAATGCGGGACAGGGTGGGAAAATATCCCCACGATTGTTGCAGGGTTAAGTCCTGATTTAAAAGTTGGCATCCCGCCACGTCACATTCCGGATTAGTATCAGTAAACTCAACCATTTTTACCAATGTGTCCGGAAAGACAAAAGCGTCGGAATTCAAAAGCAGCAGCCATTCTCCCCGGGCTATTGCCATACCTTGATTGTTTGCCGCCGCAAATCCGGTATTCTTTTTGTTTATCAGGACTTTTACTTTCGGATACCTCTTCTTAATTGCCGCCGCCGATCCGTCAGTTGATGCGTTATCGATTACAATCGTTTCCACCGGTGACCCCGTCTTGTCCTCGAAATCTTCAATTGCCCGCGACAACCTCTTCAGGCATTCCAGCGTCACCTCCCGGGTATTGTAACTGACCACAATCACCGACAGCATGGTCTCTATTATATAATGGAACGGATGGGACTTTTTTTGCCTCTGATACTGGTCTTATCCCTGGCTGTGCGCGGTTTGTTCGTCATCTCCGTTCCTCCGGAACTTTTTGGTGACGAAATTGATGCGGGGTATCAGGCATATTCCCTGCTTCGAACCGGCCGGGATATCTACGGTCAATTGTTTCCGGTTTACATTCATTCACTTTCAGAGTGGCGGGCTCCGCTTCTGATGTACGCCACAGTACCCGCTATTGCAGCATTCGGTTTAAATGAAATGGGAGTCCGCTTGCCCCAGGTAATTTTCGGCTCCCTCGCCCCCGTAATTCTATTTTTACTGGTTTACAGGACGACCCGCTCAAAATCGTTATCAATTCTCTCTTCTCTATCTCTATCTCTATCTCCTTGGCATATCCATTATTCCCGGGTGGCCTTCGAAGTGGTCATTCTGCTGGATTTGCTCCTGCTGGCCACTCTCCTTTATCTGCATAAAAAATATTTTTTATCTGCTTGGTTTATGGCCCTGACTTTTTACACTTACAGCACGGCTGTAGTATTTACTCCCCTCTGGCTTGTCAGCTTATTAATCACCACTAAAAAAAGACCCACGTTAATATCCTGTTTACTTTTCACTATTGCTATTACTCCGTTTATTTTGAATTTGGTTTCCGGCCGGGCCGCTGGCCGGTTTGGTCTGGTCAGCATTTTTTCCGGCCGTGAAGTGGTCGACAAAATCACTCATCTCAGGGGAGAGTCTGCACTGCCGGCAGAAAACTTGTGGCACAACCGGCCGGAGAGTTACTTTTGGCTTTTTTATCATAACTATCTCCGGGCTTTTTCCGCTGAGTTTTTGTTCGTCCGCGGAGATCCCACCGTCCGCCACAACATGCAGTACATCGGCCAGCTCCTGCCGCTTACCGCTCCGTTTTTGGTTTTGGGAATAATTTACCTGGTCAAAAAACGCCATTGGTTATGGCTGACATGGTTGCTTCTGGCCCCCGTACCCTCAGCGTTGACCATCGACGGAGCCTTCCATGCTACACGCCTTTTTCTGATGATACCTCCGCTGGCAGTCGCCACCGGGTCAGGTTTCTTAATGATCCTTAATCTTAAATCAAAAATCTTGAATCTGATTTTATTAACGGTTTTTGTTTTTCACTTTGCCCAGGTCGGCCATTACTATTTGGTTCATTATCCTAAAGCCTCCTGGCGCTGGTGGCAAGTGGGTTACAAATCATCCATGCAAAGTTTGGACCGGCTAGCCCCCGGGTTCGACCGGATTTTCATCAACAATACTTACGAACCGTCACTTATCCGATTCCTGTTCTACACCGGCTACTCACCAGACAGGTTCCATAGCTCATTCAAACTGGATCAGCCGGTAGCCGGTATTCAGCCCGGTTATGACGGTTTCTCTTTGGACGATAAATATTACTTCGGCGATTTCTCCTCACCGTCGCCGGGCACCGAATATGCGCAGCGTTTACAGCCCGGAAGTCTGTATCTGGTCAGTCAGCGCGATGACGTCGGCGGTGAGTGGGACTGGCGAACCAGTCCTCCGGAGGGGGTACAAGTACTGGATACTGCCGTCAACCCCTATCATCAACCCGTCTTTTACCTGGTTACCCGCCGGTAATGATGCCTGTCGTCACGAAATTATTCGTTCTCTTACTGATGGCGGCACTTTTGGGCCGGGTATTTCTCAGCACCGCCGCCTACAGCGGGGATTTGAATAACCATGTCGGTTGGGCTCAGAGCATTCTTCATTCCGGGTCATCAGGGGCATACGACAGAAAATATACGGGTATTATGCCACCAACTTATCCGCCACTGGCTCTCTATGCCTTCACCACTTCCACCTGGATATATAACTCACTTATCTCCCTGACTTTGACTGCCAACCGCAACTATCCGGTTTTCCCCTCCAAATTAGTCTGGTTTTGGGAGCGTCAGCAGGTTCTGCCCGCCTTCAACAAAGCCATCGCCATTTTTTCGGATATTGGCATCGGAGTGCTGATCTATTATTTTCTGCGGCGTTTCCTATCTCACCGTCCCCGGCTGGCCTTGACCGCTTCTGCCGTTTATCTGTTCAATCCCGCTGTCTGGTATACCAGTACCATCTGGGGTCAGATCGAGTCCATGCCCCTGTTTTTTATTCTTCTCTCCTATTGGTTGGTTTACAGTCACAAATTTCTGCCGGCTCATCTGGCGTTCGCCGCTGCTCTTTTGTCCAAACAGTCGACGATCATTTTTTTCCCGGTCTTTTTGGCTTTTTCTTTACTCCGGATGGGTTTTAAATTGACACTCAAAGGTCTGGTGCTTCAGATCGTGTTATTGTATTTTGTCTATCTGCCATTTTTTACCGCTGCTTCACCTTTTTGGCCGATTACTACCTATCTCAACCGTATCCGGACCGGGTCCGGCTCCGATTATATTTCGGATCACGCTTTCAATCTCTGGGCTTTAACTACCCGATTAGCCAAGATTTCCGATTCCCGGCCTGCCGTTTTCAGTCTCCCGTCCGGGACAGTTGCCACTGCGGCTTTTGGTATTCTCTACCTCTGCCTGCTGCTTCTGTTAATAAAACGCCCGGGTTATAAGAACATATTTTTCCTGAATGCTGTGATACCGGCTCTGGCCTTTTTAGTCCTTACCCGGATGCATGAACGTTATTTCGCCCCCGTTCTGCCCTTCCTGGTTCTTGCGGCGGCATTCTCTCCGGGATTGTGGCTGGTCTATGTAGCTGGATCGGTAGTCCATCTGGCCAATCTGTATCATCTGTGGTGGTTTCCGCCCATCCCGCCGGTAATTGCCTGGTTGTCTCTCTGGGAAAATATTACATTATTAATTATTATTTTGTCAGCCGCAGTCGCAGCCATGGCAGTAATCTATGTCCGGAATCAAATTTCATCCCGCTGAACTAATCCTCTCAGTCCTGGTATTGCGGCTTGTTATCGCAGCTTTTTTCTATCATCCGGATATCAAAAGCCAGTATTATCATGCTGCTTTCTTCAAAACCGGAATCATCAATATTTATGAATTTCTGCAATTCAACCGCACCCGTTTGCCTTATTCCGATACCTTCAATTATCCGCCTTTGACTTACATTTTTTTAGGCAGTTGGCAGACCCTATCGTCAGTTATCTCCGGACCCGGCCTGGACGACTGGCTGAGTGATTGGAGCGATCGTCATTTGTACAATCCGGATTTATTCTTTTATCTTCTGCTGCTCAAACTACCTTATTTTATTGCCGATTTCCTGATTTTGAAACTGCTTATATCCCTTGTTTCACCGCCCCGCAGGTATCCGCTTGCCCTGCTGTGGCTGTTCAATCCGGTTTCATTGTACGCGATTTACGCCGTCGGCCAATTCGATATCATACCGGCTTTGATGACGGTGGCGGCCTTAACTCTGGCTCCGGTTCCGGCTGCCTTTCTTCTGGGACTGGCGGCATCTTTCAAAACATATCCGCTGCTTCTTATCCCTTTTCTCTTGCTGCATACCCGGCCGTATCCCAAGGCATTATTTACCGGTGTTGCCGCTCTTGCGGGTTGGGGATTACCCCTTCTACCCTACCTGTATTCAACTGCTTTTCGTCAGACTGTATTCCAGTCCTCTTTGGGCGGCCGGATAATTAATCCCGGATTTGTTATTTTTTACCTGCTGGTTCTGGGGTTATCCTGGTACCGGCGCCGTTCTCCTGACCTGACCTGGGATTTTTTTACCGTCACCCTGGGAGTGCTGTTATTTTCCCGCTTCCACGCCCAGTGGGCAGTCTGGACCTTGCCGTTTGTCTGCCTGCTTCTGATCAGGCTTCCCAGATTATATCCGGTTTTCTTAATCGTTTTATTTTCATTTTTCGCGGTTATTTTTTTACTGCCCGATCAGTATGTACTGCTGGGTTTGTTCACTCCCCAAAATCCTTATCTGGCCACGATACCTTCGCTGGTATCGTTAATACCCAAAAGAGATATCGTCAATTTCCTGATCCGGAGACTGCTTCTCGTATCCGGATTGGGGTTGGTTTTCAGTACTTATTATCATGTATCAAAAATTACTAAAACCTGAAATCATCACCGTTCTGTACCTGTTATCTGTCCTGCTGTTCCTGGCGGTTATTACCTGTTTCGGTTTACGCCGGATCCCGGATTCCGCCCAGCATCGGGGTGATACTATTACCTCCCTTCACCGCGGGCAGGACATCATTCAGGAAGTGGTTCCCCGCAATAACGGTCTGAATACCGTGCTTATTTTTTTTAAAAATCCCAACCTCGGCAACACTGACCGGCTGATATTTTCCCTTTCCCTCCCCGGTGGGGCAGAGCTCCGGCATATTGAAATCAGCGGCCGCAATATCGGAGACGGAGAAACTGTCCGTTTCCAATTCCCTCCCGTTCCGGATTCGGCAGGTATTACATATCTTCTGACTATTAGTACCCCGGATACTTCACCCGGGACGCCTTATCCCTTAAGTGTGGCTTTTTCTTCAGTTGACGCATATTTGCCGGGTAGGGTCATTAGTCCCGCCGGAATGACAGGAGATCTGTCCTTCCAGCTTTTTTACGCTCCGGTCAGCAGAGGTGAGCTCGTTGCTGATTTATGGCATTTGTTTCTACCTCGGGTCTTGTCCCTGCATTTGTTTCTGACAACCGCCTTTGTCCTGATTTTTGGCTTCAGGTTCCTGCGATTCTGTATATCACGTATCCCTGAGGATCGGTAATCTCCTGAATTATTTTTACTCCGTCCCTTTCCAGGTCTTTTTCGGGCAGGGAATAAACACTGCCGATAAACAATGTCCCCTTTTCGTCCTTGTCTTTGGGCCAGTAAATCTTCCTGAAGGTGAATTTTCCGAAATCAAAATTTTTCCTCGGGATCGGTACCGCCTGCGGGGAACCCAAATCCCGGTGATATTGTGCGGGGGGATATTTACCATAAAAAAGGACAAAGATATGCGGCTGTGCCTGGGGAGTTTCCCAGACCACCCGCTCGTAACGGGACAAAAGCGGTGACACCGTCTGCATAGTTTCCCGAAATCCCCACTGCCATTTGCCGTATTCCAAATAGGGTACCTGGAGAATTATGGTCACCATCAGCCACCCTAGATTAATCAGTGCCCAAGCCGCCAAACCTCCTCCCGCTATCAGCCTCACGCTGCGCTGTTTAACCAGTTCGGTAATCCGGACCAACCCGGCTGCGCCCACAATGCTCATCCCCGCCCACAACGGCAGTACCCGGACAGGTGAAAACCAGCTCCAGGTGAGAATCGCCGGCAATGACGCCGTGGCTATCCACCAGAATAAAAGCTGTCGTTTTTTATATCCGGCTATCAGCCAATACATTCCCGCCGCCCAGATTCCGAATTCCCAGGTATAAAAAGGGGCAAACCCGGAGATGTTCTGGTTGGGTTCATTGCTTCCTCTTACAAATATATTTGCCGGTGAAAAATAGGAAAAATACCTGTCGGTAATATTGGATGCGAATGAAAATACATCCCTCTCCTGCCGCCAGATTTTGAGAATACTGGTCGAGCCGAGTCTGGCCTGCGATTCCCCGGAAATAAAACTGTATACCAACGGCAGAAATGCCAGGACGATTAACAGCCCCCAAAATCTTTGCCTGAAAATATTTCCCCTGAGTTTGTGTATAACCCACAAAACTACCAGACCCAGGTATATTTTTGCCGAATGGTACACCAGGGTGTTTACGCCCGCCGTCATTAATGCCGCTGCCAGAAACTTTGGCCTCTTTTCTCCCAGGATCAGAAAATAAACGGTCAGCAAACTTCCAGCAAGTGCCAGATTGGCCTCAAAAGCCCCCCGGGAAAACAAGATACTCCATGGTTCAACAGCCGTCAGTCCGGCAGCCAGGATTGCCGCCCATTCACTCTCCAATAGTTTTCGCGAAATCAGGTATATCAATCCCACACTGATTATTCCCGCCACGGCTGATACCATCCGGATATTAAATTCATCCAAACCCCGGATTCCCACTATCGGAGCGGACATATATGCATATAAGGGAGGTTTGTAATCATCAAATGACCGAAGGGACAAGGGCAGCTGGTACCCGTACTCGTCTTTCCCTGTCAGCCACAGGCTGTAAGCGTTGTAACCCAGAGCAGCTTCGTCCCAGTTAGCCGACGGTGGAGAAAGGCTCAGGTTCCACAACCTCAACCCCGCCGCCGTAATCAAAACAGCGGCCAACACTATTTTTTTCAATAATTTTCCAGTATCCATAATCCCTGCCCGTAACGGTGCACCAGTTCTTCACCGGTATCAACTTTAGTTAATTTCGCCGTTCCCCAATTTCCGGGATCCTGGACCTGGTCACTTGGCCCCGCAAACTCACCCGGCAAACCCAACCAGGCTGACCCGGCGGGTATATTTTCTTCGGTTAAATCAAAACTCCTGAATTGCAGATGATCCCGATACCAAGTGTCATTGGCCTGTTTCTTATGCCAATAATTTTTAGGGTCCCATCGTCCGTAAAAAGCAAACATCAGCGGGCTGGGTCCGAATTTATCCGTGACGGTTATTTCGGAAAAATTGTTTTTGATGGCTTCTGTCCGGATATACATTTCCCGGAATAAATATGCGTCGGATCGCCGGTATTCAAACGGTCTGTACCACATTTGCCGCCCGAAATGCCACCATCCGGACAAATATAATAGTGTCACAGCTATTATGGCTATTTTCCCTTTTAATTTAGTCAGAGTTTGTGCGATACCCGGAATAATCAGGAGCAGCCCAGTTGCAGCTCCCAGGTGAAAAAACTTTTTTTCTAGCATCATTGCCCCCGCCATGGCAGACATCGCCGGTATCAGAAATTTTTCTTCTTTAAATCTTTTCCGCAGCAGCCACCATCCGTATATCAATACCGGGACATCCCAGGCATAAATCAAAGCCGGATGTCCTTTGGGGGGTAATCCTGACAAGCCGGTTATTACCCAGGCCGCCAAGGGGGCGGTCCATTGTTCGAAATCAACCAGGGAAACAGCCTTGGACAGCACAGCCTGGACCATAAACCCGGGCTTGTTATACATAATTTTCCTGATTCCGGCCGGCAGCATAAATTTCTTGTCACTGGCTACAAACAATAACTTTTGGGTTTCGTTAACCTGTGCCGCCAATTGCGCCGGTCTGATTTTGGCCGCCAGGGTAGGTTCAAAATATTTAGCCAGATACCCCCGGTTGGGCAGGAGAACTACCGCCACTATACCCGCCCCCACAGCCAACCTGACCACCACCGGGGTAAATCTTTTAATCCGCAATAATTTGCCGGTTTCCCACAACCAGATAGCGCTTGCTGTTATCAAACCTGTAGGTGACGACAACAGGATCGCCAGCCACCACCCGATTTTTGCCTGTCTGGCCAATAGCCAACCGATCATTCCCGCCACAGTCAACGCTTCAGGCAGATGAAACTGGGACAAATACCACAGCCATGGGTTGGTTGTGGCTATCCATACCGGCCACCAACTCCTTACGGCTTCGCCTCGGCTCAATCGGTATATTCCCCATACCAAACCAACCTGAATCAGCCAACCCAGGATCCTCAGCTGCATCTCTCCGGTACCAAACGATTTAAACCAGACCGCCTCCACAGCCAGCGGTACCACAAATAAGCGGTAGCCGTTATCCCGGAGTACCATTTCCAGAGACGGACTGTCGGTTTTTCCCAATGAGTACGCTGCGTAGCCAAATTCGGCCTGTTCGACGCTCATCCCGATAGGATTCTTCAAGGCCAAAGCCAGATTCAGAAGTAGTATCAGGGCAACCCCGGTTATTTCAATTTTTTTCTTCATGCTCCTGAATATAATATAATGAATTTGTGAAAACCGCGGTTTTGACGGGAATATTGCTCCTGGGACTGATTTTACGGACCGTTTGGTTGGATAAATATCCTCCGGGGCTGACTCCGGACGAGGCGGCATTTGGTTACAATGCCTACTCCGTCCTCCAAACCGGCAGTGACGAATGGGGTACCCCCTGGTATAGGTTGGCTTTTACCAACCTCAGGTCCTTTGGTGATTATAAACTGCCTATGTATGTTTTTTTGGCCTTGTTCCCGGTCAAGATATTCGGATTAAGCGAATTTGCCGTTCGATTGCCGAATGCTTTGATCGGTACCTTAGCCGTTGCCGCTGTCTATCTTCTGGGGAGTAAACTCTTTTCTGCAAAAACCGCCCTCTGGGCAGCATTTTTATTAGCTGTCTCCCCCTGGCATATCCAGCTGTCCCGTGGTGCCTTCGAAGCCAATCTGGTCACTTTTTTTCTCCCGCTGGGGATATATCTGTTTCTGACCGGATCCGCTGTCTGGTCGGCGCTGGTACTGGGCCTTAATTTTTATTCATATCATTCTGCCCGGCTGCTGACCCCTTTGATTGTGATAATTCTTTTGATGTTTAAACTACCGGGGAAAATTAATCGCTTAATTTTCATAGCCGCCCTTTTTATCGTGACCGTCCCCGGCCTTGTGTCAATGACTTCCGGAAGCATAGCCCGCGTTTCCGATATTGGCATAACCGGCCCTACCGATAATTGGCGATCTGTTGCCGACAGACGTTTTACCGCCCGCCAATCCGGCCTACCGGATGGACTGGCCCGGCTGATATCCAACAAAGTCCAAACAGTGACTTCGCTTTATATACATAATTATCTGACGTATTTTTCTGGACAATTCCTGTTTACATCCGGTGCGAGTGAAGGGACTTATGGCATGCTACCGGGTAGGGGAGTACTTTATATAATTGAATTACCATTGTTGCTATATTTCCTGGTACTACTTATTCGCAAACCGTCCCCGCAAATGTATTTGCTACTGTTGCTGCTTCTTATCTCCCCTATACCCGCCGCTCTGACAAAGGGACCGGGTTATGCCGCCAACCGGGCAGTTGTAATGCTTCCGTTTTTAATTCTCGCCATCTCATTCGGACTAACTCACCTTATAAAAAACAAACTCCTTACACTAATTACAATAACTGTTTACTCCCTTTGTCTTCTCTTTTTCCTGGCTAATTATCTCTATCTCTCTCCCTCTCAAATTGCCCCGGCCATGCTTTATGGACGCCGGGAGGCACTGACGAGAGTCGCCTCAATATCAGGTGGATTGGAGGAAGTACGAATCAGCCGATCCTTGTCAGAACCGCACATTTATCTGGCATTTTTCTCTCGTTTCTCGCCGGCGGAATATCAAATGTATTCTCGGAACTGGCCGGACCCGACGACTTTGGGTCTGAAATTTCTGGATCAGGTGGACGGGTACTCTTTAGATAAATATCGTTTCGGGAACCTGAATTTTGAGGCTCCGGTAGACCATTCGGTTCTTTATGTCGGCTTACCTTCAGACTTTCCCCCGGACTACCCCGGACTTTTCCGTATTGATTATCCGGACGGTCGCCCGGCGGTGACCGTAGCCGCAAAAAATCCATGAAATATTTTCTCTTAATCTTACTACTTTGTCTCCCTGCGTTCGTGCAGATGCTGAGGTTTGGTTTATATACTACCCACGACTTTCATTTCTTCCGTCAGTACGAATTTGATAAGTGTATATCCGATCATGTTTTCCCCTGCCGCTGGTCAGCGAATGCCGGTATGGGTTACGGAGAGCCGGTTTTCAATTTTTACGGCCAACTGCCTTATGTTTTCGGCCAGATATTCAAATATTTAGGTTTTTCAGTGATTGATTCGGTAAAAACGGTTTTCATTCTCTCGCTGGTTCTTTCTTCTGTATTCATGTATCTGCTGTCCCGGCGGTTCTGGGGTCATTTGGGGGGTCTGATATCGGCTTTATTTTATGTTTTTGCTCCCTACCGGGCAATAGATGTCTGGGTTCGCGGTGCTCTGCCGGAAAGTCTGGCATTTGTGTTTTTCCCCCTCATCCTTCTGTCTCTGGAAAAGTATTTACATCGTCCCCGCCTATTACCGCTTTTAGAGTTCTCGTTATCCTGGGCGGGTTTAGTACTGGTCCACAATCTGTCCGCCTTTATGTTTTTTCCTTTTGTGATTATCTGGTGGCTATGGCGATCCCGGCAGTCGCGGGGTATCATGTCGGGAATTCCGCTTCTGGCCGCCTTCATCTTTTCGCTCTTTCTTTCGGCTTTTTACCTGCTCCCGGTCATATTTGAAAGCCGCTTAACGACTGTCAACGACACCACCCGGATTTATTACGAGTACGGTTTGCACTTTACTTCTTTAAAACAGTTGTTCGTTTCCCGTTTCTGGGGCTATGGCGGGTCAGTTTGGGGACTGAATGATACTATGAGCTTTTCCGCCGGCCACCTTCACTGGATACTTGCAGTCATTATCGGTTTATATTTGCTCATGAAACGTCAAATCAAATCACCATTAACTAATAACTATTTACTGTTCACCGGTCTCGGTATCTTCGCCCTTTTTTTAACTCACGGCAAATCCGATTTCATCTGGCGCCTGGTTCCTTATATCCGTTTCGTCCAGTTTCCCTGGCGATTTTTAACCATCACTGCCCTTTTCCTCGCCCTTGCCAGCGGGAGTATCGCCCGCATCCTTCCCAATAAATTTATCCCCTATATACTACTACTGTTACTGTTGACCAATTTTATGTTCTTCCGTCCGGATATCTGGCGTCCGATTTCTGATTCAGTCCAATTTTCCGGTGTTTTGTGGGACGAGCAGCGAGCCTCATCTCTCCAGGATTACTGGCCGAAATCGGCTCCGCTGAAGCCTCGGGAATTTGCCCCCTCTCTGCCGGAGTTCACAACGGGGCAGGGTCAGGTGGCAGTATTTCATAAATCTTCCCACTCAGCTCAGGCGCAGATTACCGTTTCTTCCCCCCGGGCGGAAGTCCTTTTTCCCATTGTCTATTTTCCGGGATGGACAGCCCAAATTTCCGGCCGCAGGTTTCGGGTCATACCCTCGGGAGATTTAGGCAGGATTACCGTTCTTTTACCTGCCGGTAGTTACCTGGTACAGCTGAGGTTTACCGATACCCCCGTTCGGCGTATCGGCAATTTAGTAAGTCTGGTCTCCGGAATATTATTGCTGTCCGCCTTGCTGATTATCAAAAAACCGTCTTATGCAAAAAGTTAAAAATTGGCCATATCTGCTTCTGTTATTGGTCATTTCCGGTCTTTTTTTACGCCTGGTCAGGCTTCCGGATTTCCCGCCCGGTCTTAATTGGGACGAAGCCAGTCTGGGATATTCCGCCTATTCACTGTTAAAAACCGGTCATGACGAATGGGGATCTGCATCCCCTTTAATTTTTCGCGCTTTCGGGGATTACAAACTCCCCAGCTACATCTACCTGGATGTTGTCCCCGTCGCATTTTTGGGATTAAATCCGTCGGGAGTGAGATTGCCGTCGGTTCTGGCAGGTACCTGCTTGATTCTCATGTCTTTCCTGTTGGCTCGGCAAATTTTTAAAGACGATCGGATAGCCTTGCTGACGGCACTGCTGGTGGCCATCGAACCGTGGTCGCTGTTTCTTTCCCGGGTGGGCCTTGAAGCCAATCTGGCAGCATTTCTTATTTGTGCCGGGATTGTTTTTCTGTTGCGGCACAAAATCACACCTGGCCTGTTGTTTTTGGGTTTATCTGTCTGGACATACAACAGCGCCCGTCTCTTCACCCCTCTGTTTCTGTTGGCATACTGGGTCATCCGCCGTCCCAAACTATCAACGGTAAACTATTTACTATTAACTGTATTTTTCGTACCCATGCTTCTTCAGCTTTTTTCCCCGTCCGGCCAAGCCCGGTACAAATGGGTGTCCTTAATCGACCAGGGGGCAATCAACCGCATCAATGAACTTCGTCTGAATTCGGATTTGCCCGAGACCCTTTCCCGAATTTTCTTTAATAAAGTATCCTATTCACTATTCACTTTTACTGTTAATTACCTAAAACATTTCTCCCCGGATTTTCTCTTTTTTTCCGGCGGTAGCAACTACCAGTTTAATATCCCCGGATATGGGTTACTTTCGTTAATAAACCTCCCCTTCTTTTATCTGGGCCTCCTGCACTTACCCGGATTTCACGATCGTAAAAATCGCGTCATTTTTCCCCTCTTAGCCTGGCTATTCCTGGCTCCCATTCCCGCCAGTTTGACTCGGGACGCTCCTCATACCCTGCGGGCTATTACCCTGCTGCCTTTACCAATGCTTATATCGGCTTTCGGTGCAGTTAAGATTTGGGATAGATTAAAAACTCATTTGCCGAATTATTTTCCCATTGTCTGGCTTGTCTGTTTAATCCTAAGTCTGGAATACTACACGACTACTGTCACTCCGGCTTACCGTACTGCTTATTCCTGGTCCTGGCAATACGGCTATCGGGACATTGTTGCATATGTCAGAAACCATTATTCCGAATACGACCGGGTCATAGTTAGCAAAAGATATGGAGAACCGCATATCTTTTTCCTGTTTTATTGGCCCTGGGACCCGGTTGCCTACCGGACAGATCCTGATCTGATCCGATATTTTAAGAGCGATTGGTATTGGGTGGATAGTTTTGCCAAATTCAGGTTCGTCAACGATTGGGATTTGGTGGAATACGTAAGTCAGCCCCATCCAGGTCAAAAGTATTTAACCGTTTCCTCGCCGGACAACGCCGCCCCCGGTACACCCCTCGGTCAAATTAATTTCCTCGACGGTCAGCCGGCTTTCATAATTAAAGAAAACTGAAATGGGTAGAAAAATATTATTAATTTCGGTTCTTATTCTTGGACTTGGCCTCAGGCTGATTCGGCTGGATAACCGTCCGGCAGGATTCACTTGGGACGAAGCGGCCTTGGGTTACAACGCTTATTCGCTTTTATTCACCGGCAAGGACGAACACGCGGCATTAATGCCCCTGGTTTTTAAATCCTTCGGTGATTACAAACCCGGTTTATATATTTATTTCTCAGTTCCCGCGGTAGCCATCTTTGGCCTTAACGAATTTGCCACCCGTCTGCCCTCCGCTATCTTCGGCACCCTGCTTGTCCTCGTTGTTTATTTGATAAGTAAAGAATTAGAAAGTTTATTGAAAATTGAAAATTGTAAATTGAAAATTGCACCAGCAGCAGCCTTGCTGATGGCGGTAAACCCCTGGGCTATCCACTTCTCCCGCGGGGCCTGGGAAGCCAACCTTGCGCTGTTTCTTACCACTTTGGGTGTCACGTTTTTTATCCGGGGAATCAAAAATAATTCTCATTTCCCCTATCTCATTTCTGCTTTCTTCCTCGGTCTGACACTCTGGTCCTACCAGGGGGCCAAACTTTTCACTCCGCTGCTACTTTTATCCCTGATCGTCGTTTACCGGCCTGTTATTAGTATAAAAAAAATGCTCTTACCATTGGGACTATTTCTTGTATTACTATTTCCGATTCTGGCAGGATTCGGAAACCAATCCGGCCGACTCAAAGTCTTCAGCGTATTTTCCTATACCCGCACCCGGGAATATGTATCCCAAATACTTACCCAGGATCAAACAACCCGTCCCGGGTGGGCTTATTACCTGTATCACACTGAACTGCTGGATCAGTTACGCGGCATCGCCCAAAGATATCTTAACCATCTGTCACCCCGATTTTTGTTCGTGGACGGCGACTGGTCTTCGCTTCGCCACTCCACTCCCTACCAGGGATATCTTTTTTACCCCCAACTATTAATTCTTTTGATGGGTTTATACCTGCTGATAAAAAACTTTTCCCATCCATTGTCAAAGTTTGTCATCATATGGTTGTTTTTGGCACCGGTCCCGGCCGCCCTTTCCCGGGATATTGTTTCCGGCGTCAGATCTCTGCCTTTGATCATTCCCTTAACAATCATTTCCGGCATCGGCTTAGCCAAAATTTCCCGTTATTCAACTCTGTTACTCTGTTTCTCTGTAACTCTGTTACTTTTCTTTATCTATTTCCTGGATCTCTATTTCATCCATTCGCCTCAGTTTACCGCCCGGGACTGGCTATACCCTTATCGCCCTGCATTTTCGCTCATCAGGCCCTATCTCTCATCATACCGCCGCATTTATTTCACCGATCAACTCGGCCAGCCCTATATTTTCTATCTTTTTTACAACCAGGTATCCCCCGCATACTACCAGTCCCAAAATGCCTTCATCCCCAATCCCTCAGGAGACGTCGGTCGGGTCGACCGGGTTGATAATCTGGTATTTGCCCCGGTTTACTGGCCTTCTTTGCGTTACGAAAGTTCTGCGTTGTTCATCGGAGGCCAGTATGAATTACCTGAATCAGACCTAAACCAGCCCGGCCTGGAGCGGATTGCCGAGATTACTTACCCCAACGGAGATCCGGCACTCAGGATTGTCGGTATACCATGAAACGATACTTGCTTATCCTGATTTTGTTATTGGCTGCTGTTTTACGTCTGACAGCCTTGTCCCGCTATCCGGTCGGATTCAATGCCGACGAAGCCGCCTTGGGATACAACGCCTATTCTCTATTAACCACCGGTAGGGATGAGCATGGCCACCTCTGGCCAATAAACCTCGAATCGTTTGGTGATTTCAAACCTGCCCTCTATGCGTATCTTTTAATCCCGTTCATCAAAGTATTCGGTTTGAGTGAATTTGCCGTCCGTCTCCCATCCGCCCTGGCCGGGATATTTTCAGTTTGGCTGATATATCTGTTAACTAAGGAGTTATTTACCTCTCCCTCGTCTCCCCCTCCTGAATCAGGAGGGGGATGGGGGGTGGTACAGAAGATACCGGTTATTGCAGCATTTATGCTGGCGATATCGCCGTGGCATCTTCATTTTTCCCGGGGAGCCTGGGAAGTCAACCTGGCCACCACCTTCATTTTGTCCGGAGTTTATTTTTTTATTCTATATCAGAAAAATCACAAATTTTTGAATTTTGAATTTTGTGTTTTGAGTTTTGCTCTGTCCATGTACACCTACCAGTCTACCCGCATTATTGCTCCGCTCTTGGGTCTGGGCTTGGCTTTGATGTATTTCAAATCTCTGATCCGGTATCCCAAACAGTTGCTTCTGGCTTTTCTCACCCTGGTTTTTATACTTTCCCCCTTAATGCTGTCTATTATCCGTTCTGATGCTTCCTCCCGCTTATCCGGCGTCGGCCTTCTGGCAGATGACGGGCCCGTGAACCGCGTAAACCAGCTACGCGGTCAGCATTCAGCCTTAAATTCACTTTTATCCCGTGAGCTGCACAACCGTCCCGTTATCTACACTATTCAATTTATGAAAAATTATCTAGACCATTTCAACGGGGATTTTCTGTTTATAACCGGCGACCTGATACCCCGTAATCGTATTCCGGAAACAGGACTTCTGTATCTGACCGATTTTCTACTTCTGGTTTTGGGAGTTTTTTATCTCTTCCGCCGGTCCAGACCACACACCCGCATCATTTGGTTGTGGCTGGCTGTCGCCCCGGTGGCTTCCGCTCTGACTTTTCAGACCCCCCACGCTCTCCGGGCCCAAAATCTGGTCATCCCGCTAACTATAATTTCCACCGCTGGAATTTATTTCATAATTTCTAAAGCACGTTACTCAAAAGCCCTGTTACTCTTACTATTTACTATTTACACATTTCAATTCACCCGTTACCTCCACCAGTATTATATCCACTATCCCCAAACTTATCCTTATGCCTGGGAATACGGTTTTAAAGAACTTGTAAGCTATGTGGAATCGGTTAAGGACGGGTATGATCAGATCCTGGTTACCGACAAATACGATCAGCCCTACATCCTTTTTCTGTGGTATTCCCGTTACCCTCCAGCCAGATTTCAGGGTACACATCAACTGACTATTCGTGATAAGTTTAACTTTTCCACCGTCAGGGCTTATGACAAATACAAATTTACGGATACTTCCTGGGACAAAGTTCGGGATATCCACGGCACCCTTATCGTTGCCGCTCCGGATGACATTCCGGAAGTCGGGGTGCATGTGGTAAAAACTATTTATTTCCCCGGCGGTTCACCAGCATTTAAAATTGTTTCAAATTAATATGAATCTAGTTGAATTAGCCAAAGTGATATTTACTGGCGATAAAGGGACTATAATTATTCAGGATCGTACAGGACATAGCAAGATAGGGGAAAAATTGGGATTCTTTGGTGGTGGTATTAAACAGGATGAAACTCCGGAACAGGCACTCCGTCGCGAATTACTCGAAGAATTAAGATATTCCCCTGAAATATTAAATTTCTTCATTAAGCAAAATACTATCTGCAAAATTACCGGGAAATTTTACGGTTGGAAAGTCATTGAGCATATATTTTTATCTCCCATAACTCCAGAACTATTGGGATCACCATGTCTTGAAGGAGGAGGTATTAAAGAATTATTACTTGCAGATGCACTCAAACTTCCGGATTTTTGGGAAGGGGACCATAAAATCTTAGAAATTTTGTATGAAAAAGATTAAACTTTCCGTCGTCCTGGCTGTTTATAACGAGGAGGCAAATCTTGCCCGGTGCCTGGAATCCGTAAAAGACATCGCCGGAGAGATAGTTATTGTTGACGGGGGCTCAACGGATAAAACCGTGGAAATAGCCAAACGGTTCAAAGCCAAAATTATCCGGACAGACAATCCTCCCAACTTCCACATCAACAAAAACAAAGCCATCGATGCTGCGGCAGGGGAGTGGATTTTGCAGTTGGACGCCGACGAAGTCGTTTCTCCTGAATTATCCCGGGAAATAAAATCTATAACCTATAACCTAAAACCTAATCACTATGCAGGATACTGGCTAAATCGCAAAAACTGGTTTCTGGATCGCTTTCTGACCAAAGGCGGCCAGTACCCTGATCCCACCCTGCGCCTGTACCGGCGGGGTATGGGTCGTCTTCCTGCCATAGATGTCCATGAGCAGGCCCGGGTTAATGGTCCTACCAGTCATCTCAAATCCGACCTGCTGCATTACCGGGATACCGATTTTGCCAGATATCTTTCGGGCTTTAACCTCTATACCACTTTTATAGCAGAACAACTCAGACAGCAGGAAATACATTTTAATTTGTCAAACGTATTTCTCTATCTCTGTTTCAAACCTCTGTCGACTTTCTTAAAGATTTATTTCAGGCACCGGGGATACGTTGACGGTTTCCCGGGGCTTGTCTTTGCTCTATATTCCGGCCTGGTCCATCCGGTTTCCTTTATTAAATTCTGGCAAAAAACCTTTTATCCGGACCAGTATTCGAAAAAATTATGATCCGTATCGGTTTCATCACCCCATCTTCATCTTCAGGACACCCCGCCCGGGGAATCGGATTTTATTCTCGCCAGTTGTTATCAGCTCTCAAACTCCGGGCAGGAACGTACGGGATGCAAGTCGAATCCGTAGAAAATTTCGATAATGTCATCGGCAGATACAATCTGATTCATCAGCCTTATTTTGATCTCTTTTCCCCCTCCCTGCCTCTGGTTCCCCCTGTCAAAACCATTGTCACCATCCATGACGTCATTCCGCTGGAATACCCCTTACATTATCCTCCCGGTATCAAAGGGCGGTTAGGATTGGTTTGGGAAAAAACCGCCATCCGGTCGGTATCTCGGATTATTACCGATTCCTATGCTTCGGTAAAAGCCCTGGTTAAATATCTGCACCTTCCCCATGCCAAAATAAAACTGGTTTATCTGGCTCCCGGCGACCAATTCCGACGTATTACGGATAAAATCCGTTTGTCGTCTGTCCGCAATAAGTACCATCTACCCCGAAAATTTGTACTTTTTATGGGAGATATCAATTGGAATAAAAATCTCCCCGGATTGGTAGAAACCTGCCTCAATCTAAAAATCCCCCTTGTGGTGATAGGTAAAAGTGCCGCCGAAATTGAAAAATTGAATTTATCCCACAAAGAGCTTTCTCATCTCTCACCTCTCATTTCTCACCTCTCAGATCCCAACTTGATCCGTCTGGGATTTGTTCCCGATGAGGATCTGGCGGCGATATTCAGTCTGGCCGGAATTTACTGCCAACCTTCGTTTGCCGAAGGCTTCGGTTTGCCGGTTGTCCAGGCCATGGCCTGTGGCACACCGGTGGTCTGCAGCCGGACCCATTCCTTACCTGAATTTGCAGGTGAAGCTGCTGTCTATTTTGACCCTTTTTCAGTCCCGGATATGACTCAAAAAATCAAATCCGTGATGACCGATTCTGGTTTACGAAAGACGCTATCCGAAGCCGGAATAATACAATCATCCCGTTTTACCTGGGAGCAAAGTGCCGACCACACCTTGCAAGTTTACCGGGAGGTAATAAAATCAGGTTTGTTGCCATGAATTTTGCCCGAATAGTCAGGTTATTCGTCGCCTGGCAGTTGCTGATTGTTATCATCACCGCCGCATCGTTTAGTTGGTTGCCCCTGCGTGCTACTTTTATCGGCGGTTCCGACCAAGCCAGTCTGGCAAACCCCCAGCCATATATCCGGAATCCTCTGCTATACTCACGGGCAAATTTTGACGGTATCCACTATGTGGACATCGCCCGTAAAGGTTATGGTTATGCCCAACAGGCGTTTTTCCCCCTATACCCCAAACTTATAACTCTGCTTTCACCTTACGTCCACCCACCCGCGTTAGCCGGAATTTTGGTCTCTCTGGCTGGTTTCCTAGCAGGTTTGGTCTTTCTTTCCCGACTCATGACCCTGGACCATCGTCCTAAAATTGTTTTTTGGACTATTTTGGCTCTGCTGGTTTTCCCAACCAGTTTCTTTTTCGGGTCGGTCTATACCGAAGGCCTGTTCTTCTTTTTTAGCGTCAGTGCCTTTTATTTTGCCCGTTCCCGGCGCTGGTGGGTTGCCGGTATTATAGGATTATTGGCTTCGTATACACGTTTTATTGGGGTCTTCTTATTGCCTGCCCTGCTCATAGAATGGTGGACGGCCTACTCCGGTTCCGAAAAGGGTCCCAAACCAGCAATCGCCGACCTCATGATCCTGTTTTTTATTCCCGTGGGACTGGTAATTTTTATGCACTATTTAATCCACACCACCGGTGATCCTCTGGCCTTTTTGCATGTTCAGAAACTTTTCGGACAGGGCAGGAGCGACGAAATAATCCTGATCTATCAGGTGTTCTGGCGTTATCTGAAAATGATTTTTACGGTCAACCGGGCGGATCCGTTGTATCTGACTATCTGGCTGGAACTAATCACCGGTATTCTTGGTACTGTATCTTCAGTTATTTTATTTTTCCGTTCCCGTCCGTCGTACGCTTTCTTTAATCTGGCTTCATTTCTCACCCCCACTCTCTCCGGCACTTTCACTTCAGTCCCCCGCTATTTGTTATTGTGTTTCCCTAGCTTCATTCTTTTAGGCGAATGGTTGGGAAAGACCGACACAGTATGGCGTCGGTCATATCTGTTCTTCAGCTTAATTCTATTGGTGTTATTTACATCCCTCTTCGTTCGGGGTTACTGGGTCTCTTGATGGTATTTACATGTATTATAAACTATGTCTATGACTAAAAACCCTTGCGAAAACATCATTATTGGAGGAAATGGATTTATAGGAACATACATCACAGAACTATTAACAAAATCGGGTAACAGTTCGAGGATTATAGATTCCCATGCTCATGCGGATTCACAAGCAGAACAGGTCGCTATTACTATCGGACCTGAATGTAACGATCAGGAATTAAAAAGCGCAATAGCCGGGAAAAGAATATTCATTCTCGTAGGTCAGATAAAACCTGATTTTAATGAAGATTATGAACTAGCCGCATTAAAGAAACTATTCAGTTGCGTCGACTTCAAAATGACCAGACAAATTATCTACACATCTTCAGCCTTAATATACGGGGACACCAAAAAACCTGCAGTGGAAACAGACCCCATCAATCCGGTCGATTCATATAGTAGATTTAAATCAAAAAGTGAGGATTTATGTAAAATGTATTTTAATCAAAAAACCGGAATCAATTTGCTTATAACCAGATTAAGTAATGTCTATGGGGGTGTTAAAAACAGGGGATTTATCGGTTTAATAATAAATAAATCCAAGAATGAGATTAAGCCAACAATAGATATTAACGGAGATGGTAAACAAACCAGAGACTATATTCATGTAATTGATGTCGCAAACGCTATTTTATCAATTGCCGGAAACGAAGTGAATGACATTGTAAATGTGAGCTTCGGGATTAGCTGGTCACTCCTCGAAATAATTGATAAGTTTAATAATTTATCACCGAATAATATTCATACAAATATAAAAGGCAATTTATTAAATGAAGTGAAACAGAGCCGGATTTCCAATCAAAAATTGAGAGATATTTACGGATACACTCCTGCAATATCCCTGGATAGGGGGCTCGAGCTTAGTTTGCTTTAGCGTATATGATGAGAGACAAAATAAAAAAAGTAATAATCGTCGGTTGCGGTGCAGCAGGCCGTCTTTTATTACACGATATAGTACAAAATCATAAAACTATTTCATGTCTGGGTTATGTGGATGATCTGAAAAAAAGCAATAGTGTTCGTATTTTAGGTCCGATCAGGAATCTGGTTGAATTAGTGGAGAATTACCGGGTTGATGAAATCTTAATAGCGGTACCTTCAAGTAATGGCAAACTGGTAAGGCGTGTTTTGCTGCAATTAATTTCAACTCGAATTCCTATAAAAATTGTTCCCAGAACCCAGATGGTTATTAAGACTGGTCTGGTCAGATATGCAGATTTAAGAGAGGCTGAGGCGCAGGACTTTTTGGGTCGTCCGTTTATTAAACATAATATTGAAAAACTTTCCGCCTGGTACAAGGATAAAGTGGTGCTTATAACCGGTGGAGCAGGTTCTATCGGTTCTGAAATAGTCAGACAGTTGATGGAGTTAGGTACAAAAAAAGTTATAGTATACGACTTTTCTGAATATCTGATGTTTAATCTGGATCAGATGTTAAAAGACGTAGGAATGCGAGACAAGTGCGAATTGATCATAGGAAACATTTTAAATGCAAATAAAGTATCCCAGATCTTTAAAAAAGATAAGCCCAATATTGTAATTCATGCAGCAGCATATAAACATGTCTATTTAATGGAAGACAATTTGGATGAGGCGATAATAAACAACATTCAGGGTACTAAAACAATCACGGATCTGGTAATTCAGAATCAAATTTCTAATTTTGTATTTATTTCGACAGACAAAGTAGTTAATGCCTCCAGCATCATGGGAGCTACCAAGAACTTATGCGAGCTTTATATCAGACATTCATACCACGGTCAAAAAAAGCTGATATTTAATATTGTTAGGTTTGGAAACGTGATAAATTCAAATGGATCAGTTTTACCGCTCTTCGAAAAGCAGATAAAGGAAAGGAGCGAAATCACTGTAACTGATAGAAAAGTAAAAAGGTTTTTTATGTCAACTAGAGAAGCTTCACAGCTGGTGATAGAAAGCACTGCTTGGGGGATAAAAAATTCAATACATGTTTTAGATATGGGTGAATTATTAAGCATTTATGAAATTGCCTTATGCACTATCAGAAGCAGAAACCTAATTCCGGAGGTAGATGTCAAAATTAAGTTTATCGGTCTTCGGAAGGGAGAGAAAATGATCGAGGAGCTGTATACTAACCGGGAAAGAGGTAATTTAATTGACACAAAAATACCGCGTGTATTTGGGTTAGAGAAACTGGTGCTTCACAACAACAAAATCATTGCACTGGAAGAAGAACTGATAAATTTAGCCAGGAAATGCAACATTAAAGGAATAAAGCGAATATTGAATGAAGAATTTCCCACACTTTCAAAGGCCCACTAGCTTAATAAGAATCGTTCCCCGATATTCCTGATTATCGTAGTTTTCGGTAGCCGGAATGACAAATATTTTCAACACCCGGTAATTATTCATTAAATACGGATTTTTGATATTTTCTGGTGAATAAACCACCTCTTTCCAGTCACCTAATGAAAAATTGGCGTCATTTTCAAGATAATTCGTTATAACTATATATTCAACATTATTAATCTTACCTGGATAAGGTTTTATCATTTCCGGCGCCAATGGAAACCACATTGTTGTTAAACCGTGATACCAGGCAGCCCATGCATCAAGATTTGTGATGGTCAATTTTCCACGAGGAATATTTTGTGCCATTACGTCTGCAATTGCTTTATAGGCTGGAGGCTGATTTGTATTAAACTGTTGGCGACGATATCTTGAATCCAGTGTGATGTAACCGATCATTGGCAATGACACGATGAATATCAACAGACCAGCAAATAGATACTTTAAACGTAGGTTTTTTGCCAATTCGACCAAGGATATTGCCGCACATATAAAAATCAATGGTAAAACGGGATGGACATACCTGGCAATGGGTAGGGTTAGGGAGGCGGCAATAATTAAAAGCAGACCACTTATTAAAGTATATATATAAAAACCCCGTAACTCTCGTTGTTTTATTAAGGCAAACACCCCGTACAAGAATAAAGCCAATATTATCGGATTAACGATTCGATCCGGAAATTTAAGAAAATTATACAAGTTGTATACTGTTTTAGCCGCTAGTTTCCTGGTAGTAATCCGGTCAGATGGAGCGCCACGCATATAAGCTCCGTTGTTATCGCTGGGTGTGGAATAGATGGAATTAAAATAGAATGCAGGGGAAACGAATGGATATCTGCTGGAAAATGGTATACCTGTCAGAATAATAATTCCGGCTACAGCCAGTACTAATAAGCGTCGGCGGGAAAATATTAATACCAGTATAAAAAGAGAAACCGCAATAACTATGGATTGAGCTCTGGTAAAAAACATTAACGTTACCGGAACCAATGACAACCATTTTCGTTTTGGATTATAAAGATACAGAATAACCGCGAGTATTATTTCCAATGACAAGAATATTTCACTTGTGCTGTTTCTAGCATAATCCAGGAAGTACATATTTCCCAACAGAAAAACAACCGCAGTTATCCCTGCTTGGATAGAATGTAGCTTTTTACCGATTAAATAGACCAAAACAGCTATCAACAACCAAACACCAACTCCAAAAATGACAACTGTAGAATCACTTAATGGAAATATCCGAAAAACTATCGACAACACCCAAGAGGTCAAAGGATGAAAACCGGGAGAAAACGCATCACCCGGAGTATACTTTGACAGAAGAACCGGATTGAAGAGACTATGGTGTATGACCAAACCGCGGCCGTAATTAAAATTTATTGCTGCTTCCGCATATTTTACCGAGTCTGAAAAACTTAACCAAAAATTAAACGTCATAAAAAAATCGAAATGATAGCTTCAAAATACTTGATGATAACCTGTATCTGCCTAACTATAGTTTATTCTTTTTATTTTCTCAATAAAATTAAGTTGGATAATACGGCCTACTGGAGCGGGGATACTATAGTTTACCAGTCTATTGCAGTAAATTTAGCCACAGGTCATGGTTATAAATATGGAATCATAGAACCATTCGAGAAATATAAGTTTGGAAAAGGTCTCTTCAATCCAAAAGCAGACTTAAAAGAGGAACTTACTGACTGGGGTAAAGAAGGTGGACATGATTATTTTTTTACTACCCCGGGTTACATTTTATTTCTGGGATCAATTTACAAAATATTCGGTATTAGCCCGTTTATAGCCAAAGTAATACAAAATATCTTCATGATCACCATAGGTTCTTTTTTACCCTTCATTGGCTATATTTTTTGGAAAAGATCAGGACTCGTAAGTGGGATCATATCCGGTTTTATCTATCTCAATCACTTTTTTAGCCTTGAGGCTCCAGGCTCGCTTGCTGTTGCTAATGAAATACTCACCGAGCCTTTGATCTCTTTTTATCTTTTCTTAATGATCATTGTGTTTATGTATTGGTCAATCAAAAAGTCTTTTATAACGACGTTTAGTTTTGGAGTCTTGCTTGGTATCGGTGTACTGGTCAAGGGATCAAATATATTTATTCCCCTTCTGTTCTTAACCTATTTCTTTATTCTTATTTTTATAAAAAGGAGTTTAAGTTTGGCACATCTTTCTGTATTATTGTCGGGAATTATTATTTCTATTTTGCCATGGTCTATATATGCCACCAAATCTTCAGATCAATTAATCTTAATTTCCACCCAAAGCAAACCGGCACTATTTGACGGAAATAATGAATACACAGTTATCGACGGAGCTTGGCACCCGGAGGGATACATTGACAATCCAAATAGTTTCTATCGGCAACCATGGCTGCAAAAATATCCGGATTTAATAAAGGTTGCCATATTTTATTATTATCATCCCAGAATATTTTTGCCTGTATTTCTTAAAAAGTTATTTTATGCATACCGATTATTTCCTTTTTTTAAAATTTCATTGACTCTGATAATTAGTTCAATCCTAATTAATTATTTCTTGAATAAAAAGTTCAAAATAGTCATGTTGATGATAACTTTGCTTTGTTTGATAAATATATTCATTTTTCCCTATCCGGTAACTGGCATGCCATTTATGAGCCAAATCTCTACTAGTGGTTCCTTATTAACCGTTTTACTTACAGTAGCCATGCTATTAGCGTATCGCAAAAAAATTATTCACACCATAGACATACCTGCACCTATGATAATAATATTCGTGAATTATTTACTGATTACCCTGATGATTTTCGGTTACCCTAGATATATTCAGGTTATGAATTTTGTATTTATTCTTGTATCGGTTAAACTCCTCATGGATTTTATAAAAGAATTCTTTTCTACCTTTTATTCTGTTTTCTTTACATCAGATGGTTAAACCGAATAAAGAGCTGAAGAACTGGTACTACCACCGGGATTTAATAAATTATTATGCGTTTAACTTAACACCCCAATGTAGTATTTTAAACATTCACCATGGTAATGATATTTTCCGCGATTCATTAAAATATAAGAATTATAAATCAGTTAACATTTCAAAAAAGTCAATATTTCCTGATAAAAAATTTGACTTTATTTTTATTTCTGATTCTTTAAGTGTTGTCAGAGATATTCAGTCTTTGTTTCACAAGCTAAAGAAATGTTCTAGTCCCAACACCAGACTCATAGTCAATTATCATAATTATTTCTGGTTACCCTTTCTGAAAATAGCTGTGAAGCTTGGAATTAAAGACCCGCAAAAATATACGAATTGGTTAAATACTGACGACGTGATTAATTTGCTGTCTATTGAGAATTATCAAATCATAAAAGTCGGGCAACGGTTATTGATACCGGTTTATATCCCGGTAATTTCTTATTTCATAAACAGGTATATTGCATATTTTCCGGTTATTAATAAATTATGTTTTACAAACTACCTTATTTCCCGGCCTGTAAATGATAATAAAATCTATGATCAAACCGTAAGCGTGATCATACCCGTCAGAAATGAGAGTGGGAATATTGAAAATACTATTAAGCGGCTTCCAAAGCTAGGTAAACACACAGAAATAATCTTTATAGAGGGTTATTCCTCTGACAATACCTGGGATAAAATTATCCGTGTTCAGAATAAGTACAAGAAATTGGATATAAAAGTCTTTAAACAGCAGGGTATAGGTAAGGCGGATGCTGTTCGACTTGGATTTATTAAAGCCAGAGGTAATATTCTAATGATTCTTGATGCAGATTTAACCGTACCTCCGGAAGAATTGACCAAATTTTATGAAGCTATTAATAAAGACAAAGGCGAATTCATTAATGGCTGTCGGTTGGTATATCCGGTGCAAAAAGAAGCAATGCAATTTCTTAACACAGTTGCCAACCACCTCTTCTCCACCATATTATCATGGATATTGAATATAAAAATAAAAGATACACTATGTGGTACAAAAGTTATCTCAAAGAAGAACTATCTTCATATTGCCCGTAACCGTAAGTACTTTGGGGATTTTGATCCGTTCGGTGATTTTGATTTGATATTCGGAGCCGCGAAATTAAATCTGAAATATACTGAAATACCCATTCATTACCAATCACGTAAATATGGACATACCAACATCTCCCGCTTCAAACATGGCTGGTTGTTACTGAAGATGACTATATTTGCACTATTCAAGTTAAAATTTGTCTAATGCTGATCAATTTCTTAAAAAGATATTCATACAAACAAATCCTTCTTCTATTCATAGAAGACCACCTTCAGTTTCTCCTGGGTCCGTTACCGTCGTACGAAGGTATTATTGCCAGAAGACTCATGTACAAAATATTTCTCAAATTAGGTAAGGGGAGCATTATTTACCACCACGTAATATTCACTCACGGTTTTAATATCAAAATAGGTAATTATTTTTCACCAAACTGCGGCACCCATATTGATGGTAGAGGAGGTGTGGAAATTGGCGATTATGTCCTGATCGGACCAAATGTTTTTATTGCTTCATCAAACCATGTAGTCCGCACGAGAGAGCCCCGTATAAATTTTCCTCATATTCCCAAACCCACGTATATAGGTTCAAATGTCTGGATTGGGGCCAACACGGTTGTATGTCCTGGGGTTAAGATTGGTGACAACAGTATTGTGGCCGCCGGTAGCATAGTAACAAAGGATGTAGCACACAACGTTATTGTTGCTGGAAATCCTGCCAGGGTAACACGGACTTTTTAGTATGATAAATGGATTCAAAAATATTTTATTAAACAAGACGGATGATCTTCATAAACTGATATTTAGTCAACCCATGGGAAAAGAAATGACAAGTTTTACCAGGAATCTAACATGGACAGTTTTTGGCCTGGGTACATCCTCAGCTATTATCTTCGCGATTAACCTCCTTGCCGGAAGATTATTAGCACCCGTTGAGTACGGAAAATACAATCTGGTTCTCAGTTTGTCACAAATTATTATGGTGTTTTCAGTATTTGGTATAGATATGGCTGCTGTAAATTTCATTGCCAAATCAAAGAGTGAAACGGATAAGAAAGTTGTCGTATCAACTTCTCTTATGTTAATAACACTTAACTTAATCATGGTTGTTATCGGGACAACTCTGTTTTTGAAACTGACCGATATTGCTGATTATTTTGAAATTAGTATGGTGATTTCGATTTTGATATATACAGCTCTATACTCATTTAGAAATGTTACTGACGGAATCATGAGAGGATTACATAAATTTAAAGCTCAGTCGCTCTTGAGAATGGTTGAAGTTGGGGTTACCTTATTAACATTCTATTTAATGTTCTTTATTGTCAAAAAATATGTATACACCGCTAATCTATTTGCTACACTCACGGGTGTTTTTGCCCTCGTTATCATCTATATCATCTATATAAAACACTATTTATTCAAGTTTGACAGAATAATATTAATAGACTTAATGAAATACGGTGGGTTATTTTTCACTAGTGGAGTCGCCGGGGTCGTCTTTGGTCAATTAGACAAAATTATTGTAACCACGAGTCTGGGAATTAGCTCATTTGGTTTGTACAGTGCATATTTCACAGCCTCAGGATTGGTTTCAATCAATTTGGCCGGGGTTGTAATCAACGTCTTTTTCCCAGCTGTATCAAAAGAGCCTAATAAATTACCGATTTACCATAAGTTAAATAGATTAACTGCTTACACAATCTTACCCTTGTTTATGTTAATGGTAATAATTGTCAGTGTGGCAATGAAAATATTTGGATCAAAATATCAATTTAATTTGGAATATATTCTGCTTTTCAGTATTTTGTCGGTACTTCAGTTCTTTTATTCCATCAATAATTCATTAATTACCACAATTTCGAGAAATTTATTTATCAAGTCAATTGTGTTTTCAATCCTGATTAGCACGTTCTATTTATGTGGATATCTGATATTTATATGTTTATCTTTAATAACTATCACGACCGTAGTAACTTTAATGATCTCTTATGTCATATGCTTGATGTGGATGCAGCGGATTATATTAAGGAATTACTTCGGATCTGGTCTGATAAAATGACATCTTCTTAATATATAATGCAGCGTTAAAGAGAGCTTAATCAAAAAAATGAAATTGTCACCCGAAGCTAAAACAGTAGTTGAATTAGTTAGAGAATGTGGATTGATTGCCCGACAACAAAGATTGGGGGATTTATCAGTGGAGGATGTGGCTGGTAAAGGTTTGATCTCAAAGGGGGATCTAAAAGTAGATGGATGGATAAAACATAGAGTTGGTTCGCTATTCCCCGGCTACGTTACTCTTTCTGAAGAATCAGAAAATGAATTATCTTTTTCACAGTTACAGATGGAAAACGTAATCGTAGCTGACCCCATCGATGGAACGAGGTGGTACAAAGACGGTGGAAACTTATGGACGATTTCCCTGGCATTAGTTGTCCACGGAGTTATTAATATCGGTGTAATCCATCAACCCGACACAAACACTCTTTGGTTGGCCGAAAAAGGCCAAGGTGCCTATAGAAAGCGCAACGGGAAACGACCCGAACCAATTAAAACTCTAAATGAGACAAAACTTTCTAGAGTGAAAATTGGGGTTGGGAGTAATATGTCAACTGTTGAAACCAGACGAACGATGTTAGGATTGTTAAATTACCTAATAGAAGACAGTCGTGGGCCATATATTATGGCAAGTACAGCATTGGAATTAGCTCTGGTCGCCTCAGGTATCGTATTGGCCGGAGATATCCATCCCCAGGCTAAACCCTGGGACAAAGCTGCTGGCATGCTTATAATTGAAGAAGCGGGTGGTGCGGTTGGTGGATGGCCGGGCAGGGAAACAGTATTCGAAAATGGTTTAGTTGCCGCCGCTAACTTAATGTTATATAATCAGCTCGTTGAATTAGTAAAAGCGGCAGAATGTTATGACAAAGGAAAATAAATCATTTGAAAGAAAATTAATGGATAGGTTTGACTTTGAAATCGATGGTGGATCTACTTTGATAATTCCCGATGACACAAGTTTCGTAGGTTTGATGTTTGCACGAATAATTGCAAATAGATTTATGGTAGATTTTGTTGAAAAAAAGAACGGAACAAGGCTGAGTTTTAATGGTTGGAAAATATGGCACAGGGGATAAATAAATCTCCTGCTTTTATTATTGATAGGGATGGGGTTATTAACCGAATGGTGAATTATTCGGGTCAGTGGGATTCACCCCAAAAACCCAAAGATGTCCGGTTGGTCGATGGTATAGTAGACATTTTGCACTGGTTAAATGAGAGACATATTCCGATAATCGAAATTTCCAACCAGCCTGGGATAGCCAAGGGTAAAATGACACAAGAAACCTCAGACGCAATTGAAAACAGGGTCCACCAGCTGTTGGCATCCCGGGGTGTCAGAATTGATAAAACATACATTTGCCCCCATCATCCCAAGGGTGTAGTGCCGGAATTGACACGTGAGTGCGATTGCCGTAAACCCAAAGCGGGCTTATTTATTAAAGCGGCTAAAGATTTAGGTATAAACTTCTCAGAAAGTGTAATGCTTGGCGATAAAGCCTCTGATATTCAAGCGGGAGATGCTGTGGGCTGTAAAACCGTACTGTATCTTCACAATGAAGACCAACCGGAAAAAATCGAACAGACCAAAAGGGCCCGTGCTGACCATCAAGTCACCCGAGTTCAAGAAGTACTTGAAATATTACCTAAAATTTTTAAATTAGTTTAAAACTCCTATCTTTCTTCGCATCAAGGTAAGCTTGATCGAATTGGTTAAGTGTCTCAGTCAGCCTCTTTGACTCCAGCGATTTCTGCAATACTTCAGATGTAACGGTTACAATATGAGCCCCTAATGAAAAGGCGATTCTAATTTGTTCTGAAGACCTGACGCTTCCAATAATCACTCTAACATTATTCAAATTTTGGTTTCTAATATAATTTAATAGAGAAATCAATGTCTCTTGTGCTCCAGGACCTTCCTGATATTTAGACTTGCTTTCTTCAGATCTTCCCCAGAATAAGCTTATATATTGAGCACCTGCTTCTGCAGCTAGAGCCAGCTGGGCGAAGCTAATACCAACCGTGGCGTTAACTGTAATTCCTTTTTTAATCATGTTTCGGATCATCCCAAAACTCCTTCCATCGGGTAATATGGGGATTTTAATAACTGCATTGCTAGGATATTTTGCATGGTATTTGTCAGCCAGCGAGTACATATCGGAATCAGACATTTTGGAATAGGGAATCTCGACAGATACCGGGAAGTTATCACCCACCAGAAAGCATATTTTATGAAGATGCTCTGGAATATTAACCACGCCATCTTTCTGAAGTATCATAGGATTTGTGGTAATTCCTTTGATTACGGAACTCCATTTTTTTATCTCCTCTAGCTTACTAGAATCAAGAAAAAAACCTGAAATTCCGGAAAGCCGGTTACTTTTTTCCATTCGCTTTTCCATTATCAAAATCCTTAATCATCTGTCGTAATGTAAATATTATTCCATGTGTGAGTACGACATGAAATGCTTCTATAGCCGGTGTGCCGTAGACTTCATTTATGACTGGAACTACCAGGCAGACATTAGCCATTTGTTTCATAGCTCCTCCATCAAATCCGGAAAATCCCAGGATTTTTGCACCTCGCGATTTTGCTAATTTCATTGCTGCTACCATATTCTGAGACCAGGGACCGGCATCTCCCATACCACTTCCTCCGTGTACCGAGAATCCCACTAAAACATCGTTCTTTGCCAACCAAGGTTCCAGTTGTTCGGCAAAAACTGTTCCCCAACCGCTATCATTCGTCCAGGCGCTAACCAATGGAATATTATCTACCAGCGACATGGCCTTGAACCGTTTCTTGTGAGGGATGATTGTGGTTTTTGCTAAATCAGATGCAAAATGGGTAGCTGTCGATGCGGAACCACCGCACCCCATCACAAATATTGTTCCGGAATTCTTCCAAGTCTCAAATAGAATATCTATTGCTTTATCCAATTCTTTTCCGCTTCCCAAAAATGTTGCGGACTTGATGATTTCAAAAAAATATTCTTTAAAAGTGAATTGTTGATTCATAAAGAAGTATCCCTATAATATCACACCCTTTTAACATTCTCAGTTCTTTCAACTTGCCTGTAAATGTTTTCAATTATTTTCATCGTTTCCAATCCGTCAGATCCGGTTCCCAACAATTTTTCTTTCCCTGAAATAGCATTCTTAAAATTAATCCACTCTCTTTTCCACGAAGGATCAGGTTCGGAAAACTTCCAAACCCGTTCCTTTGGAGCCATACCGGGTGTTCTGAGACCTAATACCAGGGTCTCAGTACCATAAGACCCACCCAAGCCGTTTACTTTTAAATAAGCTTCCGTTCCATAGACTTCGAAAATAAATCTATTTTTCCATTCTGTCCAACTTGCATGGAGTTCGGCAATACCGTTTTCTCCCCTAAGCAATAAAAAGGCATTGTCTTCGACTCGCACCGGCCAATATGAAGTCGTCAATTCTGCCTTAATTGATGAAAACGTTCCCATAAACCACAATACCAAGTCAATTAGATGTGATCCCTGGTCTATTAATTCTCCGCCACCGGATAACATTGGATTCATCCGCCACTCTTTTTCATATCCTGGCCTCCCCCCGATACCGTATGTAGATTTTATATACATTATATTGCCGATCTTACCTTTCACAAAAATCTTATAAGCTTTAAATATCGCCGGATGAAATCGGTGGTTATAGCCAGTTTTGTAAATCAAACCTCTTTTTCTTGCCTCATTCACACAATTCGTTATTTCTTTGACATTCAACCCTAAAGGTTTTTCGCATAGCACATGTTTTCCGGATATTAAAGCAGATTTGGAAATTTCTGCCAAACGGTTATGAGTAGTAGAAACTATAACTGCATTAATATGTAGATCAGAGACAACATCTTGCCAATTGTCTGAATATTTACAATTGTTCAATCTATTGGACAAGGATTCGGCTTTGGATATGTCAGTATCAGCCACCCGGAATACAGTATCCCTTCCCAGCAGCTTTATAACTTCAGCTCTTTTTGTTCCAATTATACCTGCCCCGATAATACCAATTTTCATTATATTCAAAAATTTACTAAGGTTTTGACACCTTCATTATCAAAATGTATCAGCATTTCTGTTAAACCGGCCTTTGACATGGATTTTCTTAATTTTGATTTATCTCCTGGACAACAAAATAATAAAAATCCTCCCCCCCCCGCTCCGATTATCTTACCCCCGAGAGCACCGGCATCTTTTGCCTGTTCGTACCAATTATCTATTTTCACACTGCTTATCGCCTTTGATAATTTTCTTTTATATTGCCAATGTACATCCAACAATTTTCCGAATTGCTCTATTTTGCCATTTTCCAAAGCTTTAAAAATTTCATCACCTAATTCTTTTATAAAATGCAGATTATTTATTACCTGAGAATCATTTTTAGTAGTAGATCGATTTTGTTTGGAAAGAATCTTCCCGCTGGCCCGGCTGATTCCGGTAAAAAAAAGTACAAAACTATTTTCTAGATCTCTTAAAGCGTGGGGAGACACGTCAGGTTTAATAACCTCCACCTGCCCTTTTTTATTAATTTCCATCCTGGTCAATCCGCCAAAAGCAGCCATATACTGATCCTGTTTTCCCACCGGTTTTTTTAGAATCTCAATTTCAATTTTGCATGCATCTTCAGCCAATCGTCTGGAACTTACTACTTCCCCCTTTAAATCATAAAGAGCTTTCAAAGTAGATACCAGGAAACTTCCCGATGAACCCATTCCAGTGCCATGAGGTAGATCAGCCACCCATGCCAATTCAACATTTTTGGTCACGCCCGTCAATTTCAAAGCTTCCTTAGCCAAGTCATGATTTACCTCGTTAACAGAGTCAACGGTTTCCGAATCGGAATATTTTAACCGGATTAATTTATCACTTACCGGTCGATTGGCAGTAGTATAAATATACTTATTGATGGATACTGATATTAATCTACCCCCGAATTTTGTGTAGTAAGAAGGAAGATCGGTACCCCCACCTCCGAGGGGTATTCTGAATGGAGCGCGTACCATAATCATAAATTCTTTCTCCTGATGTGTTCACTGGTCTTTAACAGGGAATCAAATGTTCCCATATCTGACCAATAGTCATTTTTCTTCAACAATATTAACTGTCCAATTTTAAGATATTCATTATTTAGATCCGTTATTTCTAATTCTCCCCGGGTTGACGGTCTAATTTTATCTATCATATCAAATACCCGGTTATCATAAAAATGTGGCCCCGTCACTACCAGGTTAGAATTAGCCTTTTGCGCTTTTTCTTCAATCGATATTAATTTACCCCGACTGTCATATTTCGGAATTGCAAAACGATTGAATTCGGATGTTTTCCGTAAAAAAGACATGGCGCCTGTGGCGAAAGCAGACACTTCGGATTTAAAATCATTTTCGTAATAATTATCACCCGCACAAACCATTATTGATTGATTTTGTGTAAATTTTCGGCATCTCAAAATAGCGTCGGACATTCCTGCTGGTGTCGGTTGTTCAACGTAGGTCAGCCGGACATCCCATTTCGCCGGTATATGATTCATCAACATTCTTATCTGGTTTCCGTGTGGTGGACCGCTAATAACCGCAATATCTTTTATTCCGGAGGAAAATATTGTGTGCAAGGGATAAAAAAACATCGGCAGGTTCCAAACCAGTAAAGCGTGTTTATTTACAGCCTTCGTAACTGGATTCAATCTGGTGCCTGTTCCCCCGGTCAGAACAATACCTTTCATTTCTAGATATTTTTGACTTTTCTGATAACTTTTTGTCGAATCATATTTTTCATTGCTTCATTTGAAACATCCTCTATCCTGCCTTGGGTAAGTAACCAATCCCGATATGCCGCCAGTGATTTTTCCAGACTAACCTTTGGAATCCAACCCAATTTATTTAATCGGGATATATCAGATACCGTAGAGCGGGTATCACCAACACGAAATATTCCTGGAATTTGTGGTTCAAGCTTGCTATTAAATACTTTTAACATAGTCCGGGCAAACTCAATAGCGCTATATGCTTTACCGCCACCTACGAAGAATATCTCATTATTTGCTCTGGGATCTTCAAGCACAATCAAATTAGCCCGGGCGACGTCAGCACAATTAACATAATCCCTTAATCCCATTCCGTCTTCAACCAATATTGGAGGTTTATTATTAAGAATTCTCATAGCAAACACTCTTAAGATTCCGGAATAGGCGTTGTAGATTGAATTGCGTGGTCCCTGAACATAAGTATATCTCAAACATACCGTGGGTATTAAATATTTTTTTCCTAATGTTTGAGCTAATAACTCAACTGCATACTTGGATATACCATATGTCGTAATAGGCCGACATATATCTTCGGTCATTAGTACATTTTTGCATTCCCGCTTACATGTCGGACATCTAATTTCCCATTGCCCCGTTTCCAATTGTTCAATCGGTCTGGGTTCAGCCCAGAATTCTCCATGATTTTTACAATTCCATTTTCCGTCTCCCGCCACTGCTTGCGAGGAGGCAAAAACAATCTTTTTTATTGGTAACCTATTAGCTAATATAAGCTCAAACATTAGAGCCGTGCTTTCGGTATTTGTGTGGATAAAATGGCCAAAATCTGGCATGTAATCCTGATATGCCGCCATATGAAAAACGGCATCGACACCCCTCAAACTTCGGTATAAATCTTTGGGGCTACTGACATCACCGAGAATAAATTCAGCTTCTGGGGGGATATAACCGGGCTTGCCTTTAGGATGAACTCTTCTTTGCAGAGAATCCAGAATTCTTACCTTATACCCTTTCGATATCAGCAAGTCGACAGTATGAGATCCGATAAAACCTGCGCCTCCGGTAACTAAAACATGCTTATACACAGCGCATATTATATAATAATTTTCCGGATGAAAAAAAAGATCGCTATCGTCACTGGTGGTGCGAGAGGTATAGGGGCAGCCATAGCTCAGAGGATTGCCGGAGAAAATTACCACGTGGTCATATGTTCCAGATCTCAACAGGAAATTGATGATTTTATTAAGACTATGTCCCGATTGAAGTTACAATTATCCGGATTAGTAACTGACATCTCGAAATTTGGCCAATGTCAGAGATTATTTAACTTTATTCAGGGATTAAATGGAGAACTGGAAATATTGGTTAACAATGCCGGGATTTACGGACCTATAGGTAAGCTGGAAGAAAATTCGTATTTGGAATGGGAAGATACTATCAGGATTAATTTGCTCGGTACAGTTTACTGTACTCAACTGGCAATTCCCATTATGCAGAAAAGAAAATCGGGGAAAATCATCAACATCTGCGGTGGGGGAGTGGGAGGAAAGGATCCTCTGGCTCGATTTTCAGCTTATTATACATCCAAAACCGCCATAGCAGGATTTACTGAGGTAACAGCGGCTGAATTGGCCGAATACAATATTCAGGTTAATTGTATCGCTCCGGGTGCTGTAAATAGTCGTTTTACAGTCTACTTAATTTCTCAGGGGCGAAACAAAGCCGGAGATGAAATGTACACCAAAGCCATAAAGCAAAAAAAGACTGGAGGAGATTCTCCGGAATTAGCGGCAAGACTTGTATCATTTTTAATTTCAAATAAAGCAAACCATATCTCAGGCTGCTTACTAAGTGCTAAATGGGATAAGAAGGGGGAACTGTCGGACTCTCGCACTTTCACTCCAAATCTATACAAATTAAGAAGAATTGACAACCGGAACTTCTGGGATCATGAATAAACATAATGAGGATATGGAGATCGGAATTTTAGGACTTTGGCACCTGGGATGTGTTTACTCTACGGGACTGGCAAAATATGGTTATAAAGTTACGGGGTTCGATACAGATCAGCAAATTGTAGCCAGGCTCAATAAATCAACCCCACCGGTTTTTGAGCCCAATTTGGTTGAAGAAATTAATAATCATTTAAACAAAAACCTTACCTTCACCAGTGATCCAATTAAAGCCATAAAGCATAAAAAATATGTTTTCATCACTTTGGATGTTCCGGTAGATAATCATGACAAGTTAATAATTCGACCATTAAATAACCTAATCAGATTAGTATTGCTCCATTGTTCTCCTGGTACCGCCGTTGTGGTTTCCAGCCAAGTCCCGGTGGGAACCATGCGAAATTTACATCAAAAACTTATGCAAAAAAACGGTTCCCTTGGTATATGCTTTCCTGAAAATGTTAGGTTGGGTCAGGCTTTTAAGACATTTCTAAAACCCGATAGGATTGTACTGGGAATCGACGCAAAATCTTCATTGATTAATTTCAAGAAAGATTTTCCCATATTTAATTGCCCGGCTCTGGATATGAGTTTTGAATCAGCTGAAATGGTAAAACACACTTTAAATTCTTATTTAGCAGTGATGATCAGCTTTGCCAGCGAAGTATGTGATATTTGCGAATTGATCGGTGCGGATTATTCAAAAGTTCTTTCCGCCCTCAGGTCGGATTCCCGTGTTAGTCCGTCAGCTCCTTTAAACCCCGGCATCGGTTTTGCCGGAGGCACTATTGGCAGGGATATTCAGGTCTTGAAAAGCATCACGGCCAAGCTGGATTATTCACCCAAATTAATCAAAACTGCATATCAGGTTAATCAGGATAGACTGGATAAGTTGATAAACAAGACACAATTCTTATTAGGAAATATTAAAGGTAAAAATATCGGCCTTTTAGGTCTGACTTACAAACCGGGTACTGACACTCTTCGGCGGTCAAAATCTCTTGAACTTGCGCATAGGCTGATCAGCAAGGGCGCAGCGGTTAGGGGATACGATCCGGCTATCAAACCGGCAGTAAAATTACCGGTAAAAATTGATGTAGCCGAAAACTTAGCGTCATTTTTCAATCAGCTGGACCTGGCGATCACTATGACCCCATGGCTGGAATTTAAAAATATAACTGCAGATGATCTCAAACCTATGAAAAAATATTTGGTGTTGGACGCCCTAAATATTCTCAGTCCGGACTTGAAAAAACAACTACCCTCTTTAAAATACCTTCGTACCGGAGTAAGTCAATAATTCAATTATTTATCTGATGAATAGTGATCCCGGGTAAAATTCAAATTGGCTAAATTTCCAGTGTCGTACCATTTCTTAAGTTCGATAGCTTTGAATTTAATTCCCTTATTCACCATTAATTGCATTGCTGCACAATCATTTAGCGACGAGTCGTTTGGATTTGCATTATACAATTTTCCCAAAGCGGACCAAAAATCCTTATAATCCTTTAGACCTACTAGTCCGATGTGAAATAAGTCCCATTCCGATGCCCCCTTGCGATTCATTTGCTTCATATATCCGTCTTTAATGGTAAAAGAACTCAAGTATTTAGTGTTAAATAACTCGGGATCCAATCCTTTCGACCCCCCGTTCCAGTTGAATTTTTCCGGTGAAGGAAGGGAACCTTTTATTATCGTGTCGTTGCAGTGGAATATAAAAGGGCATTGGAGTTTGTCTTTTGCCCTGAGCATTGAGTAACCTAAACTACTTCCGTCTCCCTGGTATTTATCTACCCATACAAACGTAAATTTCCTTCCCGGATAGGCTTTTATTAAATAGTCCCTGATCTTATATCCAAAATACCCCAGAGTGATTACAGATTCAATATCTGGAGAATATAGGTCGACTATATAATTTATTACGGGTCGCTTATTTAATAGAACCAACGATTTGTTGGTTTTGGCTGTCAATTCACCCAATCTGGATCCGGTGCCGGAAGTGGTAATTAATATTTTATACATAACAACATAACCTTTATTAGTTTAACACCTGCTCTTAAAGTTGAAGAGGTGATACTGGAAAGGTCTGTCAAAATTATATAAGAGATGCTAATAACAAACCAGCATTTTACAGACGTCAGCTTGAATCTTATAGCATGACCATAACACAGATTACTGGAGTCGGATCGAATGTTGTCCAGGCAGCTTATGAATTAACGACAAGATATTATTCCCAGGGATTAAGAGGTTATGAGCTTTTAGGCACAGTAAAAAGTAATATATTACGTCAACAGATAAAACGTCGCGGTAATCACAATTTAGACCCTGACACAAATGATGTTATCCGACAGATTTTTGACGAGGTTTTAGATCAGGCACGGGGTAAATAATTTTGTCTTTATATTCGATTCAAAAAATTCCAGGTGTTTTCGGCATTTACAGACCCGACCGTCATTTGTAAAGGTTTAAAGCGCAAGGCAGGACGAATTCCGCTCATTTTGTAATATTGGGTCATATTACTCTCGTCTGGTAATTTTGTAAGTCTGGCAACAGAAATATGCAGAATATTAGTCAAGGGCAAGGGAGAGAATCCTTCTCGTATACCATCACTAGATACGGTTTCCCTAGCACTTAATATCACTTGCGGAATATTTGTGGCCGCTATAACAGTATTCCCGCCTTTATCCACGAACATATAGTCAAAACTAAGGGTTAACCCTGGAAGACGCCTTATATTGTTTTCACCCAAAATTATTTTTCTCATCTTCTCTTCCTTCTCGGGTATTACTGCATCCTCCCTTTTTATCTCAAGCACGGTTGAGTGTAATGGGAAGTCTATACCAGCCATAAACAATTCTGCCCCCGTTGACTCTGCCACCTTTTGCAAAGGTTCAGTAATCCGCTTTAAAAACTCCTGCTGAGAACTCTCATCAAAAGTAAGAGTGATACCAAATCTTTTTCTCAACTCTTCTTCTGGAAAAGATTTAAATTCCACAAACTCGCCCTGCAATGCACCCTGGTAGCCGAGTCTTGCATTTCCAATATATTTTACAATTGTCGGTAATCTAGTAATTGTTTCCATCGGCCGTATTGTACTAAGCAATTTAATAAAATGCAAACTTACGTTGTATTTTCCTTTAATACCAAACTTCCAAAAAGAATAAAATATGGAAGTGAATTAGGCTTGAAGTGGATAGGGATACAGTTCACCTTTGAACCCTTGGGATAATGTGCTACCCCTTAGGTTTAATTGGCATGATTTTTTTAGCTAATCCAGATGATGTTTATACGCTCTCATGTCACGGGTTTTGACACCTCTAACCGCTGCTTTCCTGATTTGACGGTTGCGTTCACTAAAGTTCTCATCAATCCCGTCTTTTATTGCACCTCGTTCGACGATTTCTTCCATCGGACCGTCCGAGTCACCATATGCACTCCGGGCAACTAAATTCGCTAACATATTTCCAAAAATCCGAAGCGTAGCATCAACCATGATTAACGGAATCATCAACATACAACCACTCTTCTCTGGGTTTTCTCGGCTAGCCATATTACTAAATGGATTTTATCACATTATAAGACTATATACAACTTACGTTGTATTTTCCTATAATACCCGACTTCCGAAAAAAGAATATAATCTGGAAGTGAATTAAGCTTGGCCGGAGTCGATTACCCCGCTCACTCTACAGTATTAGAATTTCAAGATTCCGACCAGTCGGTTTCACCCCAAACCTCAGAAGCCTTAAAAAAAGCTACTTCTTCCACCAGGCTTTCATTAGAGAGAATACCCTTGAGCCGTTTCCAGCATCCCTGAAGAAATTACTCGGGCCGGCGACAACCTGGTTGCCATTGGAAATACTCAACAATTAGATCCTCTCCGTAACCTGGGACTTCCTCACCGGACCCCAACCCTGAAATCAACATATCCGCGATAACACTCCTGAGCTAGAGTTAAAAGCTTCCCATGTATATCCGGATTGCAGGCACCGATAGCCACAGACTTCGTCTCCGCGGTGACCGGGTTATCTTCTAAATCTGTAGCCACTCCGCCGGCCTGTTCAGTCGCAAAGGCCCCGCATCTCACATCCCACTCACCTCCGATTGCGTGCGTAATCCAAGCGTGTCCTCTGGTAATAGCCTGACGTTGATTATTCACATTGCTGCCGGCCGACAATAAACTAATATCCGCGTCTAAAATATCCGGCAATCTGGCAATCATCGCCGAGTAGGGCCCGGCTGTAGTCGTTCGCAAAGTAGTATCCATAAATACGGTCGCCCTTTTTTTGTCCGGTTGCGGCATATGAACTTTCTCAATATGTTCCCCAGTGGGTATTAGTTTTTCATCTAGACCTACCTGGTATACCAAGCCTGTTTGACAAACTAATAACTCGCGCGAAAAAGGATCACAAATTGCACCCGCCAGAGGGCAGCCGTTTTCTTCTACAATCACTGTAGTTGTAGAGCCGGCAAGCCCGCCCTTATAAATACCGGTTCCATCCAGCGGATCAAAGATCCACCTTCGCCTACTTTCGCTTTTGCCTGAAGTACCTGATTCTTCTCCGGTAATTAAATCATGAGGGTATTTGTTAGTAATAATGTTTGCAATAACCGCCTCTGAAATTCGATCTGCCTTTGTTTGCCACGTATTATCATGAGTCTTCAAAATCGCCACTAAATCTCCTGACCGGTGAAAACGCACTAATTTACGGCCACCCAAGATAGCCGCTTCAGCACAGACGATCGCATCTTTAGAAAATCCTAAATTCGTCAGTAACTCAGTTGGTCTGGCTTCTTCTTCCCTTAAGTTTCGCACAGTGGAAAGGATTATATCACACTATAAGTTTAGTATACTTATTATTTATACCCCGGAAAGTAATCGTGATACAATCGATTCTATGGTCAAACCCCGGACCAGATTAATACTCAAAGAGATTAAACAGGTCCTAGATCACGTCGATGAGAAACAAGCCATAGATTTTATTAATGTCATTTTAAGTGCCAGGAGAATCGTTGTTTGTGGCGCGGGCAGAGTCGGAATTGCAACCAGTGCATTCGGTATGCGCTTATCACAATTAGGTTTGTCCGCCTTTAGTATAGGAGACAGTAATGTGCCCAGTATCGGTAAGCGGGATGTCTTACTAACCGCATCAGGTTCGGGAGAAACACAAACCATAATCGATATCACCTCAAGAGCAAAACAAAATGAGGTAAAAATCGCCTTAATAACAGCTAGCCCCAAATCAAGACTTGCCCAGATGGCTGATTGCATACTCATACTCAACTCCCCGACAAAATATAGCGATCATAAAAGTATTGAAACCAAACAGCCAATGACTGCACTAAATGAACAATGTCTCTGGATATTTTATGATTCTTTAGTTCTAGAACTCATGGAAATTATGGGTGAAACTAGTCAAAGTATGTGGGCTAGACACTCGACTTTAGAATAAAAAATTATTGTTATAATTATTAAACAAATGAATAAATCATTAAAAGTAAAAACTTCGGACAGGAATTATTGGCTATCTGCTTCTTTGATTTGCGCAGATGTCAACAATCTTGCGGATGATGTAAGAATATTGGAACTATCGGGTATGGACTTTTTACACATTGACGTTATGGATGGCATGTTCGTTCCCCGATTCGGCATGTTTCCCGAACAGGTCGCCGGTATCAGGAAAATCTCTTCACTTCCGATGGATCTTCATTTAATGGTAGAAAATCCGGAGCCTTACTTTGAAACGTTTCGTGATGCCGGCGTTGATTATATAAGTGTGCATGTTGAAGTTTGTAGGCATTTAAATCGCACGGTTTCTCTCATCAAAAAGTTAGGCTGCAAAGCCGGATTAGCAATTAACCCTGCTACTCCAATTGAATTTCTGCCATATGTCCTGGATGATATCAAAATGATTAATCTTATGGGTATAAATCCTGGCATAGTAGGTCATAAGTTAATCGGGTTTACTTATGAAAAAATTCGTAGATTAAAATCAATTGTCGGCGAGCGGGATATTTTCATCGAGATTGATGGAGGTGTTACAACCGAATCCGCTTCCGAGATGATTCAAGCCGGTGCGAACATGTTAGTGTGTGGTTCGTCAACTGTCTTTAGAAAAGAAATGTCTATCACCAAGGCAATTGAATCATTAAGGGTAAATATCGAAAAGTCCATTAAATGAAATATAAAGTTTTGATAACCACTTCTGGTACGGGGTTTAGGATGGGTAGTTTGGTCGAAGATACAAACCAAACCCTTATAAAAGTCGGCGAAAAACCTATTTTGTCCCGCATAGTTGAATCCTACCCCCAAAATATTACTTTGGTGATCACACTGGGCTATTACGGTCAATACGTCAAGGACTTCTTGGAAATTGCGTATCCGGATAGAAAGTTTGAATTTATATGGGTTGATAAATACACCGGTAGGGGTAGCAGTTTAGTCTATTCAATATCAAAAGCTTCTGCCAAGCTTCAATGCCCGTTTATTTATCACGCGGGTGATACATTAGTCAAAGAAACGATTCCGCCACCAAATGCTAACTGGAATGGGGGAATGCTTAATTTAAATCTTTCACAATATCGCTCTTTCGACATCCTTAAAGATAAGGTAGTTAAGTTTTACGATAAAGGTGTGGATGATACAGATTATGTTCACATCGGTCTATTAGGTATCAAAGATTATGAATTATTTTGGAAAAGTTTGAGATCAATTCTAAAAGCAAGCAATCCTGATATCACTTACTTAAGTGATGTTCATGTTTTAGCAAAAATGCTGGAGTTAGGTACCGAGTTTAAATTAGAGAAATATGAAACCTGGCACGATGTTGGTTATCCTGAAGGATTATATAAAGCCAGAGTTGATTATAGAGATAAATATACCGTCCTAGACAAAAAGAGTGAAGCCATATATTTCGTCGGTAATAAAGTTATAAAATTTTTTTCAGAATCAAATGTAGTCAGTGATCGGATAAAACGGGCAGAGTTATTATCTGGTTTAGTACCTAAAATTGTTAACGAGAGATCTAACTTCTATGCATATTCATATGTAAAAGGTGATTTATTTGCAAATATTGTAAACAAAAATAATTTTTTGGATTTATTAAAATGGGCGTCTAAATATTTATGGCAGCCGCTGAAAGATTTAGACAAAAATGAATTCGTAAAAGCTTGTATCAAATTCTACAAAGAAAAAACATATGAGCGGGTAAAAATGTATCTTAAAAAGAAAATAATTAACGATAAAGCAGATAGAATTAACGGATTAGACACTCCATCAATTTCGGATGTTTTATCAAAAGTGGATTTTATTGAAATATGTCAGACCGAACCATACAGATTTCATGGAGACTTTATTCTGGATAATATATTAAAAACTGAAAATGGATTTTGTCTACTGGATTGGAGACAGGATTTCGGTGGTAGAATCGATATGGGAGATCGCTATTATGATTTGAGTAAGTTGAGCCATAATTTATTAGTCAATCATCGAAAAGTAAATGGACATCAATTCAAAATAATAGAACAGGATCGTGATATTACCTGTGAGGTTGAAAGAGAACAGAGATTTATAGATTGTGAAAATATACTTTTTGACTTCATTAATCAAAATAATTACAATGCTCGGCGGGTTAAAGTATTAAGAGGTATAATTTGGTTGAATATGTCACCTTTACATGAACCTCCTCTCGATGACTTTTTATATTATTTTGGTAAATATCATCTTTGGAAGAGCCTGAATGAATAAAATGAAAAACTTTATTATCGATGTCGACGGAGTGTTGACTGACGGCCAGTTCCATTACTCAGCAGAAGGAAAAATAATGAAAGTATTTGGTCCAGACGACGCCGACGCTTTAGCCCTACTTAAAGAAAAAATGTATATCCATATGATATCCGGCGATAAAAGAGGCTTTCCCATAACCAAAAAAAGGGTAGCCGAAGACATGAAATTCCCACTGAATCTGGTAAGTACCTTTGAGAGGATAGAATGGATAAAAAATAAATTTAATCCCAGCGAGACCATCTATATTGGAGACGGTATTTACGACGCCTTAGTTTTTAAAGAGGTAGGCTACTCAATAGCTGTTGCCAACGCTTGTGACATTGCCAAAAAATATGCTGACTTCGTTACGGTTAGAAAAGGCGCGGAAGGGGCGGTAGCTGAAGCGGCCTTACATATTATGGACAAGTTCTTTGAACCGATAGATTTAAATAATTTGAAACCAAAACACGGTTCAGGCGTCTGGAAATCTGGCAAACAGTAAATCACGGGAAACGGTTATGTCTAAATTACTTACAAAACTTTGGCAGATCTTTGAACAGGTAGTGTTTCATTATTCTTACCCCAGATACAATTACCCCTTATATTTCGTAGCCAAGCGCTATTGTAAATTCTACGAAAACAACGAAAATGGGAACCTCTCTACTAACGGCGAATTATTCTTTATTACCAGTATACTAAAACAAATTGACCCAGAGGTTTTATTTGATATCGGTGCCAATAAAGGAGAGTATTCGCAATTAATATTAGATCAATTCCCTGATTGTATTATTCACTGTTTCGAACCCGATAGCAGGGTATTTTCCATACTTAAGACCAAATATAAAAATATTAACAATATTAAGTTAAATCACTTGGCAGTATCCGATCACAACGGTAAAGCAAAATTCTATCTAAACAAGGACCCTGGACTGAATTCTTTATTTGACATGAATAATATCGGTTATCATTATGACAATATGCTTTCAACGGTAAGTCTTGAAACTATAGATAATTACTGTAAAACTCATTATATTAAAACTATCGATTTTGTAAAAATCGATGTTGAAGGAGCTGAGCTGTCGGTTTTAATGGGAGGACCAAGAATGTTATCGGGTAATAGAATAAAAATGATTCAGTTTGAATACGGACATGCAGCCATATCTTCCAAGACCTTCTTAAAAGATATATATGATTTACTGTTAGGTTACAACTATACTATTTATAAAATTATGCCCCTGGGTTTGCTTCATCAGCCTTATTCACCCTATAATGAGCACATCGCTTTTGCCAATTACCTGGCTGTAAATTCGAAAGTCAAAATCAATTCTGAATATTTAATAAATCGACCAGATATTTATCGTCAAGTTCCCATAATATGATTACCGTTTTCTGCAACGTATATATAAATTCTCTGGAAAAGCTATCACTTTTTAAAGATACATTCAAAAATGTATTTCCTATCAGCGATAACTGGCTTATCAATATCCGCGGTAAGTATAAAGACCAAGTAATTAAACAAATAAAAAAGATTCCGGGTAACAATCGCCAATGCACTTTTTTTCAAAATCTTAACGATGACGATTGGGCAGAAAGCGCTAGAGAAATGATAAAGGATGCAAAATATGACCACATCTATATATATCTGGAAGATCATTTTTTACAGCAACCACTTTCACATTTCCGAAATGTAATAAATGATGCTATAAGGATACAAACGGACTTCATCCCCTACTCCTTTTTTGATATTGGAATGAGTACTAAGAGCGTTGAAATCTATAATCCGACAACCAGCCGGTATTTCGAAACATTTATATTGACACCCGAACTATTACCCCTGATACGCTCCTTCAACCCAAATTTCTATCCAATCTCTCTGGTAGGAATATATTCCAAGACATTATTAATTAAAGTCCTGAAAGCTGAAGATAAGAAAAAGTTGTTAGTTCATCCTTATATACAATTATTCATGCAAAATGTTTTATTCACATATCCACGAAACCGTCGTTTAATTTTCTTTTTGAACAAAGTATTACAGATTTATAGGCTAGTGCTAAATACCCCAAAAAGCCCAATGAATATCGAAAGATCAATTCATGATATCGAGTTAAGTTTACTGCCAATAAAAATAAGTATTTTAAAGCAGGAATTGTTTGCAAACTGGGATGATGATAACGGTAGTTTAAACCTCAGTTTAATTAAGAGAGGTCTGTATCCAAAAAAACTTTTATGTACAGATAAGAACAACAACAACTCCGGTGCTAAATTATCCCGAGTTTTGAATTTGTCTAAAGGTGGTTGTTACTCCGCTCAGTACCATCCTGAAATAGGTCGAATAGTAAATATTCCTAAAAAGGAGATATCAGTTATTCAAGGAAGTCTGATTATAGAGGGGATGGGAGAAAGGTATATTGCGAATTCTGGTAAAAAGATGAATATTTACGCAAATATACCGCATAAAATAACAGCTCGAAAAATTACGAAATATCGGTCTTCAATCTACTTCTGATATATGACAGCTCCGTTGGTCTCGGTAGTCTTGGCATCATATAATAACGCCGGATTAATTTCGGAATCCATTCGAAGTATACTCAATCAAACTTACTCCAACTTCGAGGTAATAATTGCTGATGACGGATCTGATGACGATAGTCAAAGTATTATTAATAAGTTTGCTTCCGCATATCCCAGAATTAAAACCATTTTAAGCAAACAAAACGAAGGTATTTCAAATAATCGGAATAAGGCAATCAGAAAAGCTACAGGTACATACATAGCAATTGTTGACTCAGATGACATCTGTTTACCAACTAGGTTATCAGAACAAGTCAAATATTTGGAGAATCACGCGAACGTGGGAGTCTTGGGTACCAAATGGTACGTTTTTACAGATAATCCGGATAACTTTGTTAAAGGTAATTTAAGCATTAATGATATTAACGCTGGAAAAGTACCTGTTCATAATCCCACAACTATGATTAGAAAACAGATTTTTGATAATTATGGACTATTCGATTCCCGCATCCGCTACTGTGAGGACGTTGAATTGTACTACCGCTGGTATAGTCAGGGTGTAGTTTTCAGAAATTTGAATAGATATTTAACAAAGTACAGGGTAGCTCATGGAAACAATACAGGTGAAAACATCAATGCTCTTTTGTATTGGCAACTTTTCAAATTAAATATGATGGCGATTACAAAATATAAAATAAGATTTTCTTTATCTGGATATTTATTTACTCTAAAATTATTTTTATATTGCCTGTATCGTTCCTTACGATTAAATCATATATATTCTGTGACTAGAGATATATGATTACGAAAACAATCTGCTTAGTCAATTTAAACGCTTACTGTTTGTTTAATCAGAAAAGCGAAGCCCCTATGGGAGGTGCAGAACTGGACATGTATACCTTGGCTCAGGGTCTTAAAAAAAAATATAACGTTACATTTATCACAGGCGATTGGGGTCAGAACCCTGAAGAAACCGTCCATGAAATCAGACTTATCAGATCAGTCAACTTAAAAGGTAACTATTTGTCAGGCTTACTGAAATTTATTATCGCCCTTATCAAAGCAGATTCAGAGATATATATTTCTTCAGGAGCAGGACCGGAGGCAGGTCTGATTTGTTTATATAGTAGATTGTTCGGAAGAAAATATATTTATCGGTCTGTCTCATCATTTGATTGTGATAACAGCTATATTAAAGGACACAGGCTATTGGGGTTAATATATTTATTTGCGGTAAACAATTGTAATAAATTTGTAACCACCGTTAAAAATCAAAAAAAGCTATTATCTATAAGTCACCCGGGGGTCATACCCCGTGTTACCCATATTAATCAGGGACTAAAGATTTTCAAACGTAAAAATAATAAAAAGGCCGGTGTACTATGGGTTTCTCGCTGTGTCCCGTCTAAACATCCGGAATTGTTTATTGATTTAGCTAAGAGATATAAGAATTTAAAGTTTACCATGATTTGCCCCAAACAAGGAGGATTAGACAGCTTTTACGAAGACGTTAAATCACAGGCCATGCTGGTACCTAATTTAAAATTTATCAATTACGTACCTTTTAAACAAATTCAGAAGTTCTATGACCGGTCATATATTTTTATTAATACATCCGACTTTGAAGGTTTTACATATACATTAATCCAATGCGGACAGGCTGGAACCCCGGTAGTTTATTATAGGGTAAACCCGGATGGAGTAATTACTAAACACGATTTAGGATATTTCTCTAACGGGAATTATCGATTAATGTGCAGCCAAATCAGCACTCTATCCCGTAAAAATACTTTATGGAGGAATAAATCAGAAGCGATATCGAAGTATTTCCTTAAATTTCATGATATAGACAGCTTGATACCGAAGTGGACGAAAATATTTAACTCTCTGTAAAATTAATATGAGTCTGGATTTACATACATATGAGCTTACCTACTCAACCGGAAATCACTTTAGTTTTGGAAAAAATTGGCAGAATTTCCTTAACTCTATTGATAACCTGCGAATTAATAAGTCTAAGATATCCCTATCTGAGTTTCTTGGAGGTGAGAAAAATATTAAAGGTAAATCGTTTATTGACTTCGGCAGCGGAAGCGGATTGTTTTCTTTGGCTGCATATCTATTAGGGGCATCAAGAATCGTTAGTGTAGATATCGATAATGCATCTTTAGAGTGTACTGAAACATTGAGAAGTAATTATGGCAGACCAACAAATTGGTCAATTACTAAGGGTTCGGCTTTGGATAAACAGTTTATCAAATCTCTTGGAAAATTTGATATTGTATATTCATGGGGAGTACTTCACCACACCGGGGACATGTATCAAGCGTTAAATAATGTATCAAGCTTAATCGCACCAAGAGGTATATTTTATGTTTCTATTTATAATAAAACTACCAGTTGGCTTCAGGGTGGTCCTTCCTGGCAGTGGTTACGGATCAAAGCTATTTATAATTCTTCAAATTCGGTTATTAAACAATTGATGCTATCGTGTTACACCTTGGTTCAGATTATAGGTTTAATATGTATCGCTCGAATAAACCCTGTTTCCTATATTTATAATTACAAAAACAACCGGGGTATGAGTTGGAAACACGATCTGATTGACTGGTTGGGTGGCTATCCTTACGAATATGCTACGCCGGACGAGATCATTAAACATCTGAAAATTTTACACTTATCGTGTATAAAGGTAGTTCCTACAAAAAATACCGGCTGCAATGAATTCTTATTTGTTCGGTGAATCGATATATCTGTAAATACTTACATCATTATTGTCAAATACTTTTTCAAAATATGGCGATCTTTCGAACTTATCAAGTTTGGCTGGAATAAAGTTCATTCCATACCACCAATCATACCTACTAAAAAAACTTTTCTGTTTAACTTTTGAATAAAGTATGTAAATGTTTACCTGTTTATGATTCTTGCCTTTGAATAAATAATTATAATTATTTATTTCTTGATCAAGCGTTTCAAATCTTTTTAAGTAGTTTTTGCACAAGTCATTATAAGCAAGTGCTAATTGTTTAATATTAAAGTTGTTATTTTGATCGACCGTTAAAGATACCAATTTATTTCTTTCTTTAATCAGAGACTCATCATAATTTTTATAATTGCTGAATATTTTTATCAATTGTGGATTTAATGTATCTTCATTGAAATATTTAACTAGATTTTCGTCTAATAAATCAATTACCCAAAAATTACCGTATTCATTAATAGCAGGAAAGTTGCCGAATTGGGTAACAACAAGACTTACCCCCTGTTGGTTATTAATATATTTTATAGCTTCAATTTCCTTGTGATTAATAGTATAAAAAGTGGGAAGGAAATTTACATATATGGTTGCTGCAATGGATCCAATCCATAAAAATATACCTACCTTTAACAGTTTTGGATATTTTTGTATGTTTCCAATGACAACCGGGGTCAAGAGTATCAAACCGATCGATAAAAGAGGAAATGCGCGAGATGGTAAAAAAAGAAATCCTAAACGGGGTAGTATCTCTAAAATCAATATATATATAAAACAAAAAGATAAGACTAAGATAATGTAATAATCAATCAATATCTTTTTTAGGATATAAAAATATACGAATAAAATGGATAAATATGGGAGTAGAAAAGCGATATTCGCGGCATAAGTCACAACCCCGAAATAATTCCTGAAAGGATTGAATCCTGCATAACTTTTTCGAAAGAATCCAAACAGGAAATTAATATGTATCCAAAAATTTGTATCTAAGTAAGGAATTATGGCTACAGTAGATAAAAGTGTCATTACCAGAAAAATCTTCTTATTACTTCTTGAAAGCAATCTGTACTTTATAATTAATCCCAAAACCAATAGCGGTAAGAACACCAGAATTGTATAGTGCAATTTCCAGCCGGTGGCGATTGTAATCAACAGAACAATTAACCATTCATACCAGTACTTGGTCTTAATTAGCTTATAGAGTAAAAATATTACAAATGGCGATAAGACATAAATAAAAGTTTGTGGTCTGACAAAGCTCATTTCCATTATCAGCATGGGGACAGAGAATAATGTTAATAAAGACAATTGAGACCTTGCATCGTCGGAGTAAGTATTAATGACATTATAAAAGCCGATTATTAGACCGATTCCGAATATCCAAACCATTCCAAAACGAAACAAGAATGTTAAATCAATTCCGGTTAAAAGATTTAGAAAAATAATTTGTGATTGCATCATAGGCTGATAACCTTCAGCTACCAGTGGAAACAAGTTTGCTCTCCATTCAGGGTATTTAGAAGAATTTAGAGCCTCTTTAACAGCACTGAAGAAATATGAAGCATCAGGAGAAATAATATTACCCTGTCTATTTATTATAAAAAAAATAAGTAAACAGTATACAAATACAGAGGATATTAAAAGGAAAGTCTTATGATTAAATACCCATAAATAATTAACCTCGTTTTGTCGGTAAAAGACTTTGCTCATTACGGCGTCAACTATTGCCAGGATTATAATCACTACGGTATACAACAACAAAGCGGTTAAACTATTCAGAGGAAATAATAGGGGATTTATCTTATGAATAAAAAAACCTATCAATGGAACTGTTATCATTGACAAAATAACTGCAATCCACCCATGCTCAACTGCGTTTAATCGGTTTCTACGGAATATTATTCTGACTAGGTATATACCCGGCAACCAAAAAAATACAAACGATCCTATAATGATTCTTAATATCGATATTGGAAACATCAGATACAGGATAATAAATAGAAGGTTAATTTATTACTCAAAAGATGAATATTATATTTGGAACTCATCAGAGCTTTTCCCATGGACCCCGCTTTCTTGGCTATATCGATGTTAGAGATCAGATAAAGTAACTGTTGTTTTAAGATCAAAGCGTCCTGAGATCGAACTAAATATCCGTTATAGTTGTTAACTATAAGTTCCCGGTTTTCAGGAATATCTGTAGTAATTACCGGTATACTGCTGGCCATTGCTTCCATAATAGCATTGCTCATACCTTCGAAGAGTGTAGGTAAGACAAATATATCCGATGCGGATAATATGCTCGAAACGTCAATCCGGTCTCCCATGAATAATACTCTTGAACGGGAAGGATAATTCGCAATCTGTTTTTCTAAGGTGGTATGCATTTCCCCATCACCCACTAGAAACAGCCATACACCGGGGTGTTTTTTATATACTTCATCAAATGCCTGCAATAAATATTTATGTCCTTTATTTGGTAACAAGTTTGCAACACAAACTATAACTTTATCTGTATTTGTTATATGAAAGTGATTCCGATATCTGCTGCGAATGATATTTGACTTTCGATATTTTTTAAGATCTATCCCGTTGGGAATAACGGTAATCTTATCGGCTTTTACTCCCAATTTGGTGACATAAAATTTTTTAACGGACTCTGAATTAGCTAAATAGTTCTTTACAAAAAAAGAAGTTAATCTTTCGAATATCCTTATAGGTAGATATCTTGGATAATTATATGTGGTTCGTAAAAAAGGTATTATTCTGCAATTAGTCAAATTGCCAAGCAGTATTCTTCCCCAAAAATCCGCATGGAATAAGTAGGTAATCACCAAACTCGGATGAATTTTATTTACCGTCGGTAATAAATCAAAAATTGAATTAAGATTAGTGACTTTAATCCCTTCAATTCGAAAACTGGAGGCTAATATACCCTCTGACTTGAGCGTAATTATTTCATGATCAAATAGATTTACAAGAGGTAAGGTGCGTAATAGCATATTTTCACAGCCTCCGTTGCTTAGTGATTGAATAAGGTGCAGTACTCGGGGTTTGTTATCCATGTGTACCAATGCAAGTTATACCGGCTTCTGGATGCTCATATGCTTTTATTTTTTTTAACCCGACCCTTTTATACCACCCGATTACCTCCTCCACTAAAAAATAATTGCATTTCGGTGTGGCAAAAACATCGAAAGTATCATTTAACTTCATATTAAAAGGAAAATTTCGATAATATCCGAATGGGGGATTCTTAAAGTGTTCGGTCAATAAATTTATCATGTGCACACCAAAGGCGGGGATATAGCAGATATAATACAGCAACTCTTTAGGGAGTCGGCTGGTTATTTTTCTGACGGGTTCATAGAAATACAAAGCCCGATTATTGTGTCTTCGATTATAGACCCAAACTATTAATTGCCCCTCTTTTTTTAGTAGCTTTGGCAATTTACTGAAACCCATATAAGGATCCGATAAATGATGTATTACTCCTATAGAGTGTGCCAAATCAAAAACCCTCCCGAATGGTAAATTATAGATATCGCATTGAACAATGGCTACATTTGTCAAATTACGGGTAAGTTGATAAGCGACCTCCACGGTATCTCCCAGATCTACACCAAATACCACCTTAGCCCCGATCAATGCTGGTTGTTTGGTAAATCGTCCAGATCCACAACCTACATCGATAATTGTTTTATTAGAAATCAATTTCTCATCGACAAATGGACCCGTAAAATGTAAGTAATTTTTTTGCTCAAAACTGTTTTCCCGATAGATATTTTTCCATTCAAAGGTAAAACTTTCTGCTGTCTTTCGTTGGTGAATGGAAAATTTATCTGAATCAGCTACACTCAGTAACACCTGCTTCCATTGTTTCGATACCGGAGTGGGTAATTTTCGGCGATATGTTTCAAAAAAATTGAAGTATCGTCGAAGCAGATCCGATTTAGCACCATTAACCAAAAGTCTGGGCACCCCGTTGATTATTGGATACCACCAAGATGAAAAAAACAGAAGTCCATCTATTATTTCATTGTCGATTTGTTTAAATACCAGCTTTTGGGATATATTTTCACCTGTTAATGGATCAACAAGATATTTTAAGAATTTATTTTTCATTAAAAGAAGGATCTAAACCAAAGCTCCAATGTTAATAATGCCCAAATTCTGTAAGAGAAATTCAATTGAGTATGTTTATGTTGTACCAGTAGCTGTTTTATATAATCACGGTTAAATAAACCACGATTTGTAGTTTTTTTTGATAACAATACATCATTAGTATAGTCGTAGAGATCGGACTTAAACCACCTATTAACCGGCACGCCAAACCCCATCTTGGGTCTAAACATAACTTTATCCGGGATTATCCCCCTCAACGCCTCTTTAAGAATATATTTCTTATTATTCCAAAACCTCAGTTTTAAATTGAAAGGCATTTTTGCTGTTAGTTCCAGCATTTCATGGTCGAGAAAAGGAGACCGCCCTTCCAAAGCTACGGACATACCGGCAATATCAACTTTTACCATCAAATCGTCCGGCAAATAAGTATTTATGTCTGCATATAATGTTTGATCTAATTTACTAATGTTTTTTACTTCATCAAATTTACTTTCAATCAGATCAAAGCTGTCATGGTTTTTGGTTAATGATTTAAATTTAGATAAATATAGTTTATCTTTCGATTCATTATCAAAATAACACATAAACAACAGGACGCGTTTCCTGTAATCCTCATCCATCGCCGAGGTAAAACGCCTCACCCGGTCAAGGTAGGCTGTTTTTATAAATGATGATAGACTTCTGCTCATGGGTGAGAGTACCTTATTTAGAAGTGAAAAATGTTCGTACCACAAGCCTAAGGTTTGATAATGATATCCGGGATATCCGGCAAAATTTTCATCTCCTCCATCACCGTTTAATGCCACCGTAACGTGCTCTCGGGTAAGTTTGGATACAAAATAAGTGGGTAGCGCGCTACTGTCGGCAAAAGGCTCTTCGTACTGTTTGACTAAATATGGAAGGATCTCTATGGTATCCGGTTTGACAATGTACTCAGTATGATCAGTCTTGAATAGTTGAGCAATTATTTTGGCGTAAGGCAACTCATCAAATTTCTTTTCATTAAATCCGATGGAAAATGTTTTTACCGGTCGGTTGCTATATTTAGCCATCATGGCGACAACAGCGCTGCTATCTATCCCGCCGGAGAGAAATGCTCCTAAAGGCACATCGGATATCATCCGTAATTTTGTTGACTCTTCCAGCTTAGATAATATTATTTTTTTCCATTCATTTTCAGTAAAGTTCATTTTTTTTGAATAATCCAGCTTCCAGTAACGTTTATTCACCAACTTACCGGTCTTTATGTCCAGTAACAGGTAATGACCCGATTCCAGTTTACTGATTCCTTTGAATCCGGTGAGAGGAGATGGACAATATTGATAGGTTAAATAATGATGGATTGCGATATAGTCCGGTTCCCTTATGTATTCCGGTTGTGTCAGGATTGCCTTAAGCTCGGATGCAAAGATGAAAACCTTACCGTCTATATAATACTTAAAAGGTTTCTTGCCAACGCGGTCACGGGTACAGAATAAAGTATCGTTTTTTTGATCATAAATTACAAAAGCGAACATCCCTCTCAAATGACTGAGGCATTCAATTCCGTATTTATCGTATAATGCCATAATAACTTCGGTATCTGTGTGTGATTTAAATCGGTACCCTTCTCTAATCATCTCTCGTCTTTTCTCCAGAAAGTTATATATCTCACCGTTAAATACGATCTGGTATCTGTTTATATAACTCATCGGCTGATGGCCAAGGGCCGATAGATCTATGATGGACAAGCGGCGATGTCCTAAACCCACCTTACGGTCATTCGATATAAAAGCTCCCTCATCATCTGGCCCCCTATGCTTTATGGCTTTTGTCATTTGAGCAATTTCCCGCGCGGAGACTGACTTTCCTGTAAAACTGACCTTTCCTGCTATCCCGCACATATCAAACAGAGTAAATTATATATTAAATTAATGAACAAAAACTTTTACAGGGTTAAATTGAGTTTACTTCAAAGATATCTTATGGATTATGCGGTCAGCATATCAGATAAAAACGATGCAGTTCTTGATTATGGATGCGGGGGTGGTGAGATGGTAGGTGATGGCTTAAATAAAAAACTTAATATCTTTGGAACGGATACGTTCTATGAAGGAGGTAAGTCAAAAGAACTGGCAATCAGTTTGGGTTTACTGGGAAAAAAAGTGTTTAGTATGAAAAGGAACAGGATACCGTTTCCGGATCGCAGTTTCGATCTGGTGATCTGTAATCAAGTGTTTGAGCATGTAAAAGAACTAAACGTCGTGCTGAAGGAAATCAACAGAATTTTAAAAACAGGGGGTATCTTATTGAGCGCTTTTCCCACGAAAGAATGTGTCTACGAAGGGCACTGCGGCATACCCATGATACACTGGTTTAATAAAGAATCGAGGTTGAGATTTGGTTATGCTCTATTATTAAGAAAAATAGGTTTTGGATATTTTAAGGAAAATAAAAAACCTGAGCGATGGGTAATGGATTTCTTAAATTGGTTGGATAAATATACAACTTACAGAACCCGTAAGGAAATATTTAGCTTGTTACGACGATACTTTAGTCAAAACGTCTTAATAAAAGACCAGTTTTATAAATCAGTCCTTAGGAGTAAAAACATCCACATATTTGACTTTATGTTTGAGTACAAGTTTTGTAAATGGTTAATTAATAATTGTGAGGAGTGTGTAGTCTTATCAAAGAAGTAAATCTATGGAATTTAAAATAATTATTATTTTCTGAGTACAACGTTAAAAGACAATATTGTTAAATCATCCCGGGTGTATGTGTTTAACAGATTATTATCTAAATCACCTTTATATCTCATAATACTACCCATCTTAATTATTTCCAGTCGATGATTGTCAAACAGGGACAGATAATTGCTATACCTTTTACGGTTTACGTAGACCCCCGTTTTTCCGCAAAGTAATTTAAACAAAAACTCAGGAAACTTCAAGAACATCAGGTTTTCATTGTCAATCAGATGATCTCTCAAATCAACTTGATGATTCATAAACCCCCCCTTTTTTAAAACCCTCATCATTTCCCTGAAACACAGTTCCAGATCGTGTACATGCTCAAGCACTGCACAGGAATAGATTATATCAATAGAATCGTCCTTTAATGGATAGCCCGAATTTTGTCCTATCGATATAAACTCTATTTTTTCTTTGTGTTGATCGCCTGTTACCCCCAAATGGTCTCCTTCATCCACAGCATAATACTTTTTCGCACCGTCTTTTATACAAAGCTGCCCAAATCCGATTGATCCACCAGGCCCCAATTCGAGGATGGTCTTATTTTCAATATTTGTGAATTTATTTATCACACTCCTGAAGGCGATATATTGCTTTTGGTTATACTCCACATGAGAAGATCCGAACCAGTAAGAATTGGTTATATATTTCTCGACAATAGTTCTCATCCCCGGGAAGAGTGAATAAGTGAGATTTTGGACCAATGTTAAGGGTATCTTAAGATAGATATTCATACTAACGTTTTAATTAATAGGTTGTATTTATCGATACTATTCTGCCAGTTAAAATTAGCTTCGACAAATTTTTGTTGATCTTTTGAACTTGATAATTCTTTAATATTTTCACACATATCAACAATACCGGCTTTGATGGCAGCGGAACTGGACTCCTTAATTAGTATCCCAAAATTATTATCATTCAAAATTTCTTTTGCACCCTCACCGGGAGTTGCTACTATTCTGCATCCGCAATATATGGCTTCTAAAAGCGAAGTAGACAACCCCCCTCCACTAAAAGAGGAATGAATATAAACGTCACTTATTTTTAGGAAAGAGATCACTTCTTGTCTGGTGATCTTACCTGTGAATAATACATAATTATCTGCAATATTTTTAAGCCGGTCCAAATCTTCCCCATCTCCCATTATTATAAAAATTATCCTCCTTTTTAATGGTTCTGACATTCCTTTTATAGCCTTAATGGTATTTTCGACTCCTTTCCATTTGTATAACCTCCCTGAAAATGAAAGAAGAATTTTTCCTTTATATTTTCTTCTGAAATAAATTCTCGGTTTAACTTTATTGATAAAACCAAAATTGATACCCCGATATATCAGTGGGCTGGCTCTTTTATCAAACCGTTTAATAAAACTTTGAACCGCTTGAGATATTGAGACATTAATATCTGATGACGAAATCATTAATCTGCCCAATGTTTCATCATATATTCTGGCTAATAAAGTACTGAATTGACTGCTTAACCTCACAAAATCCGACCCGTGTTCAATATGCATCCACTTGGTATTTTTAAGTTTCGAAAATAAGAAAGCCATGGGCGTAGTCACAAAAAACCTTGTTCTGGAAATTACTACATCGAATTTTTGTTGAAATAAAGTCATGAACAATTGCCAAAACCTCAACGACCATAATTTGGGTAAAGGATAGTTCGGAATAATTTCAAAAGCCGGAAACCTGAATACTTTTACATTTTTATACCTGTTCTCGATCTCCTTAGCATCAATAGGTATCCGTGGTGTGAAGACGCTAATTTCGTATCCCAATCGCGCTAAATGATAATTAAATTCGTCTGCATGATTTTCTAATCCGCCAATATGAGGCGGATAGTAAGGAGAGAAAACTAAAATTTTCATACCCAACTTTATCGCCGATGAGTCTTTTTATCTGATCCTTTGATAGCTTCCTGTCGAACAAAGTCTGAAAATTTCTTCTTAATCTGTTGATTATCTACGTAATTTTTATAAGAGGTTATCCAAAGCGCAACGAATGACAAAACCATTATCAAATCCATTACTCTGACAACCCCCAAACGATACGTAATCTTTTCTAATAAATCTGGAAATAGTATTGACGCTAGAAAGAAAAGCCATATTAATGACCACACAATCAACTCGTTCACAAAAATTATTCTCTTCTTATATACAAGAAATACCCAAAACAACATGTACAGTCCAAAACAAAACAACCCCAACTGAAAAATTACCATTTTAATCTAAGTTTCCACAAAAATAACTCACCGACCAATTTTATGCCGTCTTGAATCGTAATTCCAGTTGCAGAACGTTTATCAAGATATATCGCATCTATTAGCAGCTCCTGACATCGTAATTTATTAATACCTGCATGAACGACCATTTCAATATCCGAAGAGTAATCTGAAGCCTTCCAACTTATCTTAGAATACACTTTTGATTGAAATGCCTTATAACCGCACGCCACATCTCTCAGTCTCAAACCAAACAAGCCGCTGGTGAATCTGCTTAAAACTCGATTAAAAATTAGCCGGCCGAATGGCATTCCTTTATGCATTCTCCTGGCGCCGAAAATCATTTGATTACCTTGATCCAGCAAGCGAATAAATTGGGGGATTTCTTTAGGATCATGCTGGCCGTCCGCATCCATCAGAATAATTGACTTAGCACCGGATTTAATGGCCAATTCGCACCCCGTTTTTAAAGCCATTCCCTTTCCTAAATTAACCCGGTGCCGGGCAACCATAATGGCAGGTGGTAAAAATTTTTCGATAGGAAATTTGGAACCGTCATCAACCACAATCACCCGATTCAGTGGGTGATATGATTTTAATTTTCGTATCGTTAGCGGTAGATGCCGTTCTTCGTTATATGCCGGAATAACTATGTAAATATTTTTCATTTCGAGCCTCGATAATATTGTATTATAGTAATAGTTTATTAAAAAAGCAGACTCAATAAATAAAGACTATCATTTAATTATGACCCCTAGCTCGTTTACAAAAAAATACTTCGATGATATCAGCCTCATATTATCTCAAATAGACAAATCTGTACTGGACAAACTGGTTGATCTATTGTGGGAAATTTACATTGAGCGAAAACACATGTTTTTTATCGGAAATGGCGGTAGTGCCAGTCTGTCTTCCCACTTAGCTGCTGATCTGGGTAAAAACACCATCTCTCATTCATCAACCGTTCCCCGATTCCAAACGCAGTCATTAACAGACAATGTTGCATGGATTACAGCATTGGCCAATGATTTAAAATACCGGGATATTTTTGTCGAACAATTGAAAAACTTAAGCAATCCCGGCGATTTATTATTCGTTATCAGCGGCAGCGGAAACAGCCCTAACTTGGTACAGGCTGTAAAATGGGCGCGATTAAACAAAATTAAGACCGTTGGTTTATTGGGTTTTGATGGAGGTAAACTTAAAAATCTGGTTAAGTTTATGGTATTAGTGCCATCATTGAGTTATGAGTATGTGGAAGGTGTCCACGCAGTGATTGCCCACTACTTGGTTGCTTCATTAAAGTTTAGATTTAACCGGCGTCTTTCCACTATTACCTCCAATAAGATCTGATCAATAGGAGTCTCCGGGACAAAACCGATTGATTTAATAAGTTTTTTGACACTCGGAACTCTCCTCGACATATCATTGAATCCTTTCTCAAATACTTTGGCAAAAGGGACAAGCTTAATCCTGGATCGGGAACCGGTTAGGTGTTTGATCTTTTTAGCCAGTGTCAGAATGGATATTTCCTGAGTTGATCCGATGTTAAATACTTTTCCGATAGCATATTCATTTTCAGTCAGAGCAGAGAGCGCGTTAACCGCATCCTTAACAAAAGCAAAACACCGGGTCTGAGAGCCATCTCCATACACTGTCAATGGTTTACCGGATAATGCCTGTTCCACCAGTCTGGGAATTACCATTCCGTACGTCCCAACTTGTCGCGGACCGACGGTATTAAATATTCTGGCAATTATCACCGGTAGTTTCTTTTCCTGGAAATATCCCATCGTAAGAAATTCATCAACAATTTTCGTAGCGGCATATCCCCACCTTCTGATGTGTGTCGGACCGATTATTCGGTTATCATCCTCTTCAAACGGGACCTTATTGCTCATGCCGTAAGTTTCCGAAGTCGAAGCCACCATCACCCTGATATTCTTAAGCTTCGCAGCTTCTTCCAGTACATTTCCTGTACCTTCCACATTTACCACAATTGATTCAATCGGTTTGTCCACCACCAGTTGTGCTCCTACCACTGCGGCCAGATGGATTACCCAGTCGGCTCCTCTCATTGCACTTACTAAGTCCGGCCGTTTCAGAATATCCCCCTTAAAAAACTTGAACCTGTTTTTATTCGCCAGAGTTGATAAATTACTCAGTCTTCCGGTTGATAAATTATCCAGGATTGTTACGTAGTGACCTTTTTCGTGTAATAATTCTGCCAGATGACTTCCGATAAATCCGGCACCTCCGGTAATCAGGTAATGCATACGATTTCCAAGATTAGCATAATTTTTCCCAAAATTCTGAACTGGCTGATTCTGGGATTGATCGGAATTTCCTTGATCATTTTTATTATCTCCCATAGGAGAGTATATTCCACGGTTTACGATACCCGTTTTTGGCAAAATGAATTCCCAAAAACCCAGCTGGTGATCGGTGATAAAGCGGACAGATTTTATTCCGATACAGAGTTATACGCGATTTTAGGATACAAATACGCTCTGGGCCAGAATCCCGTAACCATGCATCCCGAAGTTCCTCCCTTGGGTAAGCAAATTATCGGCGCCGGAATTATTCTTTTTAGAAATCAAAATCTGGCCAGCCTGCTTTTGGGTTTGGGGGGACTGTCTTTGTTGTATTTGATCGGCCTTAAAGTTTCGCCCTCCCGGACTGTAGTCTTACTGACCGTCCTGCTGGTATCCTTGGACCGGGTATTTCACACTTTGATATCCGACTCTTATATTGATACTCCCCAGTTATTCCTTTTTCTGCTCTCTTTGTATCTATTCTTGAGCTCACTAACCAATCAGCGACGGTTTATCTTGGCAAGTCTATCGCTGGGATTGATGATGGCTACAAAGTTTTATTTTAACGGTTTACTGTTGCTGGCTGTTTATCTGATCTATCTCACATTGCAAAGGAATTTTCGGATTTTTATGGGCTTCACACTTTCGCTGCCGGCTGTCGCTATAGGATATCTGCTACCCTACACGTATTCTTTCATTACCGGTTTCGGACTTACGGACTGGATTCGGCTCCAGCGCTGGATGACTTCCTGGTGGGCGGGTAATGCCCGCGTTCCCTGGGGAGGTATTTTTTCTATCATCTTTACCGGTAATTGGCATACCTGGTGGGGTAATCGGGATATTATTGCGGTAGGGGAGTGGACCCCCCTCTGGCCTCTGGCTGCTGTTCTCGGTTTCATTTCAATTTTTCAGATTATTAAAAACAGAAATTACCCCGGTTTATTGTTATGGCTCTGGTGTATTTTTTACCTGCTGTTTCTCTCCGTCACCTCACCCTTCCCCCGTTATCTGATTCTTCTTATGCCTTTTCTGTATCTGCTCACTCTGGATTTTATCCGGCAGCTATTTTCTAGGCTGAATAAAACAAAGACATGAAGCAGATATTATCCCGCGGCTGGTATCTTGCCCGCTCGGCAACCGCCCGCTCCGCCTACACCCTATTGGCCGGTAACCTCACCGACTCAATTTTGGCCTTTTTGTTCACCCTTATCAGTTTCCGCTTGTTGTCCACGGCGGATTTCGGAATATTTTCAGCCGTTAATAACTTCGTATTTACCTGTGTTCTGGTCCTGGATTTGGGGATTGGTGGATCGCTTTTGCATTTTATTCCCTATTGGCAAAGCCACCGCCTCCGGGAAAAGGAAGCATCATATATATGGTCGGGAATAATCTTCAGGGTAGGCGCTGCGGTCGCAGCGGGCACATTCCTGTTGGTTTTCTCCCATCAGATAGCGGGATTTTTCCGGACGCCGGATGTACTGGTCCCGGTTATCGCCGGGATGTCACTGATCACTATTTCAATTCTCGACGTGTTGGTATTTGCCCTCCAGGGATATAGAAAATTTTTTCACTCTGTCCTTGCCGCCAATATTTTTTCTTGTCTACGGTTTCTGTTTGTGGCTGTGGTTTGGATTACTCTTCTGCCGTACAGTGTAGTCCTGGCCACCCTAATATCGGCCGTCTCACCGGTTTTGAGCATTTTCCTTTCCCGTCGTTGGCTCAGACTTCCCTCCTTTACTCTGCCCCGGCCCGGAGTTTTTCGCTCCCTTCTGGGTTTCAGCGGCTGGATGGCCCTCTCTAAAATTAGCTCTACTATCGCTACCCGCATGGATATCCAGATTATTATTCTGTTTTTAGGACCGGCTCTTGCGGGAGTCTACTCGGTAGCTGCCCGTCTGGCGAACTTTTACCCGGTCATGTTTGTCAGTATTACCTCAATCCTGGCTGCCAGACTAATTCGGATTTCGGATCGCCGGCATGCGAAAACTTTTTTGGGTAAAACATTAGTGGCTTTTTGTCTAATCGGCTGCGCCATGTTAATCGGAGCAGCCGTAGCCAGTCCCTTGATCGGTTTACTTTTCGGCCGGTCCGCTCTGCCTGCAGCCCCGTTCTTCCGGGGATTAACTTTAGCCTATTTGCCTATGCTATTTTCTGTTTTACCTCTGGGAATGGTTATTTATTATTTCAAACTTCCCCGATTGGCAGGTTGGCTGGGATTAACTCAACTAATGATCACTTTGACAGGGAATTTGCTGCTGACTCCGGTGTGGGGGCCTTTCGGTCCTGTAATATCCATTGGTGTGGCCAATGCCCTTGTTCTTTTGATGGGTTTAGTTATAGTTTATAGACTATGGAAATCGGCATAATCGGGGCAGGTTTTGTCGGACTAAGTGCGGCATATCATCTCGCGAAATCAGGTCATCAGGTTACAGTGTTTGAAAAAGAAGCTCAATCCGCCGGCTTGGCTATGGGTTTCAAAGAACCCGAATGGCAATGGAGTTTAGAAAAGCACTATCACCATTTTTTTGTCTCCGACCACCATATCCGGAACCTGGCGGCTAAAATCGGCCACCGCGTAAATTTTGTCAGACCAATAACCTCCACCTATCTCGACGGCGAAATATTCCAGCTCGATTCCCCCTTAAGCTTACTCCGTTTCCCCAAATTGACGCTTTCCGGGAGGCTGCGTATGGGCGCGGTTTTGGCCTATTTAAAATTATCCCCAGATTGGCAATCACTCAAAAATATCCCTGCTTCAGTATTTATTCCCAAATTCATGGGTCAAAAAGCTTGGGACATAGTCTGGAAGCCGTTATTCAAAGGTAAATTCGGCAAATATTATAAACAAATCAATTCCGCCTGGTTTTGGGCTCGTATTCATCCCCGTTCCTCGTCGCTGGGTTATCCCGAAGGCGGCTTCCAGGCTTTGGCTCTGCATTTACAAAACGTTGCTCAGGCCGCCGGAGCTGAATTTGTTTTTTCCACCGGCATCAGTCGCGTTTCCCCGGCTGGTAAAAACCGGCTGCGCATTTCTACCGATACCCAAAAGTATTTTGACTTTGACAAAGTTATTTGTTCCCTGACCACGCCGTTTTTTACCCGGATAGTTGATTTGCCGGCCGACTACCTGGCCCGACTCAAACCTCTTATAGGATTGGGTGCAGTGAATCTGATCTTATCTTTAAAACAGAAATTCCTCCCGGGCGTCTATTGGTTAAACATCAACGAACCGGGCTTCCCCTTTTTGGCCGTTGTCGAACACACCAATTATATGAGCCCCGAATATTACAACGGCGATCGGTTGGTTTATATCGGTAATTACCTGCCGCCTGAACACCCCTATTTCCAAAAAGACAGCCCGGCGTTATTGAAAGTATTTACTCCTTATCTTAAACAAATCAATCCGGATTTTTCCCAGAATTGGGTCAAAAAATCCTGGGTTTGGAAAGCCTCTTTTGCCCAACCGATCGTGACCAGCGGTTATTATCACCAAATACCTCCCATGATTACTCCGGTTAAAAATCTCTTTTTAGCCAATATGCAGCAGATTTATCCGTGGGACCGGGGAACAAACTATGCGGTAGAATTGGGGGAGAAAGCCGCTCGCCATGCATCATCAGCTTAAATCTCTGATTCAAACCGCCACTTTCCGTCAATCGGTCATTACCCTGGGCAGTACCGTTACCAGCGGAGGCTTGGGAGCCCTGTTTTTCTTTATCCTCGCCCGGTTTTTGGGTAGTCAGCAATACGGTGCCTTCTCCACCGCCTGTGTTTTGATTATTATGCTGTCTTCCGTTATGGATCTGGGAACCAGCCAGGGATTGGTAAAATTTTCCCGCAAGTATGCCGGGGATCCCGAAAAAAGCGAGGCGGTCATCAAATCAACTTTACTCATTAAACTCGTCTCGGGATCAGTTATTTCAATGATTCTCTTGTTTTTTGCAGTTCCCCTGGCCGGCAATATTTTTCACCATCCGGAATTGGCCCCCTATTTTTCCGTCTCCGGTCTGGGGATTATGGGATCATTGCTGTTTTCTTTCGCTTATTCCCTGGCCCAGTCCCGGGGTTTATATATTCTCTGGGGAAGCATTTTTGTCTGGCCGAATTTTCTCAGGTTGTTGGCACTTCTGGTTCTCATCCGGTTCGGATGGCTTACGGGGATATCCGCACTCTGGCTCTATATAATCACCCCTTTTGTCGCCTTCATCGGCAGCCTGTTTTTTACGGACCGGAAATTCATTTCCGTATCGTTTCAGCCGGGGTTAATCGGCGAATTTTTCAGTTTTAACAAGTGGATTACTCTGACATCAGTCATATCCACCGTCGGCTCCAGGGTGGAAGCATTATTAACCGCCGGTTTTTTGACCCTTTCAGCCACCGGCAATTACGCTCTGGCCGTGCAGATGGTTACCCTGGTTCCCCAGCTTAGCTCCGCTTTCGGGGCGGTTACTACACCAAAATTTGCCTCATTTACCAATATCCGGGATAACCGCCGTTATCTTGTCAAAACCACTCTGCTCACCATGCTGGCTGCCGCCGGTGTGATCCTATGCCTTATCCCCGCCGCCTGGATTTTAATCAGATTGATCGGAAGCCAATATCAACAGGCTTTTACTCCCTTTTTACTACTTTTAGGGGGTATGGCTTTATTTCTGGCCTCGTCTCCCTTACGGGACAGTCTTACCTATTATTTCGGCAGACCCGGATTTTTTGCTCTTTGGAGTTTGATTGCCCTGCTTATTACCGTCTGTCTTTCGCTCTGGTTGATCCCGGCGCTGGGTATTATCGGATCGGGCGCGGTGGTTCTGATAATTCAGATTCTGGGGGTGTTAGCCGCCTGGATTTATTACCGCTGGATTTCCCGACACCAATGACCGGACCTTCGCTGACCGTCCATTGTCTGGTAAAAAACGAACAGCGCTGGATCTGGTTTGCCCTCAAGTCAATATTAGATTATGCGGACGAGATATTGGTTTGGGACACAGGCTCCACGGACCGGACTGTGGAAACAGTGAATGGTTTAAACTCTCCCAAAATTAAATTTAAACAGATGGCCGTATCATCCCCGGAAGAACACACAGCTCTCCGCCAGCAGATGTTAAAGGCTACACATTCGGATTGGTTTTTTATTCTGGACGGGGATGAAGTCTGGTGGAGAGAATCGGTTAGACAGGTCAGGGAAGCCATTAAAAATAATCCCGGTATGGCGGGAATTATCACCCCTTTTTATAACGCAGTCGGTGATGTGTTTCACCATCAAACTCCTGACGCAATTCATTATCGCATCCACGAGTTTTTCGGGGGTTTCACCATCCGGGCCATCAACCGCCGCCTTCCGGGTTTGCACCTGGCCAATCCCCACGGCCGCCAGGAATACCGCACCCGCGGGATTGCCCTGCAGAATCTACCCCGGCACCGCTTGTTGTTTGTTGATGCTCCGTATCTTCATCTGACTCATTTGCACCGGTCCGTGGGCAGGTCCCACGATAGGTCAACCTTAAAGAGGGTAATGAAGTATCGTTATGAATTGGGGACAAACTTCCCCCATGATTTTGTATTCCCTGACGTTTTTTATCTTACCCGGTCGGATACTGCCCCTTCCCCTTTCATCCGCCGTTCGGTATTCTACACTACAATTGCCGCTGCCATCACCCCTCTCAGATGGATAAAATCCCGGGTTACTCCTCACCGCGAAAGCTATTGACCTTGTGAATACTCAGTCTCAGTATCCCGGACACCATATTTTGGATGATGCCGGACCCATGGCGGGTTACTCCCGCTGGGTTATGAATATGTTCAAAGATTATTGGGGGAAAGATATTTTGGAAATCGGCAGCGGCATCGGTACCATGTCCGCCCTGTTGCCTGCCGGCGCATCCGTTACCCTTACCGAAACAGATCCGGCTTATATTTCCGTACTCAGGAAAAAATTTGATTTTCCGGTCTATCGCTGGGATGCCCAAAATCCTCCTCCGCGGCCATTGTCGTCATCCGGTTTTGACGTGGTTTTTACAGCCAACGTTTTAGAACACATTCCCGACCACCGGGCGGTACTAAAAAGTATTTTTAAACTGTTACGCCCCGGTGGCCGGCTTTTAATTTACGTCCCGGCCAAACAAATAATTTTCGGCACCCTGGACCAAGCATTAGGTCATTGCCGGCGATATGAAAAAGATGAGTTTATCAAATTGCTTTCGGATCTTAAATTTAGCATCATTACAGCCCGCTACTGCAATCTGCCGGGATTTTTCGGTTGGTGGGTGGTAGGGAAAATTTTGCGATTACACCGCTCACGGTTACTCGCCAAAGTATTTGATATTATTTTTACCCCATGGCTGTACTTTGAAGAACGGCTCAGCCTGCCATTCGGTCAGAACCTGATAGTTGTGGCTGCCAAACCAGACCATACTTCATCACACACCCCAGGGCTGTCATACCATCCTTCCAGTTGATTTTCTTGCCCTCATCATATCCCCTGCCGGAATAACTGATACCCACTTCATAAATTTTATAACCCATTCTGGAGACTTTAATGGTAAATTCCGGCTCAAATCCGAAACGGTTTTCCGCTATGGTAATGTTTTTAGCCACTTCTCTGGTAAAGGCTTTATAACAGGTTTCCATATCCGTGAAATTCATGTTGGTGACGGCATTGACCAGCAGTGTCAGCAGTTTATTTCCCACCATATGCCAGAAATACAATACTCGGTGCGGCCGGAAAGAAATGAATCTCGAGCCGAATACGACATCCGCTTTTCCCTCCTTGATAGGCTCAACTAATAGTTTATATTCATTCGGGTCGTATTCCAGGTCTGCGTCCTGAATGACGACTATGTCTCCCGTGATTAATTTCAACCCGTCTCTGATTGCCGCCCCCTTACCCTGATTTTTGGCTTTAGTTATCAGTTTTATTTTTTTGTCCCGCAGCTTTTTCAATTCTCTGTCAGTACCGTCGGTTGAAGCATCATCTACAATAATCACCTCCTTCAGTATCCCGTCGACTTTAGCCCTCAGCACCCGGTTTACCAGTTCTATCACCGTGCCGACTTCATTGTATACTGGAATTATTACCGACAGCTTCATTGCAGGCAATTATATCTTAAATGAAAATTTCTTTTTTAAGTGTTGGTAGCGGTCAGGTTAATCGTGGGGCTGAGTCGTTTGTTCATTATCTCGCCAACCACCTCTCGCGGCTCGATCATCAGATCACCGTACATCAGAACGGTGACCCCCTGATCAACTGTACTTATCGTACCGAATCGTACCACCTGGATTCATTTTCTATCCGCGATTTTACCGCCCAAGTTCTCAAAAACATCGGTAGTCCGGACATTCTGATTCCCGTAAATGGTCGTTGGCAAAGCGGGCTTTGCCGCCTGTGGGCTTTCAGAAATAAAACTAAAATGGTTATATCTGGGCAATCCGGACTCGGTTTGGATGACCGGATAAATCTGTATACCTGTCCTGACGCTTTTGTTGCCCTCTCGAATTATCAATTAAATTGGGCCAAAAGGATAAACCCCTTCGTCCGGGTGGTCAGAATTCCGAATGGAGTAGATCCGGAAATTTTTCATCCCTCTGCCGAAAAAGTGAATATTGAATTACCCCGACCTATAATCTTGTGTGTCAGCGCCTTGGAAGAAAATAAACGCCTGCATTTGGCTGTAAAGGCAGTAGCCGGTATGCGCCGGGGGTCACTGTTAATTATCGGTCGCGGCAGTCTGATAAATCCGCTTACGAGTTTGGGAATGCGTCTGCTGCCGGGTCGTTTTTCAATCATGTCATTGCCCCAACATTTAATGCCCGGGGTGTTTACCGCGGCTGACTTATTTACTTATCCCACGGTAGCCTGGGAGTCATTTGGTATCGCTTTGTTGGAAGCCATGGCTTCCGGATTGGCGATAGTAGCCAACAACGACCCAATCCGCAGGGAAATAGTTGGTGATGCCGGCTTGTTCGCCGATCCCTCGGATTCCGGAGCATACACCTCTACCCTGAACCAGGCGCTGTCTTATCGGTGGGGTAAAAAACCTCTTCTGCGGGCTCAAAAATATGCCTGGAGTAAAATTGTCCTGGATTACGATAAACTATTCAAAACTATATGCTATCGATAAGTATCATCGCAAAAAACGCTTCCCGGACTCTGCCTGCATGTATTCAAAGCACCCGGGGATTGTGTGACGATGTGGTCGTGGTCGTAGACTCTTCAACTTGGGATGACACCGTCAAAACGGCTTCCGGTCTCGGCGCCAGGGTATATGTCAGGAAATTTGACAACTTTTCCTCCCAAAAAAATTTCGCCGTTTCCAAATGCCGTTACCGCTGGATATTGGCGTTGGATGCAGATGAAACAGTCACGCCTCGGCTGGCGGAAGAAATAATGCAAGTGTTGCCCGGCACCCGGTACTCGGCATTTTCAATTCCCCGCATAAATTATATTTTTGGCCGGCCGATTTGTCATACAAATTGGTCTCCCGAAACAGACCGGCACATTTGGTTGTTTGACAAAACCAAAGCAGGTTGGTCCTCCGCTGTTCACGAACAGGTCCTGGTAACCGGTCCGGTGGGTCGGCTCAAAAATCCTAAAACCCACTTAAACTATCAGTCGGTGGAGCAATTCATCGCCAAAATGAACCAATATACCAGCCTCGAAATAAATTCCGGTAAACGCTCTTTGACTGCCCGCCTGATCCGCTCCCACTGGTTGAGAGTCTTTTTTCAGCCTAAGTGGAAATTTATCCGGCATTATTTTCTTTACTTGGGTTTTCTCGACGGCTGGCACGGTCTGTTCCTGAGTTATCTTATGGCCATCTACGGATTAACTTTAACCGTCAAGTCATGGCAAAAACAAACAGGTATTTACCGATCCTGATCATCCTCCTTTTGGGATTGGGACTGAGGCTGATCAACATCAATCAAAGCTTTTGGTTGGATGAAGCCAGCCAGGCTAATCTTTCCTCGCTGCCTCTGCATCAGATATGGTATGGAAGGGGAGGGGACTTCCATCCGCCCCTATTTTACTTTTTGGTCCATACCTGGCTTATATTTGGCCGTTCAGAAATTTGGCTCAGAACTTTACCCCTCACTTTCGGGATAGCCAATATTTTCATTATTTACCTGTTGGCCAGGGATTTATTTCCTCAAATGGAATCAAAAATTAGATATCTGTCGGCATTATTGTTAGCCATATCACCGTTTCATATTTATTATTCCCAGGAATTACGGATGTATTCGTTGCTCTGTCTGTTGGGAACAATGTCTATGTACTTTTTCTTCCGCCGTCGCTATCTGCTCCTGAGCGTATTCAATACCCTGCTTTTATATACTCATTACTCAGCCATATTCCTTATCGCAACCCAGCTAATTTACGTAGTTATGTATTCCCGAAAAGAATTAAAATCATTCACTTTCTCATTTCTCCTTTCCGCTTTCTCGTATCTGCCTTGGTTGCCCCAATTCTATCGCCAGCTGAATTCGGGACTTAACATCGACACTTATTTGCCGGGGTGGCGTCAGGTACTCAGTATTTCTCCCCTCAAAGCTTTTCCGGTAATAGTATTCAAACTGGTCGCCGGGCGTATCAGTTTTATCTCCAGAATCGTATATGGGATATATATAGTTTTTGTCTTCACCGTCACCTTTCTGGCATTGGTCATATCACCCCGTCCCAAACGCCAGCTGGTTATCTGGGTCTTTTTTCCCGTGATACTGCTGCTTTTGACGTCACTGGCACTGCCTCAAAATCAGCCCTTCAGGGTAATTTATGTTTTACCGGGTTTTATCTTACTTTTTGCCCGGGCTTGCATCCGCTATCCCAAGTTGATTGTGACTCTTGTTTGTTACATTTTTATCGTGGGCGATATTGCTTACTTCACCCGTCCTCGTCTCCAGCGGGAAAACTGGCGTGATGCATCTGCTTTTTTATCCCGACAGCAGACAGCCGTCGTGGTAAAATTTTCGGATAGATTCGCTCCTCTGGCCTGGTATGCTCCGGATTTACCCGTGGTTGGGCCGGTATCGACTTTTCCCGCTGCATACCAACCGGTTTTTGAGAAACTCGGTCCGGCGTTAGCCACCTCAACCCGGGTTTATCTGCTGCAATACTTGACAGATCTCACAGACCCCCACAGGGAAGTAGACCGGGTTATAGAAAACCTGGGTTTCAGCCAAACCAAAATTCATGATTTTTCGGGTGTTGGTTTTATTTACGAATATTCCCGGCAATGATCTTCATCCTTCTGCAGCTTTTACATGCCGGTATTCTTCTTCGTCTCGAGTCCTTTATCTATCCCGAATTCTTTGTCTATCCTTACCTGACGCTATCCGGATTGGTCCCGTACCGCCAGATAATAGATCAGCATTTTCCGGGTTTATTTTTCCTGCCCGTCAATTTCGCTTCGCTCGGATTCAACACGCCGGTATCCTTCCGGACACTTCTCATACTTATGGTGCTGTTTCAATCTGCCCTGATCGCTGTAATTGCCCGCAGAGTCTCCCGCAGCCGGTTGGCTGCCGTTTTCTCGGTAATTGCTTATACTGTCTGGCAGCCGGTTTTTTTCGGCAATCACTTGTGGTTGGAATCTTTTATTTCACCTCTTTCGTTGTCTGCATATTTTTTCTGGACGGGACATAATTTATTTTGGTCGGGCTTATTCCTCGGTCTGGCAGTTTTATTCAAACAATCACTTCTATTACCGCTCGTTTGTCTGACTGCGTACCTGCTTTTCAGGCATCGTCTGGTGGAAGCAATCAGGTTTTTTTCAGGTGGTTTAGCGCCATTGTTTTTGATTTCTGTTTACTTCTCCGCCCGGGGATTGTTCCCCGATTTTTTCTTTTGGACGGTAATGTTTAATCTGGTTTATGCCGTCAGGTCTTTTTCGTTGCCTTCATTGTCTATCATATTGCAGCTCGTCCTGCCTGTAGTGTTGGTTATTTCATCAATGATCCTGGTCAAACCCCGGCACCGCCTGATGGGATTGGCAGTCTGGGGACTGTTGCTCATCCCCGGAGGTCTGTCCCGTTTTGATTTTACCCGCATCCAGGCTGCCGTACCCTTTCTTTCATTACTGACGGGAATCCTCTTAGCCTATCTGATTTCAAAAAGAAAATGGTCGGCACTCAGCCTGATCGCTCTTTGTCTTGGTTTTTATATCGGTTTATTTTATCTGCGCCAGGCTAATTGGGGGCAGTACCGGTTTTTTAATAATGAAACTTTGATTCTGGCGGAAAAAATAAAAACTTTGTCGCAGCCGGGAGATATAATTTTCCTGTTGGGAACCCAACCTCATTTATATTTTTTAACACGGACGCTACCCCCCGGTAATTTCTTTGCTTATCAGTTACCCTGGTACTTGCCTCTGACTACAAACCGGACTTTGTTTACTCTGGCTGACGATCCGCCCCGCCTGGTAATTTATGACCGGTCCGCGGTCGTCGATGGCCTGTCGATTACGGAATACGCTGCTCCCCTGATAAAATACATTGAGAAATATTATCAACCCCAATCCCGGATTGGGGACACAATATTATATGAAAGTCGGGATTGATGTTTCACAGGCTGTTTACGGTACCGGGGTATCCGACTACACGATCGAGCTGGTTAATAATTTAAAAAAAATCACTTCCGTCGTTCCCGTCGGTTTTTCGCTCAGGCGGCAATCGGAATTAAAAAAGTTGTTTCCTGACGCCTCCGTCTTTCCCATTCCCCCCACAGCCCTGCATTTATTGTGGAACCGCTTGCACATTGTAAATTTTGAAAACTTTACCCCGGGAAAAATTGACATTTATCATTCTTCTGATTGGACTCAGGCACCGGATTCCACCCGCAAGATTACCACTGTCCATGATTTAACCCCCTTTATATATCCGGCAGAACATCATTCACGGATAGTCGCAGTCCATAAGGCACGCATGCACTGGGTCGTCAGGGAATGCGATGCCGTTATCTGCGTATCTGAGAACACCGCAGCCGATTTCGCACGTCTTTTTGCCTATCCCCGGGAAAATATTCATGTTATTCCCGAAGCCTTGCCGTCCCGATTTGAGATTGTTCCCGGGCCCTCACCTTACGAAAATTATCTGGTGGCAATCGGTACCCGGCAGCCGAGAAAAAATATAGACCGTCTGGTTTCGGCATTCATAAAGTATCAATCCCGGTACCGCCTGCCGGAAAAACTCGTCATCATCGGCGAAAAACCGCCCCGGGAGTCTCGCCCGGACCCGTCGGTCATATTTACCGGTTATGTTTCGGACCAGGAATTGGCGGATCTGCTGGCGGGCGCCGTCTGTTTCGTCTACCCTTCTCTGTATGAAGGCTTCGGGATTCCGGTTTTGATATCTTTTTATCATCACGTCCCCGTGGCCTGTTCCCGCACCTCTTCATTTCCCGAAGTCGCGGGATCTGCCGCCGCTTACTTTAATCCGGCTGACGGGGAATCCATCGCTCTCGGTGTCCAAAAAGCCATTAAGAATCATAAACAGCTTGTTACTCTCGGTACCGCCCAACTGCAGAAATTCTCCTGGGCCCAAACCGCCCAAGCCACTCTCCAATTTTATAATTCAATATTATGATAATCGGGATTGACGCCAACGAGGCCAATTTAACCCGCTTTAGGGTGGGAGTAAACCAGTACGCTTTCGATTTACTGCACGCCTTTTACCGATTGCCGTCTTCGCACCGGTTTGTCATATATCTTAAAACTCAGGTTTTGGACGACTTGCCTCCCGCCCGGCGGAATTGGGAATACCGGATTATCCCTTTTCCCAAACTCTGGACCCAGACCCGTCTCCCCTGGGATTTGTATACCCACCGCCCCCAGCCGGACGTCTTTTTCAGCCTGACTCACTATGCCCCCCGGTTTTCGCCCGTGCCCACAGTCGTTGCCGTCATGGATTTGGGGTTTCTGAAATTTCCTGATCAGTTTACCCCCAAAGATTACAACCAGCTAAAAAACTGGACGGCCTACTCAGCCCGTCAGGCTGCAGCCGTCATCACCATTTCCCGTCATTCGAAAAAAGATATTATATCCGCCTACGGCATCGATCCGGCAAAAATCTTTGTTACGTATCCCGGTTATGACCGTCAGCTTTTTCGTCCGGTTAAAAATGCTTCCGTTTTAAAAAAGTACGGTGTTAACCCTCCTTATTTTCTGTTCCTGGGTAGTTTGAGACCCAGCAAGAACATCGAAGGGCTTATCAACGCTTTCCATCACCTGGAACCTAAAACCTATAACCTCGTGATCGCCGGTAAAAAAGGCTGGATGTATGAACGGATATTCACCACGGTCGGACAACTGGCTCTGGAGAACCGGGTAATTTTTACCGGATTTGTGGATGAGGCGGAGGTGCCGGCATTAATGACCGGCGCAACCGCTTTCGTTATGCCCAGTTTTTATGAAGGTTTCGGCATTCCGGTGGTCGAAGCTATGGCCTGCGGAACCCCGGTGGTGGTTTCTAAAGTTGCCAGCCTGCCCGAAGTTGCCGGACCAGCAGGTATATATATAGATCCGTCCTCACCCGGCAGTATCGCCGCAGGTTTACTGACAGCCGCCGGTCCGTACCGGCGTGAATTTGTGAAAAAAGGCCTGGACAGAGTAAAATTATTCAATTGGGCAAAAACTGCCCGTCAGACTCTGCAGATCCTGGAATCTACAGCCAAATTATGATCTATTCTTCCAACATTCATTTATCGTCCCGGGGATTGAAATTTACAGACAAACACGGGCGTAATTTATCCGTATCGGAAGCGATGGCCAAAGCCGGAATTCGTATTTCAAATTGGAGCCTGGACTTTAGATTGATGCTGCTCCATATGATTAACGACAACCTCCCTTCGCATTCAATTCGCAATTGGATGTTTACCTTGGCCGGAGGCCGGATCGGCCCGGGTTCCGTCATCCATATGCAGGCCAGATATTTCCAACCCTCGGGGATCCGTATCGGACAGGACTCTATCATCGGCTACCGGGCATTTCTGGACGGTAGAGCACCGCTGATTATCGGAGACCATGTGGATATCGCCTCGGAGGTCATGATTTACAACTCGGAGCATGACCTGGCCGACCCCGGATTTACGGCAACAAATTCGCCGGTTAAAATCGGGGATTACGTGTTTATCGGACCCCGGGCAATTATCATGCCGGGTGTCACCGTTGGTCGCGGAGCCGTGATCGCCGGAGGAGCCGTAGTCACCAAAGACGTACCGGAATTTACAATTGTAGCCGGAGTTCCTGCCAAGCCCATCGGTGAGCGATCCAACACCCACCCCGAATACCGCCTGGGGCGCGCACGTCTATTTCAATAATGAAGCTGACAATCCGAATTTTCTTTTCTGGTTTACTGGGCCTCTCAGCTTACTATCTGCTGCTGCCTGCACCTCCCTTTCCGCCTCCGCCTCCCGGATCACTGGTATCAACGGAACCGGCAGATACGGAAAGCATTTATCGCAAAGCTTACTACACCAACCTTTCCCGGGCTGAAGTATTGGATTATTATAGGTCTAACTTTTTATCCCCGCTCCGTTACAGGCTCAATCATCCCCCCGAGGAATCTTACGCTCTCATCCGGGACCAGACCCGGAGTTCCTGGCTGGAAGAGATCGTCCATCCTTGGCGGGAAACGCTTTTAATTAATGGTTTTTATCCCACCTTGCCCACCGAACAGATCAACCTTTACGGTGTCCATTATTTGAACAAAATTACCATCCGCATGATTCCTTCCCGTCCGGTTTCCCGGTTGACTGTACTGGCGTTGGCAGGCTTGGCTGCAATTTATTTAAGTAAAGAATATGCCCGTATTTAACCCCTTTTTGTATCTGACAACGCTGCTGTTGTTATTTATACCTTTATACCCCAAATTCCCGTTAGTAGGCGTGACCGGAACCTTCGTTTCCGTCCGTCTGGAGGACATACTTATTGCTTTCGTCCTGTTTATACTTTCGGTTACCCGCCTTTCTTCACTGAAAAATCTATTCCGCTTACCCGTCACCAGGGCGGTAATTCTATTTTTGGGAATTGGCTTCATATCTTCATTTTCCGGCATATTCCTGACAAAAACAGCTTCCCTAAATCTGGGACTTTTACATGCCTTCCGCCGGGTGGAGTATTTCTCACTCTTTTTTGTGGCCTATTTTGCTCTTCAAAAAATTAAAGACTTGGGGTTAATCATCCGGATAATTATCCTGACATCCTTTTTGGTTTCAGTGTACGGTTTGGGTCAGCAATTCTTTAATTTTCCCGTGGTTTCCACCACCAATAGTGAATTTTCCAAAGGGCTGGCTCTGACGCTTGGAGCAGGAGCCCGTATTAACTCCACTTTCGCCGGACATTACGACCTGGCAGCGTACCTGATATTCCCCCTGCTTTTGATAATTGCAATTTTTCCGCTCAGTCGTTACCGCTGGCTGTTGGCGATTGTTGCATTCCTGGCATTCTGGACGATGCTGCTCTCTGCTTCACGGATTACATTTGCCAGTTTTTTTATGGCCGCATTCTTACTGATTTTATTCATACGCCGCTATACCTGGATGCCGCTTTTGGTTGCTGCAGCCGTTTTCGGAGTACTGGTTTCTCCGCAGCTTCGCGGCCGTTATCTGGAATTAATTACCAACCACCTCAATTTCTCCTGGGTTGCCCCGGTTTCTGCCCAGACCGGAAGTAAAGATGTGAACAGTGTTCCGGATGCTCTCAAACCACCGGCTGCTCCGGAAGACCGGTCGTTCAACATCCGGATCAAGGCAGAATGGCCAAAAGCGTTACGGGCTTTTTATAAAAACCCCGTCTTGGGAACAGGCTATTCTTCTGTAGGGCTGGCTGTGGATAACGATTATCTTCGGGCTTTGGCCGAAACCGGCATTTTAGGTTTCCTGGCCTTTGCTTTAATATTCATCCGATTTTTCAAAACTTCGCTCCCGTATATACTGCATCCGTCACCCCGGTTGCCGGATATGTTTATACTTGCAGTCACCTGCTCCGTAGTCGGCCTGTTAATCAATGCCGTCTTTATTGATGTTTTTGCCGCCTCAAAAATTGCTATCTCCACCTGGGCGATGGTCGGTCTGGCCGAAAAAATGAAAGGTCTTTCATATGCCTCCTAAAACCCAATATACAATTTTGGTTCTGATCTTAATTTCCGGATTTGCCGTCAGGCTGTACAAAATTGACAATCCTGTTGCCGACTGGCATTCCTGGCGTCAGGCGGATACCGCCGCAGTTACCCGCAATTTTGTCAGATACGGAGTCAATCCGCTTATACCGCGTTATGACGACTTTTCAGATGTATCCGGTAACGGCCTGTTTAATCCCAACGGCTTCCGTTTTGTGGAGTTCCCGGTATTTAATCTCATTCATTACTCTCTCTTTTCCCTCTTTCCCTTCAAATCCCTGGAATATTGGGGCCGGATGACATCGGTCCTGGCGGCTCTGGTCTCCGCATACTTGATATTTCTGCTGGTCCGCCGTCATACCACCCCCAAAACAGGCCTCCTGGCTGCATTTTTTTATCTGTTTCTCCCTTTTAACATATATTTCACCCGAGTGATTCTGCCTGACCCGCTGATGGTCACACTTTACCTGGCAGCTTTAAATTTCTTCGATATGTGGCTTGTTAGCCACAAGCCATCCATCCTGACTCTGGGTGCTGTTACCGGTGCCCTGGCGGTAATGGTCAAGCCGGTTGCCCTGTTTTTTCTGCTACCTGTTTTTTGGCAATTAATAAAAAAGGAAGGTCTGAGATTATATCGTTCCCGGGCCGCAATTATCCTATTGGGGGCTTATATCATACCTTTTCTTATCTGGCGCACCTGGGAACACCGGCACCCCGAAGGTATTCCCGCCAGTATCTGGCTTTTAAACGGGGATCATATCCGTTTTAAAGGAGCATTCTTCCGGTGGATATTCGGGGAGCGTCTGGGCAATATCATTCTGGGTAACTGGGGTGTTTTCCCTCTGGGGTCAGGAATTATCGCGGCTTTTGCCATCTCCGGCTATTTCGCCACTTGGATCCCGGCGGCCTTGCTTTATCTGTTTACTTTTGCCACCGGTAATGTCCGCCATGACTATTACCAGATTCCCGTAATTCCGGTGATTGCCATTCTTCTGGCCCTCGGCGTCGCCCATTCCTGGAGAGCGGAAGCCGGTTTTACCCGTACTTGGAGCAAGCGGATTTTGGTCCTTACCAGTGTTATCTTCATGCTGGCATTTTCCTGGTATACCATTCGTGGAAATTACCAGATCAATCACTGGGAAATAATTCATGCCGGTCAGGCAGTCGACGGTCTTACTCCTAAGGACGCCAAAGTCATCGCCAATTACAATGGCGATACCGCATTTCTTTATGCCACCAACCGCCGCGGATTCACCCATTTGCCGCTGCCCATAAAAGACCTGATTGACCGCTACGGCATCAGTTATTATGTTTCAGTGAATTTTGACGATCAGACCAGGGCGATTATGAATAAATATATCGTTCTCCAGGAAAGCCCTGAATATGTGATTGTTAAACTGGAGGAGTGGCGGGGTCTCGATCCCAAACCAACTCCCATCCCCGTCGATCTATGAAAATACTCATGCTCACGCCCTACCTCCCCTATCCGCCGTCCGACGGCGGCCAGGTTAGATCCTACGCTTTGATAAAACGTCTTTCCAAAAAACACGACATTACCCTGGTTTGCTTCACCCGTGAACATAATACCGGAGACCAGGTCAGCCATATGCAGCAATTTTGCCGAAAAGTGCTTATTTTCCAGCGGGGAAAAGCTTGGACCATCCCCAATATCCTGAGAACCGGCTTTTCACCGTATCCGTTTCTGGTGATGATTTATTTCACACCGGATATCAAAAGCCGGCTCGAACAGGAAATCGTATCCGGAAATTATGATCTGATTCACGCAGAAACTTTTTATGTGATGCCGTATTTACCCATTCATGATTTACCCACAGTATTGGTTGAACAGACAATCATGTCCAGAGTATTTAATCATTATGTAGAAACGGAAAAGAGGTGGTATTACAAACCCCTGCTTTTAATAGATGTTGCCAAAATCCGGTATTGGGAAAAACATTTCTGGAAAAAAGCCGACAAACTGGTGGCAGTTTCCATCGAAGATGCCCGGATAATGGAAAAAATGGTCCCGAAATTAAAAGTCGAGGTCGTCCCCAACGGAGTGGGGGAGGATTTCGAAAATATCCTTCCCCGGACTCACTACAACAAAACAATTCTTTACATGGGTAATTATAAATGGATGCAAAACTGGGAAGCTGCCCATATTCTGGCTACCAGGGTATTTCCCCTTATTAAAAAACGTATTCCGGACGCCAAATTAGCCATCACGGGTCAATTCATGACCGATCAGGTTCGGGCGCTGCGTTCCCCGGATATTGATATCGTTGAGCTTAAAGATTACGATCGGAAAGGAGTAGTGGACGCCTACAAAAAAGCCGGTCTGTTGGTAGCTCCCATCTACGGCCCGGGGGGCACGCGTTTGAAAATTTTGGCTGCCATGGCTTCGATGGTCCCGGTGGTGACTACCCCGCTTGGGGCAGAAGGATATGGCGCCAAAGACGGAGAATCAATACTTATCGGTTCAAC
>Ga0209518_1000019_pt1 | contig 262247 bp, 304 predicted proteins | sample RifGroB1_FD_183993 | JGI IMG/M metagenome (GOLD analysis project Ga0209518, IMG submission 183993) | Groundwater microbial communities from Rifle, Colorado, USA - Groundwater B1 (SPAdes) (version 2) | ecosystem: Environmental > Aquatic > Deep subsurface > Groundwater | place: Rifle, Colorado...
CTCTTCCGGAATAGATAGAGTTATACTTACCATTTCAAACATAATATTGTTAAAAAACGTAAGTACGTTCAAATATTTAAATCTTTCTATTCAAATTTGTTTAAGTAACCACGCAACCCTCTCTCTTCCGAGAGCGATGATGAATGGCCCGAGCTTTGGCCCTTGAGTCTTATTTATGATAATCCTGTACAGAAGCTCGAAGAGCCTTTTTGGATGCACTCCACATGCCTTTGCAGTCTCATATATCTCTGTTTGAATCTTATCTCCATCTACCTCTTTTGTTTTCTGAAGGAATGAAGCAAGTGAGCTGATTGCCTTCTTCTCCTGTGCACTGAGCTCCCTCTTTATCTCAGGAGAAACTTTCTCGGCAATCTCAAGTTTCATCTCCGGCATGAAATCAAGCCAATTTTTCGCATATATGAGGAGCTGCTTCAGATATTTCTTATCCTCTGCATTAACTTTCTGCAAGTGTCCTGTCGATTCAAAAATTTTAAGTGCGCGCTTGGCATCTTTCTCCGGATCATAAGTCTGCACCACGAGAGCTGCGAAAGCGAATGGAAGCTTCTGATGCCTTCTTGACTTGGAAAGCTGTGAAAGCTCGAAAAGGCGCTTCATGTGTGCCTCCTCCTTCTTATTCTCCAGCTCTTTCTCGCCAAAGAATACTTTCTCATGCGCGTCATAATCATCATAGAAAAGAGGCATGTCGCGCCATGAGAAACTGCGGGTTTTCATCAACCTCTTGTTGTAGAAGAAGCGCAAGAGCTCTGGCGGCGCTGCGCGGAGCCAATCTGCAGGATATATGACGTTGCCAAGCGATGCGCTCATCTTTTGTCCATCAATCATTATGTGCTCATAGAATATAGGCTCTGGTGCAGGGAAATCCAGGATGTGCTCGCAGATCTCAGTGTTAACCCACCAAGCAGAGCCCGGAACTTGATACTCTTTACCTGCCCCCTCTGAGCTCACTTTCCATAGGGCCCACTCTGCTGCCCATTCACTTTTCCAGACAAGTTTTCCCTTGCCCTTCATCGGATCATTCTCTCCACGATGGCCGCATCCATGTGCTGTCTTTGTCTCGAAATCATAATCACGGCATTCGTACTCAACTTTCTTTCCATCAAAGTTAAGGATGCGCGGTGTGATTATTTTTCCGCACTTGTCACATATAGGCTGCCAGGGACTCCAATCTTTCGCAAGAGGAGAGGAACGATATTTGTTCTGTATCTCCTTAAGTTGTGAAAGAGATGCCAAGAGTTTCTTAATATATGGAGTGAAACTCCCTTTTTTGTACTCTTCCCTTGTTGAGTATTTCTTCATCTTCACTCCGACAAATTTATCCAGCACTTCAAAGTACTTTGTGGTGTTATGCTCTGCATAGCTCTTGTGGCATCCATCTGGATCAGGGATATCTGTTACCGGCATTCCGAGGTATTTTTCATAACTTGGTGGGATTCCTTTTGGCACTTTCCTTAGGGGATCCATATCTTCTGCAACCCATATCAATTCTGCCTTCTCTCCTCTATCCTGGAGAGCACGCACAACGCTTTCGCTCCTGATCGTATCACTAAGCCTGCCGATGTGCAGCACTCCAGAAATACTCGCAGAAGTTTTTACAACAAAGGTCTTCGGTTTGGAAAAGGATTTTGATAGGTAATGGAACTTTTTCCTCTCGGAGATCGCTGAGGCGAGCTTGTCAGCCCAAAATAAATCCTGCTCTTTTTCGTCTTGATGCGCTTGGTGTTCCTTCATTTTTCTGTGTTATCTTGTGGTATATCCAATCAGTATATGATCCTGAATCCTGTCTCTTTCTTGGATGGCTCTTCCTTGAATTCCACTCCCGCCACTTTCGCCCCCGCGGGGCCTTTGTGGCAGAGCTCTAGCATCTCCTTTATCTTATCTTCATCGCCCTCAAATACTGCCTCGACCTGCTCTCCTGTATTTTTCACCCATCCCTTCAATTCAAGATCATGGGCATTTCTGCTTACGAATGCGCGAAAGAATATTCCCTGAACATTTCCAGTGATAAAAACGTGAACCCTTTTCATCACATCGAGAAGAGAAGATTATTTTAAAACCTTGCGCACAACACAAAAGATATAAAGTTTTACAGCCTTTAAGGGACATGGTCGAGGAGAGCACTTATTCTGAGTTAGGCAAGCAGCTTGCAGAGATAGGACTGACTTTTTTCCAAGTAAGAGAAAGGATGGCACACATGCCTAATGAAAGAAAAGAGGGGGTCCTGCGCGGATTCTCGCTTGCAACACTAAACTCAAGCCCTGACGACTCTTACAGGGCTGCTTGGGAGATCAAGGATGAGATCATCTCAAAGAGCGCTGCTAGGAAGCTGCTTGAAACGAACTTAAGGCTAGCGTCGCGTGCGGCGATAGAGACTGAGAATGAATGGTTCCTTGAGTGGGTAATCCAAGAGGCAGAGAAGAGGGGAGAGGCAGTCCTTACAGATTACACAAGGCGCACGTTTAAGGAAGTGAAGCTGAAGAGGCTCTCGGAAGAATTCGGGATTTGATTGGGGAAGAGTTCTAAATAAACACCTTATCCGGCTTGAAAAGCTTCACTCCATCACGCTGCACTGACCTTAGAAGGCACACAAGCTTTTTCTCAAAGAAGCCTGCGATATATTCTTGCCTGTGGGCGCTTTGGCTCAGTGGATTTATTTTCTCTGTTTTCTCGAGCGTGAGAAAATCTTTCCTCACAAGGAACTTTCCATGTCTTGCTTTTGCCAGGGCATCTTTTTTCATCATGGCTTTTGGCAGATGCGCTGCGGCGAGTTCTGCAGGAAGAATCACCTTCTTCAGTTCCTCGACTTTGCCCCCCTCAGCCTCTTCGTATGCATTCGAAAGCTCATACAATGTGATGCAGCTTTTTTCTGAGAAGTTTCCGACTGCTGTCCTGCGCAGCTCACTCATATGCGCTGTAATTCCAAGTGCAAGACCGAGATCGTGCACAAGCTTGCGCACATAGGTTCCTGCCTCGCACTTCACGCGGAATAAGACGTCTGGACCTTCTTTCTCGAGGAGCTCGAATTCGTATACTTCGCGCTCGCGCTCCTGTCTCTTCACAGCTGATTTTCTCGGCGGGAGTTGAGAGATCTTTCCGGAAAATCTTTCTTTTATCTTCTCTCTTATTTCTTCTATGGACACATCAGAATGCAGGCGCATCACTCCAACATATTCTTTTGGAAGCACGAGCATCAACTCGAGAACACGTGTTGATCTGTTCAGTGCTATGGGAAGCACACCGCTCACCTTGGGATCAAGGGTACCAGAATGGCCTGCTTTTTCTATGCGCAGGATTTGGCGCACGAAATCCACAGTATCAAAAGATGTAGGGCCGACTGGCTTGTCTATGACTATTATTCCCCCCTCGAGAAGTTCGTTGAGTTGCTGTTGCATCCTTACAGCAAGCGGGAGTAATTTTTATGTCTTTCCGAATCGCGGGGAAAAATCCTAAAGTTTAAAAACTCCCGCGTTGTCGTTGCATAATCGTTTTTTCTGACTAAAATGGCAGATGGATCAATAGCAGTTATCAAGTATGGAGGAACTGCACAGAAAAGTATTGAATATATAGTGAAGAATGGAGAGACAGCAAGAGATCTCTTCAAAGACCATTCAAGGATTGTGACTGTGGTTTCAGGCGCAGGAGATATAACAGATAGGGTTGAGGCCGCGGTATTAAGCGTTGATAGATACAAGCGGGGAGATATAAACGAGAGAGAATTTTACACTCTAACAGATGATTCATACGTATTTGAGCCATGGGAAGATCTTTTCCGAGAGGCGGGAAGGCCAAAAGAACTCGCAGATATGAAGGCATCAGTCTATAAAAAATTCGGGGACGTTACAAAGATCATCCTGCCGAATGTTGTAACACCTGAAGAGATTCATGCAAGGAGAGCAGAGCTCAACCTTTACCCAGAGCAGCTGCAAGCGGCTCTTGTAAACTATGTCTATGCTGAATCAGGGCTGGATTCAATCTGCATAAATTTTGACTCAGAGAAGTTTCCTCTTTCTGTTGAAGGCCATTTCTTGAACGGAACTGCCAATCTTGCAGAGACTAGAGAGAAATGTGAAAGGTTGCCTGGAGAGGAAGGGAGGATAATTGTACTGCCCGGTTATGGCGGATTAGATGAAAAGCTAAGAAAAACTCTTGGAAGAGGTGGAAGCGATACTGCAGCTTTTGCTTATGGCTACGGATTTAAAGCGAGAGAGATATGGCTCATGACAGATGTCGAAGGAATCAAGAAAGCTATCGTAAACGGGGGGGCAACAGAAACTGTCCACGAATTGAGTGCTGATGAAGCGGCAGATGGTGCTTTTTATGGAGCAAAGCTCCCAAGCCGCGATTCTCTAGAGCCTCTTATTGCGATGTTTTCCGAAAAGATTAATCCAGAGGTGTATATTGCACATCACAAGAATGCGGGGGGAGAAAAAACAAAGATTGTCGGCGAGACTCGAGATAGAGAGATTGCGAAGTTTATCGGTGGAAGAGGGAATGTAATCTTGTATAGGGTTAGTGGAGAGATCGTCCCTCTGCTTGGAGAATTAGATATTAATGGAGTTGATCACTTTTACCAAGGCTCTGGAAGATATGCGTGGATAGGAATAAATCAGAAAGGGCAGGAGATAGGAGAACTGATGATAAGGGAACTCGAAAAAGACGGAAAAGTGAGCGTTGTCGAGAGATTTGAAGATATGGCTCTTGTCGGAGTTGTCGGCGAGGGCATGAGAGGACAGCAGGGAGTCGGAAGAAAACTTTATGATCGAATTTCTGATGAGGAAATAAATTTTGAGATTACGATTGATGAAAGCCCCATTTCTACGGGCGTAGTAATTGCAGATGAAGACAGAAAAAGAGCCGTTGAAGCTCTGCACGATGAGTTCTTTGTAAGGGATCCGGAGAAAAGTGCTTTGGGAAAAGTTGTCGGGCTGGACGCGGATGAGCTAGGCAGTCTCATTGTGCAACAATGAGTTCTTCTCTAAAACTTATCTCTAAACTTACAGCGGCTCAAGTGTTGCAAAGTAATCCTTTGGAGTTTCCTGTCTTCTAATCTGCTTCACAGAGCAATCTTCTCTGAGGAGCAGTTCTGCAGAGCGCAACTTTCCATTATAATTGAAACCCATCGCATGCCCATGCGCACCTGTGTCATGAATTATAAGTGTATCGCCAGGCTCTATGAGGGGGAGTGGCCTTTGTATCGCAAATTTATCATTGTTCTCGCATAAGGAGCCAGTAACATCATAAACATTTATTTCTGGCATGTCTTCTTTTCCAAGAACAGTTATGTGATGGTATGCACCGTAAAGAGCTGGGCGCATCAGATTCGCCATTGTTGCATCAACTTTCACGTAATCCCTGTATTTGTGCTCGACATGCAGCACCTTAGTCACGAGATATCCATGAGGCCCTGTGACAAAGCGTCCGCACTCGGTCACGATTTTCGGCTCGAGTCCTGCCGGCTCCAGAAATTCAGCTTTGGCATTCTTCACCCCCCATGAAATTTTCTCGAGATTTAAGGCATCCTGCTCTGGCCTGTAAGGAATGCCGAGTCCTCCCCCGAGATTGATGAATTCAAAATCAATTCCCGCTTCTTCAGAAATTTCTGCAGCGAGGGAAAAGAGCATGCGCGCAGTTTCGATGAAATAATCTTCGCGCAGCTCATTAGAGATGACCATGGTATGAAGGCCAAAGTGTTTCACTCCTTTTTCTTTCACTATTTTGTATGCCTCTGTGATCTGTCCTGTTGTGAGGCCATATTTCGCCTCTTCGGGCTTGCCGATTATCACATTTCCCTCTCTTGCGCTTCCGGGATTGTAGCGGAAGGATAAGAGTGGTGGAAGCTCTCCGACATTTCTCTCAAAAAAGTTGATATGCGAGATATCATCAAGATTTATGATGGCATGCAAGTTCTTTGCATGTTCATATTCGGATGCAGGAGTTCCATTAGAGGTGAACATGATCTCTTCTCCGCGCATTCCGACCGTCTCGGCGAGCATCAGCTCTGGCAGAGAACTGCAATCCGCACCCATTCCTTCCTCGCGCAAGATGCGCAGGACTTGCGGATTTGGAAGTGCCTTTACAGCAAAATAATTTTTGTATCCTATGTCCCAATCAAATGCTTTGTTCAACGCGCGTGCGCTTTCTCGGATTCCTGCCTCATCGTAGATGTGGAAGGGTGTTGGATGCTCTTCTAGAATTCTTTCAAGCTGTTCATTAGTGAATGGAAGTGTTTTTGGAGGCATTTCGTTGTTTTCGCAAGCTATTGTTTCCCGAAATAGCTTAATTAGAAAAACTTATAATCATTTCTTAAATTTCTTCTCTTTGGTCTTTGTGCTGGTTTCTTTCTCCTCTCCCGTATCAGCGCCTGCCTCTACCTCTTTCTTATCTTCATTCTCTTCAGCAAGTTCTTCTTTCTGGGCCTTTACCTTCTTCTTCTCAGACTCAACTTTTGCCTTGAGCTTCTTCTCTTCTTCACGCTTTGCTTTCTTTGGAAGGTCTGCAAGTTCTGCGCGCACTATGCCATCGTCATCTTTCACTGCGCGCACTTTGACTCTTGTAGGTGGATGCTTTATCCCCCTGGCCCAGAGCGCCATATTGAGCCAGCGCTCTATTTTTATCTTTTTGAGATCGCGATCGTAGACTTTCATGTGCTGAGCCAAAAACTCTCTCACTGCTTTCACTGCTTTTTTTGCCCGCTTGAAGCGTGATACTTTCTCCCATTCCCTGCGGATAGGTATTGTGTAGATGCGCTCGAGTTGTGCCATTTTTTGTTTTGGTTTATGTAACGTTAGTCCTGCTTCTCTTCCAGTGCCTCTTTACTGTTGTGAATCTTGAGGGATGGACTTTCTTGCCCTTTCCTGCGATTTTGAACACGAGCCAGAATGGCGCCCATTTTGTCTGGCTGCCTTTCTTGGCAAGCTTTTTCTTCTTGTGCAATGATTTGTAATGTGCCATTTTATTTTTCCTTAGTTTTTGGTTTCGTTTTTTTGATTTGTTTAATCTTCAATTTATTTTAAATTATCATTTCGTCGCGCCCTCTTCCTCCAGCGACGCTTATCCCCTCACGTACCCCGAGCGCAGAATACGAGGCCAGCGGATCCCTGTCGCAATTGAGGATAGCCCTGCCGGAGTAGGCGTCGAACCCCGCGACCCTGCCCTCTCTTGGACACCAGTAGTAAAGGCTTCCTTTCTTTGTCTTTGGCGATGGCAATCCTTGCTCATTTGCCTTCTTGAACCAGTCTTCTAGGTCTATTCCCGGAGTTTTGTCCTGCATCAGGCACTCTTGAAGAGGCTCTTGCACTTGCTCTAGACTGCCTGCTGAATTGAACTTGTGGTATGTGATGTAGAATTGCTCTCCTTGCTTGCTGAAGGAAGCATCGAGATGTTCTGCTCTATATGGATTTCTTAATTCTAGGATTTCATCGAGGATTGAATCTAGTTCTGACTTAGCTATGGCATGGCCTTTTCCATCATAAGCATTGCCTGATTTCAGGAGATTAAGGAAATCTGCGTATTGCCTTATTGTCGGCATGAATTTTCCTTCTGCTTTGAGGGCATCCTGTGCTTCCTGCCATTTCTTGCTCTGCATGCTTCTTTTTTTTGCGATGAGCGTGTCTGGATACTCATAGCTTCCGTGCGCTCTTCCTTCTAGGATCAAATAGTTCCCTAAACTTTGTTTTTCTTGTATTTCCTGCACCATTTTACTTAATTTTTTATTTTGCGTTTTACTTCTTAAAGCGGAATTCTTTCTTTCCTTCTTGCAACCTTATGAGCAGCTCGCGAAGCTGCGCGTCACTTATCTGGCTTTGGAGCTGGCCTGTTTGTGCGGCTTGGGCGATGAGTGCAACAATTTTTATCGCAAGTGCTGGATGTGCTATCTTCACCCTGCCATATCTCTCCGCTGCATCCTTGCTCAGGAATTGCTTCGCAAGTTCCTCAAGCGCGGCAACCTGCTGCTGCATTCTTGCCTGTTCTTCAAATTGTTTCTGCAGACCGTCTTGTCGCTCTGTTTCTGCCGCTTGCTTGTCTTGTATCTCAGCGAGCTTCTTTTTCCTTATGTCTTCAATCATTTTCCAGATGACTTGACTTCGGAAATAACATTATTCATGAATTCGAGACCATTCTTTGTCAGCTGCCTGCCGAGCCTGCCTTCTTTTCTCTTTTCAAGGAAGCCAGCTTTCTCTGCCTGTTGCAAGATTGTGCGGATAACTTTCCCTCCTGCCCTGTACACTCGCTCTGGCTTGTGCCCCATGTTCTTCTTGGAAGTGTATGCTTTTCTCAGGTGCTCGACTCCAAGAGTTCCTTTTGCGTAGATCTTACGAAGGATACTTGCCGCCCTCATCTGCCACCAATTGCCTGAAAATGGGGGCCTTGCCTTTGCCGCAGAGGTTTTTACATAGTATGACCACTCTGGCTGTGCGAATTCGGGAACTTGCTGGAGCTTGGAGGCCAGGCTATTTACGAACTTTTCTGCATCTACTTCGTGTATCAACGCTTTGCTTTGCGCCATTTTTTTATTGAGATTGTGAATCCTATGATTTTATGTGTGAAATTGTTCCCTAGCTTCTCACAGAGAGCATCTGCAAGTTCCCTTACCTGATCCCTATCCCTCGAAAAAGACTTGAGAACACTTACTTTGATTGTTTCCCGATTTTTAAAGCTTTTTCTTATTGTCTCAATGAAATTATCGCCCAGTCCCTGCTTTCCGATCTGGAATGTGACTAATCCGCGCTTCATTTTAAATGTTCAATATGTTCTCAGATCCCGAATCCCTGAGGAGGAATCAACTGCATAATCCTCTCGGCAGAGGTTTTAATACCTTTCTTTTCCAGGGCACTTGTGATTTTTGTTGCTGTCTGTTCCTTGGGAATGGCCTTGTTGATGTATCTTAGTGGAAGAAGAACTTTGTCCAGGGCGTTTGGAGGAGAGCATTGAAGTTCTTCTTTTTGTCCATCCCCTCGCCCTTCTTCGCTTTTGAGCCCTATTGCGAGCTCTGGCTTGACACTAAACTTCCCCAGAATCTTGCGCACGCCGAAAGTGCCTTGGGGCATGGCCTTTGTCTTATAGACATCTTCTTTCCTGAATTCATGTACCTCTACACTTTTGCTGCCCTGCTTGAAGGCCTTGCTGAATGCAGCGCAGAACTCTGCTGCCTCTTTTAGGCTTGCTGAGTCTACACGAGAGGCCGGCATTTTGATGACACAGAAAGGACTTCCAGGAGCGTGCGTATGCAGAAGGAGCTCGCCTTTGCGAGCTTGTTTCACAACTTGCTCGTTCTGGTCAGAATTCTTTCCTGCAAGAACTCTGAGGTTTCCAGATGTGATAAAGGTGCGGAAGTTTTGGGTTTTTTGTTGTGGCATGATGAAAGGATGGTAAGTGAGTTTAAAATCTTGTCCCTGAGGAAAGATTTTTATTTTTATCCCATTTTAGGAGGCTATGAAAACCATAGATGTGATACTGGAGAAATGTGAGAATGGAAAGAATCTTGATCCGCATGAAGTCGCGCACTGTTTGATAGAGTTGATGGAAGATGATTGTGCGGAAGGAGTACTTAAGATAAGGGATGCATATCTAGATGATCTGCTCAAGAATCAGGACAAAAGCCAGCGCGAAGCCCCCAAGCTCGTCAATGAAAATCTGGCTTATGCATCCAGATTGGCGGATGAGATAGTAAGATGTGGATATGATGCTTCGGGGCAGCTTTTAACAGACCATAAAGATGGAGGGCCTGTCGCAGAATTCTATAAGAGAACGATGTTCTCTGCATCGCAAAGCTAGATTGCCCGTCTAAATTGCCCGTGCCCTAGGCCCCTGTGGAGTATCCTCGATGACAAATCCTTTCTCCTTAAGCTTCTCGCGGATTTTATCAGCATCCCTGAACTTGCCTTCTTTGCGCAGGCGCTCGCGCTCATCTACAAGCCCTTGAAGCTCATTTGAGATAGTTACTTTTCTCTCTTTTGGCAAAATTCCAAGGAAAGAATTTATCTCGCGTAGGAACTTCTGCACTTCTTCTGCATTCTTTTTTCCCAATTTGTTTTCCTCAAACAGGGTGTTGACTCTTTTTATGATGCTGAATAGGATTGTGAGTGCCTTCGGTGAGTCAAAGTCGTCATCAAATGCTGCAAGCAATTTGCTTTTCTCTCTTCCTATTGTTACGCGAAGGCCCTTATCGTATTTTTTTGAATCTTTTTCCTTGAGCTCTGCAAGCTTCTCCATCAGGATCTTGAGCTTCTCATGCGCTGCTTCTGCAGTGCGCACAACTTCTTTCGTGTAATTTAGCTCCCTCTTGTAATGTGTCTGCAGGAATAGGATGCGCAGCACTTCAGGAGGATAGCTCTTGAGAAAATCCTTTATCATCAGGATGTTTCCCAAAGACTTTGACATCTTTCTTCCATCAATAATTAAGAAGGCAACATGGATCCAGTGCTTTACATAGGGTTTCTTTCCAGTGATTGCCTCTGCCTGCGCGATCTCTGCCTCATGATGGGGAAAGATTAGGTCAATTCCTCCGCCATGCAGATCATACTGCTCGCCGAAGAAATGCATTGCGATTGCTGTATCCTCGATGTGCCATCCAGGCCTGCCTTTTCCCCAAGGTGAATTCCATGCTGGCTCGCCCTGCTTCTGCTGTTTCCAGAGAGAGAAATCAGCACCATGTCTCTTTGTCGGATCTGGCTCGATCCTATGCACATTCAGCTCATTGAGGGGCTGCTTGCTCAGCTTTCCATATTCCTTGAACTTAGTTACATCAAAATAAATTCCGTTCGGGGTTTCGTATGCATAACCCTTATCCAGAAGCTGTTTTACCTGCTGGATAATCTCTGGCATGTAATCTGTTGCTCTTGCGTACTTGGTGAATTTGACTCCAAGAGCGCGCATGTCTTCTAAGTAGCTCTGCAGATGCACACGGGCGATCTCAGGAACAGGAACTCCAGACTGCGAGGAGCGTGCAATCATCTTATCATCTATATCAGTTATATTGATGAGGAAATTCGTCTTGAATCCCTGATAGTGCAGATACTTTGCAATCATGTCGAAGAAGACATAAGTGCGTGCATGACCGATGTGAGAATGATCATATACAGTAGGCCCGCAGACGAACAGGTTCAGCTTTTTGCCCTTGCCAGCTCCCTTGGCATTTTCCTTGCCCTTTCCTTTTTCCTTGCTCTTTTCATTGCTCTTGCCCTGTTTATCCAAGGATTTTATCTCATCAATCTTACCCGTGAGTGTGTTGAAAAGTTTCATTTTCCCTTTACCTTTGCTCCTTTTATTTCCTTACTCCTTTAGGTCTTGGAAGAAAAAAGATGTTTATAAACCTTATATTCAAAACTTCCAGAGCGTTGGATTAGAAGATTCCTGCCGCTCCAACTTCTGCATCAAAAAAGAAGCTGGTATATGTGTTGCCATCTCGTGTGACTTCTACATTGAATCTCACTTGGCATCCGACACTTGCACTGCTTGGGACATTGATCTTTATCAATCCATACCCGACATCGCCGGAATTGATCGACATATCACCAGCCTTCCCAAGTATTATCCAATTATTCGCTTGCTGTGGGGTCAATCCAGAGCACGTTGGGGAAACTCCAGAAGATTGGACTTCGACCTGATAATGGAATTTTCCAGAAGTGTCCAGATTCCTGATTCCGAATGCGACACCGAAGGTTTCTCGTTGCTTGACTTTTGCAGTCATTCCTGGCAATGAAAGAGCATATTTCTGTCCTTCCTGACCGAAGAGCTTGTTTATCTCTCCCTTGACTGCATCATTGAGTTGATCAACATTATTTGTCGCTCCAGAGAAAATCCTTCTTACGAATATGAGTGCGAGAACGAGCATCACGACAGCGATGACGATTATTACCATCGTACCAACACTCATTTCGATGGCTGCTCTTTTCCCTTGATTCCTCAGTGGTCGTAATCTCATGCGCGCCTCTTTTCTTCTTTTTCCTAAATATGCGAGCTTAAAAAAGGTTTTGGTTGGTTTGAATTAGATTTTTAGGACCTTATACACTGATAGCTTACTGATAAGTGGCCTACTCTCTCATCACTAGTTATTTTTATCATATAATATTCGTTATCTATATTCACATTATGACTACATGAAAATGTGTAAGGTGTGCAAGCTTTTGAATTTCTAGTGATTATGGCATCTTTTGCTTCCATTATTTGTATTTGATGTGGAGGAGTAGATGGGCCGGCTGTTGATGATGCTACAGTAACATTACATGCGCCATTTGGTAAAGGAAGAAATTCTTCTTTAAGCCCTAATGCATCGCCGAACCCACTATTTAGCACAACTCTATCTCTAATAAGATCCCTTTTAGCGTAAATCACTGGCTCCTCCTTTCCAATCTGATTTAATGCTTTTAAAATTTCCTTCATATAAGCGCAAGTGTCGCAATCTTTTGACTGAGCTTCTACATAGGTTAAGCTAAATATACCGACTGTAAGAAATAAGAGTATTAGGGTTACTACTAATTTATTTACCATAGTTATTCTTACATTAATTAATTCACTTTTGTTTTAAATAACTTGCTAAAAATGGGACTGCGGGGATTTGAACCCCGGACACCACGGTTTCTATTTCTTTCTTGGTTAAGCTTCTTTTCCAAAGAAGGTTACTTCAGCCGTGTGCTCTCCCGCTGAGCTACAATCCCAAATTCGGTGAGTCAGGAAAGAGGAATCACTTTAAAACCTTTTTCTATACTGGGAGGGTTTTAAAATAGCTGTCGCTATCGAATAGAATGGCACTAAACTTCGCTCTAGACCAATCATTCTGGATCCTTGTCGCTGTATTATGGATGCTCCCATGGAAGGGGTGGGCACTTTGGCGTGCTGCGCGAAACGGGCAAAAGGTCTGGTTCACTGTGTTCATGCTCGTGTATTCTTTAGGTATTCTGGAAATAATATATTTAACCTTCTGGAGCGGGTTGCGATGGAATAGGGAGAAAAAGCCTGAAGAGGAAAGGGGCAAAGCAAGAAAGAAAAGAAAAGGGAAGAGAAGGAAAAGCTCAAGGAAGATATTGCAAGGAACCTGAAAAAGCTGGGAAAAGAGATTAAAATCCAGTTCTTCAGCCAGATTGAATGGGCTGGAATGGAGAGGAAAGATAAATCCTTTTATGAAAGAGTTGAAAAGGACAAAATAAAGATTGAATGAAAATGTTGGATAAAAATCAGAATATATACTTTGATTTCATGAAGTACACTTTAAGCCCTTGCCATATCTGCAGAGGAAATGCTGAGTTTTCTGATTTTAATAGTAAAGTTTATAAACTTCTAAATTTTAATGATACCAACATGCTCCCCGGTGATCGGAATGGGTCGCCGGATGATTGCTTTTCTACAAATTTAGTTCTGGAGGTCTTAAGGTGGAAGAAACATTAATCTTTATTGACGCTGGGCTCTTATCCAAACTCTCAAGATATCTTGGAAAAGGAAAATATCTTGTCTATGACATAATTAAATTTACCAAAAATTTGGCGAGAAAAGAGAGTTTGACTTGCCAGCAGATATTTTATTATACTGCTCCACCATTCCAAAGTGAACCTCCATTAAAAGAAGAAATAAAAAGAAAGGAAAGGTACGATAAGTTTATCAAAAAATTACTAAAGACTAAAGAAGTAATTATAAGGGAAGGTCGATGCCAGAGATTAAAAATTGATGGAAAATTTATATATAAACAAAAAGTGGTTGATTCTTTAATGATTATGGATTTAATGAGAACTCCAATAGACTGTCCTAATATTAAAAAAATTATTATACTAGCATCAGATAGCGATTTTGTTCCAATAATCAAATATTTGAGAAAGTTGAACATGGAGATAATTCTTTATACCAACTATTCCAAGAAAAGGGAGAGTAATCTTTCAAGAAGCAATGAATTATTAAAGGTTGTTAATCGATACGTTGAGTTAACAAAGCAGGATTTTGATGATGCTCCCTTAGATAAATCTTTGGTTGGAGGGTGAAAATGCTCAAAGAAAATACATGGACTCTTGCTGAAGAAAAAAAGATTTCAGACGAATGGCACAAGAAAGAGCCATACAGGTTAGATAGGAAAGAAAAAATATATAGCATAGACACACCTCCCCCATATGTTAATGCTCCCATCCATATGGGGCATGCCGTTGTCTACATTTACATGGATTTCTTTGCGCGCTACAAGCGCATGAAAGGATTCTCTGTGCTTTTTCCTCTGGGACTGGATAGGAATGGCCTTCCGATAGAACTTGCTGCTGAAAAGAAGTTTGGAATACGGGCGGAGCAGGTGGGAAGGGAAAAGTTTCTTGAGATGTGCAAGAAGATACTTGAGGAAGCCTCTAATGAAAGCGTGAAGACTTTTGCAAGGCTTGGAATATCTTTCTCAAGTTACAAGTTCGGAGAAAAAATCGGGCAGGCGTATGAAACAGACAGCGAGTCCTACAGGAGGCTGTCGCAGGAAACGTTCATCGATCTTTGGGAAAAGGGACTTGTTTATGAGGCGAGCAAAGTAGTGAATTATTGTCCGGGGTGCAGGACAACGATTGCGGATGCGGAAGTTGCCTACGAAGAGCGCGAGACAGAGATCTATCATATCAAGTTCAAGGTTGAGCAGGACAAGGATATAATAATCGCGACAACGAGGCCGGAGCTTCTTGCCGCGTGCGCTACAATACTCTTCAATCCCGAAGATAAACGCTACAAGAAACTTGCTGGAAAACATGCCATAACTCCACTCTATGAGAAGGAAGTGCGGATCAAGGCACACCCGATCGCTAAATCAGATTTCGGCTCGGGAATTTTGATGATGTGTTCCTTTGGAGACTTGACAGATATCCGTTTCTTCCGTGATGAAGGATTAAAGGCACATATCTTGATCGGCATCGATGGAAAGATGAACAAGAATGCGGGCTTCCTTGAGGGAATGTATGTGAAGCAGGCACGCAAAGAGATTGTTGCGAAACTAAAAGAGAAAGGCTTGCTCGTGAAAACAGAGAACTTGCAACAACGCGCACCGATTTGCGAAAGGAGTAAAGATCCTATCGAGTTTATTGCGCTCGAAGAGTATTACCTTAAGCAGCTTGAATTCAAGGAGAAAATGCTGCAGGTTGCGCACAAGATTAAATTCTATGATGAATCAAGCAGGCAAATCTTGATTGATTGGATAAACGGGTTGAGTGAGGACTGGCCACTTTCGCGAAGGAGATATTACGCAACCCCTATTCCGATATGGAAGTGCAAAAAGTGCGGAGAAAAGATTATTGGCAAGAAAGGGAAGTATTGGCAGCCTTGGCGTGAGGCTCCGGAGAAAAAATGCAAGTGCGGTGGAGAACTTGAAGGAGAGACCCGCGTTTTTGACACCTGGTTTGATTCTTCTATCTCCCCACATTATATTCTTGGTTATGGTCGCGATGCAGGATTCTTCAAGAAATCATTCCCATGCACCTTGCGTCCGCAGGGGAAAGAGATAGTAAGGACATGGCTTTATTACACTTTGTTAAGGATATGGCAATTAGAGAAAAAATCTGCCTTTGAAGACATTTGGATACATTACCATATCCTTGATGCACAAGGTAGAAAAATGGCAAAGAGTGTTGGAAATGTCATTGATCCCCAAAAGATCATCGAAAAGTTTGGAAGCGAGGCATTAAGATTCTGGGCGGCTATAGAAGGAAACATCATAAAGCAGGATCTCAGGTGCAGCGAAGAGAGAATTGCCGCAGAATCGAAGACATTGAACAAACTATGGAATATTTCGAAGTTTGTTTCCTCTTTCAAGGCTGGAGGGAGGGCAAAACTTTGTGAGGCAGATAAATTGATGATTGCGCACATGGACTCTCTCATCAAGTTCGCGGATAAAGAATACTCAGGATACAACTTCTTTGAGCCAGCTGTGAAAGTGAGGCACTTCCTCTGGGAAATTTTCGCTTCGCATTACCTTGAGCTAGTGAAGGGAAGAGCCTATAATGGTGAAGGAAAATTCAGCAAGGAAGAGCAGGCTGGCGCAATCTTTACCCTGAACTATTGCCTTGAGAAGATGTTGCTTCTGCTGGCGCCCATAGTGCCTGCAATCACCGAAAAAATATTTTCAGATATTTATGACAAGAATGTTCATGAGCAGGAATTTCCAAAAGTAGGCAAGAGCGAGAAAGCCGGGAGCGCAGGGCGCGGAGCAAAGGCAAAAATCGAGAGCCTTCTTGCCGTAAACAGCTTTGTATGGAAGACCAAGCGCGAGAAACAGCTCAGCCTGAAGGCTCCGCTCAAAGAGATTGTATTGCCGAAAGAACATGAGAATCTGCACGGACTTGTTGAGGATTTGAAGGCAGCACACAGCGCTGAAAAGATTTCTTTTTCCTCTGCGAAGGAGATTCAGATAAGGTTTTAAAGTTGCATCCGCTCTTGAAGATGAATAAAGATGCGCCCGGAAGAGATATCAAAACTTGTGAAAAGGCTTGAATCGATCAGAGGCAGACATACAGAGCTCATTACTGTCTATGTGCCTGCTGGAGCAAATGTCCTCGTGGTCTCGAAACAGCTTGAAGCCGAAAAGTCTACAGCTGAAAATATCAAAAGCAAGTCCACACGAAAGAATGTGATTGAGGCCTTGGAGAAAATCGTTAGGGAACTTAGAGGGGTTACGAAAACTCCGGAGAACGGCCTTATAATTTTCTGTGGGAATACTTCTGACAAAGAGGGGCAGCAGAATATCGAATTATTTGCAATCGAACCTCCAGTACCAATGAACATCAGGATGTATCGCTGTGATCAAAAGTTCCTTATCGAGCCGCTGAAAGAGGTGCTTGAGAAAAGGGACAAATATGGCCTCCTAGTTATAGATAAGCACGAGGCGACCTTTGGCCTTCTTGACGGCAAGACTATAATCCCACTTTCAAATCATTCCTCTGGAGTTCCTGGAAAGATAAAGGCCGGAGGACAGAGTGCGGCGCGCTTTTCACGGGTAAGAGAAGAAGTTTCCAAAGAGTACTATCGAAGGATGGGAGAAAACATGGAAAAAGAATTTGGAGAGAAGAGCGGGCGAGAAATCAAGGGGATACTAATTGGAGGGCCTGGACCGACAAAGGAGGAGTTTCTGGATGAATCAGAGCTCGGGCCGATAAAGAAAAAGATTCTCGCTGTAGAAGATATCGGCTACACTGATGAACACGGGCTTAAGCTCCTTGTTGAAAAAACCCACTCAATCCTAGAAGATGCAGAGCTTACAAACGAGAAGAATATTCTTCGCGATTTTTTCACCTTCCTCGGCAAGAACAAGGATAAAGTTGCGTATGGAGAGGCTGCTGTAAGAAGGGCGCTTGAAGTGGGATCTGCAGATAAACTTTTAATATCAGAGGATTTTGACGACAAAAATCCAGAAGTCTCGAAGGAGTTTCAGGAGATGGCAAAAAGCGTCTCAGCAGAAGTTATATTCGTATCTGTAGAGACAGAAGAGGGCCAGAGTTTCAGGAATCTGAGCGGAATCGCAGCGTTCCTGAGATTTGCTATTTGAATTTGGATGAAAAATGGAAGAAGTGAAAGAAGAAAGTGCGGGAGAAAATGCAAGCAAGAAAGATGAAGAGACTGTCGAAGCCTTGCTGTTCATCGCTGGCAAATTCCTTTCTGTAGAGGAGATTTCTTCGCTCACTGGATTTGGCGCGGGAAAAGTGCGGGCAGCGCTTGAAGCACTTGAGGGAAGATACAATGAAGGTGCGATAAGGATTTCCTCAAGAGAGGGATTCTATAAGATGGATGTGAAGCCAGACTATTCCTTCCTGATAAATAAACTGGCATCCGGAGAAAGCGAATTCACAAAGGCAGAGCAGGAAACACTCGCTGTGATCGCTTACAAGAGACCAGTAAAACAGAGCCTTATCATCAAGATAAGAGGAAATAAAGGATATGACCATATCAAGAAACTTTCTACCTTGGGTCTGCTGAGCTCAAAAAAGGAAGGGAGAACATTCATTCTCGATCTTAGTGAAAATTTCTACAGCTATTTCAGCATAAGTGAGGGAAGCCTGAAAGGGCTCAAGCCATTAAAATCAGAGACAGATTTAGGGCTTATGGGGAAGACGGAAGAAGATGGAGAATAAAACTGTTTACGCAATCCTTGCACTGATTTTGCTATCGTCGCTCGCGGCAAATCTGTACGTCTTGTACTACGAGCCGCTCCATGAGGATGCGTATTTCTCGTTAAGATATGCAGAACATGTCAAAGAAAAGTTTACCCCGCTTACATCGGATGAGCTGAGTTATGGCGGCAGAAATCTTGAGGAGCCTTTCCTATACTATTACCTGCTAGGACTAGCGGCGAAGATAGATGAAAACTTAGTGAGGATAATTGCTGCATTGATTACGACTTCTATAATTTTGGTGGTATTCCTCATCTCGAGCACTTTCATAAGTAAGGGGCTTTCACTGATCCCTTCTGTATTCGCTGCATTTCTGCCGGCGATGTTTAAAATAAGCATAATATCCCCAAACGTCCTCGCATTCCTGATCCTATTCCTGCTCATCTACTCTTTTATGCGGATAAATGAAAAGGGATTCCTCTATCTTTTCATCATCCTTTCCTTTCTTCTTCCATTAACCTCTTTCTTGTCTATATTCTTCATCTTCGCTGCCCTAATCTTTCTCTTCATCATGTTCATCGAAGGCAAGAGGCTTTCGGAATTGGAATGGGAAACTCTGCTATTCTCAATCTTCGTTAATGTTCTGGTAGTGCTGATGATGTTCAGGAATTCATTGCTATCTTACGGGCCTTCTTTCATCTGGCAGAACATCCCTTCGAGCGTGCTTATGGAGTACTTCAGAGAGTTCTCACCGGTGGAGATAATCACGGTGCTCGGATTAGCGTCGTTGATCTTGGGAGTTATCGGATTCGCATTCTCATTCAAAGAGAAAAATTCGCTGTTGCTTAGCTCATTCTTTATTTCAGCACTGGTCTTCTTATGGCTTAGGATAATTCCGTTTAGCATAGGCCTCATCCTGCTTTCTCTCTCCCTTGCAGCGTTATCTGCAATAAGCCTGAAAGTGCTCAATCCGTACATCAAGAGGACTAAATTTTCGAAGTTTAGAGACAGGATAGTCCAAGTGCTTTTTGCCTTAGCAATTATAACCTCTGTTGTTCCAGTTGTATTTGCGGTGATGAATTACGAGAGTAAAGTCAGTGCAAGCACGGAAAATGCGATAGAGACCATTGGTGGGAACGGGAGTGTAATCCTCGCCCCACATGAATATGGGCACGCTATAACCTATGCAGGAAGCAAGAATGTCGCAGACTCTCTCTTCCTTCTCGCACCAGCGCCGGATAAAAGGGTTAAAGATATAGAGATAGTGTATAGCTCGCAAAGCGAAACAACTGTATTAGAGATAATGAGGAGGTACGAGGTAGACTATTTAGTACTAGATGATTATGCGCGGGAGAAATTTGGAGTCAACGAACTTTCATATATCGGAGACAAAAAATGTTTTTCAAAGGTTTACGATGAAAAAGAAACTAAAGTTTACAGGTTTAAATGTGGATAGAAGGGTGACTAATCTGGTCATACTCTCTTTAATGTTTTCAATAGCCTTCTTCATATCAATAGCGCTGAGAGGCTATATTCTGGAGAACAATAGCCTTCCGGGAAAAGAAGCTTACTTCAGCACAATCGTTGCAAGCGACATCTTAAACTTCAGGGAAAATCCTGCAATAAGTGCAAGAGCTGTTCCAGAGGTTATTTGGCCGGCGTTGATAGCCTTCTTTTCCATAATCTTCCGGGTGAATGAGGAGTATAGCATTATCGCGCTTTCGCTCATATTCGGAATCCTCTCGCTCATCCTGATCTACCTAGTCATCGACAAGCTCGGATTCAAGAAAAGAAATCTCGCCATAGTATTCTTTTTGATATCTCCAGCTACAATATGGATGTTCGCCACGTATAGCAAATTCATCCTCCCATTTTTCTTTGCGCTCCTGATGCTGTACCTTTTGCTTTCTGAGAAATATACCCTTTCGCTCATTGCCTTAGGCATAACTTGCCTCTTCGGTGCTGTCAGCGGGATTTCAGCGCTGGCATTCTCACTACTGGGATTCAAGAAGGGTTTCTGGAAGTGGTTTTCAAAAGGAGCAATAGTGTGCTTCCTGCTGATTTCTCTGATCTATTTCGCATTTCCTGTGTTCCCGGAATTCAGCTTCAGTTTCGAGAACCTCTTCTCTCTCTTCGCTTCGCTTTCAGAGTTCGGAATAAATTTATTTGCTTTCCTTCTGGCATCGATAGGGATAATAATCACCTGGAAAGAAAGGCGTGAGAGAAAAGAGCTGTTCTCAATCTATCTTACATTCACTATCCTCTTGGTCCTCTCTGTCTTGAATAAAGAGTTCATCTTCTTCTTTAATTTCATCCTGATATTTCTCGCGGCAGTAGGATTCACAAAGCTGATAGAGCGGAACTGGGCCTCTAATCTGATACGGGTGCTCACACTCATGATATTGATAATAGGAATGATAACTCCGATGGTGGTTATACCATTAAGGGTTGCGTCGTTGGAGCCTAGCAAAGAGATGATAAGTGCGCTCGGATTCTTAAGATCGCAGGAAGATGGCGCTGTCTTGAGCGTAAAGGAGAACGGATACTGGATCAAGGGGATAGGAGAGAAAGAAGCGTTCGTCGACGAATTCAGAGCGAGAGCGAACAAGGGCTTGGAAGAGGATGCTCTTGACTTGCTGAAGGAGAGAAATCTCGAAAAGTTAGAGAAGGAGTTCGGAGAGAGTGATATCAAGTATGTCTTGATGGATGGGAAGACGAAGCAGCTTTTCAGGACAAAAGATGAGGGAATCCTGTTGCTCTTTTTATACACAGACAGATTTGAGAGGATATACGATGAAGGGGGAATAGAGATCTGGAAATTTTCAAGAGAGGGAAGAGGCAATCTTTAAATATCTGCCCCCCCTTTTCAAATAAATAGAGGATAATAAAAGATGGTGCTATTCCAGCAAAACCTGATTTTCTTTTATGTAGGGGTGTTTTTCACCTTGTTTGTGGGAGTCTTTTATCTCCTTACTTTCTTTGAGAACAGGAGCAAGTTCAAGGATCCTAGGGCGAAAACATATCCTGCAGTGAGCGTGATAGTTCCGGCATATAATGAAGAGAAGACGCTCGCAAAAACAGTGAGCTCTCTCTTGAGGATGGATTATCCTAAGGACAAGATCGAAGTGATAGTAGTTGATGATGGTTCTAAAGATAGGACTTATGAGATTGCAAAAGGATTCTCAGACAAAAGGGTGCGCGTGTTCAAAAAAGAGAATGGTGGGAAGGGGAGTGCTATAAATCTGGGTATTGGAAAGGCGCGGGGAGAATTTGTAGCTGTTCTTGATGCAGATTCTTTTGTGAGCAGGCAGGCGCTGAAGAGGATGGTCGGCTATTTTGAGAAGAAAAGTGTGATGGCTGTCACGCCGACATTAAAAGTCTACAAGCCAAGAGGGTTCTGGCAACAGGTGCAATCTATAGAATACTTATTTTCTGTCTTTTTCAGAAAAATATTTTCATTTATGCAAGGAGTTTATGTAACTCCCGGTCCTCTTTCAGTCTACAGGAAGAGTTTTTTCCGCAAGCACGGGGGATTTGATGAGAAGAATATCACAGAGGACCTGGAAGTTGCCCTCCGCATCCAGTCGAAGAACTATGAAATCCAGAATTCTATCAATGCTTATGTGTACACAGTTGCTCCGAACACCTTTGGAGGATTGATGAAACAGAGAGTGAGGTGGTTTACAGGACTGACAGATAACTTATATGATTATAGGGGATTATTCGGGAGGGATTATGGGAGCCTAGGAATATTTGTTCTGCCAATTGCGGTAATCTCAATTTTACTTGTCCTGACACATCTTGCCTATTACGGGATTTTGGGAGGGCTCAACGCATTAAATTCCCTGTACAATTTGTACCTGGTAAATTTTGATTTTGCTACAATAATAAAAGAATACTTTTCCGGATTCTCCTTGTGGAGTCTTCTGAATCCTTTGATGGTCTTATTCGCGGTTTTGATAGCTTCCTCCACTTTCATCCTCTACTTGGCTAAGAAATATTCTGGAGATAAAGGGGAGGTAAGGCTTAATTTTGTGATGTATTTGCTCACATATGGAATCATTTTCAGCTTGTGGTGGGTGACAACTCTAGCGCATAAGGTATTTCACTTGAAGGTAAAGTGGTGAGGGTGAGGATGGCATGGAGCGCGGGGCCGGGGGCACGGAGCGCAGGGCTCAGGGCACAGGGCCGGGAGCGCGGGGCATGAATGGGAGAAGATAAATAAAGAAAAATGGCACGAGATAAAGTAAAGTATACTAATCTTGCAATAGCATTTGTTGTAGCAGCGATTATCTTCTTCAGCGGATTATTTTTAGGGGAGAAAATAACCTCTATCAAAGTCCAAGAGGTAGGGCAATTTCAGGAAGAATTAAGGAATTCTCTCGCAAGCCTTGAGCTTAGGTATAAGCTGCTTGAATCGAACGTCTGTGAATTCTCGAACTTTAATGAATTCGGTGAGGAGCTGGATGCTCTCGGCTCAAGAATAGCAAATATAGAGGCGGGCTATGATAAAGATGATCCCCGTGTCCTGAGCCTGAAAGAGCCGTATTTCCTGCTTGAGATAAGGCACTATCTGCTGCTGAAAGAAGCGAAAGATAAATGTGGCGAGGATTATGATCTTGTGCTTTATTTTTATTCTAATGATAAGGAGCAATGCAAAGATTGCGATAATCAGGGATATATCTTAGGATATCTGCAGAAGAAAGCAGGCTATGATAAGATAAAGGTCTACTCTTTTGATGTGCGTTCTGAATCTCCTTCTGTCCAGACCCTTAAGAGCATACATGATGTAATCCAAGTCCCTGCTATGGTCATAAATGAGAAGACCAATACTGGATTTTTGACTCTTGAAGAAGTAGAAGAAGTCCTGAAAGAGGGCTAGAGAAAAACACAGGGCGAGGAGCGCGGAGCTGGGGGCCAAGGGCTCAGGGCACGGAGCCTGGAGCTCGGGGCAGGACGCGCGGAGAGCGGGAAAGGCTTAAATAATCTTTTGCCGATATATTTCTTAGGGGTAGTTGGATAATCTAATTAAGACTAATTAAGAAAATGGGAACTTGCGAATCTTGCAGGGAAGAGAAGCAACTCGTTAATGCAATAATGGATGCGCGGATTGTCAGAATCTGCTCTGAGTGTGCGTTCCTGAATCGCGCTGTTGTCGTTGAAAGGCCTTCGAAAGAGAAACTTGAGAATCTTGATAAGACCTTCAGGGTGCGCGAGAGGCTTGAAGAGGCTTCTGGATTCAAAGAAAGAGAAAAGGCAAAGAGCATGCAGCAAGTTGCAGAAGATACTGCATTTCCAGAGACCATTTCGTACAGGCTGAGAAAGGAGAGAGAGAAAGCTGGATTTACACAAGATAAGCTTGCGGATGAGATCGGAGTCCCGTTCGAGGAGGTTATGAGGATAGAGGCTGGACAAATTCCTTCTGAGAAGGCTTTGCGCCGGTATGAGCAATTCTTCAAGAAAAAGTTTCCGCTTGATTCAGAGAGAGGAAAGAAGAGTAGCGCACCAAGCCAAGGACCGGGAGCTATGAGCTCAGGGCATGGAGCACAGGACGGGGAGCGCGGAGAAGGAGGCGGGGGAATAACTTTCAGGGATGAAAAAGTTTCACTCAAGGAGCTCCTTGGAAGGGCAAAGACTTTCTTTACATCCAAGGGCGCGGGGAGCGCGGAGCCCAGAGCTCAAGGCACGGAGCACGGAGCGCAGGGTGCGGATAAGACAAGCGATAACAAGTAAATCTTTTTAAAGGGCTTAATCAGAATATTCTAGGGTTTTACTATCGTAAAAAGTAAAGTAGAATTAAGTATAAGATGAAAGTCAAAGTTGTTGAGAACAAAACTAATGAATTGAAAGTAGAGTTAGATGATTCTACAATCTGCGAGGCACTCAGGAAAGAGCTCTGGGAGGACAAAGCGCTCGTGCAGGCATCTTACAGCAGGAAGCACCCTATAGAGAATCCGATACTCCTGATCCAGACAGAGGGCAAGAGCGCGAAGAAGGCGCTGCAGGACGCTGTCGCGCGCCTCGAGAAGAAGAATGATGAATTCGCGAAGGCCCTTAAGGCTGCTGTGAAGTGATTTATTTTCTTATTTCTCTTCATGCCAGGATTTTGATGATCCTATTATGATTTACGAGATCTTTTAACAATTTACTATGACCTAAAGTCTCAGAATTTCCAACTAAGATCAATTTCTTCTTAGCCCGCGTTATAGCGACATTCACCATGGATTCATCCTCGATGAATTTTAATTTATGATTGTGGAACGAATATTTTTTGCTTCTTGCAAAGCTGAGTATAATTATATCTTTTTCTCTTCCTTGAAATTTATGGACCGTATCAACTTCCACACTCTGTATTTTCTTATTTTTAAGGAACTCTTCTATCAGAATTTTTTGTTTGACGTAGGGTGTAACAACTCCGATGTCTACCGCTTTTATCCCTTTTTTAATAAACAATGAAACTACATTAGCTACATACTTAGCTTCTCGGGTATTTGAGCATCCGGAGCCAACTTCATCCTCATAATATCCTGCTTTTGATGTATCTATAAACACCGCTGGCACTTCCGGATTTAAAAATTGGTGTTTGCCGACATTTAAGCTTAGCATCCTTTCTGCAACTTTTTCTGAGGTCCTCAGTTTTCCCTCATAAAAAAGTTCGCTTGCGATTTGGGCTATAGATTTATGCATTCTATACTGAGTTGAAAGGAATGTTGACGCTTCTGGATAGATTTCGAAAAGCCGATTGAATATAGAAAGATTCATTTCTTTGGATATGTCTATATCCTCTATTGGTTGTAACTGCCTATTATCTCCAACTAGAATAAATTTCTTACATTTTAAAAGAGGTAATAAAGACATAAAACTAGCCACTTGTGTTGCCTCATCCATAATCATAACATCAAAGTCTATATCATCTAGAAAATAATGACAGGATGATACAGCAGTAGTCGCTATTAAATCGGCTTTGTCAATAATATCTGATACTATCGCCTTTATTAGCTTATCAACATTTTTCTGGTAAAAACCTAAGGAAAACTTAATGTTTTCATATTGCCCGTGTAAAGCATTTCTACGATTAATTTTAATATATAGCTCTGTATTTATACTCTTTATTTTTAGATCGTGTAGCTCAATTTCTTTCGTTAGATAATCTCGATAAATCCTGTAAACTTCTTGATTTACTTCCGATATTATTCTTGTTATATTTGACCTTTCCTTTTCTTTTAGAATCGGGAGATACTCATCTACTAATGTTTTATAAGCCCTAAATTCCAAATTTAATGCATCGCTAGATGGGATGCCATCTCCATTAGGGTAAATTCTATCTGCCGCTTCCCCACATAATTTCTTTAGATGATTATATTTTTTCTGAAGTTCTGGAATTTCATCCAGATACTTTCGATTTTTTTGGTATTCTTGTTTTAATTTTTTAAGTTCTTCAATATTTGCTTTAGAGAAAAAGGAATAAACCTCTCTACCAATAAGAGAAAACTTCATACTTCGTGTCGAGTTTTTAAGTTTGTGTATATGTTCTACCCCCGGTATTTGTTCTTGTAGTTCATTCATCTGCAAAATATTATTGCACAAGGAAAAATAGGTTTCAGATTTTCCATTGATTGAAGATAGCTCATCATTTATATGGGAAAGACTAGTCAAAGTCTTGTTATGGATTGGTGTTGAAATTAGTTCATCGTATTTTTGTTTTTCGACACTGAGATTATCAAGGCCCCTATTACAATTTTGCTTTATATCTTTATCTTTATCGATTCCATCTTGTACTAAACTTATTTCATCTTTTATGGTTGGAAGAAGATTCGACAAGTCGTCTATAAATTTACGGTATCCCTCGACTTCTATCCATCCTTCATGCTCCTTCACTTTTTCGAATATAGAGAATTTCTTGACCTCTGAGTCAATCTCATTAATTGGACCGATTCTTACGATATTTTTTACTTCTTTTCTAGGCAGTCTTTTTATTATATTATCTACAGCTAAATTTGTCCACGCTGTTACCAAAAGTTTTTGGTTCCTTTTTGTGAACTGCTCTATTAATTCCTCAATAACATATGTTTTTCCTGTTCCCGGGGGACCTATTATTAGATGAAAATCTGCGGCTCTAATAGAGTTGATTACTCCTTCTTTCTGATCTTCGTTAAGTTGTTTTGAGATAAAACGAACTCCTTCTTTTTTATAATGCGGTTTATCCCCCCCCATTATAAAGTTCAGGATTCTTGCGTTATCCCGACTAATTTTTCCTTTCTTTATATTTTCAATTATATTTCTTAGTCTTTCTAGTATCACATTCGTTCTCTCTACATCAATAACAACTTTCTTATTTTCAAACTGGGCTGGATCAGTTTTAATCTCTAATTTAAGATTAGAATTGTAAAATTCCTTTGTAGTTGCCCTTTCATTGATGCTCAACGGACTATCCTCTCTAATTAGAATTAAGGAGCCTTTTGATAAATTTGGCTGCTCAGATGATTGTAACCTAATTGTTAAAATATTATTGCTCAAATCTATTGTTTCTACAATCCCTTTGAATGTTGTTGGCTTTTTCTTTTTTATTTCGATGAATCTTTCTATTTCCTCAATAGTCTTAGAATATTTTTCAACCGTTATTTGGGCATTTTCCATATTATCTCTCTTTGTCGGATAAAGCGTTTTCAATGGCTTGTTGCGTTAAGGGTTGGCTTTCTTTCCATATATCATTAAAGAACTGTGTGACTTCATTGATTATACGTCTCTCTCTTAGGCATATTCCCGCTTCATAATTTACAGATAATCCCTTCTTAGTTAAATTAGCGGAGGATATTATCGCAACCGAATTGTCTATTACAATTATCTTCGCATGAAGGCCATTGTTATACCTTATATCTGCACCAAATCTATCTCTCAAAACTCTAAGCTTATCTAGATTTGTAACACCTTTTTCTATATCCTCCCGTATAAGGCGGGTGATGACCCTAATGTTTGCCTTTTTGCCTGATTCCCTTTTAAAATTCGAAAGTTCCTCAATAATATGTGTTATCCATGGAGAAGCAATTAATATTTCTTGTTGCGCTTTTGATACTTCTCTACTAATTTCACCAACAACCGTATTTGATGCCCCGCTTGGTCTCGTTACAATAAAAGAGTAGGCTATTTTAGATTTCTCCAAAGCCAATTTTAATTCCTTCTTATCTTCCATTAATCCCTTGATTTGACTGAGGAGTTTATTTTGTTCCATCGTACTTAGTTTTAAGATCTTGATGTTCTTTTCTAATGATCCTACTTGTTTTTCTAGTGCTTCTTTTTTAATGTTAAGCTCATTTACTATTTTCACATCAGTTCTATACTCTTTGATCTTCTTAGCTAATTCGAGAATTTCTTTTGATACTTCTATTTTCTTTTCCATTTTTTGGAGGTACATTTTAATAAGAGCTTTGCATTTAAAGAGTTTATCAATCACCCGAATACACTAAAAATAGATGTAATCTTAAAACGGCCCCGAATAAGGTCGAGAAGCTTTTAACAAAGTTTTTTAAATCGATTCTTTTTAGAGCTCCCATGCAAAGAGAATCTATCTTCAGGAAGTTTTGGAATTGGCTTTGGAATTCAAACAGCATTCTTAGCTGGGTTGTTTCTTTCCTTCTGGCATTTCTTATCGTAAGATTTATTTTCTATCCTGTTATCGGCCTTCTTCTCGGAAGCTCAATTCCACTTGTTGTGATAGAGAGCGGAAGCATGGAGCATTTTGCAAGCTTCGACAAGTGGTATGAGGCGCAGCAGGAAGATTACGCAAAGATAGGGATCACAGAGGAGCAGGTGCAGAAGTGGAATTTCAGAAGCGGGCTGAATAAGGGAGATATAGCTATAATAAAAGGAAGGGACTTTTCTAAGATTAAGGTCGGAGATGTTATAGTCTTCCGCCCACCAGAGCAGAAGAAGGCGATAATCCATCGCGTTGTAGAAGTGAATGCGCAGCAAGGATATATCGCGACAAAGGGAGATGCTAACATCGGACAGCTTTCTGTCGAAAGGAAAATCCGGCCAGAACAGCTAGAGGGGATTGCAGTCCTGCGCATTCCATTCATCGGCTGGATAAAGCTCGCCCTCGTGCAGGGGATTCAAGTGATAAAGCAACCACAAGGTATTTAAATTTAAAACGAGTCAACTATTTCTGGTGGGGAAATATACTGGGGAAAATATGAAATTCTGTCCTAAATGCGGCTCATTACTTGTGCAAAAGAGGAAGTTATTTGGCTGCGCAAGGTGCAGCTATACTGAAAAAGGGAAAGTGAAGATTGTTACTTCTGAAAAATTCGGCAGAGAGAAAGCTGGGGGAGTTTTGCGTGAAAAGGAAAGCATTGTCATGCCAACGATCAGCATAGACTGCCCGAAGTGCGGGAATGAAGAGGCTTATTTCTATACGGCACAGACAAGGGCAGGAGATGAGGCAGAGACTCAGTTCTTCCACTGCACGAAGTGCCACCATCGCTGGAGAAGGTATACTTAGGAATTTCTTTTTCTTGAATCTTATGTTTGTATCAGCTCTTCTTGGATTCTTAGACCGAAACCGATATATATCAATTGATATATAGAATTGTATGCAGCAAACTACACAAAGAAAACGAACAGAAAACCCCTTTTTAGGTCGCCAACCCTGGACACGGTGTTGATGGTAGAACGGGCCATAGAAGAGAATAGCGGAGAATACAACAGAACCCAGTTATGAAAAAGCCTTCCAAAACAAGTAATGTGGCAAACATTCCTAGTTATCTTAGACTATCTTGAGAGCATAAATAGAATAGCATTTGACCGTGATGGGAAAATAGCGTACATCTGGAATCCGAATTTAGCAAAGAGGCTATCTAAAAGAAAGGAGATAAAGATATGATAAAGCCATCGAAAGTGGTATTTATCTCCGAAGAGCTTGAGAAGGGATTTAATGAATTGAACGGAGATGACCCCATCAAGAAAGGGACTGTTAGGGCGATAAAGGATTTGAGAGAAAATGCGTTTTGTGGGATACAAGTGCCTAAAAGACTTTTTCCAAAAGGGTACGTGCAGAAATATGGGATAAACAACCTGTAGAAATATGACCTTCCAAATGGCTGGAGGCTACTTTATACGATAACTCCCAAAAATGAAGTTGAGCTGATATCTGCTATTTTAGAATGGTTCAACCATAAGAGTTATGAAAAGAGATTTGGTTATTGAATTTCCCTGAAGTTTATTTCATCATGCAGAAAGGTTTAAAATCCACAATTTTCTTTCCTTAGCACTACAAAGAGGGCACAGAAAAAAGATGGCACAAGAATTACTAATCCTCCCAGCGATATTTTGGGGATTGATTGTAGGCCTTTATGAGCTCTTTGCGATCCATAAGGATGAGAGCTTCGCCGGGGTAGGCAGATGGTTCTCGCATGGACTGCATGCCGCAGGATTTGCAATCTTATTCGTATTCATAGTGATGAATGTAGAGTATGCTCTTGGATTCTTCCCATCGTTGCAGGATATTGGATTCCTCTCTGTTCTAGGGTTCTTGCCTTTCAGGATTCTAGTAGGAATCGTTGCGATGTTCAAGATACAGGCAGCGAGCATGGTTGTGCGCGGAGGTGGAGGATTTGCTGCAAGAGGGATTGGAGAGCACTTCACCCATACATTGATTGCAGGCCTCCTCATAATCTTCGGGCCAGAGGTAATGGCCTTATTGTGGCCCCTGATAAGCGGATTCTTCCCTTTCTAATGCCTATTCCACGCTCCCCGCGCGCAGGAATTTTTGAGAAAAGTATTTAAGATTTCGCACCATCCTTCTCCCTATAGTTATTGAAAAAATGAGAGTCACATTACAGAACGCAGCATCATTCTCAGAGGTCATAGGGATAGTCTCTGAACTGGTTAGTGAGATAAAGATCAAGCTCACGATGCAAGGCTTGCAGATTGCAGCCATTGATCCAACTAATGCTGCCATGCTCCTTTACAAGTTGCCTGCTTCGGCATTCTCACACTATGAAGTAGATGAAGAGGAGGATATCGGATTGAGTCTTGATGATTTCAAACAAGTCCTGAAGAGGGGAAAGCAAGAGAGTTTGAGCTTGGAGACAAAGGATGGGAAGCTTTTCGTGAACTTCGGGGAACAGAAGAAGAATTTCGTGCTTTCTCTCATGGATATTGAAGGGGAAGACAGGAAAGAGCCTGAGCTGAAGTTCGCAACAACTTTGAAAATAGAGTCTTCAAAACTCCAAGAGGCAGTTGAGGATTGTGGAATCATTGCAGACAGCGTATTGCTAAGCTTGGGAGAGAGAGGATTTACGCTGAATGCCCGTAGTTCATTGCACTCTGCTGCCATCAGGATCTTGAGCGAGCCCTATAAAGGCGAGATCAAGTCGCGCTATAGCCTCGACTACTTGCAGAAGATGGTCAAGGCCTCGAAGCTTTCGCCGGAAGTAAAGGTGCAGTTCTCAGATGATTATCCTCTTAAGCTGCATTACATATCTCCAGAAAAAGCAGAGCTTAGCTTTATTCTCGCGCCGAGGGTGGAGACAGATTGATTTTCTTTGGTGGAGATGCACGCGCAAAGCGCGGCACGCCAGAAGCTTTGCCTCTGTGCGTTTCTTTTTCAGAAAGAAAGGTCCAAGATAAAGTATTTAAATCTTAAATCGTGCTCCTATACTATACTTATCATAGTAAAAGAGGATGATGGACAGGAAGGCACAGTTGTCTATATTTTTAGTAATCGCGCTCGTTATAGTAGCTGCAGTTATTCTAGTCGGATTTCTTTTCTCTCAGGGAAAAGTTCTTCCACTGAGTCAGGAGCAGAGCACGACAATCCTTGGTTCGCAAGTGTCGCCAGTCAAGGATCTTATCTCAAGCTGTGTTGAAGATGCAACTACCTCTGGATTGCAATTTGTCGGTGCACGGGGAGGATATGCTTCATACACTGAGCAAGGCCTGAACAGCATTGATTTCGCCGGCGCGAAGGTTGTCGTTCTCGCGCGCACAGAGAAGGGATTTGTTAACCGATTGCCATCAAAAGAAGAATTCGAGAGGCAGATTTCTGCTTATTTGAATGATGAAGAGCTCGGAGGAGCGCAGATTGAAAGATGTGTTGATGGATTCTCATTATTTGAAGATGATGGTTATGGAGTTTCTCCGAAGAAAAGAACTCTCAATGTGAATGTCGGAGAAGAGAGCATAAATGTGGATGTTAATTGGCAGGTAGAACTAAGTAAAGGAAGAGCAAGGATCCCTGTTGAGGCTTCGGATGCACTTGTCCTTGCAGATGCCGCTCGAGCGCTCAGGATTGCGACAGAGATAGTGAACAAGGAAGCGGGCGGAGTTGAGTTCGAGGGTGTTGAGCAAGACAAGTATGTTACAGAACGTTTCCTCACGATGAGGGATTTCAGGCTTGAGAGCCAGAATTATCCGACTGCAGATCAGAAAATATTCTGGATAACAAGCATTCCAAAAGATCCTCAAGAGAAAGAATTCTCATTCGTATTCGCTGTAGATAGGAGCGTTTCATTATGATGACCTTTTTCAAAAAAAGCTCAACCAAAAAGAAGGCAATAATCTTAGTCACATTCTTCATAGCTCTTGCATTTCTTGCAACAATAATTTCATTTTCATCTGAAAATGTTCAAGCGCAGCAGCTCGGCTGTTGCCTGAAGACGAAAGATAATGAGTTCTGTTCTGACAAAGTAACAAGAGATCAGTGTGAAGAGGGTTTCTTCTTTACAGGCAAGACCTGCGATGATATCAATCAATGCAGAGCTGTTACATGCATCCACACAGAGGGAGAGTGCCAGGCAAATATCCCTCAATTCTCATGCCAATATGAAAGGGCAAAATGGGATGAAAGGCCTCTGGAAGAAGTAGAGGCATGCCAGACAGGCGGATGCAACATAGGAAATGTCATCTGCGAAGTTCTTCAGAAAAAAGTTTGCGAGGACAAGGCAAAGCAGAGCGGTTTCCCACTGAGTGAAGTGAAGTTCACTGCCGGCCTTACAGAGTTGGAAGTGAAGAAGCAATGCATCGCTTCTGGAAGAGGAACCTGCGAGCTCGGAGGAGGTGCATGTGAGTATACAACTGCGGATGTTTGCGCAAACAAGAATGGAAAATTCAACCAAAATATTTTACCATCGCAAGTTTCTGCATGCGGGATAAGCGATGCGCAAGAGAGGAAAGGATGCGGCATCTTGCCTGGTGATGAGAACAAGGTTTTCTGGTTCAATGATCAAGGAGCGCAGGAAGCGCTTGTGCAGGATTGCGGATATCCGCAAGCATTCTGCAAAGAGGAAGTTGTGCAAGGACAGAAGACAGCGGTCTGCAAATCAACTGCATGCGAGTTTACCTTGAAGGAAGAAGACAGCGAGGGAAGAAAGGGCCGCGTCAAGTTATTGAGCGGAACAAGCATCTGTTATAATTTCAATACAGATATCAATGGAAGAAGCACTGGATTACAGCATCAGATCCTGCATTGCGTAAATGGAAATATCAGCGTAGAAGGCCTTGGCCCAGACAGGAACAAAAGATGCGTTGATGATTTTGGAAAAAAGAGGCTTGACCTTGGCGCGACTGCGCGCGTTGTAGATAACTTATGGCAAAAGTGCAGGGAGTGCGGAAGTGCAAATGGGAATCTTGTAGGCAAATTAGGGGGTGCCGGACTTCTTGCAAGCATGGCTGGAGGATTCGTCAGCGACGGAAAGGGAACAAAGCAGCAGGACTTCAGCAAAATATTCCTCGGGCTTTCCTTGCTCGGTGGAGATGAGAACAGGATTGGAGACACATTCCAGATAATGCCACTCACGGTTCCTCCGGGACCCTGGATAAATAATTTGATAGGAAGTGCGTGCGGAGAGAAGGGAGGGCTGAAGACCATTGGTTTCGTAGAGGATGTCGCATCGGAATTCGGATTCTGCAAGTATGAGAGCGGACTGACTGGATTGGGCTTTGCGCTTGGAGGGATTGGAAGTGCAGTTCCAAAAGTTGCGCCTGGAAATACGCAGCAATGCAATTCATGTGGCGGAGGAGGAGATGCGTTATGGAATGTATGTGATCCTACAGAGTGCAATGCACTTGGAGATTGCGAGGCAAGTCAGGCATTCAAATTCGATAGTGTATTCAGGATGTGGGCGACAGGCGCTGTGGTTACAGGAGCGATTGAGACGCAGAAATGCTTTGTTGAGGGAGGATTGCTTGATGCAACATTCAAGATTCCTGCAGCGCTCTTCTCATCGAAAGATCCTAAAGAGTTCAAGAAGATTTTTGAGGGAGAAAAAGATGCGAGTGGGAAGAAAACAAAGAATGGCGTTGTAGATTGCTGGCGTAAATATGGAAAGGCCCAGAGTGAGTATTATGACAGAACGATTGGAAAGCTTCTGGAGAGATTCGGGGCTCCAACCAAGACAGATCAATATGTAGTTGATGTAGATAAATTAGAGAATGTGAAAGCTCGTGCTGTGGCGCTGATTTTAAGCTATGAGAATTATGACTTCCTTGTATCCCAATATGGCGAAAAGGGAGTTGCAAAAATCATAGATGAGATAAATGCAGCAAAATCAGCGGAGCAAGTTGATAAGATCTTGCAATCTATTGGGGCCGATTATTCCACAGTCCTTGATGTCTTGAAGAAAGGACCTGTGCCTGGCAAAGGAGGAACTACGCAGCCAGGTGCTGGAGCTACACAACCTGGTGCGGGCGCTACACAGCCCGGGGCGGGAACTACACAGCCAGGTGTGGGAGCAGGCACGCCACCTAAAACTCCTCCGAAGGGAGATGGTATTGCAAAGCCAGCGCCCCCGGGAACTGAGGATATGAGTAATAGTAACATTCCGTCTGGAGTGAGGGGCGAGACCTATTCCGAAAAAAGCGTTGCGGTACATCAATCGGTAATGCCTAAAGACTATGTATATTACGCGACAAAGCGGCATGAAAAAAGGTATGTGTATAGGGCTTATTGGAGTACTGATAAAACGAAAGTCCTTACATACGTTTATGACGGACTGGATAACTTAGCGGCTGGGAAAAGCTTCGCCGCGATGATAAGGCAAGACCCATGGGATGAAGAGGGCGTAGTCGTTTTACTCCGAAAAGAGTTATCACAAGGAGATTATGGCGACTATGAGATAATGCAGATTTACGACAAGGATAAGAGTTTAGTTAACAATGTTGAGTATGAGATTACTGTAAATCCTGACGAGCTCAAGAACGGTATTGTTAAGCTATCAGACTCATGGCCTCCAGAATTGGATCGAGGCGAAGCGCCTGAGGAGATTAGTCCAGCAGCATCTGGACTAAAGACATTGTCTTCTTCGCAGAATTCATTTTTAGCCTCACAAGGCCTTAGACGGTCTGTTGCAGCTCCCCTAACCGCAAACGTCGTGAGAGACTACTTCTCAAGCAGAGTGGAAACTGTCGCGGCACAGGGGGTCACAACAAATGAGGGAGGAGACCCTGGCGCGGGACAACAACAGAACCAACAAACTCCTGCAACTACAACCCCCTCAAAAGATAAAAAAGATGAAACGCCGCACATAAATGAAAAGCAGGAAGAAGTTTACACAAACTGGTACAGCACGAGCAAGGTAGCGATCCTCGGCCTTGCAAATCTAAAGGGAGGAGGACCAGAAGCAGGATACACATGCAAGGCTGAAACTCCCTTGCGTGGAGAGGGAACTTCGCTTTGCAAGACATGCGCGAGCGCAGATGGATTGCGTGCGTGTACTAAAGAGCGATGCGAAATCCTCGGGCTTTGCAAGGCAGTTCCGAAAGCAGATGGTAAAGGATTCAATTGTGTCGAGGCTGCATGTGAGCAGTCTGATGGCAAGAAACAACCTTCTGTAGATAAGATAGAAGCGGAATTCCTTCTTTTTGGAAATGTAGTGAAGAAGGTCAGTGGAAAATCAAGCGTAGATGCTGGCGCATTGCCATGGAATGTTACTGAAGTCAGGCTCAAGATCACAACAAATGTCGGTTCAAATTGCCGTTTCTCAACTCAGCCCGGAGCTGCCTGGAGCAGTTCTGTCGAATTCGAGGGCGCGGCAGAATTCCCACGAGAGCAGCAAGTCACACTTGGTGCGGGGGGAGCTGAAAGGACTCATAATATCTACATAAAATGCCAGAATGTCTGTGGCATCGAAACACCAGGGGCAAATGATGGATTCTTCCTGCGCTACGAGAAGGGAAAACTTCCAGACTTCCTTCCTCCGGAGATTGCAGGCATAGATCCATACAATGTCTTTGTGCCAGAAGTTCCGCCTATAGTCACAACTCAGGTATTCTTGAGTGAGAATGGCGCATGCTTCTACACGAAGAATCTTACTGTAAAGGATGTTGCACTGGGCGGACAGCAGATGCAATGCGCACAGAATCAGAAATGCCTGCTCTCATCAACAAACACTTGCGCGACATGCAAGTTCGAAACAGATGTGACCCAAGGAGACTTGATGGACTTCGAGCAGTTTGCGCAGATCCCAGAGGCAAATGCAGCATCACTTGTAGAGACTGCGAGAAAGTTCGGACTTGAGAAGACAAAAGTCACTCGCTATGTGATGCAATGCCAGGATGTGCAAGGCAATAAAGGAGAGATCCAGCCATACATGCTCTCGACTGTAGGGAATTACAATGTGACAATTCTCGCTCCAGCACCAGGATTTGAGACATTTGACCGAGAAGTTACGCTTAGAGCAAACACAACGCATTCGGCATTGTGCAAATATTCTCTGGATGTGGAGAAGAGTTTCAAGGATATGACGGCAATCACAGAAGAACATGGATTGTCGCATGAGACACTTATTGGAAACTTGAGTGTTGGCGAACACAACATCTTCGTGACCTGCGAGGATTTCGCAAGACAAGCAAGAAAGGCTTCAATGATATTCAAAGTCAAGCTAGACACCCAAGGCCCTATACTGATAAGAGCGTTCAGAGATTTCACTGGCACAGGTGCTGCTGTATTAAAGATAGTCACAGACGAGGTCTCGAGCTGCAGATACTCTATCAATAATCCAAGCTTTACTTGGGAGAGCGGAATAGAGATGCCATTCGATAACAGCCAAGAGCACCTTGGAGATTGGGGCTTCCCAGCTTATTACATCAGGTGCAGAGACCGCTTCAGCAATGAGATGTATAAAATTGTAAAGCCTAGCGAGATAAGCTAATCACTTTCTTCCCCTCCATCATAAAACTACTTCTGGAAAACCCTTGAAGGGAAAGTATTTTAATCTTGTTTTTCTCCTCTTTTTTAGCATGTTCAGCACCTTCTTTGAAAAAGAAGCTGCACCAAGAAATAATGTTCAACAAAAGAGGCCAGATAGTCATCTTCATAGTAATTATGATCCTGATCATAGCTGCGATACTCATTGTTCTAGCGCTCCGCTTCAGGCTTGTTTCACAAGTAAATCCTCCGGGCACTAAAGGTCCCCAGATCGGATTGCAATTCGAAGCAGGAATCAAGGAATGTATCCGTAATGATGTTAGAGCTTCCTTCAGCGGTGAGAGTTTAGGCGCTGAAGTGATTGAGAGTGAGATAAAGCTCTTCAAGCAGCATCAGGACCAGAAGTATCCCTACTTGTGCTATACTCAATCAAGCTATTCTGCATGCGTAAATCAATTTCCTTTCCTGCGAGAGACCTATGAGAAGGAAATTTCTGCGAATGTCAAGGCAAAGAGCAAGGATTGCATCGCAGACATACTTGCAGAGGCGGGGGATGATGGATACGAAGTGCAGCAAGTTCCTGCTGTGGAAATTGTGGCACAGATCAAACCGGATAAGATAGACTTGTCATACAGGCAGGAGATAACTATAACGAAAGGGAATGACAGGCTCAGCTTCAAAAAGTTCGATGTGACTGTTCCTTCAAATCTTAATCTTTTCCTAGATATCGCAACAGATACCGTAAATTCAGAGGCAAAATATGGGAATTACGATCAGCTTTCACCTATGCTCCTTAATCCGCGGCTTGCTATCCAGCGCTTGAGAGTCGATGATTCCACACTCTACACATTGAGAAGAGATGGAGAGAATTTCAGATTCGCCACAAGGAGCTATTACTTGCCGCCAGGACTTTATTAAGATGAAACAGAAGAAAAATAAATCGGGAGAGAAAAGTATGGGAAGAAATCAGCTCGTAGCAATCGCCTTGTTCCAGATAATTCTGATCATTTCTATTGAATTCATAATTCCTATCTCATACCGGAGCTATTTGGATGGCATTGGGCCCGGGGCCGGGGGCGCGGGGGAGGGAAAAGAGAGTTCTTGGCTAAATGAAAAGGTTTCACTCCTTGGAGAACTTTTTACCAACTTCATGCCTTCTGTCGCAGCACAGGAACCCCAACTTTATTGTTGCGAGCGGACAAAGGAAGGAGCGATATGCCAGACCGCAGGGCAAGAGCAATGTAATCCTTCATTCAGGAGTGCTGCAGGAAAATGCGAAGATGGCGCGCTTGCAACATGCGTTCTTGGATGCTGCTTGAAGAATGGAGTTGCCTCTGAGAGCGTGCCTGCGCTTACATGCCAGCAGGCAGGTGGAGATTTCTTTTCTGGCAAGAGCTGTGACGAAGTTCCGCAGGCGATAAAGGGATGCTGTGCTATCGGTGATCAATACTCCTTCACTACAGAATCACGATGTAATATTCTTGCAAAAACTTCTGGAATTCAGGCAAATTTCCGACTCGATATCCAGAGCGAGGCTACATGCCTCGCACTCAAATTTGAAGATGCAGAGGGATGTTGTGAGACAAATGGAAGATTCCAATTTGGAACTCAGCGTGCATGCACTGAAAAAAGAGGAACCTTTAATGAAGGAAAACTCTGCAGCAATCCAGATCTTGTCGCTGGTGGAAGTACTTGTGTAAGGCAGAAATCCACAGGATGTGCAGATGGCCTTGACGGAGTGTATTGGTATGATTCTTGCGGAAACAGAGAAAATATTTACGACACGAATCGGGAAAGGAGCTGGAGCAATGGGCTTGTTCTTCCAAAAGCGCAGAGCTGTGGAGCGAACACTGCGAACATCAACAGCGCTTCCTGCGGAAATTGCAATTACCTTAGTGGAAGTGTGTGCGGCCGCTTTAATTCAAACACAAGCAGGCCTTCTGTTGGCGATTATATCTGCAAAGATTTGTTCTGCAGGAATACTCTTGAGAGTAATGGCGTGCCGAAAATCAGGAAGAGTGGAGAGAGTTGGTGTGTCTATGATAGCGAGACAGGGCAGGGACAAGATGTTGTCGGCTCAAGACATTGGCGCGCACTCTGCATTGACGGAGAGCAGATAATAGAGCCATGTTCTGATTTCAGGCAACAAGTCTGCATGCAAGGAAGCGTGGATGTCGGAGGACAGGAATATGTTGAATCCGCCTGCGTAACAAATAGATGGAGAGAGTGCTTGAACATACAGGACCGAGATGTTTGTGCGAATAATACCGGATGTTCCTGGTTTGATTCTCCAAGAAACTGGGAAGGTTTTGGGAATAACACTTGCGTGCCTAAGACTTCGCCAGGATTTGATATCTCAAGTTTTATCCAAAATGAACAGGCTCCGCAAAGCCCTGGAAGCGGAGTAGGAAGAGCTGTCGGAGACGCTGCTGTGTGCAATGCCGGAAGCTATTTCTGCCAGGTGAAGATGAAAAAGAGTGGATTGTTTGGAGGTGGCGGATGCAAAGGTAATTGTGAGTGCACAAAAGAGGAATGGAGAAATAAGATGAACGATAGGTGCAATGCACTTGGAGATTGTGGTGCGTCTGTGAATGTTGCCGGCGAGTTTACGCAGGATGGATATGCTATTTACAGCAAAAAAGTCAGCGAAGAATTCGACGAGCAGGAATTCTTCCAGAAAGCGAAGAGGATTCCGCTGAAAGATTCTTACTTGAACTCACTGAAGAGAGTTTTCATCCTTCCGCTTGAAGGAGAAGGGAGAGGAATTACAGGGAGAGTTGTGGCGATCACTGGGTTGGATACAAATCTTCAACAGATGATAAAGGATTACAAGAATCTGGGCGGGAAAATGGGATTGCCGGCAGAGGCGAGCGGTAGGAGCGCAATTGCCACAGAAACTGAGGGCTTCTTTGATAAGCTCAACATAGACAGTGATGGTTTTTCCGAAGCGGCGGCTGCAGTGGCCATCTTCTTTATTGCAAAATCATTTGGAGTGAGTGATGCGATCGCGGGAGTTGTTGCAGTAACATATCTAATTTATCCAAAATTTTTCGAGGGCATTGGCAAGGAGTTCTTAAGCAAGTATGTAAGCACGGGCTTAGGCGGAATGATAGTCGCAATTCTTATCGCAGTAATCTTGCAAGAGCTTTTCGGCGACATCATCAATGATATCGGCAAGGCGCTCTTTGGAGAAGAATACACTAAAGTCGTGTACTTCTCATGCCAGGCAGCGCTTCCTCCAGATGGAGGAGCTAAATGCGACCTTTGCAACAAGGATTCAAGAAGGCCTTGCTCTGAATACAGATGCAAATCACTTGGAGCAACATGCGAGCTCATGAATAAAGGGACTTCGCAGGAACTTTGCGTCTCTGTAGCAGAAGATGATTTAGTTAGCCCTAAGATAGAGAACGTGCGTGTAGAGACAGCGGGACATGAAGTTGCGAATCTTGTCCCGGGTGCTAGTGCTAAAATCCAGAAGACCGGTGGATCATGTCTTGAGCCATTCTCAAGCGTTCGGCTTTCGATTATAGCTAATGAAGCGTCGCAGTGCAAATTTGATTTCGAGCACGGAACAAGCTTTGACGAGATGACATTCTGGTTGAGCGGAACTAATTTTTATCTGAGGGAGCATCCCCTCACTCTAACTCCACCGGGAAATCCAATCAATGGATCTGGAACAGGCGAATTCAGGCCTGGAGTGGAGAATACTTTCTTCATCAAATGTAAGGACAGGAATGGGAATAAGAATGCCGAAGATTTCACACTTTCATTCTGCGTAGATGTGGCGCCAGACAGAACTCCTCCGCGAGTTGTGGAGACATCTCCTATAAGTGGCTCGTTTTTGCCATTCGGAACAACTCAGCGGGAAGTTAAAGTTTACACAAATGAGCCCGCGGCGTGCAAATGGAATCTGATTGATTCCTCATATGAGCAGATGCTGAACAGATTCACCTGCTTGAACAAGATTGACGAAGTACAATCAAATGGTGCATGGCTTTGCAAGGCGAATATGAGCATGCAGCAAGGAGAGAACAACTTTTATCTGAGATGCAAAGACAATCCAAATGGAGGAAACGGAAGCGTACAGAATGTTAATTCACAGAGCTTCATGTACAAGCTTACAGTTGCAGATGAGCTGAAGATAGCTTCTATCTCACCAAGCGGAGGGGAGATAAAGCTCGGAAGCAGAGGCCAGCCAATCCCTCTTGAAGTGCAGACAAGCGGAGGGGCGAACAACAGGGCATACTGCTTCTACAGTTTCACCGGGTATGGAGTGCAAGAGAATGTATTCTCTGAGACGGGAGGGAGTGCGCACAAATCTCTTCTTGCCCTAGAAGATGGGCAATACACATTCTTCATAAGGTGCCAGGACTCTGCGAGCAATGAAGCACGGGCGCAGGTTTCTGTGCGAGTAAATGTTGATAGAACTGCGCCTCAACTTGTGAGAGTATTTGTCACCGGAGGAAGCTTGATGATTGTTACAGACGAAGTGAGCAGCTGCCGATACAGCGACAAAGACTTTTCATATGCAGATGGAAAAGTACTCGAGCCAGACAACAGCGTGGTGCATTCAGCACCATTATCGCAAGTGCCAGCAACGATGTACTTGAGATGCAGAGATGGCTTTGGAAATGAAGGTCTTAGATTGGTAAGGCCGCGCGACTAACATGGCGGTTTCGGGTAATAGATACTGGTTTGAGGTTACTTTTGCATAGAAAACTTTTTAGTCATCGCATTCTCCGACCTGGATTTTTTATCAGCCTGTTTCTTTACAAGCTTCCACAATTCACCTAATATTGCGTTTGGCACTTTAACCTTATGTTTGTGTTTAAGTGTCTCTAGAAGGGTACCCAGGTTAAATATAGCTGTTTCTTTTCCTAAAGCCACTTGATTTCTTGCCTCTTCTACTAAAAGGCTCCAATTAATAGTATCTATACTCCTTATAAGATTGATTATATCATCTTCATCTTTTACTCTTCTTGTAGCACACTTCATTAAGATAATATCATGTACATCTGCAATCTTTAAGAGAAGATTCTTTCCAAACTGATGGTCTTGCCGTGATCTTTTCTGCATACTTACAGAGAAAATAAAGTCGATGACATTGGTTGAGAATAAGTCTAATCTTGCGTCACCTAAACTTATCATTTCAGGACTATTATCTTTAACTCCATGCACAATAGTAGAATCCATCTCCTTATATCCGAGCTCTTTAGCGGCCTTTTTAAATGCCTTTTTATCCTCTGTCTTGGTAAACACTAGATCAACATCGAGTGTTGCTTCTTTAAGTCCCAGAAACATCATTGCCGTACCCCCTATAGCATAAACAGTGATTTCGTATGGGATTCTTTTACCTATCTCTATCAGAAGGTTTTGCTGGTCTTTTACGGAAATCATTTCTTATAATCCTCTAAATCGTTTTCATTAAAAGGAACATGTACTCTCCATCTATTTTCTATATTTTGAAAATCCTTTGATTGTAGATGTTGTATTACGAATCTGTAACTCTCATCTTCTTTTGGCAAGGCGTGGTTTATAAAACGCTTTTCCATTCTTCTTACTTTTCCAACTTTTTTACGCGCTACATCGTATAAGGCCCCTATCTCTCTTACAAGATTGTTCTCTTTTGCTAATCTGTAAAGCTCAGACCAGTTTTTTACCTTCCTATATAATACTAATGCTGCGAGGATGTATCGAATTTTCCTCGTTTTAACGGAGTATACCAGTGTTTCTTCGATAGAAGGCACTCTTCCGTGTATCTTATGCACTTCAGAAGAAGAAAGCTTGATGGGAGAATATTTATTAATAATATCTACATAACTTGTTCCTCCCAGTACATTTTCAGGTGAAATGTGATATACTCTTTTCTTGTCAGAAGTATACTGGGTTTTTACATAACCTTTCCTTTTTAGCCTATAGACAAGATAAATTGCTCTAGCTCTATCTACATTTAATGCGCTCTTTATTGATTCTAAGGTTTGTATACCTTTAATCTTGTTTACTAATTCTTGGGTTCTCATACTAGTTAAATGCTAATCAGTTTAATTACATACTTAAATGTATGGGAAGTAATATATAAACCTTTCGCTTTTTATGATAAATAAGTTAAATGTATGGGAAGTAATATATAAACCTTTCTTAATAGTTGTTATCTTAGCCAGCCCATTTCAGCTTTTAACTTTTAACTAATAGCCAAACCAGCTTTGCATAAGAGACCTGATCAAGAAAGAAGGCGCTAAAGATGAGAAAGGAGACTTTGCACATAGACAATAGTTTATACCACACAACCGAGTACAACTGAGCATAGCTGAACATTTTTAAATTACTGAGCTGTTCATTTTTCTATGTTCAAAGAGAGAAAGGGGAGGGGAAGAAAGGGCGAGCTGATGGGCCTGCCATTCGTATTTATCATCTCCCTCATTATTGCCGCGATAATTGTGATTTTCTCTGTGATCACGATAAAGAATTTCACATGCCGGGGAGAGCAGGTTGCGATAAATGTCTTTGTTTCTGATTTCAATTCCCAAGTGGAGAAAGCTTTTTACACAACAAGGGGAAGCCAGACCATCTTCCGTGGAAATTTGCCGAACCAAGGATGTGCGAAGATAGAGCAAGTCTGCCTCGGGTTTCCGAGTGAGGCACGCTCCCCACAATTCAGGAACGATGATATTTGGTTTGAGGTAAGCGCGTATGCAGGACAGGATAGGAATCTGTTCTTGTATCCACGAGATAGCCTGCAGGAAGCCGGAGTGCAGCAAGCATACAAAATTCACTTGATGAATGTTACGCAAAATCCGACGTGCTTCCAAAGCGGAAGTGTAGAAATCACCTTGAAGAATGAAGGGAAGTACGTTAATGCGCTGAAGAAATAAACTTCTCCAAGGAGATTAAGCGAAAATAAAGAGGGTAAAAGACAGAGGAGAAAATGAAGGATAAAAAAGGGATGGAAGTTTTCCACTGGATACTCATCATGATTGTCGGTGCCGTCATCTTGCTTTTTGGAGTAATCTTTGCTGGCAAGAGCGGAGGCGTAGAACAGCAGAAACAGAATGTTCTCGTTGTGGAGTATCTTGAGATGTTCTTCAATCCATTCACGAGTGTTGGCGCTATAGCAGATTCTTTCGGAAAGAAAGTTTCCCTTCCGTATGAGATTGATGCAGAGCTTAGATGTGAAGGGGGAAAGGAATTCCTGTTTGTAGGTTCTGGCGGCAAAATATCGAGCGAGAAAATAGAGAATTTTGTCTACACTCCGTCCAAAATAAAAGCGAGGGAATTATTTGTCCTGACAAAATCTTTTGAGATTCCGTTCAGAGTCACTGACTTAATTTTTACCTTTGACTCTGGCCAGAAGTTCTGCGTTATTTATGATGAGCAAGACGCGGGGCAAGCTGATTTTGTCGATCAATTAAAAGGAGATATCGAGGGAAGCCTTGTTGATGCGCAAGGGAATTTTGCGTATTGCCAAGATATAGGGTGTTGTAGGGTGGCAGGGAGCACAAGAATAATCTCCCTCAATGCACAGAAAGGAGATGTAAATCTTGTTCCTCAAGGCGCTGATGGTGAAGGCTTCTCATTCGGAGAGGTAACATGGGCGGCGCAGGGAGCACAGGGCTCGGGGCAGGGAGCGGCGAGCGCTGGAAGGAAGAGTGTTTTTGTCTCGAGTGCTCTCGCAGAAGCTGCAATCTTTTCAGATTATCCTCTTTATTCATGCAATCTTCGCAGGCTCATGAGCAAGACTGGCTCTGTGTCAGATATCTATTCTGAGAAAGCAAATTATCTGGGAGCAATAGCGCAACCACAGGTTTGTAATTATAATGCATTAAGGGGAGACCTACAGCAGATCAAGACCCTTGCAGGAAGCGTTGGAAGTGCTCAATCATTGAGCTCTGCTCGCGCGTTAAATGGAGCTGCGCAGGAATTTGAGACTAAAAATATGGAGCTACCATGCATACAAATATATTGAGAAACCAGATAAGGAAAAGCAAAAAGGGCCAAGTGAAGATGATAGAGACGATTCTCGTTCTCCTCGCGTTGGTTTTCTTTTTTGGGATAATCATAATCTTTTACTCACGCTTCCAGCTATTTGAGGTGCAGAGGCTTGCCCAAGAGGTTGATGAGGAGAGGGCTTCGTCATTGCTCGGAAAGATCTCTGGGATGCCTGAACTGAAGTGCAGCGTCTCTTTCGGAAGTGCCTCTGGAACTGACTGCATAGACTCATATAAGTTACTCGCCCTATCAAAACAACAAGCCAAGTTCGAGGAAGAGTTCGAGGGCCTTAGTGAAGTAAGGGTGGAGAGAGTTTATCCTCCTCCATCTGGAGCAGGAATAGGACAGGCGTGTGAATTCGGCAATGATTATCCTGAGAATTGCGCTTATTGGCAGCTCTATACGAGGGCACGGGGCGCGGGGCAGGGAGCTGGGAGTAGGACAAGCCTAGATTCTTTTGTTACTCTTTGCACTCAAAGGAGTTCTGTATTGTATGAGTGTGAGATAGGAAGAATTGTTGTTGGAGTGCCGGATAGAGGAGCGACGGGCGCGGGAGGGGGGGCATGATTGGGGCACAGGACGCAGGGCGCGGGGCAGGGAGCGCGAGGCGTGGAGAAGGAGGCAGGGAGCTCAGGGCGCGGGGCAGGGAGCGGGGCAGGGAGAAGAGAGCGCAAGAAGAAATGCTCGGCTTTGCCTTTGTGATAGTCTTGGTTATAATCATTGGATTTGTAATATTGATGCTGACTCTGAGAGGACCTTCTTCGCCCTTAGAAAGGGAAAACACAAGAGTAAACAGTCTCCTGAATAGTATCACTCATTTCACTACGAGTTGTGATAAGGAGAGTGTGCAGCAGCTCATCATTGCATGCAGAAATGGGGAGAGCTCTTGTGGGGAAGATAGCTGTGCATTTGTTAAGGGAGAAGTGACAAAGATACTGGGGCAGACCCTTGCCGGAGATTTCAGGTTCAGTGCAGAGGTTACGGCAGAGGGAGAGGAGCAGGTGCTTCTAGAGATCAAGAAAGAAGAGAATGGAGAATGTTCTGGGAAAAGAACTTCATTTGTGGCTAGCTCTGTACTGCCACGGAGAACTATAATCAAGCTTGTAAGTTGCCCCGAAATGAGTGCGAGTGCCGACTCTGGGGAGTAGGTGTAGAGGTATGAATCTGGGACTCGGGGCTCGGGGCGCTTAAGCAAGATCTATAACAATAGTTAAGCTATCGACCGCGAGAACTGGTTTTGCCTTTTCTACCTTCCCTTTAGCCTTTGTTCTTTCTAGAGAAAGAAAACCAATCTCCACAAGTTGTTTGATATCCTGCCTGACCGTCTTTATGTCCCTGCCAAGGCGCTTTGCGAGTTCGTATATTGAAGAAGGAGGGTGCTCTTTAATTTCGCGGAGAATGCGCATTTTCTCCTCTGTGATTATGCTCCTTATCAATCCTAACCTACTGAACTTGGCTTCTTCAGCTTTTGCTTCAAGCTCGGCCAGCCTCTTGAAACGAGTACCGAAGCGGCTTATGAGAAGGTCAAACCTTCTTGGAAGAAGCCTGATCTTGATGGTTCTATCTCTCTTCTTTTCCTTCTTAACCTCTTTTTCTTTCTTTGGCATGCAAAAATAAGGCTGAAAAGGTATATAAGGCTTTTCATCCCCCATATATTTGGGTATGCACTGCGCTATGTGGGGGAAAAGATACCCTATAGTTTCCTTTCAGCCCCCTCTTTTTTCCTGTGCTAAGAATTAGGCCTTAGAAGTAACGAATTTCCACGATCCAGCTTTAACGAAAGGTTTATAAATAATATTTCTCTGAGTAGAGGAAGGCTTATGACACATGCCGAAAAGGCTAGGTGCGCACATCTAAAAAAAGGTAAGCCGAATGTTTACAATTGCTAAAAGGAGGTTAAAAAAAGAATGAGACTATTTAAGAGAGCAATTAGAAGAATTGCTCCTCTTGCCGCGAGTGCATTGATGCTAGGAAGCAGTGTTGGCTTCGCATCTGCCGCTGATTTAAATGAGTTTCCGCAACCTTTCGTAACAGTTTCTGGAGACTACCAGGGCGCTATCGTCCTTGGAACAGGAGCTACTGGAGAGGGAGCTGCGCTTGATAATGCAGCAGCTACAGCCATCAACGGAGCCTTAAGAGTTCCAGTTGATGGTGGAAGTGGAAGCACAGTTGTTAGCGGTGGAGAAGGCAAAGACATACCAATAGGGTATGGATTAGGAGATTCTACCTATGGATGGGGCTCAGCTATCACAGACAGCGACATACCATCATTGTACGACGATACTATAAGCGTCCAGATCGGTGATGTTTCTGGCGATTACGACGTGCATGAGGAAGTTGTCTTTTCTGCGGGCTTGGCTGTAAGAACTGGATTGAACATAACAACCCCAGACGATGAGTACAAGGACAAGCCATTCATCGAGGTGCTTCAGAAGTCAGTTACGTACAGATATGCATTTGACGAGTCTGTAAAGACAGGAAACTATCTTTCCAATGCAACAACAGACGACCCAGTTACCTTGAACATTCTTGGTAAGGAAGTAGAGGTAACAGCAGCTACCACGACAAGCCTAACAGCTAATGTTGGAGAAAAATTCACTTTGGCTGTTGGAGAATCGAAGGAAATTGCTAGCAAGACCGTAACACTTGTTGAAGTCGGTTCTGATGGAAGTATCAGAGTAGATGTTGGTGGAGAAAGCAAGATTATTGGTTCTGGTAATACCAACACAGTTGGTGGATTAAGAGTAAAGAACCATGCTAGAATCTACACAACAGCATCTGGAGGAGTCAGCCAGGCAACAGTGATTGCCGGAAGCAAGACTTCCGAGACATTCAATACAGGAGACGAATTTATCGGACAAGATGAAAACGACCCTGACTGGATTTGGCAGATAGATAACTTGGGCACTGCATCTAACGACAACGGAAAGCCAAAAATTAACGTTACATGGGATCAGGTATGGACTGATTCAAATGAAGTCCTATACGAGGGAGACACATTTAGCTTCCCTGACAACTATGTAACACTTAAGTTTGATAGCTTGACTGATGGAGTATGGAGAGACTACATCCTTGAAAAGACAACTGTTGAGTTGTATAACTCCACTGGAAAACAAGATACAGGTGGAACCGGAAGTGAGCCAAGCTGGAACACATCTGCCGTGCCTGTCCTTACTTTGAAGGCTGTCAATGGTGAAGATGATGCAATCAAGTTCCCTTCATCTGGTGTTGTATCCCAATGCCAAGGAAAGGAGACTGATCAAGTTTTCATCAGAGCAGCACGAGGTACTAGTGGTGTAGCTGGTGATGGTGGTTACATACAAACCTACGGAAACAACGTAACTGTATACTGGAAGGACAGCAACGATGGTGGAAAGGCCAAGTTCTGCGGAAGCGCAACTTCTGCTGGTCCAATCGAGCCTACCACTACGATTACACTTACACTGCAACATGATGACGCTACCTTCAACTTTGATATTGGAGCAAGCACTGGAAACTCTTCATTCAACGACACATCGAGAAACCCACAACTAAGATTCATTCTTGGTAGGGGTGAACAACAATATGTGAACTTGACTGCAAACGTTTCCGCTGCGACAGGATCCATTGGATTTGAAGATGGATGGACAACTATAAGTGGAGGAGGAACAGCTGTTTCAACAAACGTCAGAGCAGTTGGAAGCATGGGTCCAAACTTTAAGGATATCGGAACATGGGAGGAAAACACTCTCACAGTTGATGGACTCAAGCTGTACGACCCTGATGCTAATGGAGACAGCAATAAGTTCAAGTTTGGTGTTCCAAGAGATGAAAACATTGACTTCAGAGCGAACATTCAGGTGTACGGAACTTCTGTTGAGACAACAAGAGGTGGAAGTTCATTCACTGGAGCTCCTACAGACTTGCCATTGCTTGATTCAGAAGTATTGGCCGGAGTAGGACAGAGCGGGCACATGATTGTTATCGGAGGAACTTGCGTAAACAAGGTATCTGCTGCGATAGCTAATGTCAATTACCCAACTTGTGGCGATGCTGCAACAACAGCACTAGGATTTGGAGAGAGTGAGGCTGTATTGAAGCTTTACGACTCACCATACGCTGCTGGAAAGTTCGCATTGCTTGTAGCAGGATGGGAAGGAATCGACACAGCAAGAGCTGGTAGAGCTATTGCAAAGGGAGTTCCAAGTGTAAGCGGTCAAGAGGCAGTATTAGTAACTGCAACAGAAACAGTTACTAAGAAGGCTTAAAGCTGACAACAAAGGAGTATAATTTATTTTTTCTTTTTTCCTTTTATTTTTACTCTTGCGCGAGAGCGCTGTTTTTGCGAAAGGTTTTTATTTGTAATCTCCTACGACAGAGGGGATAGGAAACTAAGAGAATGGAACAGAAGAAAGAGGAAAAGAGAAACCCGTGGAGCCTCTTCGGTGCTGCTGTTGTAGCAGTAATGTTCCTTGGCTCTACAATAGGCCTTGTTTTCTTCTATTCCGGAGATTCAAGCAATCAAGGAGATCTGGGGAAGCCAACTTATGACTACAACGGGTTCAAATTTGTGCAGGGAGATGGGGGATGGCAGACTTCAACAGCCTTCGGGCCATTAATTATGGTGAATCTTCCGCAACAGGTTAAAGACCTAGAGTGTGTTGGATGCGAGCTGCTTGATTATAATTCACTAGCTGGAGGAAAGGTGTATATTATATCCTCAAGCGCTGCAGAGGATAATGGCGCGGCAGAAATCCTGAGAAATTTCCCGTATTCTAGTAAGCAGAGGGCTTGTTTGCCGGAGAACGGAGAGAAAGAAGAATGTAAGGAATTACCTTTGCGAGATTGTGCTGATGCATCCCTAGAAAGCAAGATCGTAATTTTAGAGGAAGGGGTGATTCAAGGAGAAAACGAAGAGGAAGGGGTGAGCAAAGCCTCGAGAGAGAAAGTCAACTATCGAAATAGCTGTCTTACACTTGAAGGAGAAAATTTAATAAAGGCTGCTGACAGGGCTATCTACAAGGCTTTCGGGGTGATATCTTAAGCTTTTCTTTTGAAAAGAAAACCTTGGAAAAGAAAGGGACATTCATCAAAGAAAAGAGTGGGAAGCTGGAAATAAAAAGATGGAACAAAAACAACCACAAAAATCCTTAAGGAAAGAGAGGACTGAAAAGTCGGCTGCATGGCTCGTCATAGTCATAATTGCCTCTGTAGTTCTAGCTGCCGTAATCCTTACACTAAGATATAACGAATCTAATTTCAAATATAAAGGGTATGATGTAAAGAAAGTAACCCCGAAAGGAACGACCGCAACTTTCTATGTTGTGAAGGTGCCAATCAGGATTTATGGAACAGTAAATAACTATTATCTTTTCTTGAGGAATGATCCTAGAGAGCTTGAAGGATTAGAGGTAGAGGGCACTGCACGCGAAGTCCTTCTTGATCCAAAGCCGGAAAAAGTGTATTTAACCCATAGTCCTGATATGCAGAATATCTCTTATGTCGGATTAGCGATGCTCCAGGTCTCAAATGTTATTGGAGTAAATGGAATTTTCGGGATTCCAACAACAGGGGCTGTTACCCGCGAGATAAGCGGCAGGGCAGAAAGCGCAAATCTTACAAAAACCTGCGCTGACTCCTCGGAAAAAGTGTTAGTTATAGAATTCAGGTATGCTGAAAAAAATAGAATCTACGTCGATGAGAGGGGATGGAGATGCGTCATAATTGAAGGAAAGGATAAAGATGAGCTAATCAAAGCTGCAGATAAAACTGTTCTGGCTCTGCTTGGACTATAAGGAGAACGAAGACGAATAAGGGAAAGATGGAACAAGAGATGAATCAGATTAAACCAAGAGTTCTTGTTGGCTGCCCGACTTCAGCGCATAAAGAGTATTGCTTGCAAGATTATGCTTCTGCACTGAAAGAACTTTCTTATGAGAATTTTGATATACTGATAGTAGATAATTCAGAAAGTGATAGCTACTCGGAAAAGATAAAGGCACTCGGACTTCCAGTGATAAAAGCTGCGTACTCGGAGCATGCGAGAGACAGAGTGATTGCATCGAGGAATATTCTTCGGGAAAAAGCGCTGGATGGAGGATATGATTATCTACTGAGCTTGGAGCAGGATGTAATTCCCCAGCCAAATATTATCGAAGGCCTGTTGAGGCACAAAAAGAAGATCACTACAGGAGTAGTTTATCATCTATTCCCACAGAAAGATACTAATGAGTGGATTGAAAAACCACTTCTTGCACTTTGGAGCAGGAGTGAAAGAGGGAAGCTTGCTTTCTTTTCTGCAGAACAGATATTAGACTTGAGTGTAATCGTGGAAGTTGATTACTGCAGTATGGGATGTCTGCTCATCTCAAGAGAAGTACTTGAAAAGATAAAGTTCCGCTACGAGGAATTTCCATACAAGACCGAAAGTCCTGATGAAGTGAAATGGGACGATTGGTGCTTCTGTGAGGACATTCAGGAGCTCGGATATAAGATTCATGCAGATCTTGGAGCAAAGTGCAGGCATCTCGTGATTGGGGGATACAGCATCACTCTCGGAGATACAACGAATGTGAAAGTCCTTCCTAAAGATGATACCATGAGCATAAGCATCAAAGATCTCATCAAAGAGTAGAACAATTAGATTTATAATTTACTGCTCCTATTTTATTCCAAGCCGGGTTGGCAGAATGGTAATGCGCTGGCCTTGAATTGACCTTTCTTTTTGGAAAGCGCACGGACAAAGTCCGGCGCGCAGAAGCGTCGCGCGCTTCTTACGAAAGCTCAACCAAAGAAGCACAAGGAAAGAAAAGAATAAGCGAGCCAGTGGCGAAAGCCTCGCAGGTTCGAATGCACCTTTCTTTGGGAAAGAAAGCTGCACCAAAGAAACCAAAAAGTGCACGAAAGTCCTGCACCCGGCGCTCATATTAAAATCCAGAGGATAATCTAAAAGAAAGCTTTAATAGGTGTACTAACACCACAGGACAGGCAAAGAAAATGAGAATACTGAAAGAAGAAATCCCCATCTTTATTGTGTATGGAGTAATCTTTGCTTATGCACTTCTCGCCCATTTTGGAAGAATACCTTTGCCTCTTGCCGCAATTGCAGTCCCTGTTTCAATGGCCCTGTTAATAGTTTTTTTAATACACTCGGCTAATATACTGATTAGGGGAGACTAATAAACTAACTTTCCAGCGCTAAAGGGCGAGGTAAATGTGGTTCTTGTTTGTAGATAATAAAAGATAAAAAGAAGTAGTAAATATAATAAAAAGAAAAAGCTATCTTTTCTTCTTCTTAGTAGCTTTTAGTACCAGTGTTATAACAATCACGAGCACGATGACCCCAAGTATCCACCAAAGCGCTTTCGAAGCACCAGCCTTGCCAGCTTCTTGCCCGCCGCTTGTCGTTCCTGTAGATTCACCTTCTCGTCCTGTTGTTGGTTGTCCCTCTCCAGCTGCTGGAGTGTAGCTCTCACTTATTGTCTTGAACTCAAAGTTAGCCCTGTTTCCAATAATGCTTACAAGCCTTATAGCCAAGTCATAGACTGCATCGGTCTCAAAGTCAACCTTCTTTGTCTCTCCTATCTTTAATACAAGAGTAACTGGATCAGATGCAACAATTATTGTTGCGCTGTCAGTTCCGACATCTGTTAGGGTGGCTGTGTGAGAGCTTCCTGCAATCGTAAAGGTTGCCTTGCCGTTCTCTGCCATCAATTGAGTCTTTCCTTCAGAGGTAATCGTTCCGAGGTTGTATGTTGCTCCTACAGCGCTGCTTCCGCTTCCGCCTCCTCCGCCTCCTCCAGCACTCTCACCAGAAGAAACTGTGAAGGTTTTTTGGCCAGCAGAACCAGAGTTACCTGCCCTGTCTCTTGCCGCGCAATCAACCTTGTACGTTCCTAGTTCATCTAGCTCCTTATCGCTTCCACTCGCAAAGTTAAATGTTGCGCTTGTATGCGTACTATTGTGATTACGTTTTATGACCTTCGTGCCGCCAGGTTTTGTGATAGTGACTACTGTATCATTTGTAAGCGCTGTAGCATCAGAGTTAGTACATTTAATCTCTGCAGCTGTAGATGAACCGAACTCATGATTTGAGGCTGGAACTGTTAATGTTACGTCGGCTGGCGATGTTGCATCTATCACTAGTGTGTAGTTTGTGTTGTTTGTTGCTGCATTTCCAAGGGTGTCATTGCATCGCACATTCCAGTTGTAGATTCCATCTGAAAGGTTGACATAGCCCGTGGTTTGAGTATTTCTATATGGCCCTATTCTTGCTGAGATTCCCCTAGTTACATTAAGCTGGTCAGTTGATCCTATTACTGTTCCATTAGTTACATTTGCTCCCCCGATACTTGTCTCAAGGTTGCAAGTTCCTATGAACTGGAGCGTATCAAGTGCAGTAAAGTTGAATCTTATTCCTGTTCCATTGTTCCTGTAGTGTGTTCTGTTGAAGAGCACACCAGGATTGTCAAAAGCGTATCCTTCTAATCTTACTTCTGGAGCTGTGTTGTCGATTGTGATGTTGTATGCAATGCCTGAAGTTACATTAAACGAGCCTAGCGCTCCTGTTCCATTATGCCCACGAACAGTTATGTTAATCACGACGCTTCCATTACTATCTGCCACGAGAGTAGTATCCCATACAATAAAGTAGCTTAAGTTACCATTTCCTGTGGATAAGTTAAAGGTGTTATTATGGCCAACAAGCGCCCATGTTATACCATCGGCTGCCTTTTCTGGACCTACAGTTGCATTATAATACATAGAAACATTTGTTATATTACTTGCATCAACGCTTATAGTAATAGTTGTATTAAGATCAAATGTTACTGTTCCAGACATGTTAGATCTGTTTATGTTTGGAGCACTGCCGGAAGGTTGACCTACACTTAAACTTACAACTTTTGTAGAAGTTGCATTTGGAAGTCCTATGTTACCGACATGAACTACTGAAACTCCTGGAAGTGCCACAACATAGTAAACACTCGCAAAAACTAGAACTAAGAACACTGCAAAGAAAACGGAGTTCTTAAACGCCTTAGCTTTGTCCATTTTATCCTCTTTCTTACCTCTTTATGTTATAATGATACTATAAATAATTATTTAATAATTATTTCTTAAATCTTTTTCTTAACTTATTTTCTTAACTTTACAGGTATTTAAATACTTTTCGTTTGTTGTCGCTTAGCCTGTAATTTTCTTTTTTAGCTCTTTGAATATTTGCTCTATAATTAATTTACTTCTTCTATGAATCTTGCATTTATAAATTTTTGGATGTGTTTTAATTAGCGGCGATTATGTTTTAGATTGATAAATTTGCGAGGGTAAATTGATAATATTAAACTGCCTAAGCTATCTCTTCCTTTAAATGCAGCTTTCTCTGCTCATCCCTGTACACCTTTATGAATGAGATGGTGAAGGCAAGAATGAGAGGGCCGATTATGAGCCCTATTGCACCGAAAGTGATAATTCCTCCAAGTCCGCCGACTAGGATTATGAGCGGGTGCATCTCTGCTTTCTTTCCCACGAGTATAGGACGCAAGATCAGATCGATATTATTTGTAACCACAAGGCCGAAAATCGCCAAGCCCACGGCAGCAGCGACTTCACCCATCGCAAACTGCAATGCAGCCGCTGGAATCCATACGAGCCAGGGACCTATAGGCAAGATGCTTGCGATGATCATCGCAAGAGTCCAGAATAAAGGATTTGGCACCCCGAAGATGAAAAAACTAAGGCCACCTACAACTCCTTGGATGAATCCAACAACTACAAATCCGTAAATCACGAGCTTGCTTATCTTCCTAATCTCATTGTAGAGGGATTCCTTATAACTTTCACGAAGCGGAAGCATCTCTACCACATTCCTTCCGACATCTTTCTCCTTGAAGGCGTAAAAGAGAACGAAGAGCATTATGATTATGTTCAGCATGAAAAGCGGCAGAGATACAAGGAACTGCGTTCCCTTCTCCACAACTGCGAGCGAAGTCTTCTCTACAATAGGCTTGATGTAGGGAGAACTCAGAAGCTCCTGTACTTTTGTTGTTCCGAGCTCTGCCTCCTGGAATGTGACAAAGATTTCTTTTGCCTCGTGAACTAAGGTCTTGACGAAATAGAATCCTCCGACTGAAAGAAGGATTGCAAGCAGTATTATCAGGATGATTGCGCTTGCTGTTGAGCTCTTAATCTTCCTTTGAATTAAAGCGTGAAGCGGCGAGAGGATGTAAGCCAATATTACGGCAAATATCAGGGTGAAGATGAATGGTTTTATGATGAGATAAGAGAGCAGGACGAAAAGTACGAAGAAAATCGTGGGCAAGTACCTTCCAAGGATGATGGGCCTAACAAGTCTCTTAACCATCCCTTCTTGAGACTTTCTAGATTTATAAATATTTATAAACGAAACTTCTTTACAAAAGAAGTTTCATCAAGAAACCGATAAAAAAAGAATATGAATTTCATAAAAAAGATATTTGATGGGAGGATTGACGAGAGCGTGCAGAGGCAGTTCCGTAAGTTTGGAAGAGGAGTTTATGAAAGGAGAGCAGTCATGGATGTTTCTGTTGGAAAAGAGCTAAAGATAAAGACCACATATGAATTTGCAAATGAATTCGTGCGCTTTCTCGCTGGCACAATCAAAAACAAGGCGCATGTCTCTGGGGGGGTTATAACCAGCAAGGATGTAAGGAGCGCTGGTATTTTTGAGATAAAGGATGTGAAGCAGTTTGCCGGGGTCAAGACCTATCTGATTGATTCTGAGCTGACCAAGGAGCAGATCCTGAAGGCTCTTGATTTGTTCCCGGATGCAGTATTCTGCCTAAGTTTCTCGACAGAGTATGGCTCTTTAGTCACCAAGGTGAAATCACCAAAATCTATGGCAAAGGCGACTAAAGGGGGAGACAAGATTAAGGCAGATTACTGTACTTTTGTAACTCCGCATAAAGAATTCAAGAAAGAATTTACCTTTGATGTGCAGGAAGATTTCAAGAAGCTCACCGCAGTCCATGCTTTTGATATCAAAGAGATCGTGATACCGCAAGAGTACAAGAAGGATTTTGAGAAGGCGCGCCTGCATGCGAAGAGAAAAGGTAGGGTCATCCGCACACTCTCGGTGGATGGAAAAGAATTTAAAAGGGAGAAAGAGTTCATTATCTAAGATTTAGGCGGGGAAGGGCTTGAACTCGCACTAGAAAGCCCATTTCATTCTCCTAAGCCTTATTTGGAAATATGCCAACAAAACATCGTCCACGAAAAGGAACGTTGCAATTCTGGCCCCGTAAGAGGGCAGCGAAGATTCTGCCTAGTGCTAACTGGCATGCGGTTGAAGCTGCAAGTGCCCATAGAAAAGAGGGCTTGCTTGGGTTTGTAGGGTACAAGGTCGGAATGACAACTGCACTGGTGCATGACCTTACTCCGAATAGCTTGACGATCAATGAGAATGTTGCTATGGCTATGACAGTGATTGAATGCCCACCAATGAAGGTGATGGGAATCAAGCTCTATAGGGGAGAGCAAGTTGCCACTGAATTTCTTGCAGATAAATTAGACAAGGACTTGAAGAGGAGGATAAAGCTGCCAAAGCAGGCACACAAGATCGAGAATGTATCTCTAGAAGGGATTACAGATGTTCATATTCTTTGCCACACTCAACCAAGGCATGCTAAGCTGAAAAAGACTCCAGAGATATTTGAGATAGGTATCAAGGCGGCAAGTGTGGAACGAAAGTTTGAACTTGCAAAGGAAATGCTCGGTAAGGAAGTGCTAATTAATAGTGTCTTCTCACCTCAAGAGGCGATAGATGTGAAGGGAGTTACAAAAGGAAAAGGACTTGTCGGACCGGTAAAGAGATTTGGTCTTGGATTGAAGGGGCACAAGAGCGAGAAAGGAGTGAGAAGGCCGGGAAGCTTAGGACCTTGGATTCCAAAGAAAGTTACATTTCGTGCGCCTATTTCAGGACAAATGGGTTTCCAGACAAGAATGCAGTATAATAATCAGATAATTCATACAGGAAGCAAGGAAGAGGCGGAAAAATTAAGATTTTTTGATGATTACGGTCTCGTGCGAAACCAATTCCTGATGGTGAAAGGAAGCCTGCAAGGCACGGAAAAAAGAGCGCTCATGCTTTGTGCCCCGATAAGAAGGCCAAAACATGCCAGCAATTACAAATTCGTGAGGTTGGTGAGGTAAGATGGATAAACAAGAAAATTACGAAGAGAAAGCTGAAAGATTTGTTGGGCTATTAAAAGTTGATACCCCCATAGCTACTCTTCCTGGAGGAGTAAAAATATATGGTGGCAATGTAGCTAATCTTGGAAGGACAGCGGAGCCATTTTTGAGAGAATTAAATGAAACTTTGAGAGAAACTGATATCACTAATGGAGCAAAAAGGTTTATTACTAAAACAGTTACGTCGACAGTTATATTCGGAATTCCAACAGAAGATTATCTAAGCACACTAGAGGTTTTCTGTATAGATACAAAAGATGGCAAATATGGATTTTTTAATCCGCGAAATGCAGAAGTGGTCGAAAAGAAAATGATCGAGTACTATCAAGGGTTTCTTGCACATACACCAAGTGATAAAATTTTTGATGATGAATCAAGAACATTATACCAGTGGATAGAGGAATTCAAAGAAAAGTATGGTCATGATCCTATAAAAGAAAAATGAAAGCGCAGATCTATTCAACAACAGGAGAAAAAAAACAGGAGCTTGAGCTTCCTTCATTCTTCTCAGAAGAATTGCGGCAAGATCTTATAGCAAAAGTTTTCAGGCAAGAGAAAGAGGGCCAAAGGCAGCAGTATGGAGTTGCTCTTTTCGCTGGCAAGCGTGCAAGCGCGCCTGGAAAAGTGCGGCACCAGAGAAGAAGATGGAGGGGCGCGTACGGAATGGGAATTGCGCGAGTGCCAAGGAAAGTCATGAGCAGGAGAGGAAGAAGATTCTTCTGGCAAGGTGCGTTCGCTCCGGGAATGACTGGTGGAAGGATGGCACATCCTGCAAAGGCAGAGAGAGTATTCACATTCAAGATAAATAAAAAGGAAAGGCTGAAGGCTCTAAAGAGTGCACTCGCAGCAACAACGTCCCAGAAACTGCTTGAGCAGCGCTATAGCTTTGAGGGAAAGCTTCCATTGAACTTGCCGATTGTACTCGAGAGGAAGATAGAAGAAATCCAGAAAGTGAAAGAGCTTGAGAAAACATTGCATGCGTTGCTGAAAACAGATCACTTCTTCCCGGAAAAAAGCATCAGGGCTGGAAGGGGGAAGATGCGCGGAAGAAAGTACAAGAAAACCGCGGGCCTGCTTCTTGTAGTAAGCAAAGCTGACAAGCTAAAGGGAATAAAGGCCTTTGATGTTCGAGAGGCAAGGGAGCTTACATTAAGCGACTTGGCTCCAGGTGGAGTTCCGGGAAGATTGACAATCTTTTCACATCCAGCGATTTTAGAATTACAGGAAAGATTCAAGGAGAAGTAGGAATAAGATAAGGAAAAATGATACTAAAACACCCAATAGCAACTGAAAAGGCAATCCGCTTGATTGAGGCAGAGAATAAACTGATGTTCGTCGTGGATGCGAAGGCTGGAGCAGAGAGAATCAAGGCAGAATTCGAGCGCGAATTCAAAGTAAAGGTCGATAAGGTGAATACCCTAAGGAAGGGAAGCAAAAAGATCGCGTACATCCGCGTCTCAAAGGAGAGCGCTGCTGTGGATATCGCTTCGCGCCTAGGATTGATGTAAAACTTTTTGGAAAAGTTTTATCAAAAACTAAATAAAACAAGAAAATGGGCAAACCACTAATTCAACAGAGGAGAGGGAAAGGAAGCATTAACTTCCGTGCGCCTAGCCACAGATATGCCGGTGCTCTCAAATACCCATCATACGCTCTCGGAGGCACAAAAGGAAAGGTACAAAAGCTTATGCACTCAACAGGATTTACAGCGCCTCTTGCGAAGATCAGACTGCAGAATGGAGATATATTCTTCAATGTTGCGCCTGAAAAGATAATAGAGGGTCAGGACATCCACCTTGGCATTGATGCTGCTGTTGTTGAGGGAAATATCCTTCCGCTCGCAAAGATTCCCGAAGGCACGCCAATATGCAACATAGAGATAGAGCCGGGAGATGGTGGCAAGATGGTAAGGAGTGCAGGAAGTAATGCAAGAGTCATGCACCATATTGGAGGTAAGGTCTCCGTGTTACTCCCATCAAAGCAGGAGAAGGTTTTGGATGGAAGAGCGAGGGCAACAATCGGAATCGTTGCCGCATCTGGAAGAAAAGATAAGCCTGTCTTGAAAGCAGGAAAGAAATTCTTCATGATGAGGGCTACAAATAGGTTATGGCCGCGCACTTCAGCAGTCAAGATGAACGCCATAGAGCATCCATTCGGAGGCGGAAGAGGAAAAGTCATTGGTAAACCAAAGACTCCACCAAGATTCGCACCTCCAGGAAGAAAGGTAGGATTGCTGCATGCACGCAGGACCGGAAGGAAGAAGAAGTAAACCTTTAGAAAATGGTAGAAACACAAGCACAAATCAGAATAAGGGAAGAATTGAAGCCTCTTTTAGATAGCCAAGGCTTAGAAGTTCTCTTGACTAGAAGTGCATTCTTGCTGGATAAGATTGCTTCGACTGAATATCACAGTGTAGATGTAAAAGCAGATTATTTAAGTGGAGAATTATCCTTATTGCGTTATTCCGGGTTGGTTGGTGAATTGATTACTAATCGCAGTCCACTTCACCTGACACCAAAAGGAAAAGAAATTCATAATCAAATAAAAGAATCTGGATTTTACCAGAGCAATGCAGTAGAGTAAATAAGAATAAAATGGCGAAAGAGATTTTATTTTACGGAAAGAACATCGAGGAGCTTAGGAAGCTGCCCCTCCAAGAGTTTGCAAGGCTTTTGAAGAGCAGATCGCGCAGGAGCTTGCTCAGGAGGATGGAGGAAGTGCAGAAGTTTCTCCAGAGAGTGGATAAGAAAGTGAAGAAAGGAAAGACCACAATCAAAACTCATGAGAGAGACATGATAATCACGCCCCAGCTTGTCGGACTCACATTAGCGATCCATAATGGAAAGGAGTTCGTTCCAGTCAAGGTCACGGAGAATATGCTTGGGCATTTCTTCGGAGAGTTCGCGATGACAAGGAAAAGGGTAACGCACGGCTCGGCAGGAATCGGAGCTACAAGAAGCTCTGCCGTCGCGAAGGCAAAGGGATGAGTAAGTAGTAAATGGAAATAAAGTAAAAATGAAAGTGAAAGTCGGAAAAAATGAAGTGTATGCGGTAGGGAGGAATTATTCCCTCTCACAAAAGCATGCCGCAGCAGTCTGCAAATTCATCAAAGGCAGGACGATTCCAGAAGCAATAGCTCTCCTGGAAAGGGTTCAGAGCAAGAGGACTGCAGTGCCTATGAAAGGGGAGATTCCCCATAGGAAAGGAAATATCGAGCGTGGAAGATATCCTGTAAAAGCATCATACTACATAATCAAACTGCTCAAGAGCCTAAGAGGAAATGCAGCTGCAAAGAGTCTTGATGAAGATTCTCTCGTGATTAGGGTGGCAAAGGCAGACAGAGGAGAGACTCCGATGAGGATCGGAAGGATGGGAAGGAGGGGAAAGAGCACTCACATTACATTAGTTGGAGAAGGCCATGAAGTTGCGAGGAAGGAGAAGAAGCCAATCGCAAAGGAAAAGGAAAAACATGAGCATAAGACTGCCGAGGAAGAAGTGAAAGAGATGCGAGAGAAACCTGTGCACACAAAGGCTGAAGAGCTTGAAGCGAAGGAAATCTCTCATGAAACTCATGAAATGGTAGGATCTGGAGGAATATTGAAGAGGAAGGAAAAAGAAATCCGGGAAGGCTAAAATTAGAAGATTAAAAGGCAACAAAAAAAATCGAGATAAATAAAATGGCACAAGATAAAATCAAACTGGCACTTGTCGGATACGGCAAGATGGGAAGAGAGATAGAGAAGCTAGTACGGACAGAGTACAGGGAGAGCTTCAGTATAGTCTCGAGAATAGACCCAGAGATAAGGGATGCTAAATATAAAGAGATAAATGCAGAAAGTGTTGGAAGAGCAGATGTATGCATTGATTTCACGAGACCGGATGTTGTCGTAGATAATATAAAGAGATTTGTTGATCTTGAGAAACAGATCGTTGTAGGGACTACTGGATGGAATGATAGGATTTCAGAGGTCAGGGATTATGTTGGAGATGCAAATGGCGGCCTGATCTATGCGCCGAATTTTTCATTTGTAGTGAATGCGTATCTAAAATCAATCAAAGAGACCGCGAGGTTGCTTTCTCCATTTGCATACGACTATGACACCAGAATCGAGGAAACACATCATGCCTCAAAAGTAGATGCTCCATCTGGAACTGCTAGACAGATGGTGGAGATTTTAAGAGGATACGGCTTTAATATCGACCCGAATAATAAAGAGCAGGTAATCTCGTATAGGCCAGATATGCAACTCGGATATATAGGGAGGCATACTCTAACCCTAAGGTCAAAATCCAAAGAAGTGGCAACAGAGCTCTCAAATGAAGTGAAGTCAAGGGGAGAATATGCCAAAGGCGTATTAACAGCGGCAAGATGGGTACAAGATAGAAGTGGTGTTTTTAATATGGATGAAATGCTTGATGATATAATGGACGGATTGAAAGAAAACACAGTTGGATGTGAGATATAAGCGAGGAAAAAATGATAGAAAGACAATTTATTGCGGCAAAGAAACGTGAATTCATGATAAAGGAATTCGTAAAGAATGAGCTTGGAAAAGGCAAGGTGAGTGCTGTAGGTCTTGAAAGGACTCCTCTCGGCGAGCGCATCATTGTGCACACGAGCAAGCCCGGCCTCATAATCGGAAGAAGAGGAGAGACGATCCAAGACCTTACATCTCTTCTGAAGCAGAAATTCAAGCTCGAGAATCCACAGATAGAGATTGTTGAGATTAAAAGAGCTGAACATGATGCGCAATTCATGGCAGATTACATTGCATCTTCTCTTGAAAGGTTTGGTCCATTGAGATTCAAGTCTGTCGCGTACAAAGCCCTACAGAGGATGATAGAATCCAAAGCTCTTGGTGCAGAGATAAGGCTCGGAGGAAAGCTTCCGAGCGAAAGAGCGAAGAGCTGGAGATTTGCTTACGGATACTTGAAGAAGACAGGACATCCGGCTGAGTTAATAGTGAATAAGGCTTATGCTGTGGCAAATACAAAACCAGGAGTTGTCGGTATAAAAGTGCTGATAGTTCCGCCTGATGCAGATATTATAGAGATAAAGGAGAAAACGATCATAGAGGAACAAGTTCCTGAAAGTGCAGAAGAAAGAGGGGTGAGAGAAAGTACTTCGAAAGGGGGGAAGGAAATAAAAGATGGAAAGGTAGAGAACGCGAAAGCGCCTAAGAAGAAAAAGGAGAAGAAAGGAAATGGAGTGAAAGAGAAAATAAAGGTAGAAGAGACTGCAGAAGAGATAAGCGAAGCCTCGGGAGAAGAGAAATAACAATGGCAATACTAAAGTTCAAAACAATAAAGGATTCGAATCCAAGCGAGCTCAAGAGCAAGCTGCACGAGCTAAGACTCGAGTTGATGAAGCTGAATTCCCAGCGCGCAAGCAAGAGCGTAAGCAATCCCGGAAAGATAAAAGAGATAAGGAGAAGTATTGCAAAAATCCTCACGGCTATGAATGCGAAGCGCCAGAGCGCAGAACTCGGGGCCGGGAGCGAGGAGCGCAGGGCGCGGGGCAGAGGCAAGAAGGCAGAAGAGAAAGAGAATGGAAAAGGAAAGGGGAAGAAGCTCGCTGAAAAACCATTGAAGAGCTCAGATAAAAAGGAAAATAATAAAAAGCTCACAAGATACTAATACTCAAAGCAAATGAATATATGCCCTAAATGCGGATTGCCTAAGATTGCCTGCACTTGCGAAACCAGAGCGATTGAAGGACAACGAATCAGAGTGAGGACGATTAAGAAGAAATTCGGAAAGCTTTCTACGCTTGTTGAAGGTATCGACACGAAAAGTGTCAATATCAAAGAAGTTGCTAAGAAGCTAAAGAACAAGTTCAGTTGTGGTGGAACTGTCAGAGACGATGGCACGATTGAACTGCAGGGGAATCATAAAGACCGGATGAAGGAAGCACTCATGGTGCTTGGATTCTCAGCAGACGCAGTTGATGTTCTAGGATAGAAATTGCGGGGAGCCAATGGCTCGGAGCCTAGAGTACAGAGCCGGGAGATGGGAGCACAGGGCCGGGAGCGAGGAGCGCAGGGCGGGAAGAGTGGGGTTGAAGGCAGAGGCAAGAAGCGAAAGGAAAAGAGAATGAAAGGCATACTCAAAGAGGAACTCATCGGTCTGGACACAGAAGTTCTGGAGGCGAAGAACAAGAGCCTGAGGGGGTTGAAGGGGAGGATAATTGATGAGACAAAATTCACACTCAAAGTAGAGACTGCAGGAAAAGTAAAAACAATCCTCAAAGAGCAGGTTACGCTGAAGCTGCCATACAAGGGTCGAAAGTTGGCAGTGGAAGGAAAACTTTTAATAGGCAGGCCTTATGAAAGATTGAAGCGCTAGGGGAAATCCTTGCGAAACCAGGCATACCCAAGGCAGAGCAAACAAATCGTCACGAAAATAGTGCACTTAACACAATCAAAGCAAATGGCAGTAAAGAAAGTAGAAAGAACAAGGAAAGAGATGAAGGAAGCGAAAGCAGGAAAGATAGAGAGAGCTTCAGAGGGAAAATCATCTTCAGCACAGACAAAGAAAGAAGGGAAGGATGGGAAATGTTCCGATAAAAAATGTCCAGTCCATGCAGGTTTGAGTTTGAGAGGAAGAAGTTTCACGGGCGAGATGATTAGAAAGAATGGTAAGACTGTAAAGATCGAATGGCCTCGCTTTAGATACTTTCCAAAGTATGAGCGTTATGCAAAGCTCTCGAGCGGAGTTCTAGCGCACCTTCCAGATTGCATGCAGGACTTTGAAGTTGGTCAGAAAGTGAAAGTCACAGAATGCAGACCCCTCAGCAAGATGAAGCATTTCGTCGTTGTTGGGAAAGAGTAGAAGTGAGTGCCGAAGAAGAATTCTAATTTATTCTGTTTACATCCCCTATATCGATTACATCATCTGAATAAATAATACTAAATAATTAAGTATCCCTGCGAAGATCAACCAAAGTGCGTAAGGAAGAAGAAGCCAGCTAACGTTTTTGTTTGTCTCTGCCATGATGGTCATTATAGCTATTGTCGACAAAAATAGCAGTATGATATCGAAAAATGCAGCCCTTGTGTTCTGCAGTCCGAAGAAGAGGAAGCTCCATATCCCGTTGAAAAATAAGTTAAGGGCGAATAAGAATGCGACAATTCTTTTCTGTCTTCCTTGTGCGCTGGTCAGAGAGAGATACATGCTTAGAGCTAGCAAGAGGTACAGCACAGTCCAGACAATTGAGAATACATAGCTTGGGGGAGTTATGGTTGGCTTGACATAATTATACCAAGGGCTGTTGATTCCTGTTGCTGTGTAGATTGAGGCAAAGCCTGCAACGACAAGAATTATCAGCAAGCAGAGAGTAAAGGACCAGCCACGGCTTATCTTAATTCCATGGTTAACACCATCTATGCCTTTTCCGCTCTCTCTTTTCCCCATATATAATAAAGTGTGAGACCCTTTTTAGAGGTTTTGGAATGGCTCGGAAAGAAAGATAAATCTTTTTGCTTCCATAGAATGATGGAATACTTAGCATTCTTCAGAGCTTCGGAAGAGCTTGAACAAGAGCTCAAGAGTTTCAGAGAGGGGCTTGTAAAAGGCAGGAAAGAAGAGGTCTACAATTTCCCATCTGCAGGAGTGCACTGCACGCTTTTCAAGGCGGAGGCGGAAGAGGAAGATGAAAACAGTATTCTTAACAATCTAGAGACGATAAGGAAGGAGCTTGGAGAGGAAGGCCTTGTCGCAACAGCAAGCGAGCTTGATCTTTTTGCAAAAAATTCCCTTGTGCTCAAACTAGAAAGAACAGAATCGTTACATAAGCTACATAGAGGAATCTTTGTTTCATTTCTTCCATACATAATCAAAGGCTCGGCGTACATGGATCGGGAATTGCTTACCTATTTCGGCGATAATTATTCGCCCCACATAAGCCTTGCGAGATTTCGAGCTGCAGATTATGTCCCAGAAGAATGGCAGGAAGAGCGCACGAAGTTCAGCGGAAGAGAATTCCAAGTCAGGGATTTCTGCTTAGTAAAGGCAGATAAAAAAGCTGGAGAAGAGTGGAGGGAAGTATGGAGAGAAGCTGAGTTCTAGAATTTTTTCTTTTCCCTTCTTTCTTTTACATAACGCGGAATGCAGTCCTTGCACACGAGGAAGCGCCTTTTTCCCTTACTATTGGTATCTTGGGTTTCCTCAAGTTTTCTCATGAGCTGCGCATGCAGGTGTGATGGAGCTTTGCGGGAACAGTATCTGCACTCAAGGATGTATGAAACGCCCTTGCCTTTTCTGATGGGCGTTTTCTCTCGTGCACCATTTTTATTCTTTTTTTTCTTTGTGCGCTTTTTGGCCTTCATATCAAAAGGAATTCTTTATTTTATTTAAATCTTACACATGTGACCACACTTTCTTATCTTCTCCTGTTTGTGGTCACCTTCAAATATTTAAAATGCTTGTACTTATTTCTGAACAAGATGAAGATCAAGTGGAGATGCGATTTGTGCGGGAGTTTAACAATTTCCGATAGCAAGGAAGAACACAAGTTAGACTATTGTAAATGTAAAAAATCGGCATGCGATTTAGAAGAAGGGTATTGCAGATGGCTTTGGAAAGGGGATTTTAAGCAAATAAAAATTATCAGAGGATTGAAGAAATAGCAATAATTCGAAAATCTGCTTATCCTCCTCACAACAATTTCTTAATCACCTTCTTGCAATCCTCTACTCCCTGCACTGAAATGCACTGCACTCCTGCTTCCTTTACAGGATAATCATTCCCTCCTGGGAAAAGCGCATCTCCGACAAAGAGCATCTCTTTCTTGCTGATACCAAGATGCTTCTCTATCTGCTTGATGCCATAGGATTTGTCTATGCCTTTGCGCGTGACATCGATGCTCGTTGTGCCTCCAATCCGGACCTCGAATTCAGGCAAGTGCTTATCGAGGACTTTCTTGAGCGCGAGCCTTTTCTCCTGCTTTGGATCCCATTCCTCTTTTTCTGGAAGTGGCGCTTCCTGCCCTAGTGCTGAGAAAGTAATCTGTGTTTCTCTGTCTTCAAGGACCTGGCCATAGGTCTTTTTTGGAGAGGAGTATCCAAGCTCCTGGAAGGTCTTGAGAAAGGCAACAAGGATCTTTTTCTTTTCTTCCTCGCTTAGCGCTTCCCGATACACTCTTTCCCATTCTCCAGTGCTTTCAGCGCCCCCGCCCCGCGCCCTGAGCCCCGCGCTCCTCGCTCCCGGCCCTGTGCCCTGAGTCTTGTACCGATAGAAGGATGTAGAGCATGTTGGAAACAGGTAAAGGTTCTTCAACAAACCAGCTGGGCAGTCTAGAGAAGCCAGGAATTGCTTCTGGAATTGCGCATAAGAGCCGCCAGATATCACGGCCACCTTTCTCTTCTCGAGAAGTTTCGCGAGCAAAGAGCTCATCTCAGAATCCATCGGCGCCTTGCTCGGCGCAAGAGTGCCATCAAGGTCAAAAATGATGAGGCTTTTCCCAGAGAAAGAGCCAAAGAGGCCTGCCTTTTCTGTGCCTTGTCTCTTCTTAACAATCTCTTCGCCCTCTGTTTTTTGCTGGTTTGAGCTGCCCTTCTGTACCATTTTCAGGGTCCTAGAGAGAGCATAATTAACATAAGCTTTAAAAACACTCTCTGTGAATTAATTAAAGGCTTGGATTTATAAGTTTGCCTATTTTTCAGGCCATTTACAGCATACAAATGCATACAAACTTTATCCGGAAAGACCGGAATACCTGGCATAGAATGTAAAATGAAAGCTATAAAAGCAGAGGTAGGAATGGGCCTCACTCTTGGGAGCGAGGCAATCGCTTGTGATAATAGCGGAGCGAAGATCGTCAGAGTGGTTGCAATCCGAAGAAGAGGAAAGACAGTGAAAGGAAGAAATCCATTCTGCGGTGTTTCCGACCTGATCAAGATATCTGTGCGTAAAGGTGAGGCAAAGATGAAAGGAAAAGTTTTCGATGCAGTACTTGTGAGGCAGAGAAAGGAGTACAGACGCCTTACCGGTGAGCGAATCAAATTCGCAGATAATGCAGTTGTTCTCTTAAAGGATGTAAAAGGAAATCCAAAAGGAACACTCATCAAAGGACCTATCGCGAGAGAAGTTGCAGAGAGATGGCCTAATGTTTCAAAACTGGCTAGCATCATAATCTAAACTTTTGCGAAAAGTTTAATCAAAAATTAAAAATAAAGACAAGATGAAAAGGAAATTCAGCGCATCATGGGTCGGAAGCAAAAAACCCTCAAAGCAGAGAAAGTTCAGAGCTAATGCCCCATTGCATTTGAGGCACAAATTTCTTTCAGCTCATCTCGCTAAGGATCTGAAGAAGAAATATTTAAGAAGAAGTTTTCCCCTTCGCAAAGGAGACACTGTAAAGGTTTTGCGGGGAGCTTTCAAGAAAAGAACTGCAAAGGTTTCTTCACTTAATCCCAGGACGCTCAAGGTGTATCTTGATGGCATCCAAAAGCAGAGGAGGGATGGAACAAAAGTAAATGTCCCTCTTGAACCCTCGAACTTGATGATAACAGAACTTGCTCTAGAAGATAAAGAGCGCATAAAGGCATTGGAGAGAAAATTGAAGAGATAAAAAAATGACGTCGTACATGAAAAGATTAGCAATGCCTAGGACATGGCCTCTTCCGAGAAAAGGAAGCATTTACGTAGCGAAGCCATTGCCGGGAAGAGAATTGCAGAGAAGCCTTCCTCTTTCGATTGCTATTAAACTCACGGGTTTCGCTTCGATCACGCGGGAAGTGAAACTCATCCTAAACGAATCGAGAGTGCTTGTAAATGGGAAGGTTGTGAAAGAGAAAAATTATCCGATTGGACTTTTCGATGTTATTTCTTTTCCGACTATCAAAAAAAGTTTCCGCCTTCTATTCAAAAATAGAAAACTGTTCCTGCATCAGATCAGCGAAACAGAAGCTAAGTTCAAGCTTGCCCGCATCGTCAACAAGACAATGATTAAGGGCAAGAAAGTCCAGATAAATCTTGATGACGGCAGGAATCTGATTGCATCATCTTCTCATTCTTCTTATAATGTTGGCGACACATTGATTATCGATCTTGAAAAATTATCTACTTCTTCGCTCAAACTCGAAAAAGGCGCTCTCGTCTATCTTCTAGGAGGAAAACATCTTGGAAGCACTGCTAAAGTTCTTGAAATCCACGGAGAAAATGCGGTCTGCGAAATAAATGGCAAGAAGGTCAATACACTCAAATATCACTTGTTCGTCATAGGGAAAGAAAAGTCTGTAATATCTCTGCCATCTGCAGAGTAAGATAAGAAAATGGAAAGCTCAAATAAAAATCCAGCGAGAAATGCAACGAATGGAAACGTGATGCATGAACTTAGGCTAAGCAAGGTTGTGCTGAACATCGCTGTTGGAAATGATGAGACCAAGTTACTTCGTGCTATCAAGCTCTTGGAGATGATAACTGGAAGGAGGCCTACACAGAACCTTTCCAGGAAGAGAATTGCGGCGTGGAAAATCAGAAAGGGGCTTCCGATTGGAGCACGCATCACACTCAGGAAGAAGAAGGCAGAAGAAATCCTTGATAGGATGCTCAATGCAATAGACCATAAGCTTTCAGAGGGGCAGTTTACAGACTCAGGATTTAGCTTCGGAATAAAAGAATATATCCAGATTCCGGGAATCCCTTACCAGAGAGAACTTGGAATGCTTGGGCTTGACGTTTCTGCCGCATTCAAGAGAGCTGGATACAGGACAGGAGAGCGCAAGATCAAAATGGGGAAAGTGCCTAAAAGGCATCGCGTTACAAGAGAGGAAATCCTTGATTACGCAAGGAAAAATTTCAAAATAAATTTCGAGGAGAACTAAGAAGAAAATGGGCGCATCGGATTGGAGAAAAGTATTGAAGCAGCTTCAGAATAAGCCATCAAAGATGCAGAAGTTCATAAAGCACAACAAGCCCAAGGAAAGGAAGATTGGGGTCGCATCAAAAAAATGCAGCCGGTGCAGTCGATTCGGCGCCCACATTAGCTCCTATGGGCTGAACTTATGCAGACAATGCTTCAGAGATATTGCAAAACAGATAGGATTCAATAAATACTCTTAGGAAAATGGCGCAATTTGATCACTTGGCAAGCATGTTGAACCACATCATCAATAGCAAGCGCGTCAGAAAGCATGAGTGCCAGTTCAGGCCATCGAACAAGCTCCTGGTCAAAGTTCTGGAGATAATGAAGGACGGAGGATACATCGAGGAAGTCAAGCAAGTGAAAGACAGTAGGGGCGGTGCCATAGGGATAAAACTCGGGAAGCTGAATTTCTGCAAGGCAATAAAACCAAGATTCAATGTAAAGAAAGAGAACTTCGACAAATATGTGCGAAGATACTTGCCATCCAGGAATCTTGGAATAATTATAGTAAGCACGACAAAAGGCCTCATGACGCACGAAGAGGCAATAGAACAAAACCTTGGGGGAAGATTGCTCGCATTCTGCTATTAAGATGAGAAAAGATTTTTCCTTTAAAGTGCAGGTCCCGGAAGATGTGGAGGTTTCATTAGGCAAGGACATCGTTGTAAAAGCGAAGGGCAAAGAGCTCTCAAGGAGATTCTTAGCTGGAAGAATCCAGATGAGAAAAGATGGCGGCTTGATAATCATAGAGGCAAAGCAGGGAACAAAGAAAGAGAAAAAAATGGCTGGGACCATAGCTGGCCACATAAGGAACATGATCGGCGGAGTTACAAAAGGATACACTTACCGGCTGCAGGTTGCCGGATCGCACTTCCCTATGAAAGTAGAGATAGATAATGCGGCAAAACAAATTGTCGTGAAGAACTTTCTTGGAGAGCGTATTCCTAGGAAAGCCAGGATATTTCCCGGAGTAGATGTCAAGATCCAAGGAGATTTCATTACAGTGCAATCAATAGATAAAGAAGCGGCAGGACAGACTGCGGCGAACATAGAACAGATAATGAAAGTGAGGAAGAAGGACCGAAGAGTCTTCCAGGATGGGATTTATCTGATTGAGAAGCCAGAGTAAGCACCTTTTTGGAAAAAAGCTGCACCAAAAACAAAAAACGAAACACAAATTAGAATGGTAGAGCGAAAGAAAAAACCCCTCTTCATCCGAAAGGATGGAAACAAGCAAGTAAAGCTCGGTAGAGGTAGAAGGAAAGACAAGAAAAAATGGGTTTGGCCTCGCGGAAGGCACAATAAATTCCGTGAGAAGAGGAAAGGACACAGGAAAAATCCATCTATCGGATACTCGCAAGCGAGAGAGATAAGAGGCACCATAGGAGGCCTTAGGCCAGTACTTGTCAACAACATTCGAGAACTAGAGAGAGTGGACAAGCAGAAAGAGCTTGCAGTTTTCGCCTCTGTTGGAATGCGAAACAAGATCGAGATGGCGCGCAAGGCACAGGAGCTAGGAATCAAGACGAATCTCAATCTGAGGAAATTCCTGAAGAAGGTAGGGAAGAGAGCTGAGTGGGAGACTAAATCAGCAAAGGCAACAAAACCAGTAGAAGAAGGAAAGAAGGACAATAAGGATAAAGAGAATAAAGAAAAATCCGAGGAGAAGAAAAAATGAAACTCCAAAGAAGAATCGCGGCAAGAATCCTAAAGGTTGGCGAGAACAGAGTCTGGATAAATCCCGAAAAACTTGCGGATGTAAAAGAAGCCATCACGAAAGAAGATGTACGCTCGCTTATCAAAGAGGGTGCGATAAAAGTGCGCTCGGTGAAGGGAGTTAGCAAGGGAAGATTCCGCAAGGTGCTGAAGCAGAAGAGAAAGGGAATGAGGAAAGGAGCTGGAAGGAAAGAGGGAAAGCGATCTGGCAGGAGATGGGGTAAGAAAGTTTGGATGAAGAAAGTAAGATTATTGCGCAAACTTCTTACAGAACATAAGACAAAGATGACCCTCGAATCATACTGGAAGATAAGAAAAACAATCAAGGCAGGAGCTATTAAGGATAAGAAGCACCTGATAGAGATGATTAGAAGTGCCGAGAGCACGGGGTTCGGAGCCGAGAGCACGGAGCCGGGAGCGGGGAGAGCGGGGAAGGCCGGGAGTAAGTAAGAAGTAAGAAAGTAAAATGGCGGGAAAGAAAAAATCATTGAAAGTCGTATTAAAGAAGCGCAGGAGACAGGAGTGCAGGACAGACTACAAGGCAAGGATTGCGCTTCTTTCATCTGGTATCCCTAGACTGGTCGTCAGGAAAAGCAATGTATACATTACAGCGCAGATAGTGGAGAGCAAAGAGGCTCAGGACACTGTTGTTTGTGCGGCATCTTCTCGCGAGCTTGAGAAGTATGGTTGGAAGGGAAGCAAGAAGAATATTCCTGCTTCTTACCTGACTTGTTTCCTGCTCGGAAAAAGATGCAAAGATAAGGTAAAGAAAGCCATTCTTGATATCGGGCTGCATAGGAGCACAAAGGGATCAAAAATCTACGCATGCCTCAAGGGAGCGCTGGATGCAGGACTTGAGATTCCACATTCTGGAGAAATGATTCCAACTGAGAACAGGCTCAAGGGAGAACATATAAATAAGGAACTTGGAAAGCAATTTGATGATGTCAAAAAAAAGATATCTGAATCAAATCTTGCAAGTAAGAAATAAAACCGGTAAGTAAAAACCAATAATCAAGATAATAAAATGGAAAGACAAAATTTGAGAAGGCGTTGGAACAGGAGGCCCGGAGCCAGGGGCGGAGAAGCAGAACCTGAGAAGCCAGAATCTGAGAGAAAGGCAGACATGAGAGCGGCATGGACTCCAAGAACTGAGCTCGGCAAGCTTGTCAGAGAGGGCAAGATAGAGAGCCTTGACCAGATATATGAAAGGGGCATGAGGGTGATGGAACATGAAGTCATTGATTATCTTACAACCACTAAATCTGATCTGATTTCTATAGGACAGTCAAAAGGAAAGTTTGGTGGAGGGAAAAGGAGAGCATGGAGACAGACACAGAGAAAGACTTCAGAAGGGAACGTGCCATCATTCAGCTGCATGGCTGTAGTCGGAAATGGAAAAGGATTTGTCGGATTAGGGTATGGTAAAAGCAAAGAGACCTTGCCCGCACGCGAGAAGGCACTGAAAAGAGCAAAAACCAACATGATCAAAGTCAATAGGGGGTGTGGAAGTTTCGATTGCGGCTGCGACGAGGAGCATAGCATCCCATTCAAGGTCGAAGCGAAAGTCGGGAGCTCAAGAATCGTATTGCTGCCAGCACCAAAAGGGACAGGACTTGTAATAGATAAAGAATGCCAGAAGATTTTGAGGCTCGCTGGTATCAAAGATATTTACAGCAAGACTTTCGGGCAGACAAGAACAAAGATGAATCTTGCAGTGGCGTGCCTCAACGCACTGGAAAAAACAACAAAGATCGTGAGATAGATATAGAGAATAAGAATATGGGAATTTATGTGGCTGATGTATTTACAGAAGACAGGAGAACAGACTACCTGATAGACTTAATCAGAGATAGTGGAGTTAACATAAAAGTTAAGCTTGCTTCAGTCAACCCTTTAGATGAAACTCTGCCGATGGTCGTCTGCATTCTTGGCTCGGGCCTCGATACCTTCAAAGTCATGTCAAAAGATGAGACAGAACTAGGAGAGTTAGTAGACCTCTTTTTCAGAGAGGACATATCTGAGAACAGTGGTTACAGATATCTGAATGGGATAGCCGGAGCAGAAATATGTTAGCCGTAATACGAATCCGAGGAAAATTGGACAAGAGCAAGGAGGTGAAAGAGACTTTTGAGAGGCTTCGCCTTAGAAGGAAGCATGTCTGTGTGCTCTTGCCGGAAAACGAGAGTAATAAGGGTATGATCCATAAGGTAAAGGATTTTGTAACCTATGGAGAAATCAACAAGGAAACGCTCAAAGAGCTTCTAGAGAAAAGAGGAAAGCTTGCGGGAGATAATAAAATCACGAGCTTGAAGGAAGATTTCATTGACTCGCTTATGGCCGGGAAAGCAAAGCTTGCAGATGCTGGAATAAAACCGTTCTTCAGGCTAGCACCCCCAAGACAAGGATTTGGCAAGATCGGAATAAAGAAAGGGTTTGCAGAGAAGGGAGCGCTTGGCTACAGAGGAAAAGAGATTAATGCTTTATTGAAAAAAATGATGTAATCCGGGGAACGGATAGAACAAGAAACATGAGAAAAAAAACAAAGAAGATGCGTGGAAGAAAGACTTTCGGTTACGGAAGCCGGAAGAAGCATCGTAGCAAGGGGAGTGTCGGCGGAAAAGGCATGGCTGGAACTGGAAAGAGGGGCGATGCGAAGAAGTCCTTGATTCTGAATCTTTATGGCAGTTCGTACTTTGGAAAGAGAGGTTTCAGGCCTCCGACACAAAGTATCGAAAAAGAGATCAACATAGATTATCTCCAAGAGCATGTGGAGAGATTTATCTTGCAGGGGATCGCAAAGAGAGACAAGGAGATCCACGTTGACTTAGGCAAGGCAGGATATACAAAGCTACTTGGAAGAGGCCGAATCCATGAAGCCTTCATCATCAAAGTCGCCGCGTGCACTCAACAGGCAAGAGAGAAGGTAGAGCAGCATGGAGGAAAAGTCTTGACCAGGGAAAAGAGAGAGGTCAAGCAAAGCGCTCCTGTACCGGCGAAGCCTAAAAAGTGAAAGGCAAAAGATGGGTTTTTAAAAAGCCGTCTTTAATTAGTATAAGTTAAATTGCAGAAAGGTCATTCGCAAAAATCATAAGAGAGAATAAGAGAATTACCCAAAAGGTATAATTAAGAGTCCTCCCTTTTCCGATCATACCTTATTTATTTCCTAGAGATTTATATCTCTTTCTAAAATATTTGATCATTTTGGAATTAATACTTGACTCACTATTTTCTAGACAGCAATTCGTCAGATAAAGAAGAATAGAGAATAAGAGTGTTCTATGGTCCGAAAAGTCCTTTAACCTTATAAATCTTTACAAGATCCACACCATCTTTCGTGGTTACATTATAGGCTATAAATTGTGGTGGTGTTTTATAATAAAACTCCCATGGAGTATCAATCGGTCGTTGACTTCTGTCCGGCTCCGGCGAAAATTTTAGGAATAAATCCTGCTTTAACACTAATCCAAGATAGTCCGGAGGGCTAGCCTGAAATACTATATCATCACGAATTTTCCCTATTTTTTGATACCATATATACGGCTCGCTTGCTCCAGGAACAGTAATAGAGCTCCCTTCCGGCAGGCTATTCAAAAAGTCCAGGGTGTAAACAAGCTCAGGCTGCCAGTATGTTACGGTCATGATATTGTTGTTGGCCACACCTCCCGTGCCGCCGACAAATGCATTGAAGTAAGAACTGTAGAATGGGTGGGCAAGATACAATGTTGTAAATCCTAGGATTGCAATCAAAGTTATTACTATAGCCTTAGAGTAGTTTGATTTTATTTTATCTACAATCCATTTTGCTCCATATCCTCCGAAGATGGCGAGTAAGGGGAATAGTAGAAGGAAATTTCTTTCATTATCATATTTTGGCATAACGAATGAGAAGACTAGGTAAAGCGTGATGAAGGCTACAATTAACAATGGCATTGCGCTGTGCTCTTTTCGGTTTTTAATAAGTAAAATTAAGCCCAGAAGAGACATTAGCACTAGTAGAGAATTAAAAGAAGTAAAGAGATGCATTGGAACATAGAATATGTCTGCCACTAATGATGAGGAACTCAGCTCTTTACCAAAAAGCAAGACTGTATGCTGTACTTTATCATCTCCAAAACCAGATTGAAATTGCGTTGACTGAAATGGGTAGAAGAAAGCCGCTAGATTCCCGAATAGAAGTATGAATAAGAGTACTAGTGCCAATGTGAGAGAGAGTAGTAATGGCTTAAACTCTTTTAATTTTTCGTTGGATATTTTCGCTTTTCCATAAAGCCCATAACTGCCGTATAACATTAAGGGAAGAATTATGGCGTAGCCCATTATTTTGTTTATAAGAAGGAAAGAGAACGATAGTGCAAAAAGTAATATCCATTTCTTACCACCTTTTTCAAGAAGGTAATAGAAAGACATTGCAGTCAGGAAAACAAACACCATTACCGCAAAATCCATAGATAAAAGATTGGCGTGGAAGAACACTTTCGGCATTGTTATAAGGATTAAAGTTGAGGCCAAGGCAACAAAGCCCCCAAATAAGCTACTTATTGAAATAAAGAAAAGATATATGAACACCGCAGCCAAAACGAACATCCCGAATCTAAGTGAGGTAGTTATATCAAGAAAACTGCTTGTAAGCTTATGAGAAACACCTCCAAGAGTTTTTACAAAGTGTGGATGTTCAGGAACACAGTTCAGGACTTCCTTTGCTTCAGAAAAAGAACTTGCCTCTGAGAAACTTAGTGCACAGCTAAAATATGTCGGCTCATCCCATGTTACTCCGATTGCTGGATTTATTAAGAAGATAAGTACAAAGTATAAAGCAGATAAAATTAATGGCAAAAGTATTCTTTTATTCATATTATGAATGATAGGCACTACTTCTTTTAAAATTTGTTCTTTCTGAAAAACAACCCCAAAGAATAGGAAAAGAACTCAAGTGCATCCTTCACCCCGAGCTTTGTCCTTCCGTGCTTCCGGTCTTTAAATACAAGTGGGATTTCTTTTATTCTAGCCCCATTTAAGTGCAATTGGTATAGTAGTTCAACCAAAAATGCGTAGCCTCTTAGGTTTTGGATATTAAAATTAATTTTCTTTAGATAATTGGTTCTGATCGCCCTATATCCGCTTGTGAAATCGTGCACATTTGTTATTCTTGTAGAAAGTCTTGCAAAAGTGTTCGCGCATGTGCTTATGATTTTTCTGCTCAAACTCCAATCAGGCATACCTCCGCCCTTGATGTATCTGCTACCGACAACCACATCGTATCCATTTTTAATTTCCTGAAGAAATTTTGGGATTAAATGAGGATTGTGGGATAAATCAGCGTCCATTTGGAATAGTACATCTGCCTTAAGCTTGTTTATCGCATAATTAAAACCCCTTACGTAAGCTACTCCGAGACCATTCTTTTCTCCAGCTAGGAGGTGGACGTTTTTGTATTTCTTAATATACCACCTTACAACATCTGCCGTTCCATCTGGACTATTGTCATCTACTACAAGAATGTGTGTATCAAAACCACTCAACCTTCCAGATATTGTTAAGATAGACTTTAATAGGGGTTCAATGCACTCTTTTTCGTTATAAGTTGGGAGGACTATACAAACTTTCATTTTTCTAAGTTGCCAAGCGAGTAGTAAGATATTTCAAAAGGTTTTTATATGCCTCTGTTAAAGAAAGTATTATAATCTAATCGAGAAAAGAGCGAGGCAAAAAAAGGGATAAAATGGGAGTTTGGAAAAACATATTGCTTAATCTTCCGGAGGTAAAAGCTCCTGCTGACAAAAAGCAGCCTTTCAATACGAAGCTTAAGTGGACCCTTGCAATTCTTGTCGCATATTTTATTCTCGCCTTGATCCCCCTTTATGGCTTAGGAGAGGCTGCATTACAGAGATTCGAATTCCTTGCGATCATCTTAGGAACCAGCTTTGGAAGCGTGATCAGCCTGGGAATCGGACCAATAGTAACTGCGAGTATCGTACTGCAACTTCTTGTTGGAGCAAAGATCCTCAATCTCAACTTGAGAGATACAGAAGGAAGAAAGATGTTCCAGGGATTGCAAAAGACATTGGGAATACTTTTCACAATCTTCGAAGCTATAGTCTTCGTAATGCTTGGCGGACTTTCTCCTGCACAAGGATTCTCTCCTTGGGTGCTCATAGGACAGCTTTTCGTTGGCGGAATCCTAATCATATTCATGGATGAAGTCATAAGCAAGTATGGCTTCGGAAGCGGAGTTTCGCTCTTCATCGTCGCGGGAGTTGCCTCTGAGTTATTCATCCGACTCTTCTCGCCATTCACAGTGCAGGGTGGAGAAAGGGCTGGAAGATTATGGGTCTTATTCAAATCCCTTTCAGCAGGAGATGCAACAGGAGCAGGAATCATATTAATCACGATCATCACAACAATAGTGATTTTCCTCGTCGTTGTATGGGCGCAGAGCATCAAGGCTGAAATCCCTCTTAGCTTCGGAAGAGTGCGTGGATTCGGCATTAGATGGCCGCTCAATTTCTTCTATGCAAGCAACATCCCTGTAATTTTGACGGCTGCACTGATGGCGAATGTGCAGCTTCTCGGCACGCTGAGCAAAGTTCCGATTCTAGAGGGAATAGCGACCTGGCTTAACCCTCCTGCAATCCAGAGTGATGGAGGATTGCTTGGGCTTGCATTCAGGGGATCTCTTACGGGGATTGATCTGATGCAATCATTTGTCTATCTTCTTTTCATGGTCGGAGGATCCATCCTCTTCGCTGTATTCTGGGTGAAGACTTCGGGAATGGATGCAAAAGCACAGGCACGTAATATCTTGGCGAGCGGACTGCAAATTCCCGGCTTTAGGAAAGATGAACGCATCCTTGAATCTGTACTGAACAGATACATCATGCCACTCACAGTGATGGGCGGAATTGGTGTAGGCCTTCTTGCAGCATTTGCAGACCTTCTTGGAGCTTTAGTAAGGGGAACAGGCTTGCTTCTTGCAGTCATGATCGTGTACAAGCTATATGAGGAGATTGCACAGCAGCATGCGATGGATATGCATCCGGCGATGAGGAAATTCATTGAGAAATAAAGTTTCTGAGTGGAAGAAAGGTTTTTATTCAGGAGGATTTCATAGGGATATGGCACTTTCAGCGAAAGAAGAAAAAGTTCTAAAGTCAATAGTTGTCGCCTCTGAGAATGATCCGAATAATCCAGAGTTTCCGCCAGAGAATCCTAAATTTCCCGCCACTCCGACATACAAGATAGATGTTCCTGGTTTCTCAAATGTCTGGCTCAAAGATGAAAGCGTAAATCTAACTGGAACGCATAAGGATAGGATGGCGTGGGAGATGGTTGTAACATACAGGAATTTTTTGCTCTCCAAAAAATCAGGGCAGATCAAAGGTGGCCTTCCAAGAATGTCAATAATTTCTTTTGGTTCTACCGCAATTGCAATCCAGACGCAGTTTAACAAGTATAATCTTCCGCCCCTGAAAGTTTTAACGGACAGCGATTTTATTGGAAAAGAAAACCTGAATGCAATAAAACAGCTTGGATGCGAGACATATGAAACAGATTTGTCGAAGAAGCCCCTTAGCTGGAGAGAAATCTTGATTTTAACCCATAATCAGGACGGAATAGATATAACCTCTTCTGAGGCTCTCGATCCAACAACTCGCTTTTACGATTGGCTGAGCTATGAAATAATAAATAATTCTCCAGATTATTGCTTTATACCTTTTGGCACAGGCAACCTATTCGAAAATGTGCTGAACATAAATAAGAAAGAGGTATCAACTAAAACTCGTGACCCAAGATTTAAAGGCAAAGCAAATATTTTGAGAAAATGCAATTTTCTTGGGGCTACATCAAGTAATCCAAGAACTAAAGCACTGAAACTTTATTCCCCACATCTCCCATTCGTCCATTACGATGAGCAGTGGATAAGACTTTATAGGTATGCTGGATTCTGCGGCCCCGAATCAAACGTTCATCTGATTAGGGAAAATTACCTGGATAAAGCAATAGATTTAGCGGAGAAACAAAACATCAACTGTGAGCCTTCTGGGATTGGTGGATTAGCATTAATGTTGCAGGTGAAGGATAAGCTACCAAAGAATAAAAAGATGCTAATAGTCAATACTGGAAAGACGAAGATTCCCGATAATTAATCAGAAACTACCTCTCCACCTTATCCTTCGAAAGGAATGGCACGAGGTAATCTACAACTGTGCCAAGATCCTTTCCCCAGAGTTTTGGAAAAACATTAGGATCAACACCGATTCCAGAAAGATACTTTCTGTCCGCAGTTGTGAACTCATCCAGGCCCTTTGCCACAGAAGATGAAGAATAAAGAGTTACATCCTTCCATTCTCTGCCATTATCTAGTTCTTCAAAGAAGTATGTTTTTGCGCCCGGCTTCATAGGGGGATAAGTGCTATAGACTACTTCAAGAAGCCTGCGTTCTGCGCTCAGGTCCCGCTTATCTGAGATGTAGAAGTGTTTCTCTTCCTCTGCCCTGCTTGTAACTTGCCCTGATTTTCCTGTCATTGTGCTAGGACGTATTAGGAAAAACTATTAAATATTTCTGAGAAGCGCGAAATCCCAAACTTTTTAAACTAAATTTACCTCTCCGAGACAAGATAGAAGAAAATGGCATTCCAAAGTATTGTAACAGCACAGCCAGCGATATTCATCATAGTAGCATCGTTCTTCATTGCCCTCCTCATCACTTTCATCTACAAATATACCTCTAATCAGAAGGAGATGAAGCGCCTTCGTGAGGAGCTCAAGAGCCTGCAGGGCAATATGAAAGAGAATAAGGGCGATGCAGGGAAAATGATGGAAGTGCAGAAAGAGCTTGCACGCAAGAATCTTGAATATATGACACATTCATTCAAGCCGATGATATTTACATTTGTACCGGTAATCATAATCTTCTGGTGGCTCGGCTCGTTGTACAAGGGGATTCCAGTTGTCATGACGATTCCCGGAGTTGGCTGGCCCCTCTCGTGGGTGTGGACATATATAATCTTCAGCTTCATCTTCAGCATGGCCTTGAGAAAAATATTAAAAGTTCATTGAGATAATACTCAGGATTTGGGGAGAAAATAAAATGTTCAAGCCAGGATTGATTTGCAGGAAAACAGCGGGCCAAGAGAAAGGCAGAGTATGCATAGTCCTCGACGTGAAGGACAATCTTGCTACAATTGATGGCTATGTCAGGAAGAGGAAGTGTAATATAGGGCATCTCGAGCCGCTCGCATCAGTAGAACTGCCGAATGGAGCTTCGCATGAGGATATTCTTGTGCTGTTAGAAGCGAGCGGATTTAAGAATGGCGGCATAGATAAGAAGAAGAAAGCAATGAAGGAAAGATGGAAAAAGAAATCCAAGGCAAGATAATAGAGTTCTCGATGCTCGAACAGGAGAACCAGAAGCTGGAGCAGCAGATGCAGATGATTGAGCAGCAATTTTCTAACTTGCGGGCGCTGAAGGAAAATCTTGGAGAGATAGAGAGCCATAAAGGGGATTTTCTTGCCTCGCTTGGATCTGGAGTATTCCTGCGTTCAGAGCTGAAAGAGAATAAGAAAGTGCTCATAAATGTTGGTTCTGGTGTTGTGATTGAGAAGAGCTGTGAAGATGCGCGAGAGATACTTGACAGGCAGGTGGACAAGATTGAAGCTGTGAAGCAGGAAGTGGAGAAGATGGTGGAAAGGAATTTTGATATCATGATCAGGCTTGAGAGCGATATCAGGGGCATTGTAGCGAAGTCTCAGGTAAAGAAAGAAGATTAAAATAAGAGCACAGGGCTCGGAGCTGGGGGTGCAGGGCAGGGAGAATGAAGGAGCAGGGAAAAGTAAGATGAAAAGGAAAGTAATCGGACTTGTCGAAAGTATCTATATAAGAATTGATTCTGAAAATGGCGGCTCAAGGGAAGTGAAGGTCAAGGCAAAGATTGACACTGGGGCATCAATGAGCAGCATATCCAAGCGGCTTGTTTCTAGGCTAAAACTCCAGCTCCACCACAGGACTGCTATGGTCAAAAGCGCCCTGGGAAGAGAAAGAAGGACTATGCTAAAGTTGCCTATCAGAATGCATGGCAAACATTTAAAAGCGTTCTTCAGCGTTGCAGATAGGAAGAACTTAGCCCACAAGATGCTCATAGGCCAGAACATTTTGAAGCTAGGGAAGTTCGTTATAGATCCGCTCAAGTGATTTTTAATTTTTTGATGCTTTAATGCTATAGATAGGGAAACAGGTGGGGAGATGGATTTGGCAATTGTTAGTCTAAAAGGTAAAAGTAGTGAGATGATAGCAAGAGCTGCCGCCAAACATTTTGAGAAGGTGAGCAGCTTTGACCTGAGGAATATAAGGGTCGATGTGAACCGGGAAGGTTCTGCTGTGATTCATGAGGATAAGAATCTCGGAGAATATGACTGCGTTTATTTGAGGGGTTCTTACCAATATGCTGATCTCTTAACGAGCATCGCCATAGCACTCAAGGGAAAGGTGTACATGCCCCTTGATCCAGATTCTTTCCTTATATCCCATAACAAGTTCTTGACAGAAGTGAAGCTTAAGGAAGATGGAATACCTTTCCCAGTAACCCATCTTGTTTACAAGACAGAGATGGCCAAGAATCTTGCCCGAAATTTTAAGTATCCTGTTGTTTTCAAGACCCTTGCAGGAACACATGGAAAAGGAGTCATGTTTGCAGATTCTATCGAGAGTGCAAATAGCCTGATTGATATGCTGGAGAAGATGAGAGAGCCTTTCTTGATCCAGGAATTCATTGAAACTGGAGCTACAGATATAAGAGCTGTCGTCATCGGTCAAGAGGTCATCTCGATGCAGAGGACTGCAAGAGCAGGAGAGCTACGCGCAGGAATCCATTCTGGCGGAGAAGGGAGGAAGATCGAGTTGAGCTATGAAGATAAGCAGATCGCTAAGAAGGCTGCGAAGGCGCTGAAGGCAGATATCATTGCTGTGGACTTGCTCAAAGGCCCAACAAGGACTGTTGTTACAGAAGTAAATACCTCGCCGGGAATTGTTGGATTGACAGCGGCGACAAAGATGGATGTTGCTGGCGAGATCGCCTCTGCACTTTATAAGAAGACTCGTGAATTTATCGCTGAGAAAGAAGGAAATAAATATTTGCTTGACCTTTCAGGAGTCGGGGATAGCATCGGAAGCGGACTTGAGAATGCGAAAGAGCAGATCACAAAGCTAGTAATAAAGGCCGGAAGAATAATCTTGCCACCAACCTTAACAGAGAACACTGACTTCGAGCCCGATGAGCCAGTAAAAATAAAAATAGAGAAAGATAGGATAGAGGTGGAGCGCCTTCATGCGAGCGGGAGTTCTGAAAGGCCTAAGAAAGTGAAGGTGAGAAGATAAGAGGCCGGTTCATGTTTTCTTTGTCTCTCCTTCAACCCATCTCAAATAAGGCCCATGCCCTTTCTTTATTTCCAGGAGAAGGATACAAGGCACACTATATGAACAAAGTTTCCTCACCTCTTTCTCAATCGCAGAAAAGAGCGAGGATTTCGTCTTAACGAATAAAACAGATTCCTTGTCCTGCACCATCTTGCCTTTCCATCTGTAGACGCTTCTACATGACAGGATGTTTACACAGGCTGCAAGCTTCTTCTTCACGAGAGAACTTGCGATTTTCTTTGCCTCTTTTATTGGGCATGTGATGTAGATGCTCGCGAATTTTGGCATTTTATCAGGAATCCTCGCATAATTAAAAACCTTTTGAAAAGGTTTTTATATCTCATTCCGCCCGTGGATTAAAGGAAGGAGAAAGGAAGAGGTAAAAAGAAATGCTAGAGTCTTTAATCAATCCGAGAAAGGCTGAGCGGCAGCCTTGGGAGATGTTCTTCGTCGGCTCGCTCTACACAGTTCTTTCCATCCTTCTCGCAAACTGGCTTTTTGCCGGCAATCCCATCCTTCGGGAGCACGTGAGCATAGTAATAGTCTTCTTCGTGGTCATGTTTTCTATCCCATTCATGTACTACACAATAAAGATTGAGGAGAAAAAAGACCTGAAGATGAGGACAGAGGGGAGCATATTAAAGGAGCACGGCAGGGCGCTTGCGGCGTTCATGTTCCTATTCTTTGGATTCATACTTTCTTTCTCTGCTTTTTTCATCCTACTGCCAGACCAAGCATCTCAGAACTTCAAGGTCCAAGTGGAAACTTATTGCCAGATAAATTCTTATTCAGATGACCAATTCAACAGGTGCGTGGATAATAGTTTTACGGGAAAGGTAAGTTCTAACAGCAACGCAGAATTCATCTCAAAGGAGTTCAAGATTATATTCTTCAATAACATCAATGTCATGCTCCTAAGCCTTTTCTTCTCATTCTTCTTTGGCGCGGGAGCGATATTTATCCTGGCATGGAACGCAAGCGTCATCGGAGCTGCTATGGGTATCTTTTCACGCGAGTTGCATGCCCTTCCATTAGGATTCCTCAGGTTTATGATCCACGGGGTTCCAGAGATTCTCGCCTATTTCACAGCGGCGCTTGCTGGAGGAATCATTGGCACGGCAGTCATAAGGCATCACTTCGATGACGGAAGATTCCGCAAGGTGCTTAAAGATGCTCTCGTACTGATCCTTATTGCAATAGGGCTTCTTTTCATCGGTACATTGATAGAAATTTTCATAACGCCGGCACTATTTGCATGATGATTGCGCGGGGCGGGGAGCGCGGGGCCGGGAGCGAGGAGCGCAGGGCGCGGGGCACTGAAATGGGGCGCGGAAAGTGAAAAGACTTTTAAATTGTGCTCTTTTAGGGTAGGGAAGATAAAGAAAGATGGCTGAGGGAAGCGAGCTCGAAGAGCGAAAGAAGAAAGTTGCTGAGGGATTCTCAAGCGTATTTGGTGGCAATGGGAGCAGTAGCAGCAACGCAAGTGACAGCACTCCTGCAAGGCAAGAGCATCATCACCCAGAGCACACACCTGTGCACCATTCAACTCAGCCGGCCCACAGCCAATCTCACGACCATAGCGCTCAGAAAAAAGATATATTTGAAATAAGAAAAGAAAAGATTAGCGGGAGTTTCGCAAAAGCTGGCGGATTCTTAAAAAGGGGTCCTGAATTGTTCTACTATGCAGCATTATTAGTTATAATCTGGATTGGCGTATGGATCAGAACACGAAATCTCAGTATGATTCAGGCAGGAGCCTTGCCTGCAGATCCTGATTCTGCGCTCTTCCTTCGCTACGCTCAGACGATAGCCGAGCAAGGATCACTTCCCGTAATGGACTGGATGCGTTATGTTCCGATAGGATTCAACACGCTGCAGGAATCGAGGTTGCTCGCGTACTTTATTGCCGGAATGTATAAAGTGATTCATATATTTAATCCCGTAATATCTGTCTTGACTGTAGATATGCTTTACCCAGTCATAATCTTCCCGTTCATAATCATCGCTTTCTTCTTCCTTGTGAAGAAAATATTTGATTGGCGTGTCGCCCTTGTTGCGTCTGCATTCCTTGCAGTGATACCTGCATTCCTGCAGAGAACAATGCTCGGATTCTCTGATAAAGAGCCTCTTGGAACTTTGTTCTTTTTCGGAGCGCTTTATTTCCTCGTCTCAGGTTTCAGAGAGAGCAATTCCAAATGGAGAATTGCGTATGGAGTGCTTTCTGGAGTTGCGACTGGATTAGTCGGATTGACATGGGGTGCTGTAAGCTTCCTGTTCATGATCATCGGCTTCACTTTTCTAGCACTACTTTTGTTCAACCAGCTGGGAAAGAAAGAATTCATGTTCTATCTTGTGCTCGTTCTCGCGATGGTGCCGACGCTGTTTATCAGCGCTAGATACAGCTTGCTCGGCTTTGTGACAGATCCTTCATCAGGAATTGTTTTCCTTCCACTTCCGATGTTCCTTCTCTTTTTCCTGTTTAATTCAAAACTGAAAGATAAAAGGATCCTGAGACTCCCGCACAATGTAAGCGGTATCGTCCTTGGATTCCTATTGGCAGTTCTCGTCTTTGGATTTTACAAGGGCTTTGGCCAGTTATTTAGTTTCATAAATGCGACGAAGGAACAGCTCTTGCATCCATTCGGAACATTGAGGCTCACATTGACAGTCGCAGAGAATCAGCAGCCATACACGGTCCAATGGATAGGCAACTTCGGGCTCTTCTTCTGGCTGATGATTGCCGGCGCAATTCTCCTCGCATACATGCTTTTCGCGCACTTCGGCAAGAGATATAAGATAGCTCTTATGATCACATCTGCAATTTTCATCCTGACCTTGATTTTCACAAGATACACACCAGAATCAATATTCAATGGAACAAACCTGATTTCACAGGTTTTCTTTTTCGGAGGAATGGCATTATTCGGACTCTTGCTCCTTTATCTGACTACAATAGCCTCTAGAAAGGAAAAAGAGGAAATGAAAAACTTTGAATCGATAGACATTGTTTTCTTCCTTACATTAATCTGGTTTGCATGGGCAGTCATAGGTGCGAGGGGAGCTGTAAGACTTATCTACTTCCTTGCACCAATCGCATCAGTTCTTGGAGCACTATTCATCGTAAAGGTTGGCGAGAACGCGGGAAGATTCAAAGATAATCTGCTGAAGATAGCTATCGTGCTTCTTATAGCCATACTTGCGTTATTCATGTTCTCTGCATTCTTCAAGGCAAGCGCTGCACAGACAAAGGGCTCTTATCCAAACTTGCATCCGCAATGGATGGGAGCGATGGATTGGGTCAAAGGAAATACGGTGCAAGATGCGGTCTTTGCACACTGGTGGGATTATGGTTACTGGGTGCAGACTGGCGGAGAGAGGGCAACTGTGTTAGATGGAGGAAATGCAATCCCTTACTGGGATCATTTGATGGGACGTTATGTCCTCACGAGTCCGAGTGATAAGGAAGCGCTGGAATTTCTGTACACACATAACTCTACACACTTACTGATAGATTCTTCAGATATCGGAAAATATCCCGCATATTCCCTTATAGGGAGCGATGCTAATTTTGATAGATTCAGCAGCATCCCACCATTCGGACTAAATGAAGAGGCAACTCAAGAGACAAGGGACGGAGTTGTGTACCTATTCCAGGGCGGAGCTGCATTTGACGATGATTTTTCCTGGAAAGGCGAATTCTTCCCTAAGCAAACTTCAGGAATCGGTGGATTCTTAGTTCCAGTAAAGAATGGAGAAAACGGCGGAACGATATTTGAGAAACCTACAGCAATAGCAGTCAATAATGGAAATAGGGTGGACATACCCCTTAAATGCTTATTCGTAGAGGAGAGGAAGATCGAGTTCCAAGGAGAAGGAATAGATGGATGCCTGTATGTAATTTCAAGGCTTAGTCAAGATGGGAAACTGAAGAGTATTGGTTCTGCGTTCTATCTCTCACCAAAGACAAAGAATAGTCTGATGGCGAGACTTTACTTGCTCGAGGAGAAAAATCCTAGTTTCAAGCTGGTGCATACAGAAGAGGACATACTTGTTGCAGATATAAGAGCAAAAACGGGGTTGAAGATACCAAGCATCATCGACTTCAATGGGGTAAGAGCGCCGATCAAGATATGGGAGATAAGTTATCCAAAGGGAACCAAAATTAACTCGACTTTCCTGAAAACCGATTTCCCTTCTGAAGAATTATCCCGATCCCAAGGTTCTTCCTACTGATACTAATCAATAATTTCCTATTCTCACGATAAAATGAAAGTCTGTATTATCGGTGCTGGGCCTGCCGGAAGTTTTGCTGCATATAACTTAGCGAAGACAGGCCAGTTCGATGTTGAAATATTTGAGAACCACGGTGAAGTAGGGAAGCCTGTGCAATGCAGCGGCCTCGTAACTAAGACCATCAGTGATATAGATCCCATATTCTCTTGCGAGGAATTCACCAAGATCATAGGGGGGAAGATAAGCAAGGTAAGGCTATTCTCAGAGAATGAGAAGCTTGAATTGGAACTTAAAGAGCCCGATCTAGTTCTCGACCGGGAAAGATTTGATAAGTGGCTATCTGCTCTCGCAGAAAAAGAGGGTGCAAAACTGAATCTGCACAGCAAATTCATTAAATTCGAACGGGAATGGAATGGGGGGAATGGAAGGGGGGAAATAATTGTTCATATCGAAAGGCATGGCAAGATTGAAAAGATAAAGACTGATTTCCTGATAGGTGCAGATGGGTTCTTCAGCAAAGTTTCCAAAGGACTCGGAAATGAGCGAGAATTCATCCCTTGCGTTCAGGCAAACATAGCATACAAGAGCGATCCAGAGAGGATGGACATCTTCTTTTCTGAAAAATACCGCGAATTGTTCGCATGGATTGTTCCAAAAAATGCAGAGCTCGCTGAAGTGGGGCTCGGGTGCAAAGAAGGAACATCGGAAAAGTTCCGCGAATTTCTTAAGGAGAGGGGGATACATGGAAAGGTCTCTGGCCACACTGGCGGGCCAATATCGCTATACAGCAAAAAGCAGAATATCTCTGACAGGAATATTTTCTTGGTGGGAGAAGCTGCTACATTTGTCAAGGCCTCAACACTCGGGGGAATAATTCCTTCTCTCCATTCTGCAAAAGCTCTCGCAGGAGCGATAATCAATGGTGGGAACTATGAAAAAGAGCTCGGAAACTTAAAGAGAGAGATGAGAATCCATCTAAAGATAAGAAGGGCGCTTGATAGGTTCTCTGATGCTGATTACGACGCACTCCTTAAGATGATGAACAAAGAGAGTGTGAAAAAGCTCCTGAAGGAACACAGCAGGGATGAGTATTCTGGCAACTCATTTGCCCTTAAGCTGCTCATGGCACAACCTTTATTAACAAAATTCTTGTTCAAGGCATTATAAGGATAGGGAAAATGGCACTAGCGTTAGTTTCATTCGTGATTGCATTCCTGGCATCGTGGATAATGACTCCAATCTGGATCAGAAAGGCCAAAGCACTTGGACTTGCTGGAAAAGATATCCAGAAGAAATCCAAAGAGAGTGTTGCAGAGGCCGGAGGCATTGTCGTAATATTTTCCACTCTCGCGGGTGTTCTATTCTATATATTTATCAATACTTTTGTGATAAATGTGAACATAGAGCTCATAGAGATTCTTGGGATAACGATAACTTTCTTGCTTGCAGGATTTATCGGATTCATAGATGACATCCTTGGATGGAAAGTCGGGCTAAAGCAGTTCCACAAGTTCTTGCTTTCGATTCCGATTGCAATTCCACTCGCTGTGCTGAATGCGGGAACATCTGACATGACCATCCCTTTGTTCGGGACATTTGATTTCGGAATACTTTACCCCTTGCTCATCGTTCCTCTGGGGGTAATTTTTGCGACTAACTCATTCAATATGCTTGCTGGAATGAATGGTATCGAATCTGGAAATGCAATCATCATACTATCGACGCTTGCGTTCCTCATATGGAAAGCTGGAGCGTTCTGGGCCTCTGTTATCGCCGGCATCGCAGTCTTCGCATTACTTGCATTTTTCTTTTTCAACAAATATCCTGCGAAAGTATTTCCAGGAGATACCTTAACTTACTCAATCGGTGCGCTCATTGCAGCAATTGCGATAACAGGAAATGCAGAAAAGGCCGCTCTGATTCTATTCTTTCCATACTTTATAGAATTTCTTCTGAAAGCCAGAGGCAAATTCAAGAAGGAGAGCTTTGCGCGAGTGAATAAAGATGGCACTCTGGATATGCAGTACAGAGGAATTTACAGCCTGACCCATTTGAGCATTTTTGTACTGAAGAAAATCAAAGGAAAGGCGTATGAGAAAGAAGTTGTTTACTCCATCTGGGCTTTAGAGATCGCTCTTGCTATAGTTGCGATTGCGTTCTCTTGATGATAAATCTGTGGGGGAAGAAGATTAGGTGAGGAAGGTGTTGCAACACCAGATTCAAGCTAAAAATAGATTACATCAGTACTTAACAAAATGAAAATCATAGTGACTGGGGGAGCAGGATTTATTGGCTCACATATTGTTGAAGATCTCATCGCACGGGGCGAAGAGGTGAAAGTCATAGATAATCTTTCCGCAGGGAAAAAAGAGAATCTGAAAAATGTGTGGAAGAAGATCGGTTTCGTCAAGGGAGACATAAGAAACCTTTCGCTTCTGAAGAAAGAGTTCAGGAATGCAGATGCAGTTTTCCACGAAGCTGCACTCATCCAGGTTGCAAAATCTGTTGAGAATCCCCTGGAAACGAATGAGGCAAATGTAGATGGCACACTCAAGGTCTTGCTTGCTGCACGTGATTCTGGAATCAAGAAAGTTATTTTTGCCTCTTCGTGCGCTGTTTATGGTGAAAAGGAGAGATGCGGGGAACAGGACAAGCTGGATCCAAAATCTCCCTATGCGATAAGCAAACTTATTGGAGAGCAGTATTGCAAGCTTTTCAATCAGCTATATGGGATAGAAACGGTGTGTCTGCGCTATTTCAATGTATATGGCAAGAGGCAGCCCTCGAATACTGCATATGGGGCAGTTGTTCCAAATTTCATCTCTGCGCTTAAGCAGGGAAAGCAAGTGACAATCTTCGGGGATGGAAAACAGACAAGAGATTTTGTGCATGTGCGGGATGTGGCAAGAGCAAATATTCTTGCGCTCAAGAAAGGGCTTATCGGAGTTTTCAATGTAGGTTCTGGCAAGAGCACAAGCATTCTAGATCTTTACGAGATTATAAGTGATGTGCTTGGCAAGGATGCAGAGGGCTCGGAGCGGGGCGCAGGGCCAAGATTTGAGGCTGCGCGTAAGGGAGATGTAAGGCATATCTCCGCAGATATGGAAAAGGCTATAAAGGTTTTGGGCTTTAAGCCAATATACAGTATCTCTAATGGGGTAAGAGATGTTCTGAAAGTGAGATTGGGAGAATGAAAGTGACATATATTATCGCGAATGAGGGAGATTTAGAAAAACTAACTGGGTTTCTCAGTAGGCCTGAAATAGATTTAGCATTCATCAAACCATTGTCTTCTAGAGCTATCTCTATTGCAGAAAGAGTTTATTCAAAATATAAAGCGGGTCTTTGGGCACTAGCAATCGATGAAGGGGGGAATGTTGCTGGATGTTGTGCTCTTATACCAAGGGAGAAGGAAGTAGAGATCTCTACTTATGCTGTTTCTCCAGAACATCAGGGGCATGGCATTGGATCTGCGCTACTGGATTTTCTGATACTGGAGGGGAAAGAGAGATATAACCAATACAAAACAATAATCATGGATAGCTGGGAAGGAAATAAAGCTGTTGAGAGGATAATGCAGAAAACCGGCTTTGTTTTAAGAGAGGCTTACGAAGATCCAGATAAAAGGCCTCCCGGGGTCAAAACAGTGGTTTACGAAAGAGGTTTATGATTCTTAAATAGTAAGGCTGTGGGGCGAGACAAATGATAAGCGTAATCATTCCAGTGTATAATGAAGAGAGAAACATAGCTCCGCTTTTTGAAAGGCTTTACCCAATTCTTAAAGGTGTGGAGAGTGGCGCGGTGAAGAAAGATGGAGGCTATGAAGTGCTTTTCATAGATGATGGCTCAAGAGATGGCACTGCGAGGGAGATTGAAAAGCTGCGTAGGAAAGATAAGAATGTAAAGCTCTTGTGCTTCAGCCGGAACTTCGGCAAGAGCGCTGCGATGCAGGCCGGATTTGATGAAGCGAAGGGAGAAATCCTGATACTGATGGATGGGGATTTGCAGGATATTCCAGAAGAGATCCCGAAATTTCTAGCTGCAATAAAGAATGCAGATGTCGTCGTAGGATGGAGGTATTATCGAGAAGACCGGACGACTAAGAGACTTGCCTCGCGGATTTTCAACAGCCTATCTGGATTCATCACAGGATTGAGGATACATGATGCTAATTGCGGATTCAAGGCCCTACGGAAAGAGGTTGCGAAGAACCTCGAGTTGTATGGTGAGATGCATCGCTATCTCCCGGCACTTGCGTACGTAAAGGGTTATAAAGTTTCTGAAATAAAGATAAGGCATGCTCCGCGCCTCTATGGGAGGAGCAAATATGGGTTAAGCAGGATGTGGAAAGGATTTTTTGATTTGTTGACGGTGAAGTTTCTCTCGAGTTTCGCAAAGAGGCCATTCCATTTCTTTGGAGGATTTGGAATTCTGAGCTTCCTTCTCGGATTTATCATCGGAGCATGGCTCTTTGCTATCTGGCTCCTTACAGGCACTATCGGAGGGCACACTCCCGCGGCGATTTTGAGCATGTTGCTCTTGATTCTTGGATTACAGCTGATCTCTCTAGGTCTCATAGGGGAGATGATTGCTGCTACAAAGGCCCGCGATAGGGTGTATGAGATTAAGAGAAGAGTTTAAAGAAAGCTATAAAAGTCTTTTTCTGCACTAATGATTGGCAAGGGTAAGATGAAAATAATAATCATAGCCATTCCAGGTATAGGAAATACATTACTTGCAGTCCCAGTGCTACAGAAGCTAAGGGAAGCTTATCCAAAGGCCAGGGTTGATTTGCTTGTTGGGTTAAAGAGCTCTTTAGAGATAATGGGGGGGTGTCCTTACTTAGATAATATCTATCTCATAAATAAAAAAATCCAGGGTGGGATATTACAGAATCTGGGATTGATTAGAAGACTTAGAAAAGAGAGGTATGATATTAGCATAACTACCATTCCGGCCGCGCAGCCGCATTATAACGTCTTAGCTTGGTTGATTGGAGCTAAAACAAAAATAACTCATAACTACGAGAGTAATCTAGTTTCTCTCCAAAATGTAAGAATTCCCCTCAAAATTGCTCATGATGTTGAGCAGAATTTGAATTTGATAAAACCTCTTGGTATAAACACTGGAGGTGGGCATGCACTTGAGTTATGGCCAAGCACAAAAGAAAAAATATTTGCTGATGAATTTATTAGGAATTTCAAAGAGAGAACTATCATAGGAATTCACCCCGGGACAAGTGTCGAAAGAGGCATGATAGAAAAAAGATGGCCTCTCGAAAGCTTTGCAAAAGTTTCTGAATGGATTGCAGAGATAAATGGGGGTTCGCGAATTTTAATCTTTTTGGGACCGGATGAGAAGAATCTTGAGGGGATAAGAGGATTAGTGAATAAAAGGGCAAAAAATAAAATAACGATTGTCAAGAATATTGATATAAGAAGGGTCGCAACCATTATCGGAAAATGCAAGCTGTTTATATCGAATGACTCTGGATTGATGCATATTGCAGTTGCGATGAAAGTTCCAACAATTGCAATCTTCCTATCAACAGACTATAGGAGAACGGCCCCATATGGCGGGAGACATGTAGTTGTCAGAAATGGTGAAACGTACAAGGCATTTAGGCAGTCGATCGAGGAGCTATCCGGGATTAGGACTGATTACAAAAAGTATAGAGTAAAAGATGTTTCTCCGAATGAGATAATTAAAGCTGTAAATCGCATCACTAAGAGAAGATGATAGGCAAACTCCCATTCGTAAGTGTAATAATTGCTACATACAATAGTAAACGCTCTTTAATCAATTGTATAAAGAGTGTAGAATCCCAGAATTATGTTGGAAAACTCGAAATAGTAGTAGTAGACGATGGCTCAACAGACGGCACCCTAGAGGCCATAAGAAGCAGAAAGTGGAAAAAGAGCGTTAAAATCCTGAAGCAGAGCAGGAAAGGTCCTGCGGCAGCAAGGAATCTAGGGGCTAGGAATGCGCGGGGAGTGATATTTGCGTTCACCGATGCAGATTGTGTCGCACCAAGAAAATGGATTGGCAACATAATCAGCACCTATAGAAGATTTCCAGAGATTGTCGGAATCGGCGGGCCATTACAGCCATCGAAAAACAATATCTTTTCAGCATTGGAAATTATAAAGAATAAAAGCCTCCATAAGATGAGAAACAAGACAATAATAGGAAGAGAAGAAGTACCTGTCGGATTCACAAACAATATGTCCTACAAAGCAGATATATTCCACAAGTTCAAGGGTTTTGATGAGTATTTTGACAAGCCCGCAGGAGAGGATTTTGACCTGAAGCAAAGAATATGCAAGGCAGGATATAAGGTAGCTTTCACTCCAAATCCCATACTCCATATGGAAGATTACGATCTCGGGTACATGCTCAGGCAAATCCTTAAAAGAGGCACAAGAAAAAAATTGGGCGAGATGAGCAGCTCACGAATGATGCTGGAAGTGATAAAAAATTTACCTGAAATAATCCTAACTTTATCTAAAAAAACAAAGGGCTATAGGAGGGCGTATGAGGATGAGAATCGCACTGATAAATAATATCCCAGAATACTGGGGGGCAGGAAAATATGCATTTATGCTGCATCGTGGATTGAGTAAGTTATGCAATGTAGACTATATATTTCTCAATTACGATGATAGGTGTGTCGAAGTGAATGGGAAGAAGATTGGAAGAGTAAATGCCAGCAATAAACTGATATTTTTAAAAAGAGCCTCAAAATTAATAAAGAAATATGACATCTATCATTTCACAAACCAAAACTTGTCATTTTTGATTGGGGGGAAAAAGAGGTGGGGAAAGAATGTTGTTACATGCCATGACATATACCCTTACCTCTATCCAAAAAACATTATAGAAAAATTTTCCAGACGATATTTGTATTCTGGATTAAAAAAGGCAGATTTTATTGTTTCTGACTCGGAGCATACAAAAAATGATTTAGTTGATTGCCTAAAGATACGCCCAAAAAAAATAAAGGTTGTTTATCTGGGGGTATCCAATAATTTTAAGAAAATGAACAAAGCGCGAGCGAGAAAATTCTTTGGTATTCCAAATAAAGCAAGAGTTATACTGCATATAGGGGAAGTCAATGATAAGAGAAAAAATACCTTAAGAGTGTTCAAAGCATTTCTGAGGCTGAGGCAGAGGATGGATCATATCATTCTTCTCAGGATAGGAAAAGGGAGGATTGACCATGGTGGTGTAATTAATCTGTATAAGATCTCTGAAAAAGAGATGGTTGCTGCGTATAACGCGGCCGATGTATTGTTATTCCCATCGCTATTTGAAGGGTTTGGCATTCCTCCACTAGAGGCCATGGCTTGTGGATTACCTGTGATCACATCCAATGCGGCGTCACTTCCAGAAGTTGTCGGTAATGCCGCTATTATCGTAAATCCATACGAGGTGAATGAGATGGAAAGGGAAGTTTTTGAAAGCCTAAACGATAAGAGATTGTCTGCCGGACTTATAAAGAAAGGTTTAATAAGGGCAAAAAAGTTTGCATGGAGTAAAACAGCTTCTCAAATCTTTAAAATCTATAAGGAGTTAAAATGAACTTCAAAAAACCAAAGTTCGACAAATTGAATATAGGCTGTGGAGCAGATATAAGAAAAGGCTATACCAATCTAGATGTTGTTAAACTACCTGGAGTTGATGTTGTGTGTAACCTAGATAAGTATCCGTGGCCATTCCCAGACAATAGTTTCAGTGAAATAATCTGCAGCCACATATTAGAGCATTTGGATAACTTCAATGATGCGATAAGTGAAATTTGGAGGATAAGTAAGCCAGGAGCCTTGATTAAAGTATATTCGCCATACTACGTAAGCTGGAGCTACGCTGCCGACCCATCGCATAAGAGAGTTTTTTGCTATAGAACTTTTGATTATTATGCTGTAAATCCCTCCAGGAAAGCCAGCTACAGGACAGATTTCGGCAGTGTGGCAAGGTTTAGAATACTGAAGAGAAGGATAGGATTTTCGCAGAATAAGCTTCTGAACATTATATTTAATCCAGTGATAAATTCTTCTCCCTTAATTTATGAGAGATTCTTTTTCTTTTGGTTTCCGGCTGCAGGCATAGATTATGAACTGAGTGTGGTCAAATGATTGTTAAATAAATTAAGGACTGTAGCTCGTGAGCTCGTAGATTACAAGAACTGCTGATTGTTGTCCTGTCTGGCCAGCAGAGTAAGCTTGTACGAGTTTTACAGCACTAGTATGAGACGCTGGCCATTCTAAGTACCAGTTAGGATGTGGTTCGAATGCACTTAGCACCATGAATTTCGGCTTCTTCTCACGGACAAATCTCAAAAACTCTTCCTCTGATTCTGGAGGGCCCTGCGTCTGCCTTTCAGAGTAATAAGTCACTTGTGGAGAGCTCGCCACAATAACCCAATCTGACACTTGGGAGTTCTCTTTAATCCACAAGCCAGCCTGCTTGACCTGTAAGAATGACGTCTCCTTTGATTTAAGTGATGCGTCCGCAAGTCTTAGCTGGTAGAAAGCGCCGAGTAGTAGCACAAGAATTGTGAAAGCTATCGCAATACCTTTACCATATTTTGCCAGGGATTCATGTATTTTCTGCAATCCTAACGCCATTACAAAGAAGATTGCTGGCATTGCCTCAAGCATAAATCTCGGCTCTCCGTAGTTCCCCGGAGCTATTCCGAGAGGATAACTAAAGAAAAATAAAGGCAGCAGTATCCACAATACCAAGAGAAGATATTTTCCGCTCTCCTTCCAAGATTCATCTTTAGACCTTATTGATAAATCCAGACCAAGCACCAGATTAATTAAAACTATTACTAATCCTATCAGGAATAGAATGAACCACGGAAGTTGCAAGTATGAGGGGATATATTTTATGAAGAATAAGAAATTTCCCCAACTCCATTGACTATTGGCAAGGCTTTCGCCTAGGGCTGCGCTTGTTGCTGTGCTTCTTGGAAGGAAGCTCCCAGTAGCGCTTTTATAGTAAGCCATATATGGTGTCAGGAGAACAAATCCAATCAATAGGGCAACTAAAATTTTTTTATCTTTCAGGAACCTGAAGTTAGCAGAGAGGATTAGTGAGAAGAAAATTGCAAGTATTATCAGGACCTCTTTTGCGCTCGCCATGAAAGCCAACGCTCCGAATACTGCTGCAAGTATTGTAAAGTAAGGCTTTCCTTTCTTGATGTGCCCTTTCCAGAAAAATAAGATTGTAGATAAAGACAAAGTTATGCCAAGCGGCTCTAATCCAAATCTGAAGGTCCAAAAAAGCAATTCAGAGGACACAGCCATGCCAAGCGCAGCAATCAAGCCGATGTTCCTGTCAAAAATTTCTTTTCCGACCAGATAAGTTAAGAAAACAGCGAGGAGGGAGAATATTACCTGCAGGAACCTGACGGCTGCCTCGCTGTTGAATATCTTAAAGAAAAATGAGAATATCAGTGGAAGCAGAATTTCTCTTGACTCATTCCATCCTGTCTTCGGAGTTTCAAATGCGATGTGTTTAGCCATCACAAGATGCTCACTCTCATCCCACCATACTGGCTGATCATTGTATGCGGAGAAGAAGTAAAGCCTTACAGCTACAGCGAGTAGGAACACGACCACTAAAGCGATAACCCCCCAATTTACCTTCAGGTTCTCTGTTTCTTCCATTTTTTTAATTAATGACGTGGATACTTTTAAACTTTTGTTGATTCAATGCGCTCCCAGGCATCATGATAATGCTTCCCCTTAAAACGTGTTTCGTAGAAGACATTTCCCCACATATACAGGCGCGCGGAAATCAGCTCTAGAGTCCATTTTAGCTCTTTCGGTGTCCTGGCATATTTAATTGCCTGAAAGACCCGCGAGGCCTCGTTCCTAAAGCTTTTTATCTTAGGGAAATCTGGTGCGTATTTCGTCAGTGATTCGTGTGCTTTAGCGCTCCTGTTTCTCTGCTTTATCCAGTCATCAAAATTTTCGGGATATTTTACGACCACTCTAGCGCTGTCAACATATCTTATACTATACCCTTTTTTCCAGAAGTAATAAGGGATTATCGCGTCCTCTGCCACGTCTAATGGGATTTTCTCCACGAGGCCATTATTCCTGAATCCAAATAGATATCCGCTGCATTCAAAAAATTCTCCCTGCGTATCAAGCTCTTTCCTGATCTGATGCGCGCCCGCATCTGTAAGAAGATGGCTCCAGAATCCGAATTTGTTATTTTTGCTGTTCGAAGATACCGGTCTGCCACTGACGCAGCCGACAGAAGAATCGCGGAATGCAAGCATTATCTCGTTGATTGAATTTTCTCCAAGGGTTACATCTCCATCGGTGAATATTAGGATCTCCCCGCCTTTTTTGTTGAATTTCTTAAAGAGCAAGTTTAACGCAAAGCTCTTGCCCTTGCCAGGATCTTTGAAAAGTTTAACTTGTTTGTATTTTTTAGAGTAGGATTTAACCAATCCTATAGACTCCTTGTCCGGGACCACTACAAGGAGCTCATAAGCGTAGTCTATCTTTTGCTTAAGGATAGATTTTATTGTCTCCCCAAGACGAGGCTCTTTGAAGGCAGTTACTATTATTGTAGCGGTGGCTTTGAGGCTGGAATCCAGGAGGCCTTTGGTTGCCCAAAATATTTCCTCTAGGGAGTATTCTCTATCAGCTTTACAATCTGGCTTGTAACAACAATAACAGCTGCTTTTGGAAATTATTTTCGTGTCAAGACCGAAAAGTTCTATCTCTGAAGCAGAAGTTGGACCGAAGAATGCGACAACCTTCTTCTTGAGTGAGATTGCGATATGCATCCCGAGAGAATCGGAAGTCACGAAGATGTGGCAAAGGCTTGTTAATGCTGCAAATTCCTTAAGAGTGTTGTCACAGCCGGCATCTATAACTTTCCCGCCGGACTTTGTGAGGATTTCTTTGTTTCTTTCTGCCTCGCTCTTTCCCCCGAACAAGATTATCTTTACACCAAGGACAGAATGGAGTTTTTCAATCAGCTTCCTGGTCTTTTCGATGCTGAGGCTCTTCGCCGGCCATCTTCCACCAGCGCCGGTGTTCAATCCCACGATCAAATCCTTCGTTTGAATGTCGTATCTCTTGACAAAAGAAGTTGCAAATGCCCTCTGGCCTTCATCTAAAACATAGATGGGAGAACATTTTCTAGGATTCACACCAATAATCTCGGACATTAACTGCTGGTAAGTCTTTCGATTTTTCTTCTTCAGATGATCGTTATGCGGCATGCCGCGGATTCTCGGTTCTTTCTTCCCCAAGGCAGACATGTCAAACCATTCTTTAGCGGATTTCGTGTAGGATATTCTTCCATCCTTGAAGTAAAATCCTCTAAGCTCCCCACATTTCATCCGCGAGGCGATAGAACAAGCTTCTTCATCTTCATCTAGATTGAAGACGAAGTCGAACTTCTCTTTCTCCAGCTGTGCAATCGAGTCGGAATCAGAGGATATCGTCTTAAATATTCCGGGAACATTTTCTAGGAATTGGATTATGTCCTGCACCTGTTTTGTAACAAGGGTGACTTCAGAATCTTTCCACTTGTCTTTTATGGCTGGCAGAAGAGAAGTCGTCCTAAGGACATCACCAAGAGCGCCAAGTTTTATTAGTAATATTTTTGTTTTCATTCCCATAAGCTACGAGCCGAATGAGCTGGATAAGCTGAATAGAACAATATTTTTAAGACTTTTTACTTTTTGTAAAGCTTCTCTTCCTCCTCCGCGAGCCTTCCCCAAGTCAGTTTAGATACGCTTTCCCTAGCACTTTTGGAGATTTTAGAGAGTTTTGAATAATTCCCTATAACATACCTGAGTTTGTTTTCAAATTCTTCCTGATCCTTGAAGATGAATCCGTTCTCTCCATCTCGGATAAATTCCCTTGCACCAGCGGTATTTGAACTCAGAACTATCTTTCCAAGAGACATGGCTTCGATAAGCGCTTGTGGAGAGGCTTCTCTCTTGCTTGTCAATACAAAGATATCTGCTTTCTCCACCTCAAGGATTTTCTTCTTCAAGTCATAAATCGGGCCAGGCAGTTCCACATGCCCCTCAAGATCAAGTTTCTTGATCAATCCTAAAATTATGGAGTCGTATCTTTTCTCCATCTGACCAATTAGTCTTAGTCTCACCCCGCCGCCATTTCTATCCAGCTCTCCTCTCGCATCAAGAAAATTCTTGAACCCATGTAAAAGAAGTTCTACATTCTTTATCGGAGCTATTCTGCCGAGAAACAGGACTGTTTTTTTCTTCTTGCTCAAAAACTTTGGTGTATGATTGAGAAATTCTTCTGGGATTCCATTCGGTATATGGACAATCTTCTCTTTTTTGCAAGCGAGAGCCAATAACTTGGGTATTTCCCATCTGGCTATAGCGATGACTTTCTCATAAGAGTTCAGAACTTTTCTTGCAAGTATTTGATCGTACAACGAGACGGCAAAATTCAGGATCTTGCTTCGCAATTCGTGCTCAACAAACGGCGCGTGAGTTGTTAGGAAAACTCTTGCTTCAACCTTGCGTGCAACTTTTGGCGCAGAGGTTGAGTGTGGATGCCGAAAAACATGAGCGTGGACTATGTCCGGCCTTATCTCGAGCAACTTTGGTTCATAATTCCACCATAAAGCATTCTCTCCGAGCCTGAAATAGACAGGAAATCTATAGATCTTTATTCCATCCTTTATCTCAAATTCCGGCGCTTTTCCTTCGCTTCCTTTTATTATATCTGAAGAGAACACAAAAACTTCATGCCGCTTGGCAAGATGCTTGGCTATGTTGTATACCCTGTTCCAGACTCCATCCACTCCTGCGGAGAATTCACATAAATATACTATTTTCATTTTTTGTCTAAAAAACCCCTGGCAGCCGCCTCGACCCCGCGGATAGTTGGCCTGTTCAGTATTTTATACCTATTCCTTGGAACATAAGGATGCCAGATTCCAGGATACTTTACATTCAGAATAACCATGGGTACTTTTATATGAGAAGCTGAAGCGATATGAACTGCTGCTGTGTCTATGCTTATCAAGAGTTTGCTTCTTTTTAGGAGAGCCGCAAACTGCCTAAGATTGAATTTTCCTGCGACGATGTGTACTCTCTTCTTGTTCTTTTCCTGCACCATGCTGCGGATTTTATCCGCTATCGCTTCTTCTCCTTTTCCGCCAGAGAGGATTACGCTTGCTCCATAAGAATCAATCAAGAAATCTGCGACCTTGGCAAAATTTTCCGGAGGCCATGAGTATTCTACATAGAACTTCCCCCTTTTACCTGCGTGAATAACCACAATTGGCCCGCGAATCTTTTCCTTAAATAAGAATCTTTCAACAAATCTCTCATCTTCCTTCGAAAAGGAAAAGCCCACACACGGATTCTTGGTTTCTGCCCCTACAAGAGCGGCGATATCCAAATTTTCCAGGACCTTGTGCTTTTCCATCAGCGAAGGCCAAACCTTTCTAGTCAGGAAATATCCCTTACCCTCCAATAGACCTGTTTGTGTAGTACCTATCCTATAAGGGATTCTGGCAAGAAGGCACAGAAGCGAAACTTTCAGGGAGCCTGGCCATACGATAACAGCCAGGTCGAAATTTTCTCGCCTTAGGCTCTCCAAGTCATCTGAGAACTTCCCTTTGTAAGTAATCACTTGAGATACATCTTTGTTCCCAAGCAAAACTTCCCCCATCTGATGATTTACCAGCACAGATATATCTACATCGAATTTATTCTTCAGAGAAGATATCATAGGTGTTGTAGCTAGCAGGTCCCCTATAAATCCGAGATTGATTACGAGAATCCTTTTTATCTTTTTGTGTTTGATTTTAACAAATTTACTTGGGTCAAGAACAAGCCACAACAAGTAACTAATTCTCCTCTGAATTCCCTTAAGGAGTTGTTTATACTTAACCATTTTTAATGGAAAATAGAAACCTTTAAATTGTTTTCTAGAGTTATCCTTTTTAATAAATTCTTAGAGAAGGATATAAAAATGAGAGACGTCAGAGTTGGAGATGTTAAAATTAGTGAAGCTGAAAAATCTGCTATAAACCGGGTGCTGGATTCTAATTGGCTGTCAGAAGGTCCGCAAGTAAAGCAGTTTGAATCAGACTGGGCAAGATATGTTGGGACAAAGTATTGTATAGCCATGAATTCTGGAACCTCCGCAATCATTGCCGGACTGGAAGCTATGAAGCATTGTGAACATTTCCCAAAGGCAAATGAATGGTCTAAAGTCATAACCTCTCCACTAACTTTTATTGCGACTGTAAATTCCATCAAGCTCACAAATTACCAGCCGGCCTTTGTCGATGTGAATATGGATGACTTCAGCTTGAACGCGGAAAGCTTAAAAGAATACCTAGAGAAGGCGGACGTAGATGATTATTCGGCCATAATGCCAGTGCATTTAATGGGGTACCCTTGCGATATGAATAAGATAAATAGTATTGCAAAAAAATATGGGCTTGCAGTCATAGAAGATTCATGCGAGGCTCATGGTACGAAATATAATGGTAAAAGAACCGGATCGTTGTCGGATTTTGGTGTCTTCTCTTTCTTTATCGCCCATAATATACAGGTCGGTGAGCTCGGGGCTGTGACAACTGATGATTTAGAACTTGTCAGGTTTATCGACAAGGTAAAGGCGCATGGAAGAGCATGGGATAGAGAGGGACAAGAAGAAGCTGTTATGAAGAAGGAGAAATTCCATAACACAGAGCACGAGATAGACCAGCATCCCCGGTACTATCACGACATTCCTGGATATAATTTCAAGACAACTGAGATTCAGGCTGCGCTAGCTGTTGAGCAGATTAAGAAGGCCGACTGGATAATAAAGAGAAGGCTCGAAAACGTCAAATACTTGAATGAGGGGATGGAAAAATTCTCTGACATACTGAAACTGCCAACTTACAATGAAGATGTAAGCTTCCTTGGCTATCCTTTTGTTATAAAAGACCAATCAAAGATCTCAAGAAAGAAGTTGAGGGAGGAGCTTGTGACGAGGGGGATTGAAACAAGGCCATTATTCGGGGCAATTCCGCTCCATCAGCCGGTTTATTCTTATCTAAGAAAAGAGTATGAAGGAAAGATTCCTAACGCAGAATATCTTGGAGCACATGCGTTATACATTGGTTGTCATCAATACTTGACGCAAGAGGACCTGGATTATGTTATAGGGGCCTTTGGGGAGATTTTGGGAAAGGTTTAAAATTGTTTGGAACTTAAGGATGACATCCTCCGCACACTAAAGTGTGTGGTTTCCTTCCGCTTTAGAGGTGGAGAAAAGGTGCACAAACAAATGCCGAAGGAAAAGTTTATGCGGGGAGGAACGCGTTCATTCTGCGTCTGGAAATAAAAACAAAATGAAAAGAGCGCTCATAACCGGAATAACTGGCTTCGTCGGAAGTCATCTTGCAGAGCTACTGCTAGAAAAAGGGCTTGAAGTGCATGGTATCGAAAGGCCAAGAAGCAGAAATGAGAATATTGTGCACATAAAAGACAAAGTCAAGGTCCATGAAGCAGATATCAGAGATTCGAATTCTATTAGAAAGACTATCAAGGCCATAGAGCCGGATTATATATTTCACCTCGCATCACAGAGCTTTGTTCAACACAGTTTTACAGCTCCGGAAGAAACATTAACAACGAACATCGTTGGAAATCTGAACATCCTTGAAGCAGTAAGGCAACTCAACCTTAATCCCATAATACAAGTGGCAGGAAGCAGTGAGGAGTATGGACTAGTTAAAGAAGATGAAGTGCCTATAAAAGAGACGAATCCTCTAAGACCTTTATCCCCCTATGCAGTCAGCAAGATAGCACAAGACAATCTTTCAAGGCAGTATCATCATTCTTACGGGCTAAAGACAGTTGTTACAAGGGCGTTCAATCACACTGGGCCGAGAAGGGGAGAAGTTTTTGCGACATCAAATTTTGCAAAGCAAATAGCAGAGATTGAGAAAGGAAAGAAAGAGCCCGTAATTCATGTTGGTAGTTTAGAGGCAAAAAGAGATTGGACGGATGTGAGAGATATTGTAAGGGCGTACTTGCTATCTGTGGAGAAATGTGATTATGGAGAAATTTACAACATTTGCGCTGGAAAGGCGTGGAGGATTGATGAGATGTTAAATATGCTCTTACAGATGAGCAATGCCAATATAGAGGTAAAACAAGAAGAGAATAGATTAAGGCCAAGCGATGTCCCGCTTTTACTTGGAGATTGTACTAAATTTAGAGAAAAAACCGGGTGGAAACCGGAGATTCCGTTCGATGTGACTCTTAGAGACCTGCTCAATTATTGGAGAGAAAGAGTCTAATTTGAATTCAGGAATCTGGTTTTTACGATTTTCACTATCTTCTTTGATGCATCCCCTGCACCATAAAGGCCCTTTTTTTTGGCCATACTGGAGTAGAATTTTTTGTTGTTTAGAAGCAGATTGCTGAACCTCAATATTTTTCTTCTATTCGTGCCAACCAACTTGGCTATTCCAGCTTTTACGCCTTCCGGTCTTTCGGTCACATTCCTTAGAACTAATATTGGCTTCCCAAAGGTCGGGGCTTCTTCCTGGACTCCGCCCGAGTCAGTGAGTATAAAAGAGCATTTTTTCATCAGGTTAATAAAATCTAAGTAGTTAAGAGGGTCTGTAAGGATGATGTTCTTGCAACCAGAAAGAGATTTGTATACGGGGCCTTTAACATTAGGATTTAAATGAACAGGGTAAACTATTTGGACATCCTCCTTATTTAACTCTTTCAAAGCTGCTATGACTTCTTTTATTGGCCTGCCAAAGCTTTCTCTTCTATGCATTGTTACCAGTATTAGGGGCTTTCCTTCTTTTATGGAGTTTAGGTTAGTATCACGGAATTTATGGTTTTTTTTAGATAATAAAAGCAAGCTATCAATAACAGTATTACCTGTCACAAATATGCCTTTACCGTCAATTCCGCTGGCAATAAGGTTTTCTCTGGCGTCATTTGTCGGTGCAAAATGCAAGTCCGCGATGATATCTGCAATCATCCGGTTTATCTCTTCCGGAAATGGCTGAAACTTATCGAAACTCCTCAGACCGGCCTCAACGTGTGCGAATGGTATTTTTTGGTAGTAGCAGCAGATGGAACAGATGGCAGTGGTAGTTGTATCACCCTCTGCAATAACTAAGTCCGGCTTTATCCTTTTAAGAATCGTGCCAAATTTCAGAAATATTCTGGCTGATAATTCTTCAAGGCCTTGTCCCTTTTTCATCAGGTTCAGGTCATATTTGGCCTTCAATCCGAAATCTTTCATTGCCTGATCTGTCAGCTGGCGGTGTTGCCCAGTTAAGAGAATCTCTGTATTGAGCTCCTTATGTTTCCTAAACTCTAAAAAGATGGGTGCTAGTTTTATGACTTCTGGACGGGGGCCGATGACAATCAAGACTTTAAATCTTCTCTTAAGTTTCATATAAGATACTGAGAAGGTGCATTTAAAAATTTAATCTATTCTTTTCTAACAACTTCACTGATTGCATGTAAAAATGAATCGACAAATGGCTTTAGACTTAATCTTTTTACCGCATTCTCTCTTGCTGCCTTGCACATCCTGCTATAAAGCTTTTTATCAGAAAGCAATCTTTCAGTTTTTTCATAGAGCTCTTTAAAACTTTCCACTACATATCCTGTTTTGCCATTGAGTATTATCTCCCCGGGCCCATGGTCCTTCCCAAAAGATATCGCTGGAACTCCAGCACTCTGAGCTTCCGCGATTATCAATCCATAGTAAGACCAAGTAGAGTGCCAAAAGACCTTTGCCCTTGCATACAACAGTTTCAGGTCATCAACAGGCAAGTTCTTGTGAAAATGAATCCTTTTGTCATCCTTAGACAAATCGATTAGTTTTTCCAAGTATGGATTAGGCCCATCTATTTGCGCGACAAAATGTAATTCGTAATCTTTGCCCCTTAATTTCCAGAATATCTTTATTAGTTCTTCTAGGTTGTATAAAGGCTCATATTTGCAGACGCTCAAGATTATATCCTTTTTGCGGCTGGAAGGCTTAAATATAGAAGTATCGACCGGTGGATAAGCATTTTCCGCCTTTATTTCCCAATCTTCATTTAAGTACTCTTTAGTTTTACTACATTGGGATATAACCTTATCTACCTTTTTTATTAAAATCTTCTCTATAAAGGCTAGAGAACGTAAGTACGCCCTCTCTAATTTTGTTGTAGGGTATAAATTAACTTCAGCAAACCTACTATTAGGGCAATAACAGTAGTAAATTGTCGGCATCCCCATGAACACTGGCTGAATCAACGAAGTCATTACACCACCGATTTCTATGACAACGTCTGGCTTGAATTCAGAATGCATCTTTTTAAATGGAAAAAAGATGTTCCATACCATCGAAAAGTTTATTATTTTATTGCTGAGAAATCTTCTCTTTGACGAATAAACTCTATATTCGTGTTCTGTTCCGAATTTCTTATTTAATGCTCTTATATCTTCATATACACAGACATAAGCGACGTTATGCTTGAGTTTTACCAGCTCTTTCCCGAGCATTAAGGCCACCTTGCTTCCGCCCCTAAATTGTGCTAGGTTATGGGAGATTATAGCTATGTTCATTTTATCCGAAAGATTATGGGGGCTATATCAAAAAGTCAACTTTTATATTTTGGCCAGAGATTAGCTGCTTATAGTACATAATCGCCTGAAGAGAGAACATAGTGCACCATGAGTTAACATGATTGACAAGCGGGAATCCATCATGGTCATAGCCAAAATTAAACCCGCCATGGTCCTTATCCTCAATGCTTCTTTGAAATTCTTTTAGTCTTTCAAATAATCTTCCGATCTTTGCATGGTATCTGTTGTCTAGTTCACCTAAAGAGAGAAGTATAGAGCTAATCCTCAATGCTTGGGCAGTTATATCCACTCTTTCGTGCATATTAAATCTGTTCTGTCCGCTATAAAATGCCTGCGGAAGTCCACCATTTGGTTTTTGGTTGTCCAACACCCATTCAATAGCCTTTCTAGTAGAATCCAAGTAAATCGACCTTCGTTTTTCATCCTTTAGGTTTAACGCTAGATACACCAGACCCTCAGTAGTGTAGATGTGCGGGTGAAGGTGCGTATCTCCAGTGCTCGAGAATGAGATAAATCTTCCATCGCTCTTCTGTAACTCAAGAGAACTATCGCATATAGACAAAGCTCTATCTAAAAAAGATTTGTTGTCGGTTATACTATAAAGATTAAGTAAGGGTATGGCTATCTTGGCGTGATAGCTACCGCTCTGAGAGGACCACTTTTCTTCTGAGTCTGTATTTTTTCCTAGTTCGGGGTCATAGGTAGCATAGAAAAGGCCATCGGGTTTGCTCATTTTATTAATCAAAAATTCCGCCGCTTTTTTAGAAGCATCTAAAAGCGCCTCGTTTTTGTTGATCTTGTAAAGATTGAGTAGACCCTTGATCACCATGCCAGTATCAAAGGAAAATATCTTCCCGGTATCGAAGGAGTAAAAATTATTGCTATCTGCTCTAGAGTAATAAGAGCGGGTCTTAAAACCATTGCACACGTGCGTGGCGTTATTAATCAGCCATTCAGCAGCTAGATTTGCTCGTTCTAGCAGTTTATTTCTGTCTGCCGATATGTCAATTAGGGAAACCAGTGTGGAAAGACCATAGCCAGTTATCTCTGAGTATTTGTACTTATAAGATCTGCTCTCTACATCATACCAAGAGTTAAATCCGCCATCTTCCGACTGGATTCCAGAGGATAGTAACCAATTTACGGCAAGATTTATCCTATTTTCGATTTCCATCTTATTTCCCTCCAATTATTACTACCCTGTTCATTAGATTTGCTAGGGGTGTTGATTTTACGTAGCTTTCGAGCCTTTCACACAACCCATAGTATTTTAGTGGTATTTTCCTGCTGATTTTCTCTAGGAAGGAGGAGATTTTAGTAAGTCTTAATACGTCTGGCTCCCCCAATGTGCATCCCGTTGTCCTGATTCTATTAAATCCAGCCCTTTTAAACATAGCTTTCAGTTCTGAAGGAGAGTTATACTCATCTATCACCCATCTCCACTTAATGAATGGCCAGAATTTAGGAGTCTTGCTCTGACAAATCTTTTTGTAAATGTTCAGCGCGCTCATGCTATTGTAGTTTAAGACTATAACTTTACCTCCAGGTTTGACGACCCTATACATCTCATCAATTGCATTCTGCTGCTGCTTTTTTGATAGATGCTGAATCAGCCTTACAGAGAGCACTACATCAAAATAATCTGATTTGAACGGCAATTTTTCTGCGTGACCAAATATAGTTCTGCAAGATTTACAGTGTTTCTTAACTTCCCTTAGAAAACTTTTTGAGAAATCAAGGCCATATAGGCGAAACTTCCCCTCTAAAGGTATGAGGAACCTTCCATCACCGCATCCGACATCCAATAGTCTTAATTTTTTATTGAAATAAGGCCTTAGCAAATCATAAACCGCTTTAAATTCAGAGTGGTTTATGTAGGCCCAATCAGCAGTGTTATAGATTAACTTTAGTTGATTTGCAGGTAATTTTTTGAACGATTCAAAAATTTCCCTAGTGCTATCTTTATTTAACTCTTCGAGATATCGCCTATTTCCCATTGTATGTTCTTCCTCAGCCCGTCATCAATTGAAATTTTCGCTTCCCAAGAAAAAAGTTGCTTTGCTTTGCTAGGATCACACAAAAGTTTCTGAACTTCCGAGGTCCTTTTCTCAATGTATTCTATTTTTGAACTTGAATTACTGTACCTTACTATCTTTTCTGCAATCTCCCTAATAGAGACGTCTTTTCCTGTCCCGAAATTAACTGCCTGGCCTACCGCTTCCTTACGCGAGCCCATTAGTAAAAACGCTTCGATCATATCGTCAACGTATGTGAAATCACGTGTTTGTGATCCGTCACCGTGTACTGTCAGTGGTTCGTTTTTCAAAGCTCTGGTAATAAATTTAGGTATAACATCATACGTATGCCTTGGGCCATAGGTATTAAATGGCCTTATTATCGCAATTGGCAGGCCGTATGTATTCCAGTATGAAAAGCAGAACCTATCCGCGGCTGCCTTTGACGCTCCATAAGGGGAAGTTGGGTTTAACGGGTGATCCTCATTAATAGCAATGTTTGATGTCCCATATATCTCACTAGATGACGTGCAGACCACCCCCTGAATTGAGCTCAATTTCATGGCAGCCTCAAGGACATTTAAGGTGCCATCTAGATTGACTTCTTTGACTAATATGGGCTGTTTAAATGATTTCGGCACGTATGCTTCAGCTGCGAGATGAAAGATTATTTCGGGATTATTATTCCTGATTAGCTTTATAGAGTCCACAGAGGATATGTCGCCCTCAAGGATATTAGAAATTTTGCTAATGCTGGATTTAAGATTCTTAACTGAGAAGTTCCTAGTCCCTTCTGTAGAGCTCCCCCTCAGAAAAATAGATACATCTGCTCCAAAGGATAGCAGGCGCTCTGTCAGGTGACTCCCCATAAAGCCGTCTGCTCCCGTAACGAGAACTTTCTTTCCAGACCAGTAATTAGAGCTCATAACCCTTAGTAGATACGATAAGAAATAAAAAGGTTTCTATTCATCTTTCAATATGGCTAAGGTAAAGTTTTGTCTAGTTATAGATACAGAAACAGATTTTTGGCGCTATATACCTAGTCCTCATTTCGGAGGAAATGAGTTGATAAAATGGAGGATTAACAAGCTTCTTCCGGGAAAATTTTCCCGGGGGAGGGAAGGCGTCAGTAGGATAGTAAAGCTACTCAAGAGCCAAAGATTTCCGGCTACATTCACTATAGTCGGCCATCTGTACTTGAAAGAGTGCAGAGGCTTTCCGCATTTCTCTGAGGAGCCAGAGGGGGAATGGCTTAACATGATGATGAAAAAAAGATGGGATTACTGGGATCCAAAATTAGATTTTACAACGAAACCAAGCTTCTACATGGGGGATTTTATTGAAAGAGAAATGCGCGAAAGTTATTTTGATCTTGGCCTTCACGCATTTTCACACGAGGCATTAACTCTTGAAAGCAAGGAATCTGTCAATTCCATTATAGAATCAGCTGTAAGATCTGCTAAATCTCTTGGAATAAAGCCTGTTTCTTTTGGTGCTCCTTTTAACATGATTGAGGATGTAAAAGAGCCGGAAAAGGTATACAGCGTGCTGAAGAAGAACGGAATCAAGATAGTGAGATTTGCTGGCGTAGAGAATGGCCTGAACCAGAGACATGAAGTTGCAATAAGAAAGCCATTCATGAAGTATGGCCTGAAAGCAGTGCAGGTATCACATTACTTTGAAGGTAACTCTTCCAAGAGCCTGATAAGGAGAATACTAAGAGAGATGTCGCTGGCCGTCAAGCTCCAGAATGGAGAGGTTTATTGCCTGAACACGCATGACTTCACACACAGGAACATCTCCAATCTTAGGGTCATAACAGATTATGCGTTGCGGCTGCAAAAAGAGGACAAGATAGAGATAGTAAACATGAGTGGACTTTTGAGATGAAAGAAAGAATTTCCCGAATGCTCGAGAATAGGATAACAGAAGATACTAGAAGGATAGTTGGGAAGGTCGTGCGGAGAATGAATGGAAAAGAGGCGAAGATTCTTGACCTTGGATGTGGAGATAGGGGGAGTTTTGATTATTTTGATGCGGATATTATCAGTGCAGACAGGAGCAGAGATGTTCTTGCAAGAGTGGAAGGCAGAAAGAAGGTTCTGGCCGATTGTGATAAGAAACTACCTTTCAAGAAAGAGCAATTTGATATGGTTGTTTTCTCTGGAGTCATGCAGTATCTGCAAAAGCCAGAAGCATCGGTCAGAGAGATCTGGAGAATAATTAAAAAAAGGGGAACACTTATTCTAACAACAGTCAACAGAGATTCTTCTTTAAGGAGAATCGGCGCAATCAAAAAAGAGCCAAAAAGGAGTGCTGGAGAGCACAAGATATTCTCAAGAAGGCAGATAGTTGGCCTTCTTCCAGAAAATGGCTTCAAAGTAAAGAAGGTTTTGGGTGCTGACTTTATGTGGATGCCGAAGAATTTAAGTTCTAACTTGATATTTGTTGCGGTAAAGGACTGCTAAGAGAGATGTGTGGAATAACAGGTTTCGCAGGATTGAATGATAAAGCAAGGATTCGTAGGATGACCTCTGCGATAGTGCACAGGGGCCCTGATGATTTCGGCTATTTTTCTGACAAGAATATAGAGCTGGGCAACAGAAGGCTCGCTATTATCGATTTGAGCAAGAAGGGCCATCAGCCGATGAGCAATGAAGATGGCGATGTGTGGATAACCTATAATGGAGAGATCTATAACTTCCAGCCCCTGTGCCATGAGCTGGAAGCCAGAGGCCACAAATTCAAGAGCGATACAGATACAGAGACGATTGTGCACGCATACGAAGAATACGGAGAAGAATGTGTGCAGAAGCTGAATGGAATGTTCGCATTTGCCATATGGGATGCGCGCAAGGGAAAGAAACAGCTCTTCCTTGCGAGGGATAGAATTGGGATAAAACCACTTTATTACACCTATGACGGAAAAATGCTGGCATTTGCCTCTGAAATAAAAGCACTGCTTGAATTTGGAATCAAGAGGGAAGTAGATAGGAGAGCACTTAGCAATTACCTAACCTACACCTACACTCCTGGACCACTTACAATGCTCAAAGATGTGAAAAAACTGATGCCTGGACATCTTCTTGTGTACGAAAATGGAAAAATCAAGATAAAGCGGTATTGGGACTTTAATTTCAGACCAGAGGATGGAAACGAAGAGCACTACTCCAAACTTCTGCTCAAGACCCTAAAGGAATCTGTAAAAAGACACTTGATTGCAGATGTTCCTGTCGGCCATTTTCTTAGTGGTGGAATAGACAGCAGCAGCATTCTTGCTATGATAAGCATAATCCGAAAAGAAGAGGGCGATGCTGGCAGAATAAGGACATTTTCAATTGGTTTTGGCTCAAGAGAAGTTCAGAGTGAGCTCGGGTATGCAAGGAATGTTGCAGAAAGGTTTAGAACAGACCATCAAGAAATAGTCGTTGATGAAAAATCCATAAGAAATTTCCCAAGAATACTGTGGAGCATGGATGAGCCGATGCCGAACATAACCCTAATTCCGCTTTATGAGATGGCCAAAGCAGCACGAAATAGTGTAAAGGTGGTCACTACAGGAAATGCCGGTGACGAGCTTTTTGCCGGGTATAGGCAGCATTCCATGATATACAGGGGGAAAAAGTATTACAATAGATTCCCTTACATCTTTGAGTCAAAACTGACATCTGCTACTGCTTCAATTCTTGGGAAATGCGTTCCTGGAAATAGGATAAGAAGATATGCCAGGTTCGCCAAAGAATTCCTACCTTCTTTGAAAAATGAGGCGGAAGCGTACAACAAGCTTGTCTACCTGGACTTTGATGAGAATGAGAAGAGGAATCTTTTTTGGAAGAGAGCAAAGATAGGATCAGATAATATAACTGCAGATATCTTAAAAAAGAAGGGTAATCTCCTGAATAACCTTACATTGATTGACCTCAAGTATACACTTCCAGACCAATACTTGCTGAACGATGATAAGCTTACCATGGCGAACAGCCTTGAAAGCAGAGTTCCATTTTTAGATAACGCGATGCTGGATTTCGCGCAGCGCCTGCCGCCACATCTTAAGCTGAGGGGGAAGGAGAGCAAGTATATCCTTAAGAGGGCGATGGCAAGAATCCTTCCAAAAGAGACTATTAAAAGGAGGAAATACGGCTTCACAGCTCCCCTCTCTGAATGGTATGGAACCTATCTTTATGATGCAGCGCACGTGTTCCTTGCAGAGTCAGAAGTTGTGAGGCAAGGCTTCTTCAATAAGGATTACATCGGGAGATTGATGCAAAACAGCAAGGACGATGTGGAGAAGATAAACAAAATAATCCTGCTCCTAACCTTTGAGATATGGCACAGGATGTTTATCGATGGAGAAAGGCCGGAAAAGGTAGAGCTATGATACCATCTTTACGCTATTTAATCCCAGTAACTGAAAATCCGCTCTCGTCTTCTCTTCCAATAACTACATGCTTAAGGCCATTGCGCTTGAATAGATCAACCATTTCTTTGGAGAAATAACGCTTGGCCACCTTGTGGTACAATGCATCATAAATATGGAGTAATTTTTCTTTTGCATCTTGCTTGCTTCCTTTTCCGAATAAACTTTGCTTTATTAAAAAAAGAGGTAATAAAGAAAGCAAGACTTGCTTCCTAAACTTTCGCGGGAAAAATGTTAAAAATTTCCTAAAGTGGACTTCAAGAATCTTTACTTTGATAGATGTATCTTCATTATACACCCAAATGCTGATTTTGCCTCTTTTCTTCAAGCACCTTAATAGGCTTTTGAAAGCCATTTCAGTATCATCAATATGATGAAGAACTCCGGCAGAGTATACCATATCAAAAACACCATTTTTGAAAGGCAAATGCTGTATATCTGCCTGTACAAAGTGAAGATTTTCATTCATTCTTGCAATACGGAGACTTGAACTAAAATGAGAGTTCGCAAATTTTACTGCGGAGGACATATCCACTCCAACCAGCCCGCCACCAGTGCAGTATTTAGATAGTTTCGAGGATATCACTCCCGGACCACATCCGGCATCCAAAATCCACTTCCCTTTAAGCTCAGAAGTGTTTTTGATCATTAGGCTTTGTTTTAGCATATTTTCTTCCCACTCGTTAACGTCTGTATCCCACAACCTAATTTTGTTCGAGTACAGGCTCCATTGATCATCCCATTCTCCCTTGTGTTTGGGCTCATGATTTAGTAAAATAGGAAGGCCGTTTTTTACATTGTATTCGGAACACCCGCAAATTAATTTACCCTCGCTGACCATGGAGCTATTTTTAGCCCTAGCCGAAAGCTTAAATTCCTTGCCGCAGTAAGGGCATTGTAAAATCCCCAGCAACTTTTTTTCCATTTTAAATTATCACTCTTAGCCTAACTTATCTCGTAAAGCGTAACCTCCTCATTTTTGTAAAGAACAGTTAATTTTAAATTCCTTTCTTCATGTGCACGATGTACAACAGAAATCTGCCAGAATGGCAGATTTTTCTCCATCTCCGAAACTAGGATATAATTGACGCCCATGGATTCTAGTTTATTGATAGCACTATCAATGGAGGTATTCTCGTAAAGGAAGGATACTCTTGGCGAATCCGCCGGCAATATCTCTCTTTTGATGTAATACCTCTGATTATAAAGGCTCAGAATTTTTGCGTCTGCTGGCAAATTCTTGTTTATGTACTGAAAAACTTCGAAGTGGTCTGGATAATACCTTTCAATTACCTCTTCGTCAGATGGGTACTCCCAAAGAGCTGTTCTCTTGGCGAATGCGGCAAAACCTATTGGTACAATCATAAGAGAAATAATTACCAAAGCCAATATCTTCTTAGAATTTATTTTTGACCTTAGCAAGAGAAGAGAGCAAGTTAGGAGTACCGGCTGTAAGAACATCAAGGTAAGCAGGTTTTTAGAATATTCGAAATAGGGATCAGGCACAAAAACGAAGTACAACCAATAAATCGAAAAAGCAGATATTGCAGGTATTAATGAGTATAATATAATCTTAGACCTATCATGGATTTTTTTGTATAAGAACGCGGCCGAGAATAGGGAGATTATCCCGAAAGATTCTATTAGGTGACGCATGCCTTGCGTCTCTTTTATGAATGCGGATGTCCAAGACCAAAAAAGCAGGTATAAGACTGCAGTTAGAATTAAGATGTTGTAGGTAGAATTTTTCTTTTCAGACTTGATGTAATCTAGCAGGAAGCAGATGAAAAATATGAATATAAATAAACTAATTGGGATTAGAGCTACAAATAGCTGTTCTACTGTATAACTGGGGACATTTGCAAAGGTATTCTGTATCTCAAATAGTTTAGCATTAAAATTCTCCCCGCCGAAAAAGAAGGGGTATACTGGATTTTTATAAGATATTATGTTTCTTAGATAGAACACCAATGACACGGGGATAATTACAATTGCGAGTTTCACTATAGTCTTTATACTTCTATTGAAGACCAGCATAGATACCAAGAAGAAGAGTACAAATGGGATTAGAGTATATTTAATCATTAAAATTGAAGCGAGGAATACCCCCGTCAGTACAAGATACCTATAATCCTTATCTTCGTTATAAAGAACAAAGGCGTAAACGGCCATAAAAGAGAAGAAAACCTCATACATAGTCGTATACTCCTGAATTATACCCGAAGCGAAGATCGTACTGCTTGCAAAAATCACTGCGGTGAGCTGCGCTATCTCTTTGTTTTTAAATAGGGCGAACGATAGTCTATAGAAAAGCAAGAGATTTAATAAAGAAAACAATGGAATTAGAACTCTAATGAATATGTCATCGAATCCAAAATTTAAACCAAAAAAGTAGTTATAAAAAAATAATACGAAATTTGTGTTCGGGTAGGCATAAGATATCTCCATATAAGAAGAGGTTGCTGACGGAGGGAATCCATCATCCCAAGATCTTTCAGAGATAAATGCATACATTAAAACTGCATCATCTGCAGTTATCGGGAAGAAAACTGATTTGTAAAAAGCGATAATGAAGACTGCCAGTATCAATATAGAAAAGGCGCTAAATTTTGGCTTAAATTTAAACTTAATTCTTGGAACTTCTCTAATAAGCAGGTTATAATTTACCAATAATAGGAATAGTAGTGAGGATATAATTGCTATCCAGGTATTGGTGGGGCTAATAGGTAATCTAAAGTACTGGTTTATGGAGAAAAGCAGGAAAACTATAAACATTGTTCCCAGCCCTACTGAGAATAGGAATGCGTCAGATTTTAGTCTGAATTTGAGGAATAGCAAATAACCGATTACAAAGATGATAATTAATCCTAAAAGTAAGGTTATTGGCCAGTACATTTTAATCGCCCCAAGCAGGAGTATAAAAATTAGAAAGCCTTTTAAATTTAATCGCTATATCTTATTAGAGTAACTAGGGGGCAGCCTATCGAGAGCATTTTATTAAGGTAAATGCTACTTTTGACCTAAAAAAGTTAATCTTTAGAAAGGTAGAGATATGGATAAGATAAATTCTTTAAGAAAGGACATAGTAGATATGGTCTACTACTCATCAGAGGGACATCTTCCAAGTGCCTTGGGCATAATTGATTTAATCTATATTCTATACAAGAAGATATTAAGATTTGACCCTAAGAACCTGAGCTGGGATGCAAGAGATTATTTTATTCTAAGTAAAGGGCATGGCTGTCCCGCACTGTATGCAGTATTAGCGGATGTCGGATTCTTTAATAAAGAGGAGTTGAAGACCTTTTGCAAATTTGATAGTATGTTTGGAGGTCATCCAGATAGGAATAAGGTTCCTGGTGTAGAGGCCTCAACCGGTTCATTGGGGCATGGGTTGCCAATAGGTTTGGGTATCGCGACAGCAATGAAGATATTAAAAAAGCCGAATAAGGTATTTGTGATTATAGGAGATGGGGAGAGTAACGAGGGGACTATATGGGAGAGCGCTCAGGTCGCAAGAAATTTGTTATTAGATAATCTTCTAGTGATTGTTGATAAAAACAAGTCTCAAGCATATTCCCTAGACTATGACTATAAGAAAATTTGGACTAGTTTCGGGTGGGAAGCTGAAGAAATGGATGGCCATAATCATGAGGAAATCGAGAGAAAGGTAAAGGCCATGATGGGTATTAAGACTGCAAAACCAAAGGTCATAATTGCGAATACTGTTAAAGGAAAAGGTATTGGCATCATGGAAAACAATCCGGAATGGCATCATAAGAGTCCAGATGAAGAGACTTATAAAAAAATTCTTGAAGAGCTGAAATGAGAAAAGAATTCGTTAGGCTAATGCTCGAGATGGGCGGGAAAGAAGAGAGGTTGGTGATACTAGCTGGAGATATAAGTGTTTTTGGTCTTAGGGAGTTCAGGAAAAATTATCCTGAAAGGTTCTATAACATCGGCATATGCGAGCAATCAATGATGAGTATGGCATCTGGAATGGCCTTGGCTGGATTGATACCGGTAGTCCACAGTATTGCGCCATTTGTGACAGAAAGATGCTTCGAGCAGATTAAAGATGATTTCTGTTACCAGGGTGTGGGGGGGAATATAGTTAGCGTGGGGTCTGCATTTGACTATTCTGGATTAGGGTGCACGCATCACACATACTCAGATATAGCTATTTTAAGAAGTTTGCCTAATACAGAGGTAGTGTACCCCTCAAGCCCTAAAGAGCTTGAGGTGTTATTCAAACAGAGTTTTGATAACGGGAAACTGACTTATTTCCGCCTTCCTGAAAGGAAACATACGCAGCAGATAGATGAAAGCATTATAAAATTTGGCAGGGGAGTAGTTATCAAGGACGGGATTGACATTACAATAGTTGTTTCTGGCCCCCAGGTAGATAACGCCGCAAAAGCAAGTGCAACTCTGAAAAAAGATGGCATTGATGCTGAGATTATCTACATCCACACGATTAAACCAATGGATAAAGAGCTGATTATAGAAAGTGCACGAAAAACCGGGAAAGTATTAACTGTAGAGGAGGCCAGTATAAGGGGTGGACTAGGTGACGAAGTTTCAATGGTGTTGGGTGAACTTGGGAATATTGAGATGTATAGGATGGGTGTGGGAGATAAGTTCATTACAGACTATGGGAAATATGATGACCTGTGTAGATCATCTGGATTAAATGAAGAGGAAATTGCCAATAAAATAAGGAGTATAGTTGCAAATGAATAAGGTTATAGAAGAAGACTTGTTGAGAGTATTGGAGAGGGTAGAACTTGGAAAACTTAAGGATAAGAGTATTTTAGTCACCGGATCAAATGGCTTGATAGGAACGTATATCGTTATGGCCTTGTATTTAGCAAATAAGAAACACAACTTGAATATAAAGGTTATTGGAGTAAGCAAAAATGACCCTAATAAAACTTTGTCCGAAATAAAAGAAGATGAGAACAGTACTTTCTATCAAAAAAATTTGGTGGAAGATTCTGGATTCGATGAAAAGTTCGATTATGTAATCCATGCTGCTACTTATGCTCAACCAGTGAAATTTTTGGAGAATAAAATGGAAACAATAAAGTTAAATACAGTGGTAACTGAAAAACTCCTGGACACGTGTAAGAAAAACAGTTCTTCTTTCCTTTTTATAAGTTCATCAGAGATTTATGGTCAGGCAGAAAAAATTCCTACTCCAGAAAGCTATAATGGTAACTGCTCCCCAATATATGAAAGAGCTCCTTATACTGAATCAAAAAGATTAGGGGAGACTATTTGCTCTGTTTTTAAAGAATCTGGGGTAGATGTAAAAATTGCTAGATGTTCTTCTGTATACGGCCCAGGAATATCTGTCTATGATAAGAGAGTCCTGGGAAATTTCCTTAATAAAGCCATGATAAAAGGATATATAGACCTGCTGGATAGTGGTAGACAGGAGAGGGCATGGCTATATGTGGGAGACTGCGTTATCATGCTACTGAATATTCTGCTGCACGGGGAATCTTTTGTGTACAATGTTGGAGGAGAGGAGTTAACATCCATCAAGGACCTGGCTAAGACCGTATGCGAGCTTACAAATTCAGAATACTCTCTGCCGAGAGATACGAGCGAGACATTCATGGCAGGCGCACCAGACAGGGTTAAGCTAGATATAAGTAAGATAAAAAATGAGTTTAAATTGGATAATCTTGTAGAGATTAAAGAAGGGGTAAAAAGGACTATAGAATGGAATAGGGAATTCATTAAAATGCATGACATCGATGAGAAGAAACATGAATGAGGAATCAAAAGTATACATTGCTGGACATTCAGGGATGGTTGGGTCTGCAATTAAACGGAGGCTTGAAAAAGAGGGGTACAAAAACATTATTGTTAAGGCCTCTTCAGAACTAAACCTCGAAGACCAAAGAGTCACCGAAGAGTTCTTCCGAGAAGAGAGACCAGAATATGTTTTTGATGCGGCCGCTAAATCTGGAGGCATACATGCAAATAATACTTACAGAGCTGAGTTCATTTACAAGAACCTGCAAATCCAGAATAATTTAATTCATTCTGCATGGAAGTTTGGGGTTAAGAAATTGCTATTCTTAGCTAGCAATTGCATCTATCCGAGAGACTGCAGCCAGCCGATAAAGGAGTCCTATCTATTATCAGGTAATTTAGAGCCAACAAACCAACCATTCGCCATCGCAAAGATAGCTGGAGTAGAAATGTGTCAATCCTACAATAAGCAGTATGGTACTAATTTTATCTCTGCGATTGCAGCAAACTCATATGGGATTAATGATAAGTACGACCCACTGAATTCCCACTTGGTACCATCGCTTATTCTGAAATTCCACAAGGCAAAAATTTCTGATAAGGAAGAGGTGGTGATCTGGGGTACGGGTAGCCCGAGAAGAGAGGCCTTATATGTAGAAGACCTAGCCGAGGCTTGCATCTTTTTAATGAAGAACTATAATTCTCCAGAAATTATAAATATTGGGACAGGGGTAGATAGGACAATAAGAGAGATTGCAGAAATTATCAGGAATTCTATTGGATTCAAGGGGGGAATAGAATTTGATACTACAAAACCAGATGGTATGAGCCGGAAGTTACTCGATGTTAGTAAGATACATAGCCTCGGGTGGAAGGCAGGAACTGATTTAGAAGAGGGAATAAAGCGAACATATGAATGGTTTGAGAATCAAGAAGTACAAAAACCAAGGGGAGAAAATGAAAAAAAGGCTGCCTAGTCTATCTGTTGTTATGCCTGTTTACAACGAAGCCTATATCATAGAAAAGAGTATAAGATCTTTCTATAATGAACTTAAAGGCAAGATTGATTTTGAGATTATTGTCGCAGAAGACGGCAGTACTGATGGAACAAAGGAGATACTTAAAAGATTAAAAAAAGAACTGAAGATACGAGCTTACATGCATAAAGAGAGGAAAGGAGTCTTAAGGGCAAATAAGGAAGCCTTAAGGTATCCAAAATATGAGTGGATCTTGCTAGTAGACTCTGATTACCAATTCGATCCTAAGAATATATGGAGACTATTACCTTACACCAAAGATTATGATGTGATTTTAGGCTTAAAGGTGAAGAGAAAGGATCCGTTCTATAGGATTGTTCTTTCCAAGGGGTTTAATTTTTTATTGAGGGTTTTTTTAAAAGTACCGCTTAAGGATATGGACACTGGGTTTAAGCTAATCAAGAAGGAGGTTGTTAGAGAGGTTGTGAAGGAAGTTGGAGTACTTAGCTATTTTACTTCTGAGTTTGTTGTTAGGTCATACTACAAGGGATTCAAAATTGTGGAAGTGCCAGTAACTCACTGGAAAAGAGAGGGTGCTGAATCAAATGTGTTCCCTATAAGAAAGATACCTTCTGTAGTTATAAAAGAGCTGATAGCATTGTATAAATTTAATAAAGAGATTAAGTCTAAATATTCTGTTCCTCCTAAATCCCCCTAATAATTGAAGATGAGATATAAATTTATTTTATTTATACTGATTTTAGTGCTTGGTATAGCGCTCCGCCTTTACACTTTCTCACAAATTTCTTCTGTAGATAAGTTTACGTGGGTTGGTGGAGATGAGCCCACATATTATGAATTAGCAAAGAACATACAACAAGGAAGGGGCCCAGTCACAGATTCTGTATTCCAATTCTGGCACAGGCAGGAATTCGGCCATAACGATGGATTATGGGAGCCCATGTTTCCCCTAGTTCTTGCATTCTTCTTTTACAGCCTCGGGAGCTCTTTGCTTGCGGCCAAGATAGTTGTTTTCCTCATTTCGATTGCAACACTCGTGCTGATGTTTTTTATCGGGAAAAAGCTGTATAGTGAGAAGGTAGGACTGATAGCGATGTTCCTTCTTGCAATCCAACCGAAGCACATAGAGTATAGTGCCACTCTTTTCAAAGATAATCTGTATGTGTTTTTCTTCTTACTTGCTTTCTTCCTCATGATTCTTGCAATCAGGGAGAATAAGAGGTATGTGTGGATCATGTCTGGGATTGCTCTGGCCCTATCATTCCTGACGAGATATTTCACCATAGCGCTCATCATCACAGCTGCGATAATGCTCATCCTGGAGAGAAAAAAGATAAATTTGAGGTATGCTGGGCTTGGGATGGCGGCATTCCTTCTAGTCTTAGCGCCATGGGCACTCTACACTTATAATGAATTTGGCTCATCATTCTTCTCGATCACAAAATACTATCCTTTCGCTAAGGAAGGATGGGAAGGGATGAGCTACGAATCAGAGCCCCCAAAAATAAGTGAGTATCTACAGGAAAATTCTGTATTAGACCTCATAAAGGTACGACTAAGCCTGATTCCCCTAACCATTTATCACCTCCCAATCTGGATGACCCCGCTTATCTTCTTGCTCTTTATACTGGTTTTTGCGCTCAAGGACGCGTACTCTAAGTATCTGAAAATCTATTTTGTGATTTTTATTCTGCTTTATATGGTGCAATTCGCCTCGCCAAGCCAATTTATCGAGAGGGCATACTTTGCCTTGATGTATGCGTCGCTGGTTCCGATTGCATTTGTCCTGGCTAAAATTTCTGATTCGGGGGGTGGGTGGAAGATAAAGCTGGATGGAAAAAAGATCCTTTCAATTCTCCTAGCAATAATCCTTGTAACTTCCATAATGCTGCTCCAGTGGAAGATAAAGGATATCAAAAGTTATGACATGCAGGAAAGGCAGGAATCATTTGCTAAGATAGGAAGGTCGATCTCGGCAAATACAGAAAAGGACGCTGTCATAATGACCATCTATCCTGCCGAAGTGCACTATTACTCTGAAAGAAAGACTGTCATGGATCCATACGGGTTTGCTAGAGAGATAAAAGGAGTAAATCCGGCAGATTACAAGAACAGGGCAAAAGAAGAGGGGGAGTACTATGGAGCAGATTACTTGCTAAGTGATCTAAAGCAAGGTGAGGCAAAGGAAACTTATTTCGCTTTCAGCTTATCACTTGCATATTCTGATGAAGAGCATCAGCTGTACCTGTATAAGATAAGAAAGATTGTATGATTGCGCTACAAGTGTCTTAGTGTAACTATCTCCTGAGATGCTCTGCCATGAACTCATGGAACTTCTCTATGACGTAATCAAGCATCGCATCATTAATCCCGGGAAATAATCCTACGAAGAAAGAATTATCCATAATCCTATTCGATTGCTCCAAATTGCCGACAATCCGCATTGGAAAGCCCTTGTAGGCTGGATGCTTTGAGATGTTACCAGCAAATGGATACCTTGTCTGGATCTGCTTTTCCTCAAGAAATTTCACAAGATCAAAGCGTGAGAACTTGTCAGTATCCAGAGTTATAGTGAATGCAAACCATGAAGGATCTGCCTTTTTCGGCGCATGTGGAAGGATGAATTCACCGTACTGCGAAAGAGCCTTGTACAGCTTGTTGAAATTTTCCTTGCGGATTTCAGTAAATCTCGAAAGCTTGTCTAGTTGCACAAGACCTATTGCGGCCTGTAGGTCAAGTGGCTTTAGGTTATAGCCTATATTGGTAAAGAAGTATCTTGAATCATATGTCTTGCCATCCAGCTTATAGCTGAATCTCTCATCAAAAGGCAACTTGAGATCATCATGGTTATACACCCTGCCCCAATCACGCAAGGACTTTAGTATCTTGAAGAGTTCTTCGCTCTGCGTTACGACAGCACCTCCTTCCCCCATGAAAATGTGATGCGCTGCATAGAAACTATAAGTCCCCATCTCTCCGAAGGTACCACAGAGCTTTCCACCATAGCGCGAATCCAGGGCATCGCAGGTATCTTCGATTACAATCAAGTTCTTATCCTGTGCAAAGTCCATTATCACATCCATCTCGCATGGATTTCCAAGGATATGCGGTGCCATTATTGCCTTTGTCTTTGGAGAATATGCTTTTTCCAGCTCATTCGAATTTAGGTTGTATGTGCCAACCTCTGAGTCTATGATTACCGGGGTGAGGCCATTTTGGATTATGGGATTAAGAGCGGTAGAAAAGTTCATGGCTGGAGTTATGATCTCATCGCCCTGCTTGAGCTGGCGAGAAAATTGATTTGAGCGCAAGGCAGCGACAGCGAGGAGATTACCAGAAGAGCCCGAGTTCACGAGGAGAGTATGCCTAACTCCCAACAACTCAGAAAACTTTTTGCAGAATGCTTCGTCTTTATCTTTTAGTGTAAGCCAAAAATCCAAGATAGAATCGACAGCGGCAATCATCTCCCTTTCATCGTAAATCCTGCCAGCATAATTTACTTTTGTCTTGCCGGGAATGAATTCCTGATGCTTGTGCTTCAGCTCGTAGAAATCCTTTATCTTTTGAAATATCTCTTCTTTCAGCTGATCTTCTTTCAATTTGTGCCCATCCATTTCTTTATCTCTCCCGAATCAAATTTTTCCTTGTACCAATCAACTGTCTCTTTAAGGCCATCCTCAAGCGAGATTGTTGGGCTCCAGCCAAGTATCTTTTTGGCTTTCTTATTGCTGCAGTAAAAATGCATTGTTTCCCCAGTTCTGTATGGAAGCGCACCAATCAAAGGCTTGGCCTTGCTCCCCACTAACCCGTATATCTTTTGCACAATATCCTTAATTTTATATTCTTTTCCACTGCCGATGTTTATCACTTCCCCAATGGCTTTTTTTGACTTTGCTGTAAGAATGTAGCCCTCTACAACATCGTTCACGTGGATGAAGTCACGCGTCTGCTCTCCCTTGGTCATCTTGAGTGGCTCATTCTTCAGAGAGTTCAGGATGGAGGAGGGAATCAACATTCTAGAATTCCTCTGCCTGGGGCCATAAGTGAGGAATGGCCTCAAAGTTATGACGGGGAGGTTGTAAGTCGCGTGAAGCATCCCACAGTAATATGTAGTTATTATTTTTGAGAGGGAGTATGGAGAGACACTTATTGGGAGTTGCTCCTCATCAAATGGCACTGGGCCATCGCCATACTCTTCACAAGTTCCTGTATTGATGAAGAGCTCAAATTTTCCCCTAAGTGCCTTTATCAGATTCACTGTCCCAAAAAAATTGTTCTTGACAACGAAGGAAAAATCAACATCTCTCTCAGGACTTGTGAAAGAGGCGAGGTGAAATATGATGTCTGGTTGTGCCGTCCTCAACACTTTCTTTACGGAGCCATAGTCTTTGAGATCACAGTCATACATCTTCAATTTTTCCTTGAAAGAATCAACACTGAGGGTGTCAGAAGCTTTTTCCTTGATGATGGAGACAGAAGCTTTTTCCTTGATTAGCCTTTCAGCGAGGTGTGACCCAATGAATCCTGCCCCGCCAGTTACAAGAACATTTTTTCCTTGAAGAGACATTTTACCTTTACTTTTTCTTTTTTTCTTCCTTACCGAAGCCCTTATCAAAGTATTGCTTATACCAGGTGATTGTCTCTTTTAAAGATTCTCCGAGAGAATACTTTGCGCTCCAGTCCAGCAACTCACGGGCCTTCTTTCCAGAGAGATATTGTTCCCTTATTTCTGCTTTTGCGATATTCAGGATAGATGGCTTCAAGTGCTGCTTGCCCATCAGTCTTGATATCGTGCTGACTAAAGCAAGCACATCAAGGGGCTCTTCTGTGGTTAGGTTGAAGGCCTCGCCCCTTACTTGCTTTAATTTCTTTGCAAGGAGCATATAAGCGTTTGCAACATCTTTGATGTAGATGTAATCACGCACAAATCTTCCATCACTCCTTATGATCGGTGCTTCATCGAAGATCAGAGATTTAATCGTACCTGGCACGATCCTGTCGAAGTAAAGATCTCCCCCACCATAAAAATTTCCGCTCCTGGTAATTCCTACAGGCAAGCCATAGGTCTTGGAATAAGCCTGTGTGATCAAATCTGCAGCGCTCTTGCTTACATCATAAGGATATGCTCCACGCAAGGGTGCATCTTCTGTGTATGGGAGAGTCTCATGAATGCCATAAGCCTTATCGCTCGAGGCCACTACTACTCCATTCATGCTTCTTGAATTCCTAGCTGCTTCCAGGACATTCCAAGTTCCTTTTATGTTGTTCTCAAAGGTCGGAAGAGGATTCTTGTTTGCAAGAGTTACAAGCGGCTGGGCAGCAAGATGGAATACTATCTCGGGTTCTTCCTGCGAGAAGATTTTTCTGAGAAGGGCATAGTTAGTAACATCCACATGTAGCTGCTTAATCCTTTTCTTTAGATTAAAATTGTAAAAGTTAGATTTCGGCTTTATCTCTATATCAAGGCCAGTAACGCATGCGCCATTCTCTACAAGAATATTGCAAAGCCAGCACCCAAGAAAACCAGCAGAGCCTGTGACTAGAACTCTTTTATCAGTCCAAAAATTCGCCATTTCCCTTTGCCTTATCTTTTAGGGAAGAGATAGAAAAAACTTATAAAAGTTAGCGTGGGAGGTGTGGTTTGTAGGATTCACAAACTTTAAAACAGTCACTGCCAGAAAAACCATTGAAGGAAGTGTATTTGCCCATAATTCTTTTTCCTTCCTCTTCTGAAGACACTCTGGCGAGCTCCCAATGCTGAAAGTCGACATTGTCTATATTGACAACGCTGAAAGTCTCCTTCGAATCCAGGAGAAGGCCTTTCCTCATTGCTTCATTGACTCTGTCCAGGATTTTTTCCGGAGATATATTGCCCGAAAACCCTTTCCACCCATCCAGGTTTCTTCCCAGCTTGTATTTTGTTTCTGGGCTTAATACAGTATCCTTTACAGCTGAATAAACTCTAGGAATCTTAGCTAATTCTTGATTGTAACCTATTATGAAATTGTCTATTTTTGCCATATCTTCACAGACATTAAACCATCCAGGACGTTCTCCTTTTTCATAGAATCTGTTCTCATTGTAGCTTGTGTAGGCCCTGAAGATATTTTCAATTCCGGCATGAATATGGATTGCATATTCGGATGTGAACATTTCTGGCTCTACTATAGAAGTTACAAATGAGAAATAATTGGCAACATCTTGTGCTTTTGAAGATTTGTGATTGAATAAAGAAAGTCCGCTCGTGATGTCACCGAATCCTCCTTTTCCATCTGTTCCGACGAAGATAGATGATCCTTTGGACAAATCAAGACTAAAGGGATTCTCAGGTCTTAGTTCTTCTGAAGCGCCTGCAGCAAGCGCATAAAATCCTTCATGCAGCTGTCTCATCAAATCTGCCTCTGGTGTTGTATGTAACATCACTTGTGGTCTGCATCCGACTCCAAGAGGAAAATCTCCAGAAAGCATCTTATCGGCCATCCATACAATCTCTGGCTGTATCTTGCGGATGTCCAGGTCTTCTGCACCATAAAGGACCGTTACATCACCTTCACGCTGCATGAGCAAGTCCTTGAAGCTCACTCCAGGGCCTCTTCCGATCATGAAACTCAGGTCTATTTCGCCCTGTAGTTCTTTTCTGAGCGAGTCGAGCTGTTGAGAATAATCCTGCGTTTTTTCATTCATAGGAATATTTACTCTTAACCTATGCAAAGAATCATATCCCGTATCTTTCTGGGCTGCAGCTTCCCTTGTTCGAGGAACTATTTCCGCAACAAATTCATCAAGTGTTTCTTGATTTACTATATAGTGCCTACCACCAAATGAGATTCTCATCATTTCTTCCCTAGCCTCGCCATATAAGAAAAGAAAAACTTAAAAGCCTATCGCAAAACTACCACACTTTCCAGAAGGCCTTGCCCTCTTTCCAGAGCTTGTTCAGATGCTCAAAATCCCTATGCGTATCCATGCACTCCCACAATCCTGCGTGAGGATAAACTGTCAGCTGATTCTGGAGCGCAAGAGTCTTCAGGGGATCTTGCTCCAGCACTGGATTGCCCTCGAGATATCTAAAGATCTCCTTGTTGAAAACAAAGAATCCACCATTTATCCATCCATCAAGCTTTGGCTTTTCCTTGAAAGAGTTCACAGAGTGTGTTGCATCAAATTCTATGACTCCGAAACGAGAAGCGGGTTGGATTGAAGTGAGAGTTGCTATTCTGCTGTTCTTTAGGTGATGTTGCAAAAGTTCTTGTATATTTACATCAGAAACTCCGTCACCATAAGTAAGGAAGAAGTTATCGCTATCTATGTACTTCTCAATCCTATTTACTCTACCTCCTGTATTTGTTTCATCACCTGTTTCTGCGAAAGTGATGTGCCAGTCATCTGTATCATGGCTGTGATATTCTTCTTTTCCCTGCTTTACATCCAGTGTAAAGTCAGATGTCATCGCCTTATGCTTCAGGAAGTAATCCTTAATCATATGCCCCTTATATCCAAGGCACAGGACGAAGTCCTTATACCCATAATGAGAGTATATCTTCATGATGTGCCAGAGGATTGGCTTGCCTCCGATTTCTACAAGGGGCTTGGGCTTGAACTCGGTCTCTTCCCTGAGCCTTGTTCCTAATCCACCGCAAAGGATCACTACTTTCATTTTTCTATTTCACCCCCAGCCTGTATTTTATTATATTCTTAAGGAATTCAAAATCAGTCTTGATGAATCCGACATTCGACTTTCCTCGCTCGCGCTTTTTGAAGATAATCGGAACTTCTAAAATCTTATATCCTTTTCTCTTTGCCTTGATTATCAGCTCTGGGTCTAGGAACCAGTCTCTTGATTGTAAATTCAGGTTTCTGTAGACTTCTTCCTTCATTATCTTTGGACAGCCATTTATATCTTTCAAATTCATGAAGAATAAGGATGATATCAAGAGGTTGTATCCTTTTGATCGGAAGTTCCTCGAGAAGCCTTCACTTTCCCTTGTTACTCTACGGACTTTACAGATATCGACTTTGCTCTCCTTCAAAGTCTGAAAGACCTTAACAAAATCAGAGGCGAGAACTTGGCCATCTCCCCATCCGTAACCGATGTATTTCCCTTGTGCACTCTTCAATCCAGTGAGGATTCCAAAGCCATACCCTTGATTCTTCTTTACATCAACTCTTTTCACCCTTTTATTTTTCTTTTTTACATCTGAAATAATGCCGGGAGTCTTGTCCCAAGAACCGTTATTGACTGCGATTATCTCGTAATCTATCTTTGACTTTCCGAATTCAGATGAGAGATCCTGCAATACTTTCCTTACGTTTCCTTCTTCGTTGTAAAATGGAAGGACGATTGAAACTTCTGGTTTCATTTTTTGAAAAACTCCATTAAATTTTTGTGTAGAGTTGGATTTGCGCATAAAATTGATTCGTCCCCTAGTTCCCAGACCTTTCCATCAAGAGTTGTCACCTTTGATCCTGCTTCCTTATTTATTACAGCGGCTGCGCTCAAATCCCAAGGCTCCAGATGACTTGAGTAATAAGCATGGATTTTTCCAGATGCGACAAAGGCTAATGGAAGTGTTGCGCAACCAAGGGTTAAAACATATCTTACTCCCTCCGGGATTAAAATTTTTCTATGAAAATCTAGTGTATTCGTTCTTTTTTCGTGCCCATATTCAGCACCAATTATGGCCTTAGACATTTCTGTTAGAGTAGATGTTTTTATTGGAGTTCCATTAAGGGTTGCTCCATCCCCCTCTAAAGCAGCGTATAATTCATTCCTTAACGGAGCATAAATAACTCCAAGAATTGGCTTCTTTCCCCTGCAAAGCCCAATACTTACACTAAAATGATCGCTAGTCATATAGGTGTATGGGATAGTTCCATCTAATGGATCAACAACCCAAGTATATTCCGATTCTACTTCTTTTGCTTTTTCTTCCTCTGAAATGATATTGTGATCTGGAAAGTTCCTTGCTATAGCATCCCGTATAAGATTATCACTATCTACATCTGCTAAAGTTTTGAGATCTGTCAGATCTGAAGAGTGTGAAGAGTCAATGATCTTTACGTGGTTATAATTACTCATCAATATCTCGCCTGCTTTTCTTGCTGTTTCAACTGCGAAATCACATGCGTAATCTAAATTAAGAGACCTCATCGTGCATAGAACTCCTTTATTTTATCGCACACATATTCTATCTGCTCTCCAGAGATTTCCGGGTAGATTGGAAGGCTAAGAATCTGCTCTGCATGCCTCTCTGCAACAGGGAAGTCTCCCTTCTTATGCCCAAGGAATTGGTATGCCTCTTGCAAGTGCAAAGGAATAGGATAATAAATTTGTGTGGCAATTCCAGCATTATCAAGGAATGTCGCGAGGGCATCTCTATCCTGTGCCCTTATCGTGTATACATAATAGATGTGCTTATTTCCTTCCCTCTCTTTTGGAACCTGCACTCCCGGGATTTCTGAGAGCAGCTCATTGTAAAGTGCTGCATTTCTTCTTCTCTGCATGATCCAGTCATCTAAGTGCCTTAGCTTTACACGCAGAACAGCCGCCTTCATGGCATCAAGCCTATAATTAAGGCCGATGAGCGAATGCTCATATTTTCCCCCTATGCGATCTGATCTACCATGATCTCGCAATTGCCTTGCTTTGCGTGCGAGTGCCTCATCATCTGTAACTATTGCGCCTCCATCTCCGATTGTGCCGAGAACTTTTGCCGGAAAAAAGCTAAAGCATCCGATATCAGCGACAGGTGTTTTCCATCCCTTGTATTCTGCACCTGCAACCTGTGCTGCATCCTCGATCACGAGCAAGTTCCTTTCAGCAGCAATCTCCATAATCCTATGCATATCTGCGGCCTGCCCATATAAATCAACAGGAATGATCGCTTTTGTATCTGGAGAGATGCTCTCCCTTAGATTTTCAGTCGACATCAAGTAATAATCATCGACATCAGCAAATTTTATCTTGTTATCGCATAAGTGGATTGCTTCGGCAGTCGCAGTGAATGTATTTGGAACTGTTACGATTTCATCCCCTCGCTTGAGCTTGCCATTACTCATGCTCGCAAGAAGAGCGAGATGCAGGGCACTAGTGCCGGAAGAGACAGCTACGGCATGTTTCTTCCCGCAATAGGAAGCGAATTCCTGCTCAAAAGAAGAGACTTCTTCTCCGCCGATGAACCTGCCGCTTTCCATGACTCTCTGCATGGCATCTGCAAGTTCCCCTTTTATGCTTTCATGCTGTGCTCTTAGATCTGCGAGGGGGATTTTTTGTGTGCTCATTCTTCTGCTCCTTCAACTACATCATTTTCTTCCTCGCTATCAGATGGGTATGCGAGTTCACCATCAGGATATTTCAGCTCGCTGACTTTCCCCTTTACCTCTGCGGGAAATCCTACTGCAACTGAGTCTGGAGGGATATCTTTAGTCACTACAGCGCCTAGGCCTATTAAAGCATTCTTACCAATTTTTACCCCAGGAGAGACAATCACCCCCATACCTAGCTTTGCCTTAGCTCCGATCTCGCACCCGAAGACAAATTCTTTTGCTCTTACCGATGCAGGATATTTTGCGTTCGCTAGCATGACGCCAGGACCAATCCAGCATCCTTCTTTTAGAATGCTATTTTCGAAAATCAAGGCAGATGTGTGCACCCTAACCCTATCCCCGATTACACAATTAAAGGCGACGTGAGAATAAGAGCCGACGCTCACATTATCCCCTATGCGATTATCCTCTCTTACCAATGTATAGTGCCCTGTATGGAAATTGTTCCCGATCTTATTTCCAGCATAGATTACCGTATGCGATCTTATGACGGCATTGTCTCCGATTTCCGTCGCAAGCTCTCCCTCTCCTTTTCCCGCAGGAGGCAGGCCTATTGTAACGAAATCCCCGATCTTTGCATTATTTCCGATCTTAACGTTAGGATAAATCTTATGAGTCATTTCCCCTTGCCTTCCTTTCTGCTTCGAGTCCACATTCCGAGCCTTGTGCTCCCAGCGCTGAGCCCCAAGCTCTTGGATGGGGGAGAAGATATATAAGTTTTTTGAGAATCATGACCTTGCAAATGGCGGCAACATTTCTACTTGGATTTGATGTTGGATGCTCACGGCATTCGAGCTCTTTAGAGGATACTCTAGGCGTTCTTGAAAGGATGAACCACTTGATGGATGAGGCCGAAGTGCAGAGAACCTACTTCATGCTGGGGAATTTTGTAGAGGAGATGGCCGGTAGATTCAACTCCGGAGAGCTGGATAAATATTTTGGCCTTTCAAGTCCCCTTGCAGATGTACAGAGCCATACTTATTCTCACAGGGCATGGATGAGCCTACCGACAAGACCGGATGTGGCACCTGCATCCACTCAAGAGATAAGCGCAGAATTAGATATGGCTAGAGGGATCATCAAAGATAAACTCGGAAGAGATGTTATCGGAGTAAGAACACCTTATGGATACTACAAAGGACTTGAAGAGTACCCAGAAATTGTTGGGGTGTTAGTTGAAGCCGAATACAGATATGTTAGTTCTGATCTAAGAGATAAAGATTGGGGAATTTGTCCCGGTTTTCAAGATGGAGATGCGCTAAGACAGCCAAGGGATTACTGGGGCTGGCCATTATTGGAAATTCCCTCCCACGGATGGCAGGATTCTGCATTTGCAGGATCAAAAACCGCGGGTGTGCCTCAATTCGATCTGTGGGAGAAATCAAAATTGGAAGTGTATGCAATTTCACACTATGGAGAATTGATGCTTGAAGCAAAGAAAATTTCAAAAAGTAATGGAAATAAGGAAATTTTTGTCGGGAGCTGTTTCCATCCATTTGCGATGGCAAGTTATGATAAAGATCTAAGAATCTTAAGCGGATTGATTGATTTTGCGAAAAAGAATGAAGTGCACGTCGCAGGATACAGTAGTTTAGTCTTCGGGGCAGGCTAGCGCATAGGCAGCTCTACAGGCATCCCGAGCTCAGCGCTCTTCTTCGCAGCAAGAATTATCTCAACAGCTTTTCTGCCATCACTGCCGATTGTAGAATTATGGGCCTTACCTGTAAGCACATCAAGGACTTGTCTATAGTACTTGTCATGGTTTGCAGAACTTCCCTGGTAGAATCCATAATCATTAGGCCTGTGCTCTTCTTTCAGCACTGGAGATTCCATCCCCTCGACATTCCAGTGCTCTATCTCATTGATGTATCTTCCTCCGATCTTTACACTTCCGCGAGTACCAAGAACTGTAACTGAGCTTTCCATGTTCTTATCGTAGACGCAGGTTGTAAAATTTATATTCCCGATAGCCCCATTCTCAAATTTCAGGAGAACATTTCCAGTATCCTCGGTCTCAATATCATGCTTGAATGTTCCCATCTGAGAGTATACGCTTTTAACATTCCCCCCAAACCAGTGCATCAAGTCCACAAAGTGGCTGGATTGGTTCATCAATGCGCCACCGTCAAATTCTTTCGTTCCTCTCCATTGTGCCTGCTTATAATAAAGATCCGTCCTATTCCAAAGCACGTTTGCATTGATCATGTAAACTCGCCCGAGTTTTTCCCCGTCTATCGCTTCCTTAAGGATCCTTACCGGCTCATTATGCCTATTCTGCTTCACTACAAAAAGCCTTACATTATTCCTCGAACATGCGCTTATCATCGCATCACAATCTTCCAAAGAAAGAGCCATTGGCTTTTCGCATACAACTTGTTTCTTTGCATTTGCGGCGGCAATGGTCTGTGCAGCATGCATGCCAGAGGGAGTGCATATCGAAACTACATCAATCTCTCCATCTTTCAGGAATTCATCGTAATCATAGTACGCTTTCACTCCAAACTTGGAGGCAAATTCATCTGCCTTTTGTTTGATAGGATCGCATACAGCAACAAGTTTTGCGTCTGAAAGAGAGGAGAGAACATCGCAATGCCTAATTCCTATGCTTCCGCATCCTACGATTCCAAAATTGTACTCTTCCTTCATGTTCTTTTTGATGCCTTTGCCTTCATTTTCTCAATGTCTTTTTATGATCTTGTTGAGGAGCTCCAGATACTTATCTCCTATCTCCTTCCAAGAATAGACTCGTAAATCTTTTATACTTTTCCCAAGTTTTCTCCTCAAAGTGGCATTGCGCATTAGGGCAACAAGACCCTCGCGCAAGTCTTCTGTTATGTATGCTGTCTGCATGTGCGTCAAAAAGTAACTCACTCTGCCCTTGTAGGCCAGAACTGCCTTTCCGGCCGCCGCGAATTCGTACATCTTCAAGTTTTCCTGGTCGTTTGCAATCACACAGATATCTGCGGCCCTGATGTAAGCCCCAATCCTTGCATGGGGGATCCTTCCGAGGAAATGCACGTTCTCGTTCTCTTGGGCAATGTTTTGAAGCTCTTTTGTCGGCTCTCCGATGATGTAGAGCTCGCATTTTAGTCTCTTAACTGCCTCAATAATCCTGTCAACTCTTTTGTATGGGGATAGTTCTCCTATGTAAAGGACTGAGAATCCGCTCAAATTCGCTGGTTTCAGTCCTAGATTTAATTCAACTCCGTGAAGGATCAGATGCGCCTTTTTCCCATAAGCCTCGCACTTACTCGCCAAGTATCTGCTTGGAGTTGTTATGAAATCAGAATTCTCGATAGAATATTTTTCCAGGAAGGCGATTTTCGCGAGACCGTGCTTCGGTCCAAGAATCTCTGTCCAATAGTCGTTCCAGTCGTGCACTAGGGGACAAGAGATAAGACCCATCCTTTTGCACAAAGCGACTAGAAAACCCGGCACTGGACCGACGGTTATGATGATGTGTGGCTTGAATAAGTGATAATGCAGCAAGAATTTTTTCCATTCTCCACGCGTAACATGCAAAACTTTATGGCCTCTTGCTTCGAGATGCGTCGGGATGAAGTGCCATCTACCGGTATCCTGCTCACGGAAAGATTTCTTCGCCTGATCAATGAGTAAAATTCTCATTTTCCCTAGCCACTCGTAGCTCTGCTATAATTTCTATCTACCACTTATAGCCAATAACGCTACCCCCACTAAAATCACCAGAATGCCAAACCATTTAAACCCATTCATTTTTTCCCCCAAATATTTCTGTGAAAGAAGACATACCCAGATGTACGTTGTAGAAACTATGGGGAACAATATCGAAAGTTCGCCTAGCTTTAACGCGTTCAAGTAGATGATGGTGGAGATTGCGTAAAACCCCATCCCTATGAGAAAATATCTATTAAATAGGGATTTAAGGTTAAAGGATAGACTGGAAGAAGCTTTTTTTAATGCTATCGCGCCGATGGCACCTATGACTGTTGAAAGAATGACGATAAATATGGGCATGAAAATGTTTGGCATTTTATTCTCCTCCTATCCCTATGAGGGTTACACCGATAAAAATCGCGGCCACACCTAAGAGCTTCATCTGTGTTAAAGGCTCATTTAGGATGAAATTTGAAAGAAGGACTACCCAAATATAACTCAGGGCAAGTATAGGATACAAAACCGAGAGCTCTCCATGCTTGAAAGCCTTTACTACTAAAAGAAGTGCAAAGCCATATAACAAAAGGCCCATAAGAAGCTGATAGTTCAATACGCTTGAAATGCTCGTTATATCTCCGACACCACTTTTTAAGAATATTTGACCTACAGCTGTGAATACTGTGCTTACTAGAATAAAAAGGACTGCGCTGAAAGATGTTATTCTCTCCTTTCTTTTTGCTTTTTTCATTTTGCAAGCATCCTTTTGATGTATAAAATGTCTTCTTTCCTTATGCCTTTAATCAGGAACAAGGCAAGGCCGTAGACCACTGCGGCTCCAAGTGCTTCGATGGTCCAATAAATAACTGTGTTCGGCAGAACGTTCATTGCGAGAATTAAGAAAGCGGACATGATTATGCTTGCGACAAGTGGCTTGAAGATGGATGACGCATCTGGCTTTAGGCCAAGTTTCTTGGCGGCCATAAAACCCATCGCAAAGCCAAATGCAAACCGGCTGATGAATGTGGCTATCGCAGCCCCAATCATTCCAAGAGAGACATCGATGGAGATAAAGTATCTGATGAGGATTAAGTTCAGGACTACATTCAATGTCGCTGCTATAGCGACTAATTTTGTCGGCACTTCTGGTTTCTCTTTGGCCTGGAAAATCGCGGGAAAGTAGGAGAAAAGAGCCAGGTCTATGATCATGAAAGACAATAGCCTGAGGGGCATGGCTGCCTGCAAGTATTCTTGACCGAAAAGAAGGCTTATAATTGGAACAGACATGATTGCAACTCCGAATGCGAGCGGGAAGGCCAGTATGGAGGAAAAATGGAAGATTTTTCTGAACAGATTTTGCAGCTCTTTCCCTTCAAGCTGTGTAAAGAATGGAAATAATACCAGGTAAAACAGTAACAGACTCCCTATAGAAGTTGAGATGGTATAAGCTGCCCTGAAGAATCCCACATACTCTACCGGAACCATGGCTCCGAGAATGATTGTATCTATGTAGGTAAAGAATACACCCGGGAGTATACCTATAATCAAGAGTAAGGAGAACCTCAAGAGCCTTTTCTTATCGATCCATTTCTCTCTTCCGGAAAATAAGAAAGAGTAATTTTTCCGCAAGAAATATATGGTGACTATTAGTGCTATTATGGATGCGATGGTGAGGGCGAGGAATAGGCCCACTACTTTCAGTTTAACCGAGAAGGCCAGTATGGCTATGGGTGTGAGAGATATCCTTAAAATTTGGATGATAGACTCCTTTATAGTATAAAATTTTACGACTTTTATTGCAAAAAAAGTGAATGTCAAGAAATCTAGTATTGTTACAATAAATAGATAGAAAGAGGAGGCCCAAATAGGGAATACAAGAGCTGGATTTTTGAAGAGATATATGGAAATAGGCTTTGCAAGGAGGAATAATGCTAGAGAGAAAGCAAATGCCAGCAATAATTTAAACTTGAGCAAGTACCTGAAGTAACTTCTTGCAAGAGTCTTATCTTTTTTTCCAATCGAATCTGAAACGTATCTTATCAATGTCTGTCCCAATCCGAAATCTGCAAATGTGAGGGCGATGAGCATCAGAGAAAGAGTCAAGCTGTAGATACCGAAAAGCTCTGGAGAGAGCATACGCGCGATAATTATAGTGAATACTAATCCTCCAGCCCTATTGATGAGGGTTGAAAGGGAGTGTTGGAGGCTATTTCTAAGAACAGATTTACCTATGTTTTCACTCTTGGATTTTTTCATAATGCGTTGATTACTCGATTCAGTGCCTTTGCCCGCTCTACTCCTACCTTACATTCAGTCCTTCAGCACGCCCTTGACCATCTCTGAGAATGCTGGGCGTGTGATGAGTACTCCTGCTGTGATTCCGATGATGGTCGTTATTGCGAATCCCTTCAAAAGGCCTGCGCCAGCCCATGTCAGGGGCAGCATCGCGACAAAAACAGTTGCGAATGCACCGAGGATTATGAAAAATGCTCGTTTCATCTTCTCCTTCCAGCCATGAATCTTCCCGAGCTTGATCTCATCGATTATGACTATCTGATCGTCAACCCCTGTTCCAATTGCGCCAAGAATTCCTGCTATGCTTGCGAGATCGAGATTCCACTTGATTAGTGATGCGACACCAAGTGTAATGATGACTTCGCTAACCATAGTGAACAATATTGGCATGGTAAGTGATATTTGCCTATAACGAATGAATATGACAGCTGCTACTGCGAGGAAGGAAAGAAGTGTGACGAGCAGTATATTGCTAGTCAATTGCTCGCCGATTGTCGGAGAGACACTATCTAGTTTTTCTATCTCAAGTTTGAACGGCAGACTTCCAGTAATCAAGATAGTCTGGAGCTTGTTCATATTCGCCTGTGCGTCTTTGATTGCATCTTCTCTCGCCAGGCCAGCTCCGCTTCCGCTGACAGCGATCTGCGTCGTAACTACTCCCTTCAGATCTTCAGAGATGAAAAGAGAATCTGTAAGTTTATCATCGACGTAAAGATCGAGCTTTTTATCCAAGTATCCTGAATTGGAAAGATTCGTGGAAAGGTTCCCAGTTATCCCGGCATGCCTTTTTGCAGCCTCTTCACTCAGATAAAGAGTAAACTGGAAGTTGCAGACATCTTGCCCTGCAGAAGAGAAGCATTCCGATATTCCGGCACAGCTTGGGTCGAATCTGCACACAGAAGTTATATCTCTCTTACCACCGATGAAGACAACATCGCTGCCGATTTTTGCTTCAAATTTACCTTGGCTCCCTATGAGCTCGCGTAAGTCTTCTGGAGTTGCTCCTGCAATTTCGACAAGCATGAATTTATTTCCATCTAGATCCTTCACTGGCCTTACCCTTACATCCGATAACCCATAGACATTGAATCTGTTTTCAGTTATAGAAATGAGATTTGCAAGTTCATCATCTGTAATTTCCTTCTCCGGCTTGACAAGAGCCCTGCTTCCGCCACTTAAGTCAAAACCTGTCCTGATATTGCTTTTAGGAATATCCGCAGCCACTATCGCCGGCTCGCCTTTTGCAAAGAAAGTGTACTCTGCATTGCTCGTTTTTGTTTTGATGCTTATCCTATTCATCTCAGTCATATTCAAGGACGATATCGCCTCGGAGTAGTCGCTTAGACTATTCACCTGGTTTCCATTAAACTCCTTTATGATTTCACCAGCCTTCAAACCAGATTGATACGCAGAGGAATTGAACTCAACACCCTTGACTAAGACTCCATTTTCAAATGATGGTCTGATGGCTATAAGAGAAAGTACTAGGATGATTATCAACATCCAAAATTTCCAACCGAATTTTAGTTTCATTTTGTTTTTAGTTCACTATTATTCCTTACTTCTTCTCTATTTTATCTAAATATATCTTAAGTATGGACGCATTAAACATCCATGTGTTTATTGTGTCGAAGAGTAATCCTATCGTCAATATCAAGAATATTTCTTTAAGTATTGGAGATAGGACGAAGATATAAGCGATGAGGAAAGCGGCGAAGCTTGCGAATGTCATTGTCAGGCCCGTTTTCATGGCTTCTGTGAATCTTTCGTAGAATGGCTTCTCTCTTCTCTTCAGGACTCTGGCTGTGAGCAAGATGTCAGTATCTACACTGTATCCTATCAGCATCAAGAAAGCAGCAATTCCTGCGGTAGATATCTTTACATCAAGAATGCTTAGGACTGTGAATGTCCCAAGAATATCAGCGAATGCCGCGAAAATTACCGCGAATGCCGGTACGAAAGCTCTGAAGAGGATGATAACGACTACGGCCATGAACAAGAATGCAATTATCACTGCTTTAATCAATTGGGAAGAGAATGTTTTTCCAAGAGAAGAGCCTGTAATCTCAACTGCCGAATTCTTCTCATCGATTCTGATTCCGAGCTGTTTGGAAACTTCTCCTTTAATAGACTCTAGATCAGAAGCAGTAGCCTGCAGTTCAAAAACAAGTCCGACTTGCCTTCCACTTCCGACCCCACTTAGCTTGCGGACTGTGACTTCCCCGAATTTTTCTGAGAGGACTCTTTCAAGGTCTACGAGCGAAACCTGTTCCCTGTAATTAACTGTTAGCGTTACTCCACCAGTCAAACTTACATCCCTCTTGATGATATCTTCGCCACGGGCATATTTTAACCCGAGGAACAGCAGAGATAGCACTACGAGGATGAGGGGGATATAGAGAAGCGTCTTATAGTGCTTCTCGTAAAATTGAGCTCCATTAAATTTCAGCTTTATTCCGCCAAGGCCCTTGCCATTGCCTTCCTGTGCCTGGGTCTGGCCTAGGTCAACATATTTTTCCTCTTCCATCATCATTCCTCCAAATACAGATTTAAATATTTAGTGCTATAAGGAAAGGTTTTTTAATTTGGCTCTTTTCGCAAGTGTAGGCGTCAGTGGTCCAATGGTTAAGACCTCAGCCTTCCAAGCACCTTTTTGCAAGCAAAAAGCTGCACCAAAAAGATAAGAGGAGAGCTGATAATCTGGGTTCGAATCCCGGCTGGCGCATTGCACCTTCTTTGCGAAAGAAGCTGCACCAAGAAAGGAGAAACATGGGGAAAAAAGAGAGGGAAAGGGTTTTGATTCTGTGCTCGCATGCAGATGACGAGATAATCTCTATGGGTGGAACCATCGCCAAGTATGTCAAAGAGAGGAAAAAGGTCAAGATTGTCATCTTTACTTCGGGAGAGAAATCCTCGCCATGGCTAAAAGAAGGAGTCATTACTAGGAGCAGGATAAAGGAAAGCGAGGCCGCGAGCAAGCTGCTTGGTTGCAAAGTTGAGTTCCTAGGGATTCCAGACGCGAAAGTCAAGGAGAATCTAGAACTAGCTGCCGGAGAGGTAAAAAGGATTCTGCGTGAGTTCAATCCGCACAAGATATTCACACATACGAAGTATGATGCACATCCAGATCATAGGGCTGTTTTCTATGCACTGGAGAAGGCCTTGAATGGTCGCGTGAGGAAGCCGAAGATATTCACATTTATGATCTGGGGATTGTTCAATCCAAATGACTCTGCTACTTTCTACGTCAGGACAGATGACTATTTTGAAGATAAGATCAAGGCCCTGCAGGTCTTCAAGACCCAGAAGCTCATTGTTGCCCTCTTTTACCTGCCGATGTTTATCCGTGACAGGCTTGGCGGGATAAGGAATAAATGTAAATATGCGGAGACATTTTATGTAGAAAATGCGTAATATCTTGTTTTTTGTTACAGGAATAGGATTTGGAGATGCTGTTAGAGAATACGCTATCATAAAAGAGCTAAAGAAGAAAGAAGATGTGAGGATCAAGATAGCGGCCTATGGCATGTCTAAGTTGTTCTTCGAACATAAATTTCCGATTGTAGGTATAAGGGGGTTCAATGCCGCTTCTAGTAAGTTCAATCTTGAATCCAACAATTTTATGAAGAGTAATGCGGCGTTGCCGTTGACTTGGAATTCCCAAGTTAAACAATTACAAGAAGAGACTAAAAAGTTTAATCCGGATTTAGTTGTGACCGACTTTGAGCCACTGGGAGTAATGTTTGCGAGGAAAACAAAAAGGAAGTTCGTAGAGGTATTTGGAGTTGAGCCTAAGAGCTTCGAGGAGTTCTGGAGGCAGAAAAAAAGGCCGATATTTCATAAGCTTCAGGCCAATTTCCTAAGGGGGATGTATAACGCTGGGAATCTGTATGGCGAAGGGGTTATTGTCCCGTCTATAAATAAGGAGAAACAATTTGGAAAATTCAAGTTCGTAAACTTAATTGTCAGGGAAACTGGGAAGGGTAATAGACTCGGGAAGGGTAAGATAGTGATAATGTTGGGTGGTTCTACTTTCGGAGTCGCACTCGGAAAGATACTTTTGAAAGTTCTTCCTAAGATAGACAAGGAGTTTGTTATGTTCGGGTTTGAAAGCCCAAAAGAGAAAATAAGCAATGTTGAGTTTATCACTATCAAAGAAAATGCACAAGAGTACGTCAAGAATTCGTCAGGAGTTATAACCCTGGCAGGGCATTCTACGATAAGCGAAGCTCTCGCATTCGGAAAACCAATCCTTTCATTCCCGATACCAAATCACATCGAGCAGGAATATAACGGGTATGTACTGAAGAAAAACAACCTCGGGATGGTTAAAGAGTATGGTGGGGAGATAAGAGAAGAATTCTTGATTGGGTGTATAAAAGAATTCTTGGATAAGAGAAAGATCATTGAGAAGAACGTCGAGAAAGCCAAGATAAAAAGCAATGGTGCAGAGCAAGCTGCGAAGATCATCTCTGATATCCTGCGATAAGATTTATCCATTCCCCAGCCTCTCGGCCTTTGCCCATTATCGAGTCTATAGAATATATCGCGACTCTCTTCATGCCCAGGCTTTTTACGAAATCTATATCTTCTTTGAGTTCTCCTATCTTTTGATAAGTTCCCTCTCTTTTTAAGATTCCAGTTCCGATTAGACCAAGAGAGAATGAGATTCTATCTTTATTTCCGAGTTTAATGGCATTCTTAGCAAAATTTCTTAGGTATGCTTTGGAAAGTGGCTTTAATGTTTCGCCAGTTATTGTTGAATAGAGCATTATATTTTTATATGTTTTTGGCCTGTGCGCAGTGTTGTAATGTATCCCTGCATTTTTTAGCAGAGAGCGGGAAAAAGGAAACTCGTTTACAATAACTTCAGTATCCTTGCTTAGCTCGTCGATTGTCTTCTTGAGATACTCTGAATTTCTTCCTTGCAAGAATATTAGTCTTAAGTAGTAGATGAGTAGATTCAGATTGCTGTAAACATAAGAAGGAAATGGGTGCTCCAAATCTACTTTTACCTTCAGCCCTGAAAATTCTTTCAGTTTATCGATGGAGCTTTTCTCTGAAAAACCGCTGAACCAGTATCCTTCTTCCATGCTCAGTATTGGCCAGGCTCCAACAGTTATTTCACCGCATTCTATCTTTCTCTTCCAGAGATAGAATTCTTTTCTGCTCCTGCAAGCTATGTAGATTTCTGCCTTAAGCCTAGCTCCCAAAAATAATTTCCTGACAGATTTCCAGTCGACTTTTTCAGGAAATTCACTCCAGAAAATGATTTTCATTTTATTCTTAGATTCACTCAAATAATTTTCCTGCCTTATTCTTTTCTCGGGGAACCCAGGTAAGCTTAACTTTTTTCTCCCCTACAAGCTTCTGTGCCTTCTGCACATAAGGAAGCAAGTGTTTCTTGCGTACTTTCCATCCGCCAAGGACATGACCGACGAGGAGCTGGCTGTCAGTAAAGATCTCGTCTCCTTCTTTGCAGGACTCGAGGGCCTTGATGAGGGATTCATATTCCATAACGTTATTCGTCTTCTTTTCCCTTGTGGCTTCCTGCACGATGCGGCCATCCTCAAAGACTACTGCGAATTTGCTCTCGCGGCCATTCCATCCCGATCCATCGATCCAGATTTTCATTTTTTGCTGGAGCGCTCCAGAGAGGACTTGAACCTCCAACCCCTGCCTTACTCCCTTGTTCTTTGATGCAATTTTTGCAGAAGTGCTCAGAAAGCTTCGCTTTCTGGCATCCTGAAAATCTTTGATTTTCAAGGACTTTTTCTAAAAGCTTCATAGGAGAGCAGTGCTCTGTCCAATTGAGCTACTGGAGCATACTTTTAGTTCATGTGTATAGTATAAGACAGAATAAAAATTTAACTCAACTCTACATTTTGCCTGCGCATTATAGCTTTAAGCAGTTTATTCCCGAGATTGCTTCTCTTATTTATTCTTGCTTCTCCATTCCTGCTGATAGAGATGCTCGTAAGGGGCCTTCCATCAATCAATAGGGTGTATTTTCCCTCTTCTGCCTGGATGATGATGTTCTTTCTATCCTCGAATATGTTCGCCTGTGTGGTGGGAGAATTTCTCTCTTTATTGCCCTTCCCCGTGCTGTTTCTTTCCATCTCTGCAACGACTGTTTCCTCTCCGAACTTATAGAGCTCGTACAATAGCTTTCCAGTCGCAAAATCCCTCACTTCGATCACTGGACGAGAAAGATCTGCCTCCCTCATTCCAGAGGGCATTTTTATCCTGAGAGAGAGGGAAAGAATTTTCGCAATTTTTCCTGCTTCTACAAAGATTACAGTATCAACAATAGAAGCGATCATCCCTATCTCAAGCCTTCCGATAAAACGCTGGATTGCATCTATGGGAGAGGCGCTATGCAGGACTCCGATGCATTCGCTTCCTGCAAGCCTCAGATCAGTATAGAGTATAAAATCGGGAGTGCTGCGCATCTCATCAAAAATCACGTAATCTGGTCTGCTCAGAAATAAAATATCATGTATGTCGCTTGAAGAGGCAAAGTTTTTGCTGTATTGTGTTATGTTCGGAGGAAGTTGCAGATCACGGGGGGATTCAACAGTCTTCACTATTTTCCCCAGATCAGAATAGAACTCTGCAAGTGCCTGTGCAAAAGTGCTCTTTCCGCTTCCTGGTTCTCCTGCAATGATTATTCCGCGGGCTTTCTCAAATCTTTTCATGATAGGCTCATCGAGAGAGTAATGACTTATGGCAAATTTCTTGATAGGCCTTACAGCAGTTATTTCTATTCCATCTGAGATTGGTGGTTTTACGATGACTATCCTATATTCTCCATATTGCACAATGGTCAATCCGGGTTTCGATATTTCGACAAAGGCGTTCTCGGTCATTCTCGCCTTCTCTACAATCTCTTTAGAAAACCTCTGGAGTGTATCGCGAGGAAGTGTCTTTTCTCCGAGCTTTGCGAGGTGCCATGTTCCGGGCGCGCCGCACTTGCCATAGGGAAGGGAATCTTCTTTCAGGTGAACACTCATCGTGTCTTTTCCAAAGAATTTCTCTATTTCTAGTGCCTTACGCTGCTTCTTTATCTTGATGAAGTGTACTGAAATACCTAGAGATTCTGCGCTCTTTGCCTGCACAAAATCTGCTGTAATCAATTCCGCAGAATTCTTTTGGGCAAGATCCCGCACGATCGCATCTATCTCTCCGAGTTTCGCATGTTTTATCTGGCCTGCTTCAGGACGAGGTCCTTGGAATTCCAAAATGATTTTTTCCTGTCTTGCCAGCTCATGGAGATCAGATAATTCATCAAGGCCGATGAAACCTGTTTCCTGGTTAAAGTTTGCTTGATGCTCTAGCTCTGCAAGAGCTGCGTTTGGGATTATGATCTTCCCACTAAGCTTGTCTTGTTTGATTAGCCTTGAAGCAACTTTTTCGATTATTACAGATGTGTCTAGGACAGATATCCTTTCCCCCCCAGAATTCTTGGGGGCATGATTATTCCTTATCTTCTTGTATTTCTTCATCTTCCCTTGTATCTTTTGATGGAGCTTCTTTGCATAAGCTTTCTTTTTAAGAAAGCTTAAATGCGGGGAACAGGATTCGAACCTGCGTAGGCACTAAGCCAATGCGTTTCTGAGGTTTTTCCTCGATCTGTTTTTCTTTCGTGGAGGTTTCTTTTTCCCAAAAAGAAAGGTCCTCTTGAGCGCATCCCGTTTGACCGCTCCGGCATCCCCGCACGGAATCGCTCAGAATGATTCTCATTCTGGCGCACCGGAAAGCTGTGCTTTCCGTGTGTTTTTTGGAAAAAGGTTTACCAAAAAGCTATATTTAGAAGAAAGCACCCATTTATTATCTTTTTCTGCTCTTTTTAGATTTTACGGATAGGGCACTTTTCCATAGTAGGGAGTTGGGAATGTGTATTAAATCACTGCCCGACCTCACTCTTGTTTCAGTAATCGTAAACTCTTCTATCTTTCCTGAGACGTTTCCGAACTTTATTGTGTCTCCCTTCTTGATTTCTCTCCTCTGAAGGACAGCTCCGGCGACAACGTTAGGGATAAAGTCTTTCAGCACAAGGAATACAGCTCCCCCGATGAGCACAAGCAGGACGATTATGATGGTATAAAGGACTGGTGTCGCGAGTCCTAGGTTTATCAAGGCTACGAGAACACTTATGATATAGACTATAGATGCGGCGATTCTCGAAGCGATTAGCTCTATTTGGAACTTAAAATATTTCTTGATATCGAGTGCGATAATTGCCCTTCTTGCAAATCTTCCTACAAGGCTTCCAAGAGCCAGGCCGACAAGCAGTATCACGATTGCTACCAAGACATTGGCGAACGTTATTGCCATATTGGCCCTAAGATTTTCGGCTTTAAAAGGCTAATGAGCACAGGCTAGGCCATGTCATCACAAGGCCCCAAAAACCGAAAATGTTTTAAAGCCATTACGCAAAGGAAAATAGAAGACGGCCATAGCAAGTAGGAAACACCCGATCCCATCCGAACTCGGAAGTTAAGCTGTTTGCGTTTTAGCGTGTACTTTCTGACACGAAGGGAAAACTAAAAGCTGTCTTCATCATGCTTTTATTTTTGGAAAATGCACAAAAAATATGAAAAGCTTTTGCAAGAGAATAAAGTTTTCGTAGCATCTGCTCCTTGGAATCATCCGAGGCACTCCATCTACAATTATTAATAAGTTTGATAAGCCGTCAGAATTTGTGCCGGATAATTCTAATCCATTAACTAAAAATATTCAATTTGCCAATAATCGCACTTTCTATCAAACGCCATCGGAGGTAATAGAGCGATGACAGAGCACGAGGATCTAGTCAAGGCAATAAATGGTAATATGAGCGACAGCATCTTCTTCGCGAAGTATCCGGAACTTGTCAATGGGAAAGATGTAGGCGAAAATCCAAGATTTCCGTTTACAGAGGGAGGATATGACGAGCAGACTATAGTGGCTGAAACTATGAGATTCTATTCTGTAGCAGCTATGACCGGTGCAAAATTCCTCCTCCCGATCCAGGCTCCATTGGAACAGGTGCACAATCTGCATGAGAAGCTCGGCATACCATTCGATGATTCTGGAGTTATTCTATTTGATAACAATGATCCCACTAGCTACACGTCAACATTGAATTCCCTACCTAAAGGCTCCCTGCACCTCTTGCACCCATATAACACGATAAATGAAGATGTATGTGCAATTAACCCGCGTTTGTTGTCATATCTGAACAATAAAGCCAATCTAAGGGAGATAGTGGAAATTTCTCCAAAAAGAAAGTTGATTACAGTAGATGAGCTCTTAAGAAAAGATAATGAGATAATGAAAAAACCATTCGTGGTGAAAAAGACGACCGGTTCATCCGGAGATGGAGTCAGAATCTTGAACAGTGCTGATGAACTCCCTTCCCTAGATGGTTTCTTGAATAATGAAACAGATATAATCTTAGAGGAATTTGTGGATAGTGCTAAGAATTATGGCATCCAATATTTCATCGGGAAGGACAAGCGTGCACGTTTTGTGGGGTTTAACTTCCAGAAGACGACTGAAAGCGGAGAGTTTGAGGGATCGGTTTGCTGCCTTTCTGAAAAGCCAGACGAAGGGCTTGTGGAGGTTGGATTTAAGGCGTGCAAAAACATTGCAGCGCTTGGATACTGGGGATTTGTAGGATTAGACGTGCTCCAAAATAAAGCGGGGGATTACTACGTAATAGATCCGAATATTAGAGCTACAGCAGCCACTCCTGTTTATTTATTAAGAAACACGCTGAAGGACACGCTGGGAGATTATGTTTATGTAAGCTCTGCTAAGATGATGGCGGGTTCTGCACAGCAAGTGATAAATGAAATAGAAAACCAAGGCGGCATGTTGTTGTCTATGTCCCACGGCGGGAAGGGAGTGTACAAGTATTTTGCAATGTTTGGTGCTGATGAACCGGATAAAGCTATATCGAAATTCGCACAAAAAAATAGTTAATGGGAGATTTATACATTCTATATACAAAAAAATAATGCAAAATGACTCCAAAACAAGAAGTGATAGAACTGACAAAGAAACTCGTGGAGTTCAAGTCGGTGAAAGATAATCCCGAAGAGCTAAAGAGAATTGTGGACTTTGTCGCAGATTATCTGAAGGGATGCGGGGAGATAAAGAAGATTGAGCTTAATGGGAAGCCCTCCCTTGTTGCCACCTATACGAAGACCACAAATCCAGACATCTTACTCACAGGACACTTGGATGTTGTCGAAGCTGAAGCAGATCTCTTCACACCGCAAATCAAAGGAGAGAAGATGTTTGGAAGGGGGGCTGCAGACATGAAGGGTGGAGCTGCGATAGCTATCCTCTTATTCAAAGAGTTTGCAAAACTAGGGGAAAAAGAAAGGCCATCACTTGGACTGATGCTCACGACAGATGAAGAGATTGGAGGGCAAGATGGGATCGGCAAGCTCGTAGGAGATGCGGGAAAGTATGGATGCAAATTTGCGATAGCTCTAGAGCCGAATCATCCGAAAGAGCAAGGGCAGCTGAATATCACGACAAAGCACAAGGGAACGCTATGGTTGAAGCTGACAGCGAAAGGAAAGGCAGCGCATGCCTCAAGACCATGGCTGGGAGAGAATGCCATAGAAAATCTTCTGCAGATTTATCAAGAGATCAAAAAGAAATTTGCAAAAGTAGAGCCAGAGATGTGGAAACCGACTGTAAATATAGGAAAGATTGAGGGAGGAAACTCGCCGAACAAGATTCCAGATTATGCTGAAGCTCTCATCGACATAAGATTTCCAGAGGACTTTGATAAAGATAAGTTCATGCAGGAAGTGGCGAAGATTTGTGGGAGTAAAGTGGAAGTAGAAGTTATAGAATATGGAAATATGCTCTTCAATAAAGAAGATGCAAATATCGAGCTTTTGCAAGGATGCGTTGAGAAGCAGACAGGAAAGAAATGCCTGCTTCTGCAGGAGCATGGCGCGAGTGATATGCGCTATTTCTCTGCGAGGGGGATTACAGCAGTCCTCTTCGGCCCGAATGGAGCAGAGTATCACGGAAAGGGAGAGTTTTTAGACCTAGAGAGCATAGAGCCGACATATCACGCGTTGAAGGAGTTCATACTAAAGTTCAAGTAGAGTTCAAGGAAGGATCATAGAAGGCAAGTCAAAGGAAGTTAGAGACGGAATGGCATGGGCAAGGCCTTTTTGGAAAGTCACAAACACGCCAGAACCACAAAAGTTAGTCACTTAACAACTTAACAAAATGAAAGCCAGAGATAAAGGTCAAGTGAAAGAAATTGCGGAAGCAAGAATCAGAAAGCTCTTCGAGTTTGCAAAAGAAGAAGCAAGGGCAAGGCCAGAGCTTGCAAAGAGATATATAAAGCTTGCAAGAGAGCTCGCAAGGAAAACACAGACAAAGATTCCGCAAGAGCTCAAAAAATCATTCTGCAAGAAGTGTGGCCTTATATTCACAACAAAGAGCAGAGTAAGAACAAAAAAAGGATTATTGGTTTATACTTGCCAGAAGTGCGGAGAGAAAAGAAGGTTTAGGATAATCAGAAATTAATTTTCTCTAACCCTTTCTTGAAAGTCTTAAAATCTCCTGGGCCCATGCGATCAAGTGCAAGATCAAGGATTGCGTCTTCTCTGCCATAATTTCCTTCTTCACCAATTCCAGCAACTCTCACAGGATAATCTCCCTGCAGAACATTTGCAGAGAACCTGTCATTAGTTCCAGAAAGGACTACTGGGCGGATTCCTAGTTGATTAGTATTTTTACTAATATAAACTGGCATTGCTCCTCTTGAGCCGTATTTATTACCATCAAAAACGTGGTCAACAAAAGGCAAAGTATGATCGCCAATGAGTTCATTCCATAAAGTATCGTTAAGTACTAAAATTTTAGACATTTTTTCATTTGTCCTTACCCCCCGCATGTTCAGGCTGATTCCTGGAAGCTCATCGTACTGATCTAACGTCAAAGGTGCGGTCCCACAAGAAAGATTAGAAATATTCTTAAAATCAATATCGGCAATCTTTATATGTACTCCATCGCCAGCGTAAGCAATCCCAGTCGTAGTAGCATAGCTCTTATCATCTGGCAAGTCTCCATCAATAAAGGCGCGAGCTACCTGTGCAACTGTAAAAGGTGTGTAACCTGCCTTAACAGTTCTTTCAAGCGCAGACTTGTAATCCTCATCTGCGAATGCTCTGAATACTTTTTCAGTTTGGTTTGTCATATCCCTGATTTAGCTTGATTTCTATATAGCGGGATTGCTTATAAATCTTTCGGTTTTGTAGTTACTTGAAAGTGGTGCAGAAATCTTGGTTCTAGGACTTTACGACTTCTTGAACTTAGAAACTAGGTCTATGTAATCCTCATGCGAGATGAAGATTGCCCTGCAGCAGTAGCGCTCCAGTCCAAGGCTGTCTAAGACTTCTTTCGGCTTCTCGCCCTTGGCAATGCGCTCTTTGTACTCTTTCCATAGGTGCGCTATGGGCTTTCCGCATGAAAAGCATCTCATCGGGATTATCATGTTTATTTTTTGTTATTTCGTGTTTTTATATAAAAGATTTATTTGCTTAGTTCACCAAGCAGATTCTTCACAAGATTGTATCTAACATTCATATCAAAATGAAGTGTTTTATTTCTCTTTTCTTCTGGAACACCGTATACCTTAAAGACCCTATCTGCTTTCTCCTGCCATGCCGAAATCATCGCACGAGAATATGATGAGTTTCCGCTTAGAAGTTTTCTCAGTTGATTTTTTAGTGCGTTTTGATTCCCGCCGGTCCTGATAAAAAGCTCTATTACTTTTTCTCCTTCGGCTTCATTATCACTTGCTTTTTTATCCATTTTTATCGTATGTAATCTTATTTTATATAATTATCTATAGGACTTCTGTCTCTTCGCTCGTGCTTTGCTATCTCCTGGCTTGCGTGTCTCCTTTCTTCGTACATCTGCAACAAGAAGATGCCTATCGTATGAGACAAAGGCATCTCTAAGTTCTTTGCTTGCAGAATGTGCAACAAGTGCCCTTGCAATCGCAAGTCTCGAAGCCTCAACCTGTGCCTCAGCTCCTCCGCCACGAACAGTCACATAGATATTTATCTTGCTCAGTTCATCTGGGAGAACTTTTTGTGTGAGAACAAGTGGCTCCTGAAGGGCCAGTCTTGAAAGATGTGGGAAAACATTAATCGGCCGGTTATTTACCCTTACATCACCTGTGCCTGCCTTCAGAACAGCTCTGGCTATCGCGCGCTTGCGCTTTCCGCTTGTGACAATAGATCCTCTTACTTTCTGTTGCTTGCTTGATTTTTTTGGTCTCATTTCTTTCATTTAATTAGATTTTTGGATTGAATCTTTTTTGAAAAAGGGTCAGATTAATCTGCTTAATTCCCCTAAAGTAATATGCCTTCGTAACGGACCTTTGAACACTTGGACTGTCTGCATTCCCTGGAGAGGACCTTGGACGCAATGCACGCGAGCGAAAGCATCTCTTCCTCGTCCTTTCTTCCTTGGAACCATACCGCGCACAATCCTTCTTGCAATCATCTCTGGCTTGCGGGGGTAGAATGGACCATATTCCGGTGTTCCTCTTATCCTTTTCTGCCTGAATTTTGCAATGACTTCGCGCTTGCCTCCGGTTATGATTGCTTTCTCGCAATTAGCGATAGTGATCTTGTGACCGAGCAATGCCTGCTTCGCTACGAAGGCCGCGAGTCTTCCCATAGGTAAATCTTCTGCATCGATAATCATTTCTTTATCTGATTGCTTTTCTACTTTTACCATTTTATTTTTACCTTAGTATCCTAGCTGTTTTGTCGGGGCTTTTGAGGAGCTCTTCTATCTGCATGGTGCTTCCACCAGCATGCTTGATCTTTTCCCTTGCGATTTTTGAAAAGGAGAATGCTGCAACTCGCACTTGCTTTGAGATAGAGCCTGCAGAAAGAACTTTCCCGGGAACAAGGATGGTTTCCTTGTCTTTAGCATGTTTGTTTAGCTTGAAGATGTTCACTCGGGCTGCTCTCCTACTTGGCGTTGCAAGCTCCTTTGCAACCTGGTGCCAAAAGAGCTGCTTCTGTTTCTTTAGTGTGATGATGAGATTTCTCAATCTAGGATTCTCCTTGCCCTGGAGCCTTTTCTCGATTTTCGTCTTGCTTATCTTTTTCATTTTTCTTTCTCTATTTTTCTTTCGTGGAGGTTTCTTTTCTTGATGAAACTTCTTTTCTAAAGAAGTTTCAATGCGGGGAACAGGATTTGAACCTGCGTAGGCACTAAGCCAATGGGTCCTAAGCCCATCCCGTTTGACCGCTCCGGCATCCCCGCATGAGGGAATGACAGAACATGGGCTTAAAAGGATTTTGCTTTTTTCCAGCGAGGAAATTACGCCTTATCAACAGCCTTGTCGATTTCTTTTAGTTTCTTTGCAAAGACCTCTGATGCAGAAGCAAGAATTTCCTGCGGTTTCATCTGACCCCAGCTCTCCACATTGAATGTCACTTCCTTTTCGTTCTCTTCATACGTATGGAAGATTAATCCAGGAATGAATTTCGCGTGCTCTTTCCCTACCCCGAGTTTTGCCTCTGCTACGAACTCAAGCTCTTGTTCTTGCGTAAGTTTGGTTATCGGCATGTCAAATGGAATCTCAACTCCAGTTGATTTCATGTCTTTAGAAGAAACTTCCTTTCCTTTAACTGAAAGCTTTAATTTGACCATACATTTGTTGCATTCCTTGTCTTCGCAGGAACAATCTTCCCTCAGCTTGAAGCTTTTGATGTTGGTTTTCAAAGGGATGAGGCCAATGCGGTGTGCGATTATTTCATCGTACAGGACAGAATCATTCTTCGTGAACTCAACAGTGTCTACGGCAAGAACTGGAACACTCTCTGTGCAAAGCCTGCGTATAGCATTCACGAAAGATAAATCTGTGTCTTTTATCTTGAATTGGAGCTTTTCTCCATCTTTCTTTACATCTTCGATTTTCATTTTCCTTTGCTCAGTTTTCTTGCATAAGTGCTCGGAACATCTGTTCCGGCACGCCAGAAATCCTTTGGATTTCTGAGCTCTTCTTTCTTAAAGAAGCTTAAACACGTCTTCCTCTCCTTCCATGTGGAGGTCTGCAACCACCATATGCTACTGGAGTAACATCAACAATACTCTTAATTCTCATTCCTGCCCTTGAAAAACTTTTCAGTGCAGCCTGTGCACCAGGGCCGGGCATGTGGGGGCCTGTATGGCCACCTTTTGCGCGGATTCGCACATGGAGGGCATTGATTCCCTTCTCTCGGGCTTCTGTCGCTGCTTTCTTAGCGGCGAACATGGCCACTGTTGGCGAGGCTTTAAGACGGGAATATTTTGTGACATTCCCTCCCCCTGCCTTTGAGATAGTATTGCCTGCGCTATCGACAATATGGACTATGGTGTTATTATAAGTAGAATATATCTTTGCGACTCCGACTACTTCTTTCTTTGATTCCGGAATTTCCCTTTTTCCAGCTTCTTCAGGAGCCACTTCTTCCGCAACCCCTTCCACAGATTCCGCCTCTGCAAGAGCTGCGTCTTCTGGCTTCTTTTCTTTCCCTTCAAGGGTTTTTTCTTTCTTTGGCATTTTATTTTGTTTGATTTTTATTTACTATTTTTTGCTTTCCCAATTATTTGACCTTGATGTATGAAATTTTCATCTCCGAGTCGAGATTGACAGAAAACGAGGGGATATTAACCTTTCTCTCTCCTACAAGCACATGCCCATGGACGATCGCCTGCCTGGCTTGTTTTGGTCTAAGCTTAAATTTTCCAGCGACAATTGTCTGGAGTCTCCTATCGAGAACGTTCTCTGTCTTTAGTTCGAGGACATCATCAACATCTTTTGCTTGGATCAGTCCTCTTTTTCCAAGACTTACAAGAAAATCTTTTTGTTCTTCGAGTGGTGCTGTCAGCAATCCTTTAGCTACGCTCCTTATTCTCTTTACCATTGCCTCTGCTTTCCATATCTCTTTCTTATTTTTCAATCCATACTTGTTCACAAGCTTTCTCTCTGCAGCGATCCTTTCACCCTCATGCTTGACCTTTGGCCTGGAATATCTCTTCCTTAATTTTCGTGGTTCTCCCATTGTTCTTTAGCTATTTTCCTCCTGTCTTCGGTGCTGCTTTTGCCGGAGGAGCTTTTTTCTTAGTGACTCCGACTGCTCTTCCATGCCTGAAGTGGCTCTTTGTGCGTTGGCCTCGGACCGGAAGACCGAGAGCATGCCTGATTCCCTTGTAGGATTGGATGTCTCTCATGCCCCTTATGTCTGTCCTTAACTGTAACTCAAGATCTGTGCCGATGAGGTGCTTTGCGGCGCCCTCATGCATTTTTGGTTTGTTTAAGATGAATGTTGGAAGAGCTCGTGTATGAAGGCTTTTTATCGTCTCTTCAAGAGCCTTTATTTCGGTGTCGCTCAAAGTCTTGACTTTTCTGTCCTTGTCCAGATCAAGCAGGCGGCATACGGCATTACTGAGTGCCCAGGATATACCTTTGATTCTCGTCAAGCCAGAGTATACATTAGATTCACCTTTGAGATCTGTATTGAGAATTCTCACTAACTCTTTCGTATGCTGCACCTGCGCCAGACCTCTTGCTTCCATCTGAATCGGTGGAGCAACCTTTCCAGGTTTAGCTTCTCTTGATTGTCCTTTAGACATATCTTTAGACTCGTGTTTCATTTTATCTTACAAAAAACCTGTACTTTTCGTCCTTCTCAAGCTCATCTAAAATCCGCTTTTCAATGGCTTTTTTGACATCTGGGAGGCTTTTAATCCTTTCGTGCATTTCCTTGAAACTTTCAAAGGGCTTTTCTTCGCGCTCTTTGAGGATGCTGTCTGTGTGCCTCCTGCCGAATCCAGGCAAAAGTTCGAGTTGATGGAGGCGAGTGTTTATGGCTTCTGCTTTATTGAAAAATTCCACGAATTTTTTCTCGTCGGCCTCGACTGCCTTCCTGACGAAGTCTTGGAGATTTATCCTTGCGGTCTCTGTGAGCTTGTCTCCAGGAAGCCTCCCTAGGATGTAACTGATGTGGTCTCTCTTGCCGCTTCCGATATAGACTTCTTCCTTTAACTGTAAAGAAATCCCTTTCTTAGGAACTAATTGCAGAAGTGTGAGGTGGGTTGTGCCTATAGCTTGGGCTACTGGAAGCCTCTTCTCTTGGCCGAAATAGCCATGAGGCAAGTAGTCTAGTATCAACGCTGTCTCTTCCTTCTCCATTCTTCCGATTATTTACTATCTCTGATAGTTTGTAAAATTTTTTCTGTCTCATTTGTATCCAAGCTTAGTTCCTCGCCGGAGAATATGCTGCGTAGCTCTGCAGGAGTTTCCGGCATCACATCAACTATTTTTACTATGTGCTGTTGTTTGAGTTTTGATATCTCTGATTCCGAGAGCTTCTTCACGAGTGTCTTGGCCTTTTCGGATTTTTTCTTGGCAAATTTTTTAAGATACTCTTGTGTTTTCTTGATTCTCGGGTTTTCTGACTCTACCTTGTCCAGGATTTCCTTTGTTTCCGCAAGCGTAAGAGCTTCTTGTTTAAGTATCATTTTCAATAATCTCCGATAAAATGCCCTCTAAGAATCAGTTTCAAGGGCTTTTAAATATTTTGATATATCACAGACCTTGGAATGGGGGCTTTGTAAGGAGGATATAAGGAGGGTAGTGCTTGAGTAGGGACGCGGCTGAGAATTATCCTAGATTACGTCATCTTAACCAGGTGGATTGGAAGGAGTATGACTCTTTTGGTCATGTTTCCATCCTTGATTTTTACTACGTAGGCTCTTCCTCTTTTGCCTTCCACAACACCCATCTTGCCCCTGAAACGCATCGGAAGTGAGAATGGAAGTGAAGCCTCTGGCTTTATGGCCACTTTCTGTCCTTTAGCAAGTTCCTGGAAGTAACGGCTGAGCCTTAGCTTTCCCCTTTCGCGAATCCTTTGCTTTCTTCTTTGTGCCATTTTATTCTTGCGCTGTCTTGCTTTTAGAAGAAGTGTCTTTTTAAAATTTTAGTCTATCCCCTACTCTGCCTCTTTGCCTTCTTTTTCCATTCTTCGGTTTGAGGGCGCTTGTGCTCCAGCTGTTTCTGCAGGCTTTCAAGCACCTCTGCAACAGCGCTGTAAGGATTTCTATTACTCGAAGCTGTGCTGAAATGGCCTCTGCTTGTTTCGAGAACTGCATCGATCTGGTTTAGTGGCTCTTGTCTTGCCATGCTTTTTTGATGAATTACTTTTAGATGGATCCTCAGCCCTAAGAAATCTGCAGATTTCTTCACTTTTTCCACATGACGCGAGACAATGCTCTCAATCCTTTTCTTCTCGAAGGAATCAAGTTCGCTGAATCCGACATATCTGATGTAACCTATATCAAAATCTTTCGCAGACATTTTTCTCGGATGTTTTCCCTTTTGCATTGAAGAAAGAACCAGAGTATAAAAAAGTTGCTGATGAGTTTTAAGAAAAGTTAGAATTACTCCTCTTTCTCAAAGAACCAGCTCCTGAATTTTGCCCAAAAAGAGTTCATAGATTTAGTTAGTTTATTTACAGCAGCACCTGTTCCAGTGCTTCCGCCGCTATCTCCGCCTGAACTTCCGCCAGAATCTCCGCCCGAAGAAGTTCCGCCGCTATCTCCGCCTGTGCTTCCTCCTGAGTCTCCTGTGCTCCCAGTGCTTGTTCCGCCACTTCCATCTCCTGTGCTCCCAGTGCTTCCACTATAACTACCACTACCATCTCCGCCACTGTAGGAACCTCCAGAATAAGATCCTCCTTCTGTGCCACCATATGAGCCCCCGGTGTATCCGCCGCTGTAACTTCCGCTTTCTCCGCCATAACTTCCGCTAGGGTAAGAGCCACCAGTGTAAGGACCTGAACCATCAGAATAAGTTCCTGTTGAAGGGTTCCATCCAGGAGTATTCACACTACCATCTGGTCCGCTGTATCCGCTAGGATAACTTCCGCCATAAGAACCTCCAGGGTAAGCTCCACCAGGGTACGAGCCTCCGTAAGCTCCACCGGGATATGAGCCGCTTGGAGTGCCGCTTGGATTATAATATCCTCCCGGTGCATTACCTCCGTAATAAGAGCCTGTAGAAGAATCATAATACCCTCCTGAATATCCGGGATAACTGCCGGGAGAAGCATATCCTCCACCATATTGGCCAGCGTAACCGCCATAATATCCTCCAGGGTAAGAGCCGCTTGGAGTGCCGCCTCCACTCGAAGGAGCAACCCAACTTCCAGTTGAGTCGTAATATCCAGGATTATAATTCGGTCCTGTAGCGCCTGTAGAGCTCGGCTGTTGGACACCTCCAACCATTGGTGGCGGAACAGCCATTCCATCAGGACTTATCCATCCTCTATCTGATGTTACAGTATATGTTCTACCATCATCACCAACAACACTTGTACCAACAGGTGCATATGATCCCACCGCAGGATAACTCCCACTATAACCTTGAGTGCCTGGATATGCTTGCCTAGCTGCCTCTCCAGGCGACATACCTTGGCTGACCAATCTAGAATATTCTGCTGCTCTTGGATCACCATAGCTTCCGCCGTATCCACCTGTGTATCCGCCTTGGAAAGTTCTTTCTGCTTCAGCTGCTCTTTGCGATGCTCTTGCATAACTCTCTCCAGATTGAACTAATTGATTAATAAGGGTTTGCATAGCTTCTTCACGAGAACCTGTGGAAGCTACTAGTGAACTCCAAGTGCCAGGACTGGCATCTCCAGGGCCGCTCGCATATCCGCCCGTGTATCCTCCGGGGCCATATCCGCCGTATCCAGCTCCGCCAATGCTTCCGTATCCGCCAGAAATTTCAGAGAATCGCTGATTTATTCTCTCTTCACTCCATCCGATATTTTGCAATTCTTGTTTATACTCTTCCTTCAGTGTATTTGTAGCTTCTTGAGGAGATACTCCCTGACCGAGTAGTTCTGTGTATCTTCCACCCAATCCGCTTCCGGGAGGAGGACCGAATGATTCTCTTGCCGCTCCGGGATCAGCATAAGACACGTATCCTCCGTAGCCTGCCACATAGCCTCCTCCGGGGCCATATCCGCCGTAACCACTGTAACTAAAATCGCGAGCTGTCAAAACATTTTCTGAATTCAATTTATATCCATCTAAAACTCCAGCATTCCGTGGATCTGCAGGATTTATCCCAGCTGGGACATAGTAATATTTTATCTGGCCATTTTCATCTGTTCTTTGCCAGTTAGAATAAGCAGCTCCTTCTCCGCCCATTATCTCACCATTAGCTGGATCGACACGCAATCCATTTCCAATGTATTCATAGGGCTTGCCATCTGGAGTCTGGTAGATTCTTCCAAATTGATTTGCTCCGTAACCATGTTCATAATTAAGGGTAGACGTATCATACCCTTGATCTTCAAGTGCTTTTTTGATTTCTGGAAAACTTTTTCCGCTCATGGCTAACTCTGCGGCTATCTTCCGGTCAATTCCTGCAGAAGCCAGCCTGCTGTACATTCCCGGATCTCCCCGGGCAAGTGAAGCTGGAGAGGAAATATCCGGCCTGAATCCGCTTGTTCCTGCTGGTGGTAAAATAAAATCAGGATTTCCAGAAACTTCTCGGACAAGAGCTTGAATTCTTTCCCTGTTTACTCCGGGTTCGAATGTAGATCTTGCTACAACTCTAAAAGCTTCTTCACGGCTTAATCCTTCAAATTCAAGCTCTTGGATTGTGCCATCGTCAAGACCATATCCGCCATAGCCGCCAAGCTCTGATTTGTAATAATCTGAAATAAGTTCGAGTTTATCAGCGTCTGCTTCTGCTGATTCTATCGCCTCTTTTAAGGCCTCCCGAACTTCAAATGCCCTTGAAATTCTTTCTACATTTATATCTACAATTTTTTCCTGGAGAGCTTGAATTCCCTGGGCATCGACTCCTTCATCTAACGCGCTCCTCAATTCGCCAACTACCCCTGAAGCGCGTGCGACAAAAGTGTAATCTGAATCTCCTTGGAAATCTATTCTTCCAAGGTCGCTCCTCACCTGAGATAGAATACCGCTGATAGTTGCAAGATCATATGGAGTTTCCCCTGCTTCTGCTCGTTGGGCCTGGGCTTCAGCAAGTAAATTTTCAATCGCCCTGATTTCCTTATTGGTGCTGAGTATATCTCGGGTCGCTCTCTGCTGCTCTAGCTCTGGAATTCCATCACTTTGCTCCTCTTCTCTCACCGTGCTCTCTGCTTCAAATAAAGGAGTACCGCTCTCTTCCGCGAGTGTTTCTATAATCCCCCCTCTCTGCTCTTGGGTTGCAGTATAGGTTTCAATTACTTCTGCTGAAACTTCTAAAAGGGATTCTGTAAGGCCGAGATCCGGTGTGGGATTTTCTTCTGTTGCTTCTTGTACCGCGACGGACTCAACTTCTGCCACTATCTCGTTTACTATCTCTCCCAGCACGATTGCATTTATTTGCTGCTCCCTATTTGCATCAGGATCTGTTGTCTGGGCGATTTCAGTCTGAAGTTGATTTAGATAGTTAACACATCCAACGCCGGCCTCGTGTGCGTATTCAGAATATCTCTCCCTTTCTGCCTCGCTAAATTCGGGGGATTGGGCTCTCTCTGCCATCATGCGCATCTCTGCTGCTCTCTCTGCCGCAACCATTTCGGTCGGCTGGAACTGATCAAAGAATCTGTCAAAGAAGTATGGAACTGGCTGGTCGGGAGTTGCGCCAGGTTGAACAGACCTAAGCTCTTCGCGTAGTGAGAATGCGAGAGAATCCTGTACCACTTCCTGAATCTGCTCCTGTGCAACCTCTTGAGAAATCGCGATGGCTGAAAAGGACAGGATAAAGACTATAAGAAGTGCAAAAAACTTCACGCTGTGATTTATGGGCGTTGACTGCATTCTAACTCTTTTATTCCTCTTCTTTAATCCTTTTTTAGGGCAGGAGGCATTTAAAAGTCTTTTTGTAGCCGTATTAACTATTGTGAAAACTATTGTGAAAAAATTATTGGGAAAATATTACAAAAATTTCGTGGAAAAGATTTTTAAGTTAAGAAAGTTGCTGGTGTTGAAAGTTTTTTAAAGCTGGGAAGAACAGCAGCGTTCCCCTGCCCACGGCTTGAGAGTTATGACATAAGCGTCCGGCGGACAGCCAAATCGAAACGGCATTAAGCCTTCACCAAACCCACTTGAGATGGCCAAAATCGTTTCCCTTAACCTCTTTTCACCAGACCAACTCCTAAAACTGCCATGAGGATTAATTTGTGAGATGATTAAGCCAATCCAGGTTAAAAGAATTATTTGCCCGCCATGTGTATGACCTGATAACATTAGGTCTGGTCGTCGCCGACCTGGCAAGTAGACGGAATCTGGATTGTGACTCAGAACTATTCGATAAAGTTTCGGCTTATTTTTATCAAATCGTTTATACCAAAAGACATTCTTAATCGTTCGGCGGTAAAAATTTGGGCTTTGGATGAAATAGCGGCATTCCAAGTATTCATGTGAGGTTTCTAATTCTCTTAAACCAATTAGCTGGATCTTTGTTCCGGCAGCATTTAGGATGACAGACTCGTTTTCCAAGAGATTTATTTTGTTTTCACGAAGCATCCGCTTAACCTTAGCGTTACTAACTCCCCTGAAACGAGTATCATGATTACCGAGCACTGCATAGACTGGAACCCCAAATGACACAATCTCGCCATAAAACCACTGAAGCAATTTTTCGTTGTGGTCGGTTCGGTCAAAAAAATCACCGCCAAGAAAAAAGAAATCAAATGGCTGGTGAGCGTACTCGCGCCGTAACTTCCGGAGATTAGCGGCGAGTATAGATTTGCTCGTAAACCATGTGACGTGAATGTCGCTAATAAATACAAATCGTGCGGAACGGAGAAATCGCTTGTCCTGGATGGCTAATCGTCTAATTTTGAGTAAACGCGGCTCAATTTGCCATGAATAGACTCCAAGTAAGACTAAAATAGATATCACCCCCATCCAACCGAGTAGCATCCCTTCCATTCTCACCGATCTTTTTCTTAAGCCCTGCTAATTTAAATGTTTTTTATTTTCGAATTGTGTGATTAAAACCATTTCGAGCTGATTGTCCTAGAAAAAGATTTTTAAGTTGATAAAACTTGAGAAATACATGGTCAAAAAAGAGCTCAAATTCATAGGCAGGAAAATTAAGAAAGAGCGAGAGAAGCTGGAAGAGGTCAGGAAGGATGTGCGAGAGCTGATTCAGAAGGAGAGCGGAAGCGTTGAGAAAGAGTTCAAAAAAAATCTGACTACAGCTGTCACCGCCGCCTTCGCATTCGTGATCGCTCTAGCATGGAAAGATGTCATAACCCAGAGTGTTGATTACTTGATCGCTTTCTCCCATCTGCCGCAGGGGCAGGCTTTCGGATTCAGGATAGTTTCCGCGATAGCAGTTACATTCATCTGTGTCATAGGCATCATGCTCACAGTAAGATTTGTCGGGAAGAAAAGTGGTGAGGAAGAAGAGGGGAAAAAGAAAAAGTCAGCGGAAAGTGGCGGGAAATCTGGACAAGGCAGAGAGAAAGAGCAAATGGGAAAATAAAGATCCCATCTGAATTAACTGCTGGGACTGGTACCGGTGGTGCCGACTAAAAATCTTAAATTCAATTCTTTTCAGTCTTCACTTCATCAAAAGGGCTTCTTATCTTCTTTAACTCTTCTGTCGAGACTTGTGTGTAAAGCTGCGTAGTGGAAAGCTGCGAGTGGCCGAGCAGCATCTGTATCTTCCTGATATCAACTCCAGCCTCAAGGAGATGTGTGCCGTAGCTATGCCTTAGTGTGTGTGGAGAAACTTTTTTGGAGATGCCGGCACGCTTGGAAGCCTTGCTTATTATTTTCTGGATATTTCTCGAGGTCATCTTTCCGTTTTTTCCGGGGAAGATAATCTCCTGCGGATTTCTGTCTTGCAGGTAATTTTCAAGATCGCCGGCAAGAGTTTCTGAAAGAATGAAGAGTCTGTCCTTCTTACCTTTTCCTGCTCTTACCCAACCTATCTTCTCCTTAAGCTCGAGATCAGAAATCTTGAGATTTATGGCTTCGCTCACGCGAAGGCCTGAGGAGTACAAGAGGGAGATGATGAGCTTGCTCTTCCTGTTTTTGGTCGCATCAAGCAGCTTATGCAATTCGGTCTTGGTAAGCACTTCTGGGAGCTTGTGCTCCTTCTTTGGAGTCTTTATGTTTCTGAAGATATCTCTTTTCAAGATTTCATCATAAAAGAACTTAAGAGATGACTTGACGAGGGAGATGGAAGAGGGTGTAAGTCCTTTTTCGATCAGGCTCGAGAGAAAAAGTTTTATATCGTCCTCTGTAACCTGCTCGGGATTTTTTTGGGATTGCTCGAGGAACTTGCGGTTGTGCAAAAGATAAGAAGTAATAGTGTTGTCAGAGAATCCTCTAAGGCGTAGCTCTGTCTTAATTTTATCCAAATAAGGCTGCATCTTTCCCTCTTTTTTCCTTGTTGTTACAAAGAGAGCAAATATTTAAAATATATAAAGATTTCTTAGTATAGACATAAGAAGGATAAAATGAGGGCACTTACAGAAAAAGAGGTTGAGGGGTTCTTGGAAGAGGCAGGGATAGATTCCATTTACTCTGAGAATGTTAAAAGCATAGAAGAGGCACGAAAGAGGCTGGCAAATTTTTCTTTCCCGATTGTTTTGAAAGCGAGTTCAAAAGCTCACGGAGCGCAGAGCTCAGGGCGCGGGGCCGGGGGCGCTGGACTGGGAGCTGGGAGCTCGGAGCGGGCAGAAGACAGCCTAGATAAACCTGAACCGAGCATAGTGCGGATTGTAAGGAATAAGGAAGAGTTCACAAAGAGATTTAATGGACTTCTTGAGGAGATAAAAGAGAGGAAGATGAAATGTGACGGGGTGACTATGCGAGAGTTTGTTGATGGTGTTGAACTGGTGCTTGGGCTACGTAAGGATCCGACTTTCGGATATGCGCTAATGTTCGGGTTCGGCGGAGAATTTGCAGAGACTCATAGAGATAGAACTTACAGGGTCTGCCCTATAAACGATAGAGATGCAGGAAAGATGATAGATGAGCTGAAAGCCAAGAATATTCTTTTCGATGGGAACAAGAACTTGGATCTGGAAAAACTAAGAAAAGCGTTAATGAAGCTATCCAAGGCACCACAGAAAAAAAGAGGATTGAATGAGATAGTGATTAGTCCTCTAGTGATGAATGAGAATGGATTAAAGGCAGTAAATTCTAGAATTATTTTTGATTAGGATTTTAGATTGGATTCTTAACTCCGGACTCGGAGCGCAAGGCCTTGTGCTCCCCTTACTCTTGTCCCTTTATAATCTTGTGATATTCCACCAATTCTTTAAGGGAAAGGACAGCATTTGTCGAAAAGCTAAAGGAAGGAATGTAATCTTCAGCTTCTCTCTTGAGCGTGTCTGCAAAACTTCCTCCGGGAATTACGAGGCAAATTGGCTTGCTTGCTTTTTCGTATATATTTTTCAGTATCTTCAGAAGGTTGATCGTAATCGTAGGCGTCTGAGGCAGCAATATCACGAGTAGCATGTCGACGTTTGAATCTTCAAGACCGGATTCGATCGCTGCTTTATAGCTTTCATCACTTGCATCCCCAATCAGATCGAGAGGATTTCTTAGGTTTGCATTTGGAGAGAGCTTTCCTTTCAGCTTTTCTTTCGTTGCAGATGATAGGTCTGCGAGCTCTAGGCCATGCAATGCAATCTGATCTGCAGCAATAATCCCTAACCCTCCCCCATTGGTTATGACGAGGATTTTATTTCCCTTAACAGGCTTGCTTCTTTCAAAGATTCTTGCGCAGTCTAACAGCTCCTCTATCGAGTTTACTTGCAGGATTCCACCTTGCCTGAAAACTCCCTTGTAGATTTCTGATTTGCCAGCAATAGCTCCTGTGTGGTGCTTTACAGCTTTCGCGCCCTCTGTGCTCACCCCAGATTTAATTGCGATTATTGGTTTCTTTTTGCTGACTTTCTTACAAGTCTCTAAGAACTTTTCACCATCCTGCACTCCTTCGAGGTAAAGGCAGATGACTTTTGTCTTTTCATCTTTACCCAAGTAATCAATAAAGTCACTTTCATCCAAGCCTGAAGCATTCCCATAGCTTATAAATCTCCTAAGGCCATAATTCTCTTTTGCCATCAAATCCAGAATTACTGAACCGACAGCCCCGCTTTGGCACACCATAGATATCCCTCCCTTTTTCGGCCTCTCCATCTTTTCTCGCGGATTGAAAATAGTGTCGAGGTTAGAGTACGAATCAAAAACTCCGAGGCAGTTTGGGCCGAGAACATTCAGTTTTTTCTTCTTGATCAAGTCACGGATTCTTTCCTCTTCTTTCTCGTTCCCAGATTCTGAGAATCCTCCGCTTATGACTAGTATATCATTTATCTTCCTGAATGCACATTCTTCAAGCAAGCCATAGACTGTACTTGCTGGAGTGGCTATGATGGCTAAGTCTACTTGCCCTTGGATGTCTTTTATAGAGAGATATGATTTCTTGCCGAGAACTTCTACTGCTTTTTTGTTTACGGCAAAGATATTTCCAGAATATTGCATCTCCACAAGATTTTTGAGGATTATGTTCCCGGGTTTTCTTGGGTTCCTGCTCGCGCCTATAACTGCAATGCTCTTTGGTTCGAAAAAGTTTTTTAAGTCCATCCTCTTTTTATCTTAAGCAGATTCTGTATGCAGGATGGATATTTAAATTTTCTCAAGATGGACGCACTATATCTAGGAGACCCATATATGAATGAATTTGAGGCAGAACTCGTTTCTGTAGATGGCAGAGAGGTCGTCCTTGATAAGACTGCTTTCTATCCTGAGGGGGGAGGACAGCCGTGCGACACAGGCACCATATCTTGTGGGGGAATGACCTTTAGGGTTGTTTCGGTAAGAAAGAATGGTGGCATCATAATTCATGAGCTCGGAGAAGAAAACTCTGCTGGGGAGCTAAAGCTGATTATTGGGCAAAGGATCAAAGGAAAAATAGATTGGGAAAGGCGTTGCAAGCTCATGAGAATGCATACTGCCGCGCATTTGCTTGCATCTCTCTTCCATTCCAGAGATGGAGCACTAATTACTGGAAATCAGCTCAATCTAGAACGGAGCAGGATTGATTTTTCTCTAGAGGGATTTGATAGGGAGAAGATAGATGCGAGAATTGCAGAGGCCAATGGGCTGATTCAAAAAAACTTGCCCGTAAAGTTTTACTGGCTAGATAGGGAAGAGGCGCTTAAGACCCCAGAACTTTTCAAGCTCGCTGCCGGCTTCAAACACGCGATGGAAAAGATAAGAATCGTCGAGATTGAAGGGATAGACAGACAGGCTGATGGAGGAACACATGTTTCCTCTCTCGGAGAGATAGGGAAGATAGAATTTTTAAAGGCAGAGAACAAGGGAAAGAGTAATAGGAGGGTTTATTTTACAGTAAAGTAGGAAAAATGATGGATGGATTTTTCTGGGGAGGAGGATTGATGTGGCCTTTCTATTTCATGATTTTCTTCTTTTTCGCATTTGTAGTTTCGATAGCATTCTGGGCATGGATGGTTGTTGATTGCGCTACAAGAAAGTTCAAGGGAGACGTAGATAAGATCGTCTGGATCCTGATATTGATTTTCCTAAATCTTCTTGGTGCATTCATCTATTTCCTAGCAGTTTACATACGGAAAGAGAATCCAAACCCAGTGCCACAAAGGAGTAGGAGAAAGCGTTCGAGATGAGGATTCTCAGAGTTCTCAGGAAGAGAGGTTATTTTACTCTTGCCCTAGTATCTGCGGTGGTAATGTTCTTTATCTTTCCACTGATCCAAGTGCAGGTTTCAGGCGGGCTTCAGAACCTTGATTTATGGTATAAAGTAATTCCGATGCAGAATTTAATCCTCGTTGCTGTCTTCTCTCTGATTTTCGGTGCCTTCCTTTCATTTCAGGTTTATAATTTCAAACTCAAGACTTGCCCAGTAAACAATAAGGCCGCGGGCGTTGCTGGCGGCAGCGCCGCATCGATACTTGGATTTTTTGTTCCGGCATGTCCTGCATGCATTTCAGTGGCCACATTGCTTTTGCCGGCTTCGCTTGGGATATCTGTTGCCGGGTTCCTTCAAAGATATAGCTCCCTTCTTCTTTCAATAAGCATTGCAAGTCTGGTTCTTGGAATATGGCTGCTAGGCGGATTCAAAAAAGAATGATCTGGAAAGATTTAAAAGATGTTTTTTCTTTTGATGACCCATGGCAAAAAAGGAGGGAAGAGAATATGAGAAATATGAATTGCCCGATGGCATCTCGCAGGGGTTGAGGGATAAATTTCAGGCTCTTCCGCCAGAGATACTTCCAACGCTAGAAAGAATAACGGAGAGAGATTTCTTGAGTGTAAGTCATGGATTAGGAAACACTCCGCCGAAGATTAAGAAGGATGCATTGACCTTGTACCTAGCAGATAATGGTAATTATTACAGGGCAAGACTGGAGTACACAGACGGCCATGATTCTTCCGAGGCACTACAGCAAGCGCAGGGTAATCTTATTGGATATGTTCCTCCAGCGTATTCGCCACAAACAAAGAGGGGCACGAATGGGAATCATGGGAAGACAGAGAAGAAAACTGACCTTGGTAGAAGAGACGGGCGAAAACCCCCATACCTCTTAGGTAATAAGTGAGATTAAGAGGATTACGTGCACTTTGCTCCCCTTTCTGAGCGCGAAATCTTGTTGATATACATGCAGAGCTTTCCTTGGGAATCATGCCAGGACTCTTTCACATAAGTCTTGTTGGAGAATGCTAAAGAAAGGGTGATAGTTCCATTATCATCTGTTCGATTAGAATACAGAAAAGTTTTGGATGCGATGAAGAGATAGCATTCTTCTGTTTCTGACCTGTTCTCCAAGGATAGTTTTTCCTTGTTGCCCCATTCATCAATAATACGTCCTGTGTCTTCGTACATTGTCCTGTAATGGCAGGCCTCGCATGTGACATTCAGGACAGAGGTATTTTTACCAAGAGAAACATTTTCTTGCCCGATTACACTTTTCTCTCCAAGTCCTTCACCATAAATGTCGCTCTGGACTTGTTTTGTTTTGTCTTGGACGCACCAAGATAAAGATGCAGATGTAGAGGGTATCGGGGCAGAAGTATTAGATGACTCATTGGATTGTTGTGTGGAAGAAGACTCAGTGATATTAACATTTGTCTGATTCTCCCCTGCTTGTCCCTGTGCTTGTTGCTGTTCCTGCTGCCTCGCATTTTCCCTCCTCTCTACAATCTCTGAAGCTTTTTCTTGAAGAAAGCTCTTTACATCATCGCTACTGAATTTGAAGAAAATCGCGGATAGGATTAAGAGGGAAAGAACTACCAATATCACTAGGATAACACCCTCTTTTTTGTCCATGTCTCACTGAAATAAAGCCGTTATAAAAAGTTATTGTTGGCGAATAAGCGGAAGGAAACTTTATAAATAAAGGACTTAAGTAGAAAGCAAAGGTGAAAAGAGGAAAATGGCATACGTCGTTGACCTAAAAAAGATGTGCCAAAGATGTGGCAAGAAAAGAGTTATCGAGATAAGCGATGCCCTCTATGTGTCCAAGGTCGGAAAGGCTGTAGCACAGAGAGAGTTTTGCTTTTGCGGGTAAGCACGAATAAGCAAGAGATAGGAAGGTGCATTTTGTATCGTGCAGCGCTTAAGAGTATTCTAATTGGATTCTTATCTCTCCATCACTTGATGGAATGACCATCAAGCCATAGCCTTTCTCTACGACTACTGTGTCTCGTATACCTTCAACATCGAGATATTGTTTTGAGAACAAGTACTCTTGCCTGTCAACATAATTCAGGTATTGCTCTTTGTCCGGGACTATGTAAAGATCTGCTCTGGTAGTAAGCGAGAGATCAAAATTCGCCATTACTTTAGTATTGAAATTGATTTCTTCAGGGTAAAGTGAAAAGAAATACACATACCTATCCTGTAGCTCTTCTTGGAGTGCTGTCTTTGTGCAGATATGATTTGCAGTCACATAACACTTTCTGTCCTGGCAGTAAATTCCAATGCCGGCTGTAGTTATGTTGGGATCGAGCAGGTTCTTACGATGACCAGGAGAATCAAGCCAGCCTTGTACGGCCCTTTCCGCAAGATTTTCACGAGGCTCTCTGCTTTCGATAAAGTATATATTCTCAGAAGAGCATAGGGCAAATATCTCCTGGTCTGAAATCCTGTCTCCTGGACCTTTGCTGGCGAGATTTGTGTGGTTGATGTAATCATTCAGGTTCATCTCCCTCGAATGGCTAAAGGCAACGTTCGCAATCCTTTCATCAAGCCGCAATGCCTGAAGGTTTCTCCTCGTTCTTTCATAATTCATCAGGGTGAGGGTTTCATTCTCTATATTGTAAAGTACACGGCCAGAATCTACTCCAATCGGAAGCTGTTCTGGTTTTAGCTCTTCGATACGCTCACCTTTGAATGCCCCGAATTTCTCTTCTATTTTCGTTGCAGTATCCTCAACTCCGTCTCTTGTCTTTTTTACAAGGCCTTCTCCGCCACTGAAGGAAGGAGAGAGGTAGATGATGGTCAAAAATATGACTAGGAGCAGCAACAGGATAAGTATTAGCATCACTATGATGAAGGTGTTACCTCTTTTTCCTCGCATTTTACTCCTCTTTTAAGATTTTTTCTTTAGAGGTCTTTAGAAAATCGGGAGTAAATAAAGGTTTCTAAGATAAAACTAGCGGAATCTCACTTCTTCGAGCCTCTTTGATGCAGGATTGTAGCCGACCATAGAGATTTTTCCATTCGTTAAGGCTTCGAGAGACTCTGTAGAGCCGACTCCGACTACTTCCCTGAGCTTTTGAGGGATCTCATCTTTACTTCCATACAAGACCTCATTCCCAGTATAAGTTGGCTTGATTCCATTGAATGTGAAACTGACGAAGGTGTTTTCCTGCCCGACATGATATGGCAAGCCCTTGTAAGGAGAAGGAACTTCTTTCGCGATGACTCTTCCTGCTCTTGTTCCAGATAAAATAGATCCGATGTTTCCAGAGTCAATAAACCCGATTGCTACATCTTTTTCAGGTACAACCTCATCAAGGGTGTGTCTCATGAGGAGTCTGCCCATCCCTTTACCCCTAAGCTCTTTATCGGAGATCCCATAGTCATGAACATACCATGCTCTTTTCTCAGAGATATCGTGGTCGGTAATCTGGTTAAGAAATCCTGTTAGTGCTGGCCAGTTTATGTTTTCCTCGATCTTGTGGAAGATATTTGGAGCATTGTTTCTCTGGACGTTAGGGACGTAGAAGAGCAAGCAGTAACCGATATCTTTTCCGTCATGCTGTACAAGCAATCCGTCACTATCTAATTTTTCTGGGGAGAGGATATAATTGAACTCAACGGCTACTTCATTTCTGTCTTCACCATTATAATCCCAGTTCCATAGAAGTTTATCGATTGGAGATATCCTCTCGATTAAAGCTGGAATACCAATCTCTCTTTTCAAATCAGAAATGCGCTGGAAGCTAATCTCGCCACTTTTCAGCATTTCCGCGGTCTCTTGCGGAAGATCGAGCAATTCGGCGTAGTGCTTGATCCGCTCTTCAGAAAGATTTGTGTCCATCTCCCAAAAAGATGCTAAAAATTAGCATGCCTTTATATAGGGGGGGTATTTATAAATCTTTTGGTTTTTTTAGCCACTTATAGATAGTTGCAGAAGTGCCCATGAAGGTAGATTACAGCTTTCTTTTTAGAAATCCAACGATTATTTTTGCTAGTTCTCTCTCTTTCCCAGTAAAATCATGGTCGCAATTCTTTATCTGATGCGCTTCGGCAAGCTTGTTCTCTTTTTTCAGTAGAAAGAGAGATTCTTTAATCGAAATCGCGGTGTATTCCTCCCGATCACCGATTACTGCGAGGATAGGAACCTTTATTTTGCTGTACATCGAGAGCTTTCCTTTATTTCTCAAAGGAAGAGCCTTGGAAAGTTCCGAGCCTTCGCCAAAGAAACTTAGGTAAGAGGCGGCGCTCTTCGGGAATCTATCTCTATGCGCAAGCCAGACCGAGCGAAGCATAGTATCTCCCTTGCCTTCATTCACTAACTTTTTGGCTTCCCGAAGGATTATTTCCTTCTTCGCTGTCTTCTCAACAAAGTAATTGTGATAGGCATAGGAATCAGCGAATGCCAATAAAATGACCGATGCAACTTTTCTTGCATACTTTCCCTTTTCCATGTAGTAAATAACTTTTTGTGTTCCAAGACTATGGCCCGAGAGGATTATCTTCTTGTATCCCTTCTTCAGAACAAATTCTACCCATGCATCTATATCTAGAACGCAGTCTTCAAATTTCTCGAGTGCATTTCCTCTGAAAGGATATGCCTGCAAAGAATCTGCTCCCCGCGTATTCACAACAAGCGTGGAAATTCCTTGCTTTCCGAGTTCCTGTGCAAGGGGCCACATGAATTCATTTTCGTAGAAGTTGCTTGCGGTGCCGTGGAGCTCTATGAAGAGCGCTTTCTTGCTTCCCTTCTTTGATTCAAGGAGCAGGCCATAAAGAGGCAATTTATCTTTAGTCCTGACTTTAACTATCGGTTCCATTTATAATAGGTATACAAGTCATTTTAAAATTATATCCTTTCATCATTTACAAAAATCATTCCATTTCCTGTTTCGAACATTTTTCCTTTCACTTTTGTATTGTAAAGATATATCTTCGAATCATCGTGAGCGATTACATCTCCTTCAATTGCTGAGTCATAAAACTTGTAAGTCACCTGCTCCCTTGCTGTGGCAATTGATGCTTTGCTATTCCTTATGATTATTGTTGAATCCTGCCCGCTATTGGCGATATCTGCAAGATCTGAATTAGATATCTCAATCTGCGCCCCATTCCACGCCTGCGGATACCAGTCTCTCACAAAGGTATTGATGAGCCTTAATTTATTTGTATCAACCTCAAGAGGATAATCATCGTAAACTTTATTCTTCAGCCCGGAAACCTGGACTTTTGGTGAAGGTCTTGACCAATCAGAGCCAGCATTGATTCCGATGGTCATCTTGGAATTTCTAAATGTTATATCTGTATACTTATCAAGAGTTGCGCCCCAATCGGTAAATTCTGAATTCTTCGCAGAAATTTTAATCATAGCGTTTTCATTGTTCACGATTTCAAGATCATATCTTTCCATAAAGCCTTGAGGAAGAGTATAGGTTCCAGAAACATTGGCAAGAACAAGCTCAAAAAAAAGGCTGCTATTCTCTGCAATTACATTAACATTTTGGTTCACTGTGAGCCCGATCATGCTATTCTTTATTAAAAAGGTGGCGTTATCGCTTGAACCATGCCAAGGCGTACAGCAGTCATCACCAAATACATTATTGAGGGTGGCTTTAGCTCTTTTATCATAATAGAAATTAAACCACTTACTTCCTGTCGATAGCTTTACATTTTCCATGAGAAGCGAAGCGTCTTCTGTTACGACAACACGATATTGTTGGTTGTAGTCCTGCAAGAAAATCAGCTCAGAATCTTTCACTACCAGCTCTCCGGTTCCGTTAACAATAAGATTTCCATTGAGCGTCAATTTTGTGCTGTTTACAAGATAAGTCCCTTTATCCACAATTAATGTACCATCGTGAAAAAGAGGCCTTAAATTTTCTGACGTGGCGGCGCTGCTTTTGTTTTCTTTTGGCGGAGAAATTTGTTCGTTGAAGGGGGATTCATTCTCACCAAGTGGACTGATGCCACTGATTTTTCCGATATTGCGCGCAAAAATAAATACCAGCAGTCCCAACAAAAGAATTGCCAGCAAGATTATAGTGCCTCCTTTGATCATGTTTTGTCTAGAAGAACGGCGGTTTTAACTCTTTTGGGGTTTCAGAGCTCTTAAGAAAAGTATTTCTAGTTTTCTTTCGGTTTATGTGTATATTAAAATGCCGCAAGAAACTAAGGAACGGCTTGAAAAAAGGCTGAAGAGAGAAGGCTGGGAATTCCGCGAGAGAAGGAGTGTGCGCCCCTCTGAATCTATTGCATACAGCACAATCCCTTTTGGAGGTGGCCATTTAATGATGGAATCTCAGTCTAGTCTGACCGATGAACAGCTCTCGCGGGAGTACGAGAAAGATTTTGCGGATGTCCTAATAGCAGATGCCTACAATGCAAAAGGAAAAGTTCTCAGAGACATGCGTGACATCTATGTTAAGTATAGACATTAGATATAGAAGTTAAATTTATTAATCAAAACTCCTTCGGAGACAGATGGACAAAAGAGTCTTGAATTCAGTGTTTGTCGTTGCGATTGGGCTTCTTGCGATAGTCGTGATTCTCGTCCTCTACAATCCGACAGGGAATCAGCAAGTTGAGGGGCGCAAGACCTACATCGGAAATAGTCAGGAGGAATGCAGCAGAATCCGCTTCATCTGCGCAGAGGAGAAAGAGTATTTCACTGATGAAAAGGGATGTGGATGCAAGAATCCAGGGATAGATGATTTTGAAAAATGCGCTGCCGCAGGCAACCAAATAATGGAAAGCTATCCTCGCCAGTGCCGTGCTGGAGGAAAGACATTTGTAGAAGAGGCAAAGGTATGCACCGCAGATGCAAAACAATGCCCTGATGGTTCTTATGTTTCGAGAGATGCAAATAATAACTGCGAATTCTTTACATGTCCTGAAAAAGAAAAGGTTTTCTGCGAGCCGGGGCAGAAGAATGCCGAAGCGTGCATTGCACTATACAAGCCGGTCTGCGGATGGTTTAATCCCGGGCAGATTCAATGTGTAAAATATCCATGTGCACAAAAATATAGCAATAGCTGTTTTGCGTGCGCAGATGGAAAAGTTTCATACTACACAGAAGGAGAGTGTCCTGCTTAGAAGATGATAGATAAAGATGAAGATGTCTTGCTCCAACACGTAAATTTAATCTCAGGCATAATACGCAAAAAGTTTAGTGGGGTTAAAATAGGGATTACCTCTAACGGCCCGACGAGGAAAAAAATGGTTTTCCAGGTTGATGGAAGCAAGGTAGAATTTAATGTTGGAGAAAACGTTGTCTTTTCACTTGAAAATGCTCCATACGAGATCCTAAGGCACAGGCCACTATCCAACTTAACTAGTATAGGGGAATTTGTAGATAAGTGCCTTGACGACATCCAAGTACTGCTTAGCAAAGAAAAAGTGCCGGAAATCAAGTCGTATGCTAGGAAATATCTAGGACAAGAGAAGAGAGTAGTAAAGAGCAAAAGGGCTATTTTTATATACTACGATAAGACTTTTATTGTTGTGACTCCGAATTTGATTATGCTAGCACTGAAATCGACCAGTAGAACTATCCAAAGTTTTGAATTAGGGGAAAATGCCGATTTTAACAAAATTTTTAGGATATTTAAAATGGCGCAGGATCGAGCGCGGGAGTAGAGATGAAAGACCAATATAAAGTATGGCTGGTGATAGGAGCGATTCTGGTAATCACAGGATTGCTTTCAGAATTTTTGATTGCTCTAGGTGTGATAATCTTGATAGTCGTTCTGATACTGCACCTCAGGGCAGAGAGAAGAAAGCAGGGGGCACGGAGCGGGGAGCGCGTGGCAAAAGCGAGGAATGAAAAGAGGAGAAGAAATTAGGGGAAATATTTCTAAAATACTGAGGAAAAACAAAATCTGAGGCAAAGATGTGAATGGCCTGGAAGCAATGCATTGATGATTGAGTATCACGATAAGGAATGGGGCACTCCGACAAGAGATGACGGTAAGTTGTGGGAGTACTTTGTCCTAGACACATTTCAGGCGGGATTGAGCTGGCAAATCATTCTGAACAAGAGGGAGAATTTTAGGAAAGCCCTCAACAACTTTAATGCAAGACGGATCGCGATGTATGGGAATGCTGATATCACAAGGCTCTTGAAAGATGAAGGTATCATCAGGAACAAGCTTAAGATAAATGGCCTCGTCATAAATGCCCGCAAGTTCCTGGAAGTGCAGAAAGAATTTGGCTCTTTTGCGAATTATATCTGGGGATTCACAGGCAATAAGACAATGCATAGAAATGTGAAAAGCCTGAAAGAGCTGAGGGCGACGAGCCCTGAATCAGATAAGATGAGCGCCGATCTAAAGCAGAGGGGCTTCAAGTTCGTAGGATCTACGATATGCTACGCGTTCATGCAGGGCGCAGGCCTTGTGAATGACCATACAACGAGCTGCTTTAGATATGCGGAGATAAGACGTTCTGGGAGAAAGTCTTAAATATTTTTCTGGACTTTGCGTAAGGATGAGAAAGAGATACCGGATGCCAGAAATGTTCTATGGCGAGGATAAATCAGTAATTCAGAGCCTCAAGAATGCAGGAGAATTGGTTTTGGGATGGCAAGACCCCCATTCTGTAGCTATGATTTATCACGTTGGTGATTCCACCATAAAGTATGTTGGTGTAAATGAAAAAACATTTAAGGAAGGTAAAGAACGAGTTTATCTAAATGGCTTCTTGAACGTGACTTCTAGAGATGAGGGAACTTGCAAGAGGGATTTGGAAACAGTCCTCAATTCAATTAAGGAGAATATTCCAAATTATAATGTAAAAGGAGTGGAAGAGCTGACTAACTGAGTTAGCTGTAATAAAACGGAACAAAGTTACACCAGTATAAGGCACATCGGAGAGTTGACTGTAGTTGTTGTGGATAGTGGCCTTGTCAGGAGAGCGATTCAAAGGGTCAATGGAACAAAAGATGAAGATGAAAGAAGCCATGACTTTTTCAGCAGCCTTTTCTACCTTGCAAAGGATCGCACATATGAGGATTGCATAGATCGTGTAAGAGCTTACTGAATCGGATAATCGAAAGAGATGAAGGCACAATACTTTATGTCTGGAGAAATCGGAATCATCTTGTCAGAGGAAGAATTCTCAGATCTTTATGAGGGGCCTATAAGAGGGAAGATTAGCATGCTGGACAGAGAGAATATGCCATATGCAGAAAGGGATTTGGAGATGGTCTCTTTCAGGAATTGTGGAGGAGCCTTAGCAAAGCTGGATTCTTTTCCGGAAGATGCCGCATTTGAGAAAATAACTAAGTACAAACTTTCGCTATCTCCAGATGGATTCCGGGAGATCCATGAAAGGGGAAGCCTCGCAGAGAGGCTGGACGGGCTTGGAGGAAGGGTGGATATAACGCTTGAGGGGAAGGTTTAATAGAATTAACTCGTTAATATCTAAAGGTATCATGGTGTCCAATAGAGAGAAATCCGCCAGGGATAGTGTTCGGATATATATCGATATCCATGACGTGCACAACTCTTTTTCTGGAAGGTATCAGATAAATGACTATGGTTCTGGTGAATGTTACGTAGAAGTCTATAAGCCACTTGATGGAAAGGACAATAGTCCAATAGAGCATGTTATCTGTTTGGGTGGATTCACTTTGTCTGGATTGAATGAATGCAGTGCGGCAGAGTTCATGGAGAAGATTAGAGATGGAATAGAGAAGATTGTTTCTCCTTAGAGTAGTCTAATGATCAGGCGCTATAGAAAGGCTTAAAAGTTTTTTCTGAGTGGGTGGAAGATAATGGTAAATGAAGAAAGGCCAAAAAGACTCTATGAGACAGGAATCAATGATAAGTATGGACTAGGATTTCTACCTTTTATAGCACTTGTAGGGTGTGGATTTTATGTCAATAATCTTGAGGGAAATGAGTATGCACAGAAAGCCGAGCAGATTGCAAGGGAGAGAGAAGTTGTAAGAGAATTAAAGACCAGTATTGAGGGAGTTCTAGAAGAGAAGGGACTTGAGGGGTACACAGTGAATATTTCAGGCGGGGAGAGGAAATGGCGTGGTGGTGTAAATCTAATTGCTTTAGGAGTTGGAGGGACATTAGTGTACTGTAGTTACTTTTTTTCTAAAAAGTTATCAAAGACTGCCTGGGAAGCACGGGATAGAGAGAAAGAGGCAGAGAAAGCTAAGGCTTAAGAAAAATGGGATATCCGAACAGAGAACAAGCAGTAATAAAAAATAGCACAAAGGGATTAAAAGAGATTGTATGTGGCATAGGGCTTATTGGAATTGGCACTCTTGGTATTTACGGACAGGGAGTTTACGGATCTAGGTATGGCGACTATTATGGAGCAACTTACGTTCGTATGAGAGAAATTGATGGAGAGATAAGAAAGTTTAAAGAAGAGGTAACAAAGGCTTCAATTGAAGATATTGTGAATAATGAAGGGAAGTTGGATAAGATCAGGATACTTGTGGCAGAAAAGAAGAAGATTTTAGATGATCCACAAAAGGCTGGAGAGCTCTCAGGGGCTGAAAAGAAAGTTTGGAGGGATATGTATAGGTTTGCGGGGCTTCTCGTGTTATCAGTAGCTGGCGGAATTGGAGGCTATGAATGTTTGGCTTTGGGACTTCGGAAGAGAGGGGGAAAGGATTAAAAGCTTTATGTGGGTTAAGGGAAGATGGAAAACGAAAGGCTTGAGGAAAGATTAGGCTTTTGGGCAGGCCTAAGACAAGGTTATGCAGAAGAGATGGCACAGCTTAGAGGCGTCTCTATTGAAAGAAAATATGTTGAATACAACTCGCTTGGAAGGGTCGGGAGATTTGTGGGGGGAGATGTTGCGGTGTATTTCTCTCCGATTATCAATCCATACAAAACAATAAGGGCTTTGATAAAAGAGCTAAGATAAACCATCCAAAACTCTTCAAAACTCGACTTCGTGTAACAGGTATTATACGTAGTTTTTAGGGGTTTTTGGCCCTTTTTTGCATTTTTTCTCGCATGAGTGCACCTTTTAGGCCTTTTCTACCCCCCTTGCCCCTCTTGATCTCTCCCCCGCTCGGCCCTTCGGGCCTCGCTTAAAAGTTTTAGGTGGATTAAGGCTAAACCCTCACCAACCTTCAAATCTATTTTAGATAGCGAAAAGGAGGATCAACACGATAAGGACTCGCTATAGCCCAAATTTCTTCGCAGAAACTTTCGTGAATCTCGGCATGATGGCCTTCTAATCCTTTGTTTATGCCACTTGAAATCAAGCGGGGCTGATGTTTTGATAGAAGATCCTTAAGTTCTTTATGCTCACCTCCAATATTACATCCAATAAGCTGATCCACAAGCTCTATACCTTCTCCAGGCAATCCAGAGTAGAGTTTGGCTTTATAGCTACTTTTTTGGCTCTTCTCATCATAACTAATGATTACATCTAAGTTATGATACTCTTCCTTCTTCTCTTTAATCTCTCTCATTTTTTGCTTAAAGGTTTTAGGCAGTAACTTGAACTTTTTGTTGTAAAGAGGCATTATGGCTCCCGATAATTTCCTTTAATTGACGCCCGACTTGCTTTGGAAATGGTTTTGTGAAAGAAAGTACTCCGAGGTTAATCTGATCATATGACCTGCATTTCAATTCAACCAAACTGCTCTTTCCATTTGAATCCAGATAATCGCTTACAAATTTAATTACCTTTTCACTTTGGGCATTTTGAAGGGTATCACTTGCGCCATAATGAAAAGAGCCATCTGGGTGCTTATGACAGAAAATAACGCCATAATCCAGTAAAGGCAGCCGATCCCCAACTAATCCATCAGGCCCATAATGATTCACCACCAATTCGAGATCCATTTTCATTTACTTCCCAGCCTCTAAAACCTTAAAAATCTTTCTTAAAAGTTTTAGGCAATTTTGCTTTTTTCTTTTTATTAGAATCTAATCCCTGTATATTTCCCTTCGGAACTCATTAGATTCAGGGTAATCTGAACACTCCCTCGCTTTTTGTTCTGCCATGGCTAGATTAATGTGCCAGGTCTTTGCAAGAGTGCTGACATATTCCTCAAATGCCCTCCTATAGAAAAAGAAGGGTTCAAGAGATCTGTCATCCCTAACATCTAGATGATGATCACCACTCAATTTCATAGAACTTATTTTCATCCTAGCAAAATGATAAGCATTAACAACATTCTCTTCAGAGAATAGGGGTCCACTGACTCCACTTGCACTTGCCCATTCCATCACCTTTTCTTCAAGGCGTAGGAGATCATCTGCAGAGGCCTCAACGCTCTGATTAATCATCCTCCTGAGAATCGTATAGTTCAAAACCGTATGATCATCCAGCTCTTCAGAGGGCAAAACTTCATTTGTGATGATGCTGTCAAGTGCTAAAAGCTTTTGAGCAGGAGATAACATAGTATAAGAATAATGCCACGGATTTCCGTTTTGCCCCACCCCAAATTCAGGCATTTTATAGCTATAGGAACAAAAGGTTTAAATACATTTGGAAAGAAAGAATATTAATGGGGCTTTTTGATTGGCTGTTTAAGAAAAAAGGGGATGAGATTTTTGAAGAAGAAGTTAAGAAATCTTTTTCAAATGTAAAAAAAGACATCTCGAAAGTCAGTAAATGGATTTCTCACTTCCACGACAAGCACCGTGATCACGAGGAAGATTTCTCGAAAGTTTTAAGCAGGCTTGAAAAATTAGAAAAAGATCTCGAAGATGTCAAGAATTTCGTTGAATTCTTCGTCGCAGAGAACACTTCCGGGCCGTTTAAAAGCCCATTCAAACACCTGTCCAAACACCCTCAAACACCTGTCCAAACAGGGGGTGTCCAAACACCTGTCCAAACAGTTGTCCAAACACCTGTCCAAACAGGGGCTTTAAAAGGGCTCACAACGATGGAAAGAATTGTTTTATTCGCGTTGCTGAACTCAAAAGAAAAATTGAGCTATGAAGATATTTCGCTGATAACAGGGAAAGACAAATCAACAGTGAGGGGACAGATCAACAACGTAAAACAGAAAAATGAGGGTTTGATAAGTGAAGTTATGGAGTCTAGCGGTAAGAAAAGGTACTTTATTGAGGAAAGGGTAAAAGAGAGGCTCCTGGATGACATAATACTGTCCAGAAAGACGAAAGAGAGGAAGGAAAGGGGTCGGGGGATTGAGCCTATTCAGGAGAAAAACCCCAAGAAAAGCAAAAAGTGAGAGATTAATACGAACCCCAAAGCTAAATTTACAGGCTATACGAACCATCCAGTCCTATTTGGACTGGGGCTAAATGGAGAAAAAGTAAAAGTGAGGGTTCCAAAGGCACTAAAAAGCATTAGATGAGGGTAAGAGAGACCTTTGGGGGCCTGAAAAGAGGAAAATATATAAAATCTTATGCCTAAGTTCTATCTAAAAGTAAAAGTGAGGGGTTGAGTAAGGTTAAATAAGCCAGGCTAAGGGGATATAAGTGGATAAGTGAGCCCAAATAGAGTTAAGATTTAGTTAAGATCCAGTGAAAAAGAGTGGTGAGTTGGAAAAAGGTGAGTTCCTGATGAGGTAAATGTGAGTTCTTTCTGCCCGATTTTGGGGGAATTAAGCCTTAATTCTTTGATTTCGTTCCACCGAAAACAATAAAGAGCCCTTCCTTAGCCTAAGTTCTAGAAGGTTTGATAAGATCCGGCCCTAGGCTTATTCCTCGACGAGCCGGATGAGATTGCCTAATGTCTCAATATTGCGCAATTCAGGCGCTATTTTGAGCAAAATCTGCTTATTGTTATGCTTTTCCTTGATTATTGGCACTTTCTTGACTATAAGCTTACTTATATAGTCTCTCAGGGAATTGGGGGTTAGGTTGGCCCTTATGGCTAGCTCCGAATAACTTACAGGCCTCTTGAGCTCCTCTTCCATCTGATACAGGGTCGAGAAGATGACGAATTCTTGCTTTGTCAGGCTCTTGAAAGAGGCCTGAAGGACCTTCTTTAATCTCTCTACATTCTCCTGAAGATGGCCAGAAGATCCTGAGAGTTCTGGGGGGATTGAATTCTGGAAGCTAGAGGGGGAAGGATCTGTTGCCTGAGTGTTGCCTATCTGTTGCCTGAGTGCCGAAACCCCCCTATTTCCTATGGAAAAATCGTCTTTAGGGGCTAATTCGCCAGATTTTGGGGGAAAATGCGCCGAAACCTCCTCGGATGTGCCGAAGTCAAAATTAGGCACATCCTGTCCTTTCTTTATAAACCTTTCGGTAAAATTAGGCGCATTTCTAGGCACATCGGCACTTGATTTGGCACATCTTTTGGCACTTTCCTCTTGTTTTTGTTCCTCGAGGTGGCCTAAAACAGCCTCAACAGAATCAGTCAAGTAAGAAATCTCTTCCCTCATCTGCGAGAGTTCTTGCCTTATCCAATCCATCTCCTCACGAATCCTAAAGAAGGCTTCTTTCAGCCTTTTATCATTTCCGAAAATCATAGTCCTTAGCCCTAATAAGGGGTTAAAGATATAAAAGTATTACTGAAGGCCAGAATATGCTTTGAAGGCTTTATTACTCAGGCGCCAGCGTGCGCGCCTTAGGTAGTTTATTCCCCTTGAATTCTTGCCCACTTTTGCCACGAGCTCTTCCTTGGTTAGCTCTTGCAGGAGCCTTTTAGTGAACTCTTCGTCTCTCACTATCTCTTGCGCAATATTGTAGGTGTAGAATGCACCAGGTGAATTATGGTATAGGTATGAAAGAATGGTCTCTTTTATCCTCTTTATTTTATCCTCGGATATCTGTGGCATGTTTATCCTGTGTGGAGGATCTTTATAAAGATTTTCGGTGAGGCGGAATACTTTCACCAGTATCTTCATGGTCCAATAATGTATTTATACTCCCAGAGTACTAAGCAGGAATCTTCTGTAAGAAAAATGATAACTTCTTTAAATACACCAAGAACTGAAAAAGAGATTTCAGACGCCCTAGATCCGATAGTGCGGGAATGGTTTTTTGATAAGTTCAAGAGCTTTAGCTTGCCACAGATTTATGGTGTTCTTCCAATTCACGAGCGCAAGAATATTCTTATCACAGCACCAACGGGAGGAACAAAAACCCTGACCGCTTTCCTCTCTATTTTGAACCATCTTGTGAAGTTGGCCCGGAAAGTCTCGCTTGAGGATAGAATATATGCCGTGTACATCTCCCCATTAAGAGCACTCAATCAAGATATTCATGTGAATCTGGAGGAGCCCCTTAAAGAAATCAATAAGGTTGCGAAAAAGTTTGGAGTGAAGCTGCAGGAGATAAGAGTTGCTGTGCGTACTGGAGATACAACTACTGCCGAGAGAACTTCGCAGCTCAAGAAGCCACCCCACATCCTCATTACAACTCCTGAAAGCCTTGCAATAGTCCTCACAACGACCAAATTTGTCGAACATCTGAAGAATGTGGAATTCATAGTCGTGGATGAGATCCATGCACTTGCAAGCAATAAAAGAGGAGTGGATTTGAGCCTCTCTCTTGAAAGGCTTGAGAATCTTTCTAAAAATGTGCCGACACGGATTGGTCTTTCTGCTACGATAGCTCCCCTTGAAGAGATAGCGAGGTTCCTTGTGGGTTTTGATAGCGAGGAAAAGGGGTTGTTCAAAGAGAGAAATTGTCTTATCGCAAATGTTCAGTTCCAGAAGGACCTTGATCTGAAGGTAGTCTCTCCTGTCGATGATCTCATAGACACAACCTCTTCCCAAGTGCACCAGAGCCTCTACAAGATGCTTGATTCACTCATACAGCAGCATAAGACCACTCTCATCTTCACCAACACAAGAAGCGCCACTGAACGTGTTGTATCCCATTTGAAGGAAATGTTTCCGGGAAATTATGCCCAGGATGTCGGCAACATAGGGGCCCATCACTCTTCTCTAAGCAAGAAGCATAGGTTTGATATTGAAAAAAGACTGAGGGAAGGAAAGCTAAAGGCTGTTGTGTGCAGCACTTCGCTTGAACTAGGGATAGACATTGGTTACATTGACCTTGTTCTGCAACTCGGTTCCTCGAAGAGTGTCGCACGCGCTTTGCAAAGGCAGGGAAGAGCAGGGCATAGATTGCATGAACGATCAGAGGGAAGAATGATTGTTCTCGATAGAGATGATCTTGTCGAGTGCTCTGTCCTGCTCAAGGAAGCTATCGAGAAGAAAATCGACCGCATCCATATACCAAAAAATGCGCTTGATGTGTTATGCCAGCAGATATATGGCATGGCCATATCGCAGAAATGGGACATCGATGATCTTTTTACACTCATAAGGAAAAGCTATTGCTATAACTCCTTATCGAGAGAGGATTTTTACGAAGTTCTTGCGTACCTGGCTGGAGAGTATGCTGACCTTGAGAACAAGGATGTCTATGCAAAGATATGGATTGATTGGAAGACGAGGCAGATCGGAAGAAGGGGAATGCTCGCCCGCATGATTTACATGACAAATATAGGCACTATCCCGGAAGAGAGTTTTGTGACTGTCGTTGTTGCCTCCCCGCCAGACAGGAGAGAGGAAAAGATAGGAGTCATTGATGAATCCTTCCTTGAAAAACTAAAGAGGGGAGATGTGTTCGTGCTTGGGGGCCACCGCTTCGAATTCTTGTACACCAAGGGAATGGTCGCATATGTGAATGCAAGCGTTGCGCGGCCGCCGACAATCCCTTCCTGGTTTTCAGAGATGTTGCCCTTAAGTTTTGATCTTGCGCTTGAAATCCAGCGCTTCCGAAAGCTGATGAATGAGAAGTTCGAGGCAAAGAAGAAAGAGAGGGAAATAAAGGCATTCATCGGTGAGTTCTTGTATGTTGATGAGAAGGCTGTCAATGCAATTTATGGATTTTTCCGCGAACAGCATCTTTTTTCAAAAATCCCCCATGAGAACAGGCTCCTTATCGAGTCTTATGAAGATAAAGATGAGAAGAAATATCTTATCTTTCATACATTGTATGGCCGGCGCGTTAATGATGCACTAAGCAGAGCGTTTGCATTTGCCATCGCAAGATATGGGAATAGAGACATAGAGCTTGGAATCAGTGATAATGGCTTCTTTCTTGCTTCTCACTCAAAGATGAACATAGACAAGGCCTTGAAAGATGTAAATCCAAAGAATCTGAGAGAAATCTTGGAACAGGCTATAGAAAAGACAGAGGTTTTCAAGAGGAGATTCAGGCATTGTGCAACCCGCAGTTTGATGATCCTGCGAAGCTACAAAGGAAGGAAGAAGAGCGTTGGCAAACAGCAGATGAAATCCGGCTTTCTCCTGGGAAGCGTGAAGAGAATTGGAGATAATTTTCCGATCCTGAAGGAAACAAGAAGAGAGGTGCTCGAAGATTTGATGGATATTGAGAATTCCTCTCAAGTGCTAGGGTGGATCCATGACGGAAAGCTCAAGGTGGAGAAGATAAGCAATGACCTTCCATCACCTTTTGCGTTCAATCTCATTATGCAGGGCTATGCAGATCTGATGCGCATCGAGGATAAGATAGAATTCCTGAAGAGGATGCATAAGCAAGTGTTGGAGAGGATTGGGAAAGATTTTTAACATCCGTTCTATACAGAAACATTATGGCAACGGAAGGCATGTTTGAGACTACACGAATTACGATAGATAGAGCTATAAAGCTGTTAAGTGCAATTCACCCTGCAAATAAAATTAAGGATAATTTAGATTATCTTTTTGCCGCGCAGAATTTAATTACATGTGCGATAAAAAAACTTAGAGCCTACGAAAAAGAAAGAAGATAATAAGATTTTCAGAATTCTTAAGAAGATTTTTATATTTTTTCTCCATAGGAAACGAATGGGTGCTAAAGAGGTAAGAATTTATGAGCTGTCCTTTTCCGGGCATGACGGAAGCTATTTCCCTTACTTTTTTAGGCGTGGGGATAATCTTAAAAAAGGTAAATTCGAACGGATTTGCTATGACGCAATTATCGCGGCTACAAAAGGAGTCCTAGAAGATGAGCAGGGGTTCATAGGGGTTAACACTATCACAAAAAGGGCTGCTGAAATTCTGGTCCACCAATATGGGTTCTGTGAGATGAATGTAGAGTACGTGCGTTTGTTTGGGGGAAAGAGCCTTAGTGATGAGGGGGATTTTGACGAGCTTGAATTCGAATTTCCCGGAGAATTGGAAGGAAGGGTAATGATGCACAACCAAGAGGTCCGAAGGTCTATAGAACGCGAGCTTGAATCTAACTACCATAGCCAATTAAGTCGACGCTGATGCCTCGTGCATTCGCACTTCGATGCCATTCCAAGCTCTTGCGATATTCTGGATCGGTTTCTGTCAGGGTGTAGACTTTTCCGTCCTCAACATAAGTTGGATCAACATGGCGGAATTTCTTCATTGCCTTGAATTGCGGGTTTACGAGACTCTCCTTTAGTTCATAGCCTTTACTTGACATTCGATCTAAAGTTCTTATGTACTCCTGCACTTTTTCAGATTCTGATGAGCGCAGTGCATTTGCGAGATGGGAATCTGTCTTGGTTAAGTCCTCTTCTGAAATGGCTCCTTCATCTAATGCAGACTTTAGGGCCATTGCCAGCAATTCCCAAGATACCATTGCTCTTGGATTCGCCCAATGCTCCGACTGGAGCTTCAAGAAGAAATCCCCGAATGTCCTTGCATGCTCTTTCGTGTCAAAACATATTTGGTTTTCATAATTGATTACATGATGTGCAAGTTCTTGGGCAAGAGATTCATCGTGCAAGAATGCTATCTCTCTTAATGCATAATCTACCCTATCTGCACAAAGTTTAGGGGTGGGTTGCTCAAGAAGAGGAAAGCCGTCTATTTCCAGGACAAGTTCTAGTGGAATATCATATTTTTTAAGTATGCCTGGAATTTCTGAGGATAAAATAACTTCATGCAATCTAGAATCATGAAGGTCCTCTTTTCTATCTCCAAGAGCCCATTCTGTCAGGTGCCTGAATGCATAATGCGGAACATCGTGTATTTCGCCCCCAATCTGCTCCTCTAAAGATGCCCCGAGCCGCCCTAATAGAATCATAACGCCGACACAATGCTCTTTTGACTGGAAACCCCGAAAAGGGTAGTAAAAATATCTTGTTGGAGCGAACTGCCCAATATCCTCTAGCCTTAAGACCGGCTCTGAATGCATTATCTCTAGCAAAATTGGTTCTTCTACTTCAATTTCCCCGTAAACCCTGTCGTTGATTATCATTTCCCTTATCTTTGCTTCTTTGCTTGAAAAAGAAAAAAGATATAAAACTTTAGCCATGTACACTCGCGAGCTATTGGGAGTAAAGGGAAACTGAGAAAAGAACAATGCCAAATCATGAGTGTGTCATCATCGCGAATCCGGAAGGAAATGCATGGGGATTTGCGAACGACATCTATAAGAGTTTAAGTAAGAGGGATAAAAAATTCAAACTAAATGAGCTCAGGGTCGAAAAATTCCGGGACGGGGAGACAAAAGTCAGGATTAAGGAAAATATAAGGAGAGCAAACTGCTTTTTTATCCATGACTCCTCGCTTCATCCAGATGAATGGAAAACTCAACTGCATTTTGTGAATCACGCAATGAAATTTTCATCGGCGAATGAGATAGTGGATGTTCTCCCATACCATAAATTCCTCAGGCAGGATAGGAAGGATGAATCCAGAGTTGGAGTAAATGCGAAGGCCATCGCGGACATGATCGGATTGTATGCTGACAGAGTCCTGACGATCGATGCACATTTTGAGCAGATCCAGGGGTTTTATGATATCCCTGTTGATAATCTTTACAGCTCAATAACTCTTTCAGAATATTTAAGGGAAAGGCATCCTGAGTTACTAAAGAATGTTGTTGTCATGTCCCCTGATGTCGGAGGGACAACCAGGGCACGAGGATTCGCAAATAAACTCGGAATAGAGGATATAGCAATAGGGCATAAACACAGACCGAAACCAGGGGAGATTTCAGAGGATTACAAGATTGTCGGAGATGTGGCGGGAAGGGATGTTCTTTTGATAGATGATATTGTTGATTCTGGGGGCACGTTAGTTACAGCTGCGGTGACGGCTAAAAAATTGGGGGCGAAACAAGTTTATTCTTATTGCACCCATGGAGTTTTCAGCGAGGGGGCGCGGGAAAGGATGGCTGGAGGATTAGATTTAGCTATAGTTAGCGACAGCATTTATCAGCCATCCCATGAAGGGATAGAAGTGATGCCTCTTGCGCCATTGTTCGCAGAGGCAATCTACAGGACAAATGAGGGCGAGAGCTTGAGCGAGCTTTTCAGATAATTTTTATAGCACTCCGCTCTTTCTAGAAAGATGTTATCTGAAATAAAACCCGTAAGACTAATTGAAGGGATTTATGCACTTGGACCCGGAGCCTGGATTCCGAAGGAGAAAGTGCTTGTGATTGGAGATCTGCATATAGGTTATGAGGAAGCACTGAACAGGATGGGGATTCTTGTTCCAAGACAGCAGTTCAAGCTTACGAAAGCATTGCTTGAGAAAATCCTTTTATCACTTCCGGCGAAGCCGGAAGCTATTGTGATAAATGGAGACTTGAAGCATGAATTCGGCAAGATAAGCACACAGGAGTGGCGCGAGACGCTGAAAATCCTAGATTTGCTTTCTTCACGTGTGAAAAAGGTTGTGCTTGTAAAAGGCAATCACGATACTATTCTCGAGCCAATCGCGCGGATGAGAGAAATTTCTATTGTTGACTTTTATTTTCCGGGCAAAAAGAAAGATATCTGCATCACTCATGGGCACAAGATCTGGAAGGATCCAGAATTCCGGAGGGCAAAAACAATCATAATCGGAAATGAGCACCCCTCTATTTCCATTAGAGATGGAGTGAAATCAGAGCTGTACAAGTGTTTCCTTGTCGGAAAGTGGAATGGCAAAAAACTTGTTGCAATGCCATCCATCCTGCCGATCATTGAGGGCACTGATGTGCGAAGGGAGAAGATTCTATCACCCTATCTGAAGCAGCCGCTCAAGGATTTTGAGGTTTTTGTTGTGGGAGATAAAGTTTATAGGTTTGGGAAACTCGAGGATTTGAAGTAGAAGCGCAAGCCGGGTTGCCAGAATGGTAATGGGTCGGTCTCGAATGAGCTTTTCTTTGGGAAAGAAAACCTCGGAAAAGAAAGCAACAAGAGAACCGATGGCGAAAGCCTCACAGGTTCGAATCCTGTACCCGGCGTTTTCTTTTCCCCCATTTCCCAGACTACTCGGCCCCCCCTTAGCCCTACTTTCTACTCTGGGTTAGTTCATAATTACTCCAAAGGAGTAACAAATAGAAAGATTTAAATACTTGTAAGATATAGGTAAATTAAGCTAAATGGATCTCAAATCCTGCATCGCAAGATGCACGAGGAGGAGTGAAGTTTGGCTTTGATTATGCAAGATGGGAATAAAGAAGAATAAAAGACTTGAAGATTTAATGGCTGGGATAGATGAAAATATTTATTTGCTTGCTATTGATCCGAAACAAAGGGAAGATGCAGAGACCTTAAAGCAGCTTAGAGTAGACTACATGATCCAGAACGGAATAAATTTGAGGAGTTATGTAAGGGCCCAAGCTGGCCAAGATTTAGAAGAGTTTAGTGACCCTTTACCAGTGTGGGTAGAGGGATTGTTGACTTGTCTTGGAATACCAGCTGCGCTGTCAGGACTTGCTTTGGCTGGTGCTTATTTTTTTCCTATAGAAGACAACGATAAAACATCCCCCCATATAAGTCCTAAAATGGAGCGAAGAGGGGTGGAGACATCTTCTTTAGAATACGGCCCAAAGGAAGGGCTACGATTCCAGTATACAAATCAAAATAAAAAGGAAGTGAAATAAAATGGTATCGGCAGTCGTAATGGATTTATTCAGGACAGGAGAAGAAAGAAGGCAAATCCTAGAGACATCTCCAGTGAGAGAGAAAGATGTTCTTGTAAGGAAATGCTCCAAGTGTGGCGGAGCCTATTGTACAAAAGTAAATGTGGATAACAGCGAGGGTGGATTCCAGGATGGAAATGTTGTTTACTACTGTAACATGTGCTTCTCATTCGTAGAGAGCTGTGAGATTGGGGTGGAGTAAGGATTCTAAAAATTCTAGAAGAAAACTGAGACTAAAATGAAATCTGGATCTGAGCAGAGTAAGAAGGATGATAACATCACTTATGCTATTAGTCATACACTTTCAAGAGGGCTGGCGAGAGGGGAAGGCCGGCACCAAGGAAAAAATCATAGATTTGACTTAGAAAGAGAAGCGTTCACTCTGCTTTGGGATCTTCGCAATGAAGAAGACTACCTTGCTTATATGGGTAATGATGGCCTCCATAAGCTTGCAGATTTAATCGGAGATTTTCCAAACTCTTCTGAGCTACTCCAGGCATTTGACCCATTATTGACGCCAGACATTTATCTTTTTTCACGCATGAGTGCATTCTCGGACGAAGAAGATCAAAAGATCGCTAGAATTCCTGAATTGGATCATGATGTAAGAAGAGGGATACTAACAGACATTGTAGCTTGTCATGGTGAATTAGTGCGGGCTGAAGCGATTCCTGAAATAGAGTACCAAAAAGATATAAATGGTATTGTTAAAAGGGCAGGAATTACTAGTAAAGAGGCAGAGGATGCTTCGATAGCGAGATTTAATTACTATCTATACTCTGTCGGATATCTTCTCCCCCACGTAAGAGACGAGAAAAACCAAGAGTATCTTCTAAAGAATTATGCTGTTGAGATAAAAGAACCGGCAAAGGTGCTGAAAGAGCGCTATAAATTAAAAGTGAGTGAGGAAAATGGTAAAGGAAACTCTAAATCCAGGGAATGTTAATCTTATTTATCCTATTCGCGATAGTCTCAGATTCGTTGATGGCGTGGAGGGGTACAATGAGCAAACATATAAGAACGAACGAAAAGACTTACAGCTGAAAGCCAAGTCTCTTCTATGGGCTGTTCGAAAGAATCCAGAATATTGGGGCCATGAGCGTGCATCTAGTGAACTTGTTGCTAATCTCTTAGGTATAGTTGGCGATTCCCAGGAACTTGAAAGATTCGAAACATCTCCCTGGCGCTCGGAAGCGGAGAGCCCTAAATCTACAACTTATCGTGCTTTTGACGTTCAGTGCGAGACTGTCCACATTCCGCATCCAAACGAAAATGCAAAAAAGGGACTGCAAACTGATATCATAGTGGCTTGTTCGGAAATAATTCGGAAAGAAGTTATGACACAAGACTATATGTTAGAGAAGATAAAAAAGTATGCTGCGCGGCTGGAGATTCCAGTGGATGAAGCAATTAAACAGAAACTGGGAATTTGGAATTACAATCTCTTCTTTCCGACTTACCTATTTCCGCTTGTAGATGATAAAACCTTTTCCGCCGCCCAAATTGTTTGGGAAAATCCAAAACCCTACCCTGGAGAATTGAAGAGAAGGAGTATCATTGATATTATTGATCCTGTTGAGTTTTCAGAGAAAGAATTCGGACTTAAACTTGATTTATAATTGTGCCCAAAAGGAGCGTAGATTCTCTACTTAGTCAATCTCGGCAAAGGGATGTGAATCGGCAGGCCGATTTCCTCTTCTAGAAGGAAGGCTTTGACATTGCATTTTGTCCAGATGACATTGCTTACTCTTAACCTCAGATCTTCATCGATAGTCTTTGTCTTCCATTCCTTGAGGATACTCTTAGCCTCTTTCTCTCCCTGAAGCTCGAGGATATGGCCTTCAAAGTTTATTGAGGCCACTTTTGGCTCGTATTCTATTGTGAATTCGAAATCAAACCTTAGAATAGTATTCTCTTTTCCGAGCTCAACCTTTGCTTTTTCTTCCGTGATATCAGATATCCTGAGATTTGTCTTTATGTTTACCTGTCCTGATATGGGGTTCTTCTTCTCTATAGATATTTTTGTGAGGTTAAATCCAACTAATGCCATTTTTGTTTTTCCTTTAGTCTTTTATGTTTTGATTATGATGTAAATACTTTTAAAGTTTTGTTTTTCTTTTCGACTTCGAGGATTACATCTTTTCTAAGGCCGCGATATTGATTAATGCGAGCGCGTTCGCGAGCACTCGCCTCGTTGCAGCCACGAGTTGTAGGCGCTCTTCTCTTTCCCTAGTATCTTCTGCGAGAACTTTCTGATTGGTATAAAAGTCTGTGAACGCCTGTGCTAGCTTATAGGCATAATTTGCAATAAGATCTGGTTTTAACTTCTCTGCACCATCTTTAACTATTGAAGGGAAACGGGATAGCTCTCTTACAAGAACGTGCTCTTCTTTTTCTGCGAGCTTTAGGACTCGGGGATTGAATTTTGGTTTGAGGTTGAACTCTTTTTCTGCCTTTCTCAGGATGCTTGAGGCTCTTGCATGCGCATACTGGATGTATGGGCCTGTCTCGCCCTCGAAAGAGATGCTCTCCTCAGGATTAAAAGTAAAATCTTTTAGGGCATCGTATCGTATAAGGAAGAAATTTATCGCTCCGAGTGCAATTCTTTCAGCTCTCTCATCAAGATCTTTCTTATCCAGCTTTGGCTCTCGCCTGAGAATCTCTTTTTTTGCGAGCGCTGCTGTCTCGTCCATGAGGTTATCTGCATCTACAACATTCCCTTCCCTTGATTTCATCTTTCCTTCCGGAAGATATACCATGCCATATGGCAGGTGATAATAATTTTCTGCGAATTTGAACCCGAGTTTCTTCAGTATTGTGAAGAGAACCTTGAAATGATATATCTGTTCGCTTCCGACAACATAAATCATCTTGTCTGGCTTGAAATCCTTGTAGCGCTGGAGAGCAAGATAGAGGTCTTGGGTTATGTAGATTGAGGTGCCATCTGCACGCAGGAGAACTTTCTTTCCCAAGCCTTCCTCTTCTAGGTTTATGGAGATAGAGCCATCATCCTCTTTCTCGAAAAGGCCTTTCTTTTCGTACTCCTTGATCAGGGCTTTTCCCTTTTCAAAGTGCTCTGTCTCGTAATACGCCTTGTCAATGTGCATTCCGAAGCGATTGTATGTCTCCTGGATGCCTTGGACGGCCCACGAGTTCATCCTCTTGAGTAAGTAGATTGTTTCCTTGTCACTGGCCTCATATTTCCTGAGAAGCGATTGGAGCTCTTCCTGGAGTTTTTCTTTAGATTTTGGATTCTTCTTCTCTTCCTTTGAGTACAGAACATAAAAGTCACCGACAAAATGATCTGGCTTGTGACCCTTTGCCGGGTCTTTCCCTTTGCCGAACTTCTTGTAGGCGAGAAGAGATTTCATTATGTGTATCCCCCGGTCATTGATTATGTCGACGTTTATTGACTTGTATCCATTTGCCTTGAATATGTTTGAAAGGGAGATTCCGAGGGCCATGTTCCTCATGTGACCTAAATGCAGGGGTTTGTTTGTGTTTGGTCCTGGAGATTCTATGACTACTTTCTTTCCTTTGCCCCTGTCGCTATGTCCAAACTTCTCTTTCTCGTCAAAGATCCTTCCAACCACTTCCTCAGCAAAAACAGGCTTCTTGAGAAAGAAGTTCACATAACCATTTATCGCTTCTGTTTTTTCCAATTCTTGGTTTGGTTTTATTTTTACCGCGAGAGTCTTGGCGATCTCTGAAGGGTTTTTTCTTAAGACCTTAGCAAGGGAAAAGCAAGGAAAGGCATAGTCGCCCATTTCAGTAGATGGAGGGATTTCAAGTGCCTCGTGTATAGCACTTTTTGAAAGCTTTGCGTCCTTGAGCTCTTTTTCAAGAATAGAAGCTATTTTTCCTCTGAACATGGGAATACCTAATAAATATTATTAATAAACTTAACTAAGGAAAGAAGGCTAAGAGATCACGTGCTGATTATATTTATACCCAACCCTAATTAGAACTTAAAGTAAATCCTCTTCGGAAACAACAACGAAGTCACCAATGGCCAGAATGCTATTGTAAGGGACAATAAACCCATCATCAGACTTCTCGATCCCTATCTGTAACGCATATTTTGTAGGGTTCCTTAGAACAAGGCTTACAAGCTCTCCTGTCCTTATCTCGAAGGTAATATCTTGTACCTCTCCGATGTTCTTTCCTTCCTTTGTCACGATCTGCTTGCCAACAAGCTCACGTGAAGGTCTCTTTTCGTCTGCCATCTTCTTTTATGTTTCTTTTTGTGGATATTAAATATATAAACCTTTCTGTCAAGTTAAAATTTTATTTAAAAAATCAGGAAATTTCACTTTATTTTCTTCTTTTTTCAGGAAAGGCTTTAAATTCCTGCCTTTCCTGTGAATAACAAAGGAGGGTCCCACACCCCTTTATTTCTCTTGGAAACGTTTTTATACTGATTACTTTTTCTTGATTTTTATATTTATATTATAAATATTTCTATAATATAATATATATAATATAAGGTAGATAATAAAAAAGTATAGATAAAAGAAAGGATTCAGAAACTCCTTTTCCGAGTGGTAGCACTATATAAAGATTGCCTCCATCGGAAATATAGGTTAGATTAGACGCTTTCCTGTGCAACATTCTTTTTAAAGACTAAAGGTCTATAAACCCGACAACAAAACTCTATAGGAAACAAAGGGGGAAGGGATATGCTTGACGAAATTTTTGACAATTTTTCTAAGAATTCTATCTTCAAAAATAAGAGGACACTTCAGGCGAACTATACACCAGAGGTCATCCGCCATCGCGAGAGTGAGATCAAGCAGATCGCAAGTATCTTGGCTCCCTCGCTTAGGCTTGAGAAGCCCTCAAATCTTTTTCTCTATGGAGTTACAGGAACAGGCAAGACCCTTAGTGTCAAGTACGTCGTTAGCCAACTCTTGGAAAAGGCAAAGACTGGCGGATTTAATTTGAGAATTATTTATATCAACTGCAAACTTAAGAAGGTTGCGGATACAGAATATAGGATTCTAGCGGAACTTCTCAGTGCGCTCGGAAAGAAGGTCCCAGAGACAGGTTTGCCGACAGATTCTCTTTACAAGCAATTTATAGAAATAGTGAATGAAGAGGACCAACTATTAATTCTTGTTCTAGATGAGATTGACCAGGCAGTGGATAAGATAGGTGACTCTTTGCTGTATAATCTCACAAGACTTGACTCTTCGCTTAAGGGAAGCCAGATATCTCTGGTTGGGATCTCAAATAGGCTTACCTTTGTTGATACTCTTGATCCTAGGGTTAAGAGTAGCTTGAGTGAAGAACAGATACTCTTTCATCCTTACGACGCGGTCCAGCTTAAAGACATCTTAACTCAGAGGGCTACAGAAGCGTTTAAAGAAGGAGTGATAGGGAATGGAGTTCTTGACAAATGTGCCGCATACGCTGCCTCTGAACATGGAGATGCACGAAGGGCTCTTGATCTGTTGCGTGTCGCAGGAGAGATAGCTGAAAGAGAGGGGGGAAATGTTCTCGAAATGAAGCACATTGATCAATCTGAGCAAAAGATAGAGAAGGATTCTGTTCTCGACATCGTTAAGAGCCAGCCAAAACAGTTTCAGCTTACACTTTTGTCCATCATAGAGAACGCAAGAAACTATAACGGCACTGCATTTTATACAGGCGATGTATTTGAAAAGTACTCTTCTTTTTGTCAGGAAGCACGAGCAAAACAAATCACCCAAAGAAGGATTAGTGATATAATCGGTGAATTTGACATGCTCGGCCTGATCACCACGAAGGTGATAAGCAGGGGCAGGGGCGGAAAAACAAGAGAGATAAGGCTTGCGATAAATAAATCTCTTGTAGAGAAAGTTGAGGGAATTTTGAGGGATAACTTGAGTGTATAACTGGGGTATAGTTCCAAACGTTCAAACGTTCCTGGCACTTCAACTTCATATTCATATTCAACATGGCACACACGCCTTATGTGGGAAAATAACATGGATAAAAAAGAACTCGTAAGCAAGTTCGTTGACAAGGGATTTTTGCTAGCGCCAGAGATGGCTGTGGTTTTGGAGCGCGAGAACCCCGAGCGAATCTTCAAATTCCTTGAACTAGTCGAGAAACAAAGTATCAGGCCCCTAATCCTTACAGACTCTTTCTTCATATCTCTTATTGGAGAACAAGAGCGTTCTGAGTCACGCGAGATGCATGGATTGGATGAGCCATATGAGCCACAAGCAAAAAGGCAAACAGTTTTGGAGGTTCAGCCGCTAAAAGTGGAAATTGGGCAGAAGTTGGAGGAGAGTGTGGAGGCGCGAATCGAACAAAAAGTTGAGATCTCCCTTGAGGGACAGGGGAAAAAGGATGAAGGGGAAGATGTCTTTAAGTCTTCTTTGAAAAGCCCTAACGGTGTCAGGGTCATTTACACCCACGTTGATCAGCCCAGGAAGATACATGTCGAGGATTTCGTAGTCTATTTCAGGAATCGCTTCCTGCGTTTGCGGGATCTTATCGTCTCGAGACCGGAGCTGGAGAAAATAACTTCTGTTAACAAGATAGGATCACAAAAAGAAGAATTTAGCGTAATCGGTATGGTACAGGAGAAGAGAACTACCAAAAACGGAAACTTTTTCCTAGCAGTTGAGGATCTCACCGGAGTGCAGAATATCATCGTGTCATCAAAGAATCAAGAGCTTTTCGAGCGCGCGGAGAATCTCGCTTATGATGAGGTTATAGGCGTGCGCGGATGGGGAAATAATGTTTTCCTGTTTGCGAATGATATAATCCAGCCAGAATTCTATGGAAAGGAAAGGAAGCAGGGCGGAAAGGGTTATGCATTATTTCTCTCTGATATCCACATAGGCAGCAATAAATTTATGGAAAAAGAGTTCAAGAACTTCTTAAGATGGCTGAATCTGGAAGTTGAGGGGAAGAACAAAGAGATCGCTGAGAAATGCCGTTATCTTTTTATCCTCGGCGATGTCGCCGATGGAATTGGAGTCTACCCTGGACAGGAAAAAGAACTTGCGATAACTGACCTGCAGGAGCAGTATGATCAGGCAGCATACTTACTCTCACAAGTGCGTGATGATATAAAGATAATTATGATCCCCGGGAATCACGACGCGACAAGAGATGCCCAGCCCCAACCAATTTTCGATGAGAAATATGCCTCAGCATTATACAAGCTAAAAAATACAATAATCTTGAGCAATCCGTCTTCAGTGAATATAGGTGCAGATGAGAAATTTGAAGGGTATAATGTGATGCTGTATCACGGCCACTCGCTTAATTATTATGCAAACAACATCCCAGCACTGGTAAACAAGGGGTACAAGAATCCAGAACTTCTTCTTTCCTACTTGTTTAAGAGGAGGCATCTTGCGCCAACGCACGGATCAACACCTTACATCCCTCTTGAGCGAGATCCATTTTTGATAGAGAAGGTTCCTGATATAGTGGCGATGGGTGAGCTGCATAAGCTTTCTACTACATACAACAATAATGTGGCCTTCATAAATTGCTCGACCTGGCAGGCCAGAACTTCTTATCAGGTTAAAGTGGGCCATGAGCCAGACCCAGCAAAGGTGCCTGCATTTGATTTAGCTAAGAATACGATAAGGATTCTGGATTTTGCTTAATTAATCTATTTTATAGTGGTAGGTGGCCTTGATCTTATGACCAAATCTTTCCGCAACTTTTTTGATTATAGGCCCACATACTTTTGTAAAAGCAGGGTCATATGACTCAAGGCGTAGGAAATCATAGTAATTATTATAAAATCCACTCGCTAAAAGATCGCTTTCCCATTCAGTACTCTTCCGGCCCCAAAAATTTCTTTTAACTTTTTCGTGCAGCCTATACACTTTAAATTCTTGAGAAGAACTAAGGGAATCAACATTAAATTTTTCTAAAGGAAGAACACGTGATAGCTCATTTTTTATTTCCCTCGCATACTTTTCTATAATTACCCCCACAGACGGGTTTCCACCTATCTTATTTATTTCATCCAATCGGTGCTCTACAGAAGGATAGCGAATAGAGGCGGCCATTTCAATATACTTTCGTTCCACGTCAGCTTCCTCTGCTGTTTGAAAAACATCATCTAATGTAAACGAATCTGAAGACGCAGAAACAATCTTTCCAAGGGCACTAATCTCTTCTTCGCTATGCATCCTTCTATCTAAATCCTGCAAAGCTCCAGCTTCCATAACTAGCCTTACGACTTCATCTACAGATAGTCTGATTTCCCCGACCATTTTTACCTTAGCAATAACCAATTTTTAAACCTTTCCACTTTAACGCCTTTTTAGTGGTTACTCTACCGTATCAGTGGATAAAAATTTAAAGGTGTAAAGCCCAAGACCTACATGAAAGCACTCATCCATTACTCGGAAATCGGCCTTAAAGGACTGAACAGGGATTTCTTTGAAGATAAACTTCTTGAGAATATCCGCGAGGCACTCACGCATGCGAAAGTAAAGGCAAGAGTCGAGCGGGAACATGGAAGAATCAATTGTGAGTTCGGAGAGAAAGATAAGGGGAAATGCGAAGTGGCATTGAAAAAGGTTTTCGGAATCAAATACTTCGCCTTTGCCGAGGATGCGCCACTCTCGGAAAAAGGTATTCTAGATGGAGCAGAGGTCCTACTGAAAAACCTCAAAAAGAATGGCGCAAAGAAAATAGCCTCTGTCGCAAAAAGAAGTGATAAGAATTTTGCCCTCGATTCGAACGAGCTGAACAAGAAAATCGGGACTCTTGCGGTAAAACTCGGCTTTGGGATCGATCTCGATAATCCTGACGCTAGGATCTTTACAGAAATCACTTCAAAGAGGGCTTATCTTTACATAGAGAAGATTTCTGGCCTTGCTGGACTGCCTGTAGGGTCATCTGCAAAAACTCTTTGTCTGTTCTCTGGCGGAATAGATTCTGTTGTTGCTGCATTCCTTATGATGAAACGAGGCTCACATGTTGATTTCTTACACTTTCATGCCCTCCGTGATGGAAAAGAAGTTCTAAATTCTAAAATTAAGAAGTTAATAGAGTCTCTAAATGCGTATCAGACTTCCTCTGAGCTTTACATCGCGCCTTATCACACTTTCCAGCTGGAAATCGGGAGGAAAGTCGATGAAAGAGTTGAGCTTGTCCTGTTCCGTAATTTTATGCTGCGAATTGCGCAGGAAATTGCCCTGCGCGACGGATATTCCGCTATCATCACTGGCGATAGTCTCGGACAGGTCGCAAGCCAGACTGGCGAGAACCTTCTTGCGGCGAATTTTGGAGTAGAGATTCCTGTTTTCAGACCCCTGATATCTTTTGATAAGGAGGAAATAGTAGAAATCGCGCGCAAGATAGGGACCTTTGATCTAAGTGTGGAAAAGTACAAGGACTGCTGCAGCATAATCTCCAGAAAACCAGCAACAGCGGTAAGGCCGGAAAAATTCAGAAAAGAGCTTTCTAAGGTTGATCTTCAGGGAATAATAGCAAAAACCCTTGAAGAGATAGAAGTGCAGAAAATCACATAAATCTTTTTATATCTTCTCTACCACCTACCTTCTCGTTAGGCGGAGAGGGAGAATGTACTACAAGGATATAGAGATGAAGGTGCGCGTCGCGTATACCATCGCGAAAGAGGCAAGAAATAAAGGCTTGGACTCTGTTGACCGAGTTGAGATCCCTCTTGCAACAGACCTTCCAGAAAGAGTTACAGGTCTTGTTTCTACACTCATTCCGCAGATAAAAGACGAACGGATCGAGAAGCGCCTTCGCGCACTCGAAAAGGAATATGGTTTCCTAAATCCAGCTGTCGCATTCAAGGTAGCTGATGAGATCGCGTCAGAAAAATTCTCAAAATTCTCCAGCAAACTAGAAGCGATTGAGGCCGGAGTAAGAGTTGGATTTGCATATTTGACTCTCGGAAGCGTTAGCTCTCCACTCGAAGGATTCACGCGTATCAAGCTAAAAAAGAATGAAGAGGGAGAATATTTCTCTGTATTCTATAGCGGCCCAGTCAGGAGTGCAGGAGGAACAGCCGCCGCTGTGAGTGTCGCATTGATTGATTATCTCAGGGAGAGATTTGGATATGCAAGATATAAGGCCAAGGAGAGCACCATCAAGAGGGCTGTAACAGAGGTTAATGATTACCACGAGCGTGCCACAAACTTGCAGTATCTACCCTCTGAAAAAGAAGTCGAGATCATCGCAGAATACCTGCCTCTTCAGATAAATGGGGATCCAACAGAAGATTTCGAGGTTTCCAATTACAAGACGGCTGAAGATGTTGAGACTCCTAAAGTAAGGGGCGGATTTTGCCTCGTCATGGCAGAGTGCCTGGCACAGAAGGCCGCAAAGCTCCAGGGGATCGTAGCTGGCTTGCGCGAGAAGGGATTTCCTCTTACTGAATGGGACTTCTTAGAAAAAGTTGTGGAGATACAGAAGAAAAAGAAAGGAGATGGCGAGAAAAAAGAGGCGACCTATATCAAGGATCTAGTTGCTGGAAGGCCAATCTTCTCTCACCCTTCTGCAAATGGGGCTTTCCGATTGCGTTATGGTCGAGGAAGAACGTCTGGGCTGAGTGCTGTCTCGCTTCATCCCGCACTATCTTATCTGTTAAATGATTTCATCGCAGTCGGCACGCAGTTCAGGATGGAAAAACCTGGAAAAAGCGCAGCGATAACTTTTTGCGACACTATTGATGGGCCGATCATCAAGCTTGACGATGGCCGCGTTTTGAAAATCAAAAGTATAGATGAGGCCAAGAAACTCGCGAAAAGAGTGCAGGAGATAATCTACTTGGGAGATATACTAATCAGCTATGGTGATTTCTACAACAGGAATCATCCTCTCCTTCCATGCGGATACAACGAAGAGTACTGGCTTGCAGAAGCAAAAGACCAGAAGATCGAGCTCAGAGAAAATAATCCCAGAGATATCCAGTTCAATGATGCAGTGAAATTGAGCGAGGAGCATGGTCTTTCTTTACATCCGGCATTTATCTTCTACTGGAAATCTATCAATCCATTTCAACTGCGCGGAATCTTGAAATGGTTGCTCGAAGGTAAGATAAACGATGAAATAATTCTTCCACTCAAGGAGCACGAAGAAGAAAAAAGGGCTCTGGAGCTTATAGGGTGCCCCCACATAGTTATTGCAGATAAAGTGGTAGTCAAAGAAGATGCGAAAGCTTTGCTCTACAATCTTGGCCTTCTTGGACTCGAAAAAGATGAGATGAAGAAAAAGGCAGAGGAAGCCCTGAAGGCTATTGACGATTCCCACGAGGATTCTCTGTCTGTTGTAAGCACCCTCTGCCCCTCTAAAATAAGAGATAAGTGCGGGACATTTATCGGAGCTAGAATGGGGAGACCTGAAAAAGCAAAACCACGCAAGCTTACTGGAAGTCCGAATGTCCTTTTCCCAGTAGGGAATCAAGGCGGAAGGCTCAGGAGTTTTCAGGAGGCAATGCAACAGGGGAAAGTCTTTGCTGAATTCCCTATCTACTTCTGCGAGGAGTGTTCAGAGGAGACGATATATTACATGTGTGAGAAATGCGGAAAGGCGGCAAGGAGAATGTCCTTCTGCGAAGAATGCAAGCAACGTGTGGATCGCAAGTGCCTGCGCCATGGAAAGGCAGAACTTTACACGTCTAAATCGATAGATATCAAACATTACTTTAGTGCAGCAAAAAATAAACTAAATCTTACAGATGCGGAAATTCCTCCCCTGGTGAAGGGTGTGCGCGGAACTTCTTCAGCTTCCCATATTGTTGAGAATCTTGCGAAAGGAATTCTCCGGGCAGCTTACGGCCTTTCTGTGAACAAGGATGGTACGATCCGCGTTGATCTTACAGAACTTCCCCTCACGCACTTCAGGCCATCGGAAGTGCTGGTTGATGTCGAAAGGTTGCGCGAGTTGGGATATACAAAAGATGTTTATGGCAAGGAACTTAGGGGGGAAAATCAGATTCTGGAGCTCAAGCCGCACGACATAGTTGTTCCGATCTGTCCTGAATCTTTGGATGAGCGGATAGACGAATTTTTTGTAAAGATTGCAGCATTCATCGATAACCTGCTTGTGAGATTCTATGGCCTGCGGCCATTCTATAATGCAAGAACAAGAGACGATCTTGTCGGACAGCTTGTTGTAGCACTCTCGCCGCATACTAGCGTTGGAGTTGTTGGAAGGATTATCGGGTTCTCATCGGTGCAAGCACTCTATGCTCATCCTTTGATGCACGCTGCATTGAGAAGAGATGCAGATGGAGATGAGGCGGCGCTGATGCTGCTCCTTGACTGCCTGATCAACTTTTCGCATTACTACCTTCCAGCACATAGGGGAAGCACGCAAGACGCTCCACTCATTTTGAATGCACGTATAAAGGCAACAGAGGTGGATGACATGGCCTTTGATATTGAAACTTGCGATGAGTATCCGCTAGATTTATATGTGAAGGCAGAGCAGTTTGCCTCTCCCAGGGAAGTAAAGGTGCCGCAGATCAGGCATATGCTTGATGGGGATGTCAAGGGAATTCTTTTTACACATGACACTGCCAGTATCAATGCAGGGGTCACATGCAGCGCTTACAAAAAACTAGAGACTATGGATGAAAAAGTTGCGAAACAGATGGAAGTCGCTAAGAAAATCAGAGCTGTGGATGAGCACGATGTCGCACGCCTTATCATAGAGAGGCATTTCATCAGAGATATCCGGGGGAACATGAGAAAGTTCAGCTCGCAGCAATTCCGATGCAGTAAGTGCAATGAGAAGTTCCGCAGGCCGCCATTGATGGGCGCTTGCACTGAATGCGGTGGAAACATAATCTTCACTGTTTCAGAAGGCGGAATCGTAAAGTATCTGGATTCAGCTCTCTTACTAGCAGAGAATTATAATGTCACTCCATATGTGAAACAGAACATGGACTTGCTCAAGAAAAAGATAGAAAGCATCTTCGGTCGCGAGAAAGAAAAACAGGTTGCGCTGCAGCAGTGGATACAGTAACATTTAATTTCTCTAGCAATCTTATTTGCTTTTAGCATTTTTCATAAGAAATGATTTTATTTCTAGATCAGAAAGTAAAGTATGACAGGCAGGATGAGACATCCCATAAGGTGCATTTTTCTTATCCCTAATGCAGAACAGAGGATTCCTATCGCTGTTCCTGTTGCAAGAACGAGTAATGATACAGGGCCTGAAACTAGGATGCAGAGCAGAACAATCAATCCTAGGATCCAAAACGAAAGTTTGCTGTAATTAACCTTAGACATCTGTCGTGCAAAAATCTTCGCAGTCTTTAATGTCAGTAAGAATGCAATCCCTCCGGCAAAAAGCATTACGGCAAAGAGCAGGAGAAGGTGATTCAGCGAAAAGTAATCCAGGATTTTGCCTGTTGCAACAGCAACTCCATGACGTGGCTTTGAGAGGACATAGAGGGCTGTAAATCCAAGACCCATGGTTATCGTTGAGACTGCTCCAAGCAGGATCAGGAAGGCTTTCTTATTCAGTTTTGTGAAACTACTTCCGAGCACTGCGCCCTGCGCTGCTCCAAGGCCGGGGAGGAAAGAAACTATCGATCCGGAAAGGATGCTCGAGGTAAGAGCCCCTCTCGTGCCCTGCACTTTTTCCTCATACTCAAAATTCTGCCTTGGGATCCTGGATTTTTTTATGAAGCTCATCATGAGGAGACTTGAGCCAAATAATCCGCTGAGCAGGGGAAGGAGCGGCTGTTTTATCAGTGTCAGGCTAAGAGTGAAAATTCCGAGAATTCCTGATAGGGAAAAGAGCAAGAGCGCAAGAAATTTCTTCTCATCCCTTAAAATCAGGAAGCCTGCTGCACCAATCAGAATAAAGGCCATATACTCCTGAAAAAGCGGATAGTATTTGGGCAAGAGCCAGATGTAAAGCGGAGAAATAATGAGGATCACAAAAAGTGCGGCAAGGCTTCCGATTGATGAAAGTCTTACAGCTTCATATCCCCTGCCCTGGAGCAGAAGCTCATGGCCCGGCAGAATGCTGAGTGCTGTTTCCTCTTTAGGGACTCCGAGGAAGATTGACGGCAGAATATCGAGAAACGTATGCGTGATCGCCATCGAGACAAGAAAGGAGACGAGCGCTATCGGTGCAACAAATTTCAAGAGTGCTGGAGAGATGGAAACAAGCATAATGGCGACGAGATTAATGTGCACTCCTGGAAAGAGGCCAGTGAAGATCCCTATAATGAGGCCGGCAAGCACGGCAAGAAGGATTTCAAGAAACATTTCTTATCCTCCTTCCAGCTCTCCCCAGCCCTCACCTGTTTCCCCCACACCCCCTATTTCGCTCTCCATCATCCTTATATCTGCAGCCTCGAGCTGAATCTTCCCACGAAATTCAGAAACCTTTCCTATCACTTCCACTTCCTGTCCCCTTGAGAATGAAAGTTTTTCCTTTTCCTTGTAAATTATGACCTCTATTTTCCCAGAGCTATCGTTTACCTGCAGTATGTATAACCCCTCTGTTTCTCTTGCACTTGAGATCTGGCCAGAGATCCTAACATAGGAATCAAACATTTTCTCGTTTACCTCTGAAATCAGAATTATCTTTGGTTCAAAAGTCTCGGAAATGATATAGAGTGAAAATAGCCCCAAGAGCGATGTGGCTAGTGCTATCTTCACGAGTGCCTGAGTTTTCATGCTTTGAGAAGGAAAAAAGGGCTTAAGGCTCTATGCTGTTCTTTTCACTACAGCACCAGCAGTACTCGCGACCCTGCCTTCGGATTCCGGCTGGAAAGATTTAAATCTCTCTTTTCTTTCCCTCCCTTATGGGACTTGAGAAAAAGCTGGAGCTTGTGAAACGGAACACTGCAGAGATCGTCACAGAGCAAGAGCTTGCCAAGCTGCTTGAAGAGAAGAAGCAACCAATAGTGTACCATGGATTTGAGCCTTCTGGGGAACTTTTTCACATAGGTTATATCATCGGAATAAACAAACATATTGATTTTCAAAAAGCTGGGCTAAAGCTCAAGATTCTGCTCGCAGACTTCCATGCATTCCTGAATGAGAAAGGAAGCCTTGATGAAATAAAAAAGACCGCCAGGAAATATGCTCTCGGATTCGAGGCACTCGGAGTTGATGTGAAGAAAGCAGACCTTATATTCGGCTCTTCTTTTCAGCTAAAGCCAGAATACTTTTCAGATGTAATGAAGTTAGCACTTAAGGTGCGCATGCTCCGCGCGAAGAGAAGCATGACTCTTGTCGGCAGGGAAGAGGAAGATCCACACGTTTCCCAATTTTTGTATCCACTTATGCAGGCAGTAGACATGAAACATCTTGGAGTAGATATAGCATTTGGGGACTTTGCGCAGAGAAAGATGCACATGCTCGCTAGAGAGGAACTTCCCTCCTTGGGGTTTAAGGCACCTATCGCAATCCATCACGAATTCATGCACGGCCTTCAGGGAGGAAAGATGTCTTCTTCGCAGCCTAAGAGCAGCATCATAATCAATGAATCTCCCTCTGAAATCAAGAAAAAAATTGGCGGGGCATTCTGTCCTGCAAAACAGATTAAGGAAAATCCCGTTCTAGAGATATGCAAGTTCATCATCTTCTCCAGAGAAAAAGAATTAAAGATAGAGCGAGATAGGAAGTATGGTGGAGATCTGCATTACACCTCATATTCGGAGATCGAGAAAGATTTTGCATGCGGAAAATTGCATCCGCTTGACTTAAAGAAAGCTGTTGCAGCGAGCTTGGAAAAGATTCTTGCGCCTGTAAGGAAAAAGATCCCGAAATAATCTCTTGAAATTTCGAGATCCAGAACTAAAAGAACTAAATTTTACTTTCCCTTCTCTTCCTGATATTTATCACTGGAACGTTTTGTTTGTACTCTGAAATCTGCTTATCGACCTTTGTCGCTCCAAGTGCTTTAGCGGCCATCTCTAACCCTTTGTTGACGTCACTGTTTCCGGTGCAGCTTACTATCTCAAAATCAGCAAACCCGAGCTCTGGCCAGGTATGGACAGAAATGTGGCTTTCAGCAAGCAAGAATACCACGCTGACGCCAGGACCATAATAATGACTCATCCTTTTTACTACATGCACATTAATCTCCGAAGAAATATCATCTAGAAGTCTTACTAGGACTTTCTCGTCAGCTAGCTTGTCCGGCCGACACCCGTTCAATTTTGCATAGAGATATTTTATGTTCATTTCTTTTTGCACTATGCATACATATCACACTCCGTTCTTCCTAGAAGAACTGTTTCTTATTAGGAATTTTTTTTTATAAACTTTTCGTATCGACGTTTCAGAAAAATTCTTTTGCCCCGCACAAATTCTCGGCTAATATGGGATTTTACCTCTGAAAATCCTGTAAATCGGATTTGAAGCACTGGATTTCTCCATCCGGATCAAATCCACTTTCCAAATTTTATTCGCGAAGATGTATTCTCCGGAATTTCTGGCAAAATCTGTGATTCTTAACTTCATCGCGAAGATACCTTTCCTTATCCCCAGAAGTTCCAATGGGTGGCACCAGCTTGGAGTTACGCTCGCGTAGATCTTTCCTTTTTCCCGCAGAAGTTCTATTCCTCTGCTCGCGAACAAGTTAAATCCTATCTCTGTATCCGAAGACCAGAAAAAAACTGTGTCATATTTATTTCGGAATCTTTTTGGAATTGGTTTTCTCAGATCATGCTTAAGAGTCTCCATCTTTATTTTTGACTTTTTAGAGAACCCTTTGATGGCTCTCAAGACTCTTTTGTCTAGGTCTATAGAAAGCACATCCTTAGCTTTTCCTGTGAGTGCGAGAATGAGGCTTAGGAAATCATCATCTCCGATGCAAGCAACTCTTTTTCTTGTGACATCTCCCCTTTTCATAGCATAAGCAATTTTCGCAAGCGCAGAGGAAGGGCTAAGTGGGGCCTGATCCAATCCGTGCCTCGGGAAAATTTTTTTTCGAAATCCTTGCAGCTCGCCCGCAAGCGCTTTGTAATTGGGACTAAGCTGCAGCTTCTTCTTGCTGTATAAGACATTATTGCCCCCGCCCACCAAAGAAATATCTTTGACCAATCCCTGGCCCTTCTGGGTCAGTACTACTCTATCTGCATTAGCTATTACAAATCCTTCTTTTTCATATCTCTTTATCAGCTCCATAGTGTTTCTATAATACTCTAGATCTCTTTCAGTCCTTGTCGGCAGTCTCATCTCTGCTCCCTTTCCTTGTTTTCCCAATTTTCTAAGAATGCCGACAATTGAGTGTTCTGCCAATGCCCCTTCTTTGACTCTTCGAAACATTTTTCTAGCTTTACCCCTCCATATCTAAAGAAAAATTATTTATAAAGATTCTTTCCTTTAGAGAAAGATGATAATCAAAATTCCATTCCGAGGATTGGACAGGACAGAGGGCACAGAGGATGCTCCAGACAAGATTCTGGAAGCGCTCAAAGAGATCTGGCTTTCAGAAGAGGGAAAGAAGCCCTACTTCGATTCAGAAGAAGTGAAAGTGTACCTGAGCGATATTGATAAGAGCCTTGCAAATATCGAGAAAGAGAGCGAGAATCTCCTGAAGAAGGCCAGAGAAAGAAATGACAGAACTATTTTCCTCGGCGGAGATCACTCTATCAGTTACGCAACTGTGAAGGCATTCCTGAAACAAAATCCCGGAGCAGGCCTGATCATCTTTGATTCTCACGCTGACTTGATGCCAACCCTCCCCTCTCCTGTGCATGAGGACTGGCTGCGCTCCTTGATAGAGCAAAAAATACTTGACCCAAGCAGGCTGAGGATTGTTGGCCTGCAAAATATAGATGAAGAAGAAAAGAAATTTGCCGACTTACACAAAATTAAAACCATTTCCGCGAAGCAGATCTTCGCCGAGGGGATTCAAGAGATATGTGACTCACTTATGGAAACGGCAAGAGCATGGCCTGCCCTCTACATCAGCGTCGATATAGATGTAGTAGATCCAGCGCATGCACCCGCTGTCGCATATCCTGAGCCAGGGGGGCTTTCGAGTAGGGAGCTTTTGTACTTTCTCCAACGCCTTGCCTTGCTGAAAAACTTCACGGTTGCAGATATAGTGGAAATAATCCCAAAGAAGGATGTAAATGGGATCACAACAAAACTTGGTGCGAAGATACTTTCAGAGCTGCTCTGAACTAGGGAACAAAGATGGTGAGATGTTTTATTGCGATAGAGATTCCGGGTGAATGCAGGCAAGAGCTAATTTCCGCTCAGGAAAAACTGAAAAAAGCTCCTGGCTTGAGAGCAAACTTTGTCGAGGGTGGAAATTTCCATCTCACCTTGAGATTTCTTGGTGAGCTTTCCGAATCCCAAATCCGAAAAATTAAGGAAATAGCCTCGAAAATAAAACTAAGGCGATTCAAAGCACATTTCGGAAAAGTTGGAGTATTTCCTTCTGCATCTTTTGTCCGCGTGATCTGGATGTCTCTCGAGCCCTCTGAAGAAGCCAAGCGACTCGCTAGAAGGATCAATGACTATCTTGGAACCATAGATGAAAAATTCAAGTCACATGTGACTCTCGCACGTGTAAAAGAGGTTATCAATCAAAGAGCTCTGGAAAAAGCCCTTGAGAGCATACATGTGCCGGAGAAAGAATTTGAGATAAAGGAATTCAAGCTCAAGAAAAGTACTCTCACTCCTAAGGGCCCGGTTTACGAGGATATCTGCACCTTCCCTTTAGGGTAATCAGAAATCGCGCGGGAAGTACTCTTCTTCAAGAATCCTTTTGATTATCTCTGCCTTTTTCTTTCCGATTTTTTCTACTTTCTGCAAATCCTCAAGGGAAGCGTTTACGAGCGCTGTGATGGTCTTGAATTCCTTGAGCAGGGCTTTCGCAAGATTTGGACCTATAGAAGGAAGGCCTTCCACGAGAAGCTGCTGTTGTTCTGCAAGGCTGTAAGTCTTCTTCTTCACTTTCAGGCCAAATTCCTGCTTTCCCCTCGCAACCCTTTTCGCGATAGCAAACAAAACTTCTGCGGTCTCATCATAGTCGTTTGTGAAGACTACAGGAACAGAGAAATCGAGCATTGTGCTGAGGACCATGCCTCTTATCGCGTTCTTATTGAACTCCCGGTCAAACTTACCCTCGATAACCAAAAGCCGTTTCTCATACTGCTGTATCTCTTCAAGCTGGCGCAGAAGCCGCTTGTTTATCATGGAAGAAATGAAATCAGATGTAGTTTTCCTCTCTACAGCGATGTTCCCTATTAAATAGTCTGCGACTGGAAGCCGCTCAAACTTTATCCTTGCACCAAGATGAATAAGCTCATGCGCTACAAGAGAATTCTTCTCTCGCTGGTCTACAATTATCTCTGCACTTTGAGGATCCATTTTGTATCAAGATAAAATGAAAGTAAAAATAAAAAAAGAATGAAGAATTAAAAGCTTTCTGGTTTGTTTATCTTCTCTTTCTACCAGTGGATGGTGCTTGCGGATTCTGCAATGCCATACAGGCCTTGCACTTGTTAGGCACGAATAACTTTACCAGTCCAAGCAATATCAAGAGGAGTCCGATAAAGAATCCCCATGATAAAAACACAAGCCACACATTAAGTAAAACTAATACTCCCAAAATCAGTGTGGTCCACCCAGCACAGTGTTTACATGTTGGTGTTAACATGTACTCTCTTCTCTAAAGGCACTTTTAAAGGTTTGTGCGGGAGGTTTTGCTAATGCTGTAACTTTCCTAGAACTCCCCTAAGGATTTCTGCATCTTGCTTTGCCTTTCCTCTTCTTTCCTGTCAAAATCATCTTTCATATCTCGCAGGATGCCGTGCATCTTCCTCTCTTTGTAATAAGAAGCCCAGTGATAGCTCTCATCTCTTGTTTTCTGTGTTATCAGCATGATCAGCTTTCCTGGCTGAAGGCGCGCGGTTCTTCCCGCACGCTGGATCCTTCTAATCGCCGAAGGGATAGGCTCATAAAATATGACTGCACCAACTTCTGGGATATCGAGCCCTTCTTCTCCGATTGATGTGGAGACTAGGCATGAGATCTCTCCTTCAGAGAACTCACGCAGAACTTGTTGCTGCTCTCTCTGCTTTAGTCCGCGCTCGCCACTCTGACCTATGAAGATGCGCGAGCTTATTCCTGCCTTGTCCAGTTCTGAATGGATCTTGTCTACTGTATCTCTGTATTGCGCGAAGATCATCATCCTCTTGTTGCCGGATTTGATCTCTGTCTTCACTACATCCAGAAGAACCCTTAGTTTCGGATGCTCTGTTCCCGATTCCACAAGTTTCTTTATCTTTGTAATCGCAAGCTGAAATTCAACATTTCCAAAAAGATTCTTTATCGCCTTGCTCTTTGCCTCTTTCTCCTCTTTTTCCAAGCCTTCCAGATACTTATTTACCGAATAGACTGTCTGTGTCTCAAGGAGCTCGAGAAGATGCTGCGCTTTCATTATTTCTGTGAGTAAGGAGATGCCCCTTAGGATGTGGAAGTGCTTATTCCCTCCTTTTGAGATTCTCATCAGTTTTGCCTGCAACTCAATGAAAGTTCTTTTTGTCGCGAACTTACCGTAGAGAAGGCCCCTGTTCCTTAGTTCTTCAACTCTCTTGGCAAGGATTTTGTTCAGGCGTTCTTTTATCTCCACAAATCTGGACGGGAAACCGACTTTTATCACATTGGTCTTGAGTTCTTTGATATATCTCTTCACATCTTCGCTTTCTCGTGTCCTTACTTCTACCGCTTCTATGCCTAGGTTCTTGCATATCTGATTTATCTTGGCTTGCTCACTTCCCGGCGAGGCCGTAAGGCCGAGCACGAGTGCCCTAGATGCCTGCTCTCTGTACATCTTTACAACGTAAGTGTAATCATAATTCTTGATGCACCGATGCGCTTCGTCTTCAATCAAGAAAGAAAAGTTCTCCAAGGAGAGCTTGCCTGCACGTACGTCATTTGCAACGCATTGGGGCGTGGAGAAAATTATTGTCGCAGCTCTCCAGATGCCTTCTCTTTTCTTCTGCGAGATTTCTCCCGTGACTAAGGAAAAGTCCTCTTCCTCGAGCCCTGCAAAATGTTTCTTAAATGTTGAATAATGCTGGCTCGCAAGCGGCCTTGTCGGCGCGAGAAGGAGAATTTGAGATTCTGGAAATTTGCTCAAGCGATCAGCAGCAACAATCAAGCTTATCGCTGTCTTTCCCAATCCTGTCGGAAGAACAACGAGCGAAGAGCGCTTCTTCGCGGTCTCTGCGATAGCTTCCTGATACGCTCGCGGCTTCAGATCCTTGATGGCGAAAGGTGGTGCGGGTGGCATGTTCTAATACACATCTAAACATATCAAGGCTGATTTATAACTTTTTATTCCTCTATCGGTTGGCACGTGTGCTCTTCAACTTCCTTAACACCGAGCACTAACACTGCATCGCCTTTATGCAAATCCATCTTCAGCCTTTCCATGAACAAAGGGCTTATCCTCTCGTGATATGGTTCTTCCCCATAAAACAATCCGCCATAATACTCCCTTACGATTCCGTTTTCATCTGCATCGCATCCGAGGTATTCTGCAAACGCTTTCTGGATCTCTCTCACTGCTCTGGGCGTGTCATGGAATCCAGGATAAACCTTATCACAGAATTTTTCAAATGCTGCGTAAAGTCTTGGATTCTGCGTCCTTAGGCATAAAACCGACTCACCTTCATGTGCTTGCTCAAGCATCTTTCCATAGACTCCATTTCCTTGCATCTCTGGAAGGATTGCAGCACCCTCGAGGATTAATGACTGCAGACCAGATAGGACTCTTCTGCTGTACCCCCTCATCGCTACAATCTCTTTTCCTGCCCCTATCTTGAGCAAATGCACTTCATCTGGTAGAGTCAGGTGGTTGTAAATATCTTCAAATTCTAGTTTCCTGCCAAAAGCTTCCCGAACAACCACGACCACCTCTTCTAGGACCAGCTTGTTTTCACTAAAATAGCCTTTCGGATTCTTAATTACATCCAGGACGCCAAATATTTTGGATTATCCTCGAGTTTAATTCATATCCGCTTCCTTTTGCTTGTTCCATTTTTATCTCCTGTCTTGTAAAGACCAATATGTTTTATTTAAAATCGGAGTGAAGACTAAGAAAGAACTAACTTACCACCAAAGTGGCATTGTTTGATGTCTTTCACCCATAAAGGTGGAAGAAGGAAGAAGCTTTTATATTTTTTGGGCTTTACACTTCTCCGATAAAATGCTCACGAAAATTCTTGGAGTGCTGGATGCTGTAGAGGCTGTTTTTCTGATACTGGTCTTTTTCGGGGTCATAGATCCGATATGGCTTCTGCGTTCGGCCGCCTATCTTTTGCTGAAAGGTTGGATATTCTTTATGATGGGGAGGGATTTTGCGAGCATCATTGACCTGGCCATAGGATTCGCATTCCTGCTCTTCGCATTCATTCCTATCCCGACAGGTCTGCTCGTGTTTATGGTTGTGTGGCTGTTGCAGAAGGCGGCTTTTTCGTTTGTTTAGGCCTTGCGTCATAGGACCTGTATCCCAGGATTTGCATTTTAGGAAAGACATTTAAGATTATATCCTTCTCATCCCCTCACTTCCCGGACATAATCCCTGGCGGAATTCTAGCTGTCCTCTTTGGAGTCTCTGTGGTTAAGAACCAGAGTGCGAGGAGCATGGCGAACATCAGTGCTAGGATGAATGTTATGTACACATTCACGATGTAGAGCAGGGCAAGGAATGCTATTGTGAATGCGAAAAAGAAGAGCCACCTTATCTTTCCTCCGAATAAGACTTTTGTGCCATCGAGGTTCCCTATTGGAAGGAGCGAGAAGAAAGCAAACCATGCATTAAAGATTGCAAAGTCTTTCACTGGCACAACACCAGTCACTGAAAATACAGCGCCTGCGATGAAGGCGAGGAAAAGATTTGTTATGGGCCCTGCGAGGGCGATGATGGCGATCTCTCTTTCCTGCATCTCATAGAACCAGCTTCCGATCCTTCTCTCTGTTTTCCAGCTCAGATCAAAGGTCTCAATCATGAAGAGCTTCAGCTTTCCCAGAGTTACGAAGGCGGCGATTACAGGCAGGACAAGCCATATCGGGAATGGATGCTTGAACTCTGAGTCTTCCATAAGCCAATATCTTTTCCATTCAAGAAGCTTGAACTTCGCTTCAGATCTGTAGTATCTCGCGGCCATCTTATGCGAAATCACATGAGGCACTACAATCAGGAAAGCGAAGAGAAGAGCGAGAAGGAAGTTCAGGAAAGTGAACTTGGAGAAAGCTATTAAGTATGCGACAAGCAGTACAGCAAAGACTAGGTGTGCAACCTCTCTTTTTTCGAACATAACGCTTCTGGGGATTTTATCTATATAAATTTAGCTATCTCAAATTCTAGAAGCGAAAAAACACGAGGGGCAAAGCTTTAAAAAGAAAGATATATAAAGTTTTTCTCACTGCAACTCGCAGAAAAAGTGGTAAAATGTTACGCATTAAGAAAGTAAGCGACATAATCGGCCTTAAGGTGTTTACTGACGGAGGAGAGGTCTTCGGAGAGATAGAAGAGGCCAACCTTGTCGACAACAAGATTGACTCCTGGAGGATCAGGATCAACAGGAGCACAAGTGTTGCGAACCTTTTCGGCAACGCCAAGGGAGTGATAGTACCCCACAACTTTGTGAAGGCCGTAGGGGATGTAGTGATCATAAGCAAGGCAGCCATCCCTGTAAGAGAGCTAGAAGAGGGTGAATAGGTAAAAAGAGAGGTAAACTGGCAGAAATGCCGCTACAATTTTTAGTACAGTTGAACCAATCAGAAGCATCTCTTCTAGAACAAGCTATTTTAGTTCTCCAAAGGATTGGATTCTTCCAGATAATCATTCCCTTCATATTATTTTTTGCAGTAATCTTCGCAATCCTCGAGAAGAGCAAGATCCTAGGTGAAAATGTCCGATCGATAAATGCTATTGTCGCCCTTGTGATCGCCCTTACTGCAACAGCAGCTGTCGTCGTCACCGGCATTGTGTCTACGATGATTCCACTTGTAATGCTCTCTATCATAGTGCTGCTTCTGTTCTTCCTGGTGTATGGCCTTTTTGCCGGTGATCTGTCTAAGATAGGCCCTGGAATAAGGATCTCTTTCGGTATTGCTTCTGGAGTCGCTGTGGCTGTAATCTTCTTGTACTCAGCAAACCTCTTCAAATATGTGACTGGAGAGATAATCGGGATGGTGCTTCTTATCGCCGCGGTCATCGCAGTCATCGCAACGATTGTCGCCGCATCGAGATCTTCTAAGGACTAGAGTGGCAGGATTAAGTAACAGGGAAACAAGGGGGGAATGAAATTCTTACCTCTTCAAAAGAGGGGAAATAAAGGTTTAAAAATAAAAGAAACTCCTTAAATCTATAAAATAAAAAAGAGGAATAAGAGGAATGATAAACTTTTTGACCCAGATGCCAGTTCTTGATTTTCGCAGTATCTTGGAGATCTGGAGAAATGCAGGAATCTTTGATATAATCCTGCCATTCTTGCTTATCTTCGCACTCGTCTTCGCAATCCTCGAGAAGAGCAAGATCTTAGGGAGCAATAGGGCTGTCTATGCTATAATCTCCCTTGCAATTTCATTCTTCTCGATATCTAATCCCTACCTGACTCCTTTCTTTGCAATCTTATTCGCGAATGCCGCTCTTGGATTCGCAGTGCTGCTTGTCTTCGTCCTGCTGTTGGGAATGTTCACAGCTAAAGATGGAAAGAATGGATGGATATGGGTTGGTATGCTATTTGGGATAGTAATCTTCTTCTGGGTATTGGGGAGAAGCATAAATGATGCTGGCTTGCAGCCGCTCGTGTACGAATTTTTCTATGCAAATCCAGTGCTTTGGAGCACTGTGATTTATGGCGGAGCGATACTTGCAGTCATTGTGCTTGTCGTGGTGATGGTGCCGCATGGAGACGAGACTCCCGGAGAAACACTTAAAAAACTCTTTACCCCAAGATAAGTAAGAGTAGGTCAAAGTAAATAAAATGGCAATCCAATTTTTGCTTCAGGCAGCGAGTGAAGAGGCGACGCTGAACATAGCTCTCTTGAAATACTTCATGCCTATCTTTCTCTTTCTGTTCGTCTTCGCCCTTGTTTTCGCACTACTCAAAAAGACAGGGCTTATCGGAGATTCACCCTTTCCGGTGATGGTTATCTCTTTCGTGATTGCGATAGTTTTCGTCGTAACGCCGGCAGCTGTCAAATTCACGAACGCGGTAACTCCCTGGATGGTCGTATTCATAATCTCGCTCTTATTCATATTCTTGATTCTGAATTGGCTTGAGGTGTTGCCGAAAGGCGCAGGCCTCGCGGGCGCTGTAGGAGGAAACACCTGGCTTGCGTGGCTCATCATTGTTGTAATCCTTGCGATATTCATCTTCGCAGGAATATCTGCATTCGGACCTATGCTTTCGCCGACAGATGGAGTTTCAGGAGATGGAGCTACAGGAGTCATAGGTGAGGGAGTGAAGAAAGTATTATTCCATCCTGCAATTCTAGGGCTTGCCTTGCTGTTCATAATCGCTGCAGTCACTGCATGGGTTCTAGGGACGAAGTAATCTTTAGGATTTGACTAGAGGACTTAAGCATAAAGGAGTGGTGCAGCTAACCACGAACTACTCTTATCTGCCTTATGTGTCTCTCCTGCATTTTTCTAACACTTCTAAGAATAGATAACGCTAGTTTTGCATTACCCACAGCAGTGTAAAGGTCTTTGATATTAATATACTTTTCAAGATTTTTCCGTCTTTTAATGTGGTAATTTACATCATCTACTATACACCTCAAGTTCCTCTCCGCTTGCGAGGTAATCGCCGTTCCCCCTAGTTCAAACTCAGTGTTTTTAGGCAATAAGTCTAGCCAATTAACTAAGGCCACGCGTATTTCCCCTACTTTACTCATATCCAGAGGATCATAATTCTTAGTCATCCCGAACGTGCGGTGAATGATCATTAAAACTTCCCTTGTAGAATCAACTACGGTAAAAAACTTTTCCACCTCTTTTTGAAAGTCTTTCATTCCGAACATATTACTCTTTTCCTTTTCCAGAAACTGAAACCTTCTTCCTCTTAAGCTCCTCTGTAACACTCTTGAGCTCTTTCACGTTATGCATCAACGGCTCAAGAATCTGCGAAAGCACTTTCTCTACAGCCTTTACATCGCTGCCAAGGCTCTTTACTCCCTTGCCATATTCTCCGACCTTGTCGAGGATGGCAGAATGAATTGCCGTGATTGAGTCATCTATCTTATCTATTCTTTTTTCCATTCTCGCTATGTCTCTGTCTATGCTCTCGCGCCAGAGTTGCACGTCGCCAACTTTCTCGGTAAAAGAACGCCATTTCTCTTCTATAATTGATTCTGCAACTTCCTCAAATGCCTCTGCAGTGTATCCTGCATCATACCCTTGAGCATAGCCCTGTGCTTGCTGTGTTTGTGGATAAGAATAGCCATAATACCCTCCGCCGGCAGTTCCAGCTCCTCCCCCCCCAGCTCCGCCAGCACTTGCGTTTGGATCAGAACTCCAGTCGGATGCATCCTGCATCTGCGAGGTTTCATAACTTTCTCCAGTGTAATCTTCTTCGGGTGCAGGCGCTTGAATGAACTCTTCAGATGTAAATCCTCCACGGCCTCCACGCTCCCTGCTTTGAGTCCCGCGCCCTGAGCTACCTGTCCTGCGTCCTCCACCCCGCGCGCCCCCAACGCCAGCTCTTCTGGCAACAGGCTCTTCTGCAACAGAAGGATCTTCCATAGATCCAAAATCATCAGCTCTTATCGTTGTTCTCACTTTCGCCTGGTTGAATCCATCATTAATCTGCCTCTCGGAAAAACCTTGCTCGCGCAAGCGCTCAATGATCTCTGCATCGCCGATTCCGGCATTCTGCATCTTCAAAACAACACTTGCAACGCTCTCTGCCATTTTTCCTCTTTCTTTATTTCTGTTTAGTCTTCTTTAATCCTGTTCTGTATAATTAATCCTATCTTTGTATAGGCTTAATCCTTATGTTTCCTCTCTTTCAAGATGCGCTCGACGCGCTCCTCAATTTCCTCAGAGGTGACAAACTTTATTGGTTCAAAGAGCTTAAAATACTTTTCCACGACTGCGAGCTCTTCTTTGCGCGCATAATCCTCTTGCCTTGAAACCATGGACTCGAACCTTTCACTTAGCTTGCGCATCTCAAGACGCAGATTCTTATTCTCATCCTGGATCATATCCAGTTCTTTCTGCAGGTCTCTCTCCCGCGAAACAAAATTTTGTGTAAGTACTAGAACTCGCTCACGCAGAAGGTTGAATTTCTCTTCCAGCGCCTTAACCCTCCCGGCAAAATCTGAAAGGAGTGCGGAAATTGCATTTACTTCTGCCATTCTTCCTGAAGCACGGAGGAAGTTTTAAACCTTATGTTCTGCTACGGGGAAAATTTATCCCCCATAGTAATACCTCCAATACTTCTCGCTATGTAGCCCACCAAAAATCTCATTAAGACCCCGCGCCCTCTCCTCGTCTTCCTTTAGCTGTTCCAGTAAAAGTGACTTCACCAATTTATGTGTCGCCAGAATTTGGTCTAGCCTTTTCTTTTCTTCAAACACCATACTAAAAAAAGCCTCAAAACTTTGACGCCTTGCATATTCCGGAAATTCTTCATTATATACTACAACTCCTTCATCTTTTTCGTGTTTAAAGTATCTTTCAATCATATACTCTATCCTACGTAATACCGCTCTCAAAATCTTTTCAGTAGAATTGAGATAAGATACACATGTAATAGTATCTCTTACCACATAACAACCTTCCTTAAGCCCGGAAGTTCCCATTTCGTAATCTCGGTGGGCTTTAAGCTCACCCCCCATTTGGTTTTTGACCCGCACTAAGAGGTGTATGGCCGCCATAGAGTCGCTCTTTATAAACCCTGTAAACGCCCGCGATTTATACGTTCTCGTATCTCCGACCCTTTCAACTGTATACCCTCTATTCTGCACATCATCTACCCTCCCCAGAAATTCCTCCCATAGGTGGATCTCATTTATTAAAAGGTCTCTGATTTTGCGCCGTCTCTTATAATACTTTTTAATGTTATTCTCTTCTCTTTTCTTGAATGGCCAGATCATAGTACCTATCACCTATTTCAACTTTATCAATTTTGCGTAAGCAAAATTTAATAATACTCTCTCTTTAAGTGAAAGAGTTCAAAAAGACAAAAAAAGAGGGCAAAAGAAAAAATGATCTTCAGGCAGGAAACAAAGCTTTTCGGTTACGAAGTGATCAAGGAAGGATCAGAAGATGTCATGTACGTGAACTGCTTTGGCTATGCCCTTGTCCCGAGCATCTCTGATGACGCGGCGATGATGGCCCGAATCATGGATAATCTCATTGAAAATTCCCGTGTGAGTCGCATTGTCCTTTCCCAACAGAAAAACTATGCTTATTCCTATGATCAGACACAAGCCCTTATCGAGATCTCAAATATCTACAATTTTCTGACGAAAGAAGAAAGAGTGCTTTCGCTGGGGAACTTGGAGCAAGACAAGCTCGGGTTCTTGAATTACATTGTCCTTACTCTCATTAGATCAGATCCTGTTGGAGCCTACGTTACTGCAAAAAGACTCATCCGCGAGGAGAAAGCGTTGCAAGTGCAGGCACCGCGCTCTGGCGAGTACTTGCGCAGGCTTGAGAAAATCTACTCTCTACTCGATAAGAGTGCACTCATCTCTGGGATAAAGGATAAACTCGCGGGTCATCGCGTCGGAGATAGGATGATTTACGCTGACATCTTGAGACCGGAAGTGCTGCCAAATTTCACTTTCACAAGATTGATGACTGATCTTCCTCTGGACGCAGAGCTTCTCGAGGAATACAGCATTGGTGAAGGGGAGGAAAAGGCCGATGTCACGATTCTGAAGAAAAAGAATGAGGTGAAGTATTACTATCATTTGATGCCGCCCGAATTCAAGCTCGATGAGGATTCCTTAACTCTCTTGGATTTGGCAAAACAAGTTCTACTTGAGCACAGGCCAAGGGCTGAAGAATTCCTAGATCCGGAAAGGATGCGAGGAGTTTTCTTTAATATCGCTAGAGATCTGATTGCAGAACTGGCACAGACAAAAAATATTGAGCTTGAGTACAAAGAGCTGACGAACCTGGCAAAGATCCTTGTGCGCCATACTGTCGGTTTCGGGATTGTTGAGATACTTCTGCAGGATCCGCGGCTGCAGGACGTTGTGATAAATGCACCAATCGGAATGACGCAGATTTTTGCGAGGCACGCAGATTACGATGAATGTGCAACGAACATAATTCCTTCTCGGGAGGATTCAGAAAGCTGGGCCGCGAAGTTCAGGCTCATTTCCGGAAGGCCTCTTGATGAAGCACATCCGGTTTTAGATACAGAACTTACGTTGCAGAATGTCGGAGCAAGAGTGAGTGTCATCCAAGAGCCGCTCTCCCCTTACGGTCTTGCGTTCGCGTTCAGGAGATTCAGGGAGAAGCCATGGACCCTGCCGCTTTTCATCAAGCAAGGGATGCTTGATCCGCTTGCCGCTGGCCTCCTCAGTTTCTTGATTGATGGAAGCAGGACAATGCTTGTTGGAGGAACAAGAAGCTCTGGAAAAACCTCATTGCTCGGAAGCATGCTCTTCGAGTTGATGTCAAAGTATAGGGTGATAGTTGTGGAAGATACACTTGAACTCCCTATAGATGCCCTAAGAAAGTTGGGATATGATGTGCAGAGGATGAAAGTGCGCGCGGCGCTCTTGAAAGAATCCACAGAAGTTTCTGCCGAAGAAGGAATCAGAACTTCCTTGAGATTGGGAGACTCTGTGCTGATTGTCGGTGAGGTAAGGAGCACAGAAGCAAAAGCACTTTATGAAGCAATGAGGGTTGGTGCTCTTGCGAATACAGTTGCCGGAACAATTCATGGAGCCTCGCCATATGCGATCTTTGACAGAGTTGTAAACGATCTCGGCGTGCCGATTACGAGTTTCAAGGCGACAGATATCATTATTGTGGCAAATCCTATAAGAAGTCCTGATGGGATGCATTCTGCAAGAAGGATTTTGCAGATAAGTGAAGTGAGGAAGAAGTGGAAGAATGATCCTCTTGCAGAGAAAGGCTTTGTCGATTTGATGCGCTACAATGCCATGACGGATAAGTTGGAGCCGACAGATGAATTGAAGAATGGGGAGAGTGAAATACTCAAGGAGATTGCAGCAAATGTAAAAGAATGGGCAGGGAACTGGGATGCTGTATGGGATAATATCTTGCTGAGAGCGAAGATGAAGGAAGAACTTGTCCGAGTTTCAGAGAAGATGCCTGCATTGCTCGAGGCCCCATTTATTGTGAAATCAAACAATGCATTCCACAACATCTCTGACAAAGTGCTGCGGGACTCTGGAAACATGGACAGCAAGAGAATCTTTGCAGAGTGGCAAGATTGGCTCAAGCAGGAGATAAAGAGGGCAAGGGTTTAATTTTTTGATAAATTACCTGGCTGTTCTTATAGTATTTTCCAAAGACACCTGTATGCGTGCGCATTCTCTTGTGAAGTATCTAATGTTAGTCCCAACTAAGCCTAAAATAAAACTGAATTTACTGCATTCTATAAGATTGTTAGTTGCCTTCTGCACGTCTTTTAATCCTTTAGCATAGTTTTGTTTCTGAATAGCCTTTCTACAGTCCCCTAGATCATTTAATGCATTGGAGAGAACTCTAATCAAAATGCTTATTTGTTCTTTATGCTTTTGGACCCGTCCATAAATCTCATGACGTTGCAGCTCCCTGATTTTATTGATCTCTCTGCTCAGCTTAGCCTCTACATTTATAATCTCGCCTAGCTCAATTGCCATATTTGATTTTGAGCAAATAGTCTATTTATACCTTTCTGAGTAGCGCGAGAGGAAAGGATTTAAAATCAGATATACTTCCCTTTCTTAAGGCTCTGCTCTATGGCAGTTATATCCCTCCCGATATCCCTCAAGAAGGTTCCGTCTGACATAAAGTATTCGCTCTTACTCAATAGCTCAGAAAACTTAAGGAGGTTGGGTAAAATATTGCGAAAGACTCCTCGTTGTTGAGCATGTCGCGCATCTAGTAATGGTGCTCTTAATTTTATGATTTCTCTTTCAGTATAAGTTTTTGTCCCTGCCCCACGGGATGCAGCCACATTTAAGACATGTTTTGCCTTCCCATCAAAGGTCTTTTCTATCCGGCCTAGAATAGCCTGTATCTCATCATAAGCATCCGTTCTGGCACGATCATCTGCCACCGCTTTTCCTTTCTTCGCGTTCTCCGCTTCCTTCTTTTTTCCAAACCCGAAAAGTCCCATTATTTCTTTAGAGGCTATACGTTTATATATTCTTTCTCGGCACAAAAGGATTTAAAATCCGTATTCGTTTTCTTTCCATAACTAAAAGAGGGAAGCTTTTAGAAAAAGCTTCAGCAAAAGAAAGTGGCATCACGGAGAGTGGATGATATTCTTAAGAAGTATGAGCGGGAGCTTGAGCGCGGGCTTGACTACGATCCCGGGAATCCAGATAGAGTCAACTTCACTCAGGAGTATGTGCAGTTCAAGCAAGAGGCATTCAAGCCCCTAAGCCGCTACGAGAAGGCTGCAAAAATAAGTGGCTCCATCATCAAGGTAAAGCCATCTGCCAAAGATGCGGCAAAGTTCCGAAAAGCCCTGGAAACGATCCATTCTGAATTAAAGCCAGAAGAGGCAGCAAGCCTTGCCATCAACATGTTCATTCTCGCTCTTGTGCTGAGTGTTTTTGCATTCGCTGCCTTTTACGTTTTCACTGGAACTTTCGCTTTCATGTATCTTGTGCTTGGAATCGCTTTCTCTGCATTCTTGTATTACTGGCTCTACACTTTTCCGATGATGGAGGCAAAGAAGTGGCAGCTCAAGGCCTCATCGCAGCTGATTCAGGCATTGCTTTTCATCGTAATCTATATGAAGCACACCCCGAATTTAGAGAGAGCTGTAAAATTTACCTCTGAGCATCTGCAAGCTCCCCTCTCTTTGGATTTCAAGAAGATATTCTGGGATGTTGAAGTAGGAAAATATCCGACAGTGAGAGATAGCATTGATGCTTATCTTGAAAGATGGCGCGAATCGAATCTGGAATTCGCAGAGGCGATGCACCTAATTGAATCCTCGCTCTACGAGCCGGTAGAAAGCAAGAGAGTTGCAACCTTAGAGAAAAGCCTTTCTGTGATGCTCGAAGGAGTGCAGGAAAAGATGCTCACTTACTCTCATTCCATCAAGGCGCCTCTGACAAATGTGTACATGCTCGGGATTGTGCTTCCTACGCTGGCTCTTGCCCTGCTTCCCCTTGCCTCTGCACTTCTTGGTGGATTGATGACCTGGCAGCATGTGATTATAATGTTTAATGTGATAATTCCATTCTTTGTTTATTATCTTACATCGCAGATCTTGCTTTCAAGACCTACAGGATATGGAGAGCCAGAACTTTTGGAGGCACATCCGAGATATGCAGAATACAAGAGTTCTACGCCGACATGGATTGCCTTCTTCATCGCACTCCCTTTCTTTGTGCTAGGAATCCTGCCCTTGCTGATGCTCTCCCCTGCACTCTCTTCTGCGATAGGCCTGCACGATTTCACTCTTCCATTCATCGGAAGCTTTTTTGATTTCAAGGATGTTGGCGGAAAGCAGATTGGGCCATTTGGAGTTGGCGCCACTCTTCTTAGCCTATTTATTCCGCTTTCACTTGGCCTTTTCTTTGCGGTGAATTACGGAATGCGCACCAAGAACCTCATAAAGACAAGACAAGAAACTAAGAAACTGGAAGATGAATTCAGCTCTGCACTCTTCCAGCTCGGGAATAGGCTTGCCGCAGGAGTGCCAGCAGAAATGGCATTCGGAAGGGTTGCAGAAGTCCTGCGTGGAACTCCGACAGGAAGATTCTTCATGATGGTCAACAATAATATCCAGAATGGCGCCAGTGTGCAGGAAGCGATCTTCGGAAGGCAAAGAGGGGCAATCACTTTCTACCCATCCTCACTCATCAAGACCTCGATGTTCATACTTGTTGAAGGAGTCAAGAAAAGTCTTAAGATTGCTTCTGAAAGCGTTATGAGCATTTCAGAGCATGCAAAGAATATCCACAAAATAGAAGAGAGGCTGAAAGACCTTGTCGCAGATGTCGTTGTGAGCATGAAAAGCAATGTCTCCTTTTTGGCACCTGTTCTCGGAGGGATTGTTGTAGGGCTTGCAGTGATGATAACTCTCATCATCAATCAGCTTTCCACGCTCCTGACTGGACTTGAATCGGGAGGAGCAGAGGGACTCGGCGGAGCCGCGGGAATAGTCACATTATTTGAGATAGAGAAGATGATTCCGCCTTATTTCTTGCAGATCGCCATCGGCTTGTATCTGATACAGATAATCTTCATCCTGAGTGCTACTGTAGTTGTGATAGAGAACGGAAGCGACAAGCTCACTGAGAAGAATGAGATATCCAAGGCCCTTTATCGCGGGATGTTCTTCTACCTTATTGTAGCATTCATCACCATAGTAGTTTTAAGTCTGCTCGCATCTCTTGTAATGAATCAGATCGGACCTATAGGGACTTAGCACTTTCTTTAAAAAGAACCTGCACTAAGAAAGAGGAAAAAATGAAAAAGGAAAAATCAAAAGAGAAAGAAGTCACAGAAGTATTTCTTGTGCGCCATGCACAGAGCAAGCTCAATCTGAAAGATATCTTCAGCAGTGATCCAAAGAACGATCTTGGTCTCAGTGCTAAGGGAAAGGAGCAAGCAAAGAAGCTTGCCCAGCGCTTGAAGAAGGAAAAGATCGCAGCGATATATAGCAGTGATTTGCGCAGAGCGGTTGAGACTATAAAGCCTCTCGCAGATTTGAATGGCTATAAGATCATATTTGACAAAGCCCTGCGAGAGCATGACATGGGCAAGTATGAGATGATGACACAGGAAGAGCTCGAGAGCAGATTCCTTCCTATCGCGAAGAATTGGTTCTCTAAATATGATGATGGTGATCCATCTAAAGTTGTTCTTGGAGAGAGCTTTCCAGACGCAGAGAAAAGGTGCTGGGACGCATTCCTGCGCATCGTGAAGCAGAATGAGGGCCAGAGGATCGTAATTGTAACTCATCAAGCTCCTGCAAAGTTCATTGTCGGAAAGCTTTTCGGAGGGCTAAGATATTTCAAGAACTTCACCATAGGCAACGCCTCTGTAAGCCGTATCACTTGCTGGAATCAAGGAAAGAACTTTAAATTACAGTACCTGAATGATATGAGTCACTACACTATGTAGGGAAATGGAGAAGGAGAAACGAGAGAAGAGAATATGAAAAAGAGAGGCCTGACACGAGAGGGAATCATAACACTGATACTTGTGCTGCTCATCGCCGGCTTTGTGCTCTATTTCATATTCAAGCTGCTTAAAATAATCTAGGTGCAAAATGCAAGAAAGAAAAAAAAGAGGGCAAGAACATCATGAGGTAGTCCTCTGGACGATTGGCCTTGCAGGACTTCTTGTATTCGGAGTATTCATCTATCAGCTCTATGCCAAGACTCCAGCAATACTGGATAAGGAAGCATGCAAGGAATCTGTCGTGAAGAGGGGATTGTGGGGAATAAACCAGCTTCCAGATGATGTAAAGCCAGAGTTGCAGTGCAAGACCCAACCGATAGGAGTTAAAACGACGAACGAAGAAGAGATTAAAAAAACAGTTGCGAATGCGATGTATGATTGTTGGGATATGCTTGGAAGAGGAAAGGTCGACTTTCTTGATACAGGTGAAAGTTTTGGACTTTCGAATGCGAAATCCTCTTGTTTGATATGCTCCACAATAAAATTCAGCGGCGCTATACAAAAATCCCCAAAAACAATCTCTCTCGGAAGTTATCTTAAGGAAACAAAAATCCCCCAAAAAAAGATTACTTACTTAGAATACTTCACAGATCAGGAGGGAGCAGATATCTCATCTGGATTTCAAATCTCACCCATCAGAACAGATCAAGACTATGCCGTCGTCTTCTTTAGGTTTGAATCTCAGGATGCGTGGAATCTATTAGCAAAAGATGTTGGCGCTGTAGGCGGAACTTTCTTTTTAGGCAGTAAAGTACCTGGTGGAAAGGCAGTTGGTGGGGCGATTGGATCTATAATGAAAACCCCTGCGGGGGCAATAGTAACTCTTGTATCTCTTTTAGGGGTGATAGGCTATCAGGCATATAATGCAGAGACAGATCAAGTATTTGCCGCAGGGTATTGTAATGGTAATGAAGCCGGATGCTCCCAAGTTATCTTAACCACATATAATGCCCAAACCTTGGGGGAATTGTGCGGTTCTCTTGAGAGCCTTCCATAGGACCTTTCTTAAAAAGAAAGCTCCACCAAAGAAAGCACCAAGGAAGAAAAAGGAGCTACAAAACCATGGCAAAAAATAAAAAAGGATTTGTGGAGAGCAGTACAGCGATGTGGATTCTTGCTCTCTTGGTTCTTGTAGTCTTATTCCTCATCTTGTTCTTTCTCAAAGGAAAAGGAGTAGGTTTTATAGACCGGATATTTGATATCTTGAGATTTGGGCGTTAGAAAGGTATAGAGAAAAGAGATAAAGGAAAAAGAAAATGTCAGAAGAATCAGGAGGAGCTGGGATAATTGTGAAGTGGATTTTGATAATCACGGTTCTCTTGATTGTCGGTTGGGCACTCTACACCTTTTTGCTCAAGCCAGTATTCGGCGTATTCGGGGGAGAGCCACCTGTACCACCAGCAGCACCGGGCGCTTTGGTAATTCCCCTAATGAAAAGTTTTAAAAACAGCCAGGGTTTAGAATCTTAAAGAAAAGAGGAAGATGAAGCTAAGACCGCTAAACGATAAAAGAGGAGTAGAGATTTCTACAAATACCATAATCATCGTAATCATCGCCTTGCTAGTTCTTGTCATTTCAGCCGCATTTTTTGCAGGCGGAATGGCACAGCTTGTAGGGAAGATCAAGGAGATATTCTACAGGCCTGGCACTGCGAGCGAGGATGTAGTGAAAGCCCAGTGTGAGAGCTTATGTCAGACCAGATCTGGAATCGCATTCTGCAAAGAGATAAAGATAACGGGTAAGGAAGGCGGATTTAACTGCCCTGGCCTTGGGGTGAAATGCCAATTCATAGAATGCACTGGAGAAACTCCAAAAATAATTCCAGAATAAAATGCCTTCTAAACAAGCCAAAAGAGGCACATCCCTCCCAACCAATACGATTGTCACTATAATCATCATTCTGATTATCCTTGTTATCGTTCTCCTCTTCACTACAGGAACTTTCCGGGAGATCTTCGGAAAGATCGGCGAGATGCTCGGGCTTGCGAAATCTGGGGCCGGAGAGGGCCTGAAGAACCTGCCTTAATCTCTTCCTTTTTCTTTTCCCCTCTTAACAACCTTTAAAAAATAATTCTCCTTCTATCTTTAATGGAAAAAAAGGGTGTGCTGAGGAAGAATTTTATTGAAATAATTCTGCTGCTGATGCTCATTGCACTCATAATTCTCGCTACTGCCAGCTACCTATCTAAAACAGAGGGAAGAGTTACGAAGGAATACTTCAACACACTCATCACAGAGATACAGAAACTCAAAACAGGGGAGCAGCCAAGCTTTTTTGTCCTTTACGTCGGAAGCGGGTGGACAATAAAAGGCTTTGATAAAGGAGCTGATAAGGGAGCAAGCCCTGATTCCTGCTCCGGAGCTTCTTGCCTATGCCTTTGCAAGAATGGATGGTTCGGAAGCACTGATTGCGAGCAAGAGGGATATTGCAAAATAGTATTCAAGGATGTAAAAATACAGGATTCAGAAGGGAACAAGAACAAGGTTGAGTTCGGTGAGGGGCCTTATGATGTCTACTTGTCACAGGATGCGAGTTATGTTCTGATAAGCGGAGATAAAAAAGCAGGAAAGGCTGGAACGGATATTGATGATGTAGATGGAGATGCAGGTCTTGGAGGAACTTCACCTGTAGTTGGCCCGGGAGTATCTGCAGGCACAGAACTTCCAAGCTCCAACTTTGTCAAGGCGTACGAAAGCAAGGCATTCAAATCTGATAAGACGAGGAAAGAGCTCGCTGAAGATTATGCCTCTCAGAAAGGAATTGATCCTGCACTTATCGCATCATTCGCATCACTCGAGAGCGGGATGGGAACAAACAATAAATGCACTTCTGTCGGAAAAAGTGCTCTCACCGGATGCGGATGGCCCACTTCTTGCAAGCGAGGATGCAAGTGTTCTGGAGACAATGTATTCAGTGATGAAGGGCAGTTGAAGTGCACCGCAAAAACGCTCAGAAGCGCATATGAGCAGGCTTCAGGAAGGGCTGAAGGGTCTTATGCCTCCTGCGTTGGAAATTTCAGAGATGAGGAAGGAAAATGGAAGTGCATCTTCTGCGTCTATAATACTGGGAAATCGGGAACAACCTGCGATTATCAATCAAGAATTTTGAGCTTCTACCAGCAGTGGAAGAAATACTATGCAGATGAAGAAACCGGTGAAACTGGGGGGGCAGCATAAAATGGGACTGATGAAAGATAAAAGAGGAGTTATGGGATTGCTGTATAATGAGATAATCAAGCTGATTATAGTTGCGATCATCGGTGCTTCCCTTTTATATTTTATCTACTCCTCTCTCCACGGAGAAAAACTCCAACTAAACCTCGCCTCAAAATCGCAGGCATTATGGCTGGACGCAGCCTTTAATTCCGATCCAGACGCTGCCGTCGCATTTAATCTGAACAAGGCCCTAGTCGAAGGAGAAAATTTCGATATAGTGGTAAATGAAAAAGAGAAAAAGCTGGAGATCAAAAAATCAAAACTCTTATCAGCCACATCTTACAAAATAGTCCTGAACGAGAATAAAGAGATCACCAAAAAATCTACTGAAAATACACTGGAAATAAATGTTAAACAAAAACCTGCTTAATGATAAAAAAGGGGATGTAGCAGAAGGTATGCTATGGATTCCCAGGCTACTTTTTCTTCTTTTGCCCTTAGCTCTTGCAGTCTCCTTTTTTATCGCTATCCTAGTTTCTGCTATAGACGTAACTCCCATAGAAGCAGCCATTTTCTCCCAAAGAGCAGGAACCTGTTTTTACGAGGATGTTGGAGTTATAGATTTCGCCAAAATCGACTCGAAAGAACTTGAAAAATGCCTCTCATCAGATGCAGTCGGAGCTAAACTTAATTTAACTGTCCTGGATGCAAGTATTGTGGCTAAGACAGATGAATTTGATTACTTGGAGCCACTTTGTGTGTTCAATGAGGAGAAAAATGCTCCTTACTGCAGTAAGTCTAGGAAATATGTGGCAGTTAATCTCGAAGGCACAGTACATCCAGGAACTTTAGATATCGAAATATTAGTCAAAAAAAGATGAAATCAAATATGAAATCGGAAAAACGAGGGATAATGGGCTCGGCATTCGCAACGATGCTAGCCATCTTCTTTTTGGCAGGAATTATATTTGCATTTCTGGTAGTCACGCATATCTTCTTTCCATTCTTCCTGAAGAAAGAATTCGAGACTAAAAGTGCCCTCAGCTTTGAAGACAGCTCTCCAGCAGAATCGTTATTGAAAACCTCCCTTAAATTAGAAGTGGATCATTCGCCAAAAACAGTGATGACTTTCGCTGAGTTTTTTTCGATTTATAAAGCAAAAGTCGAGGCTGATGTGCCTGAAGAGCTCATTAAAGATAGAGTAAATGAAGCACTCGAGAGGACTTATGGAGAATGCTATGCATTCAAGGTAGAATTTCCAGATGGGAGTGAAATAAACTACAACTGGGTTGAGCAGCCACAAAGCGGCAATCCCTCTCGGCAATCTATTTTGACACCAACTGGATCACCGCCCCTCACGCCCCGAGTCTCCGTAATACAACATCCAAAATTTAAATTTAGCTTCAAGGAATCATACAATTCCTGCCTGGAAGAAAAAAGTTTTGAAGAATGCAATACTATGTGCAATGTAAAAAGCTTCTCCGATACTGGCTCCAATTCGCAGACCTTGAGTGGGGCATCGGAACCTTTGCAAGGCAGGGAAGGCTCCACTCTTTCTCCCGCCGAGAAAAAGTACAAGATAGAACTTTTATTAGTGCCTGCTGGCGAATGGGAATCTCAAGACGCTGCAAATAAAGAGGGGAAGAAGATAGTTGACTTCTTTATCGATAATCTCCCTTTAAAGGATTGCAGAAGCAAAGTCTATTCCAAGATCGGTAATGTAAATGTCTTCACTAAAAACGATTTCAGCACAGCTTTTCAAGGAAATGATGATCCTAGCAGTTCTCTCTTTGCATTCGAGGAATACAATCTTGGGGAGCTGGAATGGGCTGGATTTGTCCGTAAGAAACTGGATGCACTAGGGTATGAGCCGGATAAATTTAATCTCATCTTCCCCATCTTTCAGGGAGATTCAGAATCCCCAACTAGTCTAGATACATTGCTCCATGAATTCTCTCACAGCTCCTTTGGTTTCGGCGACCAATATTGCAGCTATCTTTCTCCGGGATGTAACTCCCTATTATTCGAGAGTGACGGATGTGATCCCAGCGTGAATATGCTGAAAAAAGAGCTTGGATGTAATCCTGCATCAACCAATCCAAATGATCCAAACGTTTGCTGTGGAATCTCTGCTGGAATATCCCCAGACCTAATCGGAGACGGTGTCTGCTGCTTAGGGAACAAGGTGGAGGATAAAGGCAAGACTGGAAGATCGATAATGAGCGCCAACATAAATCGTGAGAATACTTTCTTTGACCCGAACGAAAAGAAGATCCTTTCATCTATCAATTACCTTAAATGCTCAACAGATGATATAGCTCCAGAAAAATCTGCAATTGTCTTGATCGCGGGCTAGTCTGGGAGCTACGAACAGGAGAATGGAAAATAAAAAAGGAACGACTTTCGCATTCGGAATCCTAATCATAGCCATCGCTGTAACGGTCTACGCCATCTATGCAGGTGTTGTCTTCCGTGGAGAGATTGCCGATGAGGTTTTGAGCCCACTTACGCTTCTGGCTATCCAATCAGAGGCCCGAGAGGCACAATTTTATTTGGAAGAGTCAACACGTTTGGCTTCAGACCAATCCATTTTCAAACTCGCGGAAAATCCGCCGACCGAGGGCAGATGTTCTGTTTCAGGCATCTATGGGAGAGTGTTCGACTCTAAATGTACCCTTGCTCCAAAAAATGAGTTTGAGGCGGAGTTCCTATCCAGATTTGAGATGTACCTCAAAGATTCTGTAGGTAAGTATGAAACAACCTGGAGCAGTAATGATTTACTCTATATCCCCCCAACTTCTCTCTCAAAAGTCGTCACAGGCAAGGCTGAAAGTGGCTTCGATATAAAACTTTCCGAAGAGGTTCTAACAGTAACCCCTAAAAAAAGCTTGGAATACTCCTTACCAAAATTTCAGTATAGTAGCAATTCTCCAATCAGTGTGGAGTTGCCTTTCTCCCTCTCTGAATTTTACTCTCTTTATGGCGAAGGCAAGAAGTCTATGGGGCAATGTAAAAAAGAGAGGGATGTGTACGCCTGCGTCATCTCTTCTTTAGACTCTGAAAAGTTCAAGAGTTTTAATGTAGTCGTGAATAAAGACGGAGACTTCATTATCTTCGAGGCAAGTTCTAAGAGAAAAGTGTTCTTTACAGATGGAGTGGATAAATTCGGAGAGCTAAAGTTCAATTTTGCCTTCTCTATACGTGATAGCTGACTTATAGTGTAATCTGGGGCGGGGGGTAAATCTTTCAAAAAGCCTTATATATTTTCCCTGCTTTTTCTCTTGTATGATGCAGGCAAGATATAAGGAGTTTGTAATACGGGTTGCGAAAGAGAGCGGGCTTTCTGAGGAGGAATTGGAGAAACGCATCAAACAGAAGCAAATCTCTCTCGGAGGTCTGGTTTCCTTGGAAGGAGCTTCTCTCATCGTTGCAAGCGAGCTTGGAATCAAGTTCGATGCGCAACGCGTCAAGGTCTCTGGACTCATGGTAGGCATGCGCAATGTAGATATCCTCGGGAAGATTACAAGGATTTATCCTGTGAAAACCTATAAGCAAAAAGATGGCAAGGAAGGTAAGATTGGAAGTTTTATTCTCGCCGATGATACTGGCTCTGTGCGCGTTGTCCTATGGGACACGATGCATACCGCCCTCCTGGAGGAGAAGAGGCTTGAAGAAGGCAACGTTATTTTCCTTAAGAAGGCTGATGTGCGTGGCACTGATATGAAAGAGTTGCACCTCGGCGGAAAAAGTTCGATAGAACATAGTGATGAGGTGATAGAAAATGTTAGAACTTCTCCCAGCAGTGCTTCCTCTTCCAAGATTTCTGAATTTAGGGATGGCGAAAGAACTAGCCTGCGGGCAACGATAGTGCAGGCGTTTCCCCTAAAGTTTTTTCCCTCCTGCCCTGAATGCAAAAAGAGAGTTACAGAGTCAGATGGGAAATATTACTGTCTCGTGCATAAAGAAGTCAAGGAAAAATTCCTTCCAATCATCAACCTGTACATCGATGATGGCACCGCAAGCGTGAGAGCGATAGGTTTTCTTGATGCAGTGAGGAAGCTCTATAATCTGCGTGAGGATGAAGTATCTGACTTAAGGAGTAATGCAGTGCAGGAGGAAGAGCTCCGCGAAAAGCTACTCGGAGAGGAATTCATGTTCGATGGCCGCGTGAGGAAGAACGCGATGATGGACAGAATAGAATTTGTCATCAATTCAGCAAATGCGGTAGATATTGTTGCCCTGATAGATGAATTGAGCAAGGCTACTGGATTGGAGTAAGAAGAGTGAGAGAAATCACTTAACTAATTTCCTGTATTCATTTAGTTCTTTCCTTACCTTAAGAACAGCAGCTCTTGCAGGTTCAAAATATTTCTGAAGCTCTGGTCTTCCCTTAAATCTCTGGTTCCCTTTATCTATCTCACTATTTGCATTTATCACACAATCAAATGCCTTGTCCAGCTTCTGCCGATTGAAAAATTGCCTTGCTCGTGTCAGCCAACCACCAGCATCATTGATTTTACCATGTACGAAGTACAAGTCTTGCACTGTAATTCTGCCTTGATCAAATGCTTTGTTGAAGGCTCCTGTAACTTTTCCCCCTTTCTCAGTATACCCGCTCAGTGAATAATCAACATCGGATTTTTCAAATTTCTTTCTAAGATTATACTGGCTAGAAATAATTGTAATCGCCATGGCTATTGAAGCTACAATTCCTACTACGAGCACGATCGTATCTTCGAGACCCCTCCCTCTTCTTCCCTCTTCTTCCCTCTTCTTCCCTCTTCTTTATTGGGGTTCCTCTTAAATAATCCCATAAAATCTGTTGTTGGGGATGGTTTTTATACCTTCCTCCAACCACGCAACAAATAGCCAAAAATCACGCATAAATTTATAAGTTTTTGCCGCCTTTCTCATCCAGCAAGGGGAAAATAGGGAAGGGGAAAATGCCAGATAAAATTGAGGAAAAGCCACTACAAGTTGAGCAAGCTGAGCAGAAAGAGCCAGAGCTTGAGCTTACAGACTTGCCCGGGATTGGCGAGGCTACAGCAAAGAGATTGATTTCTGCAGGTTACGTAGACCTTATGAGCATTGCTGTTCTTTCTCCGCGCGCACTTTCACAGATGGCCGAGCTCACAGAGAGCACTGCAAGGAAAGCGATACTTGCTGCAAGGAAGGGGCTTGATTTAGGATTTACTGATGCCAACCAGTTCTTAGAAAAAAGAAAGGAAGTTCTTAGAATAACAACAGGGAGCAAGAATCTTGATGGCCTGCTCGGGGGAGGAGTTGAGACCAAATCCATAACAGAGGCTTTCGGCGCTTTCGGAAGCGGAAAGACACAGGTTGCACATTCACTTGCGTGCTCTGTACAACTCCCTAAGACGAAGAGTGGTGCAGAAGGGATGGCAGTCTATATCGATACAGAAGCGACATTCAGGCCAGAGAGAATCAAACAGCTCGCAAAAGGTTACGGGATGAATCCTGAAGAAGCCCTGAAAAAGATTCTCGTCGCACGTGCATTCTCATCAGACCACCAAATGCTTCTTGCAGAAAAAGTTTCAGACTTGATAAACGGCGGAAATCCTATCAAGCTCGTCATCGTGGATTCTATCATGAATCTTTTCAGAAGTGAATTTGTCGGCAGAGGAATGCTGGCAGATAGGCAGCAGAAGCTTAATCAGCACCTACATCAGCTGCAGAAGCTTGCAGATTCATACAACCTGGCGATTTACATCACAAACCAAGTAATGTCAAGGCCAGACATGCTTTTCGGAGATCCAACAGCGGCCGTTGGAGGGAACATCATCGGGCACGCCTGTCTTACTTCCGATACCCTTATCCAACTTTCAGATGGCAGAATCAGGGCAATAGTGGATTTAAACAAGAATAATTCTTTAATGGCAGCCAATTTCAGCAGGATGAAGCTTGAAGCAGCAGAAAATGATGCAAGATTTGTTAATCCTACCATCAACAAAGTGTATGAAATTAAAGCAGGAAGCACAATAGAAGCCTCTCCACTCCATAGATTCTTCTTGGTTGAAGACTTTTCAGTTAAAGAAGAAGAAGCCAGAAATCTAAAAAATGGAGACTTTGTTTTAATGGCCAGAAAGTTAGAAATAGAGGGAGAGGAGCAGAAGCTGCCAGCAATCACGGTTAAGACTGTAAAGAAGATTTCTAAAGAAGGCCAAAAAGTCATTAAGGAGAAGCTAAGGGAAAACAATGTTACAAGAAAAGAAGTCTGTAAGAAGATTGGAATAACCCCAAGACAATTTAGAAGAGTTCTAAATCAAGAATATCCAACTTATAGCCCGGTAATAGACAGCTTGCAGAATTATCTTGGATTGCATCTTGTTCAACACGTTGCCTTACATGAGACACACAAGCATAGAAACATAATTATGTCGGAAATTTTAGTGCCACAGATAGCGCAAATACTAGGCTATTTCTTAGGGGATGGTAATTTTGAGAAATCTGGGCTTAGATTTAGGGATGAAAGGCTTGAGGTTTTGGAAAATTATAGGCAGTTGTTTAAGGAAATGTTCAATGTAGAAGGAGGCATAACAAAGATGGGGGGCAAGAATTGCTATACATTGAATATAAACTCAGTAGCAATAAAAGAGCTCTTTGAAAAACTCTTCGTTGACTTATTCGATTATATAGGAAAAAGCAAAGAAGAGCATATCGCAGCCTTCATAAAGGGCTTTTCTGATGCAGAGGGCTACATCAGCAAGAAAAGACCGAGAATCACGCTTGCACAGAAAGATAAGGAAATTTTGAAACGTATACAGCTATTATTGCTTAGACTTGGAGTAAGAAGCCATCTCCGCCTTGATGTCGGAAAGAAAAAACATACACATCTAGACATAAGAGATAGAGATGTTTTTGATTATACAAGAATCGGTTTTACAGCAACGGATAAGCAAAAGCTGCTTGAGGGATGGGTAAACTATTGCAGTAATACTTATACCAAAGAGATGACTCCTGTAAAAAGAAAAGAGTTATGGCATCTACTCAAAGATGCTGGCCTGGTTCCTTCAAAGATTATCAAGCATAGACCGGAAAGTTACCAATATGTGAATGTAAGAGAATTGCGCGCAGCTGTAAATACTTTAATGAGAACTGAGATTAAAGATATGCAGATCAAAAGAAAGATGGAATTCTTAATTTCACTTCTTAATGGAGATCTAAGATTCGAGAAGATAAGAAGTATTAGGGAGAAAGCAAATAGTGAGCCACTCTTTGATCTAAGCGTGCCTAAGAATGAGAATTACATTGCAAATGGATTTATTGTACATAATTCAACTTACAGATTATATTTCAGAAAAGGAAAGAAAGACAGCAGGGTCGCAAAACTTATCGACTCGCCGAACATGCCAGATGCGGAATGCTTATTCTTCCTGCGCGAGGCTGGCTTGAGCGATAAGGAGTGAAATTCTAAACAGGTAATTAAATAAATTATAAGGCTGTTAAATAAAAATTAGAAAGTCGATTATACTCTCATCTCAACAACTTTTCGGCTATTTTAGACGCATTTACTAAATTAGTTCTAGTTTTCTGGAGGTCCTCTCTAGGAATGGCATTCCACATGATACCAATTGCTGTGTCTAGTCCTGCAATAGCATTAATGAGCGAACCCTCTACTTTTCTCATATGGGGCTTGATTCCTTTGTAATCTATAAAGTTGAGGTGATGGTTACATAATTTTCCAGCCTTCTCCACTTCTGTTCCAGCATTTACTAGTGACTTCCTTATAGAATCAATACTTCTCATAGCGGGTTCAACCTTATCACTATAATGCGAAATCATTCTTTGTAAAGAATTATCCGCAATACGAATAGACTCACTTATAATTTCTATACGTTGAATATCATCTTGTATTATTTTTATTTCCGCCTTGGTTAGTTCCACCGCTTCTGTTTCCTTGCGTTTTCGTCCAAATATTCCCATACCAACTTTTACGAAATCATATATATATATCTTTTGTCGGGCTATTTGAAAATTAAGGAGTGATGCCCCCACGAGGATTCGAACCCCGATTACAACCTTTTCACTTTCCCTTCTTTCTTGGTGGAGCTTCTTTCGCAAAGAAGGTCCTCCGCAAGGTTGTGTGCTATCCGTTACACCATAGGAGCCTGCATCACCTGATTCTCTTCGCCCGAGGACCAGTAAGATCATAAATCTTTGATGGCATTCCCCTAAGCTTGCCGGCATCTATGATGGTGGCAGCTTTCTTAAATCTTTCAGGGATTTCACCCGGGCTTGTTATGAATCTCTCGCCGGTCTCGTTCACAGATGTTGTGATGAATGGCCTTTTGCTCTTGAGGATTTCCTTTGTAAATGGGTGTTTTGGGATTCTTACTCCGATAGTCTTCCCATTTGGATTTACTTCTTTGCTTACTGCATCCACGCGCTTTAGTTTCAGTATCAAAGTATAGGGACCTGGCAAAAGCCTAAGAAACCTTTCATGTCCCCCGAGCACACAATTCTTCCTTATCCACTCCTTGCTCGCGATGATGGAAAATGGTTTTTTGCTCCTCTTCAGGTTGCGTATCCTTCTTACTGCCAGCGAATTTGTGGCATCGCATCCAATTCCATAGATGGTATCTGTCGGATAGATGAAGATACATCCTTTTCTGATGGCTTTTTGAATGTCGGATTTCATGCAAAGATTTATAAAAGGATTGTTATAAAACTTCTCACTATGATTAAACTGGATAAAGAAAAACTTGTTTGCGCCTCGTGTAAAGAGGGGGTTGGAAGGCAAGGAGTCACATTTCACTGTCCGCAGTGCTCTAAGCGAGAGATGGCGAGATGCCTGAAATGCAGACGGATTTCTTCCAGTTATGAATGTGGAGATTGTGGATTTGTAGGACCTTAAAATGAAAGTCAACAATAGAACAAGCGCTCTTAGAGTTTTCAGAGGATACTTGCGAAGTCGTGCAGACAGCCGCGAAAGTCAAGCGAGTGTTTACGAAGGCAAGGGTTACGACGAGACAAAACAGTAGAGATACAGAATGTTACTCATACAAGTGAAGATAATGCCTGAATCTCCCCAGAGCGATCTGGGTGAGGTAAAGAAGAATGCAGAGCATATCATCGAGAAGCATGGGCAGAAACTGCTTAAGGAGGAGATACAGCCCATCGCATTCGGCCTTAATGCACTGCTTCTTATCTTCACTTGGCCGGATAACGAGAGTCCTGATGTGCTCGAGCAGGAGCTTTCTGCGTTGTCTGATATAAACTCTGCAGAAATTGTGGATGTAAGAAGGGCGATTGGATAAACTTTTAAATAGAGCTCATATCTTGCTACTTGCTACGAAAATGAAAAAGAGGAATCTTTTGGTGCCAAGGCCTTCGCGGTCAGCGCATAAGCTTGTGAAATCTCCATCTGCGCATAAATTTGTAACGATCTTCGCGGCCTTATTCATCGTTCTAACTGTTTTCTTTTTCCTCTCGGGAGTAGAAAGTACTGGGGAGATAGTTGGTGTGGATAAAATCCTTTCTGTGCTTAAGTCTAGGGGGTCTCCAAGCGGAGGATCTGGGTCTGGTGGAGGCACTGGTATAGAACGGGCACTTCCTCCGACATGTGTTGAGAATGATGACGCATTCTTCTCTTGGTATAACAGGCCACCTACAGGTTCAGACACATACAAAAAATTACCGAAAGCCTGCAGAGAAAAATATGGGGATAAGTACATAGCTGCACCAAATCCCGGAGGGAAACCATGCTCTAATTGCTGGCCTTCATCTTCTCCTTCAGTCACAACTCCGTGCAAGAGCAGAAATCAATGGGTGCAGGCTTGTTGTACTGTTAATGGAAAGAGGAGATGTGCGACAGGATATGTAGCAGATGCTTGCCCATCTTGCAAAAACTGCAATCAATTCGATCTGTCAAAGAGTCTATTCAGTGACATCACTGGGGGAAATCCAGGACTTGGGATCTGCAAAGATGGAGAAATAAACCCGATTGAGCCTCCACCGGAATGTAGGTACTAAGTGCGGATTTAATTAGTAATCGCCCTTTACTTTGAACCTTACATTCTTTACTGTTTGATCTGCCACATAGATATCTGCTCCCCTTAGGTTTCTTTTGCCACCAATTTTTCCAGCATAATTAACTCTCATCATCTTTATCTTTGAATTCTTATCCAGTGCCTCTATTGGGATATCATTCCACTTCAGTGGCTGGATGCTTCTCCACTGGCATGTTTTCTCTCCCCTTCGATAATCTACTTCGAGCGCATAGAGCTGTTCTTCCCCCCTCTCTTTTTCATATGGAGCAGATGCAGTTACTGAATTTCCTCTTCTGAATGCCGGAAGCTCTATTTCATAATTATTCGTTCCCCCATACCTTCTTATTTTTCCTCCCTTCATCTCAGATGCCCTAATCGCATCATTGCTCGTTCTCCCCCACTCTATCACAAAATTCTGAGATACGCTGGATGGGGAGATCATCTCCTCCAAGTGTTTTTGCGGAGAGCTCACATTAGCAGAATTAGTTATAGCGGCTGATAAGAGTATTGTGTTTAATTTCATCTGTTGCTTCAAATAATCTCGGATAACCCAGATATTGTTACTACTTTTAGATGAATCATATTTAAAAATCTTTCCCCGCACGCGCCCGGCAGAATTTTTAAATGACAGCCCCCTAAATTAGCGATGGTCAAAAAAGAGCTTAAAGAGGAGCTTTCAGAGGAGCAGATAGCACAACTGAAGAGATTTGCAGAACTTCCTCCTGATAAAAAGCTTGAGTTGATCGAGAAGCAATGCATCTTCTGTCAAATCTCGAAGGGAAGCATCGAGACGATAAAAGTATTCGAGGATTCTGAGATTATTGTTGCACTCGATATAAATCCAGCAGTGCCTGGGCATACCCTCATCTTCCCAAAAAAACATTTTCAGTTTCTCTTCCAGATTTCACCGGAGACGCGAGAGAAGATATTCTCGACGGCAAGTTCTCTCTCCATCTATTTGGTGAATGTGCTGAAGGCAGGAGGCTTCAACTTGTATGTGGCAAACGGTGCAACAGCCGGACAGAAAATGCCCCACTTTGTCCTGCATTTGATTCCCCGCTTTGATAAGGATGGGCTTTCTTTCGATTGGGACGCGAAAAAAGCAAATCAGGAAGAGTTGAAGAAGATTGCCGCCATGCTTAAGACGAGTCTTGAAAAGGAGATGGGTGAGAAGAAGAAATCGTACAAGGAAGAAGCACAGGCACAAAGCGACTCCTCGCGAGAGATTGAGCGTGCCCTGAAATTTAGGAGAAGGGCATAATTATTCTAATCAGGAATTCAAAGAGATTTCCTAAGAGTATTGTAGCCAAAAGAGTGAGCAAAAAGGCAGGCACGAATGGAATCCCATACTTTACAAGAACTTTTTTCTTTGCCCTCTGCAGAAACTCAAGCTCTTTTTTGCTCAGGCCTTCCCATGTTGGCTTTACCACTTTTCCTCCTGCACGCACTTCTCGAGCGAGCCAGTCTCCGAGAGCGAGATCTTTCGGGTGCACTAGGGAAACCATCCCGACTTCCTCGAGGGCTTTTATTGCGGAGTGGATGAATGGAAAGAGTAGCGCGAGTACCGCGAACGGCAGAAGGAAGTAACTTTTTGTGAAGATAGTGAGTATGGCAACCACTATAACAAGAGCCGCTACCGGCAAGAAGAATATTCTTACCTTCCCGCACTTCTTCACAAATTCTGGGAAAAATCTTTTCCTGTTCTTGATGGCAACTACAGTAGTGAAAAGCAATCCATACAAAGACCCCACGATGAGTAGATTAAGGATGAATACGAATGGCATAGGAATTGAGATTACAGCACTTGTGCCTTGGGAGAAAGGAAGCACTGGCGGAGCTGCAAGAATCGCGCCAAGGCCCATCAAAAGTTTTGCATCTCCTCCCGCAAAGATCCTCGCATAGTAGAATAAATTTGCCAGTGCAAAGAAAATGGCAAAGAAAAGCGCCCCCTGAAGGAAGAAGGAGATATCTTTCTCAAGAAGGGAGTAAATCATCCTTGCAACAAGGGCTATGGCAACAAGGGAAATACTTAGCCAGTCAGGAACTTCTCTCTTTTTCAGGTCTGTAACTGTAGCTCCAAGTATCCAGATAAATGCGATTGTAAGCAAAAACCACCCCAACATTTACTCTTCCTTCTTGGCCTTTTAGACCTTCTGACCTCTTTTCCTTACTCTAGCGGGGGGCACTTTTATACTTTGCCTTATTTTGCTCTCAAAAAAATTTATAAATGCATTTGGGCTTTCAAAGCCAGAAATAATGGGAAACATATTAGTGAAAAGAGGGCAATCGACAATCCCTGTAGCTGTCCTGATTATTGTCATGCTTGTGTTCATTCTTATCTATATAATCTCGCTTCCTTTAGAGGATAGGGAAAGACTCCTGAATACTTCTTCAGATAGATCTACAGATGAAGATTTCACTGGCGAAACCATAAGGGTGACTGTTGAAGCCACTGAGTTCTCTTTTGATCCAGACAGGATAACTGTGGAGAAAGGAGACAAGCTCATCGTAACGTTCAAGAATAATGGAGATATTTCACATAACTTTGGTATCCCCTCTTTTAATGTAAGGACAGACACTATAGAACCTGGAGAGAAGGATACTATCACATTTATCGCTAATAAAAGAGGGACATTTACTTTCTACTGCTCTGTTCAAGGCCATAAGGAAGCCGGGATGGAAGGCGAGCTAGAGGTCGAGTGATTTCGTAATCTTAACCTTTGGCCTAAAACAAATGTGTTGAAAAATGGCTGACGCTTCAAGTTTAAAAGGGACTTTGCTCGGAGCAGCGATATTCGGCGGAATAATATTCGCGGCGATTTTCGCAGTCCTTTTCGGAATTACAGGGATTGTGATTTTCGGATTTTCGGGAGTTTTCGGAATTCTTGCTGGCGCTGTGATGGGGCTAGTGATAGGCGCTGGTCTTGGAATTTTGTTCCTGATTATAACCACAGAGCCTTCTTCTAAGTCTCAAAAAGCGATAAGGACTATTACTTTCGCAGGAATCTTTGTCGGCGTTGGAGCTTTCATCGGATACTCTTTCTCGGGAGGACTTGGAGGGATGATAATCGGTGGGATTGCTGGAGCCGCTTTCGGTTTTATCTTCTCTCTTCTTGCACCTGAGACGCAGACAACAGTCATAGTCTTCATAGGAATCGGCCTAGTCGCAACCCTTGCCTTCATCTGGTGGAGAGCTGGAGCATTTGAGGTCTTCCTAGGCCCCCTTGGATTTAATCTTGACAGGGTCACAATTGGAATTCAGAAGGGAATGCGTTGCATGCTTGATCCTGTCGAATGCTTCTTCAAGCCATTCTACGACTGGAGCGAGCCAAGCGTTACAGAAAACAAGAAGGAGGAAGTGCAGGTTCGGGTTGATTTTTCAGAATCAAAGTCTGTGTTCTTTGAAGGGGAAGATGTGATTGTCAAGGCGGCCGTCGTTGTTACAAATCCTTTTGATGAGGAGTATATCATAGAGCCGCGATGTGTTGCAGATGACGAGGAAATGGAGATATTATCCTCTCCATTAATCCGGGGCGGAGTTCTCACCTTCGGAAAAAGTTCTATCGAGCAGAGAGCTTCTGTGATATGCAGGAAAAAGGGAGGACTGAAAATCTCACAGGAAAATTCCGTTGGAGAAGAAGTAACTGGGGATATAAAGAAAGAGGTCGAATCTCATGATTTTGAATTACGCTTATTGAGGGATATTGTCACAAAAACAGAATGGAACATCTACACTATGCACGAAGATGCACTCGCGCTCAAAGAAGATCCTTTCTCTGGCATCCAGGAGAATTTGCGGGGAAGGACAGTTCTGAGCAAGATGAAGTATGAATCTCCACTGAAGGTTTCTATCGGAAGCGACAATGACCAGCCATTATTTGAGGGGAGCTGGCCATTCTCTGTAGTCTTGAGAGAGCAGGACATTAATGGAAATATCACATCGATCAAAAGCTTGACTCTTGAAGATCCGAAGAGCAAGACGGTGCGATTTACCCAGCCATGCGAGCTTGATGAGGGCTTTGATTCTTACTCGCTAAGTTCGAGCAAGCTGGACACGGCGACTAGAATCCTGAGATTAAAAGATGTTCCAATAGATATTCAGTGCACATTGCAGATTGGAGGCCTTGATCCCTCAAGGCTGGCACCGGAGAAATCAGTTGTGCGCGCAAGCGCAGAATTCCAATTTGAATCTGTCTATGAGCTTCCGCTCACTGTCCTGGAAGAATCAGAAAGGGAAAAAGTCACAGGATAACTATTTTAATAAATCAAGCAAGTAATATACTATAAAAAAGGAAGAAAATGAAAACACATCACGCATTGGCGCTCACACTTTTGCTGGCACTCCTCGCCTTCGGGCAAGCCGGATGCAGTGCTTCAAATCCTTTCACCTTTCCGGGTGGGGGAGGGACAAACAGCAAGGCAGGTACGATTGGTCTTGATTTCTCTTTGCTTCCAGATGCGCCGCCTGTAAAAATAGAGCCTGACGCAGAATTCCAGGTCATCGCTAAGATAGAGAATTTTGGGGAGATTCCAACAACTGGCGAGCTCTGCGTTGAAGATACTGTAGATGATATTTACGGTGGAATAGGGAAAAATTGCGAAATCTTCTCTATCGCTTCGGCATCTCAAGACAAAGGCAAGGTTGTTCCGAGGAGCGAAATAATCTCGCTTCCTTCAGAAGGAAGTTCTTTTATGTATCGGGGATTGGATAGTCAGCCAACTACAATCTCTACTTCCATTTTGTATCAATACTCTACTGACTTCTCACAAGTGATATGTGTGAAAGATCCGCTCAAGCAGACAACAACCTCCTGCAAGACCTCTGAAAGCATCTCTTCTAAAGTAAAAGCACCTCTTGGAATTTCCAGCATAGAAAAGAATGTTTTCCGCATCTCTGATGGGCAGGTGAAACTTTCTGTGAAGATAAACCTGAAGAAACAGGTGAATGGGAAGTTGCTGCTTCCGGGAGCTGTCTCCGGATTCAATGAAGAGGCTGTGAATAAAGTATTTGTCAATGACGTCAGTTTTGGGCCATATTCTTTGGAATGTGATACAGATGGAAGCACTTTAGAAGTGCTGACCGAAAGGGTTTTAAGGTGTACGGGGGTGATTAATTCTGAAGGAGTCATAGCCCATCCGTTAAGGATAAAGCTGGATTATACAGTAGAAGCGGTGAAGACCCATACCTTGTTCGTAGAATCTGAAGATAAACAACGTTAAAAAATAAAGGAGACAAAAGAAAGAGGAAAATGAAAACAACACATATTCTCGCACTCACACTCATACTCGCCTTGCTTGCCTTCGGGCAAGCCGGATGCAAAAGAGGGGGGCAGCAAGCCTCGGGAACAGAAGGCCTTGCTCTTGAACTGGTTTCTGGCGCTCCTCCATCGCAGGTAAGTAAGGGCCAAGACTTTAGATTCATGGTCACGCTTGAGAATAAGGGGAGTTATGATGTAAAGGCAGGAGAGGCACAGGTATTTCTTGGAGGATTCTTTCCTGAACTTTTTTCGCTGTCGCAGACTGAACTGGTAAAGCAAAACAAAGCAGAGCTCAAGAAGGCCCTTCGTGCATCTGGAGTTGCTGGCGGAAGGGAGAATATCATCTTCACTGATAATGCGCGCTATACGGGACAGAATGTGAATTACGATCAGAAGATTTCCTACAAATCATGCTATGTATATGAGTCAGATGTGAGGGCAGACATCTGCTTTGCTTTCGAAGGATCGCAGGTATGCTCTCTAAGTGCAGGAGCGAAAGATAAGGAAGGCAAGCTTAAGGGTGCAACAATAGGGGATGGACCATTGCAGATCACTTCTTTGACCGAAGAGAGAAGTGGACAGAATGTTCTCATTAAATTCGTTGTTGAGAATAAAGGAAGAGGAAAGGTTTATGCGCCAACTGCAAACTGCGCAACCCCAGAGCCTTACTTAGAGAATGCGATCCTCGCAGCGATAGAGACAGAAGAGCCTCTTGATTGCAAGCCTACATTGAGCGGAGAGAAGAGCGGCGAAGGAAGAGTTGGGAGCACGATCCTGTGCAAGAGGAACATGCAGGGCGCTTCAGATCATGTAAGCCCTATAAGATTCCGCTTGAGGTACAAGTATGTGGAGACTTCTGAAGCGACGCTGAAGGTTACTGAGTAAGCTTCTTTAGAAAACAAGAAAAGCTACACCCAAAAAATTGTTCTTCAAAAACAGTTCTGGATAAGGTTATTAAATCAGCCTCGAGTCCCATCAAGATGGGATGGTGGATATTTGGGAAGAAGAGGGCAAGCGCTGACGAGGTGTACAAGAAGAAGAGCCTCGAGATGTTTAAGAGTTCTAAAGAAGTTAAGAGGATGCTGGATTCTTGTGAGAATCTAATTAAAAGAATTTATAACAGCCATAGTAAAATAAGGATAGTGTATTTAAATCGACCAATATGGGATTTTGGTTCCGGTCCGGAGTATTGTTACGAGATTGTAAGCCACATAAAAAGTTTATACTTAAAGATATTGGAGCTTGTAGGATCTGCCAAGAAGTCTATTAATTCTGGAAATATAGCGGGGGTCATAAGTTACATTGAAGATGTCGAGGGGGCCCTATTTTCGATAAACTTTGAACTCCAAAAACTTAGGAGGGGGGTGGAATATGAGATAACTCTCACTAAAAAAGGTAAATATCTGGAGCATAGCCAAGATTATTATATCTCTTTACACGCGATAAGCGAGTCTAAAACTGCAATTGACTCCAGTAAAAATCTCCCAAAAATAGCTTCTCTTGCGCGAGAAATAAAGCTCCTTCTCCTCCGGGAGATAAAAAAACAAAAAGAAACAGAGAAAGCCTCGAAAGAACTCCGTGATATACTAAACCAATCAGAAATAGCGAGCCATCCAGAAGTGGAAAAAGCCCTAGATGAACTTAGCGGGAGATAAGAACTTAATGTTACTTTCTCGAATTGATGAAATACACGAGCACAAGCGCCTGCACCGGGCCGAGCAGCAACAGGTTTATCACCCACCCAACATATGGGATCTGATTTATCAAGATCGATGTGATGGTTAGGATAAGGAAGAGCAGGAGAGCATCAACATAGTTCTTCTTCACAAAAGCGAAGCTTTCTTTTATCGATGCGAAAACCCTCATATCTTTCATGACTAGGAAATATGGAGCGAAGGCAAAAAAGACGAAGAAGAGCATCAATACGAGTAGAATTAAGATTATGGCGATTAATTGTGCTGCCGGAACTGAATCATACAAAAACTTATTCGCAGTAAATAATACGGCCAGGAACGGAACAAGCACTATCACAAGGATGCTCAATGTTGCGCCAAGAAATCTAAACCAGTATTTTCCTCCAGTGCTGAACATCACTGAAAGCCGTGTCTTTCCCTTGCTTGCGATTTCCGAGGCCATTCCGATAATCCCACTAGATAAGAATGATGAGCCCGCAAGCAGTACTAAGACTAGAACTATAGAAACGATGGCAACCATCCCGAGCGTTGCAGGATCAAGTTGAAGGTTCTCTACATTTGTGCCGGTGACGGGAGTAATTGTGGCGATGAATACCGCGGCGACAATTATCAGGAACAGGAGCAGGAAGATGAATGGCAGTGCAAGATTGAGATTCTTGAAATAGGTTGAGAAGGATTTTCCGATGAGGCTGAATATGCCCTCTTTTCCTTTCCTCTTTTCTGCGCTCTTTGCCATCTCCACAATAGGAAATTTTCATTTAAAAACTTTCTTTTTGCTGTTCATGTAAATTATTTTTCTTTGATGGACATTTCTTTTTCAAAAAAGAAAGGTCCTATGGACTCGGCGGGAATCGAACCCGCATCTCTGCCATGCGAAAGCAGTATCTTACCATTGGACCACGAGCCCTTTAAGCTTCTTTAAGAAAGAAGCTTATGCAAGAAAGAACTCTAAGATTTAAAACTTACCTGAAAAGCCTGGCTAGCTGGAAATCTACCCTATGGCCCTTCCGATCGAGCCAAAGGCTTTTGCAAACCATGGTGCCAGATTTATCAGTATCAAAAGAAGGCTTACAAATGAGACGAATGAAAAAATCTTCTTTGCTCTCTTCTCATCCTTCATGAAAGAACCGAGGCCGACTAGAAGCATTCTTCCTCCATCTATAGGACCTAGTGGGAGCAGGTTGAAAAGACCGATTCCAAGTGAGAGTGCGAAAAGCCAGAAGAAAAGCTGGCGAAGCCACATCATGAAACTGAAATATGCCTTGCTGGTCTCCCGCTTCGGCTCAAGCTTCGCATCAATGCTTATTCCGATAAATCCCTTGCTCTGGTTCTGGGGATTCTTATCTGTTTTTAGTGTGTAGGTTTTTCCTCCAGATTTTATCTCAAGGATGTCATTTGGCTCAAGGCTTGCAAGAACCGAGGAAACGTTCTTTGGTGAAGCATCAAGGCCATTCATACTCTCTATGGTCTGCCCTTTCTGGAGGCCTGATAGGAATGCAGGGCTTCCATTAACTACATCTGCGATCTCAAAATTAACATTTCCCATCGAAGCAACATAAGGTGCAATCAGGAAGGCGAATATGAGGAAGAACAAAATTCCTGTGATGATGTTAGAGAATGGCCCTGCAGCGAACACTGAAAGTTGCGCAGCCCTGCTCTTTTTTGCCAGCTGTTTCTCATCCGGCTCTACAAATGCAGCAGGGATGGGGCCAAAGAAAGCAAAGCCAGAGCTCTTCACCTTGATTTTATGCGCAACTGAAAGAAGTGCATGAGAGAATTCATGAATTACAGCAACGATGAAGATGCTGATTATCCAATACGTAAAGAGCAGGGGAGGAAGGCCAGGAATCTTCACGAATGGAAGCACTGGAGCCACAACTGGGGCTGCTTCTGGCTTGATGAAGACGTTCACGCTTCCGGAAGCGAGAGTATAGAAAATGAATGCCATTCCGATAAATCCGAGAACAATCCCGATGTATCCCAGGACAATGAAAAGCTTCTCGCGCTTGCGCACAATCTTCTTTGAAAGCGCAAGACCGAGCTTTGTCTTATAGAGCGCGACAATCCCCTGGAACTCAATCTTCTTTTTGTTCCTGAAGTAGAAAATTACGAGAAGAAAGGCAAAAATTCCGAATAAGATAAGATCATAATTAACCATTTTTCTTTAATATTTCATCTAGTTTCAATTTCAAACCTGTAAGTCTCATACACCTTATTTGCAAGCAGACCTTTGCACATCTCATCAACCCTTCTTTCCAGGCTTTTTCTGGATTTCGAGGATTGAAGTTCCAATTCTATATACTTACTTTGCGTAACATCTTTGACTTCGGCGAATCCATTCCTGATGAGGTCCTCTTTTTTTGAATCTGCTGCGCCATTTAGATACTCTGGCCTCATGAATATGTATATTTTGGCCTTCACCATTATCCTCGAGATTACGTCTTCTTCCTGATAGGCCTGAACTCATTCCTTCCGCAGCGCCTGCACTTTACCCTCTTTTCGATGATGTGCTTTGGAGTGGCCCTTCTCTTGAGCGAGCAGCGCTTGCACACAAATATGTTCTTGTAGAGCCTTTGTTGCGCAACTGGAATCTTTACCATTTTATTTTTTGATTTTCAGGGTATTTTATTACCTCTAACCCCGCTCCTTTTTAAAAGTGTTGGTTCGTTTTAGATTATGGAGCGTTAGGACTCTCTTTAGCTTCTTTTCATATTGGTTAAATGGGTCATCTAAACTTACGTATCCATACTTTGTGTCGACTTCTTCCCAATCTATGGATGTGATGATCCTTTTTCCGACAAGGTTTCCTCTGCACCATGCCCTAGTATCTCTCGGCGGAGTAAAAGTGGCCTCTTTGATCTCCTCATCGCTCACAATCCTGTCCATACAGCCTTGATCCTGGAGCGCATAAAATAAACTTTCTTCCTTGTCTATTGCGCTGTACATCAGATCAATGCTTCTTAACTTGTCCACTTCAACTTTTCTTTCATCATTGGCACAAATATCTACTAGGCCTTTTTTAGCGACCCAATCCACTTGTCTCGAAAGCGCTGTGAAGTCCTTCCTTTCCAGCAAATCCAGAGTTCTTTCCCATCTTGCAAGGATGTCATCTGTTTCGTCATCCACTCCCTTATACTCCATCGCCCTCTCGAGATACATCCGCTGGATATCTATAGCAGAAATAGTTTTCCCATCGTCTCTTCTTCCAATCCATCTTCTTGATTGGTCTTCAGATATATTACGCAAGGCTCTGAGTGGATCTTCAAGCCTGATTTTTTCCTCTAGAGTACCGTCTTCAATCATATCCAGAACGAGTGAAGTTGTCCCGACTTTCAGATATGTGGCGATTTCGGACATGTTCGAATCCCCAAGAATAAGGTGGAGCCGCTCTCCTATAGTTGTGTGCGGCTCGCCTTTCAGATGGACTATGGCCCTATTTGTGGCAGCGCTTGTGCCTGTGCTGAACTCCTCAGTCATCTTCTGCGCTCTCTGCGATAAATTGTATTTCATTTCTCCATCGCTATAGAACTCAACCCACCCTGCGCCTGCAAAAATCTGCCGCGTTACGAGGAATGGGATTAATGGTGCAAGCTTTTCTTCATTGAAGATTTCCTTCTTCACCAAGTAGTTCTCATGGCAGCCAAATGTCTCCTCTCCACGATACCCTAAATTATTCTTATACAGTTCTAACTTTGGCGACAAGGCTTGCGCGATGACTTCACCTGTTTTATCGTACTTCACCAAGTCACGCACACTTGCACATTCTGGAGTTGCATATTCGGGATGATTTCCTGAAACACATACATAATATCTTCCGCCATTCTTAGTGAATCCTTTAGAAGGAACTTTTTTTGCTATATCCTCCGGACTCTCTAGAACTGGAAGAACTCCAAATTCTGTTTCAAGCCCATAAATCCTGCCGGTCATTTACTTAGAACCCCACATTACAAATTTCTGATCAATTTATAATCCTCTTGACAACACATTTCCCCATGACTTTCCAGTACTCTACCTGCTTCCCGTCCTGCGCCTCGCTTTGCACATCCTCATCCAGATCCGCATCAAATGTCTCGAAGGTCTCAGAGTCCATGATGCTCGCTTTGCCCTCATCGCAATGCAGGATCTGGCCTCTTCTCTTCTCGATGATCGGTATAGGTATATTCTCATGTCCTGGCTTTACGATGATCCTCTTCTGCCCATCCAGCAATCCGACGGCCTCGACTCTTGCCTTGCTCGCTCCGTGCTTTCCGGTCTTGCTTATATCTATGCTTTTGACGACACAGGGTTGATTATCTATTATCACATAAGATCCCTTGCGCAAGGATATAACCGAATCAAATCTCGTTTCCATGTTCTTTTTTCCACCTATGGCTAATTTTTCCCTTGTTTCCACACCGCCTTAAGAAAGAACAATTTAAAAACATTTCTTTGTTTTTTACTTTTAATATGGAAAAAGTCAAAGAGAAGGATTTCATCGAGCTTGAATTTACTGCAAAGACTGAAGAGGGCAAGGTTTTTGATACTACGAATAAGAAAGATGCGAAGGAAGCTGGCCTCCCTGCTGATGCAGATTACGCTCCCGTGAAGCTTTGCGTTGGAGAAGGGCAGCTTTTGCGCGGATTGGACAAGCAGCTTATCGGAAAGGAAGTAGGAAAAGGATATGAAATCCAGCTTTCTCCAGAAGAGGCATTCGGCCAACGCGATTCAAAGCTAGTGAAGATAATTCCGCTGAAAGTTTTTCACGAAAAACAGGTAAATCCTTACCCAGGTCTTGCGCTCGCGATCGACAATCTGATTGCTACTGTGCGCGCTGTAAGTGGGGGAAGGGTAATCACTGATTTTAATCATCCTTTCGCCGGGAAAAAGATATTTTATGACTTAAAGATACTACGCAAGATAGATGAAGATAAGGAAAAGATAGGGATCTTGCTTCAGAGATATGCGAGAACAGACAAATTCTCCCTCAAAGAGCACGAGATCCTGCTTGAAAAGAAGCTCGGCACGGATTTTACACGTGAATTGGAGAAGAAGATAAAGGAGCTTGTGGGGGATTTCAAGGTAAAAGAGGACACAAATGTGGAGAAAGAGGCCGCAAGACTGGAGGAAGAGGGCACGGGGCAGGGAGAAATGGGCACGGAGGATGGGAAGAAATCCGGGAAGAGGGATAAAGAGGGCAAGAAAGTGGAGAGCACTGATTCTGAAGGCAAGGAGCAAAAAGCGCCCGAAAAGAAAAAAGTTTAAATATCTTTTTTACCCCAACCTCGTATGTATGAAAAAGAAGAGTTGCGGTTCGAGATAGAAGAACCTAAGAATATTGAAGAGGTTGATAAGGAATTACGCAGATTTCTTGAGCTTCAAAAAGCGCGAGTAAAGGTTTTCGGCGTAGGTGGGGGAGGGAACAATACTCTTGCCCGTATGATGGAAGTCGGCATCAAGGGCGCTGATATGATCGCCGTCAATACCGACGCACAGGACTTGCTTTATACAACTGCCTCTGCTAAGATTTTGATCGGAAAAGAGCTCACATTCGGTCTTGGAGCAGGAAGCAATCCAAAGGTAGGTTTTGATGCGGCCAAAGAGAGCGAAAGCGAAATCCGAAAGAGGATGCAGGGCGCTAATCTAGTCTTCATCACCTGTGGACTTGGGGGAGGAACTGGAACAGGAGCAGCCCCTGTAATCGCCGAAGTGGCAAAGAAGGCAGGAATCCTTACCATAGCAGTTGTTACCTTACCATTCACTATTGAAGGTAAAAGGAGATGGGAGAATGCGATGCTCGGTCTTGAGAGGCTTGAGGACCTTGTAGACACGCTGATTGTGATACCAAATGACAAGCTTCTTGAACTCGCTCCGGATTTACCGCTTCAGACTGCATTCAAGGTTGCAGATGAGATTCTTACAAATGCAGTGAAGGGAATTACAGAACTCATCACTTCGCCCGGTCTGGTTAATGTTGATTTTGCAGATATCAAGACAGTTATGACGAATGCGGGGGTTGCTATGATCGGAGTTGGTGAATCAGACAGTAAGCACAGGGCAAAGGAAGCTATTGAAAAAGCAATAAATAATCCTCTGCTCGATATAGACATCGAAGGATCTTCAGGGGCTCTTGTGAACATCGTCGGCGGAAAAGATATGAGCCTTGAGGAGGCCAAAGAAGTCATTGAGTATGTAAGCTCTAAGCTTGATTCAGACGCGAAATTTATATGGGGAGCAAGCCTAAGCCCTGATATGGGTGCAAATTTGCGTGTCATGCTCATCATGACTGGAGTGAAGTCGCCACAGATTTTCGGCGCGCTCGCCGCGCGCGAAGAGAGGGAGAAGGGAGCCGCAAATGAGCTTGGAATCGAGTTTATTGACTGAAAATGGGATATGATAATTATACTTTAATTCTCGGAGAAGGAATCCAAGATAGGGGAAGAGTTCTTAGCGCACTCGAGAAAACTGCTCAAGAATGTGGGTGGAGATTCATACAAGAAAAAGTATATGGTTCAGGGAGTGGCGATGAGACGAAACAGACTGCTACCCGTGTTTACTTGTCCGGACCACTTTTAAAGAAAGTGACTTTGCAGATGTCGCCTTCAGATAAGATAGATCGTATTGACATTTTAAGGGGCATGGGTTATGGCTTCGCCAAGGATTTGAATATTCTTGCTTATACAGAAAAGTTTGCACATAACCTGCATACCTTACCTGTCCTTGTTTGAACAGAATTCTCCGAAAGTAAAAGTTTTAAAACCTAAAATTGTCTCTAAATCGTACCGACACAGAAAAGAGCACTGAAAATAGCAAAAGAAAAATGAACTTCAAAAACATTCCTAGGAAACTTGCATCCTTCACTGAGCAGAGCAAGCGCGTGTGGCAGATAACGCGCAAGCCTTCGATGCAGGAATTCAAGATTGTTGCAGCTGTTTCTGCGATAGGAATCGGGATTGTCGGTCTTCTTGGCTTCTTGCTCTATGCCTTATGGCAGCCTCTTGGCGGAATTTTCAGATAGTTATTCTCGGATAGTTATTCCTGGATAATCTATCCAGATAAATTAGAAACCTGTTTTTCCTCTGCTCATGAACCCAAGGAATTTGGAGGCTTTTCTAAGGAAGCCCTTGACTCCTGCCCTGAAGTTGTCATATGCCTGCGCTCTTTCCCATGATCTGAATTTACCATAAGCCTCACTAACATTGTACTTTTCAGCAGCCTGCTTTAGAATTCTTTTTCCTTCCTCGTACCATTCTGGTTTTCCGATCATACTGCTTCTATCTTCAGAATCATATGCTAATGGTGGCTCTTTGTGGATATTCACGGTGTCTCCAATGCTCCCGTCTATAGGAAAAATTGCAGAAAAAGGAGAACCAATCTTTTCTGCTATATAGTCGCACTTGATTGCATCTTTATGCATAGTCAAATAAGGCATCCAAGCATTATCGCCGCTCAGTTCAATCATCGGTTGAGTTGTCAAGAAGAAAAGATCCAGCATATCTCTATGCAGAACTCCACCCGATTTTGTGTACCGGATAAATAATGCATCATTCATCAAGTAAAATCCATTCTCATCCGGCCTGAACTCTACCTCAAGCGGAGCTTCTGCAAGAATCCTTTCCAGGTCGAAATCCCTCTCCACAAATTCTTCACTCCCTGTGCTCTCATCAAGGAATTTTTCCGGAACTAAAAGTCTCATCTGGAAAATAACTAGCTAAAACTTAAATACCTTATGGGTTTTCCCCGTTCATGAAAGGGATTAAAGAAAAAAAGACTAAGAACTTGGTTGTTCTCGGAGGAGGCACAGGACTTTTTACTCTTCTCTCTGGACTTAAGGATCTTGATTTTAATATAACTGCAATAGTCGCGACATCTGATGATGGTGGCTCTTCCGGAGTGCTGCGCGATGAGTACGGAATTCTACCTCCCGGCGATATACGCAGATGCCTTGTAGCCCTCTCGCACTCGGAAAAATCTCTGCGTCAGCTTTTTGAGTTCCGGTTTCAGCGCGGAGGATTGAAGGGCCATTCTTTCGGAAATCTTCTCATCACTGCACTTAGGGAGATAACCGGGAGCTTTCCCGCGGCGATCGAAGAGGCAGCACGCCTTCTTGGTGTAAGAGGAAAAGTTCTTCCTTCAACCTTGAGCAATGTAAGGCTTTGCGCAGAGCTTGAGAATGGCCGTGTTGTTCGGGGACAGGTGGAGGTGAGCAATATCAAGAGGAACTTTAACTCTCCGATAAAGAGGCTTTTCCTATCCCCAGATGCAGAAGCATATCCTCAGACACTTAAGGAGATCAAAGAGGCAGATTTGATAGTGCTTGGCCCCGGGAGTCTTTATTCCTCTGTCCTGCCGAACTTGCTGGTAAAGGACATCGCCCCAGCAATCTGCACTTCTAGGGCAAAAAAGGCCTATGTCGTGAATATCATGACCCAGCCTGGAGAGACAGATGGTTTTTCCGCATCAAAACATGTTGCTGAAATCGAGAGCTATCTTGGAGAGAAATTAGACTACGCTATCGTCAATACGGCCCCTGCGCCAAAAGATTTATTAAAGCGGTATGAGGAAGAATTTAAGGTACAGACAGAGCCTGATGTTGGGCACATCGGAGCGAATGTCATTAAAGGCGATTTTCTCCGAAAGAAAAACCTTTTAAGACACGATTCACTAAAACTGGCTAAGGCCATCGCCAGCATCAGATTGTAACTGCGGTTGTAGAAGAAAAATGATTTTTGTTCTGAAAGTAACAACAAATAAGGAAGAACAGGCAGTTGATTTGATAGCAAGGCGTGTCGAATCCAAGGGCTTGAAGATATACTCTGTCATAAGGCCCCATGGCCTACGAGGTTACATCGTCGTGGAAGCAGAGAACAGGAAAGAAGCAGAAGAGGCTTTCAAGAACCTGCCGTATGTCAAGAATCTCCTGAAAAATCCCGCGGGTTTTGACGAGATAAAACACATGCTCGAAACCTCTGTTGAAGAGATGAATATAGAGAAGGGCGATATCGTCGAAATCATTGCAGAGCCCCTAAAGAGAGAAAAAGCACGCGTCGTGAGAATCAACAAAGCAAAGGAAGAAGTTGTCATCGAACTTCTTGAGGCAGCTGTCTCGATACCTATAACTAGGAAGATAGATGATGTCCGCGTCATTCGCAGAGAGGCTGATGGCCCAGAGAAAGAAGGAAGCGACGACTTCAATTAATCTTTCCAAGAATAATCTTGTGGGATAAAGTAAAGATAAAGAAAACTCAAAAATGCAACTTAAATTATTGGTCGAGGGCGGAAATGCCAAACCTGGCCCATCACTTAGCCAGCAGCTCGGTCCGCTTGGGATCAATCTCGGGAAACTTATTGCGGATGTGAATAAAGCCAGCGAGAAGTACAAGGGGATCAAGGTTCCAGTCATAGTTGAGATAGATCCTGTAACAAAAACATTCACTGTCTCACTAAAAACCCCCCCAACCTCTGAACTGATAAAAAAAGAGCTCGCACTCGCAAAAGGAGCTGCAGATAGCAAAGCAAAAATAGGGAATTTCGCAATCGAACAGGCAATCAAGGTTGCGAAAGCGAAACAGGAGGATATGTTAGTTAATTCTTTTAAAGAGGCTGTTAAGAATGTGGTCGGGACTTGCACTTCTCTTGGAGTGCTTGTTGAAGGGAAAGAGCCTAAGGAGACAATCAAAGATATAAATGCAGGAAAATATGATTCATTAATCAGCAAGCAGATCACCGAAGTGAGCGCTGAGAAAGCACAAATTCTCGAGAAGCAGCTTGCTGAAGTTAAGGCAATCCTCGAGAAGAGAAAGAAGGCTGAAGAGGCTGCGAAAGCTGCTGAGGAGGCAAAGGCCAAGAAGCCTGCAGAGGCTGAGAAGGCAGAGGCAGGAAAAGAAGCTGAAGAAGGCAAGGCCGCAGAAGGCAAAGTGGCCAAGGCTGCTCCAGAAGCAGAGAAAGCGAAAGCCCCTGTGAAAGGTAAGGAAGCAAAGCCAGAGGCCAAGAAGAAGTAAAACTTAAGACTACGTCTGGGATCTAGAAAACCTGGCCTAAATCAAGGCACAGCACAAAAGAAATTATTTAAAAGGATTAATCCTGTTGCTCTTGAGTGGGGCTGTGGTCCAGCTTGGTCTAAGATCCCAGCCTTGGGATGAAGCTTTTAAAAAAAGCTTCTGCAAAACAAGAGAGCTGGTGACCCCGGTTCAAATGGACCTTTCTTGGGAAGAAACGTCCACGAAAGAAACCAATGGAAGGGCCTTGAAAGTCCGGGCAGCCCCATTCCAAAAATTTAAAAGACAAAACAACCTGAACGAAAAATGAACTCAACGAAAAGATTTGGCCCGAGGTATGGATCAACTGTCAAGAAGAAAGTCGAGAAGATTGAAGTGAGGCAGTACAAGAAACATAAATGCCCGTTCTGCAGCAGGTTCGCGGTAAAGAGGGTTTCAGTAGGCATTTTCAACTGCACCAAGTGCAAAAAGAAATTTACAGGACAGGCTTATTGGCCTTAAGCTTCTTTCAAAAAGAAGCTTATGCAAGAAACACTTAAGCAAAAGAAGCTTATGCAAGAAACAAAAACTCAAAGAAAAAATAAATCAAAGAAAATCAAGATAAATAAAATGGCGAATTACAAATGTTTCAAGTGTGGGAAGAAGATTGCACACAAGGCTTTGCAGAAGACCAAAGGTAAATGCACTTACTGCGATAGCAGGATCTTCTATAAAGTAAGGAGCACGGTCACGAGAATAAAGGCAGATTAAGCCCTTTCTCACATCTAAACACACAAAAACGCACGCACGCGGAAACACGCGTGTTTCTTGCGAGCCAGTACCAAACACAAAAATAAAGCAAAATGGAACAAGACATAGATGAAAAAGTAAAGGAATTACAACTGCTTGAGCAGAATCTTGGAAACCTGCTTTTCCAGAAACAGACATTCCAGCTTGAACTTGGAGAAGTGACGTCTGCAAGCGAGGAGCTTGAAGCAAGTAAAGGCGATGTGTTCAAGATTGTCGGGAATGTGATGATCAAAAGCAGCAAGGAAAGGCTGAAAAAAGAACTCGATGAGAAGAAAGATCTGATCTCTCTTAGGATGAAAAGCATCGAAAAGCAGGAAAGAGCGCTTCAGAGCCATGTTGAGGAGTTGCGCAAGACCGTGTTGAAGCATATGAAGTAAGATACGGCAAAATATCGCTAAAAATGAGTGGTACTCTCTAAAAGCCGGAAGAAACAGAAATATTTATAAACTTTAAGGCACGTTAAATAACATTCTGATAAAAAAGAAGGTAAAATGGCAGGATTGATGGATTGGTTGGGAAGCATGTTTTCTTCTAAGGAAGAAGGCGAGTATCTCGAGGTTGAAACAGGACAGGTCGGAGAGAAGGCGAAAATCTTGATTAGGCCTTTTGTTCTTCGTGAATTCGATGATGTCAAAAATGTTCTAGAGACCCTTCGAAATGGCTACACTATCGCAATAGTTGATGTCAAGCACCTTCGTGATAGGGATGTCTTTGAGCTTAAGAGGGCTGTAGGGAAGATTAAGAAGACCTGTGATGCCCTTGAAGGAGATATCGCTGGATTCGATAACCTTATAATCGTAACCCCTGCATTTGCAAAGATTCACAGGGGAAGGGGCGCACCCGCACAGGTAGGCACTACGGGACAAGCTGCTCCAGAGGACACAGGAGCTCCAAGAAGGCCTATCGATAAGTACTAGGTACTTTAAAGTTTAAAGTGCTGATTCTAGATCCTCTTTTGTAGGGATTTAGTTACTTTCTTGCATAAGTGCTCGGAACATCTGTTCCGGCACGCCAGAATCCTCCGGATTCTGAGCGCTTCTCGCAAGAAGCGCTTCCGCGCGCCGGAATGAGTGCACGCTCGGAAAGCAGAGCTTTCCGGCGTCCCGAAGCTTCGCTTCGAGGATTCCGGTGCGTTTTGAAAGAAGCTTAATTCTCTCGATAATTATAAATAATTTTCCCCCATTGTTTTGAGTTAAGATGGTGAAGGCAAATATACTGAGGCAGCAAACAATTCTTCTTCCTTCAATGGCTTCTCTTGATGAGGACAGCTTCAAGGACTTTGTAAGGTGGAGCAATGAAGTTGGTGCTGCAAGCATTCCACATGAACAGTTTAAAGCGGCCGCTATAGGTCAAGTTAGTTACACCGCTCCTCTTGAAGAGGTGATCGAGCAGGAACTAGAGGCTGGAGGGGTGAAGATGATTGCGAAACTTACTCCTACTTATTTTCGGCCCCCATACAGCGATGTTCTGGATAAATTTGGCGCCTATCTCTTTATAACCAAGGCACACCCAGAAAGAGGTATAGAGAATGACGGACTGAAGAAAATCGGCGATGAAATGTACATCTCGGTAGATCTTGCCCTTGCATCGCTTCAGCAAGAGAGGGATAAGGTATTCAAGGAAAAGAGGAATGTAAAGAAGGAGCTGGCATTTACTGCTCCAGAGGAGCTGGTGGATTATATTCCTGAAAGCGTGACCATCATTTACAACACAAATTATGGTGCATTCACAGAATCAAACGCAAGAGCAGCACTCCAATCTAAAAATTTTGTGGCAAAGGGAAATGAAGCCGCGAAGAGTTTCAAAGAAAGATTGCTTAATGATTCCCTTGCAATTATTGGAGACACGCCAAAACAGATGGAGGTGGTCGATTACCCGCTCAAGAACTTCATCTTCAGGCACTCAATAATTCCCGAAAGGACCCCAGAAAATAAAGACATCTATTATGCTCTTGCAAAGCCAGCTCCGACTCTTATAACTGCTGGAAGTAAGATTGGAGATTACCAACTTCTTAAACTTTGGAAAGATTATCCACACATTCTGGAAACAAAACGCCTCATCACGCCAGAATTCATGCAAGACTACTCTCCGAAGGTTATTGACGACTTAGTTTATGCGAGACTTGATGGTGTGCTAGACAGATTTCTTGGGTATAGGGAAAAGTTTATCAAACCAACTCTGAACCAGCGTTTTAATGTAGTTCCAATGTAAATCCTTCTTCCCGATCTTACTGATTTTGTGAAAGTATTTTAAACTGCACACACTAGACTAAAAAATAAAAAAAATGAAAGTACTATACATTGAAGCGAGAAGCAAATTTGAAATCCCCCTCGAAAAACTCAAAGAGGTGAAGGAAAAGAAGATCGGCTTGATCAGCACAGTGCAGCATCTCAATCAGCTTCCACACGTTAAGGGAGAGCTGCAAAAGCTTGGCAAGGAAGTTTTCACGGCAAAGGGAGCTATAACACAGCACGAAGGACAGATACTTGGCTGCGATGTGAATGCAGGCCTGCGCGTTGCCTCACAAATCGAGGCATTCTTGTACATCGGAAGCGGAGACTTCCATCCTCTTCACTTGGCCTTCAAGACAAAGAAGCCCATCTACTTGTTGAGTGCAGAGGGGGAGCTTGAATACTTGCCGCAGGCAAGAATAGATGAATTCCTGCGCAAGAAAAAAGCCGCTTATGTCAATTTTTTGCATGCAGAAAAAGTTGGGATCATCGTTACGATAAAGCCGGGCCAGGAGAATCTGAAGCTTGCGATGCTTCTCAAGGAGAAACTGGAAAAGAAGGAGAAGAAAGCGTTCATATTCATGTGTGATACTCTGCAACTCGGCGAGCTGGAGAACTTCGACTGCAAAGTCTGGATAAATACAGCATGCCCCGGCCTACAGTTAGAGACGAATTTCTTGAATGTTGCGGATATTGCTGATTACTTTAGGAGTTAGATTGAACGCATCTTCTCCTAATCATCAGGATTTCTTTCCCGGTATGAGAATGTGTAGCGATCACCTAGGTGTTTCATCTCATAAACGTTACCATGCTTTTCCGCGGCGCTTAACATTCTTTTGTAAGTCCCTTCTGGTTCTTTCCAGTCTGGGAAAAATACAACTCCTGCTTTTTTCAGCTCTTTTTGGTTTCTTTCTAAAACTTCATCATTCGCCAGAAGAATCTGTCCTAAACTTGATTTAGCCCCAGATAAGTGCCTCTTAAGCTCCCCGCAAACAGAAATTATATCTCTAGAATCAGCAGCTGAATCCAGGTGCAATACAGCCCATGTATTCGCTGGGCCATATCTCTTTTCCTCCTTAGTAAGAGTCATAACTTTTGTTAGGCGCGAAAAGTTATATACCTTTCCGAAAAGCAAGAGAAGACTTTTTAAAACTTCCAAAAGTAGTTCTTTCATGGCAGCGCCAGCGCAACAAGAATCAAGAGAAGTAAAGGGTGACAAGCAAGCTAAAGTAGACAGGCTAAAGGAGATAAGCAACATCGCGGAAAAGCGAGGCATCTTTTTTCCTACTGCAGAGATATATGGGGGAAAAGCTGGATTCTATACTTACGGACACTTAGGTAAGCTGATGAAGAACAGGTTTGAGAATTTATGGAAGGGTTATTTTCTTGAAGAGAACTTCTGGGAGATTGAAGGCAATTCAATCCTTCCTTCACAAGTCTTTGAGGCAAGCGGGCATCTGAAGAACTTTAATGATCCTCTTACTGAGTGCAAGAGCTGCCATTTCCGCTTTAGAGCAGATCAATTTGTCGAGGACTCGCTCAAGATCAAGGCTGAAGGCCTGAGTATCGAAGATCTGGATAAGCTGATCAGGGAAAATAAGTTGAAGTGTCCAAGATGTGGAGGGCAATTGGCAAAGGCAGAATGGTTCAACATGATGTTCCCGATAACAATCGGAGCTGCAGGAAGTAAGGATATTTCATATCTGTCACCAGAAACTGCACAGAACCCATTTCTTTCTTTCAAGAGAGAATTCGAGGCCCTCAGGAAGAAACTTCCTTTCGGACTTGCAATGATCGGCAAAGCCTTCAGAAATGAAATATCTCCGCGACAGCTTTTCTTCCGCCTGCGAGAATTCACGCAGGCTGAGGTTCAGGTATTTTTCGATCCAGAAGAGATTGATTCCTGCCCAGGATGGAAAAAGATTTCGAGTTACAAGCTTCTGCTTCAGAGCGCAAAGGATAGGAAGGGAGATAAGGTGCAGGAAATAACTTGTGAGGATGCGAATAAGAAGCTAAAGCTTCCGAAGATGTATCTTTATTACATGCAGAAGATGCAGCGATTCTATCTTGAAGAACTTAGAGTGCCAAAGAAAGATTTCCGTCTCTATGAACTTTCGGAAGAGGAGAGAGCATTCTATAACAAGTATCATTGGGATATTTACTTGAATTTGGAAGCGCTCGGCGGATTCAAAGAGGTTGCAGGCCTTCATTACAGGGGAGGACATGATCTTGGAGCGCACGAGAAGCAGAGCCAGAAAGAACTCGCAGTCTTCCTTGAGGAGAAAAAGAAAAAGGTCCTTCCACATGTCCTCGAACTTTCTTTCGGAGTCGATAGGAACATCTTTGCCCTGCTCGATATATTCTTCCGCTCAGAGAAAGAGAGGAACCTTTTTGCCTTTCCCCCATCAATTGCGCCGATAGAGGTCGGAGTATTCCCCCTTGTAAGCAAGGATGGGCTTGCGGAGAAGGCACAGACCGTGAATGATGAGCTACGCAAGGCAGGGATAAGGAGCTTTTACGATGAAGATGGAAGTATAGGCAGGAGATACAGGAGAGTTGACGAGATCGGCACTCCATTTGCCGTGACTATTGATTATGATACTATGAAGGATAACACTGTGACTGTTCGAGAGAGAGACAGCATGAAACAGCGAAGGGTGAAGATTGCAGAACTTGCCAAAAGTTTAAAATAAGCTTGGCTCTTACTTTTTCTTAGAAGTGCAGAAGCAGAGATTATTACGGGCTCGTGGTTCAACGGTAGAATTCGCCCTTGGCTTGGGTGGGATGCGGGTTCAATTCCCGCCGAGTCCACTAAACTTAAAAATATCTGAAGCTCAAAGAAAAAATGGAATCTAGTTGCATTTTCTGTAAAATCGTAGGGAAAGAGATTCCTGCAAGTGTTGTGTATGAGGATTCAAAGGTTCTCGCATTCCTTGATATTTCCCCAGCAAATAAAGGTCATGTCCTTGTTATCCCAAAGCAACATTATGTAACGCTTCTAGAAGTTCCGGACTCTACTCTTGCAGAAGTTGCGAAAGTTGTAAAAAAGGTCTCTGCCGCGGTATTAAAAGCTACTAAAGCAAAGAACTTTAATTTTGTGCAGAGTAATGGCCCTGTCGCAGGACAAGTCGTTATGCATGTGCATTTCCATATCTTCCCGAGATTCAAGAACGATGGTTTGCTCGCTGGAAGACTTAACAGACCAGCACTAGTTTACGAAGAAGGCGAAATGAAGGAGTACATGAAACGCATCCGCGAGGCGATGCAGTGATGCAATGGTAAAACCCACCGGTAAATACTACCTTTGTGAGGAATGCAAGCTTAAGTATAAAGATAAAAATATGGCCAAGAAATGTGGGGATTGGTGCAAAAAACACAAGAGCTGTAATCTCGAGATTATTACCCACGCCTTAAAATAACTGTATCTCTCCTCCCACCTTCCCGAAGAGCAATTCAATAAAACTTTATAAGTTCTGTCTTTTTCTTCACCCTAGGCCGCTGTAGTTCAGTTGGTAGAACACTGCTCTCATGAGCACCTTCTTAGCAAGAAGCTGCACCAAGAATGGGAAAGGCAGGGGTCGGGGGTTCAAATCCCTCCGGCGGCATTTTTTTACATTTGCTCCGTAGAAAGTTTTATATATCCCCCACCTCACCCACTTTCATTATTTTAAAATGTACAACCCAAGATTATCTTACAACGAAATTGAAAATTTTTTAGGATCAAAAGACAACATCTCTATGATTAGTTCGAGATCCAGCGATCGTAAAGACATTTACTTTGATATCGAAGGGCAAAAGCTCGGAAGAATTTCTGTTAACGAAAATAAAGGAAAGTACACTTTGTGGTCCCCTATTCAAGGAAAATTCTCTCAAATAAAAGAAGATGACTGCATTTTAGAGCAGATTGCTTCGAGGTATGGAGTTAAAATCTTCCATGGAGAAAACGAAACAGTATATGCTACTAAAGAGGTTACCTCTCGTAAGGACATAGATAGCTTCTATGATTTCTGCCTCCGTAATAAAAATGCCAGGTATCAGGCCGGTGGCGATCAGTCCAAATTCTATTTTGGGCTTGAACCGATTCTTGGGTTCGCTTCCACTTAATTAAAAAATAAAAAAGAGAAGCTTTTTAGAAAAAAGCTCCACCAAAAGCTTACTTCTTCATAAGTGTTATCTCTATTGTGCTTACCTTCACTCTTTTGCCTTCCTTGTCTTCAAACTCTTCGCTGTCAATACTGATATTCTTTACGTCGACTCCGTGGTCCTTCAAGAAGCGCTTTCTCGCAACTTCTGCTACGTCTACAGCTCTGCTGATGAACTTTCCTCTCGCTTTCACTGTAACCTCTTTTGTGCTCTGGGCCGTAAACTGCATTACAACTCCAGTCACATAATTCATGAAGGGCTTGTTTCCGATGAATATCGTGTGGTCATCTCCCTTGCCCTTATGCTCTTTTGCTTTTATTTCTGCCATCTTATACCTCCGTTGATTTTGTTTATGTCATTAATACCATCCGGCATTAGCATGATTCATGGGCTCATAGACTCTCGCCCCTTATTTCTTTCCCTTGCCTTTTCCACACTTCTGGGGCTCTACTTCTTTCTGGCCTTGATCGCCGCTAGCTTTGTTATGCATCCCGCAATCAGATTCTTGAACTTCTTCGATGTATCGACCATCGAGTCAACAGACTTCTTGTTCTTCTCAAAGTCGGTGGAGAACTTGCTAGGATACTCTTCAAAGATCTTTTTTGAGATTCTCTTGATCTGCAAAGATTTTACTCGTCCCATTTTCTTTATTTCCGATATAACTTTTTAAACGTTTTCATTTTCTTGTTCCCCAACGCTTCCTGCTCCGCTTCCCGCTCCCTGCCCCGAGCTCCGCGCCCTGCGCTGAGCCTTGTGCTTCGCGGTCACTTTTCCTGGAGAGACTTGAGTGTTATGCCAAGCTCCCCAGCTTTCTCTTCTGTGTTTTTCGCGAACTTACCTGAATTCAGCAGTATCAACGGGAGTTTCTTCTCCTGGCTCCTATAGTATGCTAGCATTAGGTCCGCAGGGGTTAAAATCCTTTTGTTTTTCGCAATCGCAAAGAAATTCATCTTTCCTAGAGAAGAGGAAAGTTGCAGCACGAATTCAATCTCGCTGCTCTTTCTAACGATCACCTCTTCAATAATTTTCACCTCGTTCTTCGCCAAGAATTCCTGCACCTCTTGGAGGAAATCTATCTCTCTTGGTTTGCGCTGCTCCTTGGATTTCCTTGCCTGTACTTTTGATTCCTGCTCTTGTTTCTCCCCCTCCTGTACCGTTACCCCGCCAGCACCAACATCTTCTTCAGCTCTTGGTTTCTCCACAACCCTTTCTTCGACCTTGATATCTCTTTCCTTCTCTCCAGGTGCGAGCTCTTTCTCCTCCTCTACTTTTACCTCTGGCTGTATTTCCCTAACTTCTCTCCTTTCTTCCTGTAACGGCTTTTCTTCCTGTTGCCTTACAGGCGCTGGAGGCGCTGGCAAAGATCTCAAAAAGTTCTCCACTAATTTAGAGGCCTCTTCCTGTGTGAGCGAATACCACCTCCAGAAAATCTTTCCCTCTCCGCCAATTTTTACATTTAGTGGGACAGAGAAATCCCTTATATTCCTCAAGGCTACTTTTTCTTGAAGTTGCAGACCATCATCTGCTAGAACTCCTGCTTTTTTCAGCTTTTCACATGTTTCCTTCTCTACTCCAGGCATAAATGTAGTGAAATTAAGAAGAAGTTCTTTCTGGCTCTCCTGATAGTACAGTGGAGATCCACCCACCTTTAATTCACTCACTTTGACAGACTTCTCGGCGATGAGCTGCGACAAGAGCGCAGAGGCGAAAAGTGGCGGAATGCCGACCTCTTTTGCAACTTGTGATGGGAGTGAGGGGCCATTTCTCTTTATGAACTCTACGGCCTTATTTTTAGCCTCCTCGAAATTAATCTTTTCCTGAAACATTTTTCCCCTATCTTTATTTAGGAGCAGTACATCAGTAAATCTTATTTATCTTGCGCTTTCAAATGGTCAAAATGGCTCCGAGCTCTGTGCCATGCGTATCACGGTCTCTGCCACGAGATCTCATAATAAGTCACATCGCCCTCATTATCCACAACCCCTATTAGAAGTCTTTTCTTTGTGGAATGAGCAACCCTATTCTTCGCTGCAAAATCCTGCCACGTTAGGGTTGAGCCTTCTGAGACTGGATAGAGAATCCACCTGGCATGATCCTGGCCCGGCTTGACTCCCTTGTTATAGACCCTGAAGTCAGCTCCGAACTTAAGTGCTGTCTTGACTATGTACCCGCGGTTGCGCATGTCCTTGAAAACTATGAACCTGGTGTAGAAGTTTGGCTCTAGTTTGCTAGACTGCTTAAGAAAGGAGGTGAAATCAAGTGCCGTCTCTTTTCCTTTTCCAGAAGAATTGACCTTAATTCGTCCTTTACTTAGCAAATAGAGAGCCTCGACAAGAGAGTACTGTATCCTATCTTCTGCTAGCTCTCCAAAAGAGCTCTTCTCATAAAGCTGCTTTGCATCTAACTCAGAGCTCACGACTATCTTTCCGACAAGAGCCGTTTTGAAAGGTTTGGTCCTCTCCCCTTTTTCTTTACTCCCCTCGCCTGCGCCGCTTCCCACATTTGCTGGTGATAAGACTGTTTTTTGTTTTTTGACTGTCATCCCTTCAAGAATTTTTGAGCGTATTTAAAATTTTACATTCAAAATATTTATAACTCTGTTTTCTCTTGCCCCTACAGTCCTAAAATGAAAATAACCTTTCTTGGCACATCTGATGCGATTCCGACTCCTGAGAGGAACCATACCTCTATACTTCTTAATTTCAAGGATGAGAATATCTTGGTGGATTGTGGGGAAGGCACACAGAGGCAGATATACACTGCAAGGATTTCGCCAGCGAAGCTCACGAGGCTCCTCATAACCCATTGGCATGGAGACCATGTACTTGGGATTCCCGGTCTTCTTCAGACCTTGGGATTTTCGGAGTATACTGGTACTCTTAAGGTCTATGGCCCGTCAAGGACAAGGGAATTTTTCAGCTATCTTCTCAAGCTCTTCAATTCCACTTATGTCCAGAAGATAAAGATGGATATTCAGGAGGTAAGGACTGGAAAGATCATTGATGAGAAAGAATTCTTTGTTTCTGCAGAGAGGCTAAAGCACTATAACTGCTTTGGGTACAGATTTGAGGAGAAAGAGAGGCGAAGGATAGATCTTGATTACATCAAGAAGCTCGGCATCACTCCAGGGCCTATCCTGAAGAAACTGCAGAATGGGGAGGACATAGTCTGGAAAGGAAAGAAGGTCAGCGCCAAAAAAGCCACCTTTGTGGTGAAGGGTAAAGTCGTCTCATTCATTTTCGACACAGGATACTGCAAAGAAGCCATCACACTTGCAAAAGATGCAGATATTGTGATTGCAGAATCAACCTACCTGAATGAGCACGCACAATTCGCCAAGGAGCGTGACCATCTGACAGCAGAACAAGCAGGAAAGATAGCCAAAGAGGCTGGAGCAAGGAAGCTTTTCCTCATACACTTGAGCAGGCGCTACTTTGGAAAAGAAGAGCAGGTCTTAAAGGAGGCCAAAAAGGTCTTCCCTAACACATTTCTAGCTAAAGATCTGATGTCTATAGAGTTATAAGTGAGTTATAAGTATGGGACAATCATAGAAATAGAACTTTCTCTCTGCTCTAGCAAGCCGTGAGCTTTTTTGTGTGTTTTGTCTTCAAATTAAAAATAAATAAACGAATAACAAAACCAATTCTGCGGATTAATCAGATAGCAGTAAACTTATACCCTCATCCCTTTGTGAAGAACCATATAAGTAGGATTACTACTACTGCTATGACAACCCACCAAATCCAGTGCATAGCTCCTCTTTTGTTTATCATGGTTTCTTAATGGCATAAGGCTTTTTAAATGTTGTGCAGTCCCACGAGGTAGAATTTACTTATATCTAGGAGCGAAAATCTGAAGAAAACTATTCTTAACTTATTATCTTACTCTACATCCTTCACCTTATCCTGCAATCCGAGCTTGTCGAGAAGTTCCTTGTACCTGTTTCGGATTGTGACTTCGGTGATGCCTGCGATGTCTGCTACTTCTCTCTGCGTCTTCTTCTCGCCATTCAGCAAGGCCGCGACATAAAGCGCAGCAGCCGCAATTCCTGCAGGTCCTCTGCCAGAGGTGAGCTCGTTTTTTTCAGCCCGCTTCAATATCTTAACTGCGTCAGTCTGCGTCTTCGGCGACAAGTTCAAGATAGACGCAAATCTTGGAATGTAATCTTTTGGTGCTGAAGGGTTTATCTTGAGTGGGAGAGCCCTTGCGATATACCTATACGTTCTGCCAATCTCTTTCCTTTCCATGTCAGATGCAGCCGCGATCTCGTCCAAGGTTCGTGGAAGATTGTAAGTTCTGCATGCAGCATAGACGCAGGCCGCAATCACTGACTCCATCCCTCTTCCCCTGACAAGGCCTTTTTGTAGAACAAGATTATAGACACGTGAGGCTTCCTCTCTGACGACATTTGGCAAGTGCAGATTCTCCGCAATCCTTCTTAGCTCTGCAAGAGCCAACCTTAGATTTCGCTCAATGCTGGTAGATACTCTTTCCTGCCATTTCTTAAGCCTAAAGAATTTCTTTCTTGATTTTTCACCAGAAAGCTGATAGATATCTGAACCCTCACCGATGTTAGTGGTAAGTCCGCGGTCGAACTTCTGCATTGTCAAAGGTGCGCCGCCTCTTCCTTTCTTATTGCCTTCCTCAAACTGCCTCCACTCTCTGCCAAGATCAAGCATCTTCTCCTCAACGACAAGGCCGCAATCACGACAGATTATCTCTCCTCTATCACCTTCGTAAACGAGATTTATACTTCCGCATTCCGGGCATTTCTTAATGAAGGCCATTTTTTAACTGATTCACTTCAGAGTGAGTTCAAAATTAAACGCAATCTTTATAACATTTATCTGGAAGTGCTATTTAAACCTTTCGGCTTTTGGAAAGGTTTATAAATGGAGCTTAAGGGTTCTGGAAAACTAAGAACCTCAAGAATAATACTTACCTAGTCCTTCAGCAGGACAGCATTAACAGCCCCTTCTTGCGATGGCCTGTTGGTCACTCGGGCCTTGCCCTTATCCGTATCTATGACCGCACTCTTTGTGATGATGTTCCTCCTTGCCAAGAACCTGTTTGAAGGAGTCTCAAGGACAGCTTTGATCTTCACGACCTCTGACTTCTTTGTCTGTTGGTTGATTATGTTGGCCTTATCTGTAGAAAGTAACACGACTTTGTCGTTCCCGCCACGCGCGCGAAGGGTCTTCCTCTTCTCTTTACCAAGAATTACTTGCCGGAAATGTCGCGCCTGCTCATAAGAGCGCCTCTTGCGTGATTTCTTATATTTGCCTCCAGATGGTTTTCTTCCTGTTCTCATAGTTCGTTCTGCAAAAGAACATTTAAATAACTTTCCTGTATTCCCTTTCCAAGAACGCACGGAATGCAGAGCTTCGAGGACATTCCGGCGTGGCGGGAATCTCCGATTTCCGTTCGAAGCTAGCGCAAGGCAAAAATTTAAATATAATTGACCTTCTTTGAAAAAGAAGCTCAACCAAGAAAAAAATGAATAACTTTGAACGTCCATTGGACTTGCTTAACAAAGCAAAAGGAAAAGAAGTTTTAGTGCAGCTCAAGAATGAGAAGCAATTTGTAGGCAAGCTTCTTGCCTTCGATATTCACATCAACATTGTTCTGGAAGGGGCAAAAGAAGTTGTGGCTGGAGAGGTAAAGAAGAACATGGGATTGACTTTTGTTCGGGGAGACACGATAATCTTCATCTCTCCTTCGTCGCTTGGAGACAAGTAGCGCCTTCTTTTCTAAAGAAGCGCTCAGAAATCCAAAGGATTTCTGGCGTGCCGGAATGCAGAGCATTCCGAGCACTGCACCAAGAAAGAAAAACTTTTAATAGGCTATTTCTGATAGTACTAAAAGAAAAATGGTAAAAGGAACTCCCACGATGGGCCTTAGGGGAAGAGGCAAGAAACTACACATAGCTTGCCGAAGGTGTGGGCATAAGGCTTTCCACATCAGCAGAAAGGTTTGCGCATTCTGTGGTTTCGGCAAGAGCACAAAGCTGAAGAAGTATGCGTGGGCATGGAAGAGAAGGGATAAGAGGTAAACTTCTTAGAAAGAAGTTTAATCAAGAAACGTCAACGAAAGAAAATACTAATTCTAAAGAAGTTTTTTAAATGCCTCTCCTTTCTTCCTTAGCAGAGGTTTTTTGTGTAAAGGCAAAGCTTCTTTGGTGAAGCTTTCTTTGCAAGAAAGATTCAAGCGGGGATGCCGGAGCGGTCAAACGGGATGGGCTAAGGACCCATTGGCTTAGTGCCTACGCAGGTTCGAATCCTGTTCCCCGCATTACTCTCTCTTCAAAAGAAGCCCATACACAATAAGAATCAGATTGTAATTGTGCTTTGAAGAAGTCACACAGGAGATGTTCCCGCGGATGCCCCCTTGATACTTACCTCTCCTTTGAATTGATCGGGATCAAAAGTGATGTACACATCTTCGAATTCTAGATTCTCACATTCTTTATCCCACGCGCCAAATGTACCGTAGCCTCCTATCCGCTTTTCTCCAGTTAGCTCATAAACTACGAGCGGCGAAGGCTTACAGTTCAGCTCTCTCCCCTTGTACAAGACTTCAAACTTAGCAAATTTCCGGTTATACCCGAGTGCTCTACCTGCCAGGCCATATTCGCCCTGACCTACAGAATCGAGTTTTATCCTGTAATCTCCAAGCTTAAGATAATTTCCTTTCCTGAACCTATATCCTCCACTCGCCAGTCTTTCAGCTGGTTGCGATGGTGAAGCAGCTGTTGGTGCTGGTGGAACAACAAGCGGGTCAATGGTTATGGTGCCTTGGAACTCTCCTGGTTCGAGTTGGATACTTATATCGGAGAATAAAAGAGCCTTACACTTTTCTTCATTGCTAGCAACCGTCCATCCAGCGTTTCCATTCTCATCGACATCTACGAATAGGGGAGAATTCAAAGGATTGCAATTTGCGAGCGAGCCACTGTAATCTAGATGAAAGTTAGCAACTTTTTTCTTGTTAATGAAAAAAAGAATGGCTCGTTGATCTACCCTATCTAGGGTTAGAGTATAATCTCCAAGCGTGAGAGTATCTCCTATGCTGAATCTATATTTATGAGTGCCAATCAGCTTCGCAGTCCCTACAACTACTCCCGCCGTCGCTCCACCTGCTGTTCCAGTACTTCCTCCGCCGGAAGAAGACGCAGAATCCCCGACAGTAATCTTTGCAGAAGCTTTTCCAACTCTCCCCTCCGCATCTGTAACGCGTGCTTCTATCGTGTGTTCTCCTTGTTCTGCAATGGAATATTCGTAAGTCCAATCCTGGAAAGTCCTCTCATCTGTTTTTCCGAATTCTACCCCGTCTTTCAAGAGCACTATCTTGTAGGGCTTATCCTCGCTGGAAAATTCCACCTCGATATTAAAAGTGCCTCTCGGCAAGATGCTTGTTATCTCCCCTCCCCT